>OFGE01000004.1_pt1 | contig 254573 bp, 233 predicted proteins | sample 1521681 | NCBI WGS metagenome assembly OFGE01 (sample SAMEA3504093, study PRJEB24116) | mouse gut metagenome | biome: mouse gut; feature: mouse-associated habitat; material: faeces | place: Denmark | collected 2011 | reverse complement strand
GGGACCAGGTCATTATTTTGAAGGAGAAACATTTCCACGATATGGACAAGAAATAGAGATAAAATTTAAAATAATTTAAAAACAAAAGTAAATATGTCTGTATGAATTTAATGGTTGACTAAATAGGACAATTTTAGGAATTAAGAAAGGGGGTGAAAGAATTGAAAAAGTTTTTAGCAAAATTTATGGCATTTGTACTGGCGACAACACTCTTATGTGGAATAAGCTTGTTGTTTATCGGCTGTGAAAAAGAACCTAAGTACGAAATAAAACTTTATGATGACGAATGGAATGAGCTTGAAAAAAACAAAGATGGCAAGGGATATAAATGGGATGTAGTAGAGTTTGAATATGATGGAAAGACTAAAGGATTTAATGCAATAGCATATCGAAATGGAAAAGAGTTTTACAGAATGGATTACAAGACATTTGATTGGGAAAACAAGATTATCCAGGTGCTTTATAGTACTCCAAAAATGGGTGGTTATTATGCATTAACTGATGCAGAAAAATTTCCAGTAGAAAAAGGGGAGTATTATTTGCTTTATGAATTTTTTAGTGATCCAAGAACGGGACCAGGTCATTATTTTGAAGGAGAAACATTTCCACGATATGGACAAGAAATAAAGATAAAATTTAAAATAATTTAAAATTTTAAATTTAAAAATAAGAGCAAAAATGTCTGTATAAATTTAATGTTGGGCTAAATTATGATAGTTTAATAAATTAAGGAAGGGGGTGAAAGAATTGAAAAAGTTTTTAACAAATCATCTTTTTATATAAAATATCTTGCTTGTAATGGGCAAGATATTTTATCTTGACTTTGGGTTGCAATAATGTTAAAATATTAGTAGTTATTAAAAAATTATCATTTTTTACTATAAAAGGTTGGAATAAGGTATGGAAAAATTGATTAAAGTTGCAATGGGTTTTGAAAAGGCAGATTTGGTGCTTAAGGGTGGAAATGTTATCAATGTTTACACAGGCGAAATTGAAGTTGCAGACATTGCTGTTTGCGATGGATATATTGCAGGAGTTGGCGACTATAGTGGCATTGAGGAAGTTGATGTTTGTGGCAAATATCTTGCACCCGGTTTTATTGATGGGCATTTGCACATTGAAAGCACAATGTTATCTCCTTCAAACTTTGCAAAAGCGATTATGCCTTGGGGAACAACCACAGGAATTTGTGACCCTCACGAAATCGCCAATGTTTGTGGCGAGGCAGGTGTTGATTATATGATTAGGGAGAGCAAACAAACGCCTTTTGATGCTGTGTTTATGGCGCCAAGTTGTGTGCCTGCCACTCCTTATGAAAACAACGGAGCAACCATTGATGCAAAAGGCGTTGACCGATTGCTTGACAAGTGCCATGGCGTGGGAGAATTTATGAATGCACCAGGTGTTGTTTATGGTGACAAAGATGTTTTGAATAAGCTAAAATGCGCCAAAAATCGGGGTGTTGTTGTGGATGGGCACTATCCAATGGCAAGCGCAAAGGAGATGAATGCTTATATTGGAGCAGGTATTTCCACCGACCACGAGTGCACAGATATTGTGGATGCTTGTGACAAGATTAGGCGTGGAATGTATGTGCTTATTCGTGAAGGTAGTGCTACAAAAAATTTAAAAGATTTGTTTCCAATAATAAACAACAAAACATTAAGGAGACTTGTTTTTTGCACAGACGATAGGCAAGTACATGATTTGCTGAATATTGGGCATATTAACAACAACATAAAACTTGCCATTGAAATGGGGTTGCATCCTATTGATGCAATTACAATTGCAACATTAAATGCAGCAGAGTGTTACAAGCTTTTTGATAGAGGTGCAATAGCCCCTGGTAAAATTGCAGATATTGTGGTTATTGACGATATTAACAAATTAAACATTTTGCAAGTTTACAAAAAAGGTGTGCTTGTGGCAGAAAATGGCAAAGCATTGTTTGATGCAAAAATTCTTGATTGCAAGGATGTAAAAAACACTGTGCATATCAAAGATATTTGCAAAGACGATTTCAAATTAAAACTTAATAGTAATAAAGTAAGGGTAATGGGCATTGAACCCCACAATGTGACAACAAAAAGTCTTGAGGCAGAAGTTTGCGTTGAGGATGGAGAATATGTCTCAAGTGCAAATCTTAGCAAAATTGCCGTTGTAGAAAGACACAAAAATACAGGAAACATTGGCATTGGCTTGCTTGAGGGATATGATATTAAAGGTGGAGCAATAGCAGTTAGTGTCGCACACGATAGTCACAATATCATCGTTTGTGGAGACAATGACGAGGATATGGCAATTGCTGTAAACGAAATTAAGCGTGTTGGTGGTGGTATGACTGCTGTGCACAACGGAAAAGTTTTTGACACTTTGGAGCTTCCTATTGCAGGACTTATGAGCGACAAAGAGATTGGATATATTGCAGAAAAAACTGAAAAATTGAACAAATATGCTACAGAAGTGCTTAAAGTTAACAAAGATGTTGAGCCATTTATGACTTTGTCATTTATGTCTTTGGTGGTTATTCCTGAACTAAAAATCAGCGATAAAGGTTTGTTTGATTACAAGTCATTTAAGTTTGTGCAAATTGAGGTGGAATAATGTTTTCATTAAAGGATGTTAAAAAAATAGAATGGACACAGGTTGAGCCTGAGCCGTTGGGTGGCGACCTTGCAGAGGATTTGGGCAAAATTATCAATAAGTTTGTGAAATTTGCACTCAATGATTGGTGGAAGAAAAAGGGTTTTGACAAGGAAAGCAAGCTTGAGTATCTTTCTTTGAAAGGACCTGTTGACAGAATGATAAGACAATCTGTTTATGTTGCCAAGACGATTGCAGCTTGCGTAAAATTTAAGTTTTACAACGAGGAAGAAGTTGGTCACAAATTGTTTGTTGCAAGAGATAGATATATGAAATTGTTAAGGTCTTGCTTGTTTCATCATTGTGCAAACTCTGAAGGTGGTTGGGGAATGACTTATGAGCAGTTGCCAATTGTTACTGAGTTGCTTTATGTTTGTTGGCTTGTTTGGGATAAACTTAATACGAATGACCAACAATTTGCAATAAATGTGCTTAACTATCAAGCCAGTCAAGCAATGGATTACAAAATCGAGTACAATTTCAATCCTGATGGTAGCAGTACTAATTTGGATGATTGTCAAACAATTTTGAATATGGATCACGCCAATTTGCTTTATTTGATAAGTGTTATGGTAAGCAAAACAAATAAAGCTACAGTATTGCGAGAAAAAGCCATTTTGGCATACAGAGCTTGTTTTTCATCGCAAAACGATGGAGATATGCAAGGCTACAATGTTGCTGAAGATATGCTTTTGCATAGATTTGACACCAGAAGTCCTTTTGCAACAAGCTATATTGGAGTGGGAATAAAAGCATACATTTTTTCAAAGATTGCAGAGGAAGATTTGCCAAGTGGCGTAATTCGCAATTTTAAGGAAATTTACACAGCTTTTTATACAAATGAAACAAATGCTGAAGGCAAAAGAAATGGACTTTTCACAATTTATGACAAAAAGAATCGTCCAACAGGTGGAGTGCTTTATCCCGATGGCACAAGAGGTGGCAAGGTTAATGAATCTGCAATTTATGTAATGGACATTTTTGCTTACTGCCTAGGATATGAGGATGTGTTGGATACAAATTGCTTGAAATGGGCAAAAGTGCGAATGAAAGAAATTGAGCGTAATTTCAAAAAAAATCCGAAATATACAATTCAAGGTTGCACGCAGTATCGTTTTTTGCATGGCGAGGCAGTTTGTTCAGAGCTTGCTGATTGTTATCTTGCACTATTCTTGTATCTTGTTTCTAAGAAAGCAGAAAGCAATTATGTTGACAAATTCTCTCGTGAGGAATATGTTGGCGAAACAGAGCAAGAGTAATTTTTGAAAAGAGCAATTAATAAGCATTTGTCAAAAAAATTTGTCAAAACTATTTGATAAAGTAATAATATAAAGATAATATTATATTAATATAATAATGTAGCAGTAATATTATATAATTCAATTTTGTAGGCTTTAATATAAAAATAGTTAAATAAAAATACAACTATATTGGAGTGGAAAAAAGCATACATTTTTTCTAAGATTGCAGTAGAAGGCTTGCCAATTTGATATTATATTACTTTATAATTAAACATATATAATTTTAAATACTAAATATAAAACTGATTCTGAAATTTAGGGTCAGTTTTTTTGTTGTTAGGAAATATGTAATGTAAATTTACATAAAAATAAATTGTTTTGTGTTAAATCAAGCATTTTGCAATATTCTAGAGATAAATTTTCTTAAAATAAGTAACAAAATTTAATAAAAATGTGTAATCGTGCTTTAGCACGGTAAAGTGTTGGTAAATGTAAAAGAAATTCATTAAAAACACTTTACAACTTTAGCGTGTTAAAGTATAATATGTACATAAACTAAAAAACAAAATTGCAAAAGGCAATTATAAGGAGTCAACAATGAAAAAAAGAATTTTAACAATTATAGCAGTTGTAGCACTAGCTGTAGTTATGGTTGTAGGTCTTGTTGCATGTGGTGGCAAGAAACAAGTAAGTGGTTTTGATATTGATCTTGCAAGAGCTATATTTGAAAAAGAGGGTATTGAGGTTGAAACTCGTAAAATTGAGTGGTCTCAAAAAGAAATCGAATTGAATGCAGGAAAAATTGATTTGGTTTGGAATGGTTTGACAATTACTGATGAAAGAAAAGAAAATATGCAAATTTCAATTCCTTATCTAACAAATGAGCAAGCTGTTGTAGTTAAAGGAGACAATGCTTCAAAATATACAAAACTTGCAGATTTGGCAGGCAAAAAAGTTGCTGTAGAAAAAGAGTCAGCAGGCGAAGGAACAGCATTGGATATTAAAGATAACAAAAAAATTGATATCAATGTTAAATCAATTACAGCACAAATTGATGCTTTGATGGAAGTTAAGTCTGGTCAATCTGACCTTGCAATCATTGACTCAACAATGGCAGGTTATTTGCTAAATCAAAAAGATGGTAGCTATACTGATTTGAAAATTGTTACTATCAGTGACTATGAGCAACAAGCAGAAGAGTATGGTGTAGCAGCTAAAAAAGGCAACACAAAACTTATTGACTTCATTAACAGCAAGTTGGTTGAGTTGCAAGATACTAAGTATAGTGAAATTGCAGAGACATATGGTCTATCTAGCAGAAAAGTTAAAATGACTTGGACAACTAGCTTGACTGGTGACGAGTGGAAAAGCGAGTTGAAAAACAAAAAGAAAGTTGTAATTGGCTATACTGTAAATGCACCAATGGGCATTGAGTTGGACAAATAAAACAAGGATAAAATATGGATATACAACAAGTTGTTATAGATTTATTTGAAGGTTTCGGCATGACGGTAGCAATATTTTTTGCTACCCTTGCCGTTGCTTTGCCTTTAGGACTATTATTTGCGTTTTTGCAAAAGTGCAAATTCAAGCCTATCAAGTATTTAATGGATGCCTTTATTTGGATAATAAGAGGTACTCCACTGATGTTGCAAATCATTGTTGTTTATTATGTTCCAGGGCTTTTGGATTGGGGCTTTAGTATCCGTGAAGAATTTATTGCCGTATTAATTGCCTTTTCAATAAACTATGCGTGCTATTTTTCCGTTATCTTCAAAGGTGGAATGGATGCTGTTCCAAAAGGTCAGTATGAGGCATGTCAAGTTTTGGGAATGACAAAAAGTCAAGCATTTATTAAAGTTGCGTGGCCACAAATTTATAAAAATATTTTGCCACCAATGAGCAATGAAATTATAACATTGGTAAAAGATACTTCGCTTGCAAGAATCATTGGTTTGGCAGAGTTGATTTTTGCAGGACAAGACTTTTTGAACAAGGGATATTTGGCACCATTCTTTGCAACTGCATTGTTTTATTTGGCTTTTGTTGGAATTTTGTCAATATTATTTGCAAAGCTTGAAAAGCGTACAAATAGGTACAGATAAGGAGTAATTATGAAAGATAATTTAGATAATATTGTAAATGAAATAGTTTCTCCTTTGGATGAACAGAAAAATGATACAACAGAAAACATTTTGGAAGTTAAAAATCTTAACAAATCTTTTGGACTTAACCATGTTTTAAAAGATATAACTTTCAGTATGAAAAAAGGCGAAGTTATTGCCATAATCGGTTCAAGTGGTGGTGGAAAATCTACACTTTTAAGGTGTTTGACATTTTTGGAAAGGGCACAAAGTGGAAGTATTTGGATAGGTGGGGAGGAAATTGTTTCAAGCGAACCTCAACCTGTAAAACCAAAACTTATGTTTGTGCAAAAAGTGCCTTGTGGCGCAGGAAAAAAATTGTGTTTTTCAAAAAAAATAGAAGAATACGGCAAGAAAAAATTGAAATTTTTTGTTAAAGTTGATGCGGAAAACACATATAAATATAAATTTTTCCAAAAATATGTTCCAACTGACAAAGATGGCAATCCACTTAGCGAAATAAATGCAAGCATCTATCCAACTGACAAAGTTTTGAGAGAAAAAGCACTGAAAATGGGACTTGTTTTTCAAGATTTCAATCTTTTCCCACACAAAACTGTTATTGAAAATCTTATTATCGCACCAATGCTTGTTAAAGGTATGGATAAGGAGGAGGCAACCAAGATTGCAGAAGAGCAACTAGCAAAAGTTGGACTTTCTGACAAAATCAATGCTTATCCGTGTGAAATAAGTGGTGGACAAAAACAAAGGGTTGCAATTGCAAGGGCACTTTGTATGTCTCCAGAAATTTTGTGTTTTGATGAGCCAACATCTGCTTTGGACCCTGAGCTTACTGGCGAAGTTCTAAAAGTTATCAGTGGACTTAGAGACAACAAAACAACAATGCTTATTGTAACTCACGAGATTATGTTTGCAAGGGAAGTTGCTGACAAAGTAATCTTTTTGGATGGTGGAACAATTCTTGAGTATGGCGATGCAAAAGAGGTTATTGATAATCCAACCGAGCAAAGAACAAGAAGTTTTATGGATAAAATACTAAAAGCATAAAGGGGTAAAATATGTCAAACTATGAAGAATTTTTGCCAGATTTGTACAGGGCAATAACAGATATTGATAATACAGAGGAATGCAGAGCATTGCTGGAGGACCTTTGCACTTACAAGGAGATTGAGCAAATGGCACAAAGATTGAGAGCAGCAAAGCTTTTGCTTGACGGACATACTTATAATGAGGTTATTGCTGCAACTGGAATATCCTCTGCAACATTAAGCAGAGTTTCAAAGTGCGTGCAAAGAGGTGCAAACGGCTACAAAAAAGCGATTGAAAAATCTGTTTGGTAGATTAAAAATAAAGCTTTTTTATAGCTGATAAAAAATAAAATTATGATAATTTTCTTTATATTGCTTGTAAATGATTGCAAAGTTGTGCTAAAATAAATATAGAAATTTTGCAAAAGCAAATAATAAGAAAATTATAAATTTTTAAGGAGAAATATATATGTATAAGATTAATAATCCGATTGCTGAAAGTTTGAAAGGCAAAGTTATTATGGATGTTACAAATGTTGAGCAAGCTAAAATTGCTGAGGCTGCTGGTGCTGGTGCTGTAATGGCTTTGGAGAGAGTTCCTGCTGACATCAGAAGAGAGGGTGGCGTTAGTCGTATGAGCGACCCTAAAATGATCAGAGAAATTCAAAAAGCTGTTAAAATTCCGGTAATGGCAAAATGCAGAATTGGACATTTTATTGAGGCAAGATTGCTTGAGGCTATTAATATTGACTTTATTGACGAAAGTGAAGTTTTGACTCCTGCAGATGATGTTTACCATGTTGACAAAATGGCTTTCAAGGCTCCATTTGTTTGTGGCGCAAGAGATTTGGGCGAGGCACTTCGTCGTGTTCAAGAAGGTGCAAGCATGATAAGAACAAAAGGCGAGGCAGGCACAGGCGATGTTGTTCAAGCTGTAAGACATATGAGAGCAATGCAAGCTCAAATGCGCGCAGTAAAATCAATGAGTGCTGACGAGCTTTATGAAGAGGCTAAAAAACTTCAAGTGCCTTATGATTTGATTAAGTTTGTTCACGAAAATGGCAAATTGCCAGTTCCAAACTTTTCAGCAGGTGGCGTTGCAACTCCTGCAGATGCAGTGCTAATGAGACATTTGGGTGCAGAAGGTGTGTTTGTTGGCAGTGGTATTTTCAAATCTGGCAATCCTGCAAAAAGAGCAGATGCAATCGTAAGATCAGTTGAAAATTATATGGATTTTGATTTGATTGCAAAACTTTCTGAAGACTTGGGAGAGCCAATCGTTGGTATTAACTGCGACGAAATCAGAATCAAAATGGAAGAGCGTGGTAAATAAGCCTTATTTGTATTAATTAATATAAAAAGAAATTTATTAATCATACCATGCAATCAATTAATAAAAATAAATATTAAAAACAATAAAAACTGACGGATATCATCCGTCAGTTTTTTCATAACTTGTTTAATTTTTTGCGAAAACAGTCCAAAAATCGATACTAACTTTGATTTAATTAATATTTTACATTGAAAATTTAATGTTTTTGAGTTTTGTGTAAGTTTATATTAAAATTGAAATTTGATAAAATATTCAACAAAAAAAGATGCGATGAAGTTTCGCATCTTTTTTGCAGTTATATAAATTTTTTGCTTTCCCAAAATTACTTTGCAAGTTCTTCAATGGCTTTTAAGTAAATGTTATACATTTTTTGTAGGTCACTGATTTTTGCTCTTTCATTCTTTTGATGTATTGTAGATTCTTGATTTGGGAAAATTGGACCAAAAGCAACTGCTACGGGTAAGGCTCTTGCATAAGTTCCTCCACCTATGGTAATAGGTTGTAGTTTTTCGCCAGTTACGCTTTCATAAGCTTTAAGTAGACTTGTGCAAAGTGGGTGAGTTGGCTCAATATAAAGTGGGTTGTGGAAAAATCCATATTCCACGGTTCCGTTTGCAAAAGTATGAGTCAGTTTTTCAAAAAGTTGCTCGCGAGTGATGCAAAGAGGGTGTCTTATATCAAGGCTAAAAGTAATGCCTTCGCTGTCGCTTGTGATAGTTCCAACATTGATTGTCAGCTTTCCACTTATTTCGTCCTCGCATTGAATACCATAGTTTGATCCGTCAGTGTTGCAGATTATGTTTGCAATATTTTTTGCATTGCTATCATATCCACCCAAAAATTTAACAATTTTCCACAAGGCATTGTCACCCAAATGTGGACTGCTGCCGTGTGCAGATTTTCCGATTGCAGTCAAAGTATTGCCTTCAATAATCACTCCGTATTCATTGTCTTTTGGCAAAATGCTTGCCATATCGTCTGATACAGTGCAGGTTACTTTGTCCATGACCATATTTGCACGCTCACCACCTTGAATATCAAACAAGTAGCTAGGTTTTTTCATATGCACATTGAAATAAGCAACGCCTTTTTCGCAATTTATAACTGGGAAATCTCCGTCAGGAGTAAAGGCAATTGTAGGGATTTCTTCACATTCACAATATTTGTTTATGCATTCCCAGCCTGATTCCTCATCACAACCAAAGATAATACGGATTCTTTTGTTTGGCACAAAACCATTGTCAACAAGTTCTTTTGTTGCAAAAAGAGTTGCAAGAATTGGACCTTTATCGTCAAGCACGCCTCTGCCACACAAATATTCGCCGATAATATCTCCACCAAGTGCAGGAATATCCCAGTCGTTGCCTATTGGCACAGTGTCCAAATGCCCAAGAATACCAAGCATTTCTTCGCCTTCGCCAATTTCTGCATAGCCATAATATCCATTTCCGTAAAAAGTTTTAAATCCAAGCTCTTCTGCAATGCTCAAAGCTTTGCGCAAACAGTCGTCAACGCCCACGCCAAAAGGCTTGTTGTCGATAGGGGCACTTTCCACACTATTGATTTTGATAAGTTCAGAAGTAGCTTTTATATATTCGTCAAAATAATTCATATTCACTCCATTTGATTTTTGCCGATAAAATGTCAGCAATTTGTTAAAAATAATCTTTTCAATTACTAGTATATACTATCTTTCATTAAATGAGAACTAATTTTAATAAAGTTATTTAAAATATTGCAAAAAAGCTTTAAAGTATGCTATAATAGTTTTGTATAATTTTTTTATTACAAAATCAAGCTTGTTTTTTGATTTTATTTGCTTTTACTTAAAAGTTTACACGCAGGGGAGAATATGGCAGTTCACGACGGACACAGAGAAAGAATGAGACAAAGAATTGAGACATATGGCATACAAAGTTTGCAGGACCATGAAGTTTTGGAATATTTGCTTTATGCTGTTGTGCCAAGAAAAGATACCAATGAACTTGCTCATAGAATAATTGAAGAGTGTGGCAGTTTGTCCGAAGTGTTTGACCAATCTGTGGAAAGATTGCAAAAAATCAAAGGCGTAACATACAACGCAGCTTTGTTTTTGAGCAGTTTAAGTGATATTAGCAGAAGATATTACAGCAAAAATCAAAAAACAATATACATAAGAAATGTTGCAGAATGTTTGCAACTTATGCGTCCAATAATGGAAACATTGACAAAAGAAGAAATTCATTTGCTGCTAATTGACAGCGCAGGTAAACTTATCAAAAGAGTTGTTTTGAGTAAAGGCGTTGTGAATGAATCTGTTTGTAATGTGAGAGATGTTGTTAACATTGCACTAAAAAATGAGGCTTGCAGAGTTGTGTTGGTTCACAATCATCCGTCAAACAACGCAACACCATCATTGCAAGATAAAACGCTGACAGAACAAGTTTGTGTTGCATTATCTGTGATTGGCATAACACTTGAGGACCATATCATCATTGCAAAAGGTGGATATTTTTCTTTTAAGGATTCACATTGGTTAGAGAATATTGTTAATGGTCAAATAAGCTTGTCAGGTGGCAAAATAAAAGACATTAGATATTGATTAGTATCGATTTTTGAAAGGTTTTTGTCAAAAATTTTTGATTGTTTGATGTTGTGCAGACAAAAACAACATTAAAACAACGCTTTATAAAGCAAAATTAAACACAATGTTTTATAGAAAATTAAAAATAGTTTACATAAAAAATGTGTTATTTAAACAGAATTTTGTACAAAAGCATTTTACAAATAGTTTTTCAAATATTTGTTTATAAGTTTAAGATAATTTTATTTAGGAGAATAAAAATGGAAATAAGAACAAGATTTGCACCAAGTCCAACTGGTTTTATGCATGTTGGAAATTTAAGAACATGTCTTTATGGTTATCTTTTTGCAAAAAAAAATAATGGCAAATTTATTTTGAGAATAGAGGATACCGACCAAGAAAGATATGTGGAAGGTGCAGTTGAAATTATTTACAACACTTTGAAAAAAGCAGGAATTGAACACGACGAAGGTCCGGATAAGGATGGTGGAGTTGGTCCATACATTCAAAGTGAAAGAAAGTCTCTTTATCTTGAGTATGCTAAAAAGTTGGTGGAACTGGGTGGAGCATACTATTGTTTTTGCGATAAGGAGAGATTGGATAGCTTAGCAGGAGATAATGGCATTAAAAAATATGACAAGCATTGTTTGAACTTGTCAAAGGAAGAGGTGCAAGCAAAGCTTAATAGTGGTGTGCCATATGTTATCAGACAAAACATTCCAACTGAAGGTGTTTCTTCTTATGTGGATATGGTTTTTGGCGAAATCAGTGTGCCTAATTGTGATATGGAAGATGGCGTGCTTATCAAAAGTGATGGTATGCCAACTTACAACTTTGCAAATGTTGTGGATGACCATTTGATGAAAATTTCACATGTTATTCGTGGTATGGAGTATTTGTCAAGCACTCCAAAATACAACCTTATGTATGATGCATTTGGTTGGGAGCGCCCACAATATATGCATTTACCTCCTATTATGAGAGATGCAACACACAAACTTTCAAAACGCCACGGCGATGCCAACTTTGAGGATTTTTTGGCAAAAGGATATTTGGTTCCTGCAATTGTCAATTACATTGCACTTTTGGGTTGGGCACCATCAGATAACAGAGAAAAAATGACAATGGCAGAGCTTATGGAGGCTTTTGATGTCAAAGGAATCAGCAAAAGTGGAAGTATTCTTGACGAGGCAAAAATGAAATGGCTAAACTCACAATATATCAAAGAGCTTAGCGAGGACGAGTTTGTTGAACTTGCAAATCCATTTTTTGAGCAGAGCAAAGCTACAAACAAATATGATTACAAAAAACTGGCAAAATTGCTTATTCCTAGGGTGGAGATTTTGAGCGATATACCATCAAAAATTGATTTTCTTGAGGAGTTTGAAGGCTATGACTTAGAGCTTTACGAAAACAAGAAAAACAAAATGGACAAGCAGATTGCACTTGAAATTCTTGAAAAAAGCATTCCGGAATTTGAAGAAACAGACGATTTCAGTGAGGAAAATTTGCAAAATATCATTGCAAGAATTGTTGAGGAAGGAGGCTATAAGAAGGGTCAAGTTTATTTGACAATTCGTCTTGCTTTGACAGGTGCTCAAATGACCCCTGGTGGTGCAACTGAAATGGCTGATTTGCTTGGAAAAGCAGAAAGCGTAAGAAGGCTTAAATATAGTTTTGAGCGTTTGAAAGGTTGAGTATGAAAGGATATTTACCTATTGCAAAAGAATATTTGACACAAAAAGAGATATTGGAACTTAATCCTCTTGTGCTTGCTTTTGTTGGCGATAGCGTGCAACAGCTTATGGTAAGAACAAAGCTTTCTTGCACTTCAACGGCAAAAGCAGGGGAATTGCACAAATTGCAATCAGCGCAAATTAAAGCGTCAGCACAGGCAAAATATATGGATGACATTATGTCCGCTTTGAGTGAGGATGAAATTGCAGTTTTCAAAAGAGCAAGAAACACTCATATGAATACAATGGCAAAGCATGCCAGTGTGGCAGACTATAAAAAAGCGAGTGGTTTTGAGGCTGTGATTGGGTATTTGTATCTTTTAGGAGAAAATGAGCGATTGGAAGAATTGTTTGATATTATTGAAAAAGCTCAATGAATAATTGGCAGATACTATCAAAATTATAACAACAAATAAAAAAGGAGTAGATATGAGTAAGGCTGATGAAATTTTTGTTCAAAATATGAAAGATATTATGGATAATGGTGTTTGGGACACAAATTTGCCAGTACGCCCAAAATGGAGTGATGGCACCCCAGCGCACACAGTGAAAAAGTTTGGTATAGTAAACAGGTATAATTTGAATGAGGAATTTCCTATTTTGACAATAAGAAAAACTTTTTTCAAGTCTTGCGTTGATGAACTTTTGTGGATATGGCAAAAGAAAAGTAACAATATAAAAGATTTAAACTCAAAAATTTGGAATCAATGGGCAGATGAAAATGGCTCTATTGGTAAGGCATATGGTTATCAATTGGGCGTAAAACATATTTATCGCGAAGGGGAGTTTGACCAAGTTGACAGAGTGCTTTTTGATTTAAAAAACAATCCATCCAGTCGCAGAATTATGACAAATATATACAATTTTGCAGATTTACACGAAATGAATTTGTATCCTTGTGCTTATTCAATGACTTTCAATGTTTCTGGCGATACATTAAATGGAATTTTAAATCAGCGTTCAAATGATATGCTTACAGCAAACAACTGGAATGTTGTTCAATATGCAATTTTACTTATTATGTTTGCACAAGTATCAGGACTTAAGGTGGGCGAACTTGTTCATGTCATTGCAGATGCACATATTTATGACAGGCATATTCCTATGGTAAAAGAGATTATTGCTCAAAAGCAATTTGCTGCTCCAAAGCTTGAAGTTGACAAGAGCATTAAAAACTTTTATGATTTTACTGTGGATAGTTTTAAACTGGTTGATTATCAGTGCAATGACAAAAAATATGACATACCAGTGGCAGAATAAGGATAAAATATGAAAGCAATTTTACACGCAGATTTGGAATGGGGAATTGGAAAAAACAATGATTTAATGTTTTCCATTCCGGCAGATATGAAATTTTTTAGAGAGACAACTTTAAATAAAGTTGTTGTAATGGGAAATAATACGCTAAAATCTTTCCCAAATGGGGCACCACTTAAAAACAGGATAAACATTGTGCTATCTCGCAGTGCTAGCCATAATGATTGTGTTGTGGTTAAGTCACTAGATGCGCTGTTTGCAGAACTTCAAAAATATGATACCAACGATGTTTATGTTATTGGTGGTGCAAGTATATACAAGGCGTTACTTCCTTATTGCAGTGAAGTTTTGGTAACAAAGGTAGATGCAATTGGTGGGGCAGATACTTTTTTTGAAAATCTTGACAACAACAAAGATTATCAATTGATTTATCAAAGTGAGCCAGTTGAGACAAATGGATATAAAATAATATTCACCACTTACAAAAACACAAATTTAAAGCAAATTGGTTGAGCAAAAGAGGTTAGTGTTGTGATTAACATTAAAAATATCACAAAGTACTTGCAAAGAAGAAAATCCGTGGTGGAAAAGGTAGTTTATTATGATTATTGAAGGCAAAAATGCCGTTAAAGAGGCGATAAAAAGTGGCGTTGCAATATCCGAGCTTAAAGTGCAAAAAGGTATTCACGACAATGAAAACTTGGTTGGACTTGCAAAGGAAAAAGGCGTTAGATTTGTGTTTTGCGACAAAGTTGTGCTTGACAAAATGAGCGAAACAAAAAGACATCAAGGCTACATTGCTATTGCTGATGACTTCAAGTATTCCACAATCAGTCAAATGAAAGAGCTTGCAAAAAGCAAGGGAGAAAAACTTTTTTTGTTTATTCTTGACGGAGTGGAAGACCCTCATAATGTGGGTAGTATTTTAAGAGTTGCAGAGTGCAGTGGTGCTCATGGCGTTATCATCCCAAAACACAGGGCTTGTATGGTTACTGAAACAGTTGTTAAAGTTTCCAGTGGAGCAAGCAACTATGTTAAAGTTGCAATGGTAACAAATATCAATGACACTATCCGTGAGCTTAAAGAAGATTTTGTAAAAGTGCTGTGTGCAGAGGCAGATGGAGACACAATGTATAATGTGGATATGAAAGACGATGTGGCTTTGGTTATCGGCAGTGAAGGCAAAGGTGTTAAAACTTTGACTAGAAAATTGTGCGATCAAGCAATCAGTATTCCGATGAAAGGCAACATAAATTCGCTTAATGCATCTGTTGCAACAGGCATTGTGGCTTTTGAGGTGTTGAGACAAAGAAATTTCAAATAACCTTTCAAAAATCGTGGGTAAATTGATTTTTTTGCTGAAAAAGTGTAAAAATATTGAGAAAAATAAAAAAATATGCAAATTAAAAGTTCAATTATGAGGAAAGAAAATTTGCTTGCATATTAATAAAGCATATTAAACAACTAGGAGAGGGGCAATTATGAAAATTTTAGTTGTAGAGCAGGATGAAACAAAAAGCAACAGGCTTTGTGTAATCTGTGAAGAGTTGAAAGGCAGTTGCGATCAAGCATTTGATTTGGACAGAGGACTTGAACTTGCAACAGCAAACAAATATGATATGATTTTGGTTGGGCATTATGGTGCAAAGTCTGCAACAAAAAATATGGTTACAAACCTTAGATTGGAGTGTGGTGTGCCACTTATTGTTTTGTCTGAAGATAATGATGTCGCATCAAAAATTGAGCTTTTAAATAGTGGTGCAGATAGTTTTTTAACCAGCGATTTCACTGATGAAGAGTTGCTTGCCGTAATCAAGTCTGTTTTGAGGCGTTATTACAAGGATTTTGGAGTGAATCTTTATGAATTTAAAAGTTTGCAAGTAAATTTCTTTGAGCGCAGTGTGAAAATTAACGGCGAAGATGTTCAAATTGTGGCAAAGATGTATGATTTGTTTGAGTATTTAATCCGAAATAAAGAAATCATTTTGTCAAAAAACACTTTGTTCAACAGAGTGTGGGGATTTGAGAGCGAAACAACTTTTTCTGTGGTTGAAGTTTACATCAGCAAACTTAGAAAGTTGCTAGAAAAAGGCGAACTTGCAGGACAACTTTTGACAATAAAAAATGCAGGCTATTGCTGGACGGAAAAAGATACATCGGCTAATATTTAACTGCAATTTACTACAGATATTTAAACTAACTATTAAAAGGATATAATATGATTTTTTATTATAACAGCAGAGATTTAAAGTACAAAAAACCTTTTGGTGCAGTTTCCTGTGGCAAACAAATTGATTTTAGGCTTGAGGCAAAAGATGGAATTTTTGTGGAAAGTGTTTATTTGGTGCTTACAAAAGATGGCGAGCAAGATGTTTATTATCAAATGAATTATGGCGAAAAAGAAGGGGGAGTTTCTGTTTTTGATTTGTCATTAAAGATTGATAATGCAGGGCTTTATTGGTATAAATTTGTCACAAACACAGAGCTTGGCAGCTTTGAATTTGGCAAAAACGAATATGGCGAACTTTTGCAAAATGGCGAGGCTTATCAGCTGACTATTTATGACGGCGAGTTTGCTCCTATTCGTCAAAGTGGTGGCGTTGTTTATCAAATTTTTGTGGATAGATTTAACAAAGGCGAGGATAAAGATTGCGTTTGGAACAAAGATGGTGTGCTGAAAAACTGGAATGAAGATGTTACAATTATTGATAGTGACGGAGTTTTTCGCGCAAATGATTTTTTTGGAGGCAATTTCAAAGGTATTGAAGATAAGCTTGACTATTTGAAAGATTTGGGCGTTACTATGCTTTATCTTTCTCCAATTTTCAAGTCAAGTTCAAACCATAGGTATGACACTGGCGATTATATGTGCATTGACGAATTGCTTGGCAGTGAAAATTCTTTTTCCAGATTGATTGCAAGTGCAAAACAAAAGGGCATTGGCATAATGCTAGACGGAGTTTTCAATCACACAGGTAGTGATAGTAAGTATTTCAACAAGTACGGGAAGTATGATTCTTTTGGTGCATATCAAGGTATAAAATCTCCATATTATGATTGGTATTATTTCATCAATTATCCCAATGAGTATGGTTGTTGGTGGGGGATAACAGTAACTCCAACAGTAAACAAAAAATGCGAAAGTTACAGGCAGTTTATTTTGGGCGAAAATGGCGTGCTTGACAAATGGACAAAGTTTGGACTAGCAGGTTGGCGTCTTGATGTTGTGGACGAATTGGATATTGAATTTGTAAATGACATAAGAAAAACCGTGAAGAAAGTGGATAAAAATGCTTATATCATTGGTGAGGTGTGGGAAGATGCCTCTTCAAAAATAGCATACAGCGAAAGAAGACCGTATTTTCAAGGCAAACAGCTGGACGGCGTTATGAATTATCCTTTCAAAAATGCAATTATTGAGTATGTTTGGAATAAGGATATAAATATTTTTATCAATAATATAATGTCAATTTACGAAAATTACCCACTTTGTGCTTTAAATTCTTGTATGAACTTTTTGGGTACTCACGATACCGTAAGGGCAATTAATACAATGTGTGATTTTGACATTTCAAACACCTCAAAAGAGGATAGGTTACATATTAGATTGCCTAAGGATAAAAAACAAGCTGCAAAAGCAAGGCTAAAGCTTGCAACAGCAATTTTGTACGCATTGCCGGGATTGCCAACAATTTTTTATGGCGACGAAGTTGGACTTGAGGGGTATGAAGACCCAATCAATCGCAGACCATTCCCTTGGGACAATATGGATACAGAGTTGCTTTCACATTACAAGTCGTTGGGCACACTTCGCAAAAAGTACAAAAAAGCTTTTAGTGGGACAATGGAAATTTTTGCAGATAAGGGCTTGTTATACATTATACGAAAAAGTACAGATTATTCACAAAATATACAATTTATATTCAATAATAGTGGCGAAAAAAAGTGTGTTATGCTTAAAAATGAAATAAATTGTCTAGATAACAAGGCAATTGACGGCGAAGTAAGCCTTGAAAATGGCGAATTTATTGCAATAAAACAGAAAAATGTATAAAATTAATTCAAAATGTATAGATTATGCATAAACTTGGCAATTTTTGAATAAAATTTTAAAAATATACAAAAAATATGCAACAAATCGCTTGCTTTTTGCATAAAGTAGTGATAGAATATAAACACAAAACAAGAAATTAAATTTTAAAGAGGACATAAAAATGAAAAAATTTAAATCATTATTTATTTCAGTTATGGTACTTGTTACAGCCGTTGTTGCTACTACAATACTAGCAGGTTGTACAAAATATGAATTTACTGAGGCAGTTGCTTTAAGAGCAGAGGACCAAGAATTGGAAGAGTATGCATTTGCTGTTCAAAAGGGTAACACTGAAATGCTTGATAAACTAAATGCATTTTTCAGCCTTGACTCAACAAAAGAATTGATTGAGAAATCTATGGATTATCACACAGGTGTATCTCAAGAAAAGCCAATCAAAGCAAGTGTGCTAAATGACAACACTGGTGCTGAAATCACAATGGTAACAGAAGCTGGATTTGCTCCATATGAGTATGAAGGTGGTGGCGAAGGTGCCGTAAATCAAGTTGTTGGTTTGGATGTTGACCTTATGATTGCTTTTGCTGAGGCAAATAATTTCAAACTTAAATTGTTGAATACAGAGTTCAATTCAGTTATTCCAGAAGTTGCTAAAAGCAAAATGAGTATTGGTGCTGCTGGTATAACAGTTACAGAGAAAAGAAAAGAGCAAGTTGATTTTGCTAATCCATACATCAAAACTATTCAATATATTGTTTCAGATAAAGCTAACAGCTATAAAACTATTGACCAACTTGCAGGATTTAAAGTAGGTTTCCAAGCATCAACTACTGGTCAATTTGTTATAGAAGATTTTAACACAGCTGTTGCAGAAGGTGAAATTGATGCTAAAGAAATTGTTGAGAAATCATATGGTAAAGTAATGGCTGCTTATCAAGATTTAAAGAAAGGCAAAATTGCCGCTATCGTTATTGACGAATATGTTGCAATAGGTTTGGTTGAAAACGATAAAAAATAAGAGGTTCTATGAATACAATTCTGTTGTGTAATATTATCGATGACTTTAAAACAGTCTTTTTAGAAAATAACAGATGGATGACTTATTTGCAGGGCATGGCTAACACAATAGTCATGTCCCTTCTAGCCGTTTGTATAGGTATTGTCATTGGTTTAATGATTGCTGTTGTTAAAAATATACATATGAATACAGGCAAATTGCTAATTCTTGACAAAATTTGCAGTGCCTATGTTGCAATAATCCGTGGTATCCCAATGATGTTGCAGTTATACATTATGTATTTTGTAATTTTGACATTTGATGCTCCAATTGTTGTTGCCTCCATCGCTTTTGGTGTGAATAGTGGTGCTTATGTTGCCGAAATTTTCCGTGCAGGAATTATGTCTGTTGACAAAGGACAAATGGAGGCAGGCAGGTCACTTGGTATGTCTTATGGAAAAACAATGGCAAAAGTAATTGTTCCACAAGCACTAAGAAATGCCATTCCACCACTTGGAAATGAGTTTATTGCCTTAATCAAAGAAACTGCGATTGTTGGTTCAATCGGTATTCTTGATTTGACAAAAGCGGCAAACAACATAACTGGTTCAACATTCCAATTCTTTATGCCATTGATAATCGCAACAGTATTTTATTTGGTGTTAGTTTTGGCGTTGACAAAACTTATGAAATTTGTAGAAAGGAGGTTATCAAGAAGTGATAAGCGTTAAAAATTTACACAAACATTTTGGTAGCCTTGTTGTTTTAGATGGCATTGACATTGACATTAAAAAAGGCGAAAAAGTTGCCGTAATCGGACCATCAGGCAGTGGTAAATCAACATTTTTAAGATGTTTGAATTTGCTTGAAAAGCCAACTATCGGACATTTGTATTTTAAAGGAGATGAGATTACTTTTTATCCTAGACTTTTTGAAATTACAAAAAAATATTACAATTTTAAAATCAAAAACTTTGACAAAAAAATTGGCAAAATGACACAAAAGTCTGAACTTTTGAAAAAACAAGATGAAGAATTGAATGCACAAAAAATTTCTGCTTTGAACAATAAAATCACTGCAAAAGTAGTTTTGCGTGGTGAATTGCAAAGACAGCTTGATTTCAATCTTGAAATTTATGGCGACCAAAAGGATAAGTCAAATAAAGTTAAAATTGTCAAACCAAATGAAGATTTGGTGAGAAAAAATATGGGAATGGTATTTCAACATTTCAATCTTTTCCCTCATATGACTGTTATGCAAAACATCACTTTTGCGCCTCTTGAATATCTAAAGTTTGAAATCAAACAAAAAATTGCAAACAAAGAGCTTTCAAAAGATGCAAAAGCAGAGTACAAAAAAATTAGAAAGCAAGAAATTGAAAGCAATGCAAAAGAGCTGCTTGAGAGAATTGGACTTGAGGAAAAAGCAAATGCTTATCCAAACACATTGTCAGGCGGACAAAAACAAAGAATTGCCATTGTAAGAGCACTTGCAATGAAACCAGAAGTTATGTTGTTTGACGAGCCAACTTCAGCCTTAGACCCTGAAATGGTTGGAGAAGTTTTGGAGCTTATTAAGCAACTTGCCGATGAAGGTATGACAATGGTTATTGTTACTCACGAAATGGGCTTTGCAAAAGAAGTGGCAACAAGAGTGCTGTTTATGGATGGTGGAAAAATTGTTGAGGATAACACTCCTATTGAAGTTTTTGATAATCCACAAAATGAAAGACTAAAAACATTCCTTTCAAAAGTGCTTTAAAATGTTATATAATATCTATCGCAAAAGATATTTTTGCAAACAAATATCTATATATAAAATCAAATAAAATCGTAAATAACCCGTCAAAAATCGGTATTATTTGCGATTTTTTGTTGTTTAAAGTGTAGCGTTTGATAGTTCTTTGTACAAATAACATTAGGCACTGAACATTAAACAAATATAAGTTGCTGTGCAAGAAAAAAATGTTGATTTGGTGTTGTGATAATCATAGCCATTCCCCTCCCTCGCAAAAAAGCTATTTAGGAGGGCTCATATTCGCTAAGATGACATAGCCAATGTCATTATGAGCATAGTGTAACGCAGTCGAACAATCTTGGACTGATTGCTAAGTAAGATTAATTATAATGCTTATACTATTTGCAAAACATTTCAAATTTTGAATTTGATATTTGATAATAAAAAAGTTAAAATATGATTTGTTTTTGTGATTAAGCAAAAAAATTGCAAAAATGCAAAAAAACATTAATTTTTATGAAATAAGAAAAAAACTATTTACATATTTTGTGTTTAGTGCTATAATACAACATATATGCGTTCTTTAATGCGTGTGTAATAAAGAAAAAACTTTGCAGAGTAATTGAAAAATATGAAACAATCCAATGATTTCAGCATGTATGAATATTTGAAAAGCAGAGATAAGGGAGATAACAGACCTCTTATATCTTATTACAATAACCGAATTTCTACTGACATTTTTTTTGAGCAGGTGGACAAGGTCGCAAACGCTTTGAATTCCTTAGGATTGAAATGTGGAGATAACATTGCTTTATGTTTGCCAAACATACCAAATGCAATTATTATTTTTTATGCAGCAAACAAACTTGGCATTGCAGTCAACTTAATTCATCCTTTGGTGCCGTCAAAAGCTTTGGGAGAGATTATTAAAACTCACAACAGCAAAGTTGCTTTTGTATTTGATTTGTTTTTTAATAAACATAAAGATGTTATTGCTGGTATGGATATGTTTTGTGTGCTTTGCAGGGCATCTGATTATCTTAAAAATGTTTATAAATTTGGCTACAATGTTTATATGAGCAAGAAAAAACCAAAATTGACTTGTGAAAAGGCTATGTTTTTCAGTGAGTTTTTGAAAAAACAAGATAAAATTGCATGCGAGCGTGAGCATTATGAAGGAATAGGCGAGGAGATTGCTGCGTTTATTCATTCTGGTGGAACAACTGGTGTACCAAAAACAGCAATGATACCTAATCGTGCAATAAATGAGTGCAGTTACAGCATTCGCACTTTGATTGGAGACGAAGTGCAAAAAGGCGAAAGTATGCTTATGGTGTTGCCAATGTTTCACATTTTTGGACTTGGAGTGTGCATGCATTCAACTTTGACAGCTGGTGCAAGGTGCATATTGGTGCCAATGTTCAAACCAAAATCTCTTGCAAGGGTTGTAAGACGAGAAAAAGCAACTTATATGACAGGTGTTCCGTCCATGTACGAAAAATTGATAAAAGTCAAATCCTTTGGTGGCAAGTATTTGAGGGAAATGAAGTATTGCTATTGTGGTGGGGACAAGCTTAAACAAGAAATCAAACAAAATTTTGATAATTTGATGAAAAAATACAATTCTGATTGCAGATTGTGCGAAGGCTATGGATTGACTGAGGCAGGTGTTTGCAATGTTAATGTGGAAAACGACGCAAAAGTTGGTTCAGTTGGCAAGCCTTTGGGAGATATAAAAGTTTGCATTGTGGATAGTCAAAGAAACAAATTGCCTTTTTTGCAAAAGGGAGAAATTTGTTTGTCGGGCGACAACATAATGCTTGGCTATTATAAAGATGAGAAAACTACAAACAAAGTTTTGTTTGAGGATAGCGAAGGTACAAAATGGCTTGCAACAGGCGATTATGGATATTTGGAAGAGAGTGGACATTTGTTTTTTGTTGACAGATTAAAAAGAATGGTCAAAATAAGTGGAATGAATGTTTTCCCAAATGAAATTGAACATCTGCTTGCAGAAAACATAACAGAAATTGATAAATGTTGTGTTGTGGATTTTATACAAAAAGGTAAACCTTATCTTAAACTTTTTGTGAAAATGAAAGATGGATTTGTGTTTTCCAAAATGCTAGAGCAAAAGATAAGACAAATTATTACAACAAATTTAATGAAATATTCTTTGCCAAAATCGATAGAGTGTGTGGATGAATTGCCACTTACCACGATTGGCAAAGTAGATTATAACAAATTAAAAGAAAAGGAGCTTAAAAAATGATAATCAGCGAAAGATTAGCACAAGAATTTGAATTAAAACAGGAGTATAGCGATAACATTATCAAGCTTATCGATGAGGGGTGCACAATTCCTTTCATTGCCCGTTATCGTAAAGAAATGCACGGAACTTGCGATGACCAAACATTGCGTAAGTTTGCAGATCGCCTGACATATTTAAGAAATCTTGAAAAGAGAAAGGAAGAGGTTAAAAACAGCATTGAATCTCAAGGCAAATGGACTGACGAGCTTGCTGAAAGCGTTGCAAACGCAGAAACAATGACTGAGGTTGAGGATATTTACAGACCTTACAAAAAGAAGAAAAAGACAAGAGCATCTGTTGCTATTGAAAAAGGACTTTCTGACCTTGCAGATATCATTATGAGTGATTTGAAGGACGGAGATATTGTTGAAATTGCCACACCTTTCGTGAATGAAGAAAAGGGCGTAAACAGCATTAAAGAGGCAATTGACGGAGCAAAGGACATTGTTGCAGAGCGTATTAGTGATGATGCAGAAGTTCGCAAGGAATTGAGAGAGTTGTTTGTTGGTATCGGAGATATTTGCACAACTTTGGACGAGGAAAAAGATGCAGAAAAAGGTAGCATTTTTGGAATGTATAAAGATTATACAGAAAAGATCAAAGCTATCCCTTCACACAGGATTCTTGCAATCAATCGTGGCGAAAAAGAGGATTGTTTGAAAGTTGATTTAAAGCTTGACAAAGAAACAGCACTAAACACAATCAACACAAAATATGTACATACAGATTGCTTGTTTACAAATGTAATGCTTGAGGCAACTGAGGATAGCTATGACAGATTGATTTTGCCATCAATTGAAAGAGAGATAAGAAATGACCTTACTGACAACGCAAATGAGGGTGCTATCAAGATGTTTGAAACAAATCTTAAGCCTCTTTTGATGCAACCACCTTTGAAAAATAAGGTTGTGCTTGCACTTGACCCTGCATACAGAACAGGTTGCAAAGTTGCAGTGCTTGACGAAAACGGAAATGTGCTTGCAACAGGCGTTGTTTATCCAACACCTCCACAAAGCAAAGTGGATGAGGCAGAGGCAAAATTGACTGCTTTAATCAAAGCGCACAGCGTTGAAGTTATTTCAATTGGTAATGGTACAGCAAGCAAAGAAACTGAAATTTTTGTTGCAAACTTGATTAAAAAATTGGATAGACCTTTGCAATATATGGTTGTAAGTGAGGCTGGTGCATCTGTTTACAGCGCAAGTGAGCTTGGGGCAGAGGAATTCCCTGACTATGATGTTTCATTAAGAAGTGCTGTAAGCATTGGTAGAAGATTGCAAGACCCACTTGCAGAACTTATCAAAATTGATGTTAAGAGCATAGGTGTTGGACAATATCAACATGATATGCCACAAAAAAGACTTACAGAAGTTTTGGAAGGTGTAGTTGAGGATTGCGTAAACAGTGTTGGTGTAGATTTGAATACTGCATCTTACAAATTGCTTTCTTTTGTTTCTGGACTTAACCTTGCAATTGCAAAAAATATTGTAGAATACAGAAAATCTAAGCCATTCACAAAAAGAGAACAACTGCTTAAAGTTCCAAAACTTGGACCAAAGGCATATGAACAATGCGCAGGCTTTTTGAGAATTACTGATGGCGTAGAGGCACTTGACAACACATCTGTACACCCTGAGTCTTACGAGGCAACAAGAGCATTGCTTGCAATTTTTGGGCTTACAGAAAAAGATGTTACAAGTGGTAATCTTGGAGAATTGGAAGAAAAAATCAACAGCTATGGCAAAGCAAAACTTGCAAATGAATTGGGCATTGGTATGCCAACTTTGGAAGATATTATTGAGGAAATCAAAAAGCCTGGTAGAGATATTCGTGACAGCTTGCCAAAGCCTATTTTGCGTGATGATTTGATGGATATTAACAACCTAAAAGAAGGTATGGAAATTGTTGGTACTGTAAGAAATGTTATTGACTTTGGTGCATTTGTGGATATTGGCGTACATCAAGATGGACTTGTACATATCAGTGAAATCAGCAATGATTACATCAAACATCCATCAGATGCTTTGACTGTTGGCGATATTGTTACAGTAAAAGTTATTGGTGTTGACCCTGCTAAAAACAGAATTAGCCTTACAATAAAAGGTGCAAGCAACGCAAAACCTAAGTCTGAAAGCACTGTTAAAGATCCAAAACTTTTGGATAGAAAAGACAAAAAGAACAATAAAGACTTTAAAGCTGGCAATAATAAAGGTAACTTTAAAGGAAATGATAAGGCTGGATTTAAAGGCAATAAGCCTAAAAAGCCTGAGCAAAATATGGATGATTTGTTGCTAAAATTGCAAAACAAATTTAACAGAAGATAAATTTTGACTTTGTATTTTAACATTGCAATTTTAAAATATTTGTTTGCTTAAAAAAACTTAATTGCAAGTTTGCATAAAATATAAATTTTGAAATTTAGCACTACAAAAACAATTTAACCTCGATTTTTGATGGGTAAATTGTTCAAAAACGCTAAAAAGTTAGTGTTCAAACAAAGCAATTTACAGTGGCAGTCAAAACTGCTTAGGCATAAATTTAAGTATTGTAATTTTCACAACTGAATAAAAAACAAATAAGCATAAGGAGGAGTTTGCTATGGAAAAGTTTTCTGCTTTTTTAACAAAACATAAATTGGCGATCGTTATCGTTTTTGTGACCATTTTGATAGCCTCTCTTGTATGCTTATTTTTTGTGCCAATAAATTCGGACATTATATCCTATTTGCCAGATGACATGACAACCTCTGAGGGATATGCCTTTTTGAAAAAAACATTTGATATGGAAAGTGATGCCATTGTTGCCGTAAAAGGTGCAAGCACAGAGCAAATGACGGAAATCACTAAAAAAATGCAAGCACTGGAAGGTGTGAGAGAAAACGGCATAACTTGGTATGGCACGCTGGATTCTTTTGGCGACATGGGTGATGAAAATGGTGAAATCAAGTTTGGCAACACTGTTATCAATGTAAAAGAACTAGTAACACAAATCAAGGATAATAAGCAAGTCCAAAAGCTATTGTGCCCAGCAGAAGATATTTATACAATTATGGTGCAAATGTCTGTGTCTTCAAGCACAAATGAGGCAAGTGCAATTTTAAAACAAACAAAAAAAATAATTGAAAGTTACGGACTTGAATATGCTGTTGGTGGCAGTGCAGAAATTTCAACTTCATTGTTGGGCACTGTTACGGGCGAAATGCCATATTTTTTGATTGTTGCAGTAATCATAGCAATTTTGGTGCTTGTGCTTACCACAAATAGCTTTTTTGAACCGGTCATTTTGCTTACAACTTTGGCAATAAGCATTTTGCTTAATATGGGCAGCAATATCATTTTGAAAGATGTTTCGGTTATCACTTTTGCGACATCGGCAATTTTGCAACTTGCACTTTCAATGGATTACTCAATCTTTTTAATGCATTCGTTCAGAGAAGAGCGTAAAAAGTGTTTTGATGATAGAACTGCAATGGTAAGAGCCATTCCAAAAACCTTTTCAACAGTTTGTGCCTCTGCTTTGACAACTGTGGGTGGATTTATTGCATTGGTGTTTATGCAGTTTGGCATTGGTGCCGACCTTGGCGTTGTGCTGGCAAAAGGTGTTTTGATGTCCTTGCTTACGGTTGTGTTGTTGCAACCTTGTTTGATGTTGTTTGCATCCAAAACAACTGCAAAGCTTGAGCATCCTGTGCATTTGCCTAAGTTTAAAAAATCAGCAGAAATTGCCGTGAAAGGCAGAAAACCAATTCTTGCAATAGCATTACTTGCACTTGTGCCAATAATTTATTGTGGACTTAGCATTTCATATTCCTATATGAAAATGGATAAAGATAAGGAGGCACTTTCTGAAGTGCAACAAGTTGTTGAGGTTATGGGCAACAGTATTTTGATTTGTGCACCAAACGGAGATAGTGCCAAAGCACATATTGATTTTATTGACGAGGTTGGCAAGCTTGAGCATGTGAGTGTGGTCAGCAGTATTTATGCAATGGCACCAAAGGAAATGTGTGATAGTTTGCACACTATGATAAAATGGAATTTACCACAGCTTAAAGCTTATGCAAACAATAAATATGTGCTGTATACAATTATGATTGAAACGGAGTCAGAGTCACTAGAAGAAGGAGTGCTACTTGACAACATAAAATCTGTTTTGTCCAACAAGTTTGGGGATGAGTATTATATCACTGGTATGGCTCAGGCAGTCAATGATTTATCCATTGTAACTCCAAAGGATTTTGCACTTGTATCAGGCATAAGTGCGATAATAATTTTCATAATACTGATGTTATCAATTCGAAGTGCAAAATATTCTCTTGCGCTTATGGGTACTGTTGAATTTGGTATTTTCATAAATTTGGCATTGAATTTTATCTTCAACACACCTGTAAACTTTATGGCGTATATCATAATAAGCAGTGTGCAGATGGGTGCGACGGTGGACTATGCAATTTTGCTTGCAACCAAGTTCAGACGGAATATGGCAAGTATGCCTGTGAAAGAGGCTTGCGTTAAGGCTGTTAAAGATAGCAGTTTGTCAATTTTGACATCTGCAACCATTTTGGGAGCATTGTGTTTGGCAGTTTATGCAATCACAACCAATGCAATTATCGGGCAGGTAACATTGCTTATCGGCAGAGGTGCGATAATTAGTGCATTTTTGATTTTGTTTGTTTTGCCAGCAATTTTGATTGCAATTACAAGAAAACCTCCAACAAACAATGATATTTTCCACAAATTAAAAGTGAAAATAGATAAAAAGAAAGAGTCAAAAAAGCTAGCAAAAGCAGGCATTGTGAACGAGCAAACGCAAATAAACATTGAGATTGAGGGCAATGCAATCACAGATAATTGCAATGAAAAAGTGGAATAAAACAATATCAATTACAACAAAATTAAGTTGATTTTAATTTTATGGATAATAGAATACTGAGTGCTGCTTCGGTATTCTATTTTTTTTGGCAGGATATGGCTAAATTAAAATTTTAAAATTGACTTATTATAATTAATGTGTTAAAATATATATGAGAAATTTTGCGCACATATAAAAGTTTCTTAAAATGCTTGATTTTTGTCAGGCGATGCAATCAACAAAAGTTTGTTTTGATAGCTTTGATTTTATTTTTAAATAAATTACAAATCTTTTTAATCAGTTGTTAAATTGAAATTTGTTTGTCAAAAATTTTTGCGTTTGATTGCAAAAAAATAGAGATTAATAAGAGGGGTTAAATGAAAAGAAAATTTGTTGTAATATTTAGTGTTATGCTTTTGCTTTGTGCCTCAGTTTTGGGGCTTGTTGCCTGCAAGCATAATCACGAATGGAACGAGGCTTGGGAAAATGATGCAACTTACCATTGGCATAATTGCAACAAAAAGGGTTGTGATGAAGAGGGTAATAAAGAGGAACACTCTTTTGCTTTGAAAACAGATTTGAACAATCACTGGCAACAATGTTCTGTTTGTGGTTATTCAAAAGATGTTGTTAAACATAACTTTAACAGCAACAATGACTATATTTGTGATGATTGTGGCTTTCAACATCAACACAAAATAGTTTATGACGATGCAGACCATCAATACGCTTGTGACAATTGTGATATCAACAAAGATAAGTCCGCACACACTTTTAACGACAAGGATACTTGCGCATTTTGTGGGTTCATAAAGGGCACAATCGGGCTTGAGTTTGCATTGAATAGCGATAATAACAGCTATACTATCACTGGAGTAAATCGCGAGGAAGAAAATATCCCTTCAGATATTGTTATCCCTGAGTATTACAAGGGCAAACCTGTTACCATAATTGGCGAAAATGCTTTTTCTGGAAGAGAATCAATGACAAGCGTTATTATTCCAAAATCAGTTGAGTCTATCAAAGATGGTGCGTTCTTTGGTTGTCACGGACTTTTGGAAGTTGTTATTCCCGATAGTGTAAAATATATTGCAGAAGGTGCATTTGAAAATTGTTATGGCATTACAATCAAAGCACAGGCAAAAAGCAAGCCAAGTGGATGGGAAACAATTGAATGGCGAGTTCAAACAAGCTACTATCCAGTTGTGTGGGATTGTGAAAACAACAATATTGCAGAGGATGGATATATCTACTTTGTGGAAAATGGTGTTAAATATGGCTTAAAAAACAACCAATTGAAAATTGCAAAACAATCGCCTTTAAAAGAAAACTTTAATTTGTCTCCAACAGTGGAATTTAATGGAGTTAATTATCCTGTAACAGAAATTGGCGAATATGCTTTTTACAAAAATAGTAACTTAAAAACTATAAGGGTTACAAACTATGTGACAAAAATCGGCAAATATGCGTTTAATGATTGCATATCACTGAGCAATATTACTTGGGTATTAAAAGGTGCTGTAGAGGGTGACAAAAAAGTTGGTGTGGAAGAAATCGGCATATGCGCTTTTGCAGGTTGCACTTCACTTAGTGTTGCTGGTATTAATAATCCAACGCAATTTGAATTGCCTAATACTTTAAAAAGCATTAGTGCAGGTATGTTTCAAGATTGCAGTAGCTTGCAACAGATCACAATATCTTCAAACATTGAATATGTTGGTGATAGCGCATTTGTCGGTTGCAGCAAGTTGATAATTAAATGTGTGACAGCGCAAAAACCACCTATTTGGAGTAATTTGTGGAATGAGGATAATCGTCCTGTAATTTGGAATTGCAACTCAAACAACAGCACAGAAGATGGATATATATTTGTTCAAATAAGCAGTGCTTTTTATGGACTTAACAAAGTGAACAAAACTGCAATTTTAATAAGTCAAGAATTGGAAAATTATCCAGAGTTGCTATTTGTTTCAAATTCTGTTGATTATGATGGCGTAACTTATCAAGTTACAGAAATTGGCGAGAATGCTTTTGCAAACAACAAACAAATCAAAACAATCACAATCATAGCAACAAACATCAAAAAAATCGGTGCAGGTGCTTTCTTGGGTTGTGTTGCTTTGGAAAATATCAATTTTATAGGTAGCGAAAGTGATTGGAATGCTGTGGAAAAAGGTTCAAATTGGATTTTAGGAGCTGGTATTGATAATAAAAACAATGGAGAAATCAATTACATTTACAATTATCAAGGATAATTCAATTTAGTTGTAAATTAATTGTGTTTGTCAAAAGCAAGAATAAATAATTTTTGCGAAATATAAATGTTTATTTTGCTTAGTGCAAAAGTTGTGTAAGTAAGTGGCATAACAAAAGCGTGTAAGTTTTTGCATTGCATAAATCAAATTGCGTAATACGGAGATAATGAATGAGTAGCTTTATCCAAAGAAAAAAAGTGGATAAAAATTTAATAGAAAAACTGCGTCAAACTATTGGTTGTGGCAATGATTTGGCAGAGGTTTTGGCTATCCGAGGCTATGATGATAGCGAGAGTATTCAAGATTTTTTGCACCCTGACATAAAAAATCTTACTCCAGTTTTCAACTATTCAGGTATGCGAGAGGCTGCGGAGAGAATAAAAAAAGCTATTGATTTTAATGAGTCTGTTGTGATATACGGAGATTATGATTGCGACGGAGTTTGTGCAACCTCAATCTTATATATGTTTTTGTCATCTGTGGGGGCAGAAGTAAATTTTTATATCCCAAACAGAAAGCGTGAAGGGTATGGCATAAACAGAGAGGCGCTTGAGGAAATTGCAGAAAAATTTTATCCCGACCTTATCATCACGGTGGATTGTGGCATTACAGCAAAAGATGATATTGATTATGCAATGAATGAATTGGGTATTGAGTTTGTGGTAACCGATCATCACGAACCACCCGAGGAACTCCCAGAGTGCATAGTTGTCAATCCAAAGGTTGACAGAAAGCCAAATACCTTTAATGAATTGTGTGGAGCTGGTATTGCTCTTCGATTGTGCGAGGCAATTGGTGGAGAAAAAGCACTGATGTATTACATAGATATTTGCACGCTAGCAACAATAGCCGATATTGTGCCTCTTCAAGGGGATAATCGCATTATTGTCAGTTATGGCATGGAAATTATCAATTCGCGTGCAAGGCTTTCTGTGAAATTGTTGCTTGAGGTGGCAGGTGTTAAGCCGGATGAAAAGATAACCAGCACAGATGTCGCTTTTAAATTGGTGCCAAGGATAAATGCGATTGGCAGATTGTCCGACTCGAAAAAAGCTGTGCAAATGCTTGTGGATAGCGATTATTTTTATGTTAAAAGTTTGGCAGAACAAGCCAATGAGTACAATAAGGAAAGACAACAATTTACCGATGATTTGGTGGAAGATTGTTTGAAAATGTTGGAAGATTATGATTTAGTTAACAATCGCATTATCGTTGTTTATAGTGATAAATGGGAGGCAGGTGTTTTGGGCATTGCAAGTGCCAAAATAACAAATTTGTTTAATCGTCCAAGCATTTTGCTGACATCGGACGGAGATTTTTATAAAGGTTCCGCAAGAAGTATTGCAGGAATTAATATTTATGATTGCGTGTCAAGTTGCAAAGCTTTTTTGAGCAATTTTGGTGGACATAGTATGGCGTGTGGTGTCACTTGCCCAAAAGAAAATATCGCTTCTTTTTGCTTTGCAATCAACGAATATGCAAGAAGTTTGGATGCCAGTCTTTTTATTCCTCACAGCGAATTTGATTTGCAAAGAGATATGGAAGAGCTTACTTTTGACAGCATTTCCGAACTTAGCAAATTGGAGCCTTTCGGCATGGAAAATCCAAAGGTAAAATACAATATTTGTGTAAACACCCCGATTTTCAGTAGGATATCCACAACAAAACACATAAAATACAAAAAGAACAATGATGTGGAAATGGTGTGTTTTGATGGTTTAGGTCAGCTAAAAAACATCAATAGTAGTAAAAGAGCTAATATGCTTTGTGATTTTGGTGTGAGGACATTTGCAAACAGATTGTATGTGCAAGGCATTGTGCAGGAAATGGATTTTGATTGGGATAATTTTGCTTTTGATGAAGAGTATCTTGCAATCAAGTATGCGTACTATGCAAAATATGACAATTCAAGTGTTTTTGATATTAAATATATTGACGAGGCCGATGTTGAAACGCAGATAGAAAATGATTTGTATGGAGTTTGTTTTATTGCGTATTCTGCAGAAACATTTGAGAGATATTCAAAACTTTTGGGTGGCAAAATAATAAAACGCAACAACTGCATAATGTCAGATATAAATTCGCTAAACAGATTGATTTTGGATGTGGACTTAAGTCAAAATTTGGCTTATTACAAAAAAATTGTAATTCTTGACACATTGCCAAGCCTTGGTGTAATAGATTATTATAAGCTTAATATGAATGCCCAAGTTGTCATGGTAAAAGACAAGTTTTTGAATGATTACTTTGCATTGGTAAAAGAAAAATTCCCTGATATTGAGCAAATGAGAGCAATATTTGTGGAGCTGAGAAAAATCATTTCGGCAAACAGCAAAATAAGCAGTTTTTCCGAGCTATATTCAGAGTATTGCAAGCAAGGTGGACGCAACAAAATAGCTTTTTATATGGCTATGTTTGTTTTTTATGAACTAAAAATTATCAAACTAAAAGGTGGTTTTTATGTGGATTCTTCCGTAAAAACAAGCTTGGAGAATAGTCAAATCTATCAAAGGATTAAGGAGTTAATTTATGCAGGAGAAAGTGCTAATTAAATTAAAAAACCAATATCCAACAGAACAATATGAAAAAATCAAACAAGCGTATGATTTTGCAAAAAAAGCTCACGAAGGGCAAAAGCGTCAATCGGGAGAGGATTATTTTGTACATCCTTGTGCAGTAAGCGAAATTCTGATTGATATGGGGCTGGATTACGAAACAGTTATGGCTGCATTTTTGCACGATGTAATTGAGGATACCCCACACACTCAAGAGGAGCTTGAGGGCATTTTTGGCAAATCGGTTGTTATGCTTGTAAACGGAGTGACAAAACTGAACAAATTGCAGTTTAAGTCAAGCGTGGATGAGCAAGCAGAAAACTTGAGAAAGATGTTGTTTGCAATGAGTGATGACATAAGGGTTATTGTCATAAAGCTTGCAGATAGATTGCATAATATGAGAACGCTACTTTTCAAATCGGCGGACAGACAAAAGGAAATTTCAAGGGAAACTTTGGATATTTATGCACCTATTGCCGAAAGGCTTGGTATGGGTACAATCAAGGGAGAACTTGAAGACCTTGCAATGAGGTATCTTAACCCAGATGATTACTACGCGTTGGTGCAAAAGATTTCTGCTAAAAAGGTGGAAAGACAAGAATTTGTGCAAAATGTTGTAAAAGATATAAAAGCAAAACTTGCTGAAATGAAAATTGATGGCGATGTAAACGGCAGACCAAAGCATTTTTATAGTATTTACAAAAAAATGCAAAATGGCAAAGAATTTGAGCAAATTTATGATTTGATTGCCGTGAGAATTATTGTGGATACAATCAAAGATTGCTATGCAGTTTTGGGTGCAATTCATACAATGTGGAAACCATTACCGGGCAGATTTAAAGACTACATTGCAATGCCCAAAACAAACAACTATCAATCTTTGCACACAACGGTCATTTCTCAATATGGCTCTCCGTTTGAAATTCAAATCAGAACACACGAAATGCATGATATTGCAGAGTTTGGTATCGCTGCGCACTGGAAATATAAAGAAGGCAGACTTGGTCAAGAACAAAGCATAATGGACAATCGTATGCAATGGATACGCAGCATTATGGAAGTGCAAAAAGATTTGCGTGACAATGCAGAGTTTTTGCAGTCGCTTAAGGTGGATTTGTATCCAGACGAGGTGTTTGTAATCACTCCAAAAGGCAAGGTTGTCAGCCTGCCAAAAGGTGCAACAGGCATAGATTTTGCTTATGCAGTGCACACAGAGGTAGGCAATAAGTGTGTTGGCATTAAAGTGGATGGAAAAATTGTGCCAATCAACACTCGTCTTACAAACAACTCTATTGTGGAGGTTATCACTTCCAATGCCTCAAAAGGTCCAAGCCGTGACTGGCTTAAGTTTGTGGCAACTGCCAGCGCAAGAAACAAAATAAGAGCTTATTTCAAAAAAGAAATGAGGGAAGAAAACATCAAGCGTGGCAGAGAAATGTTAGAGCGCGAGGCAAAACACAGAAATTACAATTTGTCATCATTGCTAAACAATGAAGAGTGGCTTAAATATTTCAAAAATCGTTATGGTGCAAATGGCAATATGGACGATATTTATGCAGAAATCGGCTATGGTAATCTAACAACAAACAAAGTTATTTTAAAGTTGATTGACTGCTTTAAAAAGTCTGGGGCAGAAATGCCACCAATAATCAGCAGTGCAAAAAATGTTAAATCGTCAAGCAAAAAAGGCACAGGGGTTCTTATCAGAGGATATGACGACTTTTTAATCAGACTTGCACATTGTTGCAATCCAGTGCCGGGCGATAAGATTGTGGGTTATATCAGCCGTGGCAGAGGGGTTTCCATTCACAGAGCAGATTGCCCAAATATGAAAAACATTGAAGAGGAAAGAATTATTGAGGCAAACTGGTCGCAAAATATGTCCTCTCAATTCACAGCAACTTTGGAAGTTATTTGTGTCAACAAATCTAAGCTTTTGGTTGATGTAACCACATTTTTTGCAAACAGAAAGCAAACGCTCAATGCAGTCAACCTTAAAACAAGAGAGGATTTGAAGGCGGTAATCACAATAAGTGTGGAAATTACCAATATTCAAGAGCTTGATGAAATGATAAATAAATTGCAAAGTATAGAAGGAGTTTTTGATGTACACAGAATATGATGGCTTTAGCGTAAAAAAAATTGTAAATGGTGGATTGCAAAATAACAGTTATATTGTAAAATGTGGCAATAAATGCGTGATTATTGACCCAGCATCAAAAATTGTGAAAGCACAAGTCGAGGAAGAAGGGCTTGAAGTTATGGCAGTGCTTTTGACTCACGGACATTTTGACCATATCAAAGGCGTTGCTCCTTTTATGCAAGAAAATGTACCTGTTTATATTCACAAGCTGGACAACCCTAAATGTACAGGTGAAATTATGCTTGATTGGTTAAAAAGGTTCAGAATAGAGCCGTTTAGTTGTGATAATTTTATCGAGGACGGGGATGTTTTGCAGTTTGACGGGCTTGAAATTAAAGTGATTCACACTCCTGGGCATTCTTCTGGTGGAGTCAGCTTTGTTGTGAAAAATGTTGTTTTTTCAGGCGACACTTTGTTTTTGGATAGTTATGGCAGATATGATTTTGAGGATAGTTCTTTTGAGGCACTAAAAAATTCTATCAAAGTTAAGCTGTTTGGTCTGCCGGGAGATTATGTTGTTCTTCCAGGACATGGAGACTCCACAACAATGCAGTACGAAAGAGAAAGGAATATGATTTTATGGAGCTGAAAATTGTTACGAACAGCGAGTTTCTTCCCGATTTTATGGATGTGGTAAGAGCCTTTTCTCCGAATATAATTTTTGATGAAAATCAAACGGAAAATGTGATTTCAATCAACTTGAAAAAAGATGACAAAAGTGACATTATTCAACTTGATTTTAAGCAAAAACATTTTGAAAATCGGGGTTATTTTGGAGATTTGCCACAAATCAAACAAAAAAGCGAGCTTAAAAGGCTTGCTAAAATTATGCTTTATGATATTTTGTCAGACATCACAAAAACAACATTGCCTTATGGTTCGCTAACAGGCATACGCCCAACAAAATTGTACCACGAGCTTTTGGAGAGTGGCAAGGATGCCTATGAGTATTTTACTAAGCATTTGAGAGTGCCTGAAGAAGGGGCAAATTGGATAAAGCGAATTTGTGGCAATCAGCAAAAGATATATTCGCACAATGATAACGAGGTCGATTTTTTTGTTAACATCCCAATTTGTCTTTCAAGGTGCAGCTATTGTTCTTTTATTTCTGCAGAGTATGGCAAAATTAAAAAATGGATAACTCCTTATGTTGTGCAGTTAGTACGAGAAATTGAGTTTTCTGCAAAATTGATTGAGGAGCTTGGCGTAAAAGTCAGAGCTATTTATGTGGGTGGTGGTACTCCAACAAGTTTATGCGAGGATGACTTTGCAAAGGTAATTGGTGCAATCAGCAAGATTGATTGTGACGAGTTTACTGTTGAGGCAGGCAGACCTGATACAATCACTGTGGATAAGCTTAAAATTATGGCAGATAACAAAGTTAGCAGAATAAGCATAAATCCACAAACTTTCAATGATAAAACTCTTGCTTTGATTGGGCGAAATCATTCAAGTGAAGATATTTTTAAAGTTTATGGCGAGGCAAGAAAATTTGATTTTGATATAAATATGGATTTAATTGCAATGTTGCCACAGGAGAGTTTTGAGGATTTTTGTTATTCTGTTGACAAGGCAATTGTACTTGCTCCAGATAATATTACGGTACATACCTTGGCAATAAAAAAAGGTAGTAATCTAAAACTTGCCGATTATGACAATAAAATAGAAATTTTGCCAAAACAAATGATTGATTATTCAAAAAAAACTATTATCTCAAGTGGTTTTGAGCCATACTATATGTACAGACAAAAATATATGAGTGGTAATTTGGATAATACAGGATACGCAAAGCCTGGCAAAGCATGTGTGTACAATGTGGATATTATGGAGGAAACTCACAGCATAATTGCTTGTGGAGCAGGAGCAATCAGTAAAAGAGTTTGGAACGCTGAAAATCGTTTGGAAAGACTAGCAAATCCCAAAGGCATTGATGTTTATTTACAAAGAGAGGCAAAATTGCTCGCTGATAAAAAAATCTTTTTTGGCTAAATTGCTGTTAATTTACAAATTTATTATTATATTTAAGTTAAAATATATTTTAAATATAAAAATATAGTAGTATTTTGTCTAAATTTATTAAATAGTTAGTAAAATTTAGAATATAAATGCTAATTTTGCAAAAAAATACCAAAATTTAGTTTACACATAAAAGATTTTGTGTTATTATTGAATAGTACCTTTGACTATGTTTATCAAAACTCCGATGATTTACTTGGTCATATGGAATAAATTATTATTAGGAGATTAAAAATGGAAAATCTAACACTACTTACTAAACAAGAGATTATTGAGAAATTTGGTCAAGCTGAGGGAGACACTGGTTCTCCAGAAGTTCAAATCGCTTTGCTTACTGCAAGAATTGAGAGCTTGAAAGCTCACTTCGCTGTGCATAAGAAGGATCATCACAGCCGTCGTGGCTTGTTGCAAATGGTAGGTAAAAGAAAAAATTTGCTTTCTTATTTGAAAAATAAGGATATCGAAAGATACAGAGCAATTATCGCAAAACTTAACCTAAGAAAGTAATAAGAATAGCCCGAATAGTAAGTGTTCGGGTAATTTTTATATTTAAAGGATTAGTGCTGTCAAGTGTAGCAGAAGCAAATTTGCAAATTAAAACGCTATGTTTGAAGATAAAAACAGCATTTTTAAAATTTAAGATTATGTTTTAAAAATGCCAAAATTGGTTGTAATAACAATTTATATAAATTTTTCAACTTGAGGTTGATAATCTTTGGATGACCAAGGATGGAGGAGGAGAAATGATAGACAGAAAAATTTACAAAACTACAATAGGTGGCAGAGAGGTTGAAGTTGAAACTGGCGCATATTGTGGCATGACAAATGGTACTTGCTTTGTTAAGTGCGAGGAAACTGTGGTTATGGTTAATGCCACAATGTCAAAAGAGCCAAGAGACGGCGTTGACTTTTTTCCATTGAATGTTGACTATGAAGAAAAAATGTATTCAGTCGGCAAAATTCCAGGTGGCTTTAAAAAGAGAGAGGGACGCCCAAGCGACAAAGGTATTCTTGTTTGCCGTTTGATTGACAGACCTTTAAGACCACTTTTCCCAAAAGGATTTTACAATGATGTTTCAGTTGTGGCAACTTGCTTGTCAGTTAACCCTGATGTTCCACCTGAAATTTATGCAATGATTGGAAGTTCAGTTGCACTTTCAATTTCTGATATTCCGTTTGCTGGACCAACTGGTTCAGTTGTAGTTGGTTATGTTGATGGCGAATATGTTATCAACCCAAGTGCAGAGCAAAGAGAAAAGAGCAGACTTCACTTGAGCTTGAGTGGTACTAAAGATGCCATTTTGATGGTTGAGGCAGGTGCAAACGAACTTACTGAGGAAGAAATGATTGGTGCAATCTTGTTCGGACACGAAGAGATTAAAAAGATTGTTGCTTTCATTGAGGGTATTCAAGCTGAAATCGGAAAAGAAAAAATTGTTCCAAACATTTATCACGCTGAAACAGCTATTGAAGAGCAAGTTAGAGCTTATGCAAATGATATGATGGACAAGGCTTTGGAAGAGTTTAACAGACAAGCTCGTGAAAAACTTGAAGAGGCTTTGGAACAAGATGTTTTTGCTCATTTTGCTGAAATTTTCCCTGATGGCAAAAAAGACATTGCAGAAGTTTTGTACAATATGAAAAAAGAAAAAGTTCGTGCTAAGATTTTGGAAAAAGGTATTCGTCCAGACGGCAGAACTTTGAAGGAAATCAGACCAATTTGGTGTGAGCATGGCATTTTGCCAAGAGTTCACGGCAGTGGTGTTTTCACTCGTGGTCAAACACAAGTTTTGACAACTGCAACTTTGGGCACAATCAGTGAGGTTCAAAAGCTTGAAGGCTTGGATGATGAAGTTTTCAAAAGATATATTCATCACTATAATTTTCCAGGTTACAGCGTAGGCGAGGCAAAGCCTGCTAAGAGCCCAGGTCGTCGTGAAATCGGACATGGTGCACTTGCAGAAAGAGCTTTGGAGCCAGTTTTGCCAAGTGAGGAAGTTTTCCCTTATGCAATTCGCACAGTAAGTGAAGTTTTAAGCTCAAATGGTTCAACTTCACAAGCAAGTGTTTGTGGCAGCACTTTGGCACTTATGGATGCAGGTGTTCCAATCAAAGCTCCAGTTGCTGGTGTTGCAATGGGACTTATCAGCACTCCAGACAAGAGCAATGTTAAAATTTTGACAGATATTCAAGGACTAGAAGACTTCCTTGGCGATATGGACTTTAAGGTTGCTGGTACTGAGGCTGGTATCACTGCAATTCAAATGGATATCAAAATTAAAGGTATCAATGAGCAAATTTTGCGTACTGCTTTGGCTCAAGCAAGAGAGGGCAGATTGGAAATTTTGGGCAAAATGCTTGCTGTTCTTCCAAAAGCAAATGAAAAACTTTCAAAATATGCTCCAAAGATTATCACTTTTGATATCGACCCTGACAAAATCCGTGAGGTTATCGGCAGTGGTGGAAAAGTTATCAATAAGATTATCGAGGATACTGGTGTTAAAATTGATATCAGCGATACAGGCACAGTGTTTATTGCAAGCAGCAATGAGGAAATGGCAGAAAAAGCTAAAAAAATCATTATGAGCATTGCAAAAGACCCTGAAGTTGGCGACGAAATTGAAGGTGCTGTTGTAAGAATTATGGATTTTGGTGCGTTTGTTGAAATTGCTCCTGGCAAAGACGGAATGATTCACATCAGCAAACTTTCAAAAGACAGAGTTGAAAAAGTTACCGATGTTGTTAATATCGATGACCAAGTTTTGGTTAAAGTAATCAAAATTGACGAAAAAGGCAGAATTGATTTAAAACTTATCAAAAAACTTTAATAAAATAATCAGTGTTGTTGGCTTGCGAAATTAACTATTAGCAAGCCTAAAATGCAATTATAATGGAGCTTATTATGAAAAATAAAAGTATTTTTTCTATATTAATTGCCATTATTTTAATTATGAGTTTATCTTTATTTTTAGTTGCATGCAATGGTAACGATGATAATGATAACGGAAGTGATGGCAGTGGAGAAAAAGAAAATAATATCAGTGGGGGAACAGGACATATTCATAATTGGACATACGAGAGTGATGAAAGTGGACATGTTCAAAAATGTAACGATTGTAAACAAACAAATGCCAAATCAAGTCATAATGTAGTTAGTGGCAAGTGCTCTATTTGCAATTATATTGTTGAAACAAAAACATTAGCATATCAAGAGTCTGCTGATGGTACTTATTATATTGTTGTTGGTATAGAACTTGATTACGATAATATTGATTCACTTTATATTAAATATTGTAGAGTCCCTGCAACTTACAATGGAAAGCCAGTTTTGGCCATTGGCGTATATGACAATACTCCACAAGGTCAATTTGAAGAAATTATTTTGCCAGAAGGAATGCTTAGAATTGAAGAAAATGCATTTTTAAATCAAACATATTTGAAAAAAATTACCTTGCCAAATAGCATTGAAAGTATTGGTGTCAATGTGTTTGATGGTTGTGAAAAGCTTACCACAATTGCTTTTTTAGGCAGTGAAAGTGAGTGGAGTGCAATTTCAAAAGAAGGTTGTGGAATACCTGCAAATTGTGTTATTAAATTTAACAACTAATAAAAAACTATATCAAAAAACAAAAAATAATGCACTTTATCAGTGCATTATTTTTGTTTTAAATTTTAAAAATTAATATAGTATTAATAAAAATATGATAAACAATTTGTGTAAAATTTTTCAATTTAGCATTGACATTTTGTGTAATTTCCCGTATAATAAAATAAAGGAGGTTATTATAAAAAAGTGTAGCAATAGTAGCAACAATTACAATAAAAAATTTAAAATTGATAGGGAAGGGAAAATATGAACAAAAAGAAATTGAGTTTAATATTACTATTGGTAATAATTTTGAGTATAGGACTTATATTTACATTTGTTGGGTGTGATAAAACACCAGTAGAGCCAGTTTATGAGATCCTATTGTATGATGACAATTGGGTGGAGTTGGAGAAGAATGTTGTAGGAAATTATGTGCATGAGTATGTTTTTGAATATGATGGTCAATTAAAAGGATTTAATGCAAAGTGTTTTATTGATGGTGAAGAATTTTATGTTTATGAACATGGTAATGCAAAAAAACCAAATCCACTATCAGTGTATTATTCAAATGCTATTGATAGTCTTAGAAATCCTTTTCCAAGAGAAAAGGGAAAATATGTGATTAGTTATGAGTTTGATATATTTAAACAAGAAACTTATTATTATACTCAATCTGGAAGGCGTGTTCGTCAAAGTGATTTACCAGAAAAAATACAACATCAAATGTATGTAACAATAAAATAAACTATGGGGGAAAAACAAATGGAAAAATCAAAAAACAATGCACGGATAAAGTGCATTATTTTTGTTGTGTAATAACATATAAAATTTCATTATAAAGTAGCATTTTTTGTAAGTAGTATCGATTTTTGAATGTTTTATGCAATAAAAAGTTTGAGTTTTATTGATTTTTGGTTTGTATGTTCTTGTATTTGATCACATTTTAAATCAGAGTTGAAAATTATTTTATGCCCCTATTACATTGCTGACTTTGTCGGCTTTAATGCCTTTTTGTTTGTAAAATTCAAGTATCTTTGGCAGCGCCTCGGCTGTGCATTTTGTTGGATGCATAAGCACTAAATCGCCGTATGCAATTTTTTTGGTGGCACGCTCAAAAATGAGGTCTGTATTTTTGTCTCGCCAGTCAATGGTATCTTTTGACCACATTATTGTTTGATAGCCCAAATTGTTTGCAGCTTTTAGTGTGTCGGCAGAAAAAGCCCCAGAAGGTGGTGCAAACAAATTCATTTTGTAACCGATAGTTTTTTCCACAATGTTGTGACACATTGAAATTTCACGCAAGTTTGCCTCCATATCCAGTTTGTCTTGGTCTTTATGCAAATATCCGTGATTTGCAATTTCGTGTCCACGACTCAAAATTTCTTTTAACATAGCATCATTTTTAGCCACCCAAGAGCCACCAACAAAAAAAGTTGTTTTAACTTCATATTTGTCAAAGGTATCCAGCATATCAGGCAAAAACTCTTCTCCCCAGTAAACATTTACCATAAGCGAAACGCTGCTGTTTAGTCCATTGCCTTTGTAAATTGGTTTTGGAGTGGCACTTGCAGTTATTGCAAGTGGAGTAAAACACATAGTAAGCACGGCAAGGCTCACCAATACAATTGCGATAATGCTGTTGGTTAAAAGTTCTTTATGTTTCATATTATCTCCTAACACCTAAAATGCTTTTTGTGGGTATCCCGTAACTAATTATATGTGTGATAGGATAAAATTAGACTAAAAAGAGAATACTTTTAATTAAAGTGAATTACGGATAAAAATTTTACTTTTATGTATGTATTACAATAATTTGCATTTTTTGAAATTTGCTTTTTGTTGCCGTTTGCAAAAAAATATTTTTTTATCCAAAAACTTTACTTTATAATAAAAATAATGTATAATTATATCGTATAAACTGGCAGACTTTTTTTGTGATTATCTTGAGATATTTTGAGTTGATTAAGAGATGTAGCAAGTAAAACAGCGTTAAACGCTTGAAATATCTTGAATTTTTGAGTAGTTTGTCTGTTTTGCAATTATAATTGCGTATTAAAAGCAAATTGTTTAAGATAGCTTAGATTATCAGCATATTGTCGCAATTTGCCATAAATTGCAGAATTTGTAATTTGCAAAAGATAAGAAATTTGTTGGGGATATTGGAGATTTAATTTTGGATAATAAAATTATTTATTTTGACAGTGGACTTAAGTTGATTCACAAACAAATGCAAGGCGTAAGGTCTGTGGCAATTGGCGTGATGGTTGCTGTTGGCAGCGTGAGTGAAAATGAGCAAAACAATGGTATTTCACATTTTATTGAACACATGATGTTCAAAGGCACAAGCAAGCGTTCTGCTTTTGATATTGTGTGTGAAATTGATGGGCTTGGGGCACAAGTGAATGCTTACACATCAAAGCAATCAACATGTTATTACACAATCAGTGTGGATGAATATGCAGAAAATTGTATGGAAATTATGAGCGATTTTTTGTTTAACTCCACATTTGACCAAGTGGAAATGGACAAGGAAAAGGGTGTTGTGCTTGAGGAAATCGCAATGAGCGAGGACACTCCTGACGACTTATGTTTGGAAAATTTGGCAAGCGCTTACTACAAAGGTAGCAACTTGGGCTATACAATTCTTGGAAATGCTGAAAATATCCGTAATTTTAAAACAGCTGATTTGAAAGATTACATTAACAGCAGATACAGTGCAGGCAATATGGTTGTTTCTGTTGTGGGAAATATTTCCGAACAAAAAGCAACTGAGTTGGTGTCTAAATATTTTGATAAAAATGTGTTTAAAGGTGGCTATAAAATGCAAAAGCAAAGCCATACACCAAAATGCGATAGCGTGGTTACAATCAAACCACTTGAACAATCCAACATTGCCATTGCTTTTCCAAGTTTGGAGTTTGGTGCACAAAACTATATGTCTTTGCTTGCCTTGAACTCAGCGTTTGGTGGTGGAATGAGCTCGCGACTATTCCAAGAGGTAAGGGAAAAAAGTGGACTAGCTTACAATGTATATTCTTATCCTTCTGCGTATTATGGTGATGGAGTGTTTTCAATTTATCTTGGCACAAATCCCAAAACAACTGAACAAGCACTTCGCAGCATAAAGCAGGAAATAATTAAGTTGAAAAACAATGGTTTGGGCGAAGATGAGCTTGCAAGAGTCAAAAAACAATTGAAAGGCAACTATGCTTTGTCGCAAGAAAGCTCTGCAGCTTTGATGAGAGTATATGGCAGAAATGCATTGTTTTTGGATGAATATTTTGATTTTGACCAAAAAATTGCAGAAATTGACCAAATAACTCAAGATAGCGTGATGGAAATTATCAATTGCATTTTTGATTTTGACAAAGTTGTAACAAGCTATGTGGGCAAGGAAATCAATTTTGACCCATTAAAAATTATTAAAGATTAACTATAAAAACAGGTGTGATATGGATAAATTGGATGAGATTTTTATGATGCAAAAGGCTTTTCAAGATGACTTGATTAAAAACAGACATCTTGAGAATATCAAGCCAAATGAATGGATTCAAAAGCAAACTCTTGCAATGATAAGTGAGCTTGCAGAAGTGCTTGATGAGGTCAATTTTAAATGGTGGAAAAACGAAAAGCCTATTAACGAGGATGCCGTGAAAGAGGAACTTGTGGATATTTTGCATTTTTTTGTTAGTATGTGCTTGAGTTATGGTATGACAGCTGAAGAATTGCACGCAATTTATCTTAAGAAAAACAAGGAAAATTTTGATAGACAATACGGAAAATCTGCAAAACAAGGTTACGATTTAGGGCAAAATAAAAATAATTGATATTAGTATTAATTCAATTATAATTGATATTGGTGAAATTATTTTGGCAAGTTTAATAAGAAATAAACACTTTCATTTTAAATTATTTGTCAAACGATATATTTTTCAATGAAGAATCATTAAAAAAATTGCATTTTCAAAAATGGCAACAAACAAAAAATGTTTGAAGTAAAAACTCTTAGTGAGGGGTTATGGCTAGGAATAACAAAGAAAAAGGAAGAAATGACCATATAATAGAAGGTAGTATAATGCTTGGTATTGGTATAGTTTTTATGTTGATACTAGTTGGTGCGTTCGGCAAGGCAGGCAAAGCTGTAACTGACTTTTTTGTCGGCACTTTTGGCTATGCTGTTTATGCTTATTTTTTGGCATTGATTATAATAGGGATTTTAACAATTTGCAAGGTTAAAAGACCAAATATAAAATTGTTGAGACTTTTGTCATTGCTTATGTTTTTTGCAATGGTAATTGCACTTTTACATTGCGTTTCATCCTCACAAATTGCAGATAATGGCTATGGAAAATATTTGAGTGATTGTTATAATCTGCACAACACTGCTGGTGGCGTGCTTGCAGGATTGTTTTTGTATCCACTTTTGCTTGTAGACTTTATGGGTGTGGTGCTTTGTGGAATAATTGCAATGATTTTTGGTGCAATATTTGTGTTTTATGATACAATTATTGCAAATTTGAATGTCAAAAACAAAGAGCAATCTGCAAAAATGGTTGATTTTGGTGGCGAATATGGCATTGTTGAGGAGGAGATTGTCGGCAACAATCTTCTTGTGGAAGAAGTTGATGTTAAAGACAAGAAAAAACAAAACAACAATGAGGAATATGTTTCATTAGAAGAGGAAAATACAAGCAAAATTGACCTAGGACTATTTGACAATTACACAATAAATTCAGCAACAAGCCTAAGCGATAGAGAAACTGTTTTGTCTGAAAAAGACAAAAAGAACAGGCGTGATACAGCTTTTGAAATTTTGTATGGCGACAGCAGTAAAAAGCAAACAGAGGAGATTGCTCAGGAAAAGCCTGTGCTTGACATTGGCAACAATTCGGAATATCAAAGCTATACAAATGACTATCGTAAACGCCAAGTTATTGACGGCTTGCACTCAAGTGAAAATGAATTGTTTTCTGCAAATAAAAATGAAATTGCAAACAAAGATAACAAAAATGATTCTTCAACTAAAAATGATTTGAAAGATACTTTTGGCGCAATAAATAATGCTCAAAATGCTGAAAAAGACATGACTGAAAACAAAGTGGATGTGCAAGAGAGAAAGCAAGAAAATAAACTTTCTGCTTATGAAGAGTTTATTCGCAAAAACAATCAATCTGCCTTTGGTGGGGAGCAAAAAGAAGAGCAAAATAGTGCTCAGAAAAAATTCGTTCAAAAACCTGCCGAAAAGCCTGTGTTTGAAACAAAGTATGAGAGAATTGAACCAGTAGTTAATAAAGAGGTTGAGCAAATCAAAGAGGAGAAAATTGATATTGTTTCTGGCAAGTTTGACGATATGCCTGTTGAAGACAAAACTGCAACTCACAATGAAATTGACGGCTTTGAATATCTTTTGAAACATCAAAGGGAAGAGCGAGATAGAAAAGATAATGAAATTTTTGAAAGACGCCATAATTTGAGAAACAGCGAAATTGCAGAAAATACAGACGAGACTGAAAACAAGTTTGCAGAAATCGAAAGAAAACGCAAAGAAAGAAGTGACAAAGGCGGAGTTCATAATTCATCAAACAAGCAGTTTGATAAGGATGTATTGGAGGATCTTTCTGCAAAGGTGGAGGAAAAGCAAATTCAAACTAACTTGGTAGAGCAAACTGCCACAAAAGAAATCGAGCAGAGTAAACCTATTTTTGAGCAAAAGGTTGCACCACAACCTAAGCCAGTAGAGGTGGAAAAAGTTAGCGAAGAGGTGAAAAAACAGAAAACAAGAGTGAAACTTGCACCTTACAAATTCCCTCCAATTGAGCTTTTGAAAGATTATGACAGCAAACCATCTGCAAGCGAAAACTTTGACGACAAAATTGAAATTTTGGAAACAACATTGTCAGAGTTTGGTATTGATGCAAAAGTCAACAATGTTGTAACAGGTCCAACTTTTTCAAGATTGGAGCTTGTTATGCCAAAAGGTATTCCTGTAAAAAGAGTGCTTAGCTATGTTGATGACATTGCAATGTGTCTTGAGGTAAAAAGTGTAAGATGTCAAATCCCAATTCCGGGCAAAAACGCTTTTGGTGTGGAAATTCCAAATAGTGTAAGGGGTAAGGTTGGACTTAAATCTGTCATTCAATCAGAAAAATTTGCTCACAACAAACATAAACTTGCTTTTGCCGTAGGACAAAACTGCGATGGCGAAAACTTTGTGGCAGATCTTGCTGCAATGCCTCACTTGCTGATTGCAGGTGCAACAGGTGCTGGTAAGTCTGTTTGTTTAAATTCTTTGATTGTCTCATTAATTTACAAGTACACCCCAGAGGAAATGAAAATTCTTTTGGTTGACCCTAAGCAAGTTGAACTTAATATGTACAACAGAATTCCACATATGCTTATCCCTGAGGCAGTGAGTGATAAGGATAAAACTTTGAATTTGCTGGATTGGGCTATTGAGGAAATGGAGTTGCGTTACACAATGTTTAAAGATAGAAGGGTGCAAAAAATCACTGACTACAACGCAACAATTGATCCTAAAAAAGAAGACAAATTGCCATATATCGTCATTATTATTGATGAGGTAGGCGACTTTATGATGGTTATGAAAAAAGAGCTTGAGGAAAGAATTGTTCGTCTTACTCAAAAAGCAAGAGCAGCAGGTATTCACTTGATTCTTGCAACTCAAAGACCATCCGTGGATGTTATCACTGGTGTCATCAAAGCGAATTTGCCTGCAAGAATTGCGTTTGCAGTTGCAAGTTTCCCTGACAGTAAGACTATTCTTGACCAAGGTGGTGCAGAAAAACTTTTAAGATACGGCGATATGATTTTCTCTGACGGCGTAAACGACCCTGAAAGATTGCAAGGCACTTTGATTGAAGGAGAGGAAGTTAACGCAATTTGCGATTATGTTCGTGCAAACAATGAGTGCTATTTTGATAAGGATATTGAGGAATTTATTCTTAACACAAACACAAATACAACTGCAAATGCTGCGCAAACAACCTTTGGCGAAAGCTCTGGCGAGCAAGATGATTTGTTTGTTCGTGCACTTTTCAATGTAATCAGCACAGGTGCAGTAAGCATTTCAAAATTGCAAAGGAAGTTTGGTATTGGGTTCCCAAGAGCTGCAAGATTGGTTGATACAATGGAAGAACTTGGCTACATTGGTGCTGCAAAAGATAACAAACAAAGAGAAATTTTGATTGATATGCCAACATTCTTGTCAAAGTATGGCGATGTTAGCTTGGAGTAATATTGCATAAGTAAAAAAATGTTGCAATAAATTTGCTTTAACAGAAAATTAAATTTTATTTTAAAATACGAGAGGAAAAGATTGAAAAAGATAGGTGTAATTTCGCTTGGTTGCGATAAAAACAGAATAGATACGGAAAATATGCTTGCTTTTTTGGAAGAGGAAGGATATGTTTTTACAGGCGACCCAAAAGACAGCGACATTATTATTGTAAATACTTGCGCATTCATTGACAGCGCAAAGCAAGAGTCTATAGATACCATTTTGGAGATGAGTGATTTCAAACAAAATGGCAAATGCAAATGTCTTGTTGTCAGTGGATGTTTGAGCCAAAGGTATATGGATAGTTTGGTGGAGGAGCTGCCTGAGGTTGATATTTTTGTTGGAACTGCAAATTATCGTGAATTGCCAGAACTTATTAAAGATTTTATGAATAATCATTCAAAAATCGCTATTAAAAACGAAATTAACAAAAGAGATTTTACAAAAAAGAGAGTTTTGACAACACCTTATCACTATGCATATCTTAAAATTGCTGAAGGTTGCAACAATAATTGTACATATTGCGCCATACCAAAAATTCGTGGAAAATTTACCTCAAGACCAATGGATGAAATAACCTCTGAGGCAAAAGATATTATTGAAAAATATGGCGTAAAAGAGCTTAATCTTGTTGCTCAAGATATCACAAGATATGGCAAGGACTTGTATGGAGAGCTTAAACTTGTTGAACTTATCGGCGAACTTGAAAAGCTAGATTGCAGTTGGATTAGGCTTTTGTACTGCTATCCAGAGCTTGTAACGGACGAGCTTATTAGCAAAATCAAAAACAGCCAAAAGGTTGTTAAATATATAGATATCCCAATGCAACACGCATCTGACAATATCTTAAAAAGAATGAACAGGCATGTGAGACAACAATTTTTGCAAAACTTAATTGACAAATTGCGTGCACAAATTCCAGATATCGTTATTCGAACAACATTTATTGTTGGATTCCCAGGAGAAACAGAGCAAGATTTTGAAATTTTGTATAACTTTGTTCAAAAAAATGCCTTTGACAAATGTGGATTTTTTGCTTATTCAAGGGAGGATGGCACTCCTGCATATGATTTTGAAAATCAAGTGGATGAGGATATAAAGCAACAAAGAGTTTCTATGCTTTATGAATTGCAAGAAGAAATTATGGCTGAAAAATCAAACGCCATGATTGGCAAAATTGTGGATGTTATGTATGAACAGGTGGATTTTGACAGCCAATGTTTTGTTGGCAGAATGGCAGAAGATGCGCCTGAAATTGACAGAGTTGTTTATTTTACTTCAACTGAACCTGTGGATATCGGAGGAATGTACAAAATAAAGATTACGGAAAAAATAGGCTTGGATTTAAAAGGAGAATTAGTATGAATTTACCTACTCGAATAACGGTTGCAAGAATAGCATTAATTCCATTGTTTGTGTTGCTGTTTTGCTTAAATGCAGTGTTTCAGCAATACTATATTCCAATGACAATTGTGTTTATTGTTGCATCTTGCACTGATTTTGTGGACGGACATTTGGCAAGAAAACATAATCTTGTTACTGATTTAGGCAAATTCCTTGACCCAATTGCGGACAAAATACTTGTTGTTGCAGGAATGATAGTTTTGCTTAGAATGAATTTTGTCACTTCAACAGGTGTTGGGTATCCTGTGCTTGCACCATACTTTGGAGAGATATGTGTCACTTTGATTTTGGCAAGAGAGTTTATTATTGGCGTATTCAGACAACTAGCTGCATCAAAAGGTGTGGTTATGGCAGCAGACAAACTGGGCAAAGCAAAAACAATTGTTACTTTGATAGCATTGCCTGTTCTTATGTTGGTGCCTTTAATCAATGAACCTTGGCATAAAGCAGTAAACTGGGTTGGCGTTGTTTTCTTGTTTGCAGGTTGGATTTTGTTTGGTGTGGCAACAATTCTTACTGTTGTATCGGGCTTTAATTATATTTGGAAAAACAGACACGCTTTGAAAACTGAACAAGAGCAAAGCAAGTCTAGTGAAAATGAAAAATATGAATGTAATTGTATGAACGCAAATGAAAACAATGACAATACTCAAAGTTTAAACTTGAATGTGATTGGTGTTGAAGTTGCTACATTGCAAGAGGAAGAGAAAACAGAGGCACAAGAAGAGGAGGCAAACAATGACTGATAAGGAATATGTTTATCAATGTGTGCTTAGAACATATGGTTTGGATAGTGCAAGATTTGAAAAAATTTGTGGAGATTTGAGAACCAATGAAATTAGCATAAGCTTTGAGGAAAATTGTTTGGACGGAGTGATTACAATTTCTAAAAATAATGTTGATGCTTTTGCATTGGAAAGTATTCTTGGCAAAATCAATGTGAGACTTGAAGATTATATTTATGCAGATAAGGATATGGACTTAAATGAATGTCTTGTAAAGCTACTTACAAAAAAAGGCGAAATGCTTGGTGTGGCAGAGTCAATCACTGGTGGACTTATAAGCTCTACATTGTGCGATGTGGATGGCGCAAGCAAAGTGCTTTATGAAGGAATTGTTACTTACAACAATGGTGCAAAAGTAAGGCGTTTGCATGTTCCTGCAACAACTCTTGAGGAGTATTCAGCTGTCAGCAAACAAACTTGTGAGGCAATGCTAAAAGGCTTGCTTGCAAACAAGGAAATTGTTTATGGTTTAGCAACAACTGGCTATGCTAATCACCAAGATGATGCTTTGTCTGGTCTTGTTTATATTGGTTATGGCAGTCTTGCAAACTTTAGAATTGAAGAAGTTATGTTTAAAGGCAGCAGAAATGAGGTAAGAAAAAAAGCTTGTAATTATGCAATGTTTAGATTAATAAAGCTTATTGACAGCGTGGAAAGAATTTATTAAGAATTTGTTATCTGTAGTGAATAAAAAAGGTCTGAAAAGTTAAAAAATACAATAGAAAAATCAAATAACCTTTCAAAAATCGGGGTTAAATAAAGAGGAGAATGCTATGGCAGAGAAAAAATCAAAGGTAATGAATATACCTACAAACGAAAGCGACAAGGCTAAGTACATAGATGAGGCAATCAAAAAGATTACTGATGTTTATGGCGAAGGTAGCATAATGAAATTAGGCGAGCATGACATTGTGCCTATTGAAGTAATTCCAACAGGTTGCTTGACATTGGATGTTGCACTTGGAACAGGTGGTATGCCTCGTGGTAGAATTGTGGAAATCTATGGACCTGAGTCTTCAGGTAAAACAACCGTGGCATTGCATGTTATTGCAAGTGCACAAAAAACAGGTGGCATTTGTGCGTTTGTGGATGCAGAGCACGCACTTGACCCAATCTATGCAGAAAAACTTGGCGTTAAGCTTAAAGATTTGTATATTGCTCAACCAGACAACGGGGAACAAGCTCTTGATATCGTTGAAACTCTTGTTAGATCAGGCAGTATGGATGTTATTGTTGTGGACTCTGTTGCTGCACTAACTCCAAAGGCAGAAATTGATGGCGATATGGGTGATTCTGTTGTTGGTTTGCAAGCAAGATTGATGTCTCAAGCATTAAGAAAACTCACAGCTATTATCAACAAGTCAAAAACTGTTGTTATATTTATTAACCAACTTCGTGAAAAAGTAGGCGTTATTTATGGCTCACCAGAGGTTACTGCAGGTGGTAAAGCGCTTAAGTTTTATGCAAGTGTAAGAATTGATGTAAGAAAAGGCGAGGCTTTGAAGGCATCTGCTGATGATATTAGAGGAAACAAAACAAAAGCTAAAATTGTTAAAAACAAACTTGCTCCTCCATTCAAAACTGCTGATTTTGAGATTATGTACGGAAAAGGCATCTCCAAAAATGGCTGTTTGATTGATGTTGCAGTTGATTACGATGTTGTTAAAAAAGGTGGTAGCTGGTATAGCTACAATGACCAAAAGATTGGACAAGGCAAGGAAAAAGCAGTTGATTATTTGGATAGCAATCCACAAGTTTCAGACGAAATTTATGAAAAAGTTATGGAACTTATGAAAGCTGGTAAAAAATAAACATTTTGAAAAAGCAGGTTAAACACAATTTTTTGATGGTATCAAAATTGTGTTTTGCATTATGGATGTTGTATTGTTTTTGCAATTTATCAAAAATTGCAAATGCGTGTATTTTTTTTGATATAAAACTAATTTCAATTTGTTTTTTATTGTTTAATAGATAAAATTTGACTTTTGATTTGCAAAAAAATAAAATACAACAAAAGGTATTGACATTATTGCTATTTTGCAGTATTATTATATTATGGTAGATATGTTTGCGAACGGATATCTGCCAATTGTAACTTGAAAATTAAATAGGAGGTATAAACTTATGTTAAGCAACAGTATTTCTACTTTGCTTTTAAGTGCTGTTGAGGGAGGTATCGTTGCTGTTATTGCAATTGTTACCGCTATTGCAGGAATAGGTTTGGGTGTTTTGGCATACTATTTGGTGTTTGTCAAAAAAGTCAAATCTGCTAAGGCTGCTGCGGATAAAATTGTTGAAGACGGCAAAGCAGAGGCCAAAACTTTAAGAAAAGAGGCACTTCAAGAGGCAAAGGAAGAACAAAGAAGGTTGCGTAACGAGTTTGAAAGAGAATCCAAAGAAAGGCGTGCGGAAATCCAAAAGTCAGAACAAAGACTTTTGCAAAGGGAAGATTTATTGACCAAAAAAGAACTTTTAATTGACAAAAAAATGGACTCTTGCGATGAGTATAAAAAATCATTGGAGGCAAGAGAAAAGGAAATCGAGAACTTAGAGGTTGAGATTAGTCAATCACATTCAAAAATGGTTGAAGAACTTGAAAAAGTAGCAAATATGACCGTAGACGAGGCCAGAACAACTCTTATGGATGAGTTGCTTGAAGGCGTTAAAAAAGAAGCGGGCATTATGGCAAAGGAAATTGAAAACAATGCCAAGGAAGAAGCAGAGAAAAAAGCTAAAAATATCATTGGTATGGCTGTGCAAAAATGTGCTGCCGACCATGCCCAAGAGCTTACTGTGTCAGTTGTTTCACTGCCAAATGACGATATGAAAGGCAGATTGATAGGAAGAGTGGGAAGAAATATTCGTGCTTTGGAAAATGCAACTGGTATTGATTTGATTATAGATGATACTCCTGATGTGGTAACATTATCAGGGTTCGACCCGCTGAGAAGGGAAATCGCACGAATTACTATCGAAAGATTGGTAAATGACGGAAGAATTCATCCTGCAAGAATTGAGGAGATGGTGGAAAAAGTTAAGCGTGAGCTTGCCGTTCAAATCAAGGAAATTGGTGAAAATGTTGTGTTTGATGCAAATGTTTACAATGTTCATCCAGAACTTGTCAAATTGCTTGGCAGATTAAAATTCCGTACAAGTTATGGTCAAAATGTTTTGAACCACAGCTTGGAAGTATCATATCTTGCGGGAGTAATGGCGGCTGAACTTGGTGCGGATATTAAAATCGCAAAAAGAGCAGGATTGTTGCACGATATTGGTAAGGCTGTTGACCACGAAGTGGAAGGCACTCATATCCAAATCGGTGTAGAGCTTGCTAAAAAATATAAGGAAAACAGAGCTGTTATTCATGCTATTGAGGCACACCACAATGATGTTGAGCCACAAACATTGGAGGCAATTATTGTACAGGCGGCAGACGCAATATCTGGTTCAAGACCGGGTGCAAGGCGTGAGTCGTTGGAAAATTATGTAAAACGCTTGGAAAAATTGGAAGGAATCGCAAACTCGTTCGCAGGAGTAGAGCAATCATATGCAATTCAAGCAGGTAGAGAAGTTCGTGTTATTGTCAAGCCAGAACAGGTTGACGATTCATCAACAATCTTCCTTGCAAAAGATATTGCAGCAAAGGTAGAGTCAGAACTTGAGTACCCAGGACAAATTAAAGTTAATGTCATCAGGGAAACAAGATCAGTCGAATATGCAAAATAACTTAAAAGACAGAGCATTGCGCCCTGTCTTTTTTAATGCAAAAATTATGTTTTGCGTTAATGTTTTGATAAAAAGGCGAACATTGTTCGCCTTTTTGACATTTAAGATAATTTTATTATCACTTAATATTTTAAATTAAAAAACATACAAGTTTATTTTTTTAATTCTGAAATTAATAAATACAATCAAATTGAAAAACACATTAGCGTTTTAGTGCCGATTTTTGAATTGTTTTTGACAAATTTTCTATTAAATTTAGAATTTATTGTTAAAAAAATTATTCATTCAAATTTGATTCTACTTCGTGAAAATAATTCAAATATGACTTTTTGCAATAATCACAAATTTCTTCGTCTTTTGCAGGGATGCTATGGAAATTATATGCACCATTCACACGCCAACCATTAAGCAAGGATGTGCGAATTGCATCTTTTGGACAATCAAATGCACAACCCATACATCCAACGCAATCTTTTCCAAAAACAGGTTTGCCGTCTTTCATTTTGATATTTTGGGTAGGGCATATTTTTTCGCAAATTCCACAACCAATACAAGCATCTGTAGCTTTGTAGTGTTTGCCCATTGCAGGCATAGCAATGTGTTCTGCACGACACACAAAGGAAACAATTCGATTGAAAATTCCGTTTTTACACAATTTGCCGTTGTCTGCAATTATGTCTGCAACATCTTTTTTTGCTTTTATTTTAGCTGCATTTTCCATCCTTGTTGCCATATTGTCAGTGTGATGAAAAATAATGTTGTAAGGCATAATGTACATTGATTCGCCTTTAACACAGTAACCCTTTTTGCGAAGAATTCGTTTTGGAACTATTCCAGCTGCATTGTTTAGTTTTAGTGGTTCGCCGGATATACGCATAATATAAACGCTTTTGTTGTTTTCGCACTTTGGCAAACTTTTCAAAAAATTCAACATTGGCATAGGTGTGTTAAAGCCGTGTACAGGATAGGCAATTATAAGCTTGTCATAATTTTCTTGAATGTTAGCATCTTTAACATTTTTTAGCAAATTGAGTTCGCTTTCAACGCCATTTACAGAAAGTTCACTTGCCAATATGTTGCAAACTCTCAAAGTATTGCCTGTGCCAGTAAAGGCAAAAAATCCTATTTTCATAGTTCTTCCTTTTTAATACATTGACAACCTTGCTCATCAATGTAATAAATTATATCTTCATCTGAATCGTGTGAGTCATACCAAAGCTGAGCAAAAAATGGACTTTTCTTTGCAAGGTAATCAAATCTCCAATAAGTTTGCTTTTCAGGCATTGTACATTCAGGACACCAATGTCCTGCTCCAAGTATAGTGTAAACAGAACTTTCAAAAATATGACCTTCAGAACATTGCCATTTTATTTTTACATATTCATTTTCAGGTACTTTCTCAGCCAGACATTTTCCACCACGGAACTCTGCGGCTTTTTGCAAATCTTCAAGTGTAAGGTCACTTAAGGCTTTGTTTTCGTCATAGCCGTGAGACAACAAGTTGTAGTTTGTGTTTGCTCTTAGTTCATCAAAATTGCCAAACGCATTTTTTGTCAAAAGCAACACTTTATCCCATTCTGTAGGGCGATTGTTTGCAAATTGTTCCCCACCAAAATATGCTTGCACTTTAGGAATATCCTTGCTTTTCAGCCAAGTATGAGGAGAGTTGCTGTCATTTAGCAAACGATTGAATAGGAAAGTGTTCAATATAAATTTTGGAACAATTTTACCTAAAGAAAAAATTGGATGTGCTTTTGCAAGGTCTTGCCAAAATTGCAAAAAGCTACCGCGTTGGTAATGGAACATATCATTTAGGCTATCGCCGTCTGCAATCCATATTCCGTGAAAATTCCTTGAAGAAAAATAGTTTGGCTTAAAATATTTGTTTATTGTTGCACCAATAATGGAAAATCCGACATCAATAGTGTCGTAACCGGTCACGCGTCCACCCAAGCCTGCGCCAATATTGTAAATGCGTTTCCAAAAATGTGGAACTTCGTTTGCACTATCTCTTTTTAATATATTTTTTATAAGTAGCCCACTATCTTCTGAATTTATCCATTCAAGTGGAGCGTTTAGTGCTGTGTGAAACATAAGTCCGTCAGACAAATTATCTTTGTAAATGTTTGGATGTAACATTGCAGTTTGTCTTAAAATCACCCAGTTTTCAAGTTCTGATTCAAGCAAATATCTTTCTGCAAACAATTTGTCTTTTGCGTAAGCATCAAATGGGCTAATAAGCAATGGGTCGCCAACTCTTCCAAAAGGATGTTTTTCGTTGCGATTGCCATAAACTGCTATTGTGGAGATATGTATCAGCTTAGGCTGAGGATTTTGTTTTTTGATTGCATTTACCAAAGTAACAGCACCTTCTCGGTTGCAATCATAGCTTTGTTGTGGGGAGTTATCTGATTTAGGTGGGATAACTGCTGCCATATGCACAACATAATCCATATCTTTTACAAGGTTTTCACATGCTTGTTGGCTATTTATTGAATCAAAAATAATTTCAATTTTTGTTTTATATTGTTTTACAAGTTTTTGAGCTAAAATTTTGTTTTTGTCTGAGTTCCTCAATATAATGCGTATCAGTTCAACATTGGGTAATTCAAAAGTTTGCTTTAATGCTTCGCGCCCCATATTGCCACTGACACCTGTCATTGCAATTTTCATTGTTCCTCCTTTGCAAAATTTTTAGTTTTGACTTTGACTTTTTTATAAAAAAGTGTTATAATATAACATATTACTACTAATATATAATACCATAATATAGATTTTTCAGTCAATAAAAAGTTTTTTATTAGCAGAAATATGCGACACTTAACGGGAGAATGTTGCAAAATGAGTACAACAAATTTTTCAAAAGAATGTTTTTATGATGCGTTGATTTCTTTGTGCAAAACAGAGAATTTTAATGATATCAATATAAAGCAAATATGCAAAAAAGCAGGTTATAACCGTAGCACTTTTTATCGACACTTTAATTGTAAGGAAGATATAATCAGGGATAAAGCAAGAGATTTAATTGCAAACTGGAATAGTACATTGAAATTTGAATTAGGTTATAGTTTTGAAAATTTCGTAAGTTTGTTTGAGTATCTTCGTGGTAATGATTATCTATTCTTATTGATGCAAAAATTGAATATGCAAGAGGATTTATTTCGTTTGAGCTACGAATACTTGCATTACAACTACGATGTGAATGAGTATGATTTAGTTTTTGTAAACAACGGAATTCTTGCAGTTGTGGTAAGATGGATTAACAACGGCTTGCAAGAAAGCAATGAATATATGGCAAAATTATTGTCAAAATATGTCAAGCTGGATTTAATGCAGAAAAAGAATAATAATTTGGAAATCGATACAAATATAAAAGAAAGCAAAAATATCAAAGAAAATGATTAAATATAAAATGTTTATTTAAATTAATTGTAAATAAAACGGGAAAAATTTTCTCGTTTTATTTTTGCTAAAAAATTGTTAAATTTTGTATAATATTGAAAAGCATATATATACTAACCTAAAAGAGAGGTGTATATGCAAGCTGTTATTATGGCGGGAGGCTACGGCACAAGGCTCAGACCGCTTACAAATGTTATTCCAAAACCAATGGTGCCGATAATTGATCAACCATTAATTGAATATATTGTGCAACATTTAAAAAAATATGACTTTGACGACATTATTATCACTTTGGGTTACAGACCACAAGATATTATTTCTTATCTTGGCGATGGAAGTCGATATGGCGTGAAAATAAGATATAATGTGGAAAACACTCCTTTAGGCACGGCAGGCAGCGTTAAAGCCGTAAGTGAGATGTTGAATAAAACTTTTTTGGTTATCAGTGGAGATAGTTTTACCAATATCAATTTGTACGATGTTGCAAAGTTTCACGGCTCACATCCAAAGGGCATTACAATGGTTGTTAAAGAGCTTGAGGATGTAAAAGGCTTTGGCGTTGTAAAATTTGATGAGGAAGGGGATATTTCTAGTTTTGTGGAAAAACCTGAAAAGAGCAATGGCAAATTTGTCAATACTGGCATGTATATGATTGAAAAAAAACTTTTGCAAAACATTCCAAGTGGCAAATTTGATTTTTCAAGAGATTTTTTTCCGTTTGTGCTTGACGAAATGAAAGCCTATGTGATGAAAGAGTATTGGTCAGATATTGGCACACTATCTTCATATTACCTAACAAACAATGAGGTAGCATTAAATCCCGATGTCTTTGGCATAACAATAAATGCATAATAATATCCAAAATAAAAAAATAACCGTATGTTTTGCGGTTATTTTTCTTATCTAAATATAATTTTATTTATTACTTATTTCTTTCTGCTTACAGCTTCTTTTGTTTTTTCAATAATGTCTTGCTCAGTCAAATGCATAACTTCTGCCAAATAAGCCTCTTTTCCAACTTCGCCATATCTGTCGCCAATACCAACTCTTGTCATTGGAATGCAAATATCATTTTGCATAAGCAGTGCAGCAATTTCAGAGCCAAGTCCACCAATAAGGTGATGATTTTCACAAGTGACAACAGCACCTGTTTCACGGCAAGCATTAAGAATTGTTTCTGTGTCAAGTGGCTTGTATGTGTGAAGGGCAATAACTCTTGCACTAATTCCTTGTTGTTTTAAAAGTGCAGCAGCAGTTCTTGCACGATGAACCATAATGCCACAAGCAATAATTGTAACATCACTACCTTCAACAATAGTGTTTGCTTTGAATAAGTCAATTTTTGCATTATCATCATAAATAGCAGGTGTCTTTTTTCTTTGCAAACGGATATACATCGGCTTGTCACAATTTAAGATTTGAGGGAAAAGTTTGTCAAGACAAACACAATCACATGGCTCAACAACAATCATATCAGGTACTTGTGTCATAAGAGCAACATCCTCAAAGCTCATATGTGTTCCACCATTAACTTGTGCCATAATTCCCGGGTCAGTGCCTACGATTTTAACATTTTGTTTTGTGTAGCCAACACTAACGGCAATTTGGTCATAGCATCTTCTTGTTGCAAATGGACTGAAAGAAGAGCAGAATGGCACTTTGCCACAGCTGGCAAGTCCTGCTGCCACGCCAATCATATTTGCCTCTGCAATACCACAGTTAATAAAACGCCTTGGAAAAGTATCTCTGAATTTGCCTGTGCCTATGCAGTTCATAAGGTCTGCCTCAAGCACCACAATTCTTCTGTCAAGCTTTGAATATTTAATAAGATTGTCAACATAAACTTGACGCATCTCTTTATTTTGAATATCGCTCATTTCAGTACCTCCCCAGTGCATTCGTTAGCAAGCATTTCTGGTGTAAAGCTTACGCTGTGTGATTTGTAATGTCCTTCGCAACATTTAATGCCTTTGCCTTTGATTGTGTTAAGCACAATTGCTGTTGTCATACGAGATCTGTTACATTTTTCAATTGTTTCAATGATTTCCTCAATATTGTGTCCATCAACTGTGTAAACTTTAAAACCAAAAGCACGCAACTTTGACTCAAAAGGTTCAACTTTGCAAACTTCGTCAGTAGTGCCGTCAATTTGCATTTTGTTGTTGTCAATGATAACAGTAAAGCGAGTTAAGCGTTTAGCACCTGCAAGCATAAGAGCTTCCCAAACTTGTCCTTCTTGGCTTTCTCCATCTCCAACAATAGCATAAGTGCGATATTTTTTGCCCGAAATTTTGCCATTCAAAGCCATACCTACAGCAGCAGAAATACCTTGACCTAAAGAACCAGCTGTAAAGTCAACGCCAGGAACTTTAAGCATATCTGCGTGTGATGGCAATGATGTACCATTTTGATTTAGAGTAAGCAACAATTTTTTGTCAAAATATCCTCTTGCTGCAAGGGCAGAATAAAGTCCTGGAGCAGCGTGACCTTTGGAAAGAACAATTCTATCTCTGTTTGGGTCATTTGGATTTTGTGGGTCGATATTGGCACACTTAAAGTATAGTGCAGTCAAAAGTTCAATTATGCTTGATGAGCCACCGATATGACCAACGCCAAAGTTTGCGATGCACTCAATGCACATTTTGCGAATTAAATCAGCCTTTTGGTAAAGACTTTCAATAGTGCTTGTTTCCATTTTAAACTCCTGAAATAAGTAAATAGTAGTTTTAATTTTTTTGTATTGCTTGTTTTCTCAAACATTTACAATAGCTACTCAATTATTATAATATAAATTAATTATTATTTCAAGTCATTTGAGGCTGTTTTTGCAAAATATTATTCTTTAACAAATAAACTTTATATCTAGAGATTTAATATTTTTAAAATTTAATCAATTAAAAATAAAAGTGCCTATTGCAACAAGCACCTTTATAAACAAATTATGATAATTATTGATATAGTTTGTATTTAAAAACAAATTATTTTATGTGCATATTTTTTAATATATCAAGGTCTCCAACTATTCCCATTGTGTCAAGTATATATAAGTATTTATTATTGTCAATTTTTTTCTTCAAATTATTTAGCAACGATTTTAATTGGGAGATAAACTCTGTAAAGTGACCTTTTGATAAAAGAAGTTTAAAAATAATTATTAGTGCAAATAAATCGTTTGTTCCTTTTTGATATTTTCCACTTTTTGTATTTATTTTTATACTGAATTGATTATAGATATGTTTGATATCTTTTTGACTTAATGAACAAAAAGTTCTTAAATTGTAAACAATTTCGTTGTGTGCACAGGCATTTCTGAACAATTGCATGATCATTAGCATGCTTTCAAATAATTTTGATTTTATTCCAAATGTGTTTGAAATATTATATTGATCAGGTTGTTTCATAATGCTATATAATTGGCTTATTGTTCCTAAAGTCAAAATATTTGATACAACCCAAAATGGATAGTAACCATAATTTTTTGTATACCATTTAATTGCATTATGTTTATTTTTTTGATTGTTGATAGTTTTAAGTATTTCGCATTGAATATCAATAAATTTTTTTGACTTTGAATTGTTGTTATCCTGCTTAAAATTTGTTGCTAAAAGGTATTCACTTTCTTTTATACCATATTTTGAGGAAATTACATCAGACATTCTTGATTTGACCATAACTTCAATACTGGAAATATTTTTTAATATCAAACTTTTTAATGCTTGATCAAATTGATATAAGTGATACAAATCATCAATGGTGGTGTTTTTACAATATTTTTCATAAGTTTGACCATTTTCCATAATAGATGTTAAAAAAGGCGTGCGATAACCATTAATAAGCTTATAGTAACCTATATCTTGTAAATATTTTTTTGCTAATTTTTTGCTTGGAATTAGTAACCCTTTGTCTAATAGATGTTCAATTTGTTCTTCTATATTCAAGTATTTTAAATTATTTGACATAAATTTTTCCTTATAAAGTTTGCTGTTAAAAGTATATCATATATTAAAAGAAAAAGCAATAAAAAAAGAAAAAACTCCAGGCCCGTAGGTTGCTGGAGTATGATCAATCTTCAGTAAAGCATTGTCTTTACTTAATAATATATTATCACAATGTTATCGTATTGTCAACTATGAATGACAAAATTTTTTGATATTTTTTTGATATTGTGAAATTAATATAACTTCAAGCTATAAATTTGCTGAAGTATGATCACTATATATTATGTATTATAGCATAAAAAATATACATTTACAAGTGAAAATAATGAGTATTACAAGTTATTGAGTTGGAATCTGCAATAATCAAGCATTAAAAAATAATAGTGTGCAATAAAACAAATAATTTTGCAGAAATTTCTTATACTAACACAAAGGAGGTGCATATGGCAAAAAATAATGGTAAGTTTACTTTCTTTTTAATACTTTGCATTTTGGTTGTGGCAGTAATTTTAATTATGGGCGTTAGTGAAAAAAACAAAATCAGCAAGGTAAGCAGTTTTGGCATATCCAATAACAATAATGCAAACAAAATTGCTTGTGCATCAAGTGAGCTGTCAAAAACAAATAATAACGCAAACAAAAGTTTAAAACAAGAAAATTCTATTGAATTATTATGCCTTATGTATCACAATGTGGTGGCAGACAATCAAAAACAAGGCAGTTATGAAATAAGAGTTTCTGCGTTGGAAAAAGATTTTGTTGAACTAAAAAAAATGGGTTATCAATGTGTGGATAGGAAAAATCTTTTGAGCATAACTGACAAAAAAAGATATGGTAAATATGTTATGATTACTTTTGATGATGGCTTTTATGGAGTATATAAATATGTGCCAAAGCTTTTGGAAAAACATAATATGAGTTGTATTGTATCCGTTGTCGGTGAGTTTATGGATATTGCCGACAAACAAAATTTTAAATCAAGGTGTAGTTATATGAACACAAAAGAAGTGAAAGAGCTTGCAAAAAATCAAAGGATTGAAGTTGCTCATCACTCCTACAATATGCATCACTTTGGCAAAGATAGACAAGGTGTAAAAATTAGACAGGATGAAAATGCTGAAGAATACACCAAAAAATTGATGGATGACACCAAAAATCTAAACGACAAACTTCGTAGTATTGGTATAAGTGCAAGAACTTATTGCTATCCTTTTGGTGCCTATTGCAAGGAAAGTGAAAGATTGTTTAAAGAGCTCAATTATCAAATGACAATGACTTGCAATGAAAAGATTAATTATATTAAGGATAGAAATTCATTGTATTTGATTGGTAGGATAAATCGCTCGGCAAATTACGAAAATATCAGCAATATGCTTTTGAAAACTTGCAATAAAAAATAAAATATGTTATTGTTGTGATATGGAAAGAATTTTGGAGTATATCGCTAAAGATAATTGCACTGTGGAAAAATTGCTTAAAAGCAAAGGATATTCCAGCAGAATATGCAATTTGCTAAAAAAAGAACTGGGCTTGGTGTGTGTGAATGACAAGCCTGTTTTTGTTACTGCAAAGGTGAAAAGTGGGGACAAAATAAAGATTATTTTAAAAGAAAACCCTTCGAAAATCGACCCGTTTGATTGTTTTGTGGATATAATTTATGAAGATGAAGATGTTGCTATAATAAATAAAAATGCAGGAATTGCTGTTATTGCAACCAATGCACATTATGGCAAAAGTCTTATGAATGCACTTGCAAATGTTTGGGGAGATTTTGTTTTTCATCCTGTAAACAGGTTGGATAAAGGCACAAGTGGAGTTATGATTGTAGCAAAAAATGCGCTTTCGCATAGTATATTATCAGCGAGAATTGCAGAGGATAAGCAAAAGATACAAAAAAATGTGCAAAGAGAATATCTTGCATTGGTGCATAACTTTGGCGATATTTTAACAGGTGAGGCAGAAATTGTTGCAGATATTGGCATACCTTTTGGCAATAGCCTTGTAAGAGGAGTTGTGTGCGAAGGTGGCAAATATGCAAAAACATCTTACAAAGTTTTGCAAAGTTGTGAGCAGTTCAGTTTGGTTAGGCTTGTGCTTGCAACAGGCAGAACGCATCAAATAAGAGTGCATATGTCTCACATTGGACATCCACTTTTGGGAGATGATTTGTATGGAGGCAAGCTTGATTTGATTGGACGCCCAGCATTGCACAGCGAAAAAATTTCTTTTTGCCATCCAATAACAGGAGAAAAAATGGAGTTTGTCGCACCACTTCCTGATGATATGTGTGAAATTACAGATAAAATATTAAAATAACAATCACAAATATAAACATATAAAAATTAAAAATCTCAAGAGATTAGACAAAAAAAGCAGATATATGTTGCTAAAATATTGTAAAATCAGTTGACAAACAAAAAATAAAATGTTAGTATACTAACTGTTAGTATGCTAACAAATTTTTATAATCGGGAATTAAATCAATGTTAAATTATTTTCAAGACGATATTTTACAAGTGGTAAATTTGATAAGGCACAAGATTAATGAATCTGAAAAATTGAATGTAATTGACAAAGAAATATCACGCAGGCAAGCGGCTGTTATCGGCATTATTGACGAGAGTCAAGGCAAGCCTGTTTTTCAAAAAGACATAAGCTGCCGATTGAGAATTAGGCGTTCCACGGCCACAAGTATGTTGCAAGATATGGAAAAAGATGGGCTTATTATCAGAGAACCAGTTGGAAATGATTTGAGATTGAAAAAATTGGTTTTGACCGAAAAATCAATGCGATATGCATTGATGATAAGAGAAGAGTTTACATTGATTGAAGATAGTATTATTAGAGGTTTTTCCGAAGAAGAAAAACTTCAATTGCGTAAATATTTGGAAAGGATAAAAGAAAATTTGACTGAAGAAAGGAGGCAGAGATGATAAAAGAATTGCTAAAACATGCACGATCTTCATTGAAATATACTTTAATTACACCTTGCCTTGTGGCATTGGAAGTTGTGGTTGAAGTTATGATACCATATGTGACAAGTGCATTAATAGACAACGGAATACAAAAAGGAAATATGCGATATGTTGGCATTGCAAGTGTAATTTTGTTGGCACTTGCTGCAACAGGAATGTTGCTGGGCATTTTATCCGGCTGGTCGGCAACAAAGGGTAGCACAGGTTTTGCAAAAAATTTGATGGATGATATGTATGCCAATATTCAAAATTTTTCATTCGGTAATATTGATAAGTTTTCGACATCCAGCCTAATCACAAGGCTTACAACAGATGTAATGAATGTTAGGCAGTCATATCAAATGACATCAAGGCTTGCAACTAGATGTCCAATAATGCTTATTATGTCAGTTATAATGGCATTTACAATAAGCCCAAAAATAGCTTGGATATATCTTGCTGTTGCACCTGTGTTGATGATTGGCTTGTTGTTGATTATCAAATTCGCATTCCCACTATTTGAAAAAGTATTCAAAAATTATGACAAAATGAATTTGGTAGTGCGCGAGAATGTTAAAGGTGTGAGAGTCGTAAAATCTTTCAACTCTCAAGAGAAAGAAATTGACAAATTTAAAGGTGCATCTGGAGATATCTTTAAAAACTATAGTAGGGCAGAAAGATTGCTTGCATTAAACTCTCCACTTATGCAAATTTGTGTCTACACTTGTATGATACTAATATCTTGGTTCTGTGCAAAATACATAGTTGCTGGAGATTTGGAGGTTGGTGCATTAACAGCGCTTATTTCATACACAATGTCAATACTAATCAGTTTGATGATGTTTTCAATGGTATTTGTATTGATTACAATATCAAAAGCAAGTGCAGAGCGTATTGTTGAGGTGTTGCGTGAAGAGCCTAGCATTGTAAATCCCGAAAATCCTATTTATGATGTAGAAAACGGAGATATAGAGTTTAAAAATGTTGGTTTCAGCTATGTTGGCGATTGCAACAAAGAGTGTATGTCAAACATCAACTTGTCAATTAAAAGTGGTGAAATGGTTGGTATTTTGGGTGGAACAGGCAGTGGTAAAACAACTTTGGTAAGTATGTTGCCAAGGCTTTATGATGCAACCAGTGGCGAGGTTATTGTTGGTGGACGAAATGTTAAGGAATATGACATAAAAGCATTGCGTGACAGCGTAAGTGTGGTATTGCAAAAAAATGTCCTTTTCAGTGGAACATTGCGTGATAATATGAAATGGGGTAACCCAGATGTTACTGACGAGCAGATTGCAGAGGCACTTGAAATTGCATCGGCTACGGATTTTGTAAATGGCTTTGCAGATGGCTATGACCATTATATTGAGCAAGGTGGCAGCAACTTGTCTGGTGGTCAAAAACAAAGACTTTGCATCGCAAGAGCACTTATTAAAAATCCTAAAATCTTGATTCTTGATGACTCAACAAGTGCAGTTGACACAGCAACTGACAGAAAAATCAAACAAGGTTTAAGAGAAACAAAGGCAAGCACAACAAAACTGATTATTGCACAAAGAATTTCTTCTGTGCAAGATGCAGACAAAATTATCGTTATTGATAATGGCAAGATAAATGGTGTGGGAACTCATGATGAACTTATGAAAACAAACACAATTTATCAAGAGGTATATCAATCTCAAGTTAAAGGAGGGGATGACAATGAAAACGACTAAAACCCTTCAAAAATCGGAACTAAAAAACAAAAAAGATAAGCAACCAAACACAATAGGCTTGATTTTTAGGGCTGTATTCAAAAAATATAAAGGCTTGTTCACAGTGGTTGTAATCGGCATAGTTTTATCTGCTTTGGCAGGTGTTATTGGCTCAATGTTTATTCAAACTTTGATTGCAGATTACATTGAACCACTAAAAGTAATGGAAAATCCTGATTTTAGTGGTTTGATAACGGCATTGCTTTATATGGCAGGAATTTATCTTACAGGTGCATTATGTGCTTTGCTTTACAATCAACTTATGATTGTTATTTCACAAAACACAATGCGTAATATTCGTAATGATATGTTTATCAAAATGCAAAAACTGCCTGTTAAATATTTTGACACAAAAAATAACGGCGATATAATGAGTTATTTTTCCAACGATACCGATACAATGCTACAGCTTTTGTCACAAGGTATTCCACAACTTATCAACCTTATCACAACAATGATTGCCGTAATGGTTTCAATGTTCATTTTAAGTCCTATTTTGGCAGGTTGCACAATAGTTTATGGTGTATTAATGATGTTTGTTGCAAAAACTATCGGTGGCAAATCAGTCAAATATTTTGCAGGACAGCAAAAGTCAATCAGTGAGGTAAACAGCTATGTTGAGGAAATGATTGGTGGACAAAGAGTCGTTAAAGTTTTCAATCACGAGGAAGTTTGTAAAAATGAATTTGCACAAATAAATGACAGATGGCGTGATGCAAGTTTTAGAGCAGTTAAGCTTGCTTGCACAATAATGCCTATTATGAGTGGTATGGGACATTTGCTTTATGTGATTATTGCTTTGATTGGTGGTTCTCTTGTTATATTCGGTGTTGCAGGAACAAGCTTGGCAGCAGTTGTGGCATTTTTGCCAATTTCAAGGTCATTCATAATGCCAATCAACCAGTTTGCAGAGCAAATCAACAACTTTGCAATGGCAACAGCAGGCTCACGCCGTATATTCCAGTTGCTTTCAGAGGAAGAGGAAGTTGACAAAGGCTATGTAACACTTGTTAAAGGCAAGGAAGTAAATGGTGAGTTTGTGGAGTGCGAGGATGGCGATTGGGCTTGGAAACACCCTCACGGCGACGGCACTTTGACATATTCATTGCTACAAGGAAATGTGGAGCTTGATCATGTTGACTTTGGCTACACTGAGGATAAGCTTGTTTTAAAAGACATTACAATTAATGCAAAAGCTGGCGAAAAAATTGCTTTGGTTGGTTCGACTGGTGCAGGAAAAACAACAATTACCAACTTAATCAACAGATTTTATGATATTGATGACGGAAAAATCAGATATGACGGAATTAATATCAACAAAATCAAAAAAGAGGATTTGCGAAAATCTTTAGGTATTGTTTTGCAAGATGTAAACTTGTTTAGTGGCACTATTGCAGAAAATATCCGCTATGGCAGATTTGATGCCACTGACGAAGAGGTTGTAAATGCTTGTAAGCGTGGTGGTGCACACGAATTTATTGAAATGTTGCCTGACAAATACGACACAGTTATTGATGGCGATGGCTCTTCACTATCTCAAGGACAAAGGCAGTTGCTTTCAATCAGCCGTGCGATATTGGCAGACACTCCACTTATGATTTTGGACGAGGCAACCAGCAGTATTGATACAAGGACAGAAGTTTTGGTTCAAAAAGGTATGGATAGTTTGATGCAAGGCAGAACCTGTTTTGTCATTGCACACAGATTGTCAACAATTCAAAACTCCGATTGCATTATGGTGTTGGAGCATGGCGAGATTATTGAGCGTGGTAATCACGAGCAGCTTATTGCAAAGCGTGGCAGATATTATGAGCTTTACAATGGTAAAAAAGCTGAGGAATTGGCTTAAACAAAAGGCAAGCATTCTGCTTGCTTTTTGCATAATTAAACATTATTGCATATTAAATGATTAGAGACAAAGTCCAAGATGTTTCGACTGCGTTACACTTCGCTCAACATGACAACGCCAATGTCATCCCGAGCATATGTTTTTGTCATCCCGAGCGTAATGGGGGCTCCACAAAATAGCTTTTTTTGTGGGGTAAAAGGAGGGAACTCAAACTTTGCGTATGTTCTTTCATAAGGCTAGTCAAAGAAACTCAAACTTTGAATATTTGAGTGATTACTACAAATTAGGAAAACAATATTAGTAAAAATTTTAAATTGATATTGAAATTTTGAAAAAAATGTTGTATAATAGGTAAAAATAAAAGTATTAATGATAATTTTGAATAAAAAATTATTGCAATATATGAGGTAAAATATGTTGATGGATAAAAGAATTGAAAAATTGGCACATGGATTGGTAGATTTTTCCTGCGATGTGCAAAAAGGCGAAAATGTGCTTATCGAGGCTATTGGCATTGATTATCAGTTGGTGGCTCAACTTGTAAAAGAGGTGTATGCAAAAGGTGCTTATCCTTTTGTGAATATCACAGATTTGCGAATTAAGCGCGAGTGGATGAAAGGGATGAGCGAGGAGCTTGCAAAAAAATATGCCGATATGGAAATGTATAGAATGAAAGATATGCAAGCATACATTGCGATAAGAGGTGGAGCAAACAATCAAGAGTTGTCTGATGTGGATATGGCAATGTACAACAGAATTATGCGTCCTGTGCTAAATCAAAGGGTGGACCACACAAAATGGGTAGTGCTTAGATATCCAACTGAATCAATGAGTCAGCAAGCAGGTATGAGTACAGAGGCTTTTGAAGATTTTTATTTTGATGTGTGCACACTTGACTATAGCAAAATGGATAAGGCAATGACACCACTTGTGGAACTTATGAACAAAACTGACAAAGTCAGAATTGTTGCAAAAGATACTGATTTGACATTTTCAATCAAAGGCATTCCTGCAATCAAGTGCAGTGGTTTGCGAAATATTCCTGACGGAGAAGTTTACACAGCGCCAGTTAAAAACAGCGTAAATGGTGTGATAACTTACAATGTACCGTCTGTGGAAGAGGGCATTAAGTTTGAAAATGTTCGTTTGGAGTTTAAGGATGGAAAGATTATCAAAGCAACTGCAAACAATACAGAGGCTGTAAACAAGATTTTTGATACTGATGAGGGGGCAAGATATGTGGGCGAGTTTGCATTGGGTGTAAATCCTTACATCACAAAGGCAATGGGAGATATCTTGTTTGACGAAAAAATAAGTGGTTCAATTCATTTCACACCAGGTCAAAGCTATGAAGATGCACCAAACGGAAACAAATCGGCTATTCATTGGGATTTGGTTCAAGTTCAAACACCTGAATATGGTGGTGGAGAAATTTATTTTGACGATGTGCTGATAAGAAAAGACGGTCTGTTTGTTCTTGAAGAATTAAAATGTCTTAACCCAGAAAATTTGAAATAAAAAACGAGTAATTTATCTTTAGTTTTAGATATTCCGACTTTTTGAGAATTTTATTGATAAAATATTATTTAAAATCTTATAAAAGACTAGACAAATAAACTAATTTTTGGTAAAATAAAAACAATCAATAAAAATTATGCCTATTCTTAGGCGATTTGGAGGATAAATATAATGGCAAATGTAAAAGTAGCTATCAACGGCTTTGGCCGTATTGGTCGTCTTGCATTCAGACAAATGTTCGGTGCTGACGGTTTTGATGTAGTAGCAATCAACGATTTGACAAGCCCTAAAATGCTTGCACACCTTTTGAAGTATGACTCTTCTCAAGGCAGATATGCTTTGGCTGACAAAGTTTCAGCAACAGAGGATTCTATCATTGTTGATGGCAAAGAGATTAAAATTTATGCAAAAGCTAACGCTGCTGAGCTTCCTTGGGGCGAAATTGGTGTTGATGTAGTTCTTGAGTGTACTGGTTTCTACACTTCAAAAGCAAAAGCTCAAGCTCATGTTGACGCTGGTGCTAAATATGTTGTTATTTCAGCTCCTGCTGGTAATGACCTACCAACAATCGTTTACAATGTAAACCACGACAAACTAACTGCAAGTGATCGCATCATTTCTGCTGCATCTTGCACAACAAACTGCTTGGCTCCAATGGCTAAGGCTTTGAATGATAACTGGGCTGTTCAATCTGGTATCATGAGCACTATCCACGCTTACACTGGCGATCAAATGACTTTGGATGGTCCTCAAAGAAAGGGCGACCTTCGTCGTTCAAGAGCAGCTGCTGTAAACATCGTTCCAAACTCAACTGGTGCTGCAAAAGCTATCGGTTTGGTTATTCCTGAGTTAAATGGCAAACTTATCGGTTCTGCTCAAAGAGTTCCAACTCCTACTGGTTCAACAACAATCCTTGTTGCAGTTGTAAAAGGTGCTCCTACTAAGGAAGAAATCAATGCAGCTATGAAAGCTCAATCAAATGAGTCTTTCGGTTACACTGAGGACGAAATCGTTTCAAGCGATGTTATCGGTATGAGATTTGGTAGCTTGTTTGATGCAACTCAAACAATGGTTATGGATATGGGCAATGGTTATTCTCAAGTACAAGTTGTTTCTTGGTATGACAATGAAAACTCATATACAAGCCAAATGGTTAGAACAATTAAGCACTTCGCTAAATTCTTCTAAGATAATAGCTTAACTGATTTTTAATTTAAAATGTAATAAAACAAATTCAAGGCTGTCTGTGGACAGCCTTTTATTGTTATATGGGATGTTTAAATATTTGCATTTTATATATCAGATTGTATAAGTGCAAAATAAAAAAGTGGAGAATATCCACTTTTTTGTTTATTATGTTTAATTTGATTGATAGCTAAGCAACATTTGTTTGACTGCTTGTTTTTGTTTATCGGATAAATTCATCCAAAGTTCAACAATTTCTTTGAGTTCAGGTGTGGCAGGAATAAGTTGAGTGTCTATTGCAAAAAATTCTACAAGACTAATTTCCAACCCCTTTTCACAAATAACTTGCAAAGAATCCAAGGTTGGTGTGTAATTTTTTGAGTACCACCTATAAATTGTGTTTTTTGAAATACCACTCTTTTGTGCCAGTTCATAAACTGACATTCCTTTTGCAGTTCTAATTTCGCTTATTCTTTGTAAAATATCCATTTTTCCTCTTCTAGTCCACTTTTATTACATATCTTTGGTGTGAAAATTGTTAATATGTGAATGTTATATTAATTATACAATAATAAGCAATGCATGTCAATTTTTTGAGTGTTTTGAATTTACTACTATTTTGAAAGAGACTATTTTACATGTGAAAAATAAATTATTTTGTGTTAAAAATGTCAAGTTTGATAACAAAACATAAAATAATAGCAATATAATTTTATTATACTTAATAGTTATAACATTGAAAATCTTGCTTATACTAAGGATATGGAAAAGAGTATATGGAAAGAATTTTCTGAAAAGAAAAATTTTGAAAAATTGAATGATAATTTAGAGTGTGATGTGCTGGTTATTGGAGGTGGTATGGCAGGTATTTTGACTGCCTACTATTTGCAAAAAGTTGGCAGAAATGTTGTGCTTGTGGAGGCACATACCATTGGCAGTGGAATGACTGCAAACACAACTGCAGTAATCACTGCACAGCACGACACAATGTACAAAGATATGATTGCAAACAATGGTTTTGATGTGGCAAAAGATTATCTTTATGCAAATTTGCAAGCTGTTGAAAATTTCAAGCAACTTGTTGAAGATGAGCAAATTGATTGTGATTTTGAAATTACTCCGTCTTATTTGTATTCTCACAAACATAGTTTGGAGGATGAAGTTAAGGCATTGCACAAACTTGGCTATGAGGCAGAGCTGGTGCAGGATATTGATTTGCCATTTGAAATTAAAAATGCAGTTAAGTTTAAGGATATGGCACAATTTCATCCACTTAAGTTTTTGTACGCAATGGCAGAAAAACTGACAATTTATGAGCACACAATGGTTAAAAAAATTGATGACCACACTGCATATTTTGATGGTGGAAACATTAAGTTCAAACAAGCAGTGGTTGCAAGTCATTTTCCGTTTGTCAACAAACACGGAATGTTTTTTATCAAAATGTATCAAGCAAGGTCATATGTAATGGCTATTGAAAACGCCGATGCAATTGGAGGCACATATATTGACGATAGGGAAGAAGGCTTTTATTTCAGACAATATGGCGACTTGTTACTTGTGGGCAAAGGCGAGCATCGCACAGGTATGAAAACAAGAGCAATAAATGAATTGAAGGCTTTTAAGGAAAGATATTATCCCGATGCAAAAATGAGATGTATGTGGGCAAATCAAGATTGCATTACTTTGGATGACATACCATATATTGGGGAGTATGGAAATATGCCTGATGTTTATGTGGCAACAGGATTTAATTTGTGGGGAATGACTGGGTCAATGGTAAGTGCAAATATTTTGTGTGAAAAATTGTGTGGAATGGAAAACATTTATGAAAAAACTTTTGCAACAAAAAGGTGTATTTTCAAGCCACAACTTTTTGCAAATCTTGGTATGGCACTATTGAATATGGTATATCCTTCAGTCAAAAGATGTCCACATTTGGGGTGTGCGTTGAAGTATAATAAGCTTGAACACAGCTGGGATTGCAGTTGCCACGGCTCACGCTTTGAGGAAAATGGCAAGTTGATTAACAACCCAGCACTCAAAGACAAAAGTCTTTAAAATTTCAAATTATCCGTCTAAAATCGGCATTAAAATACCTGTGTTTAGGAAAAGCACAGGTATTTTGCTATGTTTTACAGCTAACTTTTGAAATACTATGAATGTAAATTTTTGGCAAATCGCAAAAATGATATTGAAAAAATCTGCTTATTATGTTAAAATAAATATATATTATTTTTAAGCCAAGTTATGGCATTAAGGAGAGTTTTATGTTAAAAGTTATTCCATTGAGTTCACTTGTGAAAGTTTTTTCTGACGAAGAACCAAAAAGTGGACCCTTCAATAAATTTAGCTGTTTGCGTAATGAAAGAGTGCAGTTGCAAGTAGCTTTTTGTGCAGATACCGATTGTGATATTGATGTTAAAGTGCAAAGCAAGCTTGAGCATATAAAAGTTTATTGGGTGCAGGAAATCTATTCAAAAAATCCTGTACATAAGTTGCAAGATAGCTTTACATTGAGGAACAAATCAGGCTATTTCCCTGAGTTGTTGCGTCCATTGGATGGCACTTTTAAGGCGCAAGCAGGCAAGTGGAATAGCATTTGGCTTGAGGTTATTCCAAAAACAGACTTTGCAGCTGGTGAGTATACAATTAATGTGAACTTTGCGTGCGGCGCTGAGACGGAAAGTGTGGAGTTTACACTTGATGTTATCGATGCAAAATTGCCTGAGCAAACTTTGATAAACACAAACTGGTTGCACACTGATTGCATTGCAACACATTACAAGATTGATGTTTTTTCCGAGCAATATTGGGAGTATGTTCAAAACTTTTTGCAAACTGCCTTTGAGCATGGCATGAATATGGTGTTGACACCATTGTTTACACCTCCACTTGACACAAAAGTTGGTGCAGAAAGACCAACGGTACAGCTTGTTGGCGTAAAAGTTACAAACGGGGAATATTCGTTTGATTTTTCAGCCTTAGACAGGTGGATTGAAATGTGTGATAAAATTGGAATTAAGTATTTTGAACTATCTCATTTGTTCACTCAATGGGGTGCAAAAAAATGTCCTAAAATTATGGCTGAAGTTGATGGAGAGTACAAACGCATTTTTGGTTGGGACACAAAGGCATCAGGCAAGCCGTATCGCAAATTCTTGGCAGAATTTGCAGCAACATTCAAGCCTTATTTGAAGGCTAAAGGCATTGAGGATAGAGTTTATTTCCATGTGTCTGACGAGCCGTTTGCAGCAGTTGCAAGACATTATCGCAAAGCAAGCAATATTGTAAGTGAGTTGTTTGGCGAGTACAAAATTATGGATGCTTTAAGCAATATCAAGTTTTACAAAAAAGGGCTTGTCAAATTGCCAATCCCTGCAAATGACCACATTGAGCCATTCATTGGCAGTGTGCCTGAGCTTTGGACATATTATTGTTGCGTACAAGTGAAAGGCGTTTCAAACAAATTTTTCTCAATGCCTTCACAGCGTAACAGAGTGCTTGGCTATCAAATGTACAAGTACGACATAAAAGGCTTTTTGCATTGGGGCTACAATTTTTGGTATAAGCAGTTTTCTGTTGGTCCTGTTGACCCGTTCACTGAGACTGATGCAGGTGGAAATTTCCCTTCTGGCGATTCTTTTGTGGTATATCCGGGCGAAGGTGGAACTCCGTTGGTGTCTTTGAGATATAAAGTATTTTACGATGCTTTTCAAGATATGCGTGCTTTGCAGTTGCTTGAAAGCCTTATCGGAAAAGAAAAAACAATGAGTATTTTGGAAGAGGACATTGAGCCAATCACATTTGCAAAATATCCGCATAGTGATGAGTGGCAGTTGCAAACTCGTGAAAAAATCAACAATGCCATCAAAAATGCAATTTCAAAATAAATTTATGGTAATGCAATTTTGTAAGAACAAACAATAAGTGATTAAAATAGCATTTCGCTTTTGGAAATAAGAAATTATTTAAAATGTTAATTTGGTTTTAGATTTACAAATTCGATTGAAATGACAAAATTTGCATTAAATATTTGTTTGTATCAGCAAAAAACTGGTGCTACAAAGGGGAGAGACTATGTTTAAAGAAAAACTCAAAAAATTTTTTGATACAAAATGCAGAATAGCAGCGTTTGTTTGCAGTTTAATATGGTTTGTGCTGTATTTTGCTTTGGGCAGTGCGATTTTTAAAAATATGTGGAATACTTCTCCTGCAATGCCAATAGTGGGTGGGCTAATTGCGATTATTCCAATTTTGGCAGAATGTATGAACATTTTGTTTTTCAAAAACAAATGGCTGGATATCGGTATGATTGTTGTGTCATTGCTATTTTGCTTGTTATTCTTTTTTATGTTTGCTTTTGTTTTGTCAAAGCTTAACTATTTTTTGATAATAGGAGTGCCATATTTTATCACAATTGGCTTGCTTGCAATCATTGTATTCTTTGCAGTTTTTTATCCTAAATTGCACAAAGATTTGAAAAAAGTTACAGCAGTGGGGCTTGCTTTAATCATATTTATCATTTGCTTAACCTGTTTGTTTAATGTAACACCTTTTTATATCAGTGGTGGAGCAACGGTATTTGCAGTTGAGGATGAGTACCAAATTGCATTTTCAACTTCACATAACTCGATTGGTGCAATTGAAATTGACGGAACAACTTATTATGACCAAACAGATGGTGAAAATAATGTTTCAAAATTGCATAAAATCAGTGTGCCTTCAGAGGTGCTTGACGCAAAAAAGAATTATTCAATAAAAACTCAAAGTGTGATGATAAATTCTGCTTATTTACCGTCTAAGGGTAGAGTGATAACAAATAACTATACATTTAGACCAATTGACGAGAGTGACGGAATTCAAATTTACAATCTTTCGGACACTCACGAATGTGTGGCAGGACCAAGTAAAGCAGCATCTTATTTTGGGGATAAGCTTGACCTTCTTATTTTAAACGGAGATATTATCAACGATATTTCAAGCGAATATCAAATTTCTTTGATATACAAACTTGCAAATAGGATTACAAATGGTAGCGTGCCTGTAATATTTACAAGAGGCAATCACGAGTGCAATGGAAAGTTGGCTGCCGACCTTTCAAAATATGTTGGTTCAACGGAAAATGGTATGTACTACACTTATAATATCGGAAGTTCTGTTTCAATGTTGGTGCTTGATACAAACAATGATATGAGCGATGACCACACTTTGATAAGTCCACTTGCAAATTTTGATCAAGTGCGCAAGGCACAAAGTGAATGGATAAAGCAAAATGCAAATTGGAACCAAGGCTACACGCATAGTTTTGTTATTGCGCATATGGCATATCCATTGTCAAGTTATCAAGAGGAAAGTTGTGGATGGCATGACTGGGCAAAGGAATTGGTTGACCTTACAAATGGTAAAACTGACCTTGCAATTTGTGGACATTCCCACAAGACAGATTTTATTGCACCAGGCACAGAGGATAACAAAATTGCAGATTTTCCAGTGCTTAGAGGTTCATTGAGAAGTAATAAGTTTGGTGACAGAGAGGGCGTTTCTCCAAATGAATTTACTGGAACGGCTATTGAAATTGTTGGAGATAAAATAAACATTAAGTATACAAACAGCAAAAATGTTGTAATGCAAGAGTTCACTTTAAAGTGAGTTGAATAAAGATAAATAAAAACAGGTATTGCGTATGTCATACCTGTTTTTTGTTTATCAGCTAACAGAAAAAAGCGAGATTATAAAATACTTGGTGTCAACTTAACTCGCTAATTAATAATTTCACTACTTTTAAATTAGTGCTTAACCAAAAAACTTAAATTTTTGTCTAAATATTAAATAATGTCGATTTTTGAATGGTTATTTTGTTGTTTTTACAACTTTAGATTGCACATAACTTCATTTTTGTTCGTAAAAATCAAATTGTTTAATTGCATTATTGCTTTTTTGTTAGCTTTTCAAAATTTGCAATAGCAGAGTCTTTTACAATGCCTTTGGCTAAGTTTATGTGCAAAACGCTGTTACTTTTTTCCAAGTCACTACCAACAAAATCTCGCATAATAATATTTATTTTTTGCAAATTTGTTTGGTTGTTTTCTATCTCACGCACATAACCACTCATACTTTGGTTGTGACCGTCCTCAAGTTTTTTCAAGTTTCCTATGCTTGGAGATGTCAGTTGCCCTTGCAAAACTGTCAATCCTTTTTCTTTCTGGACAATGTGCTCCATATATTTTGGCAATGTTTCGCTAATAAATTTGTCACTTGCTTTTTTATTGTCGCTACTGATATAAAGTGAGTCTAACACTGCCTTGTCTATCGTGCATGAATCGTTGTTTCGTCTGAACAAAAACGGATAATCTTCGCTGTAAGCCTCATTGCTACCCCAAACAATAATAACTTTGCCACGCATATCGGAAAGCGTAAGACTACTTACAAAGTCAATATCCTCTGCTTGTGAATTGTTTTGTATTGCATAATTTGCAATCCCAGTTGTTTTTAATGCCTCAATCACATCTTTTTGTGAGTTGTTTTTGAAATGCTGAAAATCTAGCACTAAAAATTCACTTGTGTTTGTTTTAATAAAGTTTACTATATCATTAGCAATTTCAAAAAAATTTACACCAGAAGTGTCTATATCATGAAAAATGTTTAGCTCGCCATTTTTCTTTTTGTTCACTCTTATATCAAAATATCTGCAGCCATATTTAAGTTGTTCGCCTATGGTTAGCGATTGAGTGGCTGTCATTTGCTTTATCACACTTGTCATTTGAGATGTGCCACTGTCATGTGAGCCAAGTATTGAAATTTTATTTATTGGGGTGTCATCTTTTATGTTTTGTAACCAGCTATTATAAAACACTGCTTGTTCTTCACTCAGCTCAAGTGGAGCAGGTTTGCTGCAAGCAACCAAGGTAAAAGTCAAAATTGCTAGTGTGCAAATTGCAAAAAAGCTTATGCATAATTTCTTCATAACTTCCTCCAAAAAGCATTTTTTGAGAAAAATTTTCTATAATTTCATTATACAACATAAAAATTTAAAAGTAAACACAATTTTTTGTATATTATTTGTTAAAAAATCCTATCAAAAATGTGCTGTTTTTCCCTTAGACTAAAATTTAAGTAAATAATATATAATTATCATAATAAAATATTCTAAAAATGTAAACTAAATGCAAAAAATTGTCCGTTTGTGAACTATAATAAAAGTATCACTTTTAAAGTGAAATACTTTTTTTATGGAGGACCATATTATGGTTTACAAACAATGGTGCAGTGAGTGGCTTAACTGCTATGTAAAGCCACAAGTAAAGGAGAGGACATACGCTAAGTATTGTCAATTGGCAAATAGTCATATTTTGCCTGAGCTTGGAGATTATCATTTGGATGAACTATCAACAAATGTACTTCAACATTTTGTCAACAAAATGCAAAACATCGGTTATGCAAGCACGACAATCCACGGGTTTATTTCCCTTATCAAGTTGTCGCTTGTAAAAGCAGTTGAGCTTAACATCGTGGACAAAGAATATTCCAACTATTTATCTCGCCCAAAAACAAAAATTAAGCGTGTGGAATGTTTTTCTCTTCAAGAGCAACGCAAGATAGAAGACTATGTTGTTGATTACGGCAATCCAAAAAGCTTTGGTGTGCTTTTGACATTGTATACTGGCATTCGCATTGGAGAATTGCTTGCCTTGAAATGGGTGGATTGCGATATGAAGCGCGGAATAATCAAAGTGTCAAAATCTTGTCACGACAGCTGGAATGAAAATGGGTATTTGAAGATAATTGATACACCTAAAACATTAAATTCTGTGCGTGTTATTCCAATGCCAAAGCAACTAGTGCCTTATCTGAAGATGATGCGTCGCAATGCAAAAAATGAATTTGTTGTTCCGGGTAGGAGCAGGTATGGTGCAGAGGTAAGAACTTATCAAAGATATTTTGAAAATTTGCTTGCAGAACTGAAAATCAACCACAAGGGGTTTCACTCTTTGAGGCACACTTTTGCAACCAGAGCACTGGAGTGTGGTATGGATGTCAAAACTTTGTCGGAAATTCTAGGACACGCAAATCCAACAGTTACATTAAACAGATATGCGCATTCTATGTTCGACCACAAAACTTCTATGATGAATAGGGTAGGCAAATTGTTAAGAGATAAGGGGCAAGGATAAATATATAGTATAAAATCTTAATATCTTTATTGATTTAACTATTTGCAAATTAAGGCGAATAGTATTTTTTCTTTTTTAGGGCGAAATTCCCCCTTGACTTTTACAATCTTATAGGCTATTATAGATGTGTAATAAAATTTATGTTTAAGTTTATTTGTGCATTTGGAAGTTAGCTTTTTGCACGATAAATGTTGTTTTTAACATGTGAAATTTTATGTTTGACTTGGAGGGAAAATGCTTACAGAAAAAAAGAAAAAGTTAATTTACATAATAAGTGGTATTTTAAGCGTGTTGTTGCTTGCAATAATTGTGACAGCTTGCGTTTTGTTTATACCACTTAAAGGTAAAAAATATGAGGATATTTGGGCTGGACCACAACAAGAATATGTCCTTGCAGAGGATAGTGTGATTGTTGAGAAACAGGCAGATAAAGATTTTGTAATTTTGCAACTTACTGATATGCAACTTTGGACGAGCAGTAAAGATAATAATGCAGCGTTTGAAATTGCAGAGCAAACAATCAAAAAAACAAATCCTGATTTGGTTGTTTTTACAGGCGACAATGTGTCAGGTGTGGGTGTCCCTGAACTTTTAAAAGTGTTTATCAAACAAATTGAGGAGCTAGCTCAAAAATACAACTTTTTGTGGGCACCTATTTTTGGTAATCACGACAATGAAATGAGGGCTACACCAAACTGGTCAGGCGACCAATATCTGAAAGTGTCAAGAGAGAATGGGGGACATTGCTTATTTCGCAAAGGTCCAACAAACTTAGGCGATAAGTATGGAAATTTGCTGGGTAATTATGTTATCAATGTTAAAGAAGGCGAACAAATTGTTCAATCTTTGTATATGCTTGACAACAGTGCTTATGCAAAATATGAAAAAAGTGTTGTGGATGCAGCAAAAGAAAGCGAAGGCAGAAGCAATGCAGAACGCCCATTCCCTTACGCTCAGATAGAATGGTGCAAATGGCAAGCAAACAATATAAATGCGATTGCAAACAAGCAAGTTCCAAGCATATTTTTCACTCATTGTGCACCTTATGAAATGGGCGATGTGATAAGGAAATATGTTGCAGGTGCAAATGGCAAAGTTGATGGTCAGCCAAGTGAAAATGCTAACTCTGACGATTTGGTAATGCAAGATCCAGAAGGCTATTGGACATTGCCAGGTGGTTATATAAGCAGTGGAGGAAATGATCAGCCAAGCTTTAAGCCTGCAAGCGATGTTCAGTTGGATTATCCTATTATTGATGGCAAGCAGTTGAAAGGTATTGCAGGAAGAATAAAATATGTGCCAGGACACGCATTGTACAATACAGGAATGGTTGACGCAATGAAATCATTGGGCTTGAAAGGTTGGTTTGTTGGCCACGACCACGAAAATGATATTATTTTTGAATATGATGATGTGATTTATGGTTATGGCTTGAAAGCAGGACCATCCCCAAAACCTTGGAATGGCAGTTATTTCTTTGGTGGAACAACTATTGTTATGGATAGCAATGGCAATATAACTCCAAAACATGTGCAAATTATAAAAGCCGAGGATTATTGGAAAAAATAATTTGCAAAACAATTAAAAAACAAGCACCACAATTTAATTTGAGGTGCTTATTTTTATTTAATGTATTTATTTGCTCTGTTCAGTGGTGACTGCTTGTAAATTTTCGCTTATTTCTGCAATTTCAATCTCATTTTGTTGTTTGTCGATGTCGGTTGAAGAAGTTTCGTTTTTCACAGGCATAGAATTATTTTGTTTGTTTTCGATATAATTAATTTGATTATCCAATGCCAAATTTTGTTTGGTTTGCTCATTTAATTGCTCAATGTCTTTATCAGTTGTGGTTTTGCTATCCATTTTGTCAAACACAAATTTTTTCAAAGGATAATAAAGAATAAACAGCAAGACGGCATTGATTGCAACCACAATTGGTTGTGAAGTTAAGCGTGTCAGCCAAAATGCTGCAAAAGTTTTGCTGCTGCCACCTGCTGAAGCAATAAGCCAAGTGCCAAGAGTTGACAAGCCCATTGTACAAATAAACAAGCATAACACAATTGATATTGCTAGTTTGATAAAAGGATGAATTTTTTTTATCATAAAAATTAATCCTGGGATAACACCAATCAGCATACATGATATCAAGATAACAGGCGATGGCGAATATCCTTTTGTGATAGCACCCAGCAAATCTCCACATAATCCAACAATTCCACCAGAAATCGGCCCTAAAAACATTCCTGCGACAAAACAAGGGATATAGGTAAATGCTATTGAAAGATAGCCAATATCCAGTGCAACAGTGTTAAGCACCATATCCAGTGCAATAAGAATCGCCGTATAGGCAATAATAAGTGAGCGGCGTTTGTTAAGCTTAAAGTTATACTTTGTCATAAAAAAAGTACCTCCTAAATTGTTGGAGAGTACCGAGAAAATTATTGTGCAATAACTTGCCTCGGATGTGAAATACAACCGCAGAGGGAAAATCCTCTTTCGTCCATAGTCAACATCCCGTTCTATGGCACTTAACGCTGCATTTCTACTCAGCAAAAACATTGTAGCATATAAAAACTAATTATGGCAAGTGTTTTGAGAGATAATTGCACAAAAAGCACTCACAAATCTTGCTAGGGGGGTTAAGATATTGCTATTACCACATGTTTTAAATGCCTTTGTTGACAACTTTGCGTTTTTATTATATAATAAATATAATTCAAAGTTTTGATTAAGATAATTTGCATATTTAAATAAGGATAAAAATGAAAGATTTTGATAAAAAAGTTTATGAGGTTGTAAAAAGTATTCCTGTGGGATATGTTATGAATTATGCAATGGTGGCAGAACTTGCAGGCTATCCAAGATGTGCAAGGCATGTGGGCAGAGCATTGCATAATAATCCCGACCCTGCCAATATCCCTTGTCATAGGGTGGTTATGAAAGACGGCAGTCTTACCCCTGCATTTGCCTTTGGTGGAGAGGGAGAGCACAGAAGAAGACTGGAAAATGAAGGTATTACTTTTGTCCACGACAAAGTCGATATGAAGGTGCATTTGTTTGATATAGTGCAACTTTTGCAATAAATAAGGCTATTGTCATTTTGAGAGTTGAGGTGTATAAGGAAGAATCTTCGACTTGGCTTGTTAGGTATGATAAAGACAAACATTGTTTTTAAATTATTGTGTAAATTTTGATTTAATTGGTAATTAAATGTCTAAAAAGCGAAGATTAGTTATTTGTTTTGCTACATTGCAAACAAATTTTATTTAGAGATAAAAATTCATTTGCTAAAGATAAAAATTTTTAAGGATAGTATGGTTTGAGGTATGAAAAAACACATTTTGCTAACGACTGCTGTTTTAATGATTTCTGCATCAATTGTTTTAAGTGGATGTAGCAGCAACAAAATTATGAAAAGTTTGATGGAAAAAGGCTATTTTTCAAATAGCTATGATAATGCAATATCTCAAACAGATATTGCAGGGATGATTTCTTCTCATTTTGAAAGTTCAACCAGTAAAAGTGTAAAAAAGAAAAAGGCAATTTTGATTACTATTGATGGTATGAGAGCAGAAGGGTTAACTCACATTATGGAAAGTGACCTTGGAATGTCTCAGATTTCAAAAGACGGAGGATTGTATTGGACAAAGCCAGCAAATCTAAATAGTAAGGCAAAAGTTGATGAGGGTGTCAATTTTTTGAGTATCGTAACTGGCACAGAGCCTTCTGAGTTTGGTGTTTTGAAAAGCACTGATGTAAAAAGAGAGTTGCCATATTCTATAATGACAAAAGTTGCAGAAAAATATAATGTTAAATTTTTGACAGACAATAAAAACTATGCAAACAAACATCTTGCAGAGGAGTTTGCTGCAAAGCAATCACAAAAACTTTCGGTGGTTACAAACAATGAACTTAATCAGTTGAGGGCAGATTGCTTGAAAAGTTTGGATAACAATGATTTTATTATGGTGGCAATTTCAAATCCTTACGATGTTGCAGCAGGAAATTTCAAACTTAGCAACGAAAGTTATCTTTCTGCAATCATACATTTAAACTATTATATTTCAGAGCTTTATGAACAAGTGAAATTGCGTGCAACTGAAGATTGGCTTTTTGTTGCCACAACAACTTGTGGTGGAAATTCAAAGCTTGCAGCAAACAATGAAGAAGGCAATATTTTGACATTTATGTTTACTAATAAGGCTATTGAAGATTAATATTTTGCATAATATTTTTATTAGTCAAAAACATAATATCAATAATTAAAAAGAGGAAAAAATGAAGAAAAACGCATCGAAAATCGGTATATTTGAAAAATTTTCATTTGCAGTGGGAGAAATTTATGGCTCTGGTGGTGTGGCAATTTTGTCATTGTTGTACCTTTGGTTTTTAATAAACATAATCAAAATACCTGCTGGAATGGCAGGTACTATTATAATGCTTGCAAGGTTTTGGGATGCATTTACTGACCCAATAATGGGCAGTATTTCGGACAACACAAGAACAAAATGGGGAAGACGAATTCCTTATATTTTTGCCTCTGGAATTTTGATTGTGATTGCACTTTTTGTTTTGTTTATGCCAATTCAAGGTTGGACAAGTCTTGCTGGCAAAGTGGCTTATGTGGTGTTTGCACATTTATTTTACAGCACGGTGTCAACAATTTTCAATGTGCCATATTTGTCTTTATCTTCAGAGATAAGCGAAAATTTGAAAGAGAGAAACTCAATGAATTTTGTTAGGCTTGCAATGGGGATGCTTTCAACTGCAGTTTGTTATCTTGTGATTTCTGCATTAAAAGATATGTTAATTGTAGATGAAGTGACAGGCGTTGCAAAACTAACCGAAACACAATTTGCTTTGATTGTGGCAGGCATTTTTGCTGTTATGTTTGCAGTGCCAATTTTGCTTACGGCTTTATTCTGCAAGGAAAGAACCCCTCTTCCAAATGAAAAACTTAAATTTTCTTTCAAAAACATATTGGAAACTTTCAAACTAAAGTGTTTTAGACGCCTTTTGTTAATGTATGTTTTTTCTTTTGTTTGCAACGAAATTATTGCAAATGTAATTATGATGTATGTATTTAATGTTACAGGCGGCTCAAGCATTAAAATTGCAGGTTTTTCTTTGTCTGCAATAGCCAATATGTCAATGTTGCTTGGTGCAGCAGTTATTATGCCTGTTTCCTTCACAATGTTGCAAAAAAAAGTGGCAAAGCCAGTGATTTTTATGTGTGGCATTCCAATGTTTGTTATTGGTGCGATAGGATTGGCAGCTTTTCCAGCTAACTGCAGTATACCTGCATTGATAATCCTTCCACTTGCCATTGCAGGCATTGGCTTTGGTATGGCACAAATGATTCCGTGGCTTGTTTTTCCTGATGTTTGTGATGTGGCAGAGCTTAAGTCAAATGACAGAAATCCGGGTGCTTACAACAGCACAATGACTTTTTTCAAAAAGTTTGCGTCAGGTGTTGCAGTGTTGATTGTGGGTTGGGTATTGCAAGGCTTTGGCTATGACGAGCAGCTTGGAACAAACGCGTTGCAACCTCAAAGTGCAGTTTTGGGAATGAGGTTGATTTTGGGCATAAGCATTCCATTGTGTTTGATTGTTGCATTTGTCGGTGCATTTATGATAAAAATTACCACTAAAAAGAGTGAAAGGGTAAGATATTTTGTGGAAAAACAACGCAATAACGAGTTGGAAAATTTGTGTGAGGAAGAAAAGTTAGAACTAGAGACTTTGAAAAAGGAGTTGTTTTAATGGAAAGATTTTTGCTTACTGACATAGCCAAATCTTTGTGCAATGCAATAAAAATTCAACCACCAACATATGCCACAAGCAATATTGATGTGCTTGACAATTTTGTACAGCAAAAAACTTGTGGACAAGGTGTAAGCAAAATTGTTGTTTTCAACCCTGATGCCATTGGTGAGTGGGTTGCACAAAAATATAAAGATATTTTGCAAGATATTTGGAATGCAGATTTAAAAGTGCCAATGCGTTCGGTTGTTCCTCCAAAAACTCCCGTTTGTTTTGCCAGTATTTATACAGGTGCAACACCACAGCAACACGGAATTCAGCACTATGAAAAGAAAAAAATAGAGCTAGATAGCTTTTTTGATGCATTGGTAAGAGCGAACAAAAAAGGTTGTATAGTCACTGTTGCAAATCAAAGTATGGATATTTTGTTTAGGGGAAGAAATATTGACTATTATGCTTTTAAAAACGATAAAGAGGTTATTGCACAAGCTGTTGAATTGATAAATCAAAAACAATATGATATTATTTGCGTGTATAACCAAGAGTATGATGACATCATGCATCGCACACATCCAAAATCTTTGCTTGCAAAAAGAGCATTAAAGCATTACAATGAAAACTACAAGCTTTTGTTACAAGCCGTTCAAAAAAGCTATACAAATGAAAAAACATTGTTTGCCACAATCACTGATCACGGCGTGCATAGAGAGTGGTACTTGCTTGGCACCCACGGCAAAGATATTGATAAAGATATGAATATAATTCATTTTTATAATATAATAGGATAAAAATATTTGTATTTAGTGTTATTGTATTTATTTGTTTTTCATAAAATTTAAAATTTGGATTTTTGGTTGATATTTTAGAATGTATGTGTTATAATGTTTGAATGAAATTGTATATTGTTTTTTAATAAATTAGAAATTTTCACATGTGCGAAAATATCAGTAAGTTGTATTTTGTGCCTTTTTAAGGTGAATTCTGAAATGGATAAACTTTATAAAGGCTTTACTGAAGTCGTCAGGAATAAAGACATTACGGAACAGACGATTTGAGATTTGTTATCATAAATATAATGACTTTGAAAGAGCTTAACATTTGTTTGCACGAGCTTATAGTGAAAATTAAGGAGAGAAACATGTTAGAAACAAAAATCGAAAATGGTAAAATTTATTCTTTTATAAGAGAGAAGTGGCTTGTTTGTACTCCTGAAGAAGAAGTGAGACAGAATTTTATTTGTGTTTTGATAAATAAATTTGGATATAAAATTGAGCAACTTGGAGAAGAGTTGCAAGTTAATAATTCTCAACGTGGGCAAGGACAAGCAAGAGCAGATATAGTCGTGTGGAAGAGTAAAGAGGATAAAATTAATAATAAATCTGCTTTTATAGTTGTAGAATGCAAAGCCGAGAATGTGAAAATTCATGAGGAAGATTATTATCAAGGATATAATTATGCAGCTTGGGCGGGCGCAAGTTTTTTTGTAACAACAAATAATCGAGAAACGAAGTATTTTAATGTTGATAAGACGATGATGCCCAAGAAGTTGGAGGAAATAGTTACTATTCCTACGGCGGAAGAAGCTGATAACGATAAAAGAGTTAAAGAGATATTAAGTCAAACTAAAACATTTAGTCGTGAAGAATTTACTACATTATTGTTAAAGTGCCATAACATTATAAGAAATAATGATAAGCTTTCACCAGAAGCAGCTTTTGACGAGATTAGTAAAATTCTCTTTATAAAAATCAATTATGAGCGAGAACAAAAAGGAAAAGAAATTTTCAAAGTAGAAGAATATGAACGACAAGAAGCTCACCACGAAAAAGTGATTCGACCCAATTTGCGTGGTACAAATAGAGATTTACCTTATATGCAATTTATGTTCTTAAATACAAAAGAACAATTTAAACATGACCATTTATTTGAAGAAAATGAAATAATAAAGATTCGTGAAACAAGTTTTAAAGCCATATTACGATTGCTTGAAAAGTATAATCTTTCTGATACTTCCGATGATGTTAAAGGGATTGCTTTTGAACAATTCCTTGGTCGAACTTTTCGTGGGGAATTAGGGCAATTCTTTACGCCGCGTACGATTGTTGACTTTATGACGGAAATACTCGATCCAAAAGAAGGCGAGCTCATTTGTGATCCTTGTTGCGGTAGCGGTGGCTTTTTAATAAAAGCATTTGACTATATTAAGGAAGCTATTGAAAAAGATATCCAAACACAAAAAGACAAATTCAAAATGCAGTTGGCGTCGCAGTATCCTGAAGATATGAGTGAAGCGCAACAAATAGAGCTTAATTCAAAAATTGATAAGGTATTCAAACAGCTTAATACGGAATTGGAACATATGCATTCTAATAATTCAGATGAGTATTCTCGGCTGGATATTTTGTCGTATAAAAGTATTTTTGGCACTGATGCCAATCCTCGTATGGCAAGAACAAGCAAGATGAATATGATTATGCATGGTGATGGACACGGCGGCGTTCATCATCACGATGGACTTATAAATATTAATGGTATTTTTGAAGGCAGATTTGACGTAATTTTAACAAATCCTCCGTTTGGCGCAAGCGTAGCTAAAGATCAGTATATTGAGCAGGATGACATAGAAGATAATAACGAGAGAATTGCATATTACCAAAATTTATACGGCGATGAGTATGTAAGACAATTAAAAGAATTAAAGCGGATTGCTGATATTATCCCCGGTGGTGATAAAAAGTTGAAGAAAGAAAAATCTTTGCTCAATTTCTATGAAACGGGAAAAATGTCAGCATTAACCGAAGTCTTATTTATTGAGCGTTGCTTGCGACTTTTGAAACCTGGAGGTAGAATGGGTATTGTCTTGCCGGAAGGTGTTTTAAATAATAGTAATTTGCAAAAAGTGCGAGAGTATTTTGAAGGGCAGGCAAAAATTATCCTTATTTGCAGTATCCCACAGGATGTCTTTATTAAGGCTGGCGCAACCGTAAAGCCAAGTCTTGTTTTCTTGAAAAAATTCACTGAAAAGGAACGCCAACGATATGATTCGGTTGTAGCAAAAGCAAGAAAAACCGTAGATGATAAATATGCCGACGAAATACTGCGCATAGAAAATGCATATAAAATGAAGGAAATTAAAACTAAGGCATTATATACGATTGAATTAAAAGTAATCGAAGCTAAAAAACAAGAGGAGATGAAACCTCTTATAAAAGAGTGGTTTGATTATCAAATACCGATTGCAAAGGTTGAAAAGGCGGGAATAACAACAACTGGCGCGCCTTGTGAAAACGAGTTAAATGATGTGTTGGCAGAGTATAGATTATATTTTTCTCAAAATCATTTATGGAATGTGAAGAATGTAATTTGGGATTACTTGCTCGAGCAAGATTTGACTATTTCCAAAAGAGAAATAAGCAATAAATAAGTTGGAGTTGAATTATGCAAAAACTTTTATATACAATTCCATATAAATCTTTTGACTTGTGGGATGTAAAACGATATTCTAAAATTACGTATAAGTCCCAATATTCTATTGAACTTTTGGGTAAGCATATAAATTCCGAAATAGAGAAAGTAGAAATATTTAAATTTCCAGAAACAACTTTTAATATTTTGGGAATATCCAATGAGATTGGTATGTATGATGCATATGATAAAAATGGGAAAGAGTTTAATCAATCGTACAAAGTTGTTAAGAATGGGTATATTGCTTATAACCCTTACCGAATTAATGTAGGATCGATTGGAATAAAAACATCGAAATTAAAAGGAGATTTGATTAGCCCTGCATATGTTGTTTTTAGCTGCAAAAATACAGTAATGCCGGAATTTTTATTTTTGCTAATGAAAACAAAGTGGTTTAATGCGCAAGTGAAGGGAAATACATCTGGTAGTGTGCGACAAAATTTAACATTTGAAGCTTTATCAAGAATTATGATTCCTGTTCCTCCGCTTTCTGTGCAAGCTGAAATTATTAACAATTATCATTATAGGAAAGAGAAAGCGAAAACAATAATAAGCACTTCTTGGAAAAAACTGGATGAGTATTTTGTCAGCTCTTTACAGGCGAAAAATTATAAATATAATCCATTCTCTAAATATACTTTTGGAGTGATTGATTTTAAAATATTGTATCGTTGGGATAGTTGGGCAAGGGATAACGGATTAACGAGTGAAAAATATGATATTGTTCCATTTGGCCATTTAATATTAGAAAAACCACAATATGGTGCTAATGTAAAAGGGGTAGATAAAAAGTGCGATTATCGGTATATTCGTATTACTGACATCAATGAGGATGGAACACTTAATCAAAATATAAAATATCCGGAAAAAGTAGAAGAAGCATATATTTTGCAAGAGAATGATTTTTTGATAGCTCGTTCGGGTAACACGGTTGGAAAAACCTTTCTTTATAAAAGTGGGCTTGGAAAAGCAATTTATGCAGGATATTTGGTTAGGTATATTTTAAATACTAATATGGTAATCCCAAAATATTTATTGTACTACACAAAAACGACTATATTTAAAAATTGGATAGCTAAAAATCAGCGTGTGGCGGGGCAACCAAATATAAATGGACAAGAGTACCTTACTTTTCCCGTGATATTACCGCCATTAGATATTCAAATGGATATGGTTAAGCGTGCAGAAGAAATAATACAGTCAATAAGACAAGAACAAGAAATGTCGTACAGTTTATTGGAACAGGCTAAACAAGATTTTGAAAACGCTATTTTTGGATAATTCATATTTGAAGGTGTACAAATGAAATTGCAACATTTACATATTGATGATTATAAAAATCTAAAGAATTTTGATATTGATTTTTCAGATAATAATGTGACTGCTTTGATTGGTACCAATGGTAGTGGCAAAAGTAATATAATTGAAGCACTATCAGAAATTTTTTTAGGGCTTTATAACAGTGATACGCCTGAGTTAAAATTTTTTTGTAAAATAAGTTATACCATTGCCAATAAAAAGGTGGCATTCATTAGAGCACCTGGTTATAAATATATGACTTTAGATACTAGGGAAAGTGATATCTCTTTTGAAGAATACAAAAGAAACAAATTTGCTTACTTGCCTTCACAAATTATTTCATCATATAGTGGAGAAAGTAAGAGGCTTTGGGAAGGTTTTTATAAAAGCGTTTATTTGGATTATATAAAAAGTGTAAAGCAAATTCAAGTAAATAAGCAATTTATGAAATATATAAACCATTATCATTGGTCAATATGCTTATTATTGTTAGCTATATACAAACCAGAAGATTATGAGAAACTTCATTTACCACACATCAAAGAAGTTTTATTTGAATTTGCGAATAAAGATATCTCTTCATTTCAAAAAAATGACGTAATTAATTTATTAATTGATGATTTGCACTATAACTCTAATAGAGGCACATTATTTCCATTTGAAGCAGTAAAAACTATCTTTGAGTCAAATTATGTAGCACAAGATATTTTTAATTATCTAGTACTGGCGTCTTTACCTAAAGATGATAAATTAATTCAAAACTTTACTATTCTGTTTGAATCTGATTATAGTTTAGCTGAGCTAAGTGAGGGTGAAAAGAAGCTAATTACATTAACTGCTATTTATGAATTGCTTGTTGATAATGAAACTCTGGTGCTATTGGATGAACCAGATACATATGTTCACGAAGGAAAAAAGCATTTAGTTTACGAATCAGTGAAAAGATATGCGGATGATGGGATATGTACCGTATTAACTACTCATTCGCCTACACTTACAAATATATTTACTAATTCGGAGTTAAAGGTATTGATAAATAACGGAACGACGATAGAGATTTTAACGCAGGATAAAAAACAAGCTATAAGTCGATTAACAAATGGAATTTGGTGTGCGGAGGCGCAATGCATTTTATTTGAAAGCCAATGTGATTTATTACTTGTGGAGGGGAAAGGAGATACAAAATATATTAAAAATGCTATAAACTATTTTCGAGGTATAGATGAAAAATATAAAAAAATAAATTTATTTGTATTGCCTTTTGGTGGTACTGGTAATTGTTCAGATTTTCTTAAAAACATAATAGAAGCTGGGATTGTTAATAGAAAAATAGTTGCATTATTTGATGCTGACGGTAGTGGGAGAAAAAAGTTTAGCGAACTTGTAGGACGAAAGGGAGATAATTATACTGATAAAATTTATGAGATTAATGATTTTACAAGAGCATTATTATTACCGAAACCAACCGAAGATAAAAATGCTGAATTTATGATTGAGGATTACTTTGATTTGTCTGGATATGAAAAGGAAAGGGATCGGCGTTATGGAGTTTGCAAGGGGGTAAAGGCAAAGAGCGAATTTAAATATAGTGCAAAAGACTATGTTGCAGATCATTGTGATGATATTGGTTATGCTGGATTTGACATTTTATGTAATAAGTTGATAGAGGTACTTGAGTCGTTTTAATTTGGAGGAGATTTGTCATTTCTATTAGTATTAGTAAATATTAAATTTTGGGCTAACTAATTTTTCGAAAATTTTATTAAAAATGTGAGCAGGATAAGGAGTAGGCGCGATTTGCCGTCAAAGCGAAAAATCGCACACTCCAAAAACGACAGAAGCGGAGTGCCCACCTTTGTTTCTATGAAATGTTATAGGGATGTAAATTGTACATTGTTAGTAGTGTAAAAAGTATAGGGTGGCATGCATTGTGTGGTTGCAGTAGATTGCAAAATATAGTAATTCCAAATAGTGTAAGACAAATTGCCAAGAAGGCTTTCGCATATTGTAACGATTTAGCTAGTGTAACAATGCCAAAAAGGTTTAAATGGAAGAAATGAAGAATTTTCAAGCGTTGTCCATTGTTGAGAATAAAATTTACATGCACTGAATAATGAAATAAATATTTAATTTATTATTATAATCAATATATTAATAACTATATGCAAGAGTTTGAGATGTTTCGACTACGCTCAGCATGATGGACAGGTTTGCTCGGGATGACAGGCAGGATGTGTTTACCATTACAGGATATGAGATGTTTCGACTACGCTCGAGATGACAATGCGAGCTCGGGATGACAAGAAAAATGAATATTGGAAAAGGGTTTCAGTCATAAGTTGGCTGAAATTTCTTTATTGAAATGGGGAAAATAAAAAAATTTTGCTTAAAATGGGTAAAAAACACCCTAAAATGGTCAAAAAAGTGTGTTTTTTGCAAAAATGATACACACGGACGAGTTGAGATTGAAAAATATTGAAAAATGCAGGAAAATGTTTGACATAAATGCTTTAATTGTATATAATGATAAGGCTGTTGTAATGGGATGAAACGGTAAGTTACTGAAAAATTGCAGATAATTATCGTGGACAATGGTTCGACAATCGGGCGACTAACTCTTATGGGCGGAAACGCCTTTTTAAAAAGCAACAGTACGACACACACGGTAAAGTGAAAAATAAAACGAGTTAGGAAAACAGGAGGTCATTAAAATGGCAACACAAAAAATCAGAATTAAGCTAAAGGCTTATGATCACAACCTTATTGATGTAGCAGCAGAGAAAATTGTTGATACAATCAAAAGACACAACACAAAGGTAGCAGGTCCTATTCCTCTACCAACAGAGAAAGAAGTAGTAACTATTATCCGTTCTCCACACAAATATAAAGATAGTAGAGAACAATTTGAACTTAGAACACACAAGCGTCTTATTGATATCTTTAACCCAACCGCACAAGCAGTTGACAGTCTAATGAAATTGGATTTGCCAGCTGGCGTTGATATCAATATTAAGCTTTAATAAAATAGATTAAAAATGGAGGTGAACTTTATCAATGAATAAAGCAATCGTCGGAAAGAAAATTGGTATGAGCCAAATATTCAATGAGGATGGCAAAGTTATCCCAGTAACAGTTGTGGAGGCAGGTCCATGTCCCGTTGTGCAAAAGAAAACAGTAGAAAAAGATGGTTATGAGGCAATTCAAGTTGCATTCGGCACTATCAATAGCAAAAATGTAAACAAACCTGTTGCAGGTCATTACAAGAAAGCTGGTGTTGAGCCAAAGAGAATTTTGAAAGAGTTCAAATTTGACAACTGCGCTAGCTATGAAATCGGAGCAGAAATCAAAGCAGACATTTTCGCAGTAGGCGATAAAGTTGATATTTCTGGTACTTCTAAAGGTAAAGGTTTTAGTGGTACAATCAAAAGACACAATTTCCACATTGGTCCTATGGCACACGGTTCTGGTTATCACAGAGGTGTTGGTTCTATGGGTTCTTGCTCAAGCCCATCAAGGGTATTCAAGAACAAGAAAATGCCAGGTCAATATGGTAACACAAAATGCACAGTTCAAAACTTGCAAATTGTAAAAGTAGATGCAGAGCGTAATATTTTGCTAGTTAAGGGTGCAATCCCTGGTGCTAAGGGCGGAATCGTTATCGTTAAGCAATCTTGCAAAGGTTAATGGAGGGCTTAAAAATGGAAATGAAAGTTGTAAATGCCACTGGTAAAAAAGTTGGCACAATCGAATTAAATAGTGCAGTTTTTGAGCAAGAGTACAATGAGGCTCTGATCCATCAAGTTGTTGTTGCTCAGCTAGCAAATAAAAGACAAGGTACAAAAAGCACTTTAACAAGAGCAGAAGTTCGTGGTGGTGGTATCAAACCTTGGAGACAAAAGGGTACTGGTAGAGCAAGACAAGGTAGCATTCGTGCTCCACAATGGATCAAAGGTGGTGTAGTATTTGCGCCAAAGCCAAGAGATTTCGGTCAAAAAATCAATCAAAAGATGAAAGTTGCTGCTTTAAAGAGTGCTTTGTCTGCAAAAGTTCGTGATAATGAAATGACAATTATCAACGAGGTTAAAGCAGAAAACGGCAAAACAAAAGAAATCGCAGCTATTTTGAAAAATCTAAAGATGGATAAAAGAGTTCTTTTGGTAGTAAGCGAGCATGACGAACTTGTTATCAGAGCTTGCCGCAATATCGAAAATGTTACTCTTATCAACGCATCTTTAATCAATGTATACGATGTGGTTAGCAACGCAAATTGCATAATGACAAAAGATGCAGTTAAGAAAATTGAGGAGGTGTACGCATAATGAACGCTTACGATATCATTATCAGCCCTATCCTAACAGAAAAGAGTTATGAAGGCATTGATGCAATGAAGTACACTTTTAAGGTGGACACAAGAGCAACTAAAACTCAAATCAAAAGAGCCGTTGAGGAAATTTTTGGTGTTAAAGTTGCAAAAGTAAATACAGTAAATTATGATGGTAAAATCAAAAGAATGGGCAGAAGTGAGGGAAGAACAGCATCTTTCAAAAAAGCTTATGTTCAACTTACAGCAGATAGCAAGCGTATCGAGTTCTTCGATAGCTTAGCATAAGAGCGGAGGTATTAATAATGGCTATTAAAAGATATAAACCAACTTCTCCAGCCCGTCGTTTTATGAGTGTTTCTGCTTTTGACGAAATCACAAGCACAAAGCCAGAGAGAAGTTTGCTTGACACTCAAAGCAAATCAGGTGGTAGAAATAATAATGGTAGAATCACTGTTAGACATATCGGCGGTGGTAATAGACAAAAATACAGAATTATCGATTTCAAGAGAAACAAAGATAACATTCCTGCAAAAGTTGCTGAAATTCAATACGATCCAAATCGTACAGCAAATATCGCATTGCTACACTATGCAGATGGCGCAAAAGCTTACATCTTGGCACCAGTTGGCTTGAATAAAGGCGATGTTGTTATGAGTGGCAGCAAGGCAGAAATCAAAGTTGGCAACTGCCTACCAATTGAGAATATTCCAGTAGGTTCATTGTTGCACAACATTGAGTTGCACCCTGGCAAAGGCGGACAAATCGCAAGAGCAGCAGGTCAAGCAGCACAACTTATGGCAAAAGAAAGCAAATATGCTATTTTGAGATTGCCATCTGGCGAAATGAGATATGTATTATTGTCTTGCAGAGCAACAATCGGTCAAGTGGGCAACTTGGATCACGAAATCGTAAGTATCGGTAAAGCTGGTAGACATCGTCATATGGGTGTTAAGCCAACTGTCCGTGGTGTTGTAATGAACCCTTGTGATCACCCTCACGGTGGTGGTGAAGGTAAATCACCAATCGGTATGCCAAGCCCAGTTACTCCTTGGGGTAAACCAGCACTTGGTTACAAGACAAGAAAGAAGAAGAACAGAACTAATAAGTTCATTATCAAGCGTGCGAACTAATTGGAGGATATAAAATGAGTAGGTCAGTTAAAAAAGGACCTTTCGTAGAAGAAAGGCTTATAAATAGAGTAATTGCTATGAACAATGAGAATAAAAAGACTGTAATCAAGACTTGGTCAAGATCATCAACTATATTCCCTGAAATGGTAGGTCATACTATCGCAGTTCATGACGGCAGAAAACATGTTCCTGTTTACATCACAGAGGATATGGTAGGTTGCAAACTAGGTGAATTTGCTCCAACAAGAACTTTTAAAGGTCATGCTGGTGGCAAAACAACTGGTGGCAGATAATTAGGAGGTAATAATAATGGCAACAAGAGTTAAAACTAAATCAGAAAATCGTGCTTTAAATGCTGATAAGCGTCCAAGAGCAGTTGCAAAGTATGTTAGAATTTCTCCTGATAAGGTAAGAATTGTTCTTGATATTATCCGTGGCAAAAGCTATGTTGAGGCAATCGCTATTCTTAAAAACACAAGAAAAGCTGCTTGCGAGCCACTTATCAAGCTTGTAAATTCAGCTGCTGCAAATGCTGAAAACAACTTGAATATGAACAAGAATGATTTGTTTATCGCAGAATGTTTTGCAAATGGTGGTCCAATTCTTAAGAGAGTTCAACCAGTTTCAAAAGGCAGAGCTTACAGAATCAATAAGCGTACAAGCCATATTACCGTTATCTTAGATACGGTTACTGAGTAAGGAGGTATCCCATGGGACAAAAAGTTAATCCACACGGACTTAGAGTAGGTATCATTAAAGGTTGGGATGCTCAATGGTATGCTGACAAAAAGAATTTTTCAGCAAACTTGATTGAGGACCAAAAAATCAGAAAATTCATTAAAAAGACATATTTCACAAGTGGTATCAGCAAAGTTACTATTGAAAGAATTCTTTCAAGTGCAGCAGATATCGTTATGGTAAATGTTTACACTTCTAAGCCAGGCGTACTTATCGGTAAAGGTGGCGAGGGTGTTAATCTAATGAAAGAGCAAATTAAGAAAATTGCTCCAGGCAAACAAATTAATATCAATATTTACGAAATCAATCGTCCTGATATTGATGCACAATTAGTTGCAGAAAGCATTGCTGCACAACTTGAAAAGAGAGCTGCTTTCCGTCGTACTATGAAACAAGCAATTTCAAGAGCTATGAAAGGTGGTGCTAAGGGTATCAAAACAATGTGCTCAGGCAGACTTGATGGTGCAGAAATTGCAAGATCTGAGAGTTATCACGAGGGTTCAATTCCTCTTCAAACTCTAAGAGCTGATATCGACTATGCTACTGCTGAAGCTCATACAACATTCGGTATTATCGGTGTTAAAGTATGGATTTACAAAGGTGAAGTGCTTGGTCGTGGTATCAAAAAGGAAGGAGGTAAAGCGTAATGTTAATGCCTAAGAGAGTTAAAAGAAGACGCGTTCATCGTGGAAGAATGAAGGGCGAGGCTAACAAGGGCAATCAAGTTGCTTACGGCGAGTATGGCTTGGTAAGTTTGGAGCCATCTTGGGTTACTTCAAATCAAATTGAGGCTGCCCGTATCGCAATGACGCGTTATGTTAAGAGGGGTGGTAAAGTTTGGATAAACATTTTCCCTCACAAACCTATTACAAAAAAACCTGCAGAAACTCGTATGGGTTCTGGTAAAGGTTCAGTAGAATACTGGGTTGCAGTAGTAAAACCAGGCCGTGTAATGTTTGAAATGGCTGGTGTACCAGAAGAAGTAGCAAGAGAGGCATTCAGACTTGCAAGTCATAAATTGCCTGTTAAATGCAAATTCGTTAAAAAAGAAGAAGGCGGTGAGTGTTAATGAAGGCTAATGAGTTATTTGATATGACAAACAAAGAATTGGAAGTAAAATTGGATTCTTTAAAACAAGAGTTGTTTAACCTTCGTTTTAAGCACGCAACTGGTCAACTTGAAAACGCTAATCAACTTAATTTTATTAAGAAAGATATTGCTAGAGTTAAGACTGTTCTTCGTCAAAGAGAGTTAAACATCTCAGTAGAGCCTAAGAGCAAATCTGCAAAAAAGGCTAAGTAATTGGAGGATAAGTAAATGGAAAGAAATCTTAGAAAGAGTAGAGTTGGCTTAGTTGTCAGCGACAAGATGGACAAAACTATCACTGTTGCGGTTATGCAAAAAGTTAAACATCCTCTATATGGAAAAACTGTTAATAAAACTAAGAAGTTTATGGCACACGATGAGAACAATAGTGCTGGTATCGGTGATAAAGTTCTTATTGTAGAGACTCGTCCAATGAGTAAAAACAAGCATTTCAGACTTGCAGAAATCATTGAGAAGGCTAAGTAAGGAGGTACAAAATGATAATTCCAGAAAGTAAATTGAATGTGGCTGATAACACAGGCGCAAAAGAAATCAAATGTATCAGAGTACTTGGTGGCTCATTCCGCAGATATGGTAATATCGGTGATGTTATTGTTGCAAGTGTTCAAACTGCTACTCCAGGTGGCGTTGTAAAGAAGGGTGATGTTGTAAAAGCTGTTATCGTAAGAACAAAAAAAGGTATCAGAAGAAATGATGGTACTCACATCAGATTTGACGACAATGCAGCAGTTATCATTGATAACCAAAAACAACCAAAAGGCACTCGTATCTTTGGACCTATCGCGCGTGAACTTCGTGATAAAGATTATATGAGAATTATTTCTCTGGCACCAGAAGTGCTTTAATTGGAGGGACTTAATGAATAATTTACATGTTAAGAAAGGCGATAGTGTTATGATTATTGCTGGTAAAGATAAAGGTAAATCAGGTTCAGTTGTTAAAGTTGATGTAGAAAATGGCAGAGTTCTTGTTGAGGGCGCAAACATTGCTACCAACTATGTAAAACCTCGTAGCGCACAAGATAAAGGTGGTATCGTTAAAAAAGAAGCTCCTATTGATGCAAGTAATGTTATGATTATTTGCCCAGAGTGCGGTAAGGCAACTAAAGCTGGACACAGAGTAGAAAATGTTGACGGCAAAGATGTAAAAATTCGTTTTTGCAAAAAGTGCAATGCATCTTTAGAGAAGAAGGCTACAAAAGTTGCTAAAAAAGCAACAAAAAAGACTTCTACTACTAAGAAGGCAACAAAGAAAACTGCTGAGGCAGAAAACGCTGAAAAAGCTGAATAATGGAGGATTAAACAGTGGCTAATCAAGTTAAAAATAGAGTTAAAGCTAACTATGAAAAAGTTGTAGTTCCTGCTTTAATCAAAAAATTCGGCTATAAGAACATAAATCAAGTTCCAAAGCTAGAAAAAATAGTTATTAATATGGGTCTTGGCGATATTAAGGACAATGCAAAAAGTGTTCAAATCGCTCTTGACGAATTAAAGCAAATTTCCGGTCAAGCTCCTGTGGCTACAAAAGCTAAAAAGAGTGTTGCTAACTTTAAAGTTCGTGAAGGTATGACTATTGGTGCAAAAGTTACACTAAGAGCTACAAGAATGTTTGAGTTCTTTGATAAACTTGTTTCAGTAGCACTTCCAAGAGTAAGAGACTTTAAAGGTATTCCTGCAAATTCTTTTGATGGCAGAGGTAACTACAATATGGGTATTAAAGAGCAACTAATCTTCCCAGAAATCAGTTATGATAAAATTGAGAAGATCAGAGGTTTTGATGTTTGTTTTGTTACAACAGCACAAACAGACGCAGAGGCAAAAGAGTTGTTGACTCTAATGGGTTTGCCTTTTGCTAAGTAAGGAGGATTGACTAATGGCAAAGAAAGCTATGATAAATAAGCAACAGCGTACACCTAAGTATTCTACAAGAGCTTACACTCGTTGTAAGATTTGTGGAAGACCACACGCAGTATTGAGAAAATACGGCATTTGCAGAATTTGCTTCAGAGAGCTTGCTTACAAAGGCGAAATCCCTGGCGTAAAGAAAGCTAGCTGGTAATAGGAGGATAGGATATGAATATTACAGACCCAATCGCTGATATGCTAACTCGTATTCGTAACGGGTTGATTGCGAAAAAAGAAGAAGTAAAAGTACCTGCTTCAAAAATCAAAACAAGCATCGCTCAAATTCTTGTAGATGAGGGCTATATCAAAGGTTTTGAACTTGTTGAAGATGGTGTGCAAAAAGATATAAAAGTAACTCTTAAATATGGCCCTAAAGGCGAAAAGGTTATTACTAACATCAAAAGAATTAGTAAACCTGGTTTGAGAGTATACTGCGAGGCAGACAAGTTGCCAAAAGTTCTTGGTGGTTTAGGAATTGCTATTATTTCTACATCTCAAGGCGTGATGACTTGTAAAGAAGCTAGAGAGAAACACATTGGTGGCGAAGTTCTAGCTTACATTTGGTAATAGGAGGGCGATTAAATGTCAAGAATTGGTAGACTTCCTGTTGTTATTCCTGCTGGCGTAACTGTTACTGTTTCAGCAGATAATGTAGTTGTAGTAAAAGGACCTCTTGGCGAGCTTAGTCAAAAGGTTGATAAGAAAATTAATGTAGCTGTTGAGGGAACTGAGGTTCATGTTACAAGAAATGACGAGCAAAAAGAGCATAAAGCTATGCACGGCTTGTATCGTAAACTTATTGCTAACATGGTTGAAGGTGTTACAAAAGGTTTCCAAAAAGCACTAATCGTAAACGGCGTAGGTTACAAAGTTTTAAAACAAGGTAACAAAATCGTTATCAACTGTGGTTATTCTCATCCGGTTGAGGTTGTTGAAAGTGAAGGCATCACTTTTGAAGTTCCAAATGCCAATGAAATCGTAGTTAAAGGCATTAGCCGTGAAAAAGTTGGTCAAGTAGCTGCAAATATCAAGGTAATTAAAGTGCCAGATCCTTATCATGTATATGGTATTCGTTACAAAGACGAGACTATTATCAGAAAAGAAGCTAAGAAGAGCACTAAGTAAGGAGAGTAGAAGATGATTAAGAAGATTGATAAAAATTCTATCAGACAAAAAAGACATGTCAGAGTAAGAGGTAAAGTGTCAGGTACAAGTGCTCGTCCTCGCTTTAATGTTTACAGAAGCACTAATAACATCTATGTTCAACTTATTGATGATGTTGCCGGAAACACTTTGGTAGCATGCTCTACTTTGGATAAGGATGTTGTCAGCAAAATTAAGGATATGACTAAGGTTGAGGCAGCAAAATTTGTTGGTGAAACAGTTGCTAAAAAGGCTTTGGACAAGGGTATTACTGAAGTTGTTTTTGACAGAGGTGGATATTTGTACACTGGAAGAGTTCAAAGTGTAGCAGACGGTGCAAGAAGTGCCGGACTAAAACTATAATAGGAGGAAGACGATAATGGCTGAGAGAAATGAAAGGTCAGAAAAAAGAAGCAAATTCCAAAGAGAAGATGATGGAATGCTAAATAAACTTATCGCTGTTAACAGAGTAACAAAAGTTGTTAAAGGTGGTAGAACAATGCGTCTTTCTGCTTTAGTTGCAGTTGGTGATGGCAATGGTAATGTTGGTATCGGTATGGGTAAAGCAGCAGAAGTTCCAGAGGCAATCAAAAAGGCTACTGCAGATGCAAAACGCAATATGATCAACATCAAACTTATCGGAACAACTATTCCTCACGAGGTTATTGGTGAGTATGGTAGTGGTAAAGTAGTTATGATGCCAGCTGAAGAAGGTACTGGTGTTATCGCTGGTGGTCCAGTTCGTTCAATCCTTGAGGTTGTTGGTGTTAAAGATATCAGAACTAAGAGCATTGGAACAAACAATCCTATCAACTGCGTAAAAGCTGTTATGGAAGGACTAAAGAGCCTTAGAACTGCAGAGCAAATTGCAAATCTTCGCGGTAAAACTGTTGAAGAAATTAAACGCTAACGGGAGGGCAAAATAATGGCTAAACAATTAAAAATTACGCTTATTAAAAGCACTATCGGAAGCCTTAAAAAGCAAAAAGCAACTATTGAGGCGTTGGGACTAAACAAAATTGGTTCTAGCAAAATTCATAATGATAATCCATGTCTTCAAGGACAAATCAAGGTTGTTAATCACTTGATTAAAGTTGAAGAAGTTGAGGAAAAGAAGAGTGCTAAAAAAGCAAAAGCTACAAAAGCTGATGCTGAGGCACAAATCTAATCGGAGGTAATAAATGAATATTCAAAATTTAGCTCCAGCTCCAGGGGCAAAAACTGAGAGCAAAAGACTAGGCAGAGGTATTGGTTCTGGTAAGGGCAAAACTTCTGGTAAAGGTCACAAAGGTCAATGGGCTAGAAGTGGCGGCGGTGTTCGCCCTGGCTTTGAAGGCGGTCAAATGCCTTTAATTCGCCGTGTTCCTAAAAGAGGATTCACTAACATTTTTGCAAAAGAGTATTCTATTGTAAATGTTAAGGACTTAGAGAGATTTGAGGACGGTACTGTTGTAAACGCTGAGCTTCTTTTGAAGACTGGTGTTTTGAGCAAGATTGAAAACTATGGCGTTAAAGTTTTGGGTGACGGAACTTTGACTAAGAAACTAACAGTTCAAGCAAAAAAATTCACTAAGTCAGCTGCAGAAATAATTGAAAAAGCAGGTGGCAAAGCAGAGGTGCTATAATGTTTAAAACCATAGCAAATGCTTTTAGAGATAAAGAGATTCGAAAGAGAATTCTTCTTACACTTTTGATGCTTGCAATATTCAGATTGGGTGCGTATATTCCAATCCCGGGATTGGATGTTGCAGCGCTTAATGCAGAAAATAGTATCACAGATGGTAGCTTTTTTGGTATCATCGCAGCTATCAATGGTACATTTGGTAGCCAAGGTACAATTTTCTCGTTAGGTATTATGCCTTTTATCAACTCATTCATCATTATGCAGTTGGTTACAATTATTGTGCCAAAGCTTGAGAGAATGAGCAAGGAAGGAGAAGAAGGACGAAAGAAAATAACTCAAATTACTCGTTATGTTGCTATTGCTCTTGCAGTAGTTCAAGCCTTTGGTTTTGTAATGAGTTGGGGTGATAATTTCACAGGTTTGTTTGGTACTGGCGTTGCAAACAAATGGCTATCAAGAATAATGACTGTTATTATTTTGACTGCCGGCTCTACATTTGTTATGTGGTTAGGGGAAAGAATTACTGAGTATGGTATTGGTAATGGTACATCTTTGATTATCTTTATTGGTATCTTGTCAGGTATTGGTAGCTCTTTGATAAATGCAATTCAAACTATGGCTGGACAATCAGGAGATACTTCTGCATTAATGGGCAGTGTTTGGTGGTTCATCGGATTTATTTTGTTTGTTATTGTTTTGTTCTTCTTTATCGTTTATGTTGATATGGCAGAAAGACGCATTCCTGTGCGTTATGCAAAACAAGTTAAAGGCAACAAAATGTATGGTGGACAAACTTCAAACATTCCTATGAAAGTTAATGCATCAGGCGTTATGCCAATCATTTTTGCATCATCTTTCTTAATGTTTCCACAAATGATTGCAAGTTTTTGGGAAGGCAGTGATTTTTATAATTGGTACGCAAGATGGCTTGGTGTAAATGGTTATATTTATATTCCTGTTTTGTGTTTGCTAATATTGTTTTTCTCATATTTCTATGCACAAATTCAATTCAATCCAATTGAAGTGTCAAAGAATATTCAACAATATGGTGGATTTATTCCTGGAATCAGACCAGGTAAGCCAACAAGCGAATACCTTGCAAAAATCAACAACAGAATTACTTTGTTTGGTGCAATTTTCCTTGCAATAATTGCCTTGATACCATCTATTCTTGTTGCAGTAATGCCTCAAGAATTGGGACTTACAAATGCATTCAGTGCAACAGGATTACTAATCGTTGTAAGTGTAGCACTTGAAACTAACAAGCAAATGGAATCTCAAATTATGATGAAAACATACAAAGGATTTTTAAAGTAAAAAATGATTTAGTCTTAGCAGAATAATTGATTATTTTGCTAAGATTAGACAATTTAATGTGTGACCTTGATGTTTTGTATTCACAAATATTTGCAAATTTTGAGGCAGACATTAAATAATAAACAATTAGTAAATATGAGGTTAATATGAAACTAATTTTACTGGGTGCACCAGGAGCAGGCAAAGGTACTCAAGCAACAAGAATAAGCGACAAGTATGGTTTGCCACACATTTCAACTGGAGATATTTTGAGAAAAAATATCAAAGAGGGCACTGAGCTTGGCATTGAGGCAAAATCTTATATCGATGCTGGTCAACTTGTTCCAGATGAAGTGGTTATTAATATTGTAAAAGATAGATTGCAACAAGAAGATTGCAAAATAGGATACATTCTTGATGGTTTTCCTCGCACTGTGGCTCAAGCTGAGGCGCTTGACAAAGTGGCTGAAATTGATGCTGTTATTAACATTGCAGTTGACCCTGCTTTGATAGTTGACAGAATTACTGGCAGAAGAATGTGTGCTTGTGGCGAAAGTTATCATATCAGTATGGGAATTGGTGAAACTTGTCCAAAATGTGGCAGCAAACTTTATCAGCGTGATGATGATAAGGAAGAGACTGTTAAAGCTCGTATGCAAGTATACGAAAATCAAACAGCTCCACTTATTGATTATTACACAGCAAAAGATTTGGTTATCGATGTTGATGGTGGCAAGCCATTAAATGAAGTTTTTGAACAAATTTCTAAGGTGATTGATGATTACAATAAAAAGTGATAGTGAAATTCAGCTTATGCGTGAGGCAGGCGAAATTCTTAGGGATACTTTGAATATGCTTGCAGGTCATGTAAAGCCAGGAGTAACTACAAAAGAATTGGATAAATTGGCTCACGATTATATCAAAAGCCGTGGAGCAAAGCCTTCCTTTTTAGGATATGGTGGTTTTCCGGGCTCAATCTGTACAAGCGTTAACGAACAAGTTGTGCACGGAATTCCTTCTTCAAGACGATTGAAAGAGGGGGACATAATTGGTATTGATTGTGGAGTGATTTATAAAGGTTGGCAGAGCGATGCAGCAAGAACATTTGCTGTTGGACAAATATCAGATAAGCACAAAAAACTTATTGAGATAACTGAACAATGCTTTTTTGAGGCAGTAAAAGTTATTCGCGATGGTGCAAGGCTTGGAGATATTGGAGCTGCCGTGCAAAATTTAGCAGAAAGCAATGGCTTTTCTGTTGTAAGGGATTTGGTAGGTCACGGCATTGGCAAAGAAATGCACGAGGATCCTCAAGTGCCAAACTATGGAAAGGCTGGCAAAGGTCTTAGATTAAAGCGTAATATGACGCTTGCTATTGAGCCTATGATAAACGAAGGGACTTATGAAGTTTCTGGACTGGACGACGGATGGACGGTGGTCACTGATGATGACGGATATTCCGCACATTATGAAAACACAGTTGTTGTAACCGAAAATGGTTGTGAGATTTTGTCGTTGTAGGAGTTGTTATGCAAAACAATATCAAGGTCGGTTCGGTGGTTAAATGCACTGCAGGACATGATAGTGGCAATTATTTTGTGGTAATTGAAGTGGAAGACGAACTTTTTGTAAAGCTTTGTGATGGAAAAAATAGAACTTTGGAAAAGCCAAAACGCAAAAAAATCAAGCATATCAAAGATACATATATCGTGCTAGAGGATATTGCAGAAAAGCTTAATGCAAAAGCCATTGTCCACAACAAAAGCATTCAAACGGCACTAAAATCAGTGCTTAAACAATAATGGAGGGGTTATGTCTAAAGAAGATGTAATTGAAGCCGAAGGGAAAGTGGTTGAAGTTTTGCCAAATACAAATTTCAAGGTAGAATTGACTAACGGGTTTGTTATAAACACCTATTTGTCTGGCAAGCTAAGAAAAAACTATATCAAGATACTTGAAGGTGATACAGTTAAAGTTGAGATGAGTCCGTACGATTTAACAAAAGGTAGAATTGTATGGCGTAATAAGAATTAGTTGGAGGATGAAACAATGAAAGTTAGACCATCAGTTAAGCCAATGTGCGACAAATGCAGAGTAATCAAAAGAAATGGATCTGTAATGGTTATTTGCAGCAAATATAAGAAACATAAACAAAAACAAGGTTAATTTTTTGAAAAAATTACCTAAATTTTACTTGATTAATTATTGCAAGTATGCTATAATATATACTTGCAATAGTGCTTTGTAAAGTTGATTTTTCGCTGAAAGGAGCGGCTGAAGAGGTGCCTCATTCCAAATTATCGGGCAAACTTTTCTCCTAAGTATGCGATAAACATAGTATTATTTTATTTATTTATTAATTTGGAGGTAGTTGAATGGCTCGTATTGCAGGCGTTGATTTGCCGCGTGAAAAAAGAGTAGAAATCGGTCTTACTTATATCTATGGTATAGGTAGAGTTACTTCAAACAAGATTTTGGCTGCAGCTGGTATTAATCCAGACAAAAGAGTTAAAGACTTGACAGAAGATGAAGTAAGCGCAATTCGTGATTACATCGAAAAGAACCTTTCTGTTGAAGGCGATTTGAGAAGAGAAGTAAAATTGAACATTAAACGACTAATGGAAATTGGTTGTTATCGTGGTGTTAGACACCGTAAAGGTTTACCAGTTCGTGGACAAAGTACAAAGCAAAATGCTCGTACTCGTAAAGGTCCTAAGAAGACTGTTAGCCGCAAAAAGAAATAAGGAGGTAATAAGATATGGCTGCTAATAAAAAAGTAGTAAGAAAAAGACGCGATGTGAAGCGTATCGACAAAGGTCGTTGCTATATTCAATCATCTTTCAACAACACACTTGTTACCTTTACTGATGAAAAAGGAAATACAATTTCTTGGTCAAGTTCTGGTAAGTTGGGCTTGAGAGGCTCTAAAAAGAGCACTCCATTTGCTGCTCAAATGGTTGCAGAGGATGCAGCTAAAATTGCAAAAGACTTGACAGGTTTGAAGAGTGTTGAAGTGTATGTAAAAGGTCCGGGTGCAGGTCGTGAATCTGCTATTCGTGCTTTGCAAGTTGTGGACATTGCTGTTACAATGATTAAAGATGTTTCACCAATCCCACACAATGGATGCCGTCCACCAAAACGCAGAAGATTATAGGAGGTAGAGAAATGGCTAAATATACAGGTGCAGACTGCCGTTTGTGCAGAAGAGAAGGATGCAAATTATATCTTAAGGGAGATAAATGTTATTCTGATAAGTGTGCTGTTGTAAAGCGTCCTACCGCTCCAGGTCAACATGGCACTTCAAGAAAGAAACCTACAGGATACAGCATTCAGTTGCGTGAAAAGCAAAAAACAAAGAGAATTTATGGTTTGTGCGAAAAGCAATTCAGAGGCTATTATGATATGGCTGAAAAAATGCGTGGCGTAACCGGTGACAATATGCTTATTCTTTTGGAAAGAAGACTTGACAATGTTGTATTCAGACTTGGTCTTGGCTTGAGCCGTGCTCACGCAAGACAAATTGTTAACCATGGTCACATTACTGTTAATGGTTCAAGGGTTAACATTCCATCTTATTTAGTAAAAGCTGGCGATATCATCGCTGTTAAGGAAAACAAAGTGGATAAGACTCTTTTTGCAGATATCAAAGCTGGCAAAACTGAGAATCTTCCAAGTTGGTTGGAGTTTGACAATGCTACTTTAAGCGGTAAAGTTTTAGAGCTACCTACAAGAGAGGGCTTGGACATTGCTGTTGAGGAGCACTTGATTGTCGAGTTGTATTCTAAGTAAGATTTAAATCCAAAATAGGAGGATGATTTAATGATAGAAATTACTAAGCCAAAGATTGAATGTGCAGAAGTTATCAGTGGCAGAGAGGCACGCTTTGTTATCGAGCCTTTGGAAAGAAGTTTTGGAACCACACTTGGCAATGCACTTCGTCGTGTGCTTTTAGGTTCACTTCCTGGTGCTGCACCAGTTGGTGTTCGTATAGATGGCGTTAAACACGAGTTTTCTACTATCCCAGGTGTAAAAGAAGATGTTTCTGAAATTATACTAAATCTTAAGGGATTGGCTGTTAAAGCTTATACTGAAGATAAAGATTTCAAACAATTGATGTATATCAAGAAGGATACAGCAGGCGTTGTTACTGCTGCAGATATCGAGCACAGCTCTGATATTGAAATTTTAAATCCTGATATGTATATTTGCACATTGGAAAATGGCGCAAAACTTGATATGGAGATCAATGTTGGGGTAGGAAGAGGTTATGTTTCTGCTAACATGAATAAAGATGAGGAGCAACCTTTAGGTTACATACCTGTTGATTCTATCTATACTCCTGTTGAAAGAGCAAGTTATTTTGTTGAGCCAGCCCGTGTTGGTCAAGACATTAACTATGACAAATTGACAATCGAGGTTGTTACAGACGGAACTGCATCACCTCATGAGGTTATAAGTCTTAGCGCAAAAATCATTAATGATTTGTTAGGATTGTTTATCGGACTTGTTGACAGCATGGCTGACAAAAATCTTTTGAAACAAGATGATGAAAAACAAACTAAAGTGCTAGAAATGGCTATTGATGACTTGGATTTGTCAGTAAGGTCATACAACTGCTTGAAGAGAGCTGGTATCAATACTGTTCAAGATTTGATTCAAAAGTCTGAGGACGATATGCTTAAAGTTAGAAACTTGGGCAAGAAGTCACTTGATGAAGTTATGAAGAAAATTCATGAATTAGGTTTTGAACTACAAAGTAAGGATGAGTAAGGAGATAAGAAAATGGCAAGAAAGCTAGGAAAACGAACAGACCAAAGAATGCATATGTTGCGTAACCAAGTATCTGAGCTATTGTGGTATGGTCGTATTGAGACTACCGAGGATAGAGCTAAAGAGGTAAAAAGACTTGCAGAAAAAATGGTTACTCTTGGTATTAAAAATTATGAAGATGTAGTGACTACTACTAAGACTAAAACAAACGCTAAAGGTGAAAGTGTTGCTGTAGAAATTAAAAATGATGGCAAAAGAAAATTGCATGCTAGAAGACAAATGATGTCTTTCTTGCGTGATCTTCAAGAAATCAAAGGCGAAAAAGAGTCTAAATCAGCTTATAAAGAGAGAACTCGTGAAATTAAGCACCCTCTAATTGAGAAAATGTTTAATGAGTATGCTCCAAAATACGCTGCAAGAAAAGAAGAGTTGGGTCAAGGTGGTGGCTACACAAGAATAATCAAGCTTGGTGCAAGACGCGGCGATGCAGCTGAAATGGTTATCATTGAAATGGTATAATCACTAAAAATTTATGTTACGAAGCAAACAGCGGGATTTATTCCCGCTGTTGTTATAATTAAAAGATTTTTTTCATATTTTATTTTTAAAGCAATGTGCAATTAATCTTTAAAATGTTATAATTTTTTATAAATTAACCTTGCATTTGTATACATATAGTGTAAAAAGTGTCAAAAAAAGTATACTTTTTTTGACACTTTTTTAAACGCTTTTTGCTTAAAGTTAAAAAACTAATAGTTATCTAAAAACTGAAATTTAACGAATATTTCCTACAAATAGTATATCATTTAATAAAAAAGCTGTCAATGGATTTTTGTCAAAAAAAGTATACCTTTTTTGACACTATCAAAAAAACTATGAAAAATAGCCACTTATCTAGCTTAATTTTGCATAAATTTTAATTTTTTGATAATTATTTGGAGGTAGAAATGAAAAAATCAAAAGTTATTCTTTTTACTATTTTGATAATTTTAATATGTTGTTTGCCAGTAGTTTGTGTTGCTTGTGCAAAAAAGCATACGCATATATGGGATACTAATTGGTCATGTGACAATGAAAATCATTTTAAAAAATGTGTAGAATGTGATGAAAAAACTGAATTGGCCGAACATAGATTTAACGAAGGAGAGTGTGATATTTGTGGTTACATTGCTGAGGCATCACATTTGGATTTTGAGCTTTCAGAAGACGGAAGTTATTACATAGTTGTTGGTGAAGGCAATTATACTGTAAAAAATTTGCATATTCCTTCAATACACAATGACAAAGCTGTTAAGAAGATTGGAGCATCTGCTTTTGAAAGAAATAAAATAGTTAGGAATATAGTTTTACCAGATTCTATTGTGGAAATAGGGCAAAATGCTTTTCAATTTAATGAGGTGTTAAAAAGTGTAGCTATTCCTCAAAGTGTTCAAAAAATCGGTGCAGGAGCATTTTCAGGTTGCTTGAATATGAACAAAGTGAATATCACAAATGTTGCAGCATGGTGCAAGATAAATTTTGCTGATTTTTATGCAAATCCTTTGTATTTTGCAAAAAATTTGTATTTAAATGGCGTTTTGCTTACTGATTTGTCTATTCCTCAAGGTGTTGAAAGTATTGGGAATAATGCTTTTGCAAATTGTCAAAACATTACTAATTTGAGCATTGCAAACAGCGTAAAAAAGATTGGAACAAAGGCTTTTTATGCTTGCAAAAATCTTGCAAAAATAAGTCTTTGTGAAAGCATAGTAAATATTGAGAGTGAAGCGTTTGCTCATTGCAGCAACTTAAGGAATTTAGATATCCCAAGTGGAGTGTTGTCTATTGGAGAGAACGCATTTACATCTTGCACCAGTCTTGAAAATTTGCAAGTACCAAGCAATGTGGAGACAATTGGCAAAAGTGCTTTTTCTTACTGTAGTAGTTTGAAGAAAGTGACAATTAGTGATGGAGTTACAGATATCAAAGATGATGCATTCAGCTATTGTACAGCTCTTGTTGATGTGACACTTTCACAAAATTTAACAAAAATTGCAAATGGAGTTTTTTATTCTTGTAGTAGTTTAAATAATATTTTCATCCCAAACAATGTGGAAACGATTGGAAACAATGCTTTTAGTGGTTGTGTTAGCCTTGTAAATGTGACAGGTGGAAATGGCTTGCAAAAAGTAAATGTGGATGCATTTAATGGTTGCAAAGCACTTGTAGATATTCAATTTTTAACAAATATTTCATCAATAGGGGATAGAGCTTTTCAAGGGTGTAACAGCATTGTAAATATTCAGTTGCCAAATAGTGTTGTTAGTATAGGACAATACGCTTTTAGCAATTGTGGTGCATTAACGGATGTTGTATTGTCTAATAGTTTGGTAAGTCTTGGAACAGGTGCTTTTTCCAAATGTAATCTGCTTGCAAACATAAGTATTCCTAACAGCATTGAAAGTTTAGGAGAAGGGATTTTTACTGATTGTGTGGCTTTAAATTATAAAGAGTATGACAATGCTTTATATTTGGGGAATAGTGCGATTCCACATTTAATTTTGATGAAGGCAAAAACGAAAGATATAACCACTTGCAATGTCAATAGCCAAACAAAAATTGTTGATAGACGCGCATTTGAAAGTTGTAAACTGCTAACAAATGTAACATTGTCAAGCAATGTAGAACAAATAGGTGCAAATGCCTTTAGCGCTTGTGTGGCATTAACAAGTATAACCTTGCCAAGCAGCATAAAGCAATTAGGTGCAAATACTTTTAGTGGTTGCAGTGCTCTTAAAAATGTATCAATGCTGAGCAATATTGAAGTGATTGAAACAGGAACTTTCAATGGCTGCACTGCGCTTAAAACAATTTCTTTGTCAAATAGCATAAAACGAATAAGTGCCAGTGCTTTCAGTGGTTGTGCAACTCTTGTAAATATAACATTGCCAAACAATCTAGAACAAATTGATTCAAATGCTTTCAGTGGTTGTGTGTCACTTGCAAGTATAATATTGCCAGAAAGCGTTGAACAGATAGGCGACAGTGCTTTCAGAGGTTGTACTGAGCTTACTAGTATAACATTGACAAACAATGTAAATCAAATTGGTGCGAATGCTTTTAACGGATGTGATAAACTTGTGAACTTGACTTTTAATGGCACAAAAGAGGAATGGAAACTTATAAAAAAAGGTGGAGGATGGAATTCAAACAAAAGTGCATTCCAAATCATTTGTTCAGACGGCAAGTTGGATAAAAATGGCAATGTAATCAAGCCCAAAACTTAAAATTAGCTTTATATTTAATTATTTCTTTTTGTGGTGATAAAAAAGCATTTTGTATACAAAATTTAAATAACAATGTTTTCCTATCAGTTTAATGCTGATAGGATTTACATTTTATACACTTTTGCAATAAAATTTGCGTATTATGATTAGAGGATATTTGATTGATGATTTTTTATTGAAAATTGTTGATTTATTGCATCACTTTAACAAAAGTTATCGTTTTTTTAGGCTAGTTATTGCAAAATTTGAAATTTAAATTGCGCATATGATTAAATTGTGAGACACTTTGAAGTGCTTTGTTGCTTATAAAAATACATAGTTGATATTTTATTTACAATTTTTTTGCTGTATGATATAATTTTGTTGTCCAGCAAAAGCAGTAAAGGAATATCAACAATTAAAAAAATTAATTGTTGTGCTTGCTTGATTATAAGTTTTACGGAGGATGATTATGCAAGACGGCAGTTGGAGTAATGAAAGAATGAATAGAAATTATAATCGAATACTTATTGCCAGTTGTACTGCCAATGCAAGTCAAGCGATTTTTGCCAATATGACTGCCTTGCTTATGGTGCCGTTTATGAGTCTTTATGGGCTTACACTTGGGCAGATGGGCATTTTGGTTGGAATCAACTTTGGCACACAGATTTTGGCAGATGTTCTGTTAACATTTATAATCGACAAAGTAAAATATAAAAATCTGTTGTATGTGGCAAATTTGTTAGGGTTTATTGGTATCATTTTGTATTGTATGTCCCCAACAATAATGCCGACAAATGTGTTTATTCCTTTTGTTTTTTCAACGATTGTGTTTTCATTTGCAAGTGGTATGCTTGAAGTTGTGTTAAGTCCAATTGTGGATACCATTCCAGATACCTACAAAAACAAAAAGGCAGCAATGAGCCTGTTGCACTCGTTTTATGCGTGGTGGCAGGTAATTAGCATTGTTTACATTGCTTTGTGCTTAAACTTTTTTAGCGCAGAAAATTGGATGTATATTATTGGTGCTTTGGCTATTGTGCCAGTTTTGAATACTTTGCAATTTGTTCCTGTAAAAATAACTGAACAACGAAGTGTGCAAAACAAAAGAGGCTCCACGCTTAAGGTTGCAAAATCGCCTATTTATATATTATGTTGTATTGCAATTGTAGTTGGGGCAGGCGTGGAAATCATTATGAATCAGTATGTTTCCACTTTTTGCGAACTTAACTTGGGCGTAAGCAAACTTATGGCAGATATGATTGGTATGTTGCTGTTTGCAGTAATGCTTGGTACAGGCAGATTGATTTTTGGATTTTTTGGTCACAAAATCAATTTGAGCAAAGTGTTGATTGCCTCTTGTTTTCTTGCAGGCATAGCATATTTGCTTATTGGTTTGCAAATAAACATCATATTATCTTTGATAATGTGCATTATGGTTGGATTGTTCAGCAGCATGTGTTGGCCGGGTGTTATATCTATTGCAGGAGAGGCTTTCCCAAAAGCAGGTGCTTGGATTTTCAGCACGCTTGCAATATTCGGTGATGTAGGTGCATCATTGTTCGGATCTATTGCAGGAAACATTGCAGATAGTTTATCTTTATCAAAAATGTTTTTAATTATATCTTGCTTGCCATTTTTGTGCTGTGTTTGTCATATTGCAATTTATGCACTTATCAAAAGGAATAAAAAGAATAACAATGCAATGCTAGAAGGCAGCCTTTTAAATGATAACGAAAACAACAGTTAAATTTTGCATTATCCTGTCAAAAATCGGTACTAATTGAAGAAAAACAAGGTTATTTTTATAGCCTTGTTATTTTTATGATTATAAAAAATCTGTAATTAAAATAGAAATTAGCTTATTATTGGCTAAGATTTTAAATGTTTAACACCAATGGTTATTTGAATTTTGGGCATTAATGTTTATTTTTTTCATTGCAATTAATGGATATTGACAATTAAACTTTTTTTTGATAAAATTAATTAATAAAATTTATACTAAATATTTATTGTCAGAAATTTTGTTGCATAATTATGCTCATTTAAAGAGGAGTTAACATGGATTACAAAAAGTACAAGCGTGGCTATTTTATGCCACAAGGAGAAAACAGCAGCTGGGTGGATAAGGAGTATTTGGACAAGGCTCCTATTTGGTGTAGCGTGGATTTGCGTGATGGTAATCAAGCACTTATCACTCCAATGAACCTCGAGCAAAAAATTGAGTTTTTTAAAGCATTATGCGATATTGGATTTAAAGAGATTGAAGTTGGTTTTCCAGCTGCATCACAAACGGAGTTTGATTTTATCAGAACATTGATAGAAAACAATTTGATTCCTGAAGATGTTACAATTCAGGTGCTTACACAGGCTCGTCCTCATATTATTGACAAGACATTTGAGGCACTTGAAGGAGCAAAGCAAATTATTGTGCATATGTATAACAGCACATCTTTGGCTCAAAGAGAGCAGGTGTTCAAAAAATCTAAGCAAGAGATAATTGACCTTGCTGTGAGTGGTGCAAAATATGCAGTTGAAAAGGCAAAAAGCTTTAAAGGCAAGGTCACTTTTGAATATTCTCCAGAAAGTTTTTCGGGCACAGAGCCGGATTATGCAGTTGAAGTTATCAACAGCGTACTTGATATCTTCAAGCCGACAAGTGATAACAAAGTGATAATCAATTTGCCAGTGACGGTTGAGCTTAGTATGCCACATATTTATGCAAAGCAGGTGGAATATGTTTGCAAAAACATTAATTGCAGGGAAAATGTTATCATTTCATTGCACCCTCACAATGATAGAGGTACTGCTATTGCAGATGGCGAACTTGGTTTGCTTGCTGGTGGTGACAGGATTGAAGGCACTTTGTTTGGCAATGGTGAAAGAACAGGTAATGGAGATTTAATTACTTTTGCTATGAACTTGTATTCTCACGGAGTTGACCCAAAACTTAATTTTGAAAACATGCCTCAAATAATCAAGCTATATGAAAAATTGACACAAATGAAAGTTCCACCCCGTCAGCCATATGTGGGAGAGTTGGTTTATGCGGCTTTCAGTGGTTCACATCAAGATGCCATTGCAAAAGGTATGGCATACAGAGCAAACAATAATGTCCCTTTTTGGAATGTACCTTATCTTGCAATCGACCCTCAAGATGTTGGAAAAGAATATATGGCTCATGTAATTAGAATCAACAGCCAATCAGGCAAGGGGGGCGTGAGCTATTTGCTTGAGAGCGTTTATGGATATGAAATTCCTCTTGCAATGAGGGAAGAGCTTGGCTACACTGTAAAAGGTTACAGCGACAATCTGCAAAAGGAACTTCAAAATGATGAGGTGCTAAATATTTTTTGCAATGAATATATCAATATTGATAGTCCTATTAGGTTGAATGATTATCAATTCAGTAAAAACAAAAATGGTTACAATGTCATTTTGGAAGTTCAAAATGGTGGTGTAATTAGGCGTTTAAGTGGCAATGGTAATGGTATGTTGGATAGCGTTTCAAATGCCATAAAACACGGGTTAGGTTATCATTATGTATTGACAGATTACAAAGAGCACGCAAAGGAAAAAGGTTCAAACTCTTTGGCGATTTCTTATGTCAGCATAAAAATTGATGACAAAGATATTTGGGGCGTTGGTGAGGATGAAGATATTGCAAGTTCATCAATCAAGGCATTGCTTTCTGCAATAAACAGACATTTTAAGGAGATAAAATTATGAAAGGAATGACAATGACAGAAAAACTTATCGCTTTGCATTGTGGCAAAGATTATGTTGTTCCAGGTGAACTGGTTATGGCAAATCTTGATATGATTCTTGCCAATGACATAACTGCACCACTTGCTATTGATGAGTTTGAAAAAGCAGGTTTTGACAAAGTTTTTGACAAGGAAAAAATTGCGTTGATTATGGATCATTTTGTTCCTTGCAAGGATATCAAATCTGCAATGCAAGTGCAAAAAACAAAGAAATTTGCTGTGAAAATCGGTATTAAACACTTTTATGATGCAGGCGAGGCAGGCATTGAACACGCATTTTTGCCAGAAAAAGGACTGGTAAAAGCTGGGGATATGATTATTGGTGCAGATTCTCACACTTGTACTTATGGTGCTTTGGGTGCTTTTGCAAGTGGAGTTGGTTCAACTGATTTTGCAGTGGCTATGCGCACAGGTCAAAGTTGGTTTAAGGTGCCAAAAAGCATCAAGTTTGAATTGGTTGGAAAACCAAAAAAAGGTATTTGTGGCAAAGATATAATTTTGCATATTATCGGAATGATTGGTGTGGATGGTGCAAGATATTGCAGTATGGAGTTTGTTGGTGAAGGACTAAAACATCTTAATATGGCAGACAGATTTACCATTGCCAATATGGCGATTGAGGCTGGTGGCAAAAATGGTATTTTTGAAGTTGATGAAATAACAAAACAATATCTTGATGAGCATTGCAGTTTGCCATACAATGTAGTTAAGGCAGATAAAGATGCAGAGTATTTTCAGACTTATGTGATTGACCTTTCAAAAATTGATTATCAAGTGGCATTTCCTCATTTGCCTGAAAACATCAAAAAGCCAAGTGAGTGGGGCAGCATTCCTATTGACCAAGTCGTTATTGGCTCTTGCACAAATGGAAGATATGAGGATATGGTTGCAGCAGCAGAAGTACTTAAAGGCAAAAAGATAGCAAAAGGATTAAAATGCATTATAATTCCTGCAACAATGCAAACATATCTTGATTGTGTAAAAAATGGGTTGGCAGAAATTTTTATCAATGCAGGTGCTTTAATCAGCACTCCAACTTGTGGACCTTGCCTTGGTGGTTATATGGGTATATTAGCTGACGGCGAAAGGTGTGTTTCCACCACAAATCGAAATTTTGTTGGCAGAATGGGACATATTAACAGCGAAATTTATCTTGCAAGTCCAAGTGTTGCGGCTGCAAGTAGTATTTTAGGCAGACTTGCCACTCCGGAGGAAATTTGATATGATAGCACAAGGCAGAGTTTTTAAATATGGCGACAATGTTGATACGGATGTTATTATTCCTGCAAGATATCTGAACACTCAGGACCATGCAGAGCTTGCAAGTCATTGTATGGAGGATATTGATATCAATTTTGCAAAAGAGGTTAAGTGTGGTGACATTATCGTTGGTGGTAATAATTTTGGATGTGGTTCGTCAAGGGAACACGCTCCTATAGCAATCAAAGCAAGTGGAGTAAGCGTTGTTATTGCAAATTCCTTTGCAAGAATTTTTTATCGAAATAGCATTAATATCGGTCTTGCGATTGTTGAGTGTGATATGGCTGAAGAAGTCAACAACGGTGATATTGTTAAAGTTGATTTTTCCAAAGGCATTGTGTACAACATAACTCAAAATTGGCAGTGTGATGTGCCTCCTTTCCCTGAGTTTATTCAAAATATTATTCAAAACAATGGTTACATTAACAGCATAAAAAAGAGTTTGGGTGAGGTTTGATATGGAAAAACGCATATGTGTGATTGAAGGAGACGGAATTGGTCCTGAAGTTATGGCACAAGCAATCAAGGTGCTTGATAGAGTGGCAGAAAAGTTTTCTCACAAGTTTAACTACGAATATCGTCTTGCAGGTGGCTGTGCTATTGACAAAACAGGTTGCTGTTTGCCAAAGGAAACACTTGATTGTGTTTTGAGCACGGATAGTACTTTGCTTGGTGCTGTAGGTGGAAACAAATGGGATAGTCAACCTGCGAACAATCGTCCTGAAAAGGCCTTGCTTGGCATAAGAAAAGCTATGCAAGTTTATGCCAATTTGCGTCCACAAAAATTGTATCCACAGCTTTCAAGTCCTTTAAGGGCAGATGTAATTGCTGATGGCATTGATATTATGATTGTGCGTGAACTTGTAAGCGGCGTTTATTTTGGAGAGCACAATCAGTGTGTTGAGGATGGAGAGAATGTTGCAGTAGACATTATGAAATACACTGAGACAGAAATCAAAAGAGTTGCAAAAGTTGCTTTTGAACTGGCTGAAAAAAGAAGTGGCAATTTGTTGCTTGTGGATAAAGCCAATGTTCTTGCAACTTCAAAATTGTGGCGTAAAGTTGCAAGTGAAATGTCAGCTAATTATCCAAATGTTAATCTTTCATTTATGTATGTGGATAATTGTGCAATGCAAATAATCAAAAACCCTTCAAAAATCGATGTTATTTTGACGGAAAATATGTTTGGCGACATCTTGAGCGATGAGGCAAGTGCTTTGACCAGCTCTATTGGCATGGCAGGATCCGCATCTTTAGGAAATGGCAAAAGAGGCTTTTATGAGGCAATTCATGGTTCTGCTCCAGATATAGCAGGCCAGGATATTGCAAATCCTATCGGTATGATTTTGAGCGTGGCAATGATGTTAAAAAATTCTTTTGATATGCCAAAAGAGGCTCAATGTGTGGAAAATGCTGTGCAAAAATTTATTGAAAATAGTTATCGCACAAAGGATATTTTGCAAGAGAATACGACTTTGGTAAAGTGTAGTGAGGCAGGAGATATCATTTGCAGTTATATTTAACAAAGACATTAACTGACTTAAAATTTAATGTTAAAAAAGTCTAATTGCATTTTGCATCTAGCTTTAATAATCATAAAAAAGCAAAAAAAATTTACATATGAACAAACTTGCATTTTTTTGAATAAAGTGTTAATATAAATATAGATAGTTGATATTTTGTCAATATTTTTCAAAGTTTGTCATATAATGTTTAATGTCGAATTTGAAAAAATTATAAATCAGACTAATCAATCAATTTATCATAAAATTACCAATTAAGCTTATTTAAATTAAGAGAAGGATTGACTATGAAAAAGAAAATTATTTGTCTTCTAGTTGTTTTAATGTTAGCAGTTTGTGCAATCGGGCTTAGTGCTTGTGATTTGTTTGGTGGAAATGATGGAAATGGCACACAAACTGAACAGCCTGATGGTAATGCCAATAAATTTGATGATAATGCAAGTAGTGGTCAAAAAGCACCAAAACTTTCTTACTTGTACAAGTTTGATATTTCAGCATTGCAATTTTCTGATATGATGTATCCAAGTGAAGAAACTGCTGATAATGCAGATTTGGCTGTAAAATATGAAGAGTATTTGTGGAAATTGCAAGAATATCAGCTTTATGTAAATGAGATTAATGCTAAATATACAGGTTCTCAATTTGCTTTTTATGATAACAACACTGCTGTTTTGACATTTGCAGATGGTAGCACTGCAAATTATCTGTATAGGAAAACTTCAGAATATGATCCTGAAACTAGAACAACTATTTATTACATAGATATTCTTACAATAGAAGATGGCAAATATGTGATAGAGCTTTACGCTGTTTTGGACGAAGAGGTTATGTTGTTCAGCACACAAATGGATGATGATGGAATGTTCAATATGTATTTGCAATTTATAGTGAGCAAGTAAAAAATATTGTTCCAATAAAGTTTTTTGAAAATGTAATATTTATTCCATGAAACAAGCCGTGATTAAGTCACGGCTTGTTTGTTTAAAAATTTTGCATTTAATTTATTTTATTATAAAATCATTCGTAACATTCAATTTCCATTGAGTCATAGTCAAAGCTTTCCACAAAATCATCGGGTATAAATCTGTGAACATTAAATTCCTTAAAATGTTTGAAATGAATTTGCATTGTAACAGGAGAGGAGATTTCCAAAAGTTCAGCAACTTTACGGAGCATATTTTCATAGCTATCAAAATTCAAAGGCATATTGTCTGCATACAATGTGTCTTTAACATTTTTTCCGTCAGTGATTAATCTTGCCCAAATTTTCATAAACTTATTTCCTCAGTTGTATCTTGTGTAGGAAAGTGCTTTTTAAACATTTTAATTGCAAAAAGGTTGCAAGCTACAACCTTTTATCTGTTATTTTTCATTAAATTTTCAATTATAATAAAATTAAAGAATAACAATAGATCACATTTTCAATTTTAGATAACCATATAATAGATAAAAGTGCCCAAAAGTCCAAGTGCTGCCACTCCAAAAATAATGGCGAACTTGACACACGATTTGCTTTGTTGTGTACAATTTTTGCAACCACAGTGGTTGTCAATAGCTTTGCCTCTCACTAAATAAGCAACGGCAAGAGAAATTAAACCAATGGCTAAAAGTAAAAAACTTAAAGGATGTCTGACTTTGCCTATGTTGAAAAGTGATATAATAATTGCGGCCAAAATAAATGGAATGCAAATAAATTGAAGATTTTTCAGCCTATTATCCAGTTTGCTGTCCAACTTACAATGTTTGTTTTGGCTACTTTCAGCATTGTCACTTTGATTGTTTTCAATCGGTTGATTATCGCATATTGTAGGGATATTTTCGGAGGATGAGTTTTCACCTAAAGTGTTTGATTGTGCAAAATAAGTGTTTCTATTCATAAAGTTGTCATTTATGTTATTTTCAGAAACTGGCATTTGTTCAACCATATTTTCAGTGATGTTTGTTTGCTTGTTATGTACAAAATCATTGATATTGCTTTGTGTATCAATATTCAAACTATCATCCAAGCTATTTTGAGTATCAAAATCATTTGTATTTTGAGATTTGTTATCCAAATTGTTCATATAATTGTTATTACCTATTTTAAATTAGTTTTTAAGGCTGTGTAGTGGAGCAGGAATTCTTCCACCTCTGCCAATAAATTTTGCAGGGGAATTTTTGTTTACTGCAATAATTGGTGCGTGTCCTAAAAGACCACCAAACTCTGCATAATCGCCCACACCTTTGCCAATAACAGGAATAACTCTTACGGCAGTAGTTTTCATATTTACCATACCAATTGCAGATTCGTCTGCGATAATACCACTGATAACTTCGGCAGGAGTATCACCCGGAATTGCAATCATATCAAGTCCAACAGAGCAAACACAAGTCATAGCCTCAAGTTTTTCAATGTTAAGGTCGCCACATTCAGTTGCACGAATCATTCCAGCATCTTCACTTACAGGGATGAAAGCTCCTGAAAGTCCACCAACAGCAGAGCTTGCCATAATTCCACCTTTTTTAACTGCATCGTTTAGCATTGCAAGACAAGCAGTGGTTCCACAAGCTCCCACGCTTTCAAGCCCGATTTCCTCAAGAATATGAGCAACGCTGTCGCCCATAACTGGAGTAGGAGCAAGAGACAAGTCAACAATACCACAATTAACACCAAGTCTTTTTGCTGTTTCACGGCATACAAGTGAACCAACTCTTGTGATTTTGAAAGCAGTTTCTTTGATTTTTTCAGCAACTTGAACAAGATCTCCATTTACGCTTTCAAGTGCATGTTTAACAACACCCGGACCACTAACGCCAACATTCAAAGTAAGGTCGTTTTCGCCAACTCCGTGGAAAGCACCTGCCATAAAAGGATTGTCCTCAACAGCATTGCAAAAAACAACAAGTTTTGCGCAAGCAAGACTATCTTTATCTGCAGTTTTTTCTGCGCATTCACGAATTATTTTGCCCATCAATGCAACAGCATCCATATTTATGCCTGTTTTTGTTGAGCCAACATTGACAGAAGAGCACACCTTGCCAGTGGTTGAAAGTGCCTCTGGAATAGACATAATAAATTGTTTTTCATATTCAGTCATACCTTTGTGAACCAAAGCAGAATAGCCACCCAAAAAGTCAATGCCAATTTCGTTTGCAGCTTTGTCAAGTGCACGGATAACTTCCAAATGACCACCATTGTTTGCAGTGATAAGGCTGACAGGTGTAACGCTTACACGCTTGTTGACAATAGGAATACCCAATTCGCTGCTAAGTTGGTTTGCAGTTTTAACCAAATTTTTTGCTGATTTTGTAATTTTATCATAAACTTTCTCAGCAGTACGCTTTGGTGTGTCCGCAATACAATCAAGCAATGATATGCCAAGGGTAGTGGTGCGCACATCCAAATGTTGCTGATTTATCATTTGAATAGTTTCAAAAATTTCTTTATTATTAATCATTTTCAACCTCTAAATTAAAGTTTGTGCATAGCATTAAAAATATCTTCGTGTTGAACGCGAATAGTAACTCCCAGTTCTTCTCCAGCTTTTGTCAAAATGTTGCCAAGTTTGGTAACATCGCTGTTTGCACTGATAGAAACCATCATAATCATAGTGAAATAATCTTGCATAATTGTTTGAGAAATGTCCTCAATATTAATATCCTGTTCGTATAAAATATTGCTGACTTTTGCAATAATACCTTTTTTGTCCTTGCCAATTACAGAAACAATCGCTTTCATAATAACCTCTTTTTCTTAAATTAAAATGTTGCACAATCAAATTGTCGAAAGTGTACCTATTTATTGTAACATATAATAAAAATAAACACAAGATATTTGTCAGAAAAAATAAATTTTCTTGCGTATAATTTTGCATTATTGAAAGATAATAATGGTGTAACAATGTTACAAGGAGGGAAAAATGATTACAGTAATAGCAATGATATTAATGATTATTGGTGCATTCAACTGGTTTTCAGTTGGTGTGTTTGATTTTAACTTCGTGGATTGGATTTTCACATCAAACGCATATATCGGTGCCAGAATTTTGTATGGTATCATAGGTGTAGCTGCGTTGTGGTTGGTATTCTATCTTGCTTACAATAAGTTTAGTGGTAGAAGAATTAACGCACCAGAAAGTGTTGCTGGCAGAAATCGCCATATGAGCAACAATGTGTCAAGTTCAGAGGAGTATTAATTTTTCTTTGAGCAGACATTGCAAATATACCGACAAAGGCAAAAGTCTTTGTCGGATTTTTTTGTCATCATTGCTTGAAAAAAAGTGTTTATTGTGATAGAATACTAATATAATGATAATTTATGTTTGATGTAAGGCAAAAGATTTTTTAAAATTTTATTTGCGTAAGCTTACATTGAAAAATTATTTATATTGGAGTACAAATGGATATCAAGTGTAAAAATTGTGGTCAAATGATTGACGAAAACGACAAATATTGCAAATATTGTGGTTATCTTATACCTCAAAAAGAGGAGGAAATCCCCCTTTCAAAACTTGCCTTGCAGGATAAAGTGCAAGAGAGCAAAGCAACAATTTATGAGGATGAAATTGTTGGTAGCAGTAACTGGAGTTTTGCAGATTTGGCAGTGGTAAAAGAAGGGGACAAAAGCTCGTTATATTCAAAAAGTGTTGTTTACACAATGCTTTGCATTTTGCTAGGTGTAGCGTGTATGATTGCTGCTTTTTTGTGCAAATTTATGATTACAAACAATATGGTTGCGTTGATTTGCCTTTTGATTTTTATGTTTGCAATGATAGTATCTTATGGCTTTGCACTGGAGAGATATTACAACACAAAAGGACTTAAAAATCTTGAACAAGACAAAATAACTGTGAAGAAATACGGATTTAAAAAACCTGCAGAAATACTTATTGACGGATATGTTTTTGAGCTTGTAATAGACAAAGTTTGTCCTGTGTGTGAGGGAGATGTTATTGGAGATTTGCACATCGAAAAGATTGAAAAAAAGATTGTGGTTGTGTGCAATATAAACAGAAAACACATATTTCAAATTGATGAAAACGCATTTGTATCAGCTCTAAGAAATGGGCAAATTGAAATGCGAAACAAAGGCAAAAACAAAAATCAACAAAGCAAATAAATTGAAAAATATGTCAAAAATCGGTATTAAAACACAAAATCGCCTTGTTTAAGGCGATTTTTTCAAATAACTCTGCACAAAAGACAACCTACGATTGCGCCAATCATTGTGCTGAACAATGACACAGGAATTGCGTATCTCAGTTTAGTAATTTTGCTTGTGGAAAAATAAACAGCTGTTATGTAAAAAATTGTTTCTGCAGCACCTGCAATGATAGAACCACACCTTGCAATATAAGAATCTACACCATACATAAGATAAATTTCGTCCAAAATTGCAAGACTTCCATTGCCACTAAGCGGACGCAAAATCATAAGTTTTGTCAGTTCCTTTGGTATTCCGAAAAAGCCAAAAACAGGAGATAACCATTGCGTTAAAATATCCGAAATACCACTTATGTTTAAAAGTTCCACTGCAATAAAAATTGCTGCAATAAAAGGAAAAATATCTGCCACAAGTTTTAATGCAGATTTTATTCCTTCCGTAAAACAATTATAAAGAGGTATTTTTTTGACAAGGGCATAAACAAATATAGTCAGAAAAATTACGGGTACAATATAATTTGCCATAATATCACTCCTTTTCCTTGCTAAATCGTCTGAATAGCATACACAAGCAAATGCCACATATTGTGGAGACAAGTGAGGATAGCAGTGTTGGCAAAATGATGTCAGCAGGGTTAATACTTCCCATGCTTGCCCTCATGCCCAAAATTGTGGAGGGAAGAAGTTCAAGGCTCGTGCAGTTGATAACGACAAAAAGAATTATATTGTGGCTTGCGTAAATTTTTCCTTTATCCATTCTTTCAATTGCTTGAATGCCAAGTGGGGTTGCAACAGAACCAATGCCCAGCATATTTGCAGAAAAATTCATGCTTATGCTTGCAATAGCATCTTCCGATTCTCCTTTAAAAAGTCTTTTCACGATGGGGGATAGAAGTTTTGCAACCTTTTTGTCCAGTTTGCTTTGCTCAATAATACGCATAATTGCAATCCAAACGCTGTAAATTGCAAGCAATCTTATGGCAAGAGTAATGGCAGAACTGGCACCATTTATCATTGAAGAAAGCACGAGTTCGGGAGATTTGTAAATCATAAGAGCTATGCTACTGGTTGTCATTATGAAAAATATAAAGTTCATATTAAAGTGTATGACGGGCTTAGGGCTTGTATTCTAAAAGCTTAAAAATTTTAAATAAGCCAAAAAACTATTTACTTTTTTTTAATATAGTGTTAAAATAATAAAATATAGAGCAAAATGTAAAAATCTGTTGTTTAATCAAATAAATGGCAAATGCTTTTGTAAAAAACAAAAAAGGTCATACTCATTTGTATGAAAAGGAGATAAATATGTCTGAAAAGTATTACATTACAACACCAATTTATTATCCAAGTGGAAAGTGGCACTTGGGAACTTGCTATACCACAGTTATCTGTGATGCGATTGCCAGATTTAAACGAATGCAAGGTAAGGATGTATTTTATCTGACTGGAACAGATGAGCACGGACAAAAAATTGAAAAGGTAGCAGCAGAGCACAACACTCCTACCAAAGAATATATTGACAAAGTAGTAACAGATTTGAAAAACTTGTGGGAGCTGCTTGACATAAGCTATGACAAGTTTATTCGTACTACTGATGATTATCACGAAAAAGCTGTGCAAAAAATATTCACGAAACTTTATGAGCAAGGGGATATTTATAAAAGTTCATATGAGGGATTGTATTGTACTCCTTGTGAGTCTTATTGGACTGAGGCTCAACTTGTGGATGGCAAATGCCCTGATTGTGGCAGACCTGTGGAAATTATGAAGGAAGAAAGCTACTTTTTCCGTCTTTCAAAATATCAAGATAGATTGATAAAATTGCTTGAGGAAAACACTGAGTTTTTGCAACCTGCAACAAGACAAAAAGAAATGATAAACAACTTTTTAAAACCGGGCTTGCAAGATTTGTGCGTGTCAAGAACATCTTTTCAATGGGGTGTTCAAGTTCCGTTTGACCCAAAACATGTTGTTTATGTTTGGATTGATGCTTTGACAAATTATATCACAGCTTTGGGATATGGTTCAGAAAATGACGAACTATTCAAAAAGTATTGGCCTGCTGATTTGCATATGATCGGAAAGGAAATTGTTAGGTTCCACAGCATTATTTGGCCTGCAATTTTAATGGCACTTGATTTGCCATTGCCAAAAAAAGTCTATGGACATGGCTGGTTGATGCTTGGCAGTGACAAAATCAGCAAGAGTAAAGGCAACATTATTGACCCATTCATTTTGAGTGAAAGATATTCTTTGGATGCAGTAAGATATTATTTGCTAAGAGAAATACCTTTTGGACAAGACGGAATGTATTCAAACAAAGCCTTTTTGTCAAGAATAAACAGCGACCTTGTAAATGACCTTGGCAACCTTGTTTCAAGAACAACTGCAATGGTTGAACAATATTTTGGTGGAGTAATTCCTGCACCTCAAACTGCAACTGAATTTGACAGCAGTTTGATTGAAGTTGCAACAAGCACTTATGCAAAAATAAGCGAAAATATTGACAATTTGCTTATTCCGGAGGCAATTGAAAACATTTGGGCGATTATTAGGCGTGCAAACAAGTATATTGACGAAACTTGTCCTTGGATTTTGGCAAAAGACGAGCAAAAGCGAGGAGAACTTGCAACCGTTATATACAACTTGTGTGAGTGCATAAGATTTTCAAATGTATTCTTGCAAGCATTTTTAACAGAATGTCCGTCAAAGATTTTTGAAAAATTAGGTATTACTGACAAAAATCTAATGAACTTGAAATCTATTAAAAAGTTTGGCACATTAACTCCTGGCTTAAAAGTTACAAAAGGAGAGGCATTGTTCAAGAGAATTGATATTGAAATAGAATTGAAAGAGCTTGAAAAAATTGCTGAAAGCACAGCAAAACAAGCAAAAGCAGAAAAAAAGGAAGAGAAAAAAGTGGAAGAAAATGTTTTGAATATAAGCGAAATTACTATTGAGGATTTTGCAAAAGTGGTGCTAAAAGTCGGCAAAGTTACAGCTTGTGAAAAGGTGGAAAAGGCAGACAAATTGCTAAAACTTACTGTTGATTTGGGCGAAGAAAAAGCAAGGACAATTGTAAGTGGTATTGCAAAATGGTACACTCCAGAGCAAATGATTGGAAAGAGTATTGTTGTTGTCAGCAACCTAAAACCTGCAAAACTTCGTGGAATTTTGAGCGAAGGAATGATTCTTTGTGCAAGTGATGATGAGGGCAACTTGAGCATTGTTGCTCCTATCACAAATATCAAAGCAGGCAGTGAGGTAAGATAATGCTTATTGATTCTCATGCACATTTGCTTGACGAAAGGTTAAAAGATCACATTGCAGAAATTGTTGGGGAGTACCCTGCAAATGATGTGGAAATGAGTGTGGAGATTGGCGCAGATATGCAGTCTTCGCGTGGGGCAGTGGCACTTGCAAACAGCTATGACAACATTTATGCTGTTGTGGGATTGCATCCTGAAAGTGCAGAAAGCGCAACGGATAAAGATATTGAGGAAATTGCAATTCTTGCCAAAAATAAAAAGGTTGTTGCCATTGGCGAAATTGGATTGGATTATCACTACGATTACGATAAAACCGTTCAAAAATCGGTACTAATCAAACAAATTATGCTTGCAGACAAGTTGAATTTGCCAATTGTTATTCATTTGCGTGACGCATATCAAGATATGGAAAACATCTTTGCAGAGTGCAAAAATTATATCAATAATGGTGTGCTTTTACATTGCTATTCAGGCAGTAAAGAAATGCTTGACAGATTTGCTTTTCTTGACCCTTATTATGCTTTTGGTGGTGCAATAACATTCAAAAACAATAATAGGGCAGATGTCATTCGTGCAGTCAAAAAGGATAGGCTTGTTATTGAAACTGATTGTCCATATTTGACGCCTGAGCCGAACAGAGGAAAAATCAACACCCCAAACAATCTGAAATATATCGCAAAAAGAATGGCTGACGATTTGGGGATTTCTTATGAAGAATTGTCAGAGCTGACCTATCAAAACACAAAAAGATTTTATCGCATAAAATAAAGGACAAAATGGATACAATAACTTATCAAATTGGGAATGGTGTTTATATCAACTTAACAAACAAATGTAGCAATGACTGCGTATTCTGCGAAAGAAATAGAATTTCTGGCGTGGAAGGATATTATTTGTGGTTGAAAAATGAGCCTACAGCTGAAATGGTAATTGAAAATCTTAAAACATATGATTTGAAAGATTTTGACGAGGTTATTTTTTGTGGTTTTGGCGAGCCAACTTATAGATGGAATGAAATCAAAGAGGTGGCTGATTTTGCTCATTCAATAGGAAAAAGCACAAGACTTAACACAAATGGACAGGGCAATTTGATAAATGGTTATGACATAACTCAAGAAATTGCAAATTATATTGACAAAGTGAATGTCAGCTTAAACAACGGAAATAGCAAACGCTATAATGAGGATAATCGCTCAATTTTTGGGGAAGTTGCTTTTCAAGAAATTCAAAATTTTGCTAAAAAATGCATTGAAAAGGGAGTGCATACAACTTTTAGTGTGGTGGATTGCATATCAAAAGAGGAAATTGAGGCAGCAAGACAAATTGCTCTTGCGATTGGAGCAAATTTCAGAGTTCGTGAGGAAATCAAATGAGCAATATCGAAAATGTTTTGAGAGAAAAAAACTTTAGATTTAACAAACAATTCGGACAAAACTTTATCACCGATACAAATTTGCTTGATGCAATGGTGGCAGATAGTGGTGTTACAGCTGACGATGTTGTTGTGGAAATCGGTGCAGGTGCAGGCACTTTGACAAGAGCGATTGCAAAGGTTGCCAAAAAAGTAATATCATTTGAAATTGACAGAAACTTAAAAGAGGTGTTGGATGTCACTTTGCAAGGGCTTGACAATGTTGAAGTTGTTTTTCGTGATATAATGAAAGTTACTGATGAGGAAATAAAAAGCCTTGTAGGAGAAAATTTTAAGGTTGTTGCAAACTTGCCATATTACATTACTACGCCAATCATAATGAGGTTTTTGGAGTGTGATTTAAAGCCACAAACATTGTCGGTTATGGTGCAAAAAGAAGTTGCAGAGCGACTTGTTGCAAAGGCAGGCACGGCAGAATATGGTGCGATAACAGCAGTGGTTGACCTTTATGCAAACGCAAAGATAACTCGAATTGTTGGCAAAAACAACTTTTATCCTGTGCCAAAGGTGGATAGTGCAGTTATTCGTTTTGATATTTGCGAGAAAAAGTACGATTGCAACAAAAACAAGGTTAAGCAAATTATAAAAGCAAGTTTTGCAATGCGGCGTAAAACTTTGGTTAACAATCTTATGGCTTTAGGCTTGTCAAGGGAGTGTGTGGAAAGTGCTTTAACGCAACTTGGTTTTGATGTTCGAGTGCGTGGCGAGGTGCTTCAAGTAGCTGACTTTATTGGTTTAGCCAATATTTTACTATAATAAAAAAGGATTGTAACACAAAATAAAAAATTAGTGTAAAAATGTAATGATAAGTTAAAAATATTTAAATTTTTTGTAAATTTTGTTTAATTTTTCACACTTAGGAATATTTTGTTGTATAATGTAAATATAAATATATTTTTATTTATGGAGGGTTATATGAAAAAGAAGTTAGTTTTGATTGTAGCAGTTGTTTTAATTGCTATCACAGCTTGTGCTTGTCTTGCTGGTTGCGTTCCAAACAGACCTGATAGGTATATGGGTACTTGGCTTACAAGCAAACATAAAGCTTTGGTTGTTGCTGGAATGGAGTTTGGTATTGACGGCTCAAAATTGCAAGCAAAAATAAGTGATGATTTACTTGTTATTTTTGAAGAAAAGGGTGATTCTTTGAATATGTATGTAAAAACTGGTGATAACTGGACTGCCTCTTCAATCACTGTTGAAGATGCAAAGAAAGATACTAATGGCAAATACTATGAGCAAATCAAAGAAGCTTTAAATAGTGATGAGGCAAAAGAAACCGCTGAGAGAATCCAAGAGAAATTCACTGAACTTTATGAAGAGAAAGATGGTTGGTGGTCTTTGAAATCTGATCCAACTGGTTTGACTGGTGCAATGAAGGTTGATGGTAATGATTTTAAAGTAAAAGTTGCAGGTATTGAAACTACAACAATGATTTTGAACTACAAAATCAGCATCCCAGCAGAGGCAAAAGCTGCTTTGAAATAACATTAAATTAACTTTTAAAATAACAAAATTATCTCTTGTGCAAGCAGGAGATATTTTGTTTTGTTAGACTAAAATTTGCTAGCATCTCGATGGCACAAGTAAAAATTGTGGGCAAAATGTGTATGACAAGTAAATTATGTAAAATTAAGTTAAAGTTTTAAAATTTTTAATAAAAATTATAAAAAAAGGTATATAATGAAGATAGACTTTGGGTTGGAGGAAAATATTGATGAAAAAATTGAAATTGACTTTGGCTGTGCTTCTTACTTTTGCAATAACTTGTGCATTGCTTATTGGTTGTACGCCAGGTAAGCCAGTTGATTATATGACTAAATGGACAGAAACCAAAAACAAGAGCTATACAGAAGTTTATTATAGTGATGAGGCTCAAGTTTTTGATGAAACTACTGGAGAATATAAACCTGCTGAATTCGGTGGAACTACTACTGCTGAAACTACATTAATCAAAAATGAAAGCAAGATGATGCTAAAAATGGTTAGCATTACTAATTTGAAAGATAAAAATGGTAAAGATTCAATCACTGATGATATTAAGCCAGCTTACGCTTTGATATTTGAATTGAACAAAGAAGGCAAATACAACTTATATGAGTATAAATTGGAAGTTGTAAAAGAGGGCGATAAGTTTGTTGAAAAAGGCAAATGGACAGCAACTCAAGAGACAAAAGAAAATGTTGAAAGTGGAAATTATGATTTTGGTTACTATACATATTCTGCATTGATTGATCAACTTAAAGATTGCGATGAAGAATTTGCAGAAATGAAAGAAGATTTTGAGACAAAATATCCAAAAGAGAAAGGCAAATATGTTCAATCTTTTGAAAATGGTTCAAAACAAACTATTCAAATCAAATCAGGTGAAATGATTATTGATAATATTGACAAAGATGAAAAACTTTCAAGCAGTGAAAGATTTGTTATAGGCGACAAAATTACAATTGCAAGTGGTGCAAAAGATGCTTTGACAGCTTATCTTGAAACAACTGATGGCACATTTGTAAAAGTAGAATCTGATGTATATTATATTAGTGTTAATGGTGCTGAATACAAAGTTAACAACAAAGTTGCAGGTTATGACATTTTGAAAGATGCAAAAGCAGGAGATGTTATTTCTGTAAGACTAACAAAAAATTTCTTTGGCAAATACTCTATTAAAGAAGTTTATGCTATCAAGTAATTTAAAGTCAATACAATTTTAATTTGAAATACAAAATATCCCGAATTTTCGGGATATTTTTTCTTTGTAATAATGTGTTTTTTATGAGTTTTTTTGCAAAAGATTTTAATATCAAACAGCTTTTTTCTGAAAAACACAATTTTTATGCAAAATAGCATATATTTATTATGAAATGCATAAATAGTATTAAAAAATAGCTTGTTTTTGGCTCCTTTTTAGGGAAAAGTGCAACATTTAGCCTAAAATGGGTTGAATTTTACTTGCAAATATGTTAGAATGTAGCTATTAAGTTATGAAGGAGATTTTATGAATATTAACGATTATATCAAAGCAAATTGGGTGCTTTTTAAGCAGATTTACAATGACGATATCGTTCTGGATGCTGTGAGAAAGGAGATAAACAGCGATTCAAAAAAGCTGATTAAATATAGTGAGGCATTGCTTGACGGGAAATGGTCAAAGCTTGAGGGGATGCCACCACTCTTTATTTTGTCAACTTTGGCGATATCTTTAAAGCCTGTTTTTGACAAGTTTATTAAAATGGGATTTAGCGAAAGTGTTTTTTATGACACAATGTCAGATGTGAAAATTTGGGGAGAAGATTATCGTACGCACCATAATGGGGATATCGGTGTTACGGAAATAAATTGGTTGCAATTACATTTTTCTTGTCAGATTTTCAAAATTGGAAGATTGCAATATCAAATTTCAAAATATTATTTTGAAAAATCTACTGAGTATAATGGTGTAACTTTGAAATATGGGGATAGATGCTACAACATTCATATCCCAAGAGGTGCAAAGCTTGACAGCGTTAGTTGCAAAAAATCCATTACTTTGGCAATTGACACTTTGGAGGATATTTTTAGGGATATTCAAACAGATATTATGATGTGCCATAGTTGGTTGCTTAGCCCTTACAATCAAAAATTTGTGGCTCCAAACAGCAACATTGCTAAGTTTGCAAAAATGTTTAAAATTGTTGGTGAAAGTGACGAGGTTGAACAACATTTCCGTTGGATATTTGATATTCGTGAGGATAATAAAATTTTTGCAAAATGCAAGAAGAAAAATGGTTACTATTACAATTTGGAAAACTTTACTCCAAAAACTTCATTGCAAGTGGCTGCCAAAAATTACATTATGGCAGGTGGCGAATTAAGTGGTGGCAAGGGATTGCTTGACACAAAAGACATTATTGGTTGATATGAAAAAAAGAGATTTGTTGTTGTATCTTGTCACTGATAGCGCAATGGCTGCTGGCAGATTGACTGAGATTGTGCAATCGGCTGTTGAGTCAGGTGTGACAATGGTGCAACTCAGGGAAAAGTCAGCAAGTTTTGATGAATTTTGCCATAAGGCACAAGCTTTAAAAAGCATTTGTGACAAATATAATGTTCCTTTGATAATAAATGATAATATTGATGTTTGTCTTGCTGTTGGAGCAAGTGGCGTTCATCTTGGTAGCAGTGATTGTGATATTGCTACGGCTCGAAAATTGCTTGGCAAGGACAAAATTATTGGTGGCTCGGCAAGAGATATTCAAACAGCTTTAAAAATTCAAAATGACAGCGCAGATTATTTGGGTGTTGGGGCAGTGTTTGGTACCACAACCAAAAGCGATGCAAAAGCCATATCTGTGGATATTTTAAAAAATATTTGTCAAAGCGTGGACATTCCTGTTGTTGCCATTGGTGGCGTAAATGAAGGAAATATTGAACTATTAAAATCAAGTGGCGTCGCAGGGGTTGCAGTTGTATCTTGCATACTAAAGTCTGACAATGTGCAAAATACAACAAAAAATTTGCTTGCAAAATTGCATAAAATTGTTTGACGAATCACACATTTTCTTTTTAAAAATATTGACTTTTTTGCAGTAAAATGCTAAAATAAAATTGATAAAGGCATATAAATGGGGCACACCACCGAAAGGGCGTGTTCATTTGTACGCCTTATTTTTGTTGATTTAGGCAAAAATAGTAAATGATAGACAAAAAGCAACTAAAAAGTTTTTGTATGTGAGGGTATATGATTAAAATTAATGGCGAAAAAAAAGAGCTAGCAAATATTAATTTGCTTGATTACTTGCTTAAAAACGGATTCAAAACGGAAGTTTTGGCTGTAGAACTTAATGGCAGAATTGTTAAAAAAGCAGATTATGCTGTTACAACTTTGTGCGATGGCGACATTGTGGAAATTGTAAGCTTTGTGGGTGGTGGCTGATATGAAAATTTTTGTAAATGGCAAAGCTGTTGAAGTTGAAACTAACAGCAAAGTTTGTGATATTTTGTCTGTGTATGATGTTTTTGTTCGTAATGGTTACGGAATTGACAAAAATTCATTGCTTGCAGAGGGCGACAAAATTATTGCTGTCAAAAAAGGAGAAATACCAGACGAGGGCAATTTGAAAGATATGATTTTATCTCGAAACGGTGAAGTCAGCAAAAGGCTGGAAAGTGCTTGCGTTTGCATATGTGGTTTGGGTGGGCTTGGCTCAAACATTGCCCAAATGCTTGCAAGGTTAGGTGTGGGGAGTCTCATTTTGGCAGACTTTGATGTTGTTGACCCAACAAATTTGAACAGACAAAATTATTATATGGATGATATAGGAAGTCTAAAAACTGATGCAACAGCACGGATATTAAAAAAAATCAATCCTTATATTAATATCGTCAAAAAAAATGTTTTTGTTTGTGAGGAGAATATTTTGAATATTGTGCAAGATGCAGATGTTGTGGTTGAGGCATTTGACAACCCTAAATCAAAAGCATTGTTGGTTAATATTCTGCTTGAGCAAACGGAAAAATACGTTGTGGCAAGTTCGGGTATGGCAGGGTATGGCAGTAGCAATATGATAAGGACAAGCAATCCTTTAAAAAGGCTTTATCTGTGTGGGGACAGCACCAGTGAGGCAGCAGAAAGTGTTAGCCTTATGGCACCTTTGGTGAGTGTTTGTGCAGGACATCAAGCAAATGCAGTGCTAAGAATTTTGCTCGGGCAGTTTGAGATATGAAAGAAGATATTGCTAAAAAGTGATATCATTTGCACTGCAACTTTATTGCTTTAGCAAAGTGAAATTATAATTGAAATTAAAATTTACTTTTACAGATAAAAACTAAAAATAATTGAAAAAACTATCAAAAATCGATAGTAAAAACAAAAAGGAGTCGGATATGCAAGATAAATTGGTGATTGGAGGAAAGGAGTTTAACTCAAGGTTCATATTAGGTTCGGGCAAATTTTCACTAAAGTTTATGCAATCGGTAATTGACAATGCCGAGGTGGAAATGGTTACGGTTGCGCTGCGCAGAGCAAACATTGGTGGGGAGAATAATATTTTGGATTATATCCCAAAAAATATAACATTGTTGCCAAACACTTCAGGCGCAAGAACTGCTGAAGAGGCTGTGCGAATTGCAAGACTTGCAAGAGAAATTGGCTGTGGCGATTTTGTGAAACTTGAGATAATTGGAGATAGCAAATACCTTTTGCCAAACAACAGCGAAACAATAAAAGCAACTGAAATTTTGGCAAATGAAGGTTTTATTGTTATGCCTTATATGTATCCAGATTTGTATGCTGCAAGAGATTTGCAACTTGCAGGAGCAAGTGCTGTTATGCCTCTTGCTGCACCAATCGGAACAAACAAAGGTCTTAGAACAAAAGATTTTATCAAAATTTTGGTGGACGAAATTGATTTGCCTATCATTGTGGATGCGGGCATTGGCAAACCTTCTGAAGCGTGCGAGGCAATGGAAATGGGGGTAAGTGCGATTATGGCAAACACTGCAATTGCAACAGCAGGCAATGTGGATATGATGGCAGCAAGCTTTAAAAATGCAATTATTGCAGGGAGAATGGCTTTTCTTGCAAAAACAGGAAGAGTGCTTGAAAACAAAGCTGAGGCATCTAGCCCGTTGACAGGCTTTTTGGAGGATTAAATGAAAAATTGTGCTACTGATATTATGCAATATCTTGATGGAATGCAAGTGACCAGTCACGAGATTTTGGATAAAGTGGAAAATCTTTATAACAATTTTGACTATAACACTTTTACTAAGGCTGATGTAAAAAATGCATTGAGTAAAGATGTGCTTTCAATTTTTGATTACGCAGCACTTTTATCGCCTGCTGCAGATGAATTTTTGGAGCAAATGGCAATTCGTGCAAAGCAGGAAACTTTCAAACATTTTGGAAACAGCGTTGGGCTTTACACTCCACTTTATATTGCCAATTATTGCGAAAATCATTGTGTTTATTGTGGTTTTAATTGTATGAATAAAATACATCGTGCTGTGCTTTCTGAACAAGAGATTGATGACGAGCTTAAAGCCATTGCAAATCAAGGTTTTAAAGAAATATTATTGCTTACAGGCGAGAGCAGAAAAAAATCAAGTGTGGAGTATATCGGCAAAGCTATTACTATTGCAAAAAAATATTTTGCAACAATCGGCATTGAAATTTATCCTCTTAATAGCGACGAATATGCATATTTGAATAAGCTTGGAGCAGATTATGTAAGTGTTTATCAAGAAACTTACAACAGGCAAAAATATGCCGAACAACATCTTATAGGTTCAAAAAGAGTTTTTCCTTATCGCTTTAATGCACAGGAGAGAGCCTTGCAAGGTGGTATGCGTGGGGTTTGCTTTGGTGCATTGCTTGGTTTGGATGATTGGCGTAAGGATGCCTTTGCAGTTGGGTGCCACGCATATTTGTTGCAAAAAAAATATCCACATGCAGAGATTAGTTTCAGTTGTCCTCGAATGAGGCCGTTTATCAATAATAGTGAAAACAATCCTAAAGATGTGCACGAAAGACAACTTTTGCAAGTTATTTTGGTGTACAGAATCTTTATGCCGTTTGCAAGCATAAACATTTCAACGCGAGAGCAACAATCTTTCCGTGATGGCGTTGTAGGTATGGCGTGCAATAAAATTTCAGCAGGTTCAAAAACTGGAGTTGGTGGGCACAACGGAAATGAAAAAGGGGACGAGCAATTTGACATTTCTGACCCAAGAGACTTGGTGCAAATCAATCAAATGCTTGAGAGCAAAGGTCTGCAACCAGTTTACACAGATAGTCAGTATTTGATTTAGGCAAAATATTTAATTGACTTTGAATATTGAGTTATTATTTAATATAAAAAATTGCAGTTTGAAAACTAAAAATAACAAATCAAAAGGTGTAAAATGATAATTTTTACGGATAGAAAAAGTGCAAAAATGCCACTTGAAAAGGTGGTGGAAAATTGCATAAAAAAGTATAAGCCAAATGCAATTTATTTGCGTGAAAAAGACTTGAGTGATGAAGAATATGCTTTGCTTGCGCAAAAAATAATGCCATTATGTAAGCAAAGTGATACGGCATTTTACATTTGTGAAAGAGAGGAAATTGCAAAAAGTCTTGGGGTTAAAAATTTGCATATTAGCGTGAAAAATATTTCAAAAATCGGTACTATTTGCGAATTTTGCAATATTTCCGTATCAATTCATAATGTGGATGAGGTGAAAACTGCTATTCATGCAGGTGCCACAAACTTGGTGTTTGGACATATTTTTGAAACGCAGTGCAAACAAGGCTTGCCACCTCATGGATTATGGCAGCTTGAAGAAATATGTAGGGTATCAAATGTTCCCGTTGTTGCAATCGGTGGAATAAATTCGCAAAATTGTAACAAAGTACTTGAGTGTGGTGCAAGTGATTTTGCAATCATGAGCAGTGCAATGAAATCAACTTTTTAAAGTAATTGTATTTTTGCTGACATATAAGTTTTTCAAGTATAGCATTATATGCTCAACATGTCAATGCTATGGTCATTCTGAGTTTGTCAAGGAATCTCCAACTTGGCTTGTTAAGTAAAGAAAAATGTAATTTTTATTATTGCGATTGCATAAAAGCGTATTAAGTCGTATATGTTATTTTTAATAAATGCTTGCAATAAGTGAATCGTTATCGGTAAATTTGACATTATTTTATAATCTAAAATAAAAATAAAAAAAGTCTTTACAATTTAATAAAAATGTTATATACTAATTGTGCAGGGGTACTCTTTTTGAGTTGAGAGGGCAAATGCCCAACCCTTTGAACCTGTTGGTTAATACCAGTGAAGGGAGCAAAATATAACAATTTTGACCCACCTTTAATGGAGGGTTATTTTTTTGGAGGGATTATGCGTACAGCGCTTACGATTGCAGGCTCAGATTGCAGTGGTGGTGCCGGAGTTCAGGCAGATTTGAAAACAATGTCCGCACACGGCGTTTTTGGAATGAGCGTTATTGTTGCAGTGGTTGCAGAAAACACTGTTAGGGTAATTTCCATTCAAGATATGCCTTCACAAATAATATGCGACCAAATGACAGCTGTGTTTGAGGATATAAAAGTTGACGCAGTCAAAATTGGTATGTTATCCAGTCCTGAATGTATAAACAGCGTTTACAAAAAACTTTTGGAGTATAACCCACAAAACATAGTTGTTGACCCTGTAATGTATGCAAAAAATGGCTCCCCACTAATGCCAGAGGAAAGCATAAAAGTGCTCTTAGAAACTATTGTTCCACTTGCAACAGTGATTACTCCAAACATTCCAGAGGCAGAGTGCATTGCAAAAATGTCAATTTCTAGCAGAGAAGATATGATGACTGCTTGCAAAAAAATATATTCCACAGGTGTGAAAAATGTGCTTGTCAAAGGTGGACATTATGACGGCGAGGCAATGGATATTTTGTTTGATGGAAAACAATTTTACACTTTTGTGACAGAAAGGATAAACACAAAAAACACGCACGGCACAGGTTGTACATTGTCAAGCAGCATTGCAAGCAACCTTGCTTTGGGACATGATGTGTATGAAAGTGTTAAGCTTGCAAAGGAATATGTGACAGGTGCAATCAAACATTCATTGGAGATTGGTAAAGGCAATGGTCCAACCAATCATTTTTGGAAAATTTTTGAATAATCAGCCAAAAATCGGTATTATTTTAGGTTTTTTGTCTGAAAAACAAGCAAATCGGAGGAAATATGAAAAATTATTCAACACAAATGGAGGCAGCTAAAAAAGGAATAATAACTCCTGCAATGGAGATTGTTGCTGAAAAAGAAAGAATGGCACCACAAGAGATAATGCGTAAGGTTGCTTGTGGAGAGGTTGCCATTCCTTGCAATATCAATCACAAAAATTTGTCGCCTGAAGGTGTGGGCAGTGGACTTAAAACAAAAGTCAATGTCAATCTTGGAGTGTCAGGGGATTTGCACGATTATGATATTGAAATGCAAAAAGTGGATATTGCGTTGAAATATGGTGCAGAGGGAATTATGGATTTGTCAAACTGTGGAAAAACAAATGTGTTTAGACAAAAATTAATTGATAAATCCACTGCAATGATTGGAACAGTGCCAATGTACGATGCAATTGGCTATCTTGAAAAAGATTTGATGGATATCACTGCTGATGACTTTTTGAGAGTGGTTGAGGCACACGCCGAGCAAGGTGTTGATTTTGTTACCATTCACGCAGGAATCAACAAAAGAGTTGTGGAAGGTTTTATGCGTGAAGGTAGAAGAATGAATATTGTGTCAAGGGGAGGTTCACTTTTGTTTGCATGGATGCAAATGACTGGCAATGAAAATCCATTTTTTGAGCATTATGACAAGGTGCTTGACATTTTGCGAAAATATGATGTTACAATAAGCCTTGGTGATGCAATGCGTCCCGGCTGCATTGACGACAGCACAGATAGTGGACAAATTGGTGAGTTGATTGAGCTCGGTTACTTGACAAAGCGTGCGTGGGAAAAAGATGTTCAAGTTATGATTGAAGGACCAGGGCACATGGCTCTTAATGAAATTGCAAGCAATATGCAAATGGAAAAAAAGCTTTGTCACAATGCACCTTTTTATGTGTTAGGACCACTTGTCACTGATATTGCCCCAGGTTATGACCACATTACATCGGCTATTGGGGGTGCAATAGCAGCATCAAATGGTGCAGACTTTTTGTGTTATGTTACACCAGCTGAACATTTGAGATTGCCAGATGTGAATGATGTGCGAGAAGGTTTGATTGCAACCAAAATTGCTGCACACGCAGCAGATATTGCAAAAGGTATTCCTTATGCAAGAGAAATTGACAACAAAATGTCTGATTGCAGACACAAAGTTGATTATGAAGGAATGTTCAAATACGCAATTGATCCTGAAAAAGCAAGAGCTTATTATGAAAGCGTTCCACCAAAAAACAGGCATACTTGCTCTATGTGTGGCAAAATGTGTGCAATAAGAACGACAAATATGATTTTGGATGGCAAAAAAGTTGAATTGCAAGAGGACAACTAATGAAATTGACTGACAAAATAAAATATGCAGTGTTTGATTTGGATGGCACTTTGTTTGACTCAATGTGGCTTTGGAAAAAGATTGATTATGATTATCTTTCAAAGCGTGGGGTTCAAGTGCCTGACGACTATATGAAATGCATAAATCATATGAGCGTAATTGACACGGCTTTATATTCAATAGAACGCTTTAATCTTAAGGATACACCTGAGCAACTTATTAGTGAATGGCTAGAGATGGCAAAACAGGCGTATTGTGAACAAATATTACTAAAACCTTATGCGTTGGAATTTTTGCAAATGCTAAAACAAAAGAATATTCATATGTCTGTTGCAACCTCTTTGAGTTTAGAGCTTGCATTGCCTGCGTTGAAAAGAAATGGAATTTTGCATTTTTTTGACAATGTTGTTAACAGCGAGCAAGTAAAGCGAGGCAAAGGATTTCCAGATATTTATCTCAAAGCAATAAGTCGCACACAGTTTGAACCGTCAGAGTGTGTTGTGTTTGAGGATATTTTGCAAGGAGTAAAAGGTGCAAAAGCAGGTGGATTTTATGTGGTAGGTGTTTATGATAAGGAATCTGAACAAGACCACAATCAAATGAAAGAAATTGCAAATATGTTCATAAATAATTTTGGCGATTTAATGTGAAAAGGCTGATTGTATCAGTCTTTTTTTATGCAATTTGTGTTGTTTTAAATCATCTTTATTTGTTTCTAAATTGATAAAACGATATATTTAGTTGAGCAATTATTTAATAATATTCTATAAGTATAGTTTAAAATTTAATTGTCAAAGCAACCAAATAATTAAAATACAGAAACAAATCATTCAGCAATTTGGTAATATTTTCCGAAATAATCAAATTTTGATGAAAAATAATATATTTTATATTAAAAACACTTGCAAATTTTGTGCAAAAAGTTTAATATTGCGATAGGAGGTGGAATATGCAGGTTCTAATAACTACTGCAATTGCTGTTGCAACAATGCTGGCATATGCAGTGCCGGGTTTTTTGACAATAAAATGTAAATTGATAAAACCAGAAAGTATATCTGCCTTTTCGGTTATGCTTATGTATGTTTGTCAACCTATGCTGACAATCACATCTTTTTTGAATGCAACTTTTTCTTTAGATTTCTTTTGGCAAATGGTTGTTGCATTTGTGCTTGCTGCAGTTTTGCAACTAGGAGTCATTTTGATTGCTTATGCTTGTTTGAAAAAGCAATACGAAAAAGATATTAAGTATCGCGTGGCAACAGTAGCAACTGCGTTTGGTAATTGTGGATTTATGGGAGTGCCACTTTTGCAAGCAATTATGCCTGAGGCTGTCAGGGGTAATGCAGTGGTATTGTCAGTTATGTTTTTGTTGGGATTGAACCTTATCGGTTGGACTTTTGCATCCTATCTTATCAGTGGAGACAAAAAGTTTATCAGTGCAAAAAAGGCTTTTATCAATCCTGCAATGCTGGGCTTAGTGATTGGCTTGCCACTTTTTATTTGTGGTGTCAAGCTTCCAACAGAAGTTTACAGTTGTGTTGAGCTACTTGGAAAAATGACAACTCCACTTTGTATGATAATTTTGGGTATGCGACTTGCCACCATAACTTTGAAGGAAATGTTTTGTTCGCCATTCCAATATGCCATTGTGGGAATAAAGCAACTTGCTATGCCAATGCTTGGAATGTTGCTTGTGTGGTTCATTCCGTTGGATTTTTATATTCGCCAAACGCTGTTTATTTTGGCTGCAACTCCTGTTGCAAGTATAACTTTAAACTTTGCAGAAATGCTTGGCAAAGGACAAAAAACTGCTGCAAATCTTGTTTTGCTTGGCACAATCCTCAGCCTTTTGACTCTGCCACTTATGGCTTTGATTATGAATGCTGTGCCTGATATATATGCAGGTTAAGTTCTACCATATCACAGATAATAATGTAAAATAATAATTTTGCGAAAAATTTTGTCTATTTTGTGCATTATTTTAATGTTAAATAAATAATAAAGTAATAATTGTACATATTAAATTGTATATAAAGCTGTAAATTAAGATGATTTTTACAAAAAATTTAAATTTTTGGTAAAATTTTCTTGCTAAACAAAAAAAATAAAAAAATTTTCTAAAAAAGTATTGACATTTATTGATAAGTGATATAATATATTGCAATGAAGCATAACGAAGGGGGGTAATATGCCTAGATACAAAAAATGTCCTAGATGCGAACTGAACTATATTTTGGAAGAGGAAGATTATTGCGAAGTTTGCAAGGCTGAATTGAAAGGAATAGATACAAATATTGAGGATGAAGAGGAAGTTCTTTGCCCAAGGTGTAAGCAAAATTATGTTGAACCAGGCGAGAAATATTGCTCTGCATGCTTGCAAAAAATGCAAGGCGATTGGGATGAGGATGTGAAAGCCGAAGTTGAAGAGGATGAAGATTTGACATCACTTTCTGAAATGGAAGAGCAAGAATGGGCTGACGACGAAATGGATTCCTTCGATGATGATGACGGCTTTGGCAATGAGGCAGACTTTATTGATATTGAAGATGACTTTGACGGAAAGGACGAGGAGTCTGAATATGAAGGTGAGGATGACTTTGAGGAAGACGAGCTAGAAAAAGACTTTGAAGAAGTTGAAAAATTGCAAGAGTTTGGCGACTTTGACGAGGACGAAGATGACCTTGACGAAGATTTTTCTGACGACGCTGATAATTTGTAATTTGATTGCAAATTTACTGCTTTTGATATAGAGCTTAATGCTATAAAATTTTAACTGCTTGTAAGGTTATTATATAAATTTGTTAATTAAAATTACTATAAAACAAAAGAATGATTTCGTTTGAAATCATTCTTTTTGTTTGAATTAATGTTTAACTGCAAGTTTTAACTTTGTCTTGCAAAAATATTAAAGAACATTGAAAATTTTCATTGCGTTCTTTTCTTTAGCACGCTTGTATGAAACAAAGATGTCAACAAGAGGCCAAATACCACAAGTAACCCAACCAAGCAAAAGTTTAGCAATGCCAAGACCTGTGTCGCCAATCATAAATCTGTCTACACCAAATCCACCCAAGAAGATAGAAAACAACAAAATGTGTGTAGGGTTGTACAAATTCATTGCACAGATTGTGCTCATAACAGAGTCATCGCACTCTTCGAGTTTTTGCTTCAACAAAATAGTTTTGTCTTCAGGAATCTTGCCACTTAGGCTCATCAATAATTGATTAACATTCTCTTTAGTCATAAAAACCTCCAAAAAATACAATTTATATTTTTATCATACGATATGTATTATTATAAAACATAAAAATCAACTTGTCAATACAATATGAATAATTTATACCATTTTTTTTCAGTGTTTTGTATAATTAAAATAAAGGGATTGTCTTGATGGCAAAGATAGGAGAAATGTTCAGATTAAAAGAATTACGAGAGGAAAATGGTCTAAAAAGAAGTGAGCTGGCAAGAGCATTAAATATTAATGCAGGAACAATAGCAAATTACGAAAACGAAATTCGTGAAGCACCTTATGAATATCTTGTGTTGTTCGCAAATTATTTTGATGTCAGCATTGATTACTTGCTTGGGAAAGAACCAAAAGAAGAAATTGCAAATCCTTTGTCAGGAGCATTGACAAGCAATGAAAGACAACTGATTAGCTCTTACAGAATGTTGAATAACAAAGCAAAAGAAAGAGTAAGCGAGTATATTGAACTGTGGAAAAACAACAACTGATTTGATGCGTTTTAAAAATAAGCTAAGTCATATTTTGTCGCAACCTATTATTATTAATTTATCAATAGGTCGATATATTTTGCAAATAAAAAGCAAGCTATTTCAATGCTTGCTTTTTGTCACTATATTTAAGAAAAGTTGAAAGAATTTGCTTATCAACTATAAGGAATAACAAAAATTTTACTATTAAAATAAATTTTTATTAATATTTTATCGGAAAAAAGGTTGAGGATAAGTATATAAAATTGACTTGTCACGCACAAAATAACTAACTATGAAAGCAATTCCTATTATCGCAATAATAATAAAAATTATATATTTTTTTGATGTTTTTTTCAATATAAGTCGTGAATGACATAAAAATAAGAAAGCGATTGGGAAAAGCCAAAAAAGTGGATGTAGCTGCCAAGCTATTGCAAATTTACCTTGAAAAAAAGCTACAATTGCTCTTGTTATTCCACAAAGTGGGCAAGGAATGTTAAACAATGCAAAAAGAGGGCAAGGCACAAAGATAACAAAAAGTGCCAAAGCAGTAAGCATTACCATATGCATCAAAATAATTTTAATAATTTTCTTTTGCATTTTCAACCTTTATTTTGTTTTTTGAAATAAATAATCATACGATTTATTTTATTATATTTGCAAAAATCAAATTTGTCAACTCAAATTGTATGATTTTGGCTGGCGAATTTGTCACTCTGAACATAATGGGGTACCCACTTGGATTGTTGAATATGTTATTCCGAGTTTATCAAGGGATTTCAGATTTGGCTTGTTGAGTGGAGGAAAAGGTATCATTTTGGAAAGTTAAACAAAAATAAACAAGCTGGGTGAAAACTTGGCTTGTTTTTGCTTAAAATTGCAAAAATTTCAGTGTTTTTTATTCGCCAAAACAAATGTAAAAAAATGTAAAAAATTTGACTAAAAATATTGAATTTTTACACGCAATGTGGTATAATATTTACATTACAAATGATTTAACTAAAACGGAGTGTTTTTATGAGAGTTGACAGCAGACCAATTAAAACAAAAAAGAGTATTAAACAGGCACTTTTGGTATTGCTTAAGGAGAAAGATATCTCAAGTATTACCATAAGCGAACTTGCAAATTGTGCAAATGTAAGCAGAAAAACATTTTATTTGCATTACAAGGATATTTCTCAAATTTTGGAAGATATCAAAAATGATTTGCAAAATTTGTTTGATGACAGCGTAATGAAGGATAAACGAGTTGGATTTCGTGTGCGCACTTTAAATTTTATCAACAATATTGTGCAAAGAGTTAATGAAGAGGAAGATTATTATGCATTAATGGCAAGTTCAGATTATGCAAAAATTATCTTTAACCCTATTGAGGACAGATTGAAGGAAGAATTTTTGTATGCATTGGATACCGAAACTAATCTTAAACAAGATGTAAAAGAATGTCTTATTGACTTTATGATTGGTGGTATTGTAAACAGTGTGTTGAAATGGGCTAACAATCCTGATGGAATTTCTCCTGCAGAGCAATCAAGAATTTTGTTTGAAATTATAAATAACAATGTTGCATGCTATTTAAACAGCAATTTTAATGGATATTGATTAAATATTTGTTTTTGAAAATTTTCTTAAACAATAATTTGCTTTGCGATTTCTGATTAACTTTTTGCTTGCGAGATTGACAATTGCAAAATATTATTGAAATGTCAATTATGAGTTAAAAGGCAAACTTGTAGTATTATAGTAAAATTATTGCTTTATTGTGGCAATAGTTTTATTTTGATATTTTTTTGAATACATTTTATTATCTAAAGTTGCAGCTAAAGTGTGGTGTAGCCATATTTTGCAGTGGCTTATGTAAATTCAAATTAAAAACAGCTTGGTTGGAGGGATATATGAAAGTTTTGATGATTAATGGCAGTCCACATAAAAATGGTTCCACATACACTGCACTTACCATTGTTGGTGAGGAACTTAAAAAATACGGCGTTGACTACGAGATTATGTGGATTGGTGCAAAGCCAGTAAGTGGTTGCCTTGCGTGCAGCACTTGCAAACAAACTGGCAAATGTGTGTTTGACGACATTGTCAATGAGTTTATGGAAAAAGGAAAAGATTGTGATGGTTTTGTTTTTGGTTCGCCTGTATATTATGCAAGTGCAACAGGACAAATTACAAGCTTTTTGGACAGATTGTTTATGGCTTACAGACAATCAATGAAATACAAGCCTGCTTTCAGCGTTGTTTGTCAAAGACGCAGTGGTGCTACAAATACATATGATCAAATTAACAAATACATTGGTATCAGCAATATGATTCAAGTTCCATCAAAGTATTGGAATATGATGATTGGCAGAAATCCTGAGGAAGTTTTGAAGGATGAGGAAGGCATACAAATTATGCAAAATCTTGCAAAAAATATGGCTTGGCTTATCAAAGTGCTTAAACTTGCAGATAATAATGGTATTGGCACACCAGACGACCTTTTTTGTTGACTTATCAAAGTCGCTATGCTAAAATGTATACAATAAATTTATGGAGATAAACTGATGGAAGAAATTTTTGAAAGAGTAGCACAGCTGAAGGCAGAAAAAAATGCCGTTATTCTTGCACATTATTATGTGAATGGGGATGTTCAGCAAGTTGCAGATTATATTGGCGATTCATACTATCTTAGCAAGGTGGCAACAACTCTTTCTGAAAAAGTAATTGTGTTTGCAGGCGTTAATTTTATGGCAGACAGCGCAAAAGTGCTTAACCCCGACAAAAAGGTTATTTTGCCTGACAGCACAGCTGATTGCCCTATGGCACACATGGTAACCACTGCACAAATCAAAAAGGTAAGAGAGCTTTATGAAGATGTTGCAGTTGTTTGTTATATCAATTCTACATTGGAGCTTAAGGCAGAAAGTGATGTTTGCGTTACAAGTGCAAATGCCGTTAAAGTTGTTAAGGCATTGCCAAACAAAAACATATTTTTCATACCGGATAAAAATCTTGCTCATTTTGTGGCAGAACAAATACCAGAAAAACATTTTATTTACAACGAGGGTTATTGCCCTGTGCACAACTATATGGCAGTGAAATATGTGGAAGAAATCAAGGAAAAATATCCTGACATCAAAATTCTTGCACATCCAGAATGTCCAAGACAAGTGCTTGCTCAAGCTGATTACATTGGCAGTACATCGGGTATTATTGATTTTGCAAAAGCAAGCAATGATACAAAATTTTTGATTTGCACTGAAAATGGTGTGGGTCATAAATTGCAACTGGACAACCCTAACAAAATGTTTATTTTTAATGATTTAAGCATTTGTCAAGATATGAAAAAAATCACTTTGCAAAGCGTGATTAAATCTTTGGAGAGTCTTGCTCCTGAAGTTGAAATTGATTTGGAGCTTGGCAAAAAGGCTCTTAAGCCATTGGAAAAAATGTTGGAACTTGCAAAATAATTTTGGATAAATGTTAGCAAAAAAACAAAAATTTTGCAAATAAACAATCAAAAATCGATACTATTTTAAATAAAAACAACAGATTACTTAAAGATGAAGGATAACTGTATGGATAATTTTTATGATGTCATTGTGGTGGGGACAGGTGTTGCAGGATTGTATACTTGCCTTAAACTTTCAAAGGACAAAAAGGTGTTGCTACTTACAAAAGACGAAGTGCTGAATTGTGATTCTTATTTGGCACAAGGTGGCATTTGCACTTTGCTTGACGAGGCAGACTATAAACCATATTTTGAAGATACAATGCGCGCAGGCAGATACGAAAATGATATGATTGCCGTGGATGATATGATAAGGCAATCAAAGGAAATTATTAGCGATTTGATTGGCAAAGGTGTGGATTTTGACAAAAACGCCGATGGTAGTTTGAACTATACTAGAGAGGGTGGACATTCCACTTTTCGCATTTTGCACCACCAAGATGTTACAGGCAAGGAAATTACCTCTAAACTTTATGACAGAGTGAAGGAACTTGAAAATGTTACAATCAAAGAATTTGCACTTGTGATGGATATTATCAAACAGGACAAAATTTGTTGTGGCGTAATTGTAAAAGAAAATCAAAAGAACCCACAGCCAGTTTACGCGAGAGATGTTGTTTTTGCAACTGGTGGTTTAGGAGGTTTGTTTTTAAACTCTACAAACTTTGGGCATATTACGGGAGATTCCTTTGCCATTGCTATCAGAAATGGTGTGGAATTGAAAAACATAAACTACATTCAAATTCATCCTACTGTGCTTTTTTCAAAAGCAAAAGGCAGAAGATTTTTGATATCTGAGTCAGTAAGAGGAGAGGGAGCAAAGTTGCTTAACAAAAATGGCGAAAGATTTGTTAATGAATTGTTGCCAAGAGACATTGTTGCAGGTGCTATTTTGCAACAAATGAAAAAAGATAACACAGAGCATGTTTGGTTGGATTTCAGCGATATTTCAAAAGATGAAATTTTGCATCATTTCCCTAATATATACAATAAATGCTTGGAAGAAGGCTTTGATGTCACAAAACAGCCAATTCCCGTTGTGCCAGCACAGCACTATTTGATGGGTGGAATTCGTGCTGATATTTGTGGGGTAACATCACTTAAGCATTTGTATGCTGTTGGAGAAACTGCAAACAATGGAGTGCATGGCGCAAACAGATTGGCAAGCAACTCGCTGCTTGAAAGTTTGACTTTTGCAAAAAATTGCGCAAGAGTGATAAATTACGATAGCTGGTCGGTGGATATAAAGCAAGTTGACATTGACCTCGCAAAATATGCTGATGTTGAAAAATGGCAATCTGAAAACAAAAAATTGGTGCTTGAAGAAATAAAAAAGAATGATGAGGTGTTTTATGATAAATGGTGTAACATTAAAGGCTAATGTGGATAAATATATTTTGTCTGCGTTGCAAGAGGACATAACTTCTGAGGATGTAACAACCAATGCAATTATGCCTTATGATATGATGGGCGAGGTGCAATTGATTGCGAAACAAGATGGCATTTTGTGTGGTATTGATGTTTTCAAAAGATGTTTTACCATTGTGGACGAAAATGTTAAGTTTGACATCAAAAAAATTGACGGACAAACTATCACAAAAGGCGAATTGTTGGGAACAATAACTGGTAATATCAGCGTTTTGTTGTCTTCTGAAAGAATTGCACTAAATTACTTGCAAAGAATGAGTGGCATTGCAACTTTTACAAATGCGTGCGTAAAACAGTTGGAAGGATACAAAACAAAATTGCTTGACACAAGAAAAACTACACCAAATATGAGATTTTTTGAAAAATATGCTGTAAAAATTGGTGGAGCATACAATCACAGATACAATCTTACTGATGGAGTGCTTATTAAAGATAATCACATTGGTGCTGCAGGAAGTGTGGCAAAAGCTATTGCAATGGCAAAAGAATATGCACCTTTTGTAAGAAAAGTTGAGGTTGAAACGGAAAATCTTGATATGGTAAAACAGGCTGTTGAGGCAGGTGCCGATATCATTATGCTTGACAATATGGATAATGCGACAATGAAAAAAGCAGTTGAAATTATTGCAGGCAGAGCACAAACAGAGTGCTCAGGCAATGTAACAAAAGAAAGACTAAAAGAAATTGCTGAAATTGGTGTGGATTATGTTTCAAGTGGTGCTTTGACTTATGGTGCACCATTGCTTGATTTATCTTTGAAAAATTTGCACGCAATCAATTAATTTTAAATTGTAAAACTGTAACAAATTAAAAGTTTAATACATATAATAAAATAACAAGCTAGGTGATATTATAGAGTGTATACTCATTTGTAATATCACTTAGCTTTTATATATTGTGGGCAAGCTTAAAATAAAAATCAATCAAAATCAATCGCTGCGTAATATTTTATAAATATTGTTTTTTAAGTAGTCATAATTATTGGGATATCATACAAATACATGATATTATGGTACTATCAATTTGAAATATATATTTTTATACATTAAGATAATTAGAGATTGATTGCAAATTAATGGATTCGAAAAACAAAAAGAGCTGATTGATACAGCTCTTTTTTTAATCGTGTTTTATATTTTGTACTATAACGCCGTGATTTGCTCCAAGTTTGCAAACAACAATAAAAGTGTCTGCAATGCCAGCGCTGTTTGTGCTGATTGTGTAAATTTGCTTTGGTATAAGGTTGTTTTGTGAAAGAGTAGTGATAACTTCGGCCATTCTTTCTGCCTTGTGAACAAGATAAAAAAGACCACCAAACTTAAGGATTTTGCAAGTGCTTTGAATAAGTTGTTCCAAAGTCAGCTTTATTTCGTGGCGTGCAATTGCAATGTTTTCGGAAAGTCTTGTTTCTCCACTACCTGTTTTATAATATGGAGGGTTGCAAACGACTATATCTGCATATCCACTTGGGATAAAGTCAGAAATATTTTTGACATCTGCATTCAAAATTTCAACTCTGTCTTCAAGTTTATTCATAGCGACAGATCTTGTTGCCATATTTGCCATATCCTCTTGAATTTCCACCCCGATGACTTTTTGGCAAGATGTTTTGAGTGCAATTAAAATGCTTATTATTCCACCACCTGCACACAAATCCACAACCTTACTTTTGCTGTTTGCACGCACCATATTTGCAAGCATAACAGAGTCGGATGTAAAGCAATATTTATCTTTGTGGCTTATGATAAATCGTCCGTCCAAACACAAGTCGTCCAATCTTTCGCCGTCAAGTAAAAAGTCATTGTTTTGCATACTTATTCCTCAAGTTCGCCGTCCAAATCAGAGTCGCTGTCAACATCGTCATTGTAATGTGTTGCAGACTTTATGTCAGACAATTTGTATTCACCAAAAATAGTTGCACCTTCTTCATTTTGAAATTTTGCTTTAATTGTTTTGTGCAAAATATCAATGCTATCCACAACAGCCTCGCCGTCATTTGTCAAAATTGTTGAGCCAACTTTTGGCATTTCACGCAATGTTTCTGCGTAGTAGTCGTTTTCATATTTAAGGCAACACATAAGTTTGCCACAAACTCCACTTATTTTTTGTGGATTAAGTGATAATCCTTGATTTTTTGCCATTTTGATTGTCACTTTTTCAAAGTCCACCAAGTGAGAGTGGCAACAGCAAACTCTGCCACAAGGTGCAAGTGCGCCCCTAAGTTTAATGTCGTCACGCTCGTAAATTTGTCTTAGTTCAATTCTTGATTTAAGCACAACGGCAAGGTCTTTAACAAGTTCTCTGAAATCAACTCTGCCTTCAGATGTGAAAGAAAAAATTGCTTTGCTTTTGTCAAAGGTGTATTCGGCATCAACCAGTTTCATTGGAAGGTTGTGTTTTTGAATTTTTTCCAAGCACACATCATATGCCCATTTTTTCTTTTCCATATTTTCAGCATTTTGCTTTATGTCTTTTTCAGTTGCTTTTCTGATAACATCTTTCAAGGGTTTAACAATTTCGCCATCATCCACAAAATGATTGGATGTGGTTACAGTGCCAAACTCAATACCACGAGCAGTTTCAACGATAACTCCGTCGCCAACCTCAAAAGCTATATCCTTTGGATTGAAAAAGTAAGATTTTTTATTTGAATGGAATTTTACTCCTATAACTTGTTGCATATTTTCTCCTTTATTTTAAAGATAAAAATTTTATCTTTGTTTTAAATTGTCTGTTGTCTTGTATTGCAAAACAATAAGGTTATTTATTTTTATAATTTGTACTTTTATATATTTGTTATCTGCACTTGATAGGGCAGTCATAATAATCAATTGTAATATATAATTAATAATCAAAATTATAATCATAAATTAGTTTGCTGTCAGATATTTGATTTCTGCAATTTTCAGCAAAAAGTTTGTTGCCACTGCTTGAGGATTGCAATTGCTGTTAAGCCTTTTTGCTGTATCCACAACAAGGTCGGTTAAATTAGCAAGTGTAGCAATGTTGTAGGTTATGGCAAGTGGATTAGGTATATTATTGATTATATCCTCAATGGTGCTGGATATAATTCCTTCAAGCACAGAAAGTGAATAAAGCATTTCATCTTTGTCAGTGCCTAGGTGATTTACGAACCCTGCAATCAATGATGTAGAGGTGTAATCTGTCAGCAAGTTTATCATTTTGTTGTAGTATTCTTTAAATTTTTCGTCTGCAATCAAAGATTTTGCAAGTGTTAAATTGCCTTTGCTAAATTTGACTGCAAGTTCAATATTTTGTGAATTAGTATCGATTTTCGCAAGTTCTTTTGCAATATTTTGATTGTTCCAAATGTTAAGATAAAGCTTTTTTACACGAGATTTGATTGTTTGCAGCATATTGGCTTCGCTTTGCACTGCCAAAATGATTATCACGCCTTCTGTTGGCTCTTCCAATGTTTTAAGCAGTTTGTTTTGGCTCGCCTCATTCATACTTTCGGCATTGCATATAACATAAATCTTATAGTTTTTTTCAATTGCAGAAATTGCTGTATCATTGATAAGTTCTTTTATGTCGTCAACTTTAATGCTTGTGTCTTTTTTCAAAAAGTAGACATTTGGGTTGTTGTGGTGCTCAAGCCTTAGGCACTCGTCACATTCTCCACACGCCTCGTGCTTTTTGCAATATATAGTTTGCAACATTACAGCAACAAAATTATCCAAAGTTTCTTTATCTTCGGATATTAACATATAGCTGTGAGCAATTCTGTTTTGTTTTGCGTCTTGCTCAACAATTTTGTAAGCTTTTGATTGTTTTATAACCTCGCTGTATTCTATCACTTGATTATTCCTCTTGCTTGCAAATTGCGAATTATTGCAGTGTGAGTTTCAAATTTGTTGCCTCTTGGTGAAATGCTTATTATGCGATCAGGATACATATCAATTGCTTTTTTGTAGCCTTCGTAAACTCTTTTATGAAATTCCAATGATTGCAATTCCATACGATCGCCTTCGTCACGACCACCTTTTCTTTTAAAAGCGTCATCTGGAGGAAGGTCAAGAAAAATTGTAATATCAGGCATATAATTTCCACAAACAATTTGATTTAAGGAATTGATAATGTCAACACCCAGATTTCTTGCAAAGCCTTGGTAAGCCATTGTGCTGTCAATAAAACGGTCGCAAATAACAAGTTCGCCACCCTCAATGGCAGGAATGATAACTTGTCCCATAAGTTGTGCACGGGCAGAAGAATAAAGCATTGCCTCGCAAAGTGGAGTCATTTCGTTGTTTTGTGGGTCAAGTATGATTTTTCTGATTTTTTCACTAAGCATATTGCCACCTGGCTCACGCAAAAACATTGCTTTCTGTTCAGTTCTTCTAAGGTAGTCTTTCAGCATATTAACTTGTGTTGATTTGCCAACGCCTTCGCAACCTTCAAAAGTGATAAATTTTCCTCTTGCCATATTTTATCCTCTATCGTAATAAATTATTTTATATTGTAGTGTTTACCAAATAGTTTTTAAAATTCTTATTTAACTAATCGATAATATTTGCTAATCGTCAATAACAAAGATTAAACTTATTTGAAATTATGATATATCTTATAATGTTTAATTTTCATTTGTTAGCTTTTATAAACTGGTATTTTTCCATTGATTAGTCCAAAAATTTCGCATTTTGTGGTGAGTAAAAAATCAATTATTTCGCTATCCAAAATGTCCCCAGTCGTGATTATCGGAGTGCCAGGAGGATATATCCCTATATTGCCAGCAGCAATTCTATCTACGCATTTATCTGCCTGCAAAAATTCAACTTTTTTGCATTTAGTATCGATTTTTGATAGTTTTTTTGTGTTTATTTTGATAGCTTTTTCTTGCACATCAATGTTGTTTAAAACTTGTGCCAATGTGCTCAAATGCTTGCAGTTGTAAGGTGTTACTATTGCAACCAAAATATCATAATAGGTCATTTCCAAAAAGATATTTTGCTCTTCAAGCTTGTTTGCAATGCTTTTTCCGTCCAAGCCTTTTGCACAAATGCAAAGGCGTGTTTTGTCATGCGTTTCAACAACATGATATTTGTCACAAAGTTGTTTTTTAAAAATTTCTATTTGTGCAATGCAGTTGTTGTATAAAGTTTCGCCGCTTTGTGAAAAATTGCAAATAGCATTGTCAATACTTGCCATAGTAAGATAGCTTGGACTTGAGGAGTGCAACACACTTCTAGAATAGTAAAGCAAATCAAAAATTTTTTGGTCATTACATAATATTCCTGCCCCACCTGTTAGTACTGGTAAAGTTTTGTGAAAGGAAAGTATTGTGATGTCAGCATCCTTTGTGTCAAGCTGTGGCAGATTTTTGCAAAAAGTAAAGTGTGAACCATGACTTGCATCTACAATTACAACAGCAGAGGTGTTCTGTAATTTGCAAATATCTTTGACTTTTCCAAAATAATCGGGTGTTGTGATTAAAACAGCATCAAAATCATTTGGATTAATATTGTCTAAATCATTCGCATATGTAATATTAAAGTTAAATGCATTTGCATAGTTGTGCACAGATTTGTGGCAGTCGCCAATCAAAAGTAGCTTGTTTCCAATATTTTTTGCCGTATGTAGGGCAATTGCAACACCCATGGTTGCACCATTTGTTAGCATCAAAGCATATTTTGTGCCGTATGCTTTTGCAATGTTTTGCTCGCAATTTTTAATCACGCCATTGCTTTCAATCAAATTGTCTGAAAAAGATAGTTCAGTAATATCCATTGCTGTGGTTATTTGAATATCTTCGCCATTATGAGCAGGCATATGAAAACGAATTGGTTCAGATTTTGCATAATTTAATGCACTTGAAAACAATTTGTTTTGCATATTATCCTCCGTGATAGTCTATTTTGTATTGAGTTGAATGTTTTTTTTATTTTAACGGCAGTTAAAATTCGCGTACAATCATTATAACAGCCAAAGCTCGTCGCAAAGCAGCCCGGAGGGATATTTTGCAGTGACGAACGCTATTTCAATGAGGAGCGAGCTTGGTAAACAAGCAAATGACGGCAGTCATTTAATTTTAACGGCAGTTAAAATTCGCGTACAATCATTATACAATAAAATTTGCATAATTGCAACGCATTTTGTAAATTATATAAAATTCGACTGATTTTTTATATTTTATAATAATTATAAAAGTTATATATGACTATAATCATTGACAACAGCAATTTAAAATGTTAGAATGTAATTGGTATCTTTTGGATATTTGGTACTATTTGTAAATTTTAGAACTACTTGCGATAAAAATTTATCGATTTATTATATTGGAGAGTGTAATGGCAAAACAACTGAAAATAGCGTTTTTGGGTGGTGTTGGCGAAATTGGCAAAAATATGACTGCTGTGGAATATGGCGACAATATTTTTATAATTGATTGCGGCTCAATGTTTCCCACAAACGATACTCCGGGAATTGACTTGGTAATTCCTGATTTTAATTATATCATAAAAAATAAAGACAAAGTGAGGGCAATTTTGCTTACCCACGGACACGAAGACCATATTGGAGGAATGCCGTATTTGCTTAAGGAATTGCCTGATGTGAAAGTTTATGGCTCAAAGCTTACTCTTGCACTTTTGCAACACAAATTGAATGAGGCCAAAATCACAATGCCCAAATGCGTTTGCGTTGAGGGGGGCAGTGTGGAAAAAATAGGAGTTTTCTCCGTGGAATTTATCAAACAAAGTCACTCTATATCGGGGGCTTTCGCACTTGCAATTTCCACACCTATCGGCGTTATTTTTCATACAGGCGATTTCAAAATTGACTACACCCCAATTGATGGCGAGCGAGCAGATTTGTCAAGATTTGCAAGACTGGGTGATGAAGGTGTTTTGCTTATGCTTAGCGAAAGCACTAATATTGAAAAAAATGGCTATTCAATGAGTGAAAGTGCAGTTGGTGCAACAATAGATAAGCTTTTTGCAAACAATTTGGATTCAAGAATAATAATTGCAACTTTTGCAAGCAATGTGCACAGAATGCAACAGATTATTAATATCTGCGAAAAATATGGCAGAAAAGTTGTGTTTAATGGCAGAAGTATGCTTAAGGTAAGTGAACTTGCAAGGCAGATTGGCGAGCTTAACTACAAGCCAGGCACTGTGGTTGAGGCAGAACAAATGGATAAATATCCTGCACGCAAAATTTGCATTATTTCCACAGGTTCACAAGGCGAGCCGATGAGCGCTTTAACACGAATGGCAAGTGGAGATGACAAAATAATTGTTGGCAAAAACGATGTTATTATTTTGTCTTCTTCTCCAATTCCGGGCAATGAAAAATATGTGTACAACACAATTAACAATCTTTATCAAAGAGGCGCAAAAGTCATTTATGGCTCACTTGGCGATTTGCATGTGTCAGGTCACGCTTGCAAAGAAGAATTAAAACTTATGTTGTCTTTGATCAGACCAAAGTTTTTTATCCCTGTTCATGGTGAGTATAGGCATTTGAAACAGCATGAAGAACTTGCAATGTCACTAGGTGTTCCTCAAAAAAACATTAGCATTTGTGAAATTGGCTCTCAAATTGAAATCAAAAAGACAAAACTTGCAACTTGTGAGAGCATTACAGCAGGTAGCGTTTATGTTGACGGGTTGATGGATGTGGATGATATCGTTTTGCGTGACAGAACACAACTATCAAAAGATGGTTTTGTGGTATGTTTGCTTGGAGTTAGTTTGGAGTCAAATAGTCTTTCTGCACCACCAGATATTATTGCAAGAGGTTTGCAGTTTACAGATGAAATTTTGGAAGAGATAAAAGAGGCAATTTGCAAAATGTTTGAAGGCTTTTCTTATCATGGTAGCAATGACAGGGGTAGTTTGAAAGCATCAACAAGAAGAATAATAAACAATATTATCAAAGCAAGACTAAAACAACGCCCAATGATATTGCCTATTATTATGGAAATCTAGTTTATTGTTGTTCGAAAAGATGCAGTATTTTGTGCATAGTCAGAACAAAATAAAAAATTGCAAAATAAACTTTTCAATAAGTAGCGTTTGATTTTTGCAATACGCAATATTAAAAAAATATCAAAGTTTTCCGTGTGGAGTTTTGTATGAAAGAATTTAATAAAAAGTTTGAGGAAATAGAAAAGTCTGCACGAGAAAGATATATTCCTGTTATACTGGATGACTCAAAAGAGGAACTCTTGCAGTTGGTGAAAGTTGTGCAGCCAAAACGCATTTTGGAAATTGGCACAGCAATAGGTTATAGTGGGTCGCTTATGTTACTTGAGTGTAAAGATGCAATTCTGGATACGATAGAATTGCTGGAAGAAAGACAGAAAGAGGCAGCTTTAAACTTTGAGATGTTTGGAGTGAAGGAAAGAGTAAACAGCTATCTTGGTGATGCAATGGAAGTTTTGCCAAAGGTAATCAAAAACAACACTTATGATTTGGTGTTTATTGACGGACCAAAAAGCAAATATTTGGCATATTTAAATTTGGTTAAAAGCAACATTGCAAAAGGTGGCTATGTTTTTTGTGATAATGTGCTTTTTAGGGGTATGGTACAGAGTGGAAGAAAACCACCTCATAAATTTAGAACACTTGTTGTCGGTCTTAGAAAATTTTTGGAGAATATCAAAAATAATAGCGATTTTCGTGTGGAAATTAAGGAAAAAGGAGATGGCATTGCCATTATAAAAGTATTAAAATGATTGAATTGTTGGCGCCTTGTGGAGATTTTAACAAATTGAAAACTGCACTGCATTTTGGTGCAGATGCTGTTTATGTTGGTGGCAACAATTATGGACTTAGAAAAGGTGCCAAAAACTTCAGCAACGAAGGCTTGGCTGAGGCTGTGCAATATTGCCATGAGAGAGGTAAGAAATTGTATGTTACTTGCAATATTGTTGCACACAATAGAGATTTTGAAGGGCTTGAAGAATATTTGCAATATTTGGATAATATTGGTGTGGATGCTGTTATTGTTTCTGACCCGGGGATTATTGTTTTTTGCAAAAAAGTACTTAAAAAAACTCAAATACATTTGTCAACTCAAGCAAATGCCACAAACAAATATTCAGTTAAGTTTTGGGCAGATTGTGGTGTAAGCCGAATTGTGCTTGCAAGAGAGCTAAGCGTTGAGGAAATAAAAGAAATTAAAGATTACATTGGAGATGTTGAACTTGAGGCATTTGTGCATGGAGCAATGTGCGTTTCTCATAGTGGAAGATGTCTGTTAAGCAATTTTTTGACACACAGAGATGGCAATCATGGCGATTGTGTGCAGGCTTGCAGATGGGAATACGCCATTCACGAAGTTAACAATGACAACAAAAAGCTGATTTTGACAGAGGACGAAAAAGGCTCTTACATAATGAACAGCAAGGATTTGAATATGCTTGCAAATTTGAAAGATTTGATGGATGCAGGTGTTTGCTCTTTTAAGATTGAGGGTAGAATGAAATCGCAATATTATGTGGGGACTGTTATCAATGCTTACAGAACAGCTATTGATTTGGTGCAAAAAGGTCAAGAAATTCCCGAATATTTGCAAAAAGAACTTGCAAAGACAGCACACAGAGATTACACCACAGGTTTTTATTATGGCGATAACAATACGATAAGCTATGATAACAATCAAACTGCGGGAGAATATGAGTTTATGGCTGAGGTTATCGGCTATGACAAGGCAAAAGGTGGCATTTGGGTGGAACAACGCAACAGATTTGCTATTGGTGATTGTTTGGAAATTTTGTCTGCTACTAGAGAATATCTTAATAAAAATATCATAATCGAGGTTATGGAAAATGTGGATGGAGAGGCTGTTTGTGATGCAAAGCTTGTGCAGCAAAAGCTGTTTATAAAAACTGATTATCCACTTTCAAAACACGATATTTTGAGAAAAAAGGTGGTAAAATGTTAGAAAAAAAGTGCATTTTATTGTTGTATGGCGAGGGAAGATATGATTCCAGTATGATGGCCGTGAAAGAATATATCGAATCTTGTGGAAACGCTTATGTTGTTGCAATAAGCGATAAGGAATTGTACCCATTTTTTAGGTACAAGTTTGCATTTTATTCATACAGATTTTTAAGCAGAGGCTGTGCGTGGCTTAACAATTTGCATTTAAGTTTTAATACATTTTGGAATAGACTGAATGTGAATAAAAGCAAAAAACAATGCAAGGAAATGATTGCGCCTAATGGTGGGTTGAAAGGACTTGCATACAACTGGACTGAACAATACAGAAGGATTAGAAATATTCTTTTGCGCTACAATCCTGAGGTTGTTGTTTGCAGTACTCCAAAACTATTGCGTGATGCAGCAAAGGCTTGTGATAAGGCTAAACTTAAAAATATTGATATTTGTGCACTTGTCACAGACTATTGCTTGGATGCAAGATTTGTAAATTTTAAGACAAATAAATATTTTGTTCAAAACAATGATGTTAAGGAAAGGCTCGTATCTTTAGGGATAGAAGAGGAGAAAATAGATGTTATTGGCACTCCACTTTCCAAGCAAAGCAAAGAGACTTTTGACAAGGGGCAAGTGCTTGAGGAACTTGGCATTAACAATGACAAAATGAACATTGTCATTGTGGGGGGAAGATATGGTCAATCTGCTGTGAGAAATGTGTTTACAAGTCTTGCAGAATTGGAAAATGACATCAATATCATTGTGCTTAGTGGTGGAAACAACGGCTTGATTAAGTATTGTGAATTGATAACCAAAAACCGTAAGATAGAGGATAAAGTTAAGCTGATTGAGGGTATTGATAAGTTTGCAAAACTTTATAGCGTTGCAGATATTTTGATAACTTCTCCAACAGCATCAATAACTTATGAGGCGATGTATCACAACAAAAATCTTATTTTGTGCAATGGTGGAGATGCACTGGAAAACAGAAATTCGCATTATCTTGCAACAAATCAACTTGCACTTTTGGGCAGAAATAATGATGAGTTGATTGCAAGTATATCCAAAATTATGTCAGATGTGGAGTTTGCAAATGATATGATGTATGCACAAAATGAATTTGTAATTCCTGATTGCGACAAGGTTATGGGCGATATTATTTTGAAACTTGCCGAAAAAAATCGAAATGACAAACTTGAGGAAAAACAACAAGTTAAAAATGCAGGGCTGAAAGAACTTGAAAATCTTGAGGCAGATGAGGTTGACACTCATATTGTTGAGGAGGATAAAAATGATTAAGCATATAGTGATGTATAAATTAAAAAATCCAACAGAGGAAAATTGCAAAGCAATGGTGGATAAATTTATGTCTATGCAAGGCAAAATTGACATTTTAAAATCCGTTGTTGCAGGAACTGATTTTGTAAAAAGCTCAAGAAGTTTTGATGTTGTGCTTGAATGTGTGTTTGGAAGCAAGCAGGATATGGAGGCATATCAAGTGCACCCTGTACATATTCCTGTAAAAGAGTTTGTTGGAAGTTTGATTGAAAAAGCACATTCAGTTGATTACGAATTTTGATTTGCAAATGCTATTCAAAAATTTGTGATATTTTGTTTGAGATTAATAAAAAATAGATTAAATGTAAATGAGGAGTATATATGATTAAAGCAACAATTAATTTGGAAAATGGCAAAAAAATCAATTTAAATCTTGATGAGGAGTGTGCACCTATTTCAACTGCAAATTTTGTTAAACTTGCAAAAGCAAATCACTATAATGGTTTGATTTTTCACAGAATAATACCAAACTTTATGTGTCAAGGTGGTGGAATGACTGTGGATATGCAGCAAAAGGACAATTTAACACCAATCAAAGGCGAGTTTTTGTCAAATGGCGTAAAAAATATGCGCAAACATAAGGCAGGCACAATCAGTATGGCAAGAACAATGTTCAAGGATAGTGCAACATCTCAATTTTTCATTTGTTCGGTTGATACTCCGTTTTTGGATGGCGAATATGCGGCTTTTGGTGAAGTTGCAGACAAGGATAGTATGCAAGTTGTGTTGGATATGAGTGTTGTCAAAACTCATTCTGTGGGTTATTTTGACGATGTTCCTGTTGAACCAATAATAATAAAAAATGTGGAAATCGTGGAGGAATAAATATATATGGCAAGAATGACACTAAAGGAATTGGGGGAAAGATACAAAGATTTAGGTGGTCAAAAGGTTGAAATAAGTGGTTGGGTGCGAACAATCCGTGACAGCAAGAATTTTGCTTTCATCGAGCTTAACGATGGTAGCAGATTTAAGACGACTCAAATTGTTGCAGACAGCGACATTACTGACTATAAAGCTTTGGTAAGCCAAAATGTTGGTGCTGGTATCAGCGTTGTGGGAACTGTGGTTTTGACTCCTGAAAACAAACAACCTTTTGAAATCAAGGCAGAAAGTTTTGTGGTGGAAGCAACAAGCACACCAACTTACCCGTTGCAAAAGAAAAGACATTCAATTGAGTTTTTGCGTGAGATTGGACATCTTCGTCCAAGAACAAATCTTATGCTAGCAACTTTCAAAATAAGATCTGTTGCTGCACAAGCAATACATAGCTTTTTTGCTCAAAAAGGTTTTGTTTATGTCAACACTCCTTTAATCACAGGTAGCGATTGCGAGGGGGCAGGTGAGATGTTTAAAGTTACAACGCTTGATTTGGATAATCTTCCAAAAACGGCTGATGGCAAAATTGACTATTCAAAAGACTTTTTTGGCAAGCCTGTAAGCTTGACTGTTAGTGGACAATTAAATGCTGAGTGCTATGCTTTGGCTTTTGGTAGTGTTTACACTTTCGGTCCAACTTTCCGTGCAGAAAAAAGCTACACAGCTCGCCACGCAGCAGAGTTTTGGATGATTGAGCCGGAAATTGCTTTTGCCGACTTGCACGACGATATGGCTGTTGCTGAGGCAATGATAAAGTATGTTATCAATGATGTTTTGGAAAAGTGCCCTGAAGAAATGGAATTTTTGAACTCATTTGTGGATAAAGATTTGCTAAACAGACTTACAAAACTTGTAAACAGCGAGTTTAAAGAAGTTACTTACACAGAGGCAGTTGAAATTTTGATGAAACATAACGACCAATTCCAATTTAAGGTTGAGTGGGGTGCAGATTTGCAAACTGAGCATGAAAGATTTTTGACAGAGCAAATCTTCAACGGACCAATTTTTGTAACAAACTATCCAAAAGATATCAAAGCATTTTATATGAGAATGAATGAGGACAACAAGACAGTTGCGGCTGTGGATATGCTTGTTCCGGGTGTTGGTGAAATCATTGGTGGTTCTCAAAGAGAGGAGAGGTTTGACCTTCTTGTAAATCGTATTAAGGAATTAGGTTTGAGAGAGGAAGACTATTCTTGGTATCTTGACCTAAGAAGATTTGGTGGTGTAAAACACTCTGGTTTTGGTTTGGGATTTGAAAGATTGATTATGTACCTAACAGGCGTAAGCAATATTCGTGATGTAATTCCTTTCCCTAGAACAACTGGTTCTTGCGAGTTTTAATAGGTGCTACAATTTTAAATAATAATTGGGAGTGTGATAGCAGTTTTTGTTAAATTGACAAAGATTGCTATTGTCATTTTAAGGAGGAAATATGAGTGAATTGAACAAGCATTTGCTGATTGACATAAAGGATAGTGCAAACAATAATTGCAAGATTTTTGGTGCTGTTCGCATTTCTGTTTTAACAAGCAAAATGATTAGGATAGAGGTCAGTGAAAGTGGAAATTTCAATGACTTGCCAACTCAAAAAGTTTGGCACAGAGCTTTTGATATTGTGCAATATGACATTGCAGATATGGGCAAGTACATAGAAGTTAAAACAGCAAGCATAGCTGCCAAAATTAGCAAAGACGGCAAGCTGAAAAGTGTGCTTTTGCAAGATGGAAGAAATGTCACAAATTTTGAGTCCGGAAATTTGAAAGGCACTTGCAGAACACTTGACGGAACTATTGGTGCTGTTAAACTTGAAGATGGTGTGATATCAAAAAATGGTGTGGCAATTTTGGATGATAGTGATTCTTTGGTTTTTGATAATCAAGGCAAATTAAGTGAAAAAACAGCCAAAAATCGGGACTATTACATTTTTGCCTATGGATATGACTATCGTCAAGCGATTATAGATTTGTACAAATTGACAGGCGAAACACCACTTTTGCCACGCTATGTGCTGGGCAATTGGTGGAGCAGATATCGTGCATATACTCAACAAGAATATTTGAAGGTAATGGATGATTTTACCCAAAAAAATATTCCTATTACAGTTGCAACAGTGGATATGGATTGGCACCTTGTAAATGATATTGATAAAAAGTATAGGACAGGTAGCATTTATCCTTGGGAGTCAACAGGTTGGACTGGCTATACTTGGAATGAAAAGTTGTTTCCTGACTATAAGCAATTTTTGAAAGATTTGCACAATAGAAATTTGCGTGTAACCTTAAACTTGCACCCTGCACGAGGAGTCAGAGGCTTTGAGGTAATGTATAAGGAAATGGCTGAGGCAGTTGGTGTCGACTACACCAAGGAAGAGCCAGTTGAGTTTGATTTGACAAACGAAAAGTTTGTCAACAGCTATTTTGATATTTTGCACCATCCATATGAAAAGGACGGAGTGGATTTTTGGTGGATAGACTGGCAACAAGGCAAAAAAAGCCAAATACAAGGTCTCGACCCACTTTATGCTTTAAACCATTATCACACTTTGGATAACTCTAGAGACAATAAAAGAGGAGTTATTTTGTCAAGATATGCAGGCGTGGGGAGCCACAGATATCCACTAGGCTTTTCAGGCGACACAAACACAAGTTGGGAATGTTTGAAGTTTCAGCCATATTTTACGGCAAACGCAACAAATTGTGGATACTCTTGGTGGAGTCATGATATAGGCGGACATCATTTTGGGGTTAAAGATGATGAGCTGTATTGCAGATGGATTCAGTTTGGTGTATTTTCGCCAATCATGCGTTTGCACTCCACTCAAAATGATATAATGGGCAAGGAACCTTGGAATTATTCAGGTATTACAGAGGAAATTGCAAGCAGATATATGCGTTTGAGACATTCTTTAATTCCATATTTATACACAATGAATATGCGTACTCACAAAGAAGGCATTGCTTTGATTGAGCCTGTTTATTATGACTATCCAACAGACGAAAGGGCATACAAGTGCAAAAATAACTATATGTTTGGCAGCAATCTGCTTGTTGCACCTGTCACTGAAAAAACAGACAAAAGAACATTGACTGCACCAAGTCAAGTTTTCTTGCCAAAGGGAATTTGGACGGATATTTTTACAGGTAAAGAATATATTGGGGACAATATTTTTGAGGTTAACAGAAATTTGGGAGATATGCCTGTTTTTGCAAAACAAGGCGCAATTATTCCTCTTGCAGAAAATTGTGGTGTTTTGAATAACTGCGAAAATCCTAAAATTTTAAGACTATTGGTGTTTAAGGGTAATGGCGATTTTACCTTATATGAGGATGACGGCGAGAGCTTAGATTACAAAAAAGGCGTTTGTGCTCAAAGGAAATTTGCCGTAAGTAAAACGGAGCAGGATTTGACATTTGAAATCAATCCTGTAAATGGGGATTTATCTGTTTGCACACAAAGAAAATTTATTGTCGATTTCAAAAATATTGAAAGTTGCGATAAAATTGTGGCATTGCTAAATGATAAGCCAGTTGATATCACTGCTTTGTACACTGCAAATTCGGCAAGCAATGTAGACTTGAAAAATAATTGTTTGGAGTGTGAAATAAACTTAAAACCAACAGATAGTTTTGTTGTAAAACTTTGCAATTACAAACAAAAAAGCACTGGCAGTTTGAATGAAAACATCGTTAGAATTTTTGCAAAATATCAGTTTAAAAATACAACAAAATCTCTAATATACAACAATTTTAAAATGGTAGAAACAAAACAAGACTTGCAAAAAAGTCTTTCAAAACTTGCAACCTCAATCATTCACAAAAGATTATATTCTTGGTTAAAAGAACTGCTTTATATGTCCTTTGACGACTAATAATATTGTTGTGCAATATCTTTAAATTGAGTTTTTTATATTGCAATTATATTGTTTGATTTTTATTCTTATAAAATAATGATAACTTTTAAAATATTTAAAAAAATTAATAAACACTATTGATATTGAAAAATTATTGTGATATAATGAATGTGCAACATTAATTGTTGCACATTATATTTTTTTGGAGATATATTATGAAATGCAAAATAGGAATTAGACCTGTAATAGACGGACGCTGTGGAGGCATCCGTGAAAGTTTGGAAGAACAAACAATGAATATGGCAAAATCAGCAAAAGCACTTATTGAAAGCAATTGTTTTTATAGTGATGGCACACCTGTGGAATGTGTGATTTCTAACACGACAATTGGTGGTTCGGCAGAGGCTTGCAAGTGTGAGGAACAATTTGCCACTGAAAATGTAGTGGCGACTTTGACGGTTACTCCTTGTTGGTGCTATGGCACAGAGGTTATAGACCTTAATCCAAACACAATTAAAGCTGTTTGGGGCTTTAACGGCACAGAAAGACCAGGCGCAGTATTTTTGGCTTGTGCTGTTGCTGCAAGTGCTCAAAGAGGACTACCTATTTTTTCAATATACGGTAAAGATGTTCAAGATATTGGAGATACTGTGATTCCAGAAGATGTTAAAAACAAAATTTTGTCTTTTGCAAAGTGTGCAATCGCAGTTGGACAAATGAAAAACAAAACATATGTTGGACTTGGTGCTGTTTCAATGGGTATTGCAGGCTCTTTTCTTGACGGCAACTTTATGCAACAATATTTTGGTATTCGTGCAGAATGGGTGGATATGGTTGAGATTGACAGAAGAATTAATCTTGGCATTTATGACAAGGCAGAGTACAAAAAAGCTTTGGAATGGATAAAAGCAAATTGCAAAGAGGGCATTGATATAAATGACTACAGCAAGCCTCGTATTGTTATGTCAAAAGATAAGCTTTGGGAATATACTGCAAAAATGGTTGTTATCGTAAATGATATTATGTTTGGCAACCCTAAACTTAAAAAGATGGGATATCCAGAAGAGGCAAATGGCAGAAACGCTATTGCAGGTGGTTTCCAAGGTCAAAGACAATGGATTGACAGATTGCCAAACGGCGATTTTATGGAAAGCATTATGAACACTTCTTTTGACTGGAGAGGCAAAAAAGAGCCATTTATCCTTGCAACAGAAAATGACACTTTAAATGGTATGTCAATGCTTCTAAACAAGCTTATCACAAATCGTGCAAGCGTGTTTGCTGATGTGCGTACATATTGGTCGCCTGAGGCTGTTCAAAGAGTAACTGGTTGGAAGGCTAACGGCTTGGCTAAAAATGGATTTATTCATATGATTAACAGTGGTGCAGCTGCACTTGACGGCATTGGTGCATGTAAAGATGAAAATGGCAATGCTTGCATGAAAGAGTGGTGGAAAATTACTGAGGAAGATATCAAGGCAACAATGGATAATGTAAGATGGTCACAAGCAAATCTTGATTATTTCAGAGGTGGTGGATTCAGTTCAGATTTCAAAACTATTGCCGAAATGCCTATGACAGCAGTAAGATTGAATATGGTGGACGGATTGGGTCCAGTTTTGCAGATTGCAGAAGGTTACACAGCTGTTTTGCCTGACGAAGTTGACACAATTTTGCAAAACAGAACAGATAGAACTTGGCCATCAACTTGGTTCGTGCCAAACTTGACAGGCGAAGGTCCATTTAAGGATGTTTATAGTGTTATGGCAAACTGGGGTGCAAATCACGCAGCACTTGCTTATGGTCACATCGGTAGTGAGTTGATTACAATTGCATCAATGTTGCGTATTCCTGTAAATATGCACAATGTAAGTGAAGATAGGTTGTTCAGACCACACACTTGGACTGCATTTGGCACAAAAGATCTTGAGTCGGCAGATTACAGAGCTTGCAAAACTTACGGACCACTTTACAAATAAAAATTTGTGGGCAGTTTTTGCCCACATTTTTAAAAGTGAAAAAATGATACATTTTAAAATGCAAAAAATTGTTGTGTTGAAAAGAAAAAAAGCTTAATAATTTTTAGTGTTTGCTTTTTATTATGCAGTGTGATTTGAGGTTGTATTTTTAATGTTGTAGTTGATTAAAAATTTCACAAATTGAATTATTTAAAAATTATAATGTAAAAATGTTAAAAAAATGTGTCAAAAATCGGGGTTAAATTTAAAATTGAGAGGCGAATTTATGGTTAAAAATACAAAAAATGGAGTTTTGGAAACAATCAACAGAGTGTATTACAATGGACTTACAACAACCAGTGGTGGTAATATCTCTTGTATGGATGGCAATGGCACAATTTATATTACACCATCTGGTGTGGATAAGGGTAGTTTGACGAATGAGGACATTATGACTGTTAAGGCAGATGGCAGTGTTGAAGGCAAACATACTCCTTCAATGGAGTTGCCATTTCATTCAAATATTTACAAATGTCGTGAGGATATAAGGGCAGTTGTTCATGCTCACGCACCAAGCGTTGTGGCTTATGCAACTGCAAGAAAAATTCCTGACAGCAGCGTTGCACCTTGCTATCAAAAAATGTTGGGAAAGGTTGCTGACAGCGTTTATGATTTGCCGGGGTCATTGGCTTTGGGCGATATTGTAAAAGCTAAGTTTGATGAGGGGTACAATAGTGTTATGATGCACAATCATGGAGCAACAGTTGGTGCAGAAACACTTGAAATTGCTTACAGAAAATATGAAACTTTGGACAATTTGTGTGCAGCACTTATCAATGCAAGCATTTTGGGTGGTGTGAAAAAGTGTGATAATCACGCAGATTACAGCGTAAAAATTGCCAGTGAAAACATTGCGCTTACTGATGAAGAACTGGCTATTGCCGAGGAAATGGCAGGATTTATCAAAAGAAGTTTTTATCAAAAGTTAATGTCAACAAGTCTTGGCACTTTGTGTGTTAAAACTGATAACGGAGATATTTTGTTTAATCCAGATAGTGTCGGAAGAGATAAAATTAAGGCAAAAGACATTGCAAAGTACAGCAACGGAAAGTTTTATAATGTGTGTGACAAAACTGCCGACTATTTGCAAATTGCAGTTGAAATTTTTGCGCAAATTAAAGAGGCAAAAGTTTGCTTTATTTCTATGCCAAATGCTACTATGGGATTTAGCATTTCACACAAGTACTTTGATGCAAAATTGATTCCAGAAAGTTATATTATGCTTAAAAATGCTGTTCAGTTGGAGTGTGGTGTTTCTGCAAAGCAAATTGCTGCAAGTATGGCTACAACCAAACCTCTTGCTATTGTAAATAACGAGTGCGTTATCACAATAGGCAAAAATTTGACAAAAGCGTTTGACAGATTGGAGGTTACAGATTATTCTGCAAGGTCAATTATTTCTGCTTGCAATATTGCACAAATCACTCCGATTAATGATGAGCAAAGTGCAGAAATTGACAGAACTTTTAATGGATGGTAAAAAATATGCAGTATTTAGCAATTGATCTTGGGTCATCAAGTGCAAGAATTATGCTTGCTGACGGAAATAAAAATTTGGCATTGACGGAACTTGCAAGATTTCCACACAGTGCAAGTCTTGATAGCAATGGTCATTATCGTTGGGATATTGACAAACTTTTTGCAAGCATTAAAGAGGAAATTTGTGAGGCAATCAAAAAATATCAAATCAGCTCAATCGGAATTTGTTCGTGGGGTGTGGATTATGGCGTCATCGGGGAGGATGGCAAGCTTATTGATATGCCATATTGCTATCGTGACAGCCGTGGAGAGTTGATGTTTAAGGAATTGCACAAGCAAATAAGTCAAGAGGAGTTGTTTGCATTAAGTGGTATTTATCCAAATTCAATCAACACAATTTATCAGCTTTATGCAGATAAAATGCAAGATAGATATGCTGGTAAAATAGTAAAAATTGCAATGATTGCCGATTTATTAGCGTTTTATTTAACGGGCAATATTCGCATAGAGCGTAGCAACGCAAGCACAACTGGAATTTTGAATTTGCAAGGCACTGATTGGAATTATCAATTGCTTAATAATCTTGGCTTAGATAGTGAAATATTGCCAAAATTGATTTTTGACGGGGAGCAATACGGAGAGTTTTATGGTGTTCCCGTTGTTGCAGTTGGCACACACGACACTGCATCTGCAATATATGCTTTGGAAGGGCTAGATAACAAAACTGCATTTCTTGCGTCTGGTTCTTGGTTGCTGTTTGGAAAAGTGCTTGATAGCCCTGTGTGCGAAAAAATTGCATTTGAAAATAGGTATACCAATGAAAGGATAAATGGTGGCAAAGTCAGTCTGCTTGACAACATAAATGGTTTGTTTATCATTCAGCGTCTTGTGAGTGAAAACAACTTAAATTACAAGCAAATTGATGAAAACATTGATTGTGCAAAAGTGCTTGGAGAGTTGGATGTTGACAAACTAATGTCTCAAGACGATATGACAGGGGATATGAAAAAGCAACTTGGCATTGCAGATTGTAATATTTATGATTTGGTTAAAACAGCATATTACTCTCTTGCAAAAAGAGTAGTTCTTGCAGTTGAAAGACTTGAGCAAGTGACTGGAGAGAAAATTGAAAAAATTGTTATGACAGGTGGTGCAACAAAAGCAAAATATTTTGTGGAAATGTTAAAAAACCTTTCAAAAATCGATATTATATGCACAAAAAGCGAAGGTGCAACCTTTGGAAATGCACTTCGTCAAAGCAGGGTGTTATATGAATGAACTTATAAAACACATTGATAAACTGCACACCACAGAGCTTGGAGTTATAAGAATTCGCAGAAATCTAACTTTGGAAAATATCAATGTGGTAGAGTGGTGCAAAAGCAAATTAACTGACAATAATGCACAAATAACTCGCCAAGGCAAAAATTGGTATGCAACAATAGACAATGTAAAAATAACCATAAATGCCCACAGCTACACAATAATAACTGCACATAAAATAAAAGTATAGTAATGTATTTTTTAATATCCTATAAAAAATTAAGCATTAAATTAAAAAAGCAACTTAATTGCTATTTGCATTAAGTTGCTTTTTGTTTATCTTACTATTTTGTTTATTAGTGTAATATTATCTTGTTCCAATTTTTGCAAAAAATGTTGTTCGAAGGTATGGTCATTTGTATTTTTGGAAAACACTATATTGCAGACATTGTTATATGATATTACTGACACTAAAAAAGGTATGTAAAGTGGAGTCCCTTCAATAAATTCGTATGAAATGACACCGCATTTTTTCAAGTCATTTTTGACAATTCCAAGATTACTTAGAGATGTGCTGTTTGCTTTTTCTCCCAAGATTTTATCGCCTATTTTTAATAAAAAATTGCCTATAAATCTTGGTAAAAATCTTAGTACTCCATGCATTAATGACACTGCACTCCACATAAAGGCTTTTAATTGTTTTTCATTAGTTGCAATAGCTATGTGTTTTTTAAATTCTTGTGAAATAATGTCATCATCAATACTTTTTGTTTCAAATTGTGTTGTACTTACAAAATTTCTTAAAGTTTTACACTCAAATCTTTTTCTTAAGTCAATTGCCATTTGAATTCTAACAATTTTATTGCTTTTGTATTGGTCTTTAATTTTATTGAAAGTTGAACAAAGTGCAGTCACTAAATATTCTTGTACAGTTAGATTTTTATTATTTGCGACTGCTTTTAGTAAATTAGAATTAAAAGAATATACATTTACAATCCCTTTTCTGTTAGGAAAACTATTGCAATTGAGCTTGAAACTTTTGTTAAATAGGCTTATTGTATTGCTAATTAAGGCTTTTTCCTTTGCCGCGTGTTTTAAATATCCATCTTCAAATTCTTCTTCCCTGTATTCGCTATCATATTCGATAATGTTGGTTTTGTCAAATTCCTTACCTAAAAGTTGAAAATAACAACTTAATGTGCTGTTTAACAATGCTAGACAACCATTTGCATCACCAAGTGTATGATACATTTCCACGCAAATTAATTTTTTACCATATAAAATTCTAAAAAGTGGTTCTCCAGAATAAATATCAAAAGGCAGAAACTCGCTTGTGTATTCAATTATTTTAATTTTCATTTTTTTGCTGCAATAATCTACGATGGAGTTCCATTTTTTATTCATTGTAACAGTATACATTGGAAATCTTGGCACAACTAAATCTACAGCTTTTTGCAATATCTCAAGATTAATGTCATCAAATAGATTTGCTATCAATCTAAACTGATTTCTTGTGCAATTGTCTATTGCAAAAGGCATTGCCCCAATATCTATTTTATATCTTTTGTTTGTCATATTCATAATTTCTCCTTTGAGTATAATTTGCTTAAATTTATTCCTTTAGGAAATATAATTCAACAAATTACGGGTTAAATTTCGCCCATAATTATAACAAATAATTTTATTACTGTCAACAAATTGGGTGAAGTTTAACCCATATTTTTTTTGGCAATAATGTTAGACTAAAGGTGAATTATAACCCTTAAGAGGTGAAATTATGAATATTAGTCAAGCTGTAGCAATTAGGATAAAGGAATTGTTATTAAAACAAGGTATTTCTCAATATAAGCTTGAGCATAATGCTTGTTTATCGCACGATACAGTGAAAAGTATTATGAAAGGGAAGGCAAAAGGGGTTAATTTGAAAACTTTGGTGGCTCTAGCAGACGGATTTGGTATGACTATAAGTGAGTTTTTGGACAGCGACTTGTTTTTGTATGATAATTTAAATATGGATTGATACCCCTTGTTTATTTAAGCAAATTTTGGTTAACTTTTTTTATTAATTTGCAATAAACAAAAAAGTGCTTGCATTTTTAATCTTTTTTTGTTATTATGAATATGCTAGTAGTGGGAATAATTTTTGTGTCAAATATTATTTATAATTGCTTTTATAATCTTAAATGTACATAATATTGCAATGAGATTTTAATATTTAGCATTTTTAATTATCTCATTATTTGTTAAAAATAGCTATAAGTTATATTTTTTGCAATCAAACTTTTACTTGGGGATGTTTCGGATTCGACAAGTGGGTGTGAGATTGTGTAAGCGTGCCGTAGGTTCGTCTACGATAAAACGATCGTTTAAATTAAACGCAAAAAATAATAATCAATTGGCTTTCGCTGCGTAATTAGCGAGCCTGTCGCGCCTGTCGTCCTATCCGATAGGAGTGCGGCATCATTAAGAATAGGAAGGTCTTTTTGCCAGTGGTGTGGGGCAGAAAGATAAATCAGCACCTCATCAAAATGTAGCCTGTGCAAAAGGCGACATCGCGAAAAATTTAAAATTTGCACTTCGCACGAAGAAAGCACAGTTAATCCCCGTTTGGACACGGGTTCAACCCCCGTCATCTCCACCAATAACCAAAAAAGCACCAGTGTAGGTGCTTTTTTGGTTATAGTTATAATACTAGGGGGTGAACGCAAGGGAAAGCAGTTGCCAGTGGCAAGTGCGACCGAAGCAGGCGTGATAGCAAAAACTTAGCCCCGAGTAAGCTGTGCCCAGCATTATTCGTTATGAAAATATGGTAGGGGAATCGGATTATGTTATATTAATTCAATTTGAGAACTATTTTGATGTAACATTAGATTATTTGTTGGGCAGAACTGATAAATAGTTTTATAAATTTTTAGTTGAAATTTATTATTAATTGTGCTAAGATAAATACGAAAAATAAATCATTTTTGACTGAGTTGTGTTAATGAAATTTATGAGAATATTTTAATTAACTTTGGAATTGGGAAGTTAAGTTAATGCACAATTTAACTAGGGGTAGTATGGAAGATAATATAGATAAAAATTTTTATAATGTAATAATAATTGGCGCAGGACCCGCTGGAATTTCTACTGCGCTTAGTTTGCAATCAAATGGCATAACTGATGTTTTGGTGATAGAAAAGCACACTTTTCCTAGGTATAAGTGTTGTGCAGGCTATGTTACTAATAAAACGCTTGCAGCGTATGAACAATTTGGGCTTAATATTAAAGATTGCCATTATTCATTGATAAAAGACTTTAATATATATTACAACTTGAATAATCGTTTGAATATAACTAATAAATTTCTATATACTAATGAAAAAATTGACCGAGTGGAACTTGATTATAACTTTTTTAAGCTTGCAAAAGAAAAAGGTATGCAAATTTGGGAGAATACTATAATAACTCAACATAATATGCAAGCAAATTCTCTAACATTATCTAACAAAATGCAAGTTAGCTATAATTATCTGATTTTTGCAGATGGTACGATGGGGTATGGTAGTCGCTATCAAAAGAAAAAGAAATGCAACATTGCATTGCAAATGACATTTGAAAGTGATAGGGCGGAAGCTATCGATATACATTTTGGCGTTACTCGTAAGGGATACACTTGGGTTAGCTCATACGATGGCACAACAAATGTAGGTATGACAGATGTCTTTGAGAATAAGCAAGATTATAAAAAAATATTTACTGATTTCTTAAAAACACAAAATTTTTCTGTTGCTACGACTAATCTTAAGTCCGCTTTTACCCCTATCGGAATGCGTAAAGCAGTAATTAATTCCAATGTGCTTTTTGTTGGTGATGCTGTTGGAGCTTGTGATCCTCTTACTCTTTCTGGGTTAAGATATGCGCTTTATACAGGCGAAGTATGTGCAACCGCAATTTCGCAAAACAAATTAAAAATATATAAAAACTGCATAAATAATCTAAAAATAAGATTTGCATTCATGCGTCTTATGCAAAAGTTTTTTTATCTAAACTGGGTAATGTGTATTACTTTTAATATGTTTTGTCGTTGTTTGGGAAGGTTCGTTAGTAAAATTTTTAATAACTTTTTTGTTGGCAAGAAATGATATGGAACATGCTTAATATGGTTGTGGTACATATAGCACTCTGCAACTCTTAAAATATTGCCTGTGGAAAACGAAAATATTTAACCTTAAATTAAATTGCCCACAAAACAACAATATTGACAGCTTTAAAAAAAATGCTATCCTAAGTATATTACATAATGCTATCTTATTAGTTGGCGTTTGTCTTTTAAATTAGTAATTTTTAATGAGACAATCACAATATAATGCAATGTTTTTGTTGACGGAGGAATTAATTATGAGTATGGAACATAGGGCTTTTGTTTTTGATAATGAAAGATTTGACAGCGAGCTACGCAATTTGCTGTTGAATGCAGGCTTATCAAATAATATTGATAAAATAAAGAATTTTATTGAACAAAATAAGGAAGAAATTAAAAATCCTTATTATGGTGGAATTATTGATGAAAACTGGGAAGACACGATGTCTGCAAAGGATGTTCAAGAGTATGCCGATTTTGCAATGACGGCTTATTACGAACCAGACGAAGATATGGGACTTGCTTATGCATGGGATGCAGTGATAAGCATTTTGAAATCAATTAAATATAAAAAAGCAGAGTACGCTTTACTTGGCAAACCTATAAAGAAAAAAGATTTTTGTGTGGATCCTGGTTGTTGTGGGTTGGGTATTGTCAAGGCTTCAGATGTGGAAAAAATTTTTGAACAGCTTTCCGAGCTGGAAGATGAGTTTAATGAAGTGGCTGAGGAGTTCGAAAGTGATGACGATATAGAATGCGATGATATAATCTCTGCTTTCGAAGACCTTTTGTCATTGTATGAATCAGCTATGGACGAAGGTTGTGGACTATTGCTTACATTTTGATTTAGTTGTGTTTGAAAACAATATGTCAAAATGCAGTCAACAAAGAGTTTTTAGTACAAAATGTTTAAACAATAAGCAAATTATCTACAAGATACGGAGGAAAGTCAATTATAATTTCATCTATGTTACTATTTCATTAATATTTTTGTGATATAATGAAAAAATAAAAGTAGTGAATTTATTGAAAGTTTTGCAAATTGTATTTTTTTTATTTTATGAATAAGGAGAGGAAGTATGAAAATAGGAGAAGTGTGTTTATTGACTAATGATGTTGTTCGTTTGTCTAATTTTTATAAAATAGTATTTAATATTGATAACAATTGCAATGATGAAGTCCATCAATTTATTTTCTCACAAGAAACAACACTTGCTATTTATAACGATGGAACCCAGAGAAAAAATAACTTCCAAAATATTTGCTTGGCATTTACGGTTGATGATGTTGATAGTGAATTTGAAAGATTAAAAACACTTGGTGTTGAGATTGTGGAACCACCTACGATGCGACCTTGGGGTGCAAAAAATATGAGCTTTTTTGACCTAGATAAAAACTTAATTATTTTTAGAAGTTTTCCTAAAAAACAAATTGAAATTTGCACAATTAATTACTATTGATTTTAATATTTAAGCATATTTTATTATTATATTAAAGAAAAACTTGTTTTTATACTATAAAATAAATGCAATGTCCCCTTATCCGTCAAATGTGCATAAAGAGGCTATAACATTTAATGTGAAAAAATCAAATAAACAAGTGGTTTTTTTATTCAACTAACAATAAAGATTGTATCTCATTATAGTTATAGCTATAAGAGTTTAGATAAATAAATTTTTGTTATTATTATAACAAAATAAATTATTATTATTTGCAATTATTTGGAAGTTAATTATTTTTTAAAATAAAGTGTAAAAATTTTATCTTGAAATATTATTAATTATGTGATATAATTATATTAATTTTAAATTCAGTTGTTCAACTTTCTAATAGCTAGTTTTGTGAGTTTTGATTTTATGTTGAATTGTTTGAATTATGCATGGCTAAAATTATCAATTTATTTGTTAAAATGTAATTTGTCTATAAAAGTTAAAATCATCCTAAGTTTTAATATGAAAATATTGGGAATTTAACCAAGTATTCAAATAAATCTTACATAAAGTAATTTATAAAGGAGAAAATTATGGATATAAAACCATCTGATAAAACAATTAGAGAATTATTAATTTCAAAACGACAATTTGTTATTCCAAGATTCCAGAGAGAATATTCTTGGGAAAAAAGCAATTATCAAGAATTTTTAGATGATATGCTTGGAAATTTGGTAATACAAAATGGAGTGATTTGTGCTAGATCATATTTTTTAGGAACCATGTTATTTATTGGTAATTTTTCGGAAGGAACAAAAAAAGAAATTCAAGTAGTGGATGGACAACAACGATTGACAACAATAACTATTTTATTTTCAGTAATGTCAGATGTTCTTAAGAAAATCGGTGAAGATGATTTAGCAGATATTTTATTTCGAATATATTATGACAAAAGATGACAATGGCAAAGCAGTACGAATATTGGTTAGTAAAACACATTATCCTTATTTTGCTTTTTTTATACAAGATAAGTTAAAAGCGGATGTGCAAGAGCCGAATAGTGAAGAAGAAGTTTGTATTAAAAATACTTATGAATATTTCACTGAAATGCTGACAGAAAAGAAATTAAAAGCTCAATTATACAAGACTTTAGATAAACACGCAGTTGATGATTTAAAATTTGTTGATATAATAAAAGCATTGCGAGATCAAATTTTGGATACAATTTTCATTTCAATTTCCACAAATAATGAAGAGCAAGCAAATCGAATTTTTGAAATACTTAATGCCAAGGGGAAAAGATTAGCATATACTGATTTAGTTAAAAATCGAATTTTTGAAACGCTTTGCGAAACTGAGCCTGCTGATTATGCTGAAGAAAAATGGAAAGAATTAAAAAATATATTGTATTCACGATCAGAGTCAATTGGTCTTGCCACATTTTATAGACATTATTGGATTTCAAAATACAAGAAATCAAGTGCAAATAAATTGTATGATGATTTTATTGCTGCAAAAATCAGCTCCAATAAGGAAAAAAGCAAACAATTTTTGCAAGATCTTATTAATAATGCAAAATATTACATGCAAATAATTAGTCCAAATAGAACAGATTATGGAAATAAGAAAGAATATTATTGGTTAGTTCAAAGTCTAAATAATATAAATAGTTATTTTGGAATAGTACAAATTAGAATTGCGTTATTAGCATTGTTTGATTTAAAATATCGAAATCTAATTTCTTATAAAAATTTTAAATCTACTATTAAATTTTTAGAAGGATTTCATTTTGCTTACAATGCTGTAATGTCTGGGAGAGCAAATAAATTTGAGGCAATTTATTCACAATTTGCAATAGAGGCTAGAAAATGTACAGATAAAACTAATGTGAATTTAGTAATTAAAGATAAATTGATAGCCCCATTAAATAAAATATTCCCTAAATTCGATGACTTTCGTTCTAAATTTATTGAATTATTTTATAAAAAAGAGTCAACTTATTCAAATTTAAAAACTAAATATGCAGTTAATATGTTAAATTGCTATTTTTCTAATTCAGAATTATTTGATGATGAAGGGACAGTTGAACATATTATACCAGAGAATGAAGATACGATTTTTATAGGAAATTTGATTTTATTAGAAAGTAAAATAAATAGTGATGCTGATAATAAATGCTATAGTGACAAAATAGATTTTTATAAAAAATCAAAATATGCTTGGGTAAATCAGTTTATAAAAGAAAATCAAAATTTTTCTAAAGATAATATTAAAAAAAGATCAGATGATTTAGCTGAGTTATACTATACTAAAATTTTGGGAAGAAAGAAATAATTTATAATAACAGATTGTTCTATTTAATTTGGTAGAATTATTTATAAAAAGGATATTTTTTCAATTTTTGTGTCTAGTTAACAACCTGAATATTTAGGTAAATTTTTATTAATTAAGCATAATTATCAAAATGATGTTTTGTGAGAGAAAAAGGAAGAGTGGATGAGTGAAGTTTTAGTTTTTAGTGACAGGGCACAATTTAGGGAATGGCTGGTTGAGAATTGTTTGTCGGAAGATGGTGTTTGGTTGTTGTTTGGCAAAGCTTGTGGGTTAAAAACAATTAAGGCGAATGAGGCATTGGAAGAGGCGTTGTGTTTTGGTTGGATAGATGGTCAAATGCAGAGCATTGATGAGAAAAGTTATAAAAAATATTTTTCTATGCGCAGAGCAAACAGCAAATGGTCAGAAAAAAATAAGGCTTTAGTTAAAATGCTTGAAGACAAAAATATTATGACTGAATTCGGCAGGAAAAAGATAGTTGAGGCAAAGCAAAACGGACAATGGAATGCTCCAAAAGCTGTACCAATTACTGATGAGCAAATTGCAGAATTATCGTGTATTTTGCAAGCATTTGAGCCTGCATATTCTAATTTTCAAGCAATGTCATTATCTGTAAAAAAGACATATGCAAAAGCATATCTTGATGCAAAAACGGAGCAAGGGCGTGAAAAACGCATTGCTTGGATGGTGGAAAGATTGAACAAAAACTTAAAGCCAATGTGATAAAGCATTTGTTTAAAATAGTCAATGTTAAAAGTAATCATTATGTTTTGAGTTCAGAATTATTAAAAGATATGCTTTGTAGGACAAAGCAAACTGGGTATGATACTAATATTTGCGATTAATTTGCAAAATAAGTTTTACAAATATGAGGAGAAAATAATATGAAAATTGAAAAGATTGTGAAAAATAATGTGTAGATAGCGCATATAACAGCTGAAGAAGTTGTGATAAACGACCTGCAAAGTGCTATTGATTTGATGATGACTGTTAAATATGAAACGGGCATTAAAAACATTGTGCTCTCAAAAGAATTGGTTGTGGATAAGTTTTTTATTTTAACCAGTGGTTTGGCAGGAGAGATTTTGCAAAAATTTATAAACTATCAATTCCGTATTGCAATTTATGGCGATTATTCAAAATATACAAGTAAGCACTTAAAGATTTCATTTATGAAAGCAATAACGGGCACGATATATTTTTTACCGATAGTTTGCAAATGGCAATAGACAAATTGAGTGAAATAAAATAAATAAAAACATATTATTAATTTTAGCAGTATAGTATAATAATTTATGATTTTTTAAAGTTATAAAGAATTGAAATATCTTTTAAAAATAAAAACACGCATATTTATAATTGCGTGTTTTGCTTTGCATATGATAAAAAAGATATTTATCAAAGGTATTTAATTGTTTGTTAATATTGAATATTAGTCAATATCTTTAATCATTTGGTTATAGTCAAGTGGGGTATAGCCTAGTTGTTTGTATAATTTGATTGCTTGGGTGTTGCAGTTTGTAACTTCCAAGCGATATCTTTTTGCAGGGTAGTTTTGATATATATATTCAAAAAAGGCTTTGCCAATGCCTAAGCTACGATATTCTTTTTTAATGTACAATTCCTCAAGCCAAACGACATTTCCACCTGCCTCAATAGAATAAGTTAACGAGATATTGCCATAACCAACAATTTTGGAGTCTAACTCAATCATGAAAAGTCTGGCATAAGGGTCGTCATTTAGGCAATAATTGAAAGCATTTTCAAAATGAGAAATATCCACATTATGGTCGCAGCAAGGCATACTATAAAAATCTTTTGCCATACTCAAATATTCTTGATAATCATCTTTTGATATTTGTCGAATTATTAAATGCATTGATAACCTCGTTGAAAATATAATAACCAATGTTTATATATTTAAAAATTTGTATTAATCTTCGTCGTCATCATATTCACCACTATTAACTTTGTTTAAACTATATTTTTTTAATCTCAAATGACGAAGTATTCCATATCTCATTTTCAAGGCAATTTTGTAAGTAAGTAGGCCTGTAAGTCCAAACATAACCAATCCACAAATTGCAAGAACAAAAGCACCAACTTTCATACCGGCAGTTGTAAAGATAGGATCCGTCCAAGCCTTTACAAGATACATTGCACCACTTATACCACAAAGCACTGCGATAAAAATCATTGCAAGTGTGCAAAGACAAGCCACAGGTGTTGCCACACCCCAGAAAATAATGTCATTCATTAGTATTTCATTTTTTGATTTAGGGCAGTTATCCACATACAAGTTGTCAATATAATCTTGAATAGGGCCAAGCTCCTCAATAATTTCTTCTTCGCTTTTGCCGATTTTTTTCATACGGCGAATTTGATTGTCTGTTTGTCTTAAAGCATCTTCAATATCAAAGTAGTTTTGAGATGTCAATTCTTTTTCCAGATTTTCCAAATATTTATCTAACATAAATACCTCCAATAATAAGCCACTTTAAAGCTTTTTGCAAAATTTTAATTTTGCAAACTTAATCGTTTATTTTGTAACAAATGCAGTTGCAGTGTGTTGCAATGCCTTCCTCTCTGCCCACAAAACCAAGTCCTTCAGTTGTTGTAGCAGAAATGCTGATTTTATCCTTTTGAATACCAATGACTTTTGCCAAGTTTTCAGCAATAGCAGGAATGATTTTGGCAAGTTTTGGCTTTTCGCACATCAAAACGGCATTAATGTTTTGAACTTCAAAGCCTTTTTCCCTTATAATTGATAAACATTCCTTAAGCAAAACAATGCTGCTTATTCCTTTGTATTTGTTGTCGCTGTCAGGGAAGTGATAGCCAATGTCTCTTTCGTCGCACGCCCCAAATATTGCATCCATAATTGCGTGTGTAAGCACATCTGCATCGGAGTGTCCCAATAAGCCTTTGTCGTGTTCAACTTTTATCCCACCAAGAATAAGTTCGCGACCTTCAACAAGTCTGTGAGTATCGTAGCCTACGCCTATATAGCAGTTTTTGAAAGAAAGCAAATCTTCTTTGTAAGTAATTTTTTTGTTTGCAGGCGAACCTAAACTGATTGTGCAGTGAGCAATATATTTTGCGTAAACTCCTGAATCGTCGGTAAAAGTTTGTCCTTTTTCAATCAAATTATATGCCTTTTTAATATTTTCAATCCTAAAAGATTGAGGAGTTTGCAAGTTGAAGATTTTTTCTCTTTGCAAACAGCTTGTTATTTTTCCGTTTTCCACAACTGCTGTTGTGTCAATGCTAGGACAACCACTTATTCCACTGCCAAATTGTAGGGCAGTGTGTATGCTATCCAAAATTATTTGTTCAGTTACAAATGGTCTTGCACCATCGTGAATGCAAATAATATCACAGTTATTTGCAATTTCAAGACCGTTTGCAACGCTCTGACTGCGTGTTTCGCCACCGCAACAAAAAACAATTTTGCTATTAAAATCTTTCAATTCTTTCTCAAAAAATTCTCTCTCTTCTTTTTGAATTGGAAGAATGATTTTGCTTATGCAATCTATATTAAAAAACTTGCTAACTGTGTTGTAAATTACTGATTTAGTACCGATTTTCGCAAGTAATTTGTTGTAATTGAGTCCTGTACGACTTCCATTTCCACCACAAGGAATGATAACATTTACTTTCATTTTTTAACCTTTTTATTTGACTTTTTCTTATTTTTGTGCTTGCTAAATTCCAAAGGATTATAGTCTTTGTATTTTTCAATTCGCTCTGCAATTTCTTCTTCACTAAGTCCAATAGGTATATCTTTCATTTTGCCACGATAAATCATGTGAATATTTTTTACAAACTTGAAATCTTCTGGTTGCATAATCCAAAAGTGTTTTGGCATTTCAATTTCTGGGCAAGCATAGTCCAAACATTCTGCCACAAACTGTGAGCAAACGCGTTTGTATTTGCGTGGCATTTTAATTTTGAACCAACAAGCAAACAGCCCAAGATTATTAAACTTAAACTCCTTTTTGCTGTTCAAAAAATAATCAATTTTTTCTTTTATTTTTGCATGCTGTTCTTCAGTAACTTCAGCTGTGTATATTTGACACAAACATTCTTTTGATTTGCCAAATACACCTGTGTCGAATGTTTCTCTTTTCATTTGGCCAATCACAGGATTGTTGGGATATTTTCTAGTAAAGCTATACATTTGTTCATAATTACCATCAAGTGAAATAGAAGTGTGAGAAAATTCTGTTCCAGTACATTTTCTTATGCTTCTTGCAAGCACGGTATTAGTTTGTGATAGTAAAATATATATTCTGCGCATAAATACCTCATAATTAATTTATTATAGCACAATAACATCTAAATAGTCAAGTTTTGCCAAAAATTCTATAATATTTATAATAAATTGCATTATTTTAAATTTTCTGTTGATTTTTTTTTTATAAAATGATAAAATAACTATATATTAATAAATTTATCTTTCGGAAAAATTTAGCAATTTTGTTGCTATCATTATGATAGCACAAATATGGAGAGTTATGAAAAAAAAGGTTATTGCAGTTTTAGTTTTATCTTTGATTTTGATTTTTGCTTTGATTGGTTGTGATGTAAAATTGGAAAAAATACAACTGGCAATGGGCAGTGATACAAAACTTAAAACTTTAATATTGACAGATATAAAATTTGACGGCACATCAGCAGATGATGTTCGCGAGCGCATTATTACCAGTTTGGTAAAACAAAGGGAACCTGAATTTATTGCTATCAATGGCAATATCGTAAATGCAGAAAACAATGGCGAGGTTATGAAAAAAGCCGTTAAATTTATTGATAGTTTTGGAATACCTTGGGCAACTTCTATTGGTGAGCTAGATGTTAAGGGCAATACTCCAAAAAAGAAAATTGTAAAAATACTTACAGATAAAAGTTTGAAAAATAGTATGGTGTTGCATGGCGAAAGCTATGAATACAATTATATTTTGGAAGTGGTGGATACAAAATCAAGCATTAAACATTTGTTTTATTTTATTGATACTTCAGAAAGATGCAGCGACGAACTTGTTGAATGGTACACAAACACGATAAAAAACATAAGCTTTAAAAATGTTGACAAAAAAGGCAATATGCTAAAAAGTGAAGTGTTTATTAATAGACCATTGCCTGCTTACACAGAAAACACAGATGCAATAGGCAGCAATGGTTACGAAGTAAGTGTTTGGGAAAATAGTGCAATTTTTGAAAATGCGATTTTAAATTCAAACAGCACAAAAGCAGTTTATGCAGGCACAGATAATCTTGCAAATGGTGCATATCACAGAAAAAAAGAAATTTTGTTTGCATATGTAATTTCAATGGCTTTTGACAGCTCAATGAAGGGTACAGATTACGATATGCAAAAAAGAAAAGTTGGTGGTTCATATTATGACTTTACCGATTCATCAAGTTTGGATAGCTTGAGTTCAATAAGAAAGTTGCCGGATGATTTCAAAGAGTCTGTTTCATAATATTTTTTGCATTAACCCCGATTTTTGATAGGAATTTAATAAAAAACAAAACACTTTTGCAATTTCGCAAAAGTGTTTTTATCATTTTGTTGTGTTATTGTAAAGCTTTAACAAATAGCTTTTTCGCGTTTGTTGAAAACTTAAATTTCGCCGGTTACAACATTGTCTTCGTTATCAATGGTGTTGTCTGCAATTTCCATTTTAATTTCATTTGCAGCATTTGCCACGGCTTTTTGTTCAGCAACATTGTTTTCATCCATTGCAGTTTGCAACATTTGCTCAAATTTTTGAATACTGGTTGCAATGTGATAATTTTTTACATATTCAGCATATTGTTTTGAGTATTCAGATTTTTCTTCTGGGTGCTCAATCCAGTAGTCAATTTTGTTTGCTAGGTCAGTGCTGTTGCCATTTTCAAATAGACTTTTTTCTGTAAGTGCAAATTGTTTTGTTGCTGAAACAGGGCTGTTTGAAATGATAGGCACAAGTCCACAAGCCATAGCTTCTAAACAAGAAATTGCCTCAATTTCCACTTCAGCAGCGTGAACATACAAATCACTATATTGCAAAACTTTGATTAAATCCTGAGTGCAGTATTTGTCAAAAATTGGTTGAATAGGCAATTTTTTTGCAAGTTTTTTGTAATAATTTGTTCTTGGACCTCTGCCAGCAAAAATCAGTTGAATTTTATCTTTATATTTGCTTTTTGCAACGGCTTTAATCAAAATGTCTTGTTTTTTCTCTATGCTAAGTCTGCCAACCATAGTGATTATAATTTTGTCTTTGCATTCACTTGGTTTTTCATTTTGAATTGGAGTGAAACAATCATTTATTCCGTTGCTGATAACATGCAATTGATTTGTGTATTTGTGTGCCTTTAATTCGTCTGCAATAAATTGACTTGGGCAGTGGATATGTTTAACATTTTTATAAAACATATTTCTAAACATCCAATATATGAAATTTATTGCGAATTTTGATTTGCCAATGCCTATATTATAAGTCACATTTTCGGCTTGAACATGGAATGCAGCAGTGTAAGGCTTGTGCAATTTTTTTGCAATTTTAACACCTGTTTGGGACAACTTCCAAGGCATTAAAAAATGCACAACATCGCACCAACTGATTGCCTCTTGCAAAACATCCAATTTAGGTTTTGCAAAAAGTTGATCCTGTGCGTGTGCATACCAAGTTGCAATCAAAACATGCCTTTCTGGAACGATATATAAATTTTCGTCAGGTTCGCCAGTTGTAACAATGCGAACCTCATGACCAACTTTTCTCAAAGAATCAGCAAAACGAACGGTAGAAATTGAAATACCGTTGTTATGAGATTTATATTGGTCAATTACAAATAATATTTTCATGAGTTCTCCAAGCAAGAATATATCAATTTAAAAGCCCGTTTTCAAGATAAAACAAAGCATTTTAAAGTTGTTCTTTTGTATGCAATTGCAAAAAATATATTGCCTGTTTTGCAAATTATTTAAGAAAATAAAATTCTATGCTATTGTTGTTTGCTAAAATAATAATATCATAGTAAATTAATAAAGTCAACAATAAAGTGAATAAATTTACATTAGATGAACTTAATAGACATTTTGATATAAAATGTTTCATTTTCAACTTATTTCAGTGCGTGTTAAAAAAAACAAGCTTTCTTAATTATATTGAAAACTAAAATAATATGTTAGTGCAAATTTATATTAGGTCTAAAAAATAAACAAAAAAATAATTTTTTTGCAATTTTTTATAGCTTATAAAAATTTTTGACAAATTTAAATATTTTATAACATATTATTGTTATTGCAAGAAAGGTTGTATTGAATTTTTGCTAAAAAAGCTTGCAATATGAGAAATCATACTTGCATATAGCGTTTTGAGGTAAAGTTTAGTGCGCAAAACATAATTTTTTATGCAGTTTAGCAATAAATAGTTTTCAAGGTGGATTTGCAGTCAGCCTTAATATCTCTTGACAACATTATAATAATGTTATATACTAGAAATATTAACTATTAAATAAGTTTGTGTAAATTTGATTGTAAAATGGAAGTTTGTCAAGTTTATGGGTTTAGTTTTAATTTCAGTTGCTGCAATATATTGTTGCAATTTTAGATAAAAAATAATTTAGAGGTGAAATATGAAAGTTATCGTTACAAAAAACACTGATGAGCTAGCTGCTGAAGCTTTAAAGGTTATGTTGGATGTTGTGCAAAACAAACCTAATGCGGTTATTGGTCTTGCAACCGGTTCAAGTCCAGTTGGGCTTTACAAAAAGATGATTGAGGATCACAAAACAAACGGCACAACATATGCAAATATAAAATCTGTAAATCTTGACGAGTATGTTGGTTTGGGCATTGAGTCTGACCAAAGCTATGTTTATTTTATGAATGACAATTTGTTCAAAGGCATTGATATCAAAGCCGAAAACACAAATTTGCCAAACGGAAAGGCAAAGGATATGCAAGAGGAGTGTGCAAGGTACACAGCACTTTTAAATAGTATGCCACAAGATATTCAGTTGCTTGGCATTGGCGCAAATGGACACATTGGATTTAATGAGCCAAACACTCCATTTGACAGCACAACTCACATTGTAGAGCTTGAGGAAGGCACAAGACGCGACAACGCAAGATTTTTTGCAAGCTTAGATGAGGTTCCAACTCACGCAATCACAATGGGTATTGCAAACATTATGAATGCAAAAAAGATTTTGGTTGTTGCAAATGGCGCAAACAAAGCAAAAGCTGTTTATCAAATGATTAAAGGCGAGGTAAGCGAAAGCTGCCCTGCAAGCATTTTGCAAAAACACAATGATGTTGTGGTTGTTGTTGACGAGGCAGCTTATTCACTTTGCAAATAACAGAGGCCTTTTATGCAAAAGATATATGTTGACAGAAAAATTGAAAAGTCAAGGATAATAATATATTGTCTTGAAGGTTCACTTGCAATTTTTGGGGTGGTGATGTTTGCTTTAGCACTTGCAAAAATAGGCTTTGAGCATTTGCCAATTGGCAGTCGCATAAGTGGTTCGCTTATGGCAATTTTGCTTGCATTTGCTTTTATGCTTGTGGAGTTGATTTTCAGATATCGTTTTCCTATTATGTTGCATATCATTTATTTTGCATATGTCTTTGCATCAGTAATTGTTGGCAGTTGCTTTGGCGTTTTCAGAATGGATGTGCTTATTATGGGCGATATGATTGGGTGGTATGACAAAGTCACACACGCCGTTCTTGGCTATATCTTGTGCGTAATTGCAGTTTATTTGGGTCAAAAAGCCAAAGTTTGGGGCAAAACAAAATCAGGCGATGTGCTTTTGATTATTGCAATCAGTATGGCATATGCATCTTTGTGGGAAATGTTTGAGTTTACTGTTGACCATGTTATCCCGGGGCAATCAATGCAACGCAACAGCTTGATTGACACAATGCTTGATATCACTTGTCACTTTGCACTTACAATGGTGTTTGTTGTGCAGTATCTTGTTGAAAAATGTTGCAAAATCAATCTTGGCATTGCGTTTATTGAAAAAAATCTTCAAAGTGGTGGAAGGGTTCCAAAGAAAAATAAACAAATCGAAATTGCACAAAATGCTGAAAGCAGTGACACTCAAAATGAAGATGTAAGTGTACAAAAAAATGCTGTTGCAGAAAGTTGTGAAGAGAATTGTCAAAATGACGAGCAAGCAACTCAGGACTAAAAGTCCTGATTGCAAAAAAATTGCAAAAATATGTTTAAATTTCCTTTGTGAAATTGAGGTTGTATGTCTAGGTTAAATGTAGTTAATGGTATGGCAATGTTGTCATATATCAATCAAAACAATATTGATTTGGGTGGCGAGGTTGTGCCTTTCAACGAGGGAATGTGCGACGGCGAAACCATTGAGGATATTTTTAGTGGCGAATTTGAGCTTGAGCGTTGTGTCGCTCACGGCGTTGGGGTGGAGGAATATGAGGATATTGTCATAAATCCACTTGCACCACTTTTCAGTTTTGAATATGACGAGTTACATTTGTTTTTTGACGAAGATATGTTTTGTCAAATCAATTTGATAACTTTGCTTGCATATCTTGACAGCAATGCTTACGACGGCAAAATTGCCTTGCATTTGATTGATTATGACTTTCAAGAAATCAAATGCGTGGAAATCAAACCACAAGGCTTTTTTGATGTTTACAAATGTGTGCTTATCAACAAAAAAATTCCTGAAACAATTTTGCCTGACATTATGATGGATGCAGTGATAAACTATCTTGAGTATTCAAAGGAGGACAATGAGCTCACTCAATTTGTAAAAGAAAACATTGACCTTCAAGAAAATGAATTGCTGGACGAAATGTTCAATCGTTTCAAACACTTGGGCTTGGGCGACACCCAACTTCAAAAAATAATCGACAAATCAAAATTTAGTTTTTAATATCAAAAATAATGCTTTTATGTTTTTGACAATCCTAAAATTTAATACACCAACAAAAACACTGAGCTTTATAACTTAGTGTTTTTAAATGCAATTTTTACAAAACAAAAAAAGTGCCAAAAAATGCCATTTTCAGAATAAAACTGGCTGAAATATGTCAAAAAAACACTTTTTTAAACAAATTTTATAATTTTTGAGTAAAAATCGCGATTTTTAGACTATATATATTAGAAGGCAAAAAACTTGTCCTGTTGAGTTGTTTGTTTTTTAATTTTTATAGCAATGCAAAAATCGTGATTTAAAAATTCTTTTTTTGCTCTGCCAAAAATTGGAAATCAAACTTGCTTGTAAGGATAAGTCAGCAAAGTAATTTAGATAAATTGAATAAGGAGATTACAAATGACAAAAATAAGTAAAATGATTTCTGCAGTGGTGATGTTTATTATGATGTTTATATTGTTACAATCACCAATTATGGTTTTTGCAGAGGATATTGAAAAAAATATCAAAAGCAAGCAAAAAGAGAAATCAATCACAGCTGTGGCAACCTCCAAAGAGTTGCAGGACACTTTGTCAGAAGACTTGATGAGCAGTTTGCAAGAGGCAGGTGTGAAAATGTACGCCAGCAAGGCAGAGTACGAGGCAGAACTTAAGGCGAGTGGCGAAGAATTGATGGCACAAGTTGCCGCAATGGAAAAAACACCAATTTGGCACACCTTCACCGTAAGGGACAAAAAAACTGGTGCTCCAATTTCGGGTGCTGTTATTGTGCTTGATGGCGTTCCAAGATTTTCGGACATAAACGGACAAATTCAAGTTAAAATGATGAATGATGTTGTTGAGCTGAAGGTTGAAAAAAATGGCTACAATCCATATGTGGAGTACTACGATGTTTACACTGCAAATGAAAACGGCACAAAAGAAAAAGTAGTTTACATAAAACAGCCTTCCGACGATTTGGAAATTTATAGTGCAGTGCTTGATTGTTATGGAGACAAAGCAAATGTAATGGAGCAATCCTATACATTCGATAAATTTGAGTCTTATAATGACACAATGAATATTTCCGTTGCATCTTCAGATGCAGATATGTATTATTTATACAAAGGCGACCAGCTGATATATCAGTGCAGCGACGGAAATTTTTCTGATATTGCAATTAACAATCTTGATGTTGAACAAAAATATAGTAAATCTAATACTGATTCAAAAGATAAAGAAATAAAAATTGTTATAGAAAAAGAAAATATTTTATCTGAAGCTGAAACTATAAATGTTGGCATGTTTGAAATGGAATCTTTTAATTTAGCGGATATAATTAGTGGACAATTTTCAGATTTGCTAAAATTAGATATAGACCCATATGAATTTATAGGTAGTGTAAATATAGATTTTATGGAAAATTTAAGGAAAGCTTTGAAAATTGACAAGACAAAATGGGCGATGTTCGATGACCTTGGTATAGGTTTTGTTTATGATAATATGAGAAGTGCCTATAAATTTACTTTAGGGTTCGATTTAAATTTAAATCATAAAGATAAAAAAAGTAAAAATGAAATTTATAACAAATTTAAAAGTAGTTATAGAATGAGAAAAAGTAATGCTAATCCAAATGCACGCAGGCAATCAATTGCTGAGGCTTTAGGGGGTGCTTTTAGAAAAGTTAGCAGAGATGGATTAGATATCGAAACAACTTTTTGGGATGTTAAAGTTAGTGTTCCAATAGAGTTTGTTGGTTATTTCGAATTTACTAGTAAAGCGTTTACAGGAGAAGTAACAGGCGCAGATGCGATTATTGGTGGAGGAATAGAATTTAGTATTGGTGTTTTTGCTGATGCCACAAAACCATATTATATTCCAACTTTAATTACTACTATTCCAGTATATGTTAATTTGGGATTTGGTATTGATTTTGGAATAGATTGGGATTATGACCAATTAGCTACATTGCAAAATACACTAAAATTTATCTTTGGTGTTAAGACTAAATTAGGTTTTGGGGTAGGGGTAAAAGGCTTATTCAGTGCTGGCATTTATGGAAAAGCTGACTTTGATTTTATTTTTGATTTGTTAAATAAGTTTCATTTTGATAAAGCAGATATTTTCATATCGTGTGGAATATTAATTGGAATTTTGGGATTTGATATTGATTTTGTCATTGTTGACGAGTACAAAATTTCTATTATCAATAAAAAACTGGCAACATTATCAGCTGAATCTGTGGAATCATCTCAAAATTATATTGATGCAAGGCCTTCCAGTGTGTATTTAGACGGCAAAAAATTGAGTGTTTGGGTAGAAAAAGATTTGACTAGGGACAAATACAATGCTACAAAATTAATGTATTCCTATGGAGATATTATTGGAAGTGTTTGTGATGACGGCAAATCAGATTTTTATCCTGAATTAGAGGTTGTTGATGGAGAGGCATATGTTGTGTGGCACAAAAATGCAAAAGTTGTTAGCGGGGATGATATGGTTGGCAATGTTTTTGCAGATTCAACAGTAATGCTATCTAAATTCAATAAAATAACTAATAGTTTTGATGCAGTAAAACATTTTGATATGGATGGAATGACAACTCTGCCTAAAATTGTAAAAGATAGTACAGCCAATAATCTTAGTGTAGCTTGGTTTAGCAACACAAGCAATGACCCACTTGGCATAACTGGTACAAACAAAATTTACACTTCAACTTTAACAAATGGCGTTTGGAGTGCACCTGATGTGCTTTTTGAAATCAACAAGCCAATAACAAGTTATGATGCAACTTTTATTGACGGAAAAATTTATTTTGCTGGTTCTGTTGATATGGACGCAAACTATGCCACAAACAATGATTTGGATATTTATTTTGGATGTAAAGATAATGTTTCCAACATAAGCAATGATTCAGTTATGCAAGATTCTCCAATGTTTGGGGTGCTTAATGGTGAACCTGTGATGTATTACTTGCAAAACAATAGTATTTATATGTCAAAATTGGATGGGGAGCAAAGTCAGTTGGTTTGCAATAGCCTAAATCCAATAAATAGCTTTGAGGTGTTGCAAAATGCAGGACAAGTTTTATATGTCACTTCAGGAGAAGAATCACAACAATTGTTTTTGGCAAAATATGATTTTGAAAGTGGGAAATGGATAGATAACATTTTGATTAATTCTGAATATCAATATATTTCAATTGATGTTTGCAACAATGGAGACGAAATGGAAATTCAAGGTGTAGCATTCACCCCAAAAGAGGACTCAAGTGGACTTGTTATTGAAGGTGTAAAATCAGAAATTGTTAAGCTAGTCAATGACATTGAATTGATTGAAGCATATATGATGTCAGTCATTCAAGCGGGCTCAAATGACATTTATATGATAATCAAAAATTGTGGTTCGTCAGCAATAGACACTTTCACATATAGTATTAATGGAGAAAACTATATCTATACTCTTGAAGAAAGTTTGTTGCCAAGTGCAGAAAAAATGATATCAATTCAGTGGAATTGCTCAACTATTCCAGAAAATTTAAAAATAGTTTTGGCTATGGATAATGAGGATATATTGGAAAACAACGCTTTTGTTATAAATACCAATTATGCAAATATTGATTTTGAAATAAATCAAAGATTGGTAGATAACAAGGAGATAATTGATTTTAAAATCAGCAATCTAATGGCAAAACAAGAAAACATAAGAATAGTTATCCGAAAGGAAAACAAAAACGGAGAAATCATTTATTGTAGCAATAAAATGTTAGTATTAGGCAATTCAACAATCTCTCATAGTATAAATTTAGATTATACTAATTTTGGTTTAATGCAATATGATAAACTAAATATTGAAATCTTAGCAGATAGAGATTTACTTATTCCTTGCAGTAATAATCTTTTGATAGAAGAAAAAATTGATTACAATGATTATAGTCAAATTAACAATATTACAGATATGTTGAATACAGCAAAAAAAATATTGGGAGGGGTCATTTAATGGCTAAAGAACAGAATGAATTTGAAGAGGATAAAGATTTATTTGATTGTCAACTAGTGGAATATACACAATATAAACCATTAGAAGAAATTGTGAATGGAGAAAAAGAGCCTAAAAAAATTATTAAAGATACATATAAAGATTTACAATTTGTTTACGGAAAATTTTATCCAAGTTATTTTGATAAATGGGTTAAATTTGTATCATGGCTTATTCAAATAGTTATTTTGTTGGGTAGTGGTTTTATGTTATTTATTGCATTTTATACTGAGCAGTATTTTTGTGTTGCATTATCTATTATATCATTACTAGCAGGACTTATTACATATTTTTATTTTCAACAAGAAAAGCGCGAAGTATGGTGGTATAAATGGGAAGGTAAAACTATCGTTGTACAGAAAATTTTAAATAAATTAGGAAGAGGAAATATTATTGTACATATGAATAAAAGTTATGATTGGGTATTTAATGTGAAACAAGATCAGTGGACTCAAAATCATAGATCTTTAAATGTTTTAGATAATAGGTTAATGTTTAATCGTTTTAAGGGAGAAATATTTCTTGAGAAAAAAAACAATGAACAACTTGAAATTTATACTTATGATAATAAGTCACCAAAAAGCAAATCGGTTTTTTTAATATTGAAGAATAATATTCCTAAGATAATAGAATATTATCCTGGCTATGATGTAGGTAAAAGAAAAAGCATTTATAATCAAAGATTTGAATTTTTGGAAATTAACACTAATCGTTATGCAGAAATTCCGAAATCGTTCATTGACTTTTGCAAAGAGCAAGGCATTGAGCCTTTGGAAGAAAACGAGCATTTACATTATGTTTAAAAGAGGTGTACAAATGAAAAATAATAAAATTATCAATTTTACATCTCTTGATATGCTGAATACAGCAAAAAAAATATTGGGAGGAGTTGTTTAATGGATAATAATAACAACTTAAATGACATTGAGGAAGATAAAAATTTATATGCTTTTCAACTTGACGATGAGTATGACCCAGAAACAGACGAGGATTTACCAACTAAATATGAATTAACAGAAGAACTTATATATGGTGAAAAAGAAGCAAAACAAATTGTTAAAGATACATATAAGGATATGAAATTTGTTTATGGAATGCATTTGCCCAATTTTTTTAGTAAATGGTACAAATTTTTATTTTCATTTATTAAATTTTTATTTTCTACTGCTGGCGTAGCATTTATTGTTTTATGTATATTAAATAAAATTTATTATTTTATGCCTTTTTCAATAATATTTTTCGGGTTATCTATATTTGCACATTTTTATTCTGAACAAGAAAAAAGAGAGGTTTGGTGGTTTAAATGGAAAGGGAAAACGATAACTATTTACAAAATTTTAAATACAATTGGCAGAGGTAATATCATAGTTTATATAAATAACAAATATGATTGGATTTATAATGTAAAAACAGGACAATGGGCAAAAAATAAAAAATTCAATTGTATGGATAGTAGACTGATGTTTAAGCATTTAAATGGCTTTTTGAATATGGAGAAGAAACAAAATGGAGATGTTGAAATTTATGCTTGTAACGATATGTCAAGTAATGATACAAAATCAAAGTATAAGTCAGCATCATTAACATTGGCAAATGGTATTCCTAAGTTAATAATTCATTGGCCTGGATATAATATGGCTTATAGAAAGAATGAATTTCCACAACATTTTGAATTTTTGGAAATTAACACTAATCGTTATGCAGAAATTCCTAAATCGTTCATTGACTTTTGCAAAGAGCAAGGCATTGAGCCTTTGGAAGAAAACGAGCATTTACATTATGTTTAAAAGAGGTGTACAAATGAAAAATAATAAAATTATCAATTTTACATCTCTTGATATGCTGAATACAGCAAAAAAAATATTGGGAGGAGTTGTTTAATGGATAATAATAACAACTTAAATGACATTGAGGAAGATAAAAATTTATATGCTTTTCAACTTGACGATGAGTATGACCCAGAAACAGACGAGGATTTACCAACTAAATATGAATTAACAGAAGAACTTATATATGGTGAAAAAGAAGCAAAACAAATTGTTAAAGATACATATAAGGATATGAAATTCGTTTATGGTAGATATTTTCCTGCTGTTTTCAGTAAATCAGCGAAGTTCGCATTAGCACTTGTTCAAATTTTATTTTTCACATTCGGAATAGCTTGGATTATTTTATGTATTTTGTATAAAGCATACTTTTTTATAATCCCAGTTTTTGTGCTATATGGATTGGCTATTTATGCACATTTTTATGCTGAAAAAGAAGAAAGAGAAGTATGGTGGTTTAAATGGAAAAAGAAAACAATAACTATATACAAAATTTTAAACACTGTTGGAAAAGGCAATGTTTTGATTTACATAAACAATCAATGTGATTATATGTACAATGCAAAAAAGGGGCAGTGGCAAAAAAACAAAAAATTTGTATGTATGGATAGCAGACTGATGTTTAAGCATTTAAATGGATTTTTACATATTGATAAAAAGGAAAATAATGAAATTGAAATTTATGCTTGCAATCCTGATATAATGAGTAATGAAACAAAATCAAAATACAAGTCAGCATCCTTAACTTTGCAACATAATGTGCCAAAGTTGTTGATATATTGGCCAGGGTATAATATGGCAATAAAAAAACAAACACTTCCTCAGCATTTTGAATTTTTGGAAATTAACACTAATCGTTATGTTGAAATTCCAAAATCGTTTATAGATTTTTGCAAAGAGCAAGGCATTGAGCCCCCAGAGGAATGTGAACATTTGCATTATGTTTAAAGGAGGTGTACAAATGAAAAAATATTTTGATAGTATTTCTAAGAGTTATGTTGAAAGGTATAGGATATTGTACTTAATTGTTATTGATAATTAAGAAAAAGTGTCAAAAATCGGGGGTAAATGTAAAAAATAGTGCTAATTTGGTGCTGAGCGAGATATCTAATGGTTATAATGGAGCGAGGTTATGAGGATTGTTGAATATCAAGACAAGTACAAAAGTGATTTGATTTTTATGGTGCTTGAGGCGAAAAATGCTTTGGGTGCAGTGCCGGGGTTGAATGAGGATTTGTTGGATGTACAAGCTAACTATTTTGATAAGGGGGATATGTTTTGGCTTGCTATTGACGAGAATGATAGAGTGATTGGAAGCGTTGGGTATTCTTCTGTTGAAGGCAGTGATGAGGTATGGTTACATAGGTTGTTTGTGAAATATAATCTCAAGAGGAAGGGCATAGGGGGTGCACTTTTACAAATGGCAGAATCGAACATTAAAAGCAAAGGAAAAACTGCAATTCGTATTCATTTGGGAGAGCAAAAATATTACTTTGAATCATATAGCTTTTATTTAAAACATAACTATAAGCAATATGATGAGCGATATATGATTAAAAATTTATAATAAATAAAATTTTGATAGCATTTTATAAGGGTAATATTATTAATTATTTTAATATTTTTATTGCAATAGTTATCAATTTAAAAGGTTGCTTTTGTGTGGCATAAGTGGTATAATATGAAAGTTATGTGGATAAGCGCATTAATATAGCATAAACTTTAGAAAAAATTAATTGTTAAAAAATTTATATTGCTGAAATAATATGCTTGCATACTAAAGAATTTGCAATTTGAATTAATAAAGCTGCTGAAAATGTAAATACGCTTGCCCTGCGAAAATTTTCACAATTCTTCAACAATATTGTTATATTAAACATAATAGGAGATATACATTGCAAATGAATAAAAATGCGATTTTTTGTGCGAAACATTCATTTTTATGCAAAAAATATGCAAAAATGTATAAATATACACAAAAATGTGAAAAATATTTATATTTTATGCAAAATTGGTTGACAAAATTGCATAATGTTTGTATAATAAGGTAAAAATATTCATTATGAGGTGAGTTTTATGGATAAAAAAGATATAAAGAAAGTTGTTTTGGCTTATTCAGGAGGATTGGATACTTCAATAATCATTCCTTGGCTAAAAGAAAATTATAATAATTGTGAAGTTATTGCTGTTTCAGGAAATGTTGGACAAGCTGATGAACTTGAAGGACTTGAGGAAAAGGCATTGAAGACAGGCGCTTCAAAATTGTATGTTGAAGATTTGACTGATGAATTTGTTGAGGACTACATTATTCCAACAGTTAAGGCAGGCGCTTTGTATGAAGAGTATATGCTTGGTACTTCTTTTGCGCGTCCTATCATTGCAAAAAGAATTGTGGAAATTGCTTTGGCTGAAGGTGCTGATGCAATCTGCCATGGTTGCACAGGTAAAGGCAACGACCAAGTTAGATTTGAGCTTGCAATTAAAGCTTTTGCACCTGATATGCACATTATTGCTCCTTGGAGAGAGTGGGATATCAAGAGTCGTGAGGAAGAGATTGACTATGCTGAAAAACACAATGTTCCACTTAAAATCAATCGTGAAACAAACTACAGCAAAGATAAAAACTTGTGGCATTTGTCACATGAAGGTCTTGACCTAGAGGATGCAGGCAATGAGCCACTTTACGATAAAGAAGGCTTTTTGGAAATGGGCGTTTCTCCATTTAAAGCACCAGACAAGCCAACATATTTGACAATGGAGTTTGAGCAAGGTGTTCCAGTTGCTTTGAATGACAAAAAAATGAGTCCAAAGGAAATTGTTTTGCAACTTAATAAACTTGGTGGCGAAAATGGTATCGGTTTGCTTGATATTGTTGAAAATCGTCTTGTTGGTATGAAATGCCGTGGTGTATATGAAACTCCTGGTGGTGCAATTTTGTATTTCGCACACAAATATCTTGAGACATTGTGTTTGGATAAATACACTGCGCACAAAAAACAAGAGCTTGCTGTAACTTTTGCTGACCTTGTTTACAATGGTCAATGGTTCACTCCTTTGAGAGAGGCTTTGTCTGCATTTGTTGACAAAACTCAAGAGAGAGTTACTGGTAAAGTTAAATTGAAATTGTACAAAGGCAACATTATCAAAGCAGGTGCTTGGAGTGATTATTCTTTGTATTCAGAGCAAATTGCAACATTTGGTGAGGATAATGTTTACAATCAAGCTGATGCAACTGGATTTATCAACTTGTTTGGTTTGCCAATCAAAGTTCAAGCACAAGTTAATGCTAAGCTAAAAAAATAATTTGAATTTGTGGCAAGCAACTAATCCGGTTGAAACAAACTATTAGCATTACAAAAATTGCTTGCAATTTACAATTTTAAAATAAACAAATAACTTTGCTTGGGAAATCCTCAAGCAAAAGTTAAATTTTTGAGGATTTTAATTTAAAATCAAAAAGTAAAAAGATTGCCAATATGAGATACACAAGCAAATTGATTGATATCTCACAAAAAAGGCAATAAAAAGGTGTTTTTATGCAAAAAATGTGGACTGGCAGAACCAGTGGAGAACTTAATGAATTTGCTGATGATTTCAATTCGTCAATAAGTTTTGATAAAAAAATGTACAAACAAGATATATGTGGCTCAATAGCACATGCAACTATGCTTGCAAATCAAAAAATTATTTCTGTGGACGACAGGGATAAGATTATTGCGGGATTAAGTGGAATTTTGGCAGATATCGACAGCAAAAAGCTTGCCATAAGTGAGGACGCTGAAGATATACATATGTTTGTTGAGGCAGAGCTTACCAAAAGGATTGGCGAGGTGGGCAAAAGACTTCACACTGCAAGAAGCAGGAATGACCAAGTCGCTTTGGATTTGAGAATGTATTTGAGGGACGAAAATCAGCTTGTAAAAAAGATGCTGTTGCAACTTATTGAAGTTATTGCAAACAAAGCAAAAAATTACAGCGAAGTGATTATGCCTGGCTACACTCATTTGCAAAGGGCACAACCTATTTTGTTTTCACATCATTTGCTTGCATATGCACAAATGTTTAAAAGGGACTATTCTCGATTGCAAAATGCTTTGGAAAGAATGAATTATTCTCCATTAGGCAGTTGTGCATTGGCAGGAACAACTTATGACACAAACAGAAAAATGGTTGCAGATTTGTTGCAGTTCAACGGAGTTACGGAAAACAGCATTGATAGCGTTGCAGACAGAGATTTTTGTGTTGAGTTGCTTTCTTGCTATTCAATTATAATGATGCATTTATCTAGATTTTCAGAGGAAATCATTTTGTGGACAAGCTCAGAGTTTTCTTATGTGCAACTGGATGACGCTTTCACAACAGGCTCAAGCATTATGCCTCAAAAGAAAAATTCGGATATGGCTGAATTGGTAAGGGGCAAAAGTGGCAGAGTTTATGGTGACTTGATGGCTATGCTAACAGTGCTTAAAGGCTTGCCACTTGCATACAACAAAGATATGCAAGAGGACAAAGAAGGCATTTTTGATGGTTTGAAAACAGTGCAAGATTGTTTGCAAGTTTTTGTGCCAATGCTTGACAGTATGAAGGTAAACAAAGAAAATATGCTTAACAGTTGCAAAACAGGTTTTATCAATGCAACCGACCTTGCAGATTACTTGACAAAAAAAGGTTTGCCTTTCAGGGAGGCTTATAAACTTGTGGGCAGTATTGTTGGCAAATGCGTAAAAGAAAAATTGACTTTGGAAGACATTACACTTGATGAATACAAACAAATGTGTGAGTTGTTTGACAAAGATTTGTATGAGGAAATTGCACTTGAAACATGTGTGAACAAAAGAAATTCCGAAGGTGGAACAAGCAAAGCACAGGTTGCAAAACAAATTGAAAAATTAACGGAGTTTTTGGATTATGAAAAAAGTCTTTATTGATGGAAGGGAAGGCACCACAGGGCTTAGAATATATGACAGGCTAAAGGATAGAAAAGATATTCAGCTGATTGTGCTTGAAGAAAAAGACAGAAAAAATGCCGAGTGCAGAAAACAAGCAATCAATCAAAGTGATATCACAATTTTATGCTTGCCTGACGAGGCTGCCAAAGAATCTGTGGCTATGGTGGAAAATGAAAATACAATCATAATTGATTGTTCCACTGCACACAGAGTTCAAAGTGGCTGGGTGTATGCTTTTCCTGAATTGTACAAAAACTTTGATGAAATTGTCAAAAACAATAAGAGATTTGCTGTGCCCGGATGTCATGCTAGTGGTGTGATTGCTTTAATTAAACCACTTATCCAAAAAGGCGTTTTGAAAAATGATGCACCTATTTCTTGCACATCTGTCACTGGTTACAGTGGTGGTGGCAAAAAAATGATAGCAGATTATCAAAGCGAGGATAAAAGTGTGTTGTTGGATTTTCCAAGGCAATATGCAATCAGTTTAAAACACAAGCACTTGCGAGAAATCAAAGAGATTGCAGGCTTAGCACAAACTCCACTTTTTATGCCGATAGTTGGCAATTTTTACAGTGGTATGCAAGTGTGCATTGCAATTTATAAAAACTTTTTGGCAGACGGAAAAAACATTGAAGACATAAAAAATGTTTACAAAAATATGTACACCAGCGAAATTGTTTTTTATACGGAAGACAATGAAAACGGCTTTATTTCAAGTGGTGTGCTTGCAGGCAAAGATAGTATGAGCATTTCCGTTTTTGGCGAAGAGGATAGAATTTTGCTTGTTGCAAGATATGACAATTTGGGCAAGGGCGCAAGTGGTGCAGCCGTGGAATGCTTGAATTATATTTTAGGAGAGAACAAGGCTACTGGATTGGAGCTTTAACAGGAGATTATATGAAATTTATTAATGGTGGTGTTTGTGCTGCGAAAGGCTTTAGTGCAAACGGAATACATTGTGGCATAAGAAAAAATAGAACAAAAAAAGACTTGTCCTTGATTTTCAGCAGTAAAATTGCAAATGTTGCAGCTGTTTACACAACAAATTTGGTAAAAGGTGCACCTTTGGTGGTTACAAAAAATCATATTGAAAACGGAAAAGCACAAGCTATTATTTGCAATAGTGGCAATGCCAATACTTGCAATGCAAATGGTGTGGAAATTGCAGAAAAAACTTGCGAATTGCTTGCAAAAGAATTGAAAATTGATAGTAAGGATGTTGTGGTTGCCTCAACTGGTGTTATCGGACAAGAAATGAGTCTTGAGCCATTTGAAAAGGGAATGAATGCTCTTGTAAGCGGTCTTGGAGATAACAGCAATGCTGCAGAAGAAGGCATTATGACAACTGATACAATAGCAAAATCAGTTGCCGTGGCTTTTGAAATTGATGGCATAGAGTGCAAAATCGGTGGTATTGCAAAAGGTTCGGGAATGATTCATCCTGATATGGCAACAATGCTTGTTTTTATCACAACAGATTGTGCAATCAGCAATGAAATGTTGAGTAAAGCTTTGAAAAGTGATATTCAAAGCACATTTAATATGGTTAGTGTGGATGGAGACACTTCCACAAATGATATGGTTGTGGTGCTTGCAAATGGTGAGGCAAAAAATGCAGAAATTACAAGTGAAGGCAAGGCTTTTGACATTTTTATGAAGGCATTAAACAGCGTTACCATTGCACTTTGCAAAATGATTGCAGGCGATGGCGAGGGGGCAACAAAGCTTATTGAGTGCAATGTTTGTGGTGCAAAAAATGAGGATATCGCAAAAAAAGTTGCAAAAAGCGTAATTTGTTCATCTTTGGTAAAAAGTGCTATGTTTGGTGCTGATGCAAATTGGGGAAGGGTGCTTTGTGCAATAGGATACAGCAAATGTGATGTTGATGTTAGCAAAATCGATGTGGAATTTGTGGCAAACACTGGTAAAATTCTTGTTTGCAAAAATGGTTCAGGCGTTGAGTTTTCTGAGGAGCTTGCAAAGCAAATTTTGCTGGAAAAGGAAGTGAATATCGATATCAATTTGAATGATGGCAACAGCAAAGCAACTGCTTGGGGTTGTGATTTAACATATGATTATGTAAAAATAAATGGCGATTATCGTACTTAATAGGAGAAATATGAATAATATATCAAATCAAGACAGAGCAACAGTATTGATTAATGCTTTGCCTTATATTAAAAAATATAGTGGAAAGATTGTTGTTGTAAAATATGGTGGAAACGCAATGATCAATCAAGAGCTTAAAAATTCTGTTATGAAAGATATCGTTTTGCTTTCTTTGATTGGCGTTAAAGTTGTGCTTGTCCATGGTGGTGGACCTGAAATTTCCGATATGCTTGGAAAACTTGGCAAAGAAAGTGTTTTTTACAACGGATTGCGTGTTACCGATAAGGAAACTGTTGAGGTTGTGCAAATGGTGCTTGCAGGAAAAGTTAACAAAGATCTTGTTAATCTTTTGCAAGTGAATGGTGGTGTTGCAATTGGTCTTTCAGGCATCGACGGACATATGATTGATGCAGATTTCAAACATAAAGATTTGGGATATGTGGGACAAATTTTAAAAGTTAATGTTGCACCTATTTTGGATCAGTTGGAAAAAGGATATATTCCTGTTGTGTCAACCATTGCTTGTGACAAAGAAGGCAATGTCTATAATATTAATGCAGATACTGCTGCTGCAAAAATAGCAGGAGAGCTTGAGGCAGAAAGCTTGATTACAATGACAGATATCAGTGGTATTCTTATGGATAAGGACGACCCAGATAGTCTTGTTTCTAAGCTTACAATCAGCGAGGCAGAAGATTTTATCAAAAAAGGCATTATCAATGGTGGGATGATTCCAAAAACTGAGTGTTGTATAAACGCTGTTAAATGGGGCGTTAAAAAAGTGTTTATAATTGACGGCAGAAAAAAACACTCAATCATTATGGAAATGTTGACAAATGAAGGTCTTGGAACAATGTTTGAGGAGTAAACTATGAGTATTTTTAGCGAAGATAAGCAATATATTGCAGGAACTTACAATCGTTTTCCTGTAAATATTCAAAGTGGAAAAGGTAGCATTGCAATAGCAGATGACGGAAAAGAATATATTGACTTTGCAAGTGGAATTGCAGTAAACTCTTTTGGCTTTTGCGATAGTGAATGGGTGCAAGCGATTACAAAACAAATCAATAGTGTGCAACATACATCAAACTTGTATTACACCTCTCCTTGCGTTGAGCTTGCAAAGCTTTTGGTGGAAAAAACAGGCTTGAAAAAGGTGTTTTTGTCAAACTCTGGTGCAGAGGCAAACGAGTGTGCAATCAAAACTGCAAGAAAGTACTCACAAGATAAAAAAGGCAAAGATTACTACAAAATTTTGACATTAAACAATAGCTTTCACGGCAGAACAATAACAACTCTTGCTGCAACAGGTCAAGAAGTTTTTCATAAAGATTTCACACCTCTTACAGAAGGTTTTGTTTATGCAAATGCAAATGACATTGCTGATTTAAATGAAAAAGTTGCTCAAAATAAGCTTGCTGCAATTATGATTGAGGTGGTGCAAGGCGAGGGTGGCATAAATGTGCTTGAGCAAAGCTTTGTTGACGAAATTGTAAAGCTTGCAAATCAAAATGACCTTTTGATTATTGTGGACGAAGTGCAAACAGGAAATGGCAGAACAGGCAAGTTTTATGGTTATATGCACTTTGGCTTTACCCCTGATATTGTTACAACTGCAAAAGGTTTGGGTGGTGGACTTCCAATCGGCGCAACTATTTTTGGCGAAAAAACTTTTGATGTTTTGGGTGCAGGAAATCATGGTTCAACTTTTGGAGGAAATCCTGTTTGTGCAGCAGGCGCAGTGAGCATTGTCAAAAGAATTGACCAAGATTTTATGCAAAATGTTGCAAAAAAATCACAATATATCATTGACGAGCTAAAAGATTGTGATGGCGTTGTTAGCGTAAGTGGACTAGGCTTGATGCTTGGCGTTGAGGTTAAGGCTAATAATAAAGAAATCGTAAACAAATGCATTGAAAAAGGACTTTTGGTGCTTACAGCAAAAAACAAATTGAGATTGTTGCCTGCCCTTAACATTTCTGACGAATTGTTGAAAAAAGGCGTGGATATTTTGAAACAAGCTATTGCAGAGGTAAAATAATGATAAAAAAAGAAAAATTTGAGATAATCAAGTATCTTGAAAAAAACAAAATAAGTGAAAATTTGAAAGGCAGAGATTTTTTGAAACTTTTGGATTTTTCCACAGAGGAAATTTTGTTTTTGGTGCAATTGAGCGAACAGCTTAAAAAAGAGAAAAAACAAGACATTTCTCACAGAGTTTTGCAAGGTAAGAATATTGCTTTGATTTTTGAAAAAACAAGCACAAGAACAAGATGTGCATTTGAGGTTGCAGGTTATGACCTTGGTATGAATGTTACATATCTTGACTCTCAAGGCTCACAAATTGGCAAAAAAGAAAGCATTGCTGACACAGCAAGTGTGCTTGCAGGTATGTTTGACGGAATTGAGTACAGAGGATATGGTCAAAGCATTGTGGAGGAGCTTGCAGAGCACTCAAAAGTGCCTGTTTGGAATGGCTTGACAGATGAGTTCCACCCAACACAAATACTGGCAGATTTTTTGACAATAAAGGAAAAATTTGGCACATTGAAAGGCTTGAAACTTGTTTATATGGGCGACAGCAGATTTAATATGGGCAATTCATTGATGGTTGGCTGTGCAAAGGTGGGCATTAACTTTGTGGCTTGCTGTCCTAAGCAATATTTCCCTGATAAAAATTTGATTGAAACTTGCCAAAAAATTGCAGAGAAAAATGGCTCAACATTAGAGTTCACTGAGGATGTTGAGGCAGGCGTTAAAGGTGCAAATGTAGTTTATACTGATGTATGGGTGTCAATGGGCGAGCCATTTGAGGTATGGCAAACAAGAATAAATGAGTTGTTGCCTTACAAAGTAACTGCAAAAGTTATGGATATGGCAAATGAAAACGCTGTGTTTATGCATTGCCTTCCAGCATATCACGATAAAAACACAAAAATAGGCAAGGAAATATGTGAAAAGTTTGGTTTGGATAGTTTGGAAGTGTCTGACGAAGTCTTTTCAAGTTCAAAATCAGTTGTTTTTGAAGAGGCAGAAAACAGGATGCACACAATCAAAGCCGTTATGCTTGCCACATTGATAAAGTAAAATAATGTATTAATCAAAAATTGTTGCTAGCTAAAGCTCGCAACAATTTTTTATGCAATCTTTTAAAATATATCTTCAAAAATAATTTATATTGACTTATACAAAAATATAAAGAAAAATTAATTAAGAAAATTTAAGGTTAAGCAAAAAATATCTCCGAAAATCGGGGGTATTTTTGTTTTTTTCTTAAAATTAGTGCTTTTTATTTTGCAAATTGGTAAACTTTTACATAGTCAACAACAAAGTCATATGCCTTGTCTTTTGGGTTATTGGTTATTTCTCCTGCCCAAGTAAATTGGTTGTCCTTGTTGCTTGGGTTGGCACTGCCACTTTCTCCAGCAATTTCCACTGAAAGCCACAAAAATTCAGGGACTTGTGACACGCCAAAATCAGTACGCCAAGTTTCATATCCATTAATATAAAAGACATATTCATTTTCTGTCCACAAAACGCCATAGGTGTTAAATTCATTATAAATATCTTTATTAACTTCAAAATATTTTGAGTTTGTGGCTTTATGGTCATCGCCATAGCCATCCACATGAATAGTGTGCAGTGTTGTGTTGCGATATTTGATTGTCATTGCTGGGTCGTTATAAAAAGGCGATTCCATAATATCAATTTCAGCACCATTTTTGCCACCGTCAGTTGAAAGATTTTGTGCCATATTTTCTGCCTGCATCCAAAAAGCACTCCAAAGTCCTTCAGCAGCAGGCGCCTTGCATTTTGCCTCAAAATATCCATAAGTAAATTCTTTTTTATATTGAGATAGGCAAGTGCCTGTGTACCAGCCTGCACCTTGACTGCCGTTTTCTTTGTATTCTGTACGAATTATCAAATTGCCGTCTTTTGTAAAAGTTTGCTCTTCTGTCCAATATCCACCTCGTCTGATTGGATTGTCAAAAGTTGTAGTCCAAACATCGCTGTTAAGGTCGCCGTCAAAATTATCTTCAAAAACAAGCTCCATACCAGTCAAGTCTAGTGGTTTTTTCTTTGATATTTTGACAATATTGCTGCAACCAGTCAAACAAAAAGCTAAACTAGTGATTATTAAAGCAAAACAAATTACTATCAAAAAAAATTTCTTTTTCATTTTTTTTCTTTTATCAAAAGTTATCACATATGAAAAACTTTTGTGTATTGTTCTTTTAGTTTTTTAATTCCAAAGCCTATGCTCAAAATCAATGTAATACCCCCAAAAACTGCTGATACAATTGCTGGGGCAAGCACATTTGTAACATTGCAAGCATAAAGAATAATGGGAATAATGCCCAAAATGCTGATTAAGTTGCAAGATACAAAAAGAGAGCGATTGTGTTTGAAAAACAAAGTTAAAAGCCCTCCACTTATAATAATCATAAACGATATGATAATTGGCAAGCAATAGCTTGTTGCAACCGATGTTTTAAATATTGCCTCATAAATATAACACAATGCAACCAAACTTGCTCCTTGCATAATGATTTTTGCGCCAATCTCAGTGTTTGAGTAGATAGTGTTTGCTATCAAAAGATAACCATAGGCAAGTGCTGCTGTAACAAACCAACACCAAGGCACATTTGGAAGAGTAGCGTAGTTTATGATTATGCAAGTTATTGCAGCAATGATTGCCATAAACAAATAAATTGTTTTTGGGGCATATTTTAAAGGTAATTTTCGTTTTGCTTGTTTTGGTGGATAATCGTTTGTAATATTAATTTCGTTAGTGTCAAGTTTTTGATGACAAAGTGGGCAAATATTGCCACATTTGACTTCCACATTACATTTATTGCAACGCATTGTCCACCTCCCAAAAATTGCTGTTTACGCTAATATCAAATCCCATATCTGCAAGATATTTGATAAAAAATTGTTCCACTCTTGTATCTTTAACAAGCCTTACAAAAGAAAGTGTAAGTGTTTCATATGTTGTGATTGCTGTGAAAGAGATTGGAACAGATGGGCAAGCATGCAACATAAAAGTTATTTTGTTGACATAAGGCTCAAAAGATTTTGGCAAATCAGCAACGCCAATATTGCTGAAAGTTGCTGTTTTTGTTGGTTTTTTCAGTGTTATCATATTGTGAATTGCAAAAATAAGGTGTTTTACCGACAAAGGCAAAATTCTCATAAGCCAATGTTTTTCACCCATCATTGCAGTGCTAATGTTGCCGTCCAAATATTCTTTTTTGTAGCAATGCTCAATGTAATCTTGAACAATTTTAATAAATTCCTCAAGTGGAATATTAGGCTTTTTGATTTTTGCACGCACTCTGGAAAAAAGTGTGAAGTTTCTCAAAGTTTTGCTGCCATAAAGCTTTCGTATATTCATTGGAACAAACAGCGTTATGTCGTGAGGATCTTCCGCTTCCAAACCTTTTGTCATATAAATGCTGTACATAAACAAACCGCCTAAAAAGTGCGTGACTGTGTAGCCTTTGCTTTTGCAATAGCCCAGCAATTCTTTAACATTCAAATCGGCAGTTATCGCACCTTTCCCCAAATGGTCAAATTGTTCTCCTGGCAGAGTGAAGGCTTGACTTTTGCTGCCTGTCATGCCAGATATGTCCAAATCTTTCAATTTGATTGGCTTGTAATTTGTGGCAAAGCTGTCCTCATATTCCATTGGGTCAATAGGCGTGTCGTTTGTAAGAATTTTTCCTTCGTCTGAAACATCCAACCCTAAAATTTTAAAGTAATTGAAAAGTAAAGCCTTTATAAATTGCAAAGCGCCACTGCCATCGCATAACAAGTGGAAAAACTCCAGTGTAAGGCGATTGTTGTAATACATAACCCTAAAGCAATAGCCATCGGCATTGTGAGGAGTGATTTGCTCCATAATAATGTCCGATTCAGGGCGAAGCTTAAGTTGTTTGTCATTATGCTCCAAATAGTACCAAAAAACACCTCTCCTAAGTCTTACTGCAAAAGAAGGAAATCTGAGCAAAGTTTTGTCCACTGCCTCTTGCATTTTATCGGGGAAAATATCTTGTGAAAGTTCCACAGTAAATCTAAAAAGATTTTGAGTGTCTTTTGTGGTCAGAAAAGGGAAAAGTTTTGCACTGTTATCCAGTCTGAACCAATTTTTGTTTGCCATAAATACCTCTGTAAAAGATTGTAAATTTAAATTGGAAAATTTTGTTTATAACAATTATATCACAAAAATGGCTTTTCCACAATAGAAAAGTGAAATTTTTATTAAAACGAAGATGAAAAGAGGTCAATTTAATGCTTTCTTAAGTAATATGTTTTTTCGATAGTGTAAAATATTGGTGGATGGAAAGGGATAGATTCCATTAAGCCTAAACAAATTATCTATCCCTGACACCCACTCTCATTAGTTGAGAGTAAAACAAAAGAGAGAGTGAGTGTCAATTGCATAATATTTTAGTTTAAATAGGGTAGGACTATGCAATTGCAGCATAGTCTTTTTTTGTTAAAAAAATAAAAGAGGGGATTCGCGAGGGGATACTTCCCCAAAGCGAAGAGATGGAAAGGAGAAACATCTATGGAAGGTAGTAGGATTAAAGATTTGAACTTTTATACAGTAATTGGTTGGATGTTGAATATCCTTGAACTTAAAGGCAATGAGTTGATTGTATTTGCAATAATTTATAGCTTTTCCCAAGATGCTATAAGTGAGTTCACTGGTTCAATCAAGTATTTACAAGATTTTGGAAATATAAAATCACATAATACTGTTTTGGCTGTTTTAGGCAATCTTGTTGAGAAAAAGTATATTTTAAAACGTGATTATGAAAAAGATAGAGTACATAGAGTAGCTTATCGAGTTAATCCTGAAATAATTGAAAAGTATTGTTCAATAAAACCTAACAATAGATAATAATATACCACTGCAAAAATTGACATACCCACTGCAAAAATTGACATACTGCAAATATTGACATACCCACTGCAAAAATTGACATACTGCAAAAATTGACATACCTATTGCAAATTTTGAAATATGTCAAAAAATGAATAGCCCCACTGCAAAAAATGAATAGCCCCACTGCAAAATTTGCACTCAATATATAAATAATATTGAAATTATATAGAAATTTTAATAACACAAGAAAAACTCTAATAATAAAAAATATTTAATTATATTTAATAATTATTTATGATTATTGATTAATGTTTAACAGACACGTGTAGTTGTTTTCTTGTGTTTTCCCAAGGAGTTTTAAATGGCAGAGAAACAAATAAAGGTTGTAGTAAAAAAGGTAGATAAATTGTTGGATATGAATAATTATGCAGAAGTTATGTATATTCAAAATGATTTGTCTGAATTGCAAAATATAGTTAATGGTTATATTGAGGCTGTACCATTTCCAAATGTAAATAATGCATCTATTATATTAAATGAAGATGGTAAATATAATAATTTAATTCCAAATATTTTTGTTCCTGAAATTGATGATGTAATTGTAGGAAATTTTTTAGTTGTTGGTGTAAAAGGTGAGGACTTTTGCAGCTTGACTGAAGAACAAATTCTTAATGTAATAAATTATATTAATTTGCACAGAGTGCTTTAATATCCTATTGTGTTTTTAGAGGTGAGAAATGAAACTAACAAAAAATGAGCAAGCATTGCTTGAAAAAATTAGAAATATCGTAAACTCAGATTTAACTGCTGAAGATATTTCTGAAATTGTAGAGTTAATTAAAAATCGCTACATTCCAGTAGCAAAATATAGTATTGAAGCAAAATCAGATGAAGCTTTGGAAGAAATGTTTGGTGGCTTACAAAAGGATTTTATCAATGAGCCATGCGAAACTATATTGATTGATTTTGAGGAATAAAATGCAAAATATTAGAGAACGTAACGAGGCAAAACGACAAGCAATAATAGATAATTTATTGCACTGTATTGAAAACAATCCTAAGATATGGGAAAAAGGATGGTACAGTGTAACAGATTTTCCATTTAATGGAAAATCTAATAAAAAATATCAAGGATTTAATGCCTTGTATTTGTCTTTATTAGCAAGTATGAAAGAATATAATGACCCACGTTGGATGACTTTTAATCAAGTAAAAGAAATGGGGGGTTATGTTAATGCTGGCGAGAAATCAAGTGAAATTTTCTTTTATACAATGTATGACAAAAACACAAAAAAAGAATTTGATGAAAAGACAGTCGAAGGAATGACTGTAGAAGAACGCAACGAATATATGGATAAAAACGTTTATAAAGCGATTAAATTTTATCAAGTATTTAATGCTACACAATGTAAAGGTTTGCCTGAATATAATAAGCCACAAATGTCAGATGAAGAACAAACAAAGCAGATTAATTTAATCGAGAACGTAATCAAGAATAGTGCTGCACCTATTAGCTATGATGGTGGAAGTAATGCGTATTATAATACAGCAACGGACAGCATCCATTTGCCAAAAGTATCAGATTTTAAGTCGATGCAAGATTATTATGCAACTGCATTGCACGAAATTGCTCATTCCACAGGTCATACTTCAAGATTAAATAGGGACTTAAATGGCGGCTTTGGAAGTGAAAGTTATGCTGTTGAAGAATTGAGAGCTGAATTATCAAGTGTGTTTATGCAATTGGATTTAGGATTGCAGCTTGAAGGTAAACACATTGAAAATCACGGAGCATATTTAGCTAGTTGGTTAAAAAGTTTTAAGGATGATAAAAATATACTTTTTAAAACAATAAGAGATGCTGAAAAAATATCTAATTATGTAGTTGAAAACTATGCCAGCAGAGAAGAACAGAAAAAAGTATTAAAAACAAATGTTTCTTTTTCACAACAAATTGATGATGTTTTAAGTGGCATAGACACACAAAGTACACATTTAAGAGTTATGGGAGTTCCATTTATTTTAAGAGAAGTTGGAGCAAGCAATAAGGATTTGTATATTGTAGCAAGTCATTTAAAAAGTATCTTATCTAAAAATACAAAAAATCCGCATAATCACGGACTAGATGTTGATATTATAAAACAACTTCCTGAGTTATTGGCAGACCCAGTTTTCGTAATGGATAGTTTGACTAGAGATGATAGTGTTGTAGTTGTTACAACAGCAACAAATAATAATGCTGAACCAATCATTGCTGCAATTCGTTTTTATGATAGAGCAGTTGATAATAAGTTTGTTATAACTGATGCTAATGTAATAACTAGTGTATATGGTAAAGAAAGATTTAATAATTTTATAAAGAACAATTTGGAACAAGGTGCTATTCTTTATTGGAATAAAGAAAAGAGCCAAGACTTACTAAAGGTCCCTGGGCTCCAATTGCCCAACGATATTAGTAGCTTAGCTTCCAATACTATTATACGCAAAGCAAAAGCTTTTGTCAATAGTTTTTCTCAAAAAAATCAAAATGATACAAAAAGTGCTACTGAAATAGCAAATAATACCAATAAAGAACTAGAGAAATTTACAGAGCCATATTGTAGTTATTTAGCTGAACAGGGGGATAATCCTGACATTATTTATTTTAAACGTATAGGCGATTTCTACGAAGTAATGGGGGAAAATGCAAAAATAATTGCTGAAGAATTAGATTTAACATTGACAAGTCGCAAAATCGGTCAAGAAGAACGTGTTCCGATGTGTGGCATACCGTATCATGCATTAGATAATTATCTTAAGAAATTAAATGATAGATACACTGCAGATATTAAAGAAAATGGCATGTATTTAGCTTCTATAAAAACACAAGAAAAACAATCTCAACAAGTTGAACAAGCAAAACAAGTCGGACAAGTTGAGCAAGCAAAACAAGTCGGACAAGCCGAACAAGTCGAGTATTTAAAAATTGATATTCCAAAAGAGCAGTATGGTGGCGAGTACGGCAAGTCAGTTATGATAAAAATGCCCCCAGGCAGTGAGTATTCATCATTTGTGTTTTTCGCTCCAAAGAATTTTGTTAAACAACAAAATTCAAATGGCGATTACATATTGACAGTGAAGAACACGAGTTTGTGTGAACTTAAGAATGATGGTATGAGTGTCGAGCTTACTGGCAAGGAACTTAGCACCGCAATAGCTGGAAAAGAAGTTGGCAAGAGTGCTAAGCGGGTCGCTCCGAGCCATAGAACGGTGAACAATTTGGAACGTATTAATTCTAACATTCCTGATGAAATGAAAAATAAGCCTAATTGGTGTGTCTATAAAACACGTTGGAACAGTGAGAAAGGAAAAAAAGACAAGTACATTTATTCTCCTATTTTAGGTCTTGATGAAAAGGGAAAATTGCAATGGGCTTCAATAGATAAACCTGACACTTGGTCAACATTTGATAGAGCTTTAGAGTTTGCTAAGGAAAACAATTGCGAAGGTTTAGTATTTGCGTTAGATGGCAGCGGTATTAGCTGTATTGATTTAGATAAAGCCATCGCTAAAAACGGCTTTTTAAACGGAAAACCAACCGATTTAAAAGACGGAGAACTGAATGATGTTGCAAAGAAAATCGTACCTAATATGTCAGATACATATATCGAAAAAAGCACGTCAGGTAATGGTTTCCATATTTTTGTCAAAGACGATATTCTTAAGGGCAATCATTATAAAAATCGTGCTGAATTAGAAAAGGGCGATGAAATCGAAGTTTATGACAATAAGAGATTTATTTCTATGACTGGCGATTGTGATAGTAAAAAAGACTTAACTCAGTGTCCTCAGGAAACGATGTCATACATAAGAGAAACGTTGGGTAAAAAACAAACTGTTAACGTTGAAAACTATAATAGGTCATCAAGCTTTAACAAAAGTGATGCTGAAGTCATTGCTTGCATTGAAAAATCAAAAAAGGGCAGTGTTTTTAAACAATTATATAACGGTGCTGACATCACAGGTGATAATAGCCGCAATGACTTTATGCTTATGAATATCCTTGCGTATTTTACAGATTGCGATGCAGACCAAATGGAAAGAATATTTAAGAACTCAGGCTTATACCGTCCACAAAAGCAAGATGGTTATTATAAGACAACAATTAACAGTGCAATTGGTTCACTTTATCAAAGACCAAGCTTTGGTAATAATAAACCTTTTGGAAAAGGTGGCGGTAAAAACAATAACAACTCAAAATAATTTTGCGTGGCGATTATTGGTTTAATCGCCACGGGAAAAAACACAAATTTTGAAAACTGAAAAATTCAACAAAAAAATTCGATTTCTTAGAAAATCTCATTTTTTTGGTACTGAATTTTTAAAGCAGGATAAGACGGTGCGACAAAACTTGCATTTTTGAACTCTAATACTACGTATTAAAGTTGTCGCACCTTGGCAGATTTTGTGTTGCAGTTGTCGCACACAAAATCTTGAACAAAATGGAAACCATTTTTTATTGGAGAGATAACAATGGCAAAGAAAAATGACAAACAAAAAAATTCATTTTATGTTCGTATATATGATGATGAGCTGTTGCAGTCAATTTATGAATTAGATAACACAAAGCAGTATTCATCTATGAATGATTTAATGACACAAGCATTGGCGATTGGTGTAAATGAGATTTACAAAACATTTGGGAAGAAAAAAGTATTAGATGCAGCAAGTATCAATAACGTTAACACACTAGGAGCTGATGTGCAAAATTTGATTAAAAATATCAAGTATATGAGCAAAAAAGTTGATGATGTATTTGTAATGCTAAACATAATCGAACTATTAAATACTACTACTTACAATGCTTTTCACGATATGCTAGCAGGAGAAACAGTTACAGCAGAACAGCTTGATAGTGGGTACTATTCAATGTTACCAGATAATTTGGCAGAAGTAAAAAATGAGCTAATTAAACACGCAAATAAACGATAATTATACGAGGAATAATTTATGTCAAAGGTTGTATTTAACATAACATACACAGCTGCAAATCCACCAAAATATATGGTTGGCAATAAAAGAGCTGAATACATGGCTCAAAGAAATTTTTATAATCTAACAGCGGATTATAACTATTTTTCATATATCCTTAATCACAAAAAAATTAAAAAAAATAGTACAGCAGGCGAATATTTTACTCAAAACGGAGATAATGATGGACTATTTGATTTTAATGGAAAAATGTCAAAGGATAAAATAGTAGAGCTTACGGAAGATTTAAAAAATACTCAAAGCAATATTTGGCACGGCTTTATTTCATTTGACCAGGAAACAACTCTTGGTCTTGATACACAAGAAAAAGCTATACATTTTATGCAGCAAACATTTAAGCCTTTTTTAAAGGATGCAGGATTGAAATTAGATAATATAGGAGTTTATTTTGCTTTACATATAGATAAATCTCACCATTCACATATTCACTTTGCATTTTATGAGAAAGAGGCGAAAAGAAGAGATAAAGAAGGAATTCTATGCTATACAAAGAAAGGCAAGATAAGCTCTGCTGCTATAGATAATTATATGGTCAGTGCCAATATGCACTTGTCGGAGAACAGAGAAGTATATTATACATCTCGTGATAAGGCAATGGCTATGTTGAGAGAAATAACAAAGCAACCAATTAGAAAACAAGAAGTTAATTTTGCACTTGATGAATTGCGAAAAAAATTGCCTGCAAAAGGAAGACTGCAATATAATGCTAAAAATATGGAACAATTGCGACCTGAAATTGACAGAGTTGCAGAACTATTGATTGCATCAGATTCTAGTGCGTTAAAATTACACAAAGAAATGCACGTGCAACTTGATAAAGCAAAACAAGAAGTTATGCATTTGATAAGAGATAATAAGTTGGCTTATGTAAATGGTAAAAGGTTAACAAAAGACGATATTAAACAAATAACATCTTTAACAAATGATAATAAATTGCCAATGAGTTATGTGGATGTCAAGAACATCAAATATTTTGATAACTTGCAAAAAGATTATCAAGCAAGGATTGGCAACATTGTTTTAGGATTATGTAAAAAATTGAATTATAAAGATGCGTTCAACAGATATGAAAGGGATTTATCCAAAAAGATAGCAGCAAAAAATAAGCAAAGAAGAAAGGAAAGTTTTATTCAGCAAGCAATTACTATATTGTCAGCGGTCGAAAAGCAAGGTAACGCAAACTTTATAAAATCTGTTCAAGAAACTATTAGAGAGCAGGAAATGGAAAAAATGTATCAAGGCTATGATGCTATGAACTAAAGAAAAATGTGAGGGATTGAAATGATTGATGAGTTTATTAATTATCTAAAGGAATGTAAAAATTTATCTGATAAAACATTGTGTGCTTATTGTGTAGATATTAAACAATTTATAAAGAATTTTCCTAATTACTTAAATATAGATATGTATATGTATGTTGACTATTTAACAAATACTCTTAAATTAGAAGTAAATTCTATAAGGCGAAAGATAATTAGTGTTGGTAAGTTTTATGATTATTTAGTCCTTAAAGGAATTATTGCAGTATCGCCTTTTGATGGAATTGATTTAAAAATCAAGCAAGAATTTAAGCAACCTAAATTTCTAACAATTGATGAAATTAAACAACTTTTAGCTTGTTTTGAAATAGATTGGTCAACCTTATCTGATTTTCAAAAGTCACAATATGTTCGTGATGCAGCTCTAATTGATTTATTAATATCCACTGGTATTAAAGTCGAAGAAGCAGCTAATCTTATTTTGGATGACATTAATATTAAAGACAAAACAATATTTATCCGCGGTAAAAAATATAGACAAAGATGTATTTATATTACTTCATTTATAACTTGGAATCGTATTGTTGAGCTTATGAATTATCAAAAATCGCTTGGAACGAATTTTTTATTTACTAACAGATACAATAAACAAATTTCCGTTCAAGCTATTGAACAGATATACACTAAATATGTCAAAAAAACACAAATAAACATAAAATCAACACCTAATGACCTTAGACATACCTTTGCAAGCAATTTATTGTTGAATGGTGCAGATATATTAGATGTACAACAAATCTTAGGACATTCCAGTGTTAAAAGTACAAGCAAATATGTTGTTAAAGAAAATAGTAAGGGATTTAATCAAACAATGTATGAATTTAATTATCGTAATAATTTGTAAGGAGAGAATATGAAACAAGAAAAATTGAATAAAATTTTAGAACTACATCAAAAATGGAGAAAAAAAGAAGCAGGTGGGAAGAGAGCAAATTTGAATGGAGCGGATTTGAGCAATGCAGATTTAACTGGAGCAAACTTAGAGTTAGCAAGATTAGAAGGAGCAAATCTAAGAGAAACAAATCTACAAAAAGCGAATTTGAATAACGCAAGATTAGAAGGTGCAGATTTGCAAAAAGCTAATTTAAAAGACTCTAATTTGAGTGGTGCAGATTTGAGCAAAGCCAATTTGCGTGGAGCAAATTTGCAACAAGCAGATTTAACTGGTGCTGATTTGTATTATGCAGACTTAGAAGGTGCAGATTTGAGTGATGCAGATGTAAAGGCAGCTGGATTGTTTAGTGCTAATTTAAAAAATTCTAATTTAAATGGTGTTATTTTTGTAGCTAGTAATTTGAAAGAAGCTAATTTGAGTGGCGCTAATTTGCAAAGTGCAGTCTTAAGTATAGTGTATTTGGAGAACGCAAACTTGGAAAATGCTGATTTAACCAACGCAAATTTTGAAGATACTGATTTGCAAGGCGTTGATTTGTCAAAATGTAAAAATTTAGACACTGCAAAAAATTTTAATGTCAAAAACGGAGTACATGATGAAAATTTTTAAAAGAAAGGAAGTTTTTACATATGATAGAAAAGTTGGAATGACGGTGTGGAGAGCTTTGCCAATATGGAGTTTGGCAATAGCGATATTTGTGTCTTTTGGTATCAAGCCTAATTGTGTCAATGACCAAATAAAAATGTCTTTGATTATAACAAACATAGTTTATTTAGTATTCGATACAACTATTCGCATCATTCATTATTTAGAACGAAAAGCAAACGAACAAATAGCTTATGAAACGGACGATAATAGATTTGTAAGCAAAAAAGAAAAGTCAACATTTTGGTTAATTAGAGTATGTACACCATTATATTTGTTTACGATGTCGATTACTGCTATTTTGCTAAATATTTAAGGTGTTTTTATGGAGAATAAAGAAAAAAGTAAAAAGAACAGAATTTTAATAACTATAGCTATTTTATTAGCAGGTAGCATTGTTATCTTGTTTTCTGTTGCAGGGGTATTAACATTTTTTACTAAAAAGTCGATATTAGCTTCTTTTCAAAGTCCTCTTTTATATGTTATTACAGCTATTTTGTTTTTAGGTATAGTTTTTGCTGTAGTGTTTGATATACGATTGAGAGGCTCAAAACGAGTTTTAAAAGTAAATGCAGATTTAGAAAATTCTCATTTTATGAGTATGGAAGAAATAAAAAAAAATAAAGGCTTTACAGTAACTAAATTTAGCAATTTATCTGAAACGAATGACGGAATACTTATCTTGGCCGAAACAAAAAAGAATGATATAGAAATTGTTTTTAAAGAACCAATACATACTCTAATCATTGGTGCTACGGGTACTGGTAAAACAACAGCATTTGTTAGCCCTTTTTTAGAAATACTATTGAGAACTAAAACAAAACCTTCAATTATTGTTACTGACCCAAAAGGCGAGTTATACACTAAACACGCTAATTCTTTTAAAGAAAATGGATATATTGTTAACGTTATTGATTTGTCTGATGTGTACCATTCTACTAAGTGGAATCCATTTAACGATATATTGCGAAAAACAAAAGAAATGCTATATTCTACTGTAGAACAAAAAAACGGAAAATACTATGTGGCTGGAAAAGAGTTTTTAACTAATGATGAAGCAGCCAAGGCTTGTAAAGAACGTGCAATCCAGTTGAAAGATGAAATATATGTTGATATTCAAGACCTAGTTTATACAATGTGTCCTGTTGAGAATAAACACGATGCTACGTGGCAAAAAGGTGCAAGAGATTTGATTTTTGGTTTTGTGTTATCTTTTTGGGAAGATGTCCGTGATGGGTATATGAAAGAAAATCAATTTAATTTATATAATCTATATCGAAACATATCGGATTATGCAAAGGGCGAATGTGAGGATCTAATTGCTTATTTTGATACTCGTGATGAAACTAGTCGTGCTAGGGGATTGAGTAATACAGTTTTAGTGTCAACTGATAGAACTTTAAGTTCATATTTAGGAGATGTCAACCAATATATGAATTGGATGGCAGATGGTGGTATAGCAGCTTTAACAAGTGGCAATGAAATTGAATTTACGGATTTTGATGAAAAACCTAATGTATTGTTTTTCAAAATACCTGATGACAAAGAAAATCGATACAGATTAGTAACATTATTTATAACACAAATGTACAAGGCACTAGTAGAAAAAGCAACAAGAAATAAAGAATTAGGAAAAACAGAAAATCAAGAGTTGCTAAGAAATGTGTATTTCGTGATGGATGAGTTCGGAAACTTGCCAAAATTATATAATATGGACAAGATAGTAACGATAGGTCGTTCACGACATATATTTATGGTTCCAGTAATCCAGGATTATAATCAGCTAGATGACAAATACGGAAAAGAAGTAGCAGCAACGGTACGTAGCAACTGTAATATTCAAGTTTTTATTGGTTCAAATGATGAAAATACTCGAAGAGCTGTGTCGGAAGCTTGTGGCAAGAAAAAAGTTAAGAAAATTAGCTACAACGAAAATAAAGACATGTCAGTATCTACTTCAGCTGAGAGTGTACCTATCATATATCCAAACGAATTGGAACATCTAAATGACCCAGCGAATGGAATTTTAGGAAATACAGTAATAACATCTTTAGGTAACTATCCAATAAAAAGTGTTATAACCCCAGTCTTTAAAGCCAAACAGTTTTACAAAATAAAAAAAACAGACATAACACAAGGAGAATTTAATACTTTTAATGAGAAGAAAAATTTTTATGATATTAAAAAAGTAACTGCATTTTTGACAAACGACAAAAAATTAAAAGAAGAAAAAGCAGAAGTTGCAGATAACGATGATGTTGAAGAAAATGTTGTGGTTAAAGAAGAAGTAAAAAGCAAAGCAGATGAAAATGTTATTGCTGCAGATGAAAAAATTTCAGAGAAAATAAAAACTATGCAAGATAAAATACCATTAGATTATTTTGATAAATTAATGTCAGATATGGACTTTAATAAAAAAATTAAAGTGTTGGATGATTTGATTGAGATGTATAGCGATAATCCATTATTGGTGGCAGAGTTAGTTTTTATTAAAAAATTTATTCAATATAATTGTATCAAACAAAACATCAAGTAAGGAGATAATAATTAATGTCAAAGGAAAAAACTTTAAAAAATAATATATTTATTTTGTTAGTAATAGCTATATTAACTATCTTATTATCAATATTTATTTTTAGTTTTAACTATGTGTTTGCTGCAGAAGAATATATGGGAGTTGCAAATTACGATAAAAGCTATTGGGAAAACAATTTTAAATGGAAAAATATGCTTAGACCTAAATATACTAATTGCAGAATTGTGCGTACTGGTGATAGAACATATTCTGCAGAAGTAGATGTTTATATGGCTTATGCAAATTTGGGTGTAGGCTGGTGGGAAATACATCTATATATAGATGGAACAGAAATTAGTAATTATGGAAAAGTCAATGAAGCAGATAAAAATCATAATTATAAAGTTGCATTTTCTCATGATGACACAACTTCTATAAAAGTCAAATTTATGGTTTTATCAAATTATGGTGGTACAACAGTGCAAAATACATCATCAGAAACAACAATAAATGCCTATGATAATCAAGCTCCTGCGCTGACCATAAGCAATCAAAATGGTAACATTAGTAATAATGCAATAGTTAATAAGGATGTAACAGTTAGGGCTTCAGATGTTGGCAGAGCTGGCTTTAAAGAAATATTGGTTAGTAAAAATAGTGGTGGATATAATTCTTACACAAAAGATAATGTAACTATAACTGAAGACGGAACTTACTCTGTATATTCAAAAGATAATGTAGGAAATGCAAGTGGCACATTGACATTTACACTTGATAAAACGAAACCACAAGTGGCAAGTTATGATTCTTATACAAATCAAGCTTTTGATTTTAAGGTAACAGATATGCTTGATGTAAGCATTGAATATCGTCTAAATAGTGGAACAACAAAAACAGTAAATCAAAAGTCAATACATATTGATTTGAAAGAAGAAAACTATGGTTGTTGGCAATTTAGGGCGACTGATGCTGCAGGCAATGCTACTGGATGGGAAACAATAAATCTATATAAAAGGTCCAATTTTCCTAATTTGGAACAGATTAAAAATAGCTACAATTTGCCAACGTGGTATACGGTTAAGCTACCGACAAAAACATTTTTTGATATTGCAGGAAATTATAGTTTTGCTACGTATGAATATGCGTTAAATTTTGCAATAGCAAAAGAATGGGAATATAGAGTCGTCAGTATTGGTGGCGGTAAATGGTCTTATGTGAATGTAGGTAATGAGAGTGTAACACAAATTTATGATAATAGGACCATTTTGGATAATGCTGTTTTGAAATATGCTAAAAGCTATATTTCAGACAGAAAGATTTTTGATGGTGGTAGCAATAACTATGAAAATCCGACTGACGAAAACGGAATTTCAAGACCTGATGCATTACTATCGCAAAATGTAATTTTGCCTGAACATTTGGAAGAATATATTTCTTTGCCTAAATTTTTTATTAAACATAACTTCTGTTTTACAAAACCAACAGAAGGTGTTGCTGGAAACAAGAGCTATGTTAAGGTTAAATGGGTATCTGATGGGATTTTGACACAAAATGGTAAAGAAATTATAGTTCCTTATGGCTTATCAATAAAACAAGCTTTAGACAACGAATTGTCCTGGAAACAAGGATATTATTTAGTAACTGAATATGATGAATGTGGCAATATTGAGCAGTATATTATTTGTATAGATACAGGCAATCCTACTGTTACAGCTGATATTTTATTAGGAAATGGAACAACACAAACGATAACTTATGATTTAGACTATGTAGAAAGTCATAGAAATGTTATGCTATACATTTCATTTGATATGAAAAGTTTTTATGATGCAATTGATGATTTTATCTTTATTAGAATTGAAGGTAGAAATTTGTCCGCTAGATTTGTTGTAGGTGATGAACTTCCTATACTAAGTTACGAAAATGGTTATTGGGGAAATTATACTATTGAAGTTTATGACAGAAGCTTAAATTCATTACAATTTAACATAAGAATTGCTGGGGAGCCACCGACTATAAAACATACGTCAACTACGAATGAAACAAGATTTGTATTAACGATTGTAAATAATGACTTGGGGAACGCATTGACTAATGTTGAGTTGTTTAAGGTAACCTATGATGGTACTTATATCAAATTATTGCAAGATGATTTAGGTAACTTGGTTTCTACGGATTTATTTTCTTATACATTTAAGACTGGTGGAAAATATATTATTCGTTTTACAGATGTTTTTGGCAGAACGATTGAATCAGCCCCTGTTTTTTATATGAAAGGGTTGCCAACTGGAACACTTAAGGGAGTTAAAGAAAATTCAGCAACAAACAAAGATGTATCTTTTGAGTATGAAAAGGATTGTGAAGTTAATTTATTCATTTTAGAAAATGGTCAATGGGTTAGTGCAGATGAATTAATGGTTTTGACTGAAAAAGAGTTTTATAACACCATCAGTATTTCTGCAAGCATTGAAACAAGTAAAATTTATAAAATTTTCCTTTATAAAATTGATGATATGAATTTGTTTGTAGAATATCGATTTGAAATTGATAGTATTCCACCCGAAATTATTATGAAAGATACTGACGGGAATTTACTTGCTGCAGATACCACTACCAATAAAAATTTCTATGTGTTTTGGGAAGAAAGTAATTTAAGAGTCTACTATTATCGAGCTAATGATCCGTTAGGCTCAATGGGAGAATCGCAATACTTTAAAGAAAATATAATAAGTTTATATGGAGAATATGTGTTCACTGCCTATGATGCCGTTGGTAATAAGACAACACAAAGAATACTTTTAGATAACATAGTAGATTATGAAATTGAAGGAAATTATCAAAGATTAGATGATGGTAGTTTGATAAGTAAAAACAAATTGAAAATAACAGTCAAAGAACGCACTAAACAATTTGATTGCTTTAGTAGTAATGGCATCAACATTACTAATGGAATGAATATTGATGTTGACGGCACTTATATTTTTACAATAACTGATATGTTTGACAATTCAGTTGAGATAATTATTATAATTGACAACTTGCCACCAAGTCCAAAAATAATCACTACAAATGGTGATGAACTTGATACAAATGTCAAAACAAATCATGCATTTATGGTAAGTTGTGATGAAGCTAATGTTGAAATTTTGATTTCATACAATAATACAGGTGTTTTTGAAAAGTATACTGGCAATTATTTAGAAAATGTTGGCACATATAATTTTAAGTTAATTGATAGAATGAATAACACTGTTGTGTTTTCAATTACTATTGATAAAACAGTAGATTACGAATTACTAGGTAATTACATCGAAATTGCAGAAAATATGTATATTTCTAAAAGCATTTTAACGTTAAATGTAAAAGAAGAAATTAAGAGCTTTGATATAAGTTCAATTAATGGCAATAGTTTTATTTTAGGCGGTAAAATCACATCTGAAGATGTTTACACTGTCATTATTGAAGATTTTGCAGGGAATATAACTACTATTGTAATTGAAATAGATAAAACACCACCTATAGCACAAATAACCGCTGAAAATGGGAGTGTTTATCAAATAAATAGCACTATAAACAAATCGTACAGAGTTGTTTGTAATGAAGATTTTACAGAAATTAGATTTTCACCTGATAATAAAAATTTTGTTTTATATGATGGTAGCTTAATAGAAAATAACACAAAAACATACTTTGAAATAAAAGATAGAGCAGGAAATACATTGTACTTTTGGATGTCTATAGATAATGTTGTTGACTATGAAATTATAGGAAAATACAATATTCACAATGATGTTATTTATAGTCGTTATGGTGTAACTATTGAAGCCAAAGAAAATGTGAAATTGACACTTCTGAAGTCAGAGAACGGCTTTACTTGTGTATTAGGTGAAAAAATATCACTTGAAGATAAATATACAATTTTATTGCAAGATGATTTAGGTAACGAAACAACACTAGAAATTGTTATTGATTATCAAAATCCTGTAATAGAGCTTGTAGGGACTAACTCAGCTAATGTTTCTAATGACTATGTTTGTGTAAATATCTACGATTATGACATTGTTAAATATAGAAAGAAGTCAGATAAAGAATGGATAATATTTGTTAGTGGCCAAATGTTTACAGAACACGATTACTATACTATTTTAGCCGTTGATAAAGCTGGTAATGAAGCACAAGTTGATTTTATTATTGATAAAGTAGTGGAAGTTGAATCATCAATTGAATTACTTGATGAAAATCGATACATCACAACAAATATTTCTTTTAAATTTAATGAGAATATGTCGCAAATAATCTTATTAAAAGACAATAAAGAAGTTGGCTATAACGGCGGAGCAATTAAAGAAGTTGGTGCATACGAATTAAGTATAACTGATTCAATTGGCAATAATAAAAAATTTAAATTCGTTATTCTGCCAACCGTAGCTAGGGAATACAAATTGAATATTCCTTTGGGATATAAAGTTGTTACAATGTTAGATGGGGCAACTTATGATGCTTTAATAAATGGACAAGTTGTGCTAGTTAAAGATGGATTATATAATCTAGACTTTATAAGTGATGAAATTTCATTTAGCATTGAATTAAGAGTTGAAACTGTATTGCCAACAGTGAATATAGAAAAACACAAGAACAAAATTATCATTAATAATCCGAATAAAGAGAATATCACTATAGAATTATACAAAAATGGTAAAAAAATAGAGTATTCTTTGGGCAATGAAATCAAAGCAGTTGGTGATTATTCATTAAAAATAATTGATGAATATGGCAATGTGAATGAGTACACATTTACACTGAAGTACATTAATACTTTTGGCATTATAGTAATAATTTTAGCAGTGTTTGCAGTGTTAGCGATTATATCTATTTTTATAGTTACAAGGTTAAAACAAAATGTTAAGTGATTAATGTTTTGCAATAATAAAAAATAAATTTTAGAGAGGTAAAAGAGATGAATGACCAAGTTTTTAAAACGTTTAGCGATGCATTAAGCAAGATGTTTGACAGTATGTTTACACCGTTAATTTCGATTGCAGTTTCTTTGTGTGCAATTTGGGGCTTTTATTTGGGCTGGAAATGGTGGAGAGCTGGTGGTGATGAAAACAAAGTGAAAAGTGCTAAATCTGCATTAGGCACATTTGCTATAGGAATAGTTGTTATATTTGCTGTAGCAGTTGCTGCACCATTATTAATTGCAGGTTTTGTTGATTTCCAATCGCAATTCGGTTAATTGAGGTGCATATATGGATATTATGTTTAGTAAACTTTTTGCCAAGTTGTTATTTTGGCTTTACGAAATGCTAGATACAATTTTTGAAATGTTTCAAGTGTTGAGTGGAGTACAAGGGATTGAAACTGCAGAAGGTGAAAGTTCCCGATCTTTAATTGAAATGTTTTTAGAAAGCTCTGCTGTAACAAAAGCATTTTTTATACTTGTCTTATTAGGTATATTTGTTGCAGCAGTTTCTATAGTCGCAGCTGTTGTGAAAAATATGGTAAATTTGAAAGGTGGAGAGCGTAAATCACAAGGAACGATTGTTGGACAAGGCTTTGGTTCAATAATTATAACTTTTGTAATGGCATTTATAATGATTTTTGGTATTAGTGCATCAAACATTTTACTAAAGGAAGTTTCAAAAGCAACCAGCCCTTCAAATGGTCTTACAATATCTACAACATTGTTTGATATTTGTGTAGGTAAAACTTATAAGCACGACTATACTGACACTTCACATCCAAAAATGAAAGATGTATTAGATGCTAGTGGAAAACCTATGTTAGATGAAAATGGTAATAAAATTCAGGTCCCATTGCAAGACGCTTATGGGAATATTATTTATGACTATTCACAATCTTTTATACTTGGTGAAGATGGCAAACCACTTTATGAATCAGGCTGGTCTAATGGTTATAATGCACAGCAACTTAGTGAAAGAGTTAAGATGATTAGTTGGAGTGGTTTATCTCCCGATGAAATATTTGGAGTACATAAAAAGGACTTATTTGTATTTGAAAATAAAGATAGAGATTATGAAAGGCTCCCTTGGGTAGAGCTAGAATCATTCAATATGTTTGTTGCTTATTTAGTAGTAGTAATTATGCTTGTAGCTATAATATGGTCAATGCTTTCATTAGTTAAAAGAATTTACGATTTAGTATTATTATTTATAGCTTTACCGCTTGTAGCAGCAACTATTCCATTAGATGATGGTGCAAGATTTAAACAATGGCGAGATAGTGTAATATCAAAAGTTGTATTGGCTTATGGTGTTGTGTTTTCAATCAATATATTTTTGCTAATTACACCATTATTGAATGATATAAATTTTGTAAGTCTTGGATGGTCCGCCTTCTTGGAAAACTTATTTAAAGCATTTATGTTAATAGGTGGTGCATTATCAATTAATGGCGGACAATTATTGTTTGCACGTTTACTTGGCACAAGTGCTGAAGAAGGTAGAGAGATGGCACATGCTGCACGAGCATTGATGGCAGGCGTTGCGACTGCAGGTGGACTTGCGAAAGGAGCGAAAAACCTTGTTTTTGGTGGAACTAACAAATATGGCAGACACAGAAAGGGAATGATTCCTGGATTGGCTGGTTTAGGGTATAAAGCAGGTAGAAAAATTGGTGGAGAAAGGTTTGAAGGTAGTAAAACAGGTCGATTTATGCATTGGGCTGGAAGACTAAGTAAACCAAATCAACAAGGTAATAATGCATTATCAGGAAATAATAACACAAAGGAAAGTTCAGCAATCAATTCTAATATTGATAATTCCGGTGCTAATGATAGCAATGCAGCATTTACATCAAATAATAGTAATGCTAGTGGTACAAATGATAGTGGCAAACCACACGAAGGATTAGTTAATAGTGTTGTTCCTAAAGATAGTGGTAGTAGCACTTCAAATGATAATGCTTTTAAAGGAGATTAATAATGAGATTAATACCAAAAAAAACAAAAGTATCTTCAACTATATGGTTGAATTTTACATTATTAGATTTGTTGTTAGCTTTTTGCTTAGGGTTAATAGCATTTGCTATAGCAATGTCAAATATACCATATAAATGGGCAATTTTTATTGCTTTTATTAGTATATCTGTTATATTGTTTTTTTCTGATGATGGGGAACGTGGCTATAATGAATTGTTTTACATAATGCAATATGCTTCATCACGAAAAAAATACGAAAAAAATGGCAAAAAAAATAATGATATTTCTAATTTGATACCATTTAAAAAAATTGAAAGCAATGGCATAGTTGATTATGGTGATTATTTTGGTGCGGTGATTGAAATTGGTTCAGTAGAATTTGCTTTACTTGATTTATATGAACAGAACACAAGAATATCTGCATTTGCAAATATTCTAAACAATTTAGGTGAAAATTCATTTGCTCAATTAGTTAAAATTGATAGACCAATTAATTATGATGAAGCTGCAGCTATTTTATTTAATAAGCTTGAAGAAGAACTAAGCAAAGATGTTCAAGACGAGGCACAAATTCATATACTAAAATCACGTTTAGCACAAATTGATAGTATCAACAATTTGGAGAAACAATACAGACCATATTATTATTTAGTTTTGTATGATAAAAATAAAAATAATTTGTTTAAACAAGTAGATATAACAAGAAATGGTTTTGACAAAGTGGGGTTGCCAATTTCAATGCTTGAGCAAAAAGATGTTGCTGTATTTTTCAAATATTGTTATACGAGAAATTTTGACGAGAGAGAAGTAGATGAAGTTGAAAATGAAGACTATGTGGATTATGTTCAACCTGATAAAATTCAATTTAAGTCATCAAGTTACACATCTGATGATGTCTATACATTTACTTGTGCTATTTCTGATTATCCTTTGTTAGTAGGCAATGCATGGGGAGCTAGTTTATTCAACATTGATAACACAAAAGTTGTACTTAACATTAAGCCAGTGCCTAAAAACAAAGCAGTAAAAAGAATTGATAAAGCAGTTGTCGAACTTGAAACAAGAAAAGGAAGTGGAAAGTTGAGTGAGGCTATATCTCAAGAAACGCACGTTCAAACAGTAGCCCAACTTGCTCAAACAATACAAAATGAAAATGAAATGTTGTTTGACTGTACTTTAACAATTACAGGTTTTAATAACACAAAAGAAAGTAATGCTGCTTTTAGAAAAGAGCTTCGTAGACAATTAGTGTCGGGTGGCTTTAGGGTTAATTTTTTGCGAGGCAGGCAATTCCAAGGATTTGCTTCAGCAACCATTTCTCAAAAATCAAATCTTAAAAGCTTAGAACGTGGAATTAATTCAGAGAGTTTAGCAGCTATATTCCCATTTGTGTTTACATCAATAATTGAGCCTAAGGGGTTCACTTTAGGATATGAATATTATCCAGTAATAATTGATATTTGGAAGCGAAACAATAAGTATATCAATAGTAATTTGATGGTGCTTGGCAAGTCAGGCAGTGGTAAGTCATTTTTTACAAAAACATTATTATCAATGATTTATTCGGAAAATTCAAGGATTTTTATACTTGACCCTGAAAATGAATATTCAGTTTTATGCAAGAACGTTGGCGGTAAATTTATTGATGTAGGTAATGCTACTGAGGGCAGAATTAATCCATTACATATCTATCAAATATTGACAGATGATGGTACTCCAGCTGCACCTGAAATTGTTTTTTCAGCGCATTTGCAATTTTTAGAGAGCTTTTTTAGGATTGTATTAAACGGAATCACATCTGATGCACTTGAAGAATTAAATAATATAATTACAAAGGTTTACGAATTGAAAGGTATAACTGATAACACAGATTGTAAGGATTTTAAAGCAGAAGATTTTCCAGTTTTTGATGATTTGTATAATGTAGTTTTCTCTGAATATGAAAAAGAAGTTTTGCCAAGCAGAAAAGCAAATTTGGAAAGAATAAAAACTTATGTTGCGAAATTTGCTTCAGGTGGAAGATATTCAGTACTTTGGAATGGTGCATCTACTTTGACATCTACAGAAAAACTTATTGTTTTTAACTTCCAATCATTATTAGGTTCACAAAATAATGTTGTGTCAAATGCTCAAATGTTAGTAATTATGAGATATTTGGACCAACAGATAATCAATATAAGAGAACTTAATCGTGATGGGAAGACAAATATTCACCCATTTGTAGCGATAGATGAGGGATATAACTTTATTGACCAAGACAATCCAGTTGCACTAGACTTTGTTTATTTGTGGTACAAACGTATTCGTAAATACAATGGTAGTATTATGTTTTTAACACAAAATTTGAGTGATATTTTAGGTAATCCTACAATAGTACAAAAAACAACTGCAATTATAAACAATACGCAATATTCTTTCATTTTTGCTTTAGCACCTGCCGATTTGCAGATATTAACAGATTTGTATAAGTCAGCTGGTGATATAAATGAAACGGAACAAAATCAAATTGCAAATGCTGGCAATGGAGAGTGTTTTTTGATTTGCTCAGCTAATGAGCGAACTAGATTTAAAATAGTAGCATCAGACTTGGTATATACGCTGTTTGAAAAGCCTAATGCTATTGAATTAATCAATTCGGATAATCTATGTTCGCCATATCACAATTAATTTAGGAGACAATATGAAAAAATATTATGAAATTGGTAAATATAAAGTCTTTTTAACTAAGAGTGTTTATAATACGACAGGAAATACGGCAATTAATGCAATTTGTTTGGATAAAATACCGTATGGCACATTAACGGTTAATCTTATACCATTAGAACACAAAGAATTAGCATATTTAAATATCAATCTTTTTGGACTAGATGTTGAAAAATTTATTGTAGAAAATGGTCTTGGCAAAAAAATTGATGGAAGAGAATGTCAAAGTGGATATTTAGTATATCCATTGTACAAGTTGAATTTAGAAAAAATTTAAAAGGAGAGAGTTTTATGATAAAAACTACAATTATTGGAAATCTAGTAAGCAATCCAGAGCTGAAAGAAGTAAATGGTGGCAAAAAAGTATGTGTACTTACTGTTGCATCAAACAGACCAGGTAAAGAAACACCTGATGTTTTAAGAGTGGAAGTTTGGGGAAAAAATGCTGAGAATTGTACAGCATATTTAAAGAAGGGTTCGGGTGTTGCTGCAGCAGGCGACCTTGACATTCAATTATATAAGAAGAATGAAGAAACGCACGTTTCTGTTATTCTTAAAAATGCAGAAATTGAATTTACAGATAGGAAATAACTATTTATAAAAGATGCTGAAAGCTAGTGTGTTTTTTGTGTTTTCAGCATTTTTTACTACTTGTCCGACTTGTCGAACAAGTTTTACAAGTTGAACAAGCCCTTTATACAAAAATATCAATAATACTTGATAAAATATCAATAAATATTGATATTTCTGTTGACATATCTATACTTATATGGTATAATATAATCAATAAAAAAAGGAAGAAAGAACTATGTTGCTATCAATACCTTTACAATATTTTATTAAATGGGAAGAATATACAAAGTTTGAAAAATATGGTTTTACTCCACACTGCGTTAGATACATTTTTTCTTTGCCTGATAAATTGGGCCAAGAAGGATATACAGTTTATGTTGAAACAAATGATTTTCAATATTTAAATGGTAAAATTATTAATGTTGGTCAGAACGAAGTTAAAAAAAGTAAAATCAATATTAATGTAGATAATTCATTGATATTTGAAGCAACAAAGACACTGTATCGAGAAGAAAACAAGCGATATAAACGATTTAAATACTCTGCTGTAGAATTAAACGCACTATATAATTCACTTGATTTAGATATTGCAAAAATTGCTGTGGCCAAAGTACTGACTTTTACAAAAAGCAGAAGTCCACATATAATTAGTGAACAATATGTAATTGGTAAAATAGTAGGGTGTTGGTTTTATTCCGATGAAATCGATACCAAGCGAAGACTAAACACAAAGGGGCTTGAAATAATATCTGAAATTGATAGTAACAATATTGCTCAAGCAGAAGCTTTAATGAAAGATAGAGAAAGCGCTTTGCAAGAAGAATATCGAAGATATGAAAGCTTGAGGAAAAAAGAGTTTGCTATAAATAACATTAAAAACTATTGTAATGATATAAATAGAACGCATTTCAATGATTCTGATGCAGAGCTTAACTCATACATTCAAAATATCTTTCAGTATTCAAATAAAGCAATTAATTATATTAATTCTGCCCGGGCAGAACATAAGAGTATCATAGAGAAAATTGAGCAAAATTTTCGTAATAATATAAAAAATTTAAAGTAAAACACAAAAGGAATAACTGATTATGGAACAAGCAAAATTGAATAAAATTTTAGAACTACATCAAAAATGGAGAAAAAAAGAAATCGGTGGGAAAAGAGCCAATTTGAATAGCGCAGATTTGAGCAAAGCAGATTTAACTGGAGCAAACTTAGAGTTAGCAAGATTAGAAGGAGCAAATCTAAGAGAAACAAATCTACAAAAAGCGAATTTGAATAACGCAAGATTAGAAGGTGCAGATTTGCAAAAAGCTAATTTAAAAGACTCTAATTTGAGTGGTGCAGATTTGAGCAAAGCCAATTTGCGTGGAGCAAATTTGCAACAAGCAGATTTAACTGGTGCTGATTTGTATTATGCAGACTTAGAAGGTGCAGATTTGAGTGATGCAGATGTAAAGGCAGCTGGATTGTTTAGTGCTAATTTAAAAAATTCTAATTTAAATGGTGTTATTTTTGTAGCTAGTAATTTGAAAGAAGCTAATTTGAGTGGCGCTAATTTGCAAAGTGCAGTCTTAAGTATAGTGTATTTGGAGAACGCAAACTTGGAAAATGCTGATTTAACCAACGCAAATTTTGAAGATACTGATTTGCAAGGCGTTGATTTATCAAAATGTAAAAATTTAGACACTGCAAAAAAACTTACAAAAAACACAAAGGAGATATTTAATGGATAATTTGATAAAAGACCTTTCACAAGGGTTGAAAACATTAATCAGTTATGAAGATGTAATAATAGAACGCATTGTTCAGTTTAAAAAGGAATATTTAGATTTAGAAAATACTAATTTAGATGCTTATAAACTTTTAAACCAAGCTATTACTGATTCTGAAGCTTTAAAATCTATTTTTAGTGATATTCTTGATGAAATAAACACAAAGGGGTAATAATGGATAAGTTAATAAAAGACTTGAAAAAACAATTCAAATTAAAAAAAAAGGAAGTATTTGAGCTAAAATCATTAGCAGAATGGCTGTTTTCTAATAAAGGACGATATGCGTTTGCAATAGAAGATTATTTGAAAAATAATTCATATTTTTTTCTTAAGCAAATTTTCAATGATGCAATGGATTTTTTAAAAAATTCAAATATACCATTCTATCCTGTTTGTATAGTTGTTAGGGCAATTATAAAAAATATTGCTAGAGATAGTTATATTATAAAGGAGTAAACACAAAACGAATTAAAGAAAGGAGATGAATAATGAAAACATTAGTAGTTTTTAATCAAAAGGGTGGAGTTGGTAAAACTTCTACAGTAGCAAATTTGATGGCAGAATTGACTGCTCGAGGACAAAAAGTATTAGCAATAGATTTGGATGCACAATGCAATTTAACTGCGTTTTGTGGATTGAAATATGAAAGCTATAGTGTATTGGATTGGCTTTTGAATGATAAAATTTCAGTTGAAAGAATAATTTGCAAAACTAAATATGCAGATGTTATTCCAAGTGATGAACGACTTCAAGTTGAGATGCTGAAGTTCGCTTCAATGCCTGCTTTTGTAATACATATCAAAAATTTAATTGCAAAATTAAAAGGTTATGATTTTGTATTGATTGATTGTCCACCGACGGTTAATCAACTGACAGCTGCAGCATTGGTCTCTGCCGATTATGTGTTGGTACCAACAGAACTCGAATATTTTAGTGCAACAGGCATTGAAAAGATTGCAGATACAGTTAATCAAGTTAAGCCATTAAATCCACAATTAATAGTTCTTGGTATATTGATTGTTAAATATAATGCAAATAGAAAATTATCAAAGGCATTGGAAGAAAAATTTGCAACTGCAACGAATACTTTATTGGGATGTAGTTTGCTTAAAACTAAAATAAGATTTACGGTAGATGTGCCTTCGAGCCAAGCTATGGGAAAGTCTGTTCAAGATTATAAAGCAAATAGTAATGCTGCGATAGATTATAATAATTTAGTGGAGGAATTATGGGAAACAATAAAATAAATTACTCATTGCTTGATGGTCTGTTTTCGAATGATACAAAACAAGCAAAACAAGTCGGACAAGTTGAGCAAGTTAAACAAGTTGAAACAACACAAAAAAGAACGTTTAAAATATCAACAGAATTTTGGAATGACTTTTTAATTTTAGCAAAATTAAAAGGAAAAACCCAAGCGGAATTAATCAATGAATTAATTAAGCAACTTGTCATTGAAAATCAAGAAAAAATTGAGAAGTATAAAAAACTTTGAATATAAAAAATCGCATTAATAATAAAAAATTGAGTATTGACATTAAAGGGTTTTTATGATACTATTAAACAAAGGGGGTGAAGTTATGAGTAATAACAAAGGCATAAGTTACATTGCTTGCCCTAATTGTGGCGAATTAATGCCTGTAGGTGGCAAATGTGATAATTGTGGTTATATTGACCCAAGTAAGTAGATTTAAAAAGCAAGTCTAATTCGTTAGACTTGCCTCTTTTTTTTATATTTTTTGCCCATTTGGCAAAATTATATTGACTTCAAGCTCACATCCGCAAGCTAGAACCATTTTTTCATAATCGTTTAATTTGAAATTGTTTGCTGAGAGCTTCATTGAGATGTTGGATTGCCCAACATCTAGTAATTTTGCTAAATCATTTTGTGTTATATTTTGATTTCGCATAGCAGTTTTTAATTTATTAGATAAATCGATACTCATAGTTCACCTTTTTATCATTATTGCATAAATATCAATTTTTGTCAATAGATTTAGTGCTTTTATCAATAAATACTGATAAAATATCAATATTTAAATATTTTCTTGACAAGTAATTATTGTTTTGTTATAATATGAAAAAGGAATAATTGGAGTAAGTAAATGAAAAAGAAACTGTTTATTATAGTTAGTATTATTGTGTTATCTATGATTTTATCTGTTAGTTTAGTTGCGTGTGGCAATAAATATGCAGATGACCCTATTATTGGAAACTATCTAACCGAAGATGGAAGAAATTATATTCAGATTATTAATTGTAAAGCTGAGAACCCAGATTATGAGTATGAACAACATTTTAGATTAATGAATACTTATATAGGGCATGATGAAAAATTCTATGTGAGTGAAATTATTATATTGTTTAACAAGGAAACACAAAATTATGAATTTTTAAATCATAATGAAAAGAATTTTTACATTTTTCCTTTGCAATGCGACCAAAATAAAGGACAGGTAATTATAGATGAGCAAGGTATAACTTTAAAAGTTCATCCATTTGGTGATGTTGAAAAAGAAATAAAACTTACAAAGACTTCAACAGCTACCGTAGATGAGTGGAAAGCAAGTAAACCTTGGTTAGCATAATAAATTACATATCTAAAGAATCAACATCGTGTAAGTCTATCTTATGCGATGTTTTTTATACAAGGAGTTAATATGAATTTAAAAGAAAATTTAGAAGCTTTAATTAAAGGTACAGTGGAAAAATTATTGGGCAATATATTTAGTTGCCTTAATAATTGTAGTTTTTCACAAATTATAGAAAAAACACAAGATGAAACTAATAAATTAGGGTTAAATATCGTGGAATTAGCCTGTTCCACAGTCGAAAAGACTTTTAATGAACAAAGAGATAAACATAAGGTTGTTATTAAAAATAGGGGCAAATCTCGCAGTATTTTAACGACGCTAGGCGAGTTGTCTTTGAAAAGAACATTGTATTATGATAAAGAACAATCTAAATGCTTTTTTGCCGTAGATGAATTGTTAAAATTAGAAAAATATAGTAGATTAGACAAAGGCTTACAATCAAAATTAATTAATATGGCAACAATAAGTAGTTATGGCAAAGCAAGTGAGTTTATGGATAATCAAGTTTCAAGACAAACAGTGCATAATTTGGTTAAAAAAGTTAATATTAATAATTTGTCTACAAAAGAAAATGCGAATTTAAAGACAATTGATAACATATATATTGAGGCGGACGAGGACCATATTCACTTAAATAATGGTAAAAGTGCTGAAGTTAAGCTTATTTATGTTCACGAAGGAATTAGAAAAAATTCTGCACGTGCAGAGTTAATCAATCCGAAATACTTTGTTAGTGTATCTGACGATGTAGATAAGTTTTGGAGCGATGTGGCTTATTATATTCAATCAAATTATGTTACAACAAATGTTAACATCCATTTGTCAGGAGATGGAGCTGCCTGGATTAAATATGGGATAAATATGTTTCCAAAATGTCATTATCATTTAGACAAGTTCCATATTTATAAGAGCATAACTGGAATGTGCTTTGGTAATAAAAATTTAAGATGCAAAATTATACAAGCTTTACAGGAAGGAGATTATCGTAAACTTTGTTTACTTTACAAAGAGCAGTACAATTTTCGCCAAAAGAGGTCTGAACGAAAGGCTATATCAGATAGTATGATATATTTACAAAATAATTATCAAGCAATTGACTTGTCAAAAAAATATTCCTGTGCTGCAGAAGGTCATATATCTCACATTTTATCAGCTCGTATGTCATCAAGACCTATGGGGTGGAGTTTACCAGGAGCAGAACGCATCGCAAAATTGCGTGCATTTTATTTTAATGGTGGTGATTTTAGTTCAATCATAGATAATAACACAAAAGCAGAAAGTGAAATATCATATTATAAAAAGTGGATGCGAACTGATTATATAGATGATGGTTCAAGTTCATATTTTAAATCTGCTAAAGTTGTGGGATTGGATGGAATTACTAATGGTTTATCAAAATTATTAAGGTCTGCTGTTACAACTAAACTAAAATATTAGAATAAAAATTACTATAATACCCTAAACTTATATATTGAAATCTCGCGTTTGGGGCGAAATTATGCAAAATGTGCATTATTTTAAAAAAAATATGCTGAAAACTCTTGACACAATCTGTTTTTTCTTTTCTCTTTACTTTTTTGTAATTTTATGTTAAAATTATTTTGAGGCAAATATGAAAGAGTTTGATTTAAATGGCAAATGGTCATTCCACGAAGTTGGAAGAGGCAAATGGTATACTGCTATTGTACCGGGTAGCAATTATATCGATTTGCTTGCAAACAACATAATAGACCATCCATATTATGACAACAATGAAGAGCTAAGTCAATGGGTAGGCGAGCGTGATTGGGAATACGCTCGTGAATTTACTTTGCCTATGGATATGCTTAAAAAGCCGATCATTATGCTTGAGGCAGACAAGCTTGATACCATTGCTGAAATTTATATCAACGACAGATTGGTTGCAAGAACAGAAAACGCTTTTATTGCCTATAAAATTGATATCAAAAACTTTGTTTCAAGACTTACAAACAAAATAAGAATCAAATTTCGTTCTCCTATTTTGTATATCGAAAACAAGCAGGAAAACACTCCTATGCCAAGCAGCAAGGAGGGGATGACTGGCTCTCAATACATTCGTAAACCTGCAATGCATTTTGGGTGGAACAACAATTTGGTTGTGCCATTCAGTGGTATTTGTGGAAACATAAAAATTGTTGGCTATGAGGAAGTTTATCTTGAACAACCAATCATAAGACATGAAAGAGTGTTGAAAAGTGCAATTCTTATGGTTAAGGCAGCTGTTAAAGGCAAACAGATTGCAGAAAACAACTATTCAATCAAAGTTAGTATAACAGAGCCAAATGGAAATGTAATCAGCGAAACAAACAACAAGGTTGAAGAGCAAAATGAACTTGTTGTGACTATCAACAAGCCTGAACTTTGGACAATTTACAGCAAAAACAACAATCCTCCATTGTATAATGTGCAGGTGGAGTTATTTAAGGATAATGAATTGATTGACAAAAAAAGTGTCAAGTATGGTATCAAATCAATCAGTTTTGAAGAAGAAGAGGTTGACAGATTCAAAAAATTCGGCATTGTGCTTAATGGCGAAAAAATATTTATCAAAGGCGTAACATTGATGCCTTTGGATAGTATGTCATCCCTTTTCAACAAAAAGAAAATGGAAAGCTATCTTGATAGCGTAATCAATATCAATGCAAACCTGATTCGCGTGTTTGGTGGTGCTGGTTATATGCCAGAAGAGTTTTACTCTATGTGCGACGAAAGGGGCATTTTGGTGTGGCAAGATATGCCTTTTGTAAATATGATTTATCCATTTGAGTTTCAAGATTTTGCAGGCAATGTCAACAAAGAAATCAAATATAACATTGAAAAATTGCACACACATCCATCTTGTGCAGTGCTTTGTGGTAGCTACGGAATGGAAAGCAAAATTTCCCGAACTTTTGGCAAAGGTGGCATAAAAGGGGCGATTTTCGATGTGTTTTACAAAAAAATTCCTGAAAGATTAAAAAATATTGGCTGTCAAATTTTGTATATTCCATCCAGTCCACTATCAAGCAAGTTCTGTGATAGAGTAAACAATTATAAAAACGGCATTTCTCACATGTGGGAAGTTTGGGGTGGTATGCGCTCAATGCAAAAAGTATCAAATTACACTCCAAGATTTTGTGGAGAATTTGGTCTGCCATCCATGCCAAGTGCAAATGTTTTGGATGAGTTTATCTCTGGAGAACAGATTAATTTTTACGGCGAGGATATGGCAAAAAGACAAAAGTTTCGTGACGGAAACAACAAAATGCTTTACTACATATCTTCAAGATTTCGTGTTCCAAGAAGTGTATCCGATTTGATTTATTATTCTCAGCTAACCCAAGCAGAATATTACACGGAAATGATTGAACATTTAAGACGCAATATGCACAAGTGCCGTGGTGTTATTATGACATCATTGAACGATTGTTGGGCAGGCATAGATTATTCTTGCCTTGATTATTTGGGTTATTACAAAGCAGCAATGTATAAATTAAAAAGAGCATATGCACCAATTTTAATGACAATTACTTGCAAAAAGGGTGTTGTAAAAGTAAATTTGATTTGCGAGGATAATGTTCGAGAAGAATGCAATTTGATATGGAAAGTTGAGGATTTTGACGGAATTGTCATTGCAAACGGCGAGCAGAATGTTGAAATAACTGAAGGACAAAACAGCAATCTTGCAGCAATTGATTTGAAAGAAATCATAAAAGGCAAAGAAAAAGAAATTGTTTTTGTTGCCGAACTTACTGACAAAACAGGTAAAATTCTTGCAGCAGAAGACTTTTTGTTTGTTCAAAACAAGCTTGCAATGTTGCCTGACCCAAAACTTAAAGTTGCCGTAATAGTACGCAAAGGTATTGCAAAAGTCACTTTGCAGGCGGAAAAGTTTGCACGATATGTTGCAGTGGAAATGGAAAATACAAAAGAGCCTTTCAGCAACAATTATTTTGATATTTTGGCAGGTGGAAAAGCAGAAATAACTATTCCTGTGGGAAAACTGAAAGATGTGGAAGTATTGGAAAAATTGCGTATCAAGTCGGTTGCAAATATAGATATGAAAGGTAATGTCTTGCGTGATATCGCAAAAAATACAGGCGTATTATTGTCGCCAAAAAACATTTTGGATGTTGTGCTTAAATGGTTCTTTAAGTAACACAAAAACTTGTTTTAGATATCCTACATAGTAAAAAACAGCTTAAAGATTGTTTTTTAAACAATATAGCAATCAAAAACTTAACGAGAATCGATATTAAAATGTAAAAGAATGTAAACAATCATCGTTTACATTCTTTTTTGTTAGTTGTTTTGGAGGCATTATAAATCGGTTGTTGCATACATTAATAAATTTAATTCTGTACATTTTCAAAATTAAAATTGGGATTGTTTATTTTATCTTAATATAGAAAAATCAAGAAAGACATAAAAACAAAAAGACTTGAAAAAATTCAAGTCTTTTTATAAAGTTTAGTGTTTTTAGGCTTGTGGATTTTCTTGTTTGTTTTCAAGATTATCCAAGTTGTTATTTTCTGACACAACAATATTTTCCTCATTTGCTAAATTGCAATTTTCTGCATTGATATCGGTGCTATTCATTTGATTGTTATCAGTTTGAATATCATCTGCCTCATTGTTGCTTTCAGTTTTTTCTTTGTTTTTGGATTTCATTTTAAGATGCAATTTTGTATAGTAATCTTTAATTTTTGATTGGCAGTTGCTCAAAATAGAGAAGTTGTTTGTGCTATTTGAGTTTTCGCCAATTTCTTCCATTTTTCCTGCAACAAGTTTTTTGTTTTCCACTTTTTTATAAATTGAATATGCAATCATTCCGACTATTGCAATAACAAGACAAATGCTGAAAATGATTACTTCAATACCAAGTGGCAATGCTTTGACTCTCGTCCACATTTTGACCACAATGTCTTGTTTTTCGCCAAAGTCTGTCATTTCCACAAGTCTTTCAGCTTTGTCTGCAGAAGGCATTGAAATCTCGTGAATTTGCAAAGAAGTCAAATCAATTCCTGCCTCTTCCAAACTTTTTCTTAATGCCTCATTTGTTTTTCCGTCTGCACCTTCAAACAAATAAGTAAAATCATTTGCCTCAGCCTCTTCATCAATCATATAATCGATTATATCTGCAGATAGTACAGCAGTAGTGTAGCCAGTTTCGTCCATATTGCGAAGAGCAATTTCAGGGTCGCACATAAAGTTGATAAATTCGTGAGCAATATCAACATTTTTTGCATATTTTGGAATAACCCAGTTGTCAAACCAAATGTTTGAACCTTCCTCTGGAATGTAGTAGTCAAGATAAACTTTATTTTTCTTGTTTTCAGCTTGTGCCTCTTCTATTGCCCAAACGGCATCTCCACTCCAAGCAAGATTGATATAAGCCTCGCCGTTAATCATTGAGTCCTTGCCACTATCAACTTCATAAGCATAGAGAATGTTGTATTGATCGCGCAATTCTTTTTCAACCTTAGCCATGCTTTCTGCTGAAATATTGTTTACAAGTTCATCAACTCTTGCTCTGTATTGTTCAGCAGTGGCAGTTTTTGCAAGAGTTTCAAGCTCCTCTCTGTAAGTATAAATTGTTGCGATAAAAACTGAATCACGAATGCTGTCTTTCATCAAAATTTTGTTTTTGTATTTGTTGTTCCAAAGAAGTCCCCATCCGTTCAAATCTTCCTCGCTTACTTTTTCAGTGTTGTACATAATTCCCACAGTTCCCCACATATAAGGCACGCTGTATTTGTTGTCTGGGTCAAATTTTCTATCCAAAAGATAAGGAGGGATATTTTGTATGTTAGGAATTTTGTCAAGGTTAAGCTCATTTAGAAGGTTGTTTTTTTTCATTTTTTCAATAATGTAGTCGCTCGGACACATAACATCGTAGTCGGCTTTTCTATTATTGATAATTGTATAACCTCTTTCCAAAGTGTCAAAAGTGTCATATTGAATGCGAATTTTCTCACCTGTTTTTTCGTAGTAATAGTCTTCAAAATCTTTCAAAACACTTTCGTCTTTGCCGTCTTGTATGTAGTCTTGTGCGTTGTAAACTTTAAGCACGCGTACTTTGTTGTTGCAACCACTAAGAATTGGCACAAGAAACAAAGAGAAAGTCAAAATAAGCAGAGCTAAAAAGGTAATTCTTTTCTTTTTCATACATTTGCCCCCTTTGTTTTTGAAATAGTCTTGTTTTGTTTGCCAACTTTAGTTTTGACAACAGCTTTAGTTTTAGATTTTTTGTCGTGATGAGTGATGATATTAACAATAACAAGCAACACAAGCACAGAAACAAGTATCATTGTAGAAAGAGCACGCAAAGAAGGTGTCAAACCATTTTTTGCAGCATCTGCATAGATAAATGTCGACAAAGTGTTTATACCCTGTATGTTGAAAATAGTAATTACAAAGTCATCAATTGACAATGTGAACGCAAGGAAAAATCCACTTATAACACCGGGCAAAATTTGTGGCAAAATAGCTTTGAACAAGGCTTTCATTGGTGTGCAACCAAGGTCAAGTGCCGCCTCATATAAATTGTTGTCCATTTGTTGAAGTTTTGGAATAATAGAAAGTATAACATAAGGTGTACAGAACACGATATGTGCAATTATAACCGTAACCATTCCATAAGGGATTCCAAACATAAGGAAAAGCAACATCAATGAAACACCTGTTACGATTTCAGCATTCATCATAGGGATTTTGCTGACTGTCAACATTGCCTCTTTCGAGCGATTTTTCATGTTATAAATGCCGATTGCTGCAAAAATTCCGATTATTGTTGAAATGACTGATGCAACTGTTGCAATAATAATTGTGTTTTTCAAAGCATCAAGAATAGCAGCACTTTCAGCTGGGTCAAACAAATCTTTGTACAAATCAAAGCTGAACCCTTGCCATTGCATTGTGATTGATGGCGTAAAAGAGTAGATAACCAGCACTGCAATAGGAGCGTAAAGAAACAAAAGTGTCAGATAAACATAGCCTTTGGCTAAAATCTTTTTTACCATATCCTACCTCCTGCAGTTTGATTTTTGCTGTTGTATTTTTTCTCAATAAGCATTGTAATGCCCATAAGCAAAAGCAATATGATTGAAAGTGCAGAGCCATAATTCCACGAGTTTTGAGTGAACTCAAGATTGATAATATTTCCAAGTAGTTGCACAAGGTTGTTGCCCAAAAGGTCAGAAATAACGAAAGTGGAAAGAGTTGGCATAAAAACCATTGTAATACCACTTATAATGCCTGGCAAGGCAAGTGGCAAAATAACTTTTGTGATAACTTTTGTTGGCGTAGCACCAAGGTCAAGAGCTGCCTCTGTATAGCTTTTGTCAAGACTTGTCAAGGTCGAATAAATTGGAATAATCATAAATGGCAAAAAGTTGTAAACCATACCAAAAATAGTGGTGGCTTTGCCAAAGGTTATTTCTTGATTAAACCAAGAACCAAAAGCCTCAAACATTGCTCTTGTTGCAATTGTTCTAAGCAAAAAGTTAATCCACATAGGCAACAAAAACAGCATAAACAATGTTTTGTTTTTGTTGTATTTTTTGTTTGCTAAAATGTAAGCAACAGGAAATCCCACAACAAAACAAATTAGTGTTGTAACAAAGGCAATCCAAATTGAATCCAAAAAGGAATTAAAAGCCACGCCATCAGTAAAAAAGTTTGCAAAATTTTCCAAACTTATGCTGCCATCTGCATTGGTAAAAGCATAAAAAATAATCAAAGCAAGTGGTAGAATGACAAAAAGCAACATAAATACGGCGTAAGGAAATGCCAAATATTTTCTTTTGATAGTAATTTTTTTCATTGCTTTCTCCTACTTAGTTTGAATGATTTTTTCCAGCTTGATGTCCTCTGGCTTAATTGTAATACCCACACGGTCGTTGCTGTCGTATTCGTCTTCAGTTTCCACAAAAAAATCAAAGCCGTTGTCAGATTTTACAACATATTGATACTTGTCTCCCTTAAAGATACTTGATACGATATTGCCCGCGATAGGTGCAGAATCTTCATAGTCAGTAAGGTCGATTTTGTCAAAGTCCACAGATACTTTAACCTCTGCTTTTATGTACTCATTTTCAGAATACCCCTGATTTTCGAAGGTTTTTTTGTCATAATTAAACACTCCGTCAGCAAATTCAAGTTCACTTTCATTAAGCACAATAGCATTGATAACATTGCTGTTTTTCTCTTTTTTCATGATGTGGATGTCGTCTGGACGGATGTAAAGACTAACTTTTTCGCCTGCCTTCCATTCAGTTGTTGAGTGGATAAGAAACTCCATTTTGTTTGCAACCACGCTCATTTCGTAATGAACGCCTTTGAACAAAGAGGAAATAACCTCGCCCTTGATTTGTCCTTTTTCCTCATCCATAAGATAAATATCCTCTGGACGAATAACCACATCGATTGCTTGATTTTTTTCAAAACCACCATCAACGCATTTGAATTCTGCTCCTGCAAATCTAACAAGCTTGTCTTCAAGCATAATTCCGTTGATGATGTTTGATTCGCCAATAAAGTCTGCAACGAAAGCGTTGCTTGGCTCGTTGTAAATGTCAATAGGTGTGCCAACTTGATGTATAATTCCGTTTTTCATAACCACAATACGGTCGCTCATTGTAAGAGCCTCTTCTTGGTCGTGGGTAACATAAACAAAAGTTATGCCCAGTCTGCGATGCATATTTTTAAGTTCAAGTTGCATTTCTTGCCTCATTTTAAGGTCAAGAGCACCCAAAGGCTCGTCCAGCAAAAGCACCTGTGGCTCGTTTACAATGGCACGCGCAATGGCAACCCTTTGTTGTTGACCACCACTAAGACTTGTTACATTTCTGTATTCATAGTCAGTAAGTCCAACAATTTTAAGAGCTTTTTTAACTTTTTCTGAAATAAGATTTTTTATCGCTTTGCGTCTTGCCATATAGCCTTTAACATCAGTGCAAAGTTCTTTCTTTTTCAATTTCAAGCCAAAAGCGATGTTGTCAAAAACATTCAAATGTGGGAAAAGAGCATACCTTTGAAAAACGGTGTTAACAGGACGCATATGTGGAGGAATATCCAGCACGGATTTTCCGTCAAGCATAATTTCGCCACTTGTAGGCTTTTCAAAACCTGCAATCATTCTCAAAGTAGTTGTTTTACCACAACCACTAGGTCCAAGGAAAGTAACAAATTCTCCTTTTTCAATGTTAAGGTTGACATTATCAACAACATTTTGTCCATCATAAGCTTTGCAAACATCTTTCAATTCAATAAGTGTACTCATATATTTTTTCTCCATTAAAAAGTAGGTGGGCTTGAAATCCAAATTATTTTTGCAGGTATATTGCTTGCATTTTCAATATAGTGCAATTTGTCTGAAACAAAATAAAAACTTTCTTTTGCTTTCACTGTATAGCTATTTTTGCCAAGGTGCAAAATGATTTTGCCTGAAAGCACATATCCAAATTCTTCGCCTTCGTGTGGCATATCGCTTGGCAGTGAATATTTTGGCTTTATTGTAACCAAAAGTGGTTCCATCTCATTTTTTTGGCAGTTAGGAACCAACCAAATTTTTTCCTGCTCCAAACTGTCTTTTACGATAAAGTCATTTTCGGTAAAAACAACTTGCTCCTCTTCCTCTTCCTTAAAAAAAGTTTGTGCGTCTGTACCAAGTGCGGATAAAATATCAATCAAAGTTGATATTGAAGGGCTTGTCAAATCGTTTTCCAGTTGCGAAATATATCCTTTTGTCAGTTCACATCTGTCGGCAAGCTCTGATTGTGTGAGCGATAGTTGCAAGCGCAATCTTTTAATTTTTGACCCGATTTCCATAAAAACTCCTTTATTCTTTAATAACACTCTGTTATTTAACAAAACAAAAAAATGTATTTCTGTCAATTTTATCATCTTGTTTGCCATATTAAACTGCTTGTTTACTAAATTTCATAATATTAAACGCAAAGTTTAGTAAAACATTATTTGCTAAACTTTAAGTTTAATTTTATTAAACAAAAAGAGTATAGCATACATTTTTTTCGCTGTCAATTATTTTAAATAATAATTTTTTCAATTTCTCAAAATTTTGCCTATTATTTGGATGTAAATTTAAAATAGTAATTTGAAATAGAAAAATGTAATAATAATAATAAAGTTAAATTATTTGATAAAAAATATAAATATATTATAAAAGCAAAACTTGATATATCTCGTCAAGCTTGGGGTGACAGAAAAGTTACTCAAAATAACTTATTATAGCAAGGCTTGAGAAATCTCCAACTTTATTAAAAAGATATTTATTAAGGTAAATATGACAATACCACTAAATAGGGCAAAAGAATTATTGCAAAGTTAAAGCAGAAGAAAAAGCCAATTATATTCCACATTAAATAGATTTGCCAATGCTAAAAGACTTGTAAATGCTTGATTTTACTTGCAATTATAAAAAAATAAATTTAAATCTAAAAGTTATTTTGTATCCACGAAATGCAGAAAACACTTTGTTATTATTGAAATTACATGATAGATTTATTGAGTTTTCTTTTTTGGCAACGCACATAATAGTGTAATTGACTATCGCAACAAAAAACACAAGTGTATGATACCACTTGCGTTTTTATAGAATTGATATTAAATTAATTATGAAAACTTATTTTACAAAAGCTTTAAGTTGATTTATGTTCATAAAACCAACTTGTTTGTCAACAATTTCGCCTTCTTTGCAAAGTATAAGTGTTGGAATTGAAACAACTCCAAATTCTTTTGCAACATCTGAAACGACATCAACATCCACTTTAACAACTTGAACATCCGGCATATCATTTGCAAATTGTTCCAAAACAGGAGCAAGCATTTTGCATGGGCCACACCAATTTGCGTAAAAGTCTACAAGCACAGTTCCGCTTGCTGTTGCATCAACAAAGTCTGATTTATTGTTTATGTGTTTTATCATAAAAATCCTCCTTGATTATGTATTTTTAATGTATTGTAATAGTAATTATATTGTCAATAGTTTAATAGAATTATTCAGTAATATTAGTATAGCACAAATAAATCAAATTATCAATATAAAAGAAAAATTCATATTATTTTTTCAATTTGCGTATACCATTTTACTTGTTTAAATTATTGTACAATAACTAAAATGTGATTTATTTTATATTTCGCTTACAAATAATTAATATAAATTTTTCTTGAAATTTCTTGTTCAAAGATTTCTTGTGTAAAAAGTGCTTTTGCCTGTGCCATGACGAGTAATTTGATTTTCTTCAACCAAAATATTAAGATTTTTGACAATGGTTGTTTTGCCAAGAGTTGGGCAAAGTTCAATCAAATCATTTTTTGTGAACTTTCCAAGTTTTGTTGAAATTGCTTTTAAAACAATATCTTTGCTTGTTCTTTTGATTCCAACAAGGTCAACTCTGTCTTCAAAATCTATATATGCACTAAGAATTATGCTCAACAAATATTTGATAAATGGTGTTGGGTCATTTGTTCCTTCGTGCCAGTTAAGATTGCTTTTGCCTAGTGCTGCATAATATGATTCTTTATTGTTTTCAATTTTTTTCTCCAAACTGATATATTTCCCCACAAAATATCCACTGCGATAAAGTAGAAGGGTGGTTAAAAGCCTGCTCATTCTGCCATTTCCGTCATTAAATGGGTGTATGCAAAGAAAATCAACAATAAAAATTGGTATTAAAAGCAAAGGATGTACAATTTTGCTAGCTAATGCTTTGTTGAAAGTGCTGCATAAGTAATCAATTGCAGTTGGTGTCTCATATGGTGCAAGGGGTGTAAATCTTATTGTTTGAGAGCCATCTTTGTGAATTTCTGCAATGTAATTTTGATTGTTTTTGAAATGTCCACCAAAAGAATTTTGAGAATAGCGATATAAGATTTTGTGCATTTGCAATATATAATTTGGTGTTACATCCAAAAAATCAAAACTTTCGTGTATGGTTTTTAACACATCACGATAACCCAAAATTTCTTCTTCATTTCTGTTGTGAGGGGCAGTAGTGTCTTCAAGCAGTTGCTTTATTCTCATGTCTGTTGTGATAATTCCCTCAATTCTGTTGGAATATTCCGTGCTTTGAATTTTTGCAATTTCAACAAGCTTTTCCAATTCTTCTGGTTGTTGAGAAAGATAAAGTGTTTGTTTCCCCTTATGTTCTTGTATTTCAAGCAAAGTATTGATAATTTCGGAATCCCATTTGATATTGTTTAGATTGCTATAATCAAACTCTCTCATTTTATTACCTCTTGGGGATATTATAACCATTTTTTGCTTAAAAGTCAATGAGTTTTTTGTTTTTTATTGAAAAATGCGATTACTTTTATGGTAAAAGTGGTCGTATTTAACAAGTTTGCGTTCATTTTTCAATAAATTTGGTCGTATTTTAGATTGAAATACAGATTTACCCGTGAAAGATTGACTATTATTGTTGGTTAAAGAGCAAGGTTTGTTTTCTTGTCATTCTGAGCGAAAATGGGGTATATGGAAACATCTTGGACAATGCTGTTGAGTAAAACAAAAGAAATCATTATTGTTGGGAAAACTCGGAGAGTGGTAGTTTGAGATTCCTCGATTACACTCGGGCTGACGGGCTTAGGTGATTGAAATGCCAATGGCAATGTCATTCTGAGCGAAACAAAGTGAAGTCGAAGAATCTCGGACTATGCTTGTTGAGTAAGGAAAAGAAGTCATTATTGCGTATGCAAAGTTAGAGATTTCTCAACAAGCTCGAAATGACAAGCATAGCCGCAATGAGTTAGACAAAAGGTTGCTATTGGTTGAAAACAGGCAGAATAAAGATGGCTAAAATAACTCGTAATATTTATTCTGTATAATTTTTGTGTAAAATTTGTGTAGTGTTTTTAAAGTTTAAGGTTAGATTAAGGTGCGTAATCTATTATAATATTGTATTATACCACGCATATTAAAGCAAATGTGTGCTAAAAATATGTATGTGGTGGGCGAATTCTGACTTCTTAGGGAGGAAATTATGGAGAGAAGAAAGACAAAAATATCTTTGATGTGCATTAGCGCGTTGGTTGTTGTTGCCCTAGTATTTTCTGTTGTGGGGGTTGCATTGTTTGGCAAGTCCAGCAAAAATGAAAGTTTTTTGAGCAATAATAATATCAACACAACCGCTGATATATCATCAGAGGATTATTTGGGCAGAATAGGCAATCAGGAAGCTTATAAAAAGAATTTAGCTGATAACTCAAATCAATGGGCTCCTATTGATAATGCGGAGGATTTGAGAAAATTCTTGAAAGGTGAAAGCAATGGAACTGGTAAAGAATATAACTCAAAGCAAGGCTTTTTGACAAGAGATATTACTGATTTTAAATGGACAGATGCTTATGCACCTAACATTGACTTTGGCTCAACAACATCAAGAATTTTGGATGGTTGTGGATATACCATTACATATAATGCTTACAATGAAATAGCTGGTGTTATTCGTACTGGACAGAGTAGTTCAATTGGAATGAGAATGACTACTCAAAAAACAGGCAAAGCTTATCCATTCTCTTATGATGGATCAGATGCTGAATATTCTGTTTTTTCATTGTTTGTAACTAGATTGGGACAATACGGTACTTTGCAAAACTTTAGGTTTAACATTAAAGGTGGTGTTTTCATTGAGCATCAAAATGAAGGAATTGCAAACAAAGTTGTTTCAGTTCTTGGTGGTTTGGTTGGATATGTTGCCGGAGGCAAAATTGACAATGTTTGCGTTGCTTTGGGAAAAGATGATGGGTCTGAAAGCAAGTTGTTTTTGAAAAGAGATCATAGTCAAAAGACATATGAAAATATTGCATGCGTAGGTGGTGGCGTTGGCTTTTGCGAAAATGGAAGAATAACCAATTTTTCATTTATTTTAAAACAAGGTGGATTAGTAAAAAGTGAATCACATACAAAATATTGGAGATTTGCCGATCAAAATAATGGTCTTGCAATCACTGGTGGACTAATTGCTTATGCATTTTTTGGTGGAACATTGAAAAACTTGTCCTTCTATGGTCAAGGAGGTGTTTTGGAAACTGATGTTAAGCATGATGAGCCTAGCTCGGAGTCTGGTCAATTCGCATGGGAAGTTATTGGTGGCATAATGGCGTTCATAGGTAATGAGTCAAATGTTTCATCTGCTGCTGTTGGTGGAAATTTGAATTGTATGAAAACAAGCAACAAAACTTCTCATATTGATTTCCGAAGAAAAAATGCATTTATAGCATCAACACGACCTGCTCAATCATCAGGCAAAGGTGATCCAGCTGATTCATATATTGATTCTAAAGTTTATTTTGATGTTGTAAAAAATTCAAATGGTAGCTATACTGGCTCAGAGCCTTGTGCTTGGAATAGTGATGGTAGCAGAGATGAAAGTTTTGAGGGCAGAAGTGAATGTTCTGACACTACAAAAGGTTATAAGGTTTCTGGTGGTCCAACTGCATATATTACAACTCAAGATGGTGTAAAAGCATATTTGGATAATAAAGATAACACTTATAGTTCTATCGCAGTGTTTGTACCTGAAGGAAAAGTGTTGTGGGAGGCATTTGGTAGAAAAAGATATTCTGAATTGCTAAGTGGTGCTTTGTGTGGCTGGAATAGTGATGCTAACTCAAAAGGCTTATCTTTGAATGAGGCAATTGAAAATGGTATGTCTATTATCAATGCAGGAATAAGTGGTCAAGGCGAAGTTGGTTTTTATAAAAGACTTGATAGTGGTACTGGATTAAGTGCAGACGATCAAATTTATGAAGACAGCAAAGGTTACAAATGGCAGGAAATGTCTGACCAAAGCAGAGCTTTCAGAAATGGTGGCGAGGATTCTCCTTTGTATTATGATGGAACACAATATGAATTGAAAATGTTGGTTGGTGGCATATTATACGATGAAGGATTGTTGGTGGAAAACTTGGGTAACTTGAAAGACTCAATGAACACTCACAATGGTAGACCAGTTAAATTGTCTTGCAATGATGGTGGAGATCCAGATACTGCGTTGTCATACATTATGGAAACTGATCAAGAAAAGGTTGTAATATCGCTTTCAAAAACAACTGGTATGGACAGATTATTGTCAATTCAAAAAAGACAAATGTTTGTTCATAAGAGTGGTAATTATGTTCGTGGCACTTCAAATATCTTTGATGGCGTTAAATTAAGATTTGGTCGTATGCCAAAAGATCCAAGTCAACCTAATAGTGGTGAATATGTTGCAAACACAGGACTTGTAAGCAACGAGGTGATTTTGTGGCAAGAAACTCGTATTGCTCAAGGAGAGGAAATTGAACTTGATGTTGCAGGACATCAAATGCTTAGACCTTCAACCAACAATTATATTATTTATGAGTGGGTTAGCACTAATAGTTCTAGTGGGTATTTGAGAGAAGTTGGTGGTTATTTCTCTGCAATCATTGCTCCACAAACAATAACACTGGGCACAGCAAAATACAGCAATAATGATGGCAAACATATTTATATCAACGGCGAGGCTTATGATGGTAAATATGAAATAATAAATGGCCATACATATGACGATGAAGAAAAAAATAATCAAAAACGCAAAATTACAATTTCTGCAAGAGACGATGATGCACACTTTACTGCTAGAGGTATAGTTTTGTATAACGAAGCAGGTGGGATTGTCAGAGAATATAGATTTGAAGATTTGAACAAAGATGACAGAGGATTGTACAATATTGAATATTTGGTTACAGATTCTTCTGTGGCAAGAATTGGATTGTTGGATTATAATGAAAGAACATACATCATTAATCCAGGTTCAAGTGGTATGGTAAATGGCGAATATGGTTCAAAAGCTTTCAAGTATGGCGAAACAGTAACATTGAGTATTCCAACACTTTCTTCAAGTCAAGCTTTTGATGGTTGGAAAATTAATGGTACAGAAAATTATTATTCTTTCAGACAAACAATAACTTTCAAAGTTACTCAATCTTTGGATATTACTCCTGTAACAGTTTTAACAGAAGGAAATCCTTGGACAATCAAATATTACACTGATTATAAAGATACAGCTGTGTTTAAGGATGGAGAGGAACTAAGAATCAGAAGACTTAATGATGTTTATGATGAGGCTTGGCACTTTGAAAATTATAAATTGCAAGACAGAATGGGTCGTCGTCATACAGGTTGGAAGATGGTGGCTGTTGATGAAATAGCAAAAACAGCATCTTTTGTGGCTGTTTATGATGATGGCGAGGGCAACAATCCAGCAAAAGTTCAAGTTATTTGGAACAACCAACCAACATATGATGACTATGTATTCTTTGGAAGTCCAATAACATTGCAAGCTAAAAAGACTTATTATGTGAACGATGTTGAAGTTGTTGTTGGGGATACTCCTCTTACAATCTTTGCAATTACAAATCTTTATATTGATGAAAAAAGATTGGTTGAAGTACAATCAAATTCAATGGATTACAGCTCTTTCTTAAGAGTGGAAAATGGTGTTCCAACTTACTATATCAGCATAACATTTGTTTATGGAAAGTTTGACCAAAGCTATATTGACACTGAAGAGGCGAGATTGGATAAACCACAAATTAGTATGCCTGGATTTACTGAGGCTGATTTCACTCAATATGTAAGACAAGGTAATATTTATCAAATTAGTATGGTTATCACAGAAAGAGAGCTTGAGTGCAGATTTGGTCACAACTCTGAAATTACAACTTTCTTGACTATTATTGAGCCAGCAACTGATACAAAACCTGAAAAGCAATTTACTTTTGATAAAATTATGATTTTCAAAAGAAAAACTGTCAACTAAAATAATTGCTTGATATTGATTATCATAGCTACAAGATGTTATTTATAGTAAGTCGAGAGTATTAAATTTTGTTTGATAAAAAACATATTGACACATTGAAATAATAGCTTGTATAAAAACAAAAATTAAAAAATATTAACAAACAAAAAAGTCCTCGTGCAAATGAGGGCTTTTTTCTATCACGCAAAAAAGATATTTTGTGAGGATTTCATATAGCTCGAAATGACAAGAATAATCAATGATTAAAGGCTGATATTTTTAGCGTCATTCTGAGCGAAGTGTAACGAAGTCGAAGAATCTCATATTATGCTTATTGAGTAAAGTAAAAACAATCCTTATTGCATATGCAATGTATGAGCTCCCTCTCTATACCCCACAAAAATGCTATTTTGTGGGGACCCCATTACGCTCGGGATGACACTGGCACAAGCAAAGTTTGAGATTTTTCATTATGCCCACAAAAAAGTTGTTTTGTGGGGAATACATTTTTCACTTTGCTTATGACAAGCAGAAACAATCACAAAAGCAACAAGTTTTATTTCTCTTGACTTTAAATATGTTTGCGTGTATAATTAAATTGATATAAAATAAATAATATTATCTGAAAATTTCGCAAAGAACCCGAATGGTATTTTGCAGCAGCTGAAGATAATTCAAACTGGAAATACTTGCACTTAGCAAGCTCATTGCATTAGCAATATGAAGTTTTAATATAATTATTATATATCTTTATTTATAAGTTAAAAATCTTTCTTTAGCAAAAAGCTAAAAGGTAGGTGTAATATGAAATACATAGTTATTCTTGGCGATGGTATGGCTGATTTGCCTTATGACGGACTGGGTGGAAAAACTCCGCTTGAGGCTGCAAACAAGCCTAATATTGATAACCTTGCACAACAAGGTGTTTGTGGAATGTGCAAAACTGTTCCTGACGGCATTAAGCCGGGCAGTGATGTTGCCAATCTTTCAGTCATGGGATATTCTCCTTTAAAATATTATAGTGGAAGATCTCCTCTTGAGGCACTTAGCATTGGTGTGGATATGGCAGAGGATGATCTGGCTGTAAGGTGCAATCTTGTTACTCTGTCTAGTGAGGATAATTTTGCTGATAGAAGTATGGTCGATTACAGCGCAGGAGAGATTTCAACTGAGGAGGCTGCTCAACTTATTGAGGCTGTTGAGGCTGCTTTGGGCAATGATATATTCACTTTTTATAGTGGTGTAAGTTACAGGCATTGTTTGATTATGCACCACGGCGTGCGTGGTACAGAGTACACTCCACCTCACGATATTAGTGGCAAGGTTGTTGGGGATTATTTGCCAAAGGGCATTTATGGCGACCAAATGCTTGATCTTATGGTTAAGTCTTACGATGTTTTGAAAGAACATCCTATCAATTTAAAAAGAATTGAGGAAGGAAAAAATCCTGCAAACAGCATTTGGCTTTGGGGCGAGGGCAGCAGACCTTCTCTTCCTGACTTTGCAAAAACAAGGGGGCTTAAAGGTGCTGTGATTTCTGCTGTAGATTTGCTTAAAGGCATTGGCATTGCAGGTGGCATGGATATTATTGAAGTTGAGGGGGCAACAGGAACCGTTAAAACAAATTTCACTGGCAAGGCAGAGGCGTGTGTGAAAGCTATTCGCGATGGTTATGACTATGTTTATTTGCATATGGAGGCGCCTGACGAGTGTGGTCACCAAGGCGATAGTGAAGGTAAAGTTAAGTCCATTGAACTTATTGACGAAAAGGTTGTTGCATACATTTTGAAAGAGCTTGAGGGAGAGGATATCAGGATTTTGATTTGTCCTGACCACCCAACTCCATTGATTACAAAAACTCACAGCAGTGAGCCAATTCCTTTTGTTATTTATGACAGCACTTGTATTAATGAGGGTATTTCTGCATATACTGAAAATGAGTGCAAAAAGACAAATTTGTTTTTGAACTCTGGTGATGAGTTGGTGGATTTGTTTTTGCAAAGTGATGAGGTGAATGAAATGAAAGACGAGCAAAATATACTTGAGGACAATCAAGATATAGCCGTTGTAGGGGGCAATGCAGATTTGGATAGCGAGCAAGTTTTGGATGATGCAGAGCTTTCTTCAAGCGATGTTGAGCAAGAGCAAATTGCTGAGGAAAATCAAATTCAAGATGTTTCTGAAATTGAGGAAAGTGATTCTCAAGATGAAGATGTTGAGAATATAAAAGAAAATCAAAATGAAAATGCGACAGACTATGATGATGAGGCTGTGCAAGCAAAATCTGGCAATATGATTATTGTGGCAGAAGGTCAAGAGGATGAGGAAAACCCTTCAAAAATCGACCCTAATGAGCAAAAAGAAGAGAACGACGGTGGAGATGATGACAACAATCCTCCAAAAGGCAAAAAAGGAAAGAAAGGCGATAAACAAGGAAAAATGTCGCCTAAAAAGAAAAAAATTGTTACTATCCTTATTGCAATAGCAGTTGTTGCAGTTGTTGCTTTGGTGGCAATTTTAACACCTATTTTGGTTATCAATGCTCCAAAAATTTTAATCAGTGAGGCAGAGGACTTTATTAAAAAACCTGTAAAGGACAAAAAAGAATTGTACTATTTGCAAAAAGATATCACTGTTGACGGGGACTTGACACTTGGCTTGAATGTGGATTTGAACAAAAAAACTCTTACCGTAAATGGTGTGCTTACATTGGAGGCTCCTAAGGGTGGCGAGATGACTTTGGGTGTTAAATCTGGTGACCAATATAAAATTGGTGGTAAGATTAAGGCTCAAACACTTGTTATCAAAAACGCAGAAAAAGTGACAATTTATACAAATGTGGTGTCACTAGAGGTTGAGTTTGATCATGTTGGTCAGGCAAATGTTATTGGTAGTTTGCAAGCGAACAAAAGATTTGATGTAAAAAGCAGTAAAGTTGTTTTTGACGAGCTTGCTTTTAGTGACAACAGCGATACAGGCGAAAGTGACTGGAAAATTGAAACAATGAATGCTGTAAATTCAGATATTGAATTCAACAAAGCAGTAAACATCAATTTGAATTTGCAAAACACAAAAGTTCGTGCAAACAGCGATATTAAAAATGCAATTTTGGATAACACTTCTGAAATAAGACTTTTTGGTGCTGTTTACAATGATATGAACAGCAAAGAGCTTGGTAGTATCACTGGTGGTAAGCTTGTTTATGTAAGTGGCAAAGAGGCTTTTGCGTTGATTGATAGTGCTGCTGTTGTGTGGATTGATAGAAATGCAAGTGGCATTATTAAAAATCCGGGAAAACTTAATTATATTGACTTCCTTGAAAGACCACAATTTGCTGTTATTGAAAGGGAAGGTTCTTCTGCACAACTAGAGCTTTCTTCCGTGGATGCTTTGGCAACAAAAGTTTTGGTTACAATTGACAACGCTCCAGATGAAGGTGTTATTGTGTTTGATATAAAAAATGATAATATATCTAAAGATGGTGGCTTTGTGTTTAATCTTGGAGATAAGTTGAATTCTGTTGGCACCCACACAATAAAAATTGTATTAAGATCTGACGAGCCAGAATTTATAAAAGATAGCGACCCTTATTTCACAGAGCATACACACTATATCACTTTGGATAAAGTGGGTGGTGCAAAAGTTGTGCCAACAGGAGACAAATATGTGTTGCAATTTACTGCTGTTGATTTTGCAGAGACTTATGAGGTTGTGTTTGACGGAGTAATGGTTGTGTTGAAAAACGATGGTAAAAAAGGTGGCGAATCAATTGAATATATTTTGAGTGAGGACGAAAACTTTAAGCCTCTTTTGGCAGTTCCGGGCAATCACTCAATCACAATTGTTGCAAAAAGCAGTGTGGAGGGTATCAACTCCAGTGAAAAAGCTTATGCAAAATTTGATGCAATAAAAGGTAATCTTTCAGCTCCAGAAGTGGAAGTAAAGTTTGAGGGTGGCAACTGGGTAATCAGTTGGAAAAATGTGGAAAATGCTGCAAGATATACACTAGTATTTAAAGGTACCGACAAGCCAGATTATACTATAAGCACAAATTCAAATCAAGTAGTCATTTCTGCAAGTGAGCTTGATGGATATGAGTCTGTTGAAGTAACTGCTGTTGGTGGAAAGTATTACAACGATAGTGCTGCTGAAACTAAGCCATTGAGTGCATAATTGACTTGGCGTGTTGTGTGAAAAAGCAAGTTTTTGTTTGCAAATTGTTGCTTTTGGCGTTTGTAACAAAAAGTTATTGACAAGAATATGCTATTATGATATAATTCAATTACAGCTTAATATGGCGTTTGTGGCTTGCCACATATGTGCCAAAAGAGTAGTTTGAATATAGGTTACAGAGAATGTGGGTCATCGGGTGCAAGCCTACTAACACTAATTTGAATGAAGTGCATTGGCATAAGTCAGCGAAGGAAATGTCGCTCGGGGCATCGTTATCTGCATATGAGAGCAACTTTTTGTTGTTAAATTAAAGTGGAATCACGGTATAGCGTCTTTATGTTATGCCGTGTTTTTTGTTCAATGTTTTAGTAAAATAAAAGTCAATTTATTGTTTTGCAGTTTACTAAAAACAACAAACAATTAGGCAAAGCAAATAATGAGGTAGAACAAGCAATTAAGCAAATTGATTTTATCGAATAAAAAAATTGAGGTTATTATGAAACAATTTAAGGCAGATTTGCAAGCGGTTATGGATAGAGATCCTGCCGCAACCAGTAAAATTATCGTTTTTTTGACCTATGGTGGTTTTAGGGCTATCCGTAGACATAGGCGTGCCAACTGGTTTTACAGACACAATATAAAATGGCTTGCAGAGCTTATTTCTGCAAAAACAAGACGCTTGACAGGTGTGGATATTCATCCTGCTGCAAAGATAGGTCAAGGGGTGTTCATTGATCACGGCGTGGGCGTGGTTATTGGCGAAACTTGCGAAATCGGCGACAATGTTACCATTTATCAAGGGGTTACGCTTGGTGGTACGGGCAAAGATGTGGGAAAAAGACATCCAACAATTGCAAACAACTGCATGATAAGCAGTGGTGCAAAAGTGCTTGGACCAATCACTATCGGCGAGTATAGCAAGATTGGTGCTGGTTCGGTTGTGCTAAAAGATGTGCCTTCTCACAGCACTGTGGTTGGTGTTCCTGGCAGAATTGTAAAACGCCACGAAACAAAAATTGACCTTAACCAAAATGTGCCTGACCCAGTTTTGCAAGAGTTTGCAAGGCTATGCAAAAGGCTTGCTGTTTTGGAAGAAAAATTGGGCGTTGAATCTTGCAAATATTCTATTGCCAACACAGATGTTATTGAGGACGAGGCTTATTTGCAAATGCTTGTGGAAAAACGAGAGGCAAGCAAACAGAACAAAGCAACTGCTGAGAACAAACAAGTCAAAGAGGATAAAAAAGACAATTAATTTGTTGTAATTTTGAGCAATAGTATCGATTTTTGATGGTTTTTTGATTGTGTTAACGCCCTTGTTTGGAATAACAAGAAGCATAGTGTGAGATTTCCGGTTGTGATGCATTTTGCTTAGAATGATAATGTTCCTGTTCTGTCATCCTGAGCGTAGTCAAAAGATCTCAAACATTGTTATGGCTAATAAGAGCAAATAAAAAGCAATCTTTTCCTGTCATCCCGAGCTTGTCGAGGGATCTCAAATCTTGTTTTATGTATTCCTATTATCGTATGTTAACAGGAGTAAGGAGTTTTTAGAGTTTAGTTTGTGAAATAATATATTGATTAAAAACAAAAAAATAATGAAAAGTGAAAATATAAAGAGGTGTGAAATGTTGAGAGTTTACAACACATTAACAAGAAAAAAAGAGGATTTCAATGAACTTAACAAGGGAGAAATTACAATGTACTCTTGTGGTCCTACTGTGTATAACTATGCACATATTGGAAATTTGAGGACATATGTTTTTATGGATTTGTTGAGGAGGGTGCTTTCATATGACGGATACAAGTTGAAAGGCGTTATGAACATCACTGATGTTGGACATTTGACAAGTGACGGCGATGAAGGCGAGGATAAAATGGATAAGCGTGCAAAGGAAACTGGCAAGACTCCAAAGGAGATTGCAGATTTTTACACAAATATCTTTATGACCGACCTTGCAAAACTTAACATTGGCTTGCCAGAGATTATTGCAAAAGCTACAGAGCATATTGACGATATGATTGACTATGTTCAAAGACTTGTTGCTGCAGGCTATGCATATGAGACAAGCGACGGCGTTTATTTTGATATCAGCAAATTTCCAAAATATGGCGAATTGTCAAGACTTAATCTTGATGAGCAAATTGCAGGTGCAAGGGTAGAGGTAAACTCTGAAAAACGCAATCCACAAGATTTTGCAGTTTGGAAAAAAGCTGACCCAAATCATATTCAACAATGGCAAAGCCCTTGGGGAATGGGTTATCCAGGCTGGCATATTGAATGTTCTGCAATGAGCCAAAAATATCTTGGCGAGGTGTTTGATATTCATACTGGTGGTGTGGACCATATTCCTGTGCACCACGAAAACGAGATAGCTCAAAATGAGGCACTTACAGGCAAAAAGTCTGTTGACTATTGGATGCACGGCGAATTTATGCTTGTGGATAATGGCAAAATGAGCAAAAGTCTTGGCAACACTTACACAATTGCACAACTTGAGCAAATGGGTTACAGCCCTATGGTATTCCGTTATTTCTGCCTAAATGCACATTACAGAAAAAAACTAAACTTTACTTTTGACGGAATGGATTCAGCAAAAGTATCTTATGAAAGATTGTGCGCAATTTTGAGAAGTCACAGCTACGGGCTTGCTTTGGTTGATGAAGGTACTTTGAAAGAATTTAAAGACGAATTTGATGCGGCAATCAATGACGATATAAATATTCCTATGGCACTAGGCGTGCTTTGGAAAATGACAAAACTACCTCTTTGCTCAGATGTTTACAAATTGGCATTGCAAATGGATAAGGTACTTGGTCTTTCTCTTGACAAGGCAGAGGAATATTTGAATAGTTTGGAGCAAGACATCCCTGAAGAAGTTGTGGCTCTTGCTGAGGAGCGCAAACAGGCTAAGCTGGACAAAAACTGGGCAAAAGCAGACGAGCTAAGAGGTAAAATTACTGCATTGGGCTATTCTATTTTGGATAGCAAAGAGGGATACGAGCTTAAGAAAAATTGATATTGCAGTAGGAATTAACAATTTTTTTAATGATAAATTGGCACTAAATTTGATTTTAGTGCCGATTTTTTAATGTTTTTTTAGTTTATTTTGCAATTTTATCGTCCTATAAACAGCGATATTTGAAAAAAACAAAATGTTATTTAAAATTAAAAGTTGATTGTTGCTAATCAATAATTAAAATCTGCAATACATCCCTATTGAGGTTAGTATGTAGCTTGCAGTCCATTCATTTTGAATCATTTTTTTGCTGTAAGCACACATATTTTTTGCTTTGTTCAGCATTAGCAAAAGATGTTTTTGCATTGTCATAATTTGTTTTAGCAATCTGCAATAATCTTCCTCGTGGCTTAAAATAGGTGCATAACTGATTTTGTTATCCGTGGCAGCATAGTAACATTTCAAAGCAAGATTGGAATTTGTCTTTTTCAGTTTGATTATGTCTGCAATGTCGTCTTTTACATGGTGTGGTGCTGTAGTAAAAAGTTGCCTTAAAGCCATAATCAAGTCTTGCTCTGCAAAATAAATTCTTTCAAAAAGTTTAGTTTGCCTTGGGTCAGTTCCACACTTAGGGCTTTTGCATAAGCTGACAGGATGATGTTGTGGTGGCGAAACAGCTCTTTGGCAGTCTTTGCACAACAATCCTTTTCGTCTTTGCAGTTCGTTATATTCTTTATTCATCAAATTAATTTGCTCGTCTGATGGCATAATTTCAAATTCGTTCATAATTCCTCCCTAGGGTATAGTTTATGCGTCACTCCACTCACATTATTACATCAAATTTATTATGCACATTGATATTTTTAGTTTTTCAAAATTTATTTATTAAAGTATAGTTTAAGTATATAATTTTTTAAATTTTTAAACAAATTGTGTATTGACACATATGGTAAATTATGGTAGTATAAAATTAAGAGAGGGGTGAAAGAATTGAAAAAGTTTTTAGCAAAATTTATGGCATTTGCACTGGCGACAACACTCTTATGTGGAATAAGCTTGTTGTTTATCGGCTGGGAAAAA
>OFGE01000003.1_pt1 | contig 297295 bp, 246 predicted proteins | sample 1521681 | NCBI WGS metagenome assembly OFGE01 (sample SAMEA3504093, study PRJEB24116) | mouse gut metagenome | biome: mouse gut; feature: mouse-associated habitat; material: faeces | place: Denmark | collected 2011 | reverse complement strand
CGCCGATTAAAGTGGCACGCGAGCTGGGTTCAGAACGTCGTGAGACAGTTCGGTCCCTATCCATCGTGGGCGTAGGATATTTGAGAGGATCTGCCCCTAGTACGAGAGGACCAGGGTGGACGAACCTACTGTGCACCAGTTGTTACGCCGAGTAGCATAGCTGGGTAGCGGAGTTCGGATGGGATAAACGCTGAAGGCATCTAAGCGTGAAACCCACCTCAAGATAAGATATCCCATATTTTTATAATAGTAAGACCCCTTGAAGACTACAAGGTTGATAGGTCGGAGGTGTAATTACAGTAATGTATTTAGCTGACCGATACTAATAGGTCGAGGGCTTGATCAGAAAGATTAAGACTTCAAGAAATATATATTAACTCAAAAAGAAACAATTTACTATGCAGTTGTGAATGTGTGAAACATATTCAACCATTGCGGTGGCAATGGCGAGGAGGTACACCTGTTCCCATTCCGAACACAGAAGTTAAGCTCCTCAGCGCCGAAAGTACTTAGATGGAAGCGTCTCGGGAGGATAGGTCGTCGCCGCATCCATTAAGAGAGTGAATAGATTACAATCTGTTCACTCTCTTTTGTTTTGCATATGTCATTCCGAGCTTGTCGAGGAATCTCAAAATAAGCTTGTTGAGTAGAATAAAATATATCTTTAGGATTATTTTGCTTTTGTGTCATTCTGAGTGAAGGCGTAGCCGTAATTGAAGAATCTCAGACAATCGCTCATTGAGTAAGGATAAAACTTTCCGTATTGTTATTTTAAATAGATATATTATCTATTTTTGTAAAAAATGGTTATGTAATACATTGCTTAGTGTTGTAATTTATGCATTAAAGAACTGTTTATTTCTAGTATTCTTAAGCAAAATTTTTTCAATTTCCTTTCAAAAATCGGGGGTATTTTATTTTTTTGCTAGTTTGAATAACTATTTGGTGGTGAATTTGTCTGAATAAAGCTGTAATACTTTTTATTTGTAGTTACAATATATATACTTTTGTAATAAATATGATGACAAGTTAAGAGAGCAGAATTGTTATTTTCAGGCAATATGTTTGTTATCAATAAAGAATTGTGCTATAATATGTGCATTGGGAGGAATAATGCAGAGGATTAATTTGGAAAATTTAGAAATCGTTCAATTAGACACAAACAATTTCAATAAAAACTCATTAGATAATTTTATCTTGAAACAGCATGTAGAAAATTGTTGGCGTAAAATCAATGGAGAATATAAATTTTTGCCTGTGTGTTATACGGAAGAATAGAATTTGTCAGAATGCCAACAAATGGCACAAAAAATTATTTCTGAAATTAATTTTGGTTCAACTGCTATTGCAGCAGTGTTAAATAATGCAGTTATAGGATTTGCACTTTTAGGAAATTTTCTTTTTGGTAATGAAAAGCAATATATTGATTTGTCAGAATTTTATGTTATGGAAACTTTTCGTAGGTGTGGGATAGGACAAATGCTCTTTGAGTAAATATGTTTTGAGGCTAAGCAATTTGGAGCAAAAAAGCTATATATCTCTGCTCATTCAGCAGAAGAAAGTATTGCTGCATATAAAAAATATGGTGGTGTATTGGCAGAAGAACCAGATAGGGCACATATGCAAAAGGAACCTTTTGATTTGCAGTTGGAATACGATTTGGTTCGTGAATAAACGATATTTTAGTAAAATAAATATGTAGGGGTTGTTTTTGCTTGCATTCTAATAACTATTCGGATTAAGATTGAAGTGTAATATTTAAATTATTATTTTAAGGAGTATACTATGGAAAATGAAAAATATGCTATTTGTGCAGAATGTGGAAGTAAATTTCTTGTATCTAGTTCAGCGATGATATCTTTATGCCCAGAGTGTGCAAGCATTATATATGGTTACCCGAATTGTAACCATATTTTTAAAAATGGCAGATGTATACACTGTTATTGGGATGGCAGTCGAAGTGACTATATAAAACATTGTTTGGCTAGCAATAAAAAAAATGCCAGTGAAAACTGAAAAGAGGAGTAGATTGTGCTTTGTAGTAATAAGTTGGAAAAATATGAATGGCTTATTTGACTTTTAAAATTGCACTTATCAGTTGAAAATACTTAACTTTAAAACTAAATTTATACATGCTAAAAATATGAGTTATGCTTAATGTAATCTTGTCTTACTGCTATTGGGTATTAAGTTAGATATGATTTTCTACAATCTTGCTGAAAATTTGTTGAAATTTCATAATAAACTTGTGATGTTGCATTTCCATAATAAAATAGTCTATTATAACTAAGAGAAATTTGACAAAAACATATGAAATTGCATATTTATTAAGGAATTTTTTTGCCAAAATGTCAATTGAGTCTAAAATAAAAATATTGGTTATTTTCTTGACAAGTTTTATGATAATTTGTATAATTAAATAAAAAAATTGAAGAGGTATGTATGGCATATTATAGAGTTTATAGGTGTCCACATTGCAAAAATTTTATTAGAAGATTGAGTGGTCCACTGCTTTTAGGATCACCATTCCAACAATGCAAAAAATGTGGGCAAGATTATGTTGATACTTCAACAGAAGAGTGGGTATCTAAGTCAATGTATGCAAAATGGTCCTGTGTAAGTTCAAAACCATCTGTAATCTCTTGTTTGGTAGCATTAGCAATATTAGTAATTTGCTTACTATGCAAACTAAATAGTAATATAGCAATAGGGTTGTTTTTTCTATTTGCTTTTACTTTAAATCCATTTTTTAGTATATTCAGTTTTATTAAAATGAAAGGCAGAATACTTGAATCATTGGAGAGAACAACTAATCCTGAATATGTTGAGGCATTGAAAAAAGCTGATTTTAAAATTTGCATTGTTAAAGATTTTGAATTGAAATGGATTTTGCCAAAAGGTTCAAATATTGAAGAGTTTAAACAAAAACTTAAACTTGCAGGAGTGAAAGTTCAAGGTTCTGCTGAAACAGAGAATATGGAACAATGTACGACAGGTGATGTGGCAAATAATACTGATGAGCAAGCAATAGTTGACAATCAAGTTACGGAGGCAACTATTGTTGAGAATAATGCAGTTGAAGAGTTGGTTGCAGTAACAGAAGTTGTGGATGAACAAATTCAAGATAAAACTGCTGAAGACGAGGACGAATTGATTGATATTGATTAATAATTCAATTGTTAGAATAACTATAAGTAAAAAAATACCCTTTTTTTAGAGGGTATTTTTTAATGCAGTTAATATATTCGATTTTAACGATATTTTTCTAAATTATTTGATTTTAACGATATTTTTCTAAATTATTTGATTTTAATGCTTTTGCTTATAATAGCTAAATTTAACTTTCTATATTTTATCTAATCCCAAAAGATAATCTGCAGATATGGAAAAAGTTTTGCAAATTTTGTAAAGACAATCTGTGGTTGGGTAGCTTTTATCTCGTTCCCACAAGGAAATAGTATCTTGAGAAACATTTAACAATTTCCCAAAATCAGTTTGCGAATAGCCATTTTCAATTCTTAATTCTTTAAGTCGCTTTGAAAACTCTTGCATATTGTTAGTATACGATAATTTTTCGTATTTTACTTGACATACGAGAAATATTCGTATATAATAAATTTATTAATATAATTATCTGAAATTTTGGATAGAAGGAGAAAGTATGAATAAACAAATTGGAGAAAATACAATGAGCTTTGGTAAAAAATGCAAACTGGCAGGTAAGATTGGTTTTTTCACGGCTTTGATAAGCTTTTTATTTTTTTGATATTTTTGATTGTTGCATTAGTAAGTGGCTCAAGCGCTATTATAGTATTTATGTTGATTGCGGGTATTTTTATGGGAATAGGTATAGCACTAATTCCACTTTATTTTGTTGGATATCATTTTATTTGCACAGGTAAAATTGAAATTAACACAAGAGCATTGTTGGGTAATGTTGAAATCGTAAATGAAAATGAAGTTAACAATTATAACAAAAGCGAATAATAAAATATTAAGTGATAAAATTAGTATCCTTTGTACTTAGCAATATTTAATCATTACGGAAAAAAATAATACATTTCAAATTAAAAGAATAGATCACTAGTTACGGTCTATTCTTTTTGTACATTTTAATATTTTCAAAATATACTATCAAAAATCGATAGTAATTAATTTATATTTAATTGTGTTAGTGACAAAATAATTAATTAAAAACAATTGTAAGTTAAGTAATAATGTCAAATATTTCGTTTTAAAATAGATTATATTTAATACCATCTCTTTGTTTTTTATAATGGCTGTAATTTGTTTATTGCTTATTGGATTGATTATATTCCTATTCTTTTTTATAAGGCAGCATTTCTTGTGCTTAGGAAGAATAGAAATAAATACAAGATTGATGTTTGAAAATCAAGAGAAGTTGAACAAGAAATTAATAGCAAAAATTAATAAGGATGAGCAAAAAAACTTAGTAATCTTTACTGAGTATTTTATTTGATTATTATTTAAATGTTACATTTGATTAAAACTTTTATTGCCTTAATTTAAACAAAAAAAGCACGAATTAAATCGTGCCTTTTTTTGTTTTAAAATAGATAAAAATTATTCAGATTGGTCTTCTAGCAAGCGAGCACTTTCTGCGAACTTAATAACAGATTGAACAGAGTTTTCGCAACCTTGTTTTGAAGAATAAGATTCGCCTACGCCAATAACAGCGTGTTGTGCATTGTAAAGTTTATATCTCCAGTTGCCTGCTTTATCTGCATCTATTTCAAAGTTGTCGATATTTGTAGCAACTTTTTTGAATGCAAGAATTGAGTTTGACTTTGGCTTTGATTTGTAAGACTCACTTTCAAACAAAATTTGACCATTGTTTGCAAGCAATCTGAAGTGATAAGGTCTTGCAGAGTTGTCGTCATTTTTGATGATTACGAACTTGCCAAAAGTTTCTACATTTGGATCGGTTGTGATAAGTGGCAATTCATCAGATTCTTCGCCTTGAGTAGCATTTGGAACTTTTGTAGCCTCTTCTTCCTTTTTAGCTTTTGCAGACTTCTTAGGCAATTTGTCAGTGCCTACAACATCTGGCTTATCTGCAGAACTTGATTTCTTTCTTGGATTTGTGCCTGTCTTTTTCTCAATATCATTTGCAATTTCTTCAGCAGTTTTCTTTGTTGTTTTTGATTTTTTCTTTGGCAAAGTGCGTGGAGCAGTTGTTGCAGCAACTTCTTGCTTGCTCTCTTGAGGTGCAACATAAACAACTTTTTCTTCAACTACAGGAGTGATTTCTTCCTCAACGACTGGCTCTTCTTGAGCAGTATCGCAAGGTGCAACTTCTTCAACAAAAGTATCCTCAACAACAGGATTTTCTTTAATTTCCTCAACATCTTGTTTTGCTGGCTCTTCCACAACCTCTTCAGCTGTTGTTTCTGCAACTGGTTGTTGTTTTGCAGGTGCAGCATAATAATATTTTTGTGGCTGATATGTTTCCATCATTGTTGGAGCAGGTTGTACCTTTTCTGCAAGTTCAGGAGTAGGCTTGTTGCTGTCTTGAACTTCTTCTTTTTTAGGAGCTGCTTGAACATATACAACTTGTTTTACAGGTGCAACTGGTTGTGGTGCAGGAGCTGCTTTTGCAACTGGTTCTTCCACAACATCTTTAACAGGCTCTTCCACTACCTCTTCAATAGGTTCTTGAACTGGAGTTTCTTGGATAGGAGCCTCTTCCTCTGCAGCAGGGGCAACATCAGCAACAGCCTCAGTTTCTGCCATAACAGCTGTGTCAGCTTTTTCCTCTTCAAAAACAGCCTCAGTGTCATTTTTGCCGTGTTTTTTCTGTTTTTTTCTGTGTTTAGGTTTTAATCCATCTTGCCAATCAGGAGAAACCTCATTGTATACAGTAGCATCGTCTTGTCTTTCTTGCACAATACGACCTGAGTCTTTTGTTTGTTCTTGTTCTTTTTTTGCTTTCTTTTTCTTTTTGCTTTTAGAAACTGCAACCGAAATTGTAACTATCAACAAGATAACCACAACAGCAACAGCAGCAACAATCACATACCACCAAAGTATGGGAAAATTGCCTACCGTAAATGCAGTGTCTTTCATAAAATTCATTATGTTATTCCACAATTCTGCCATAATACGCCTCCGTAACCCGAAAATGTTATTACAATAATTTATTACTATAAATATAGCACATAAATTTATAAATGTAAATAACTTTTATTAAAAATTATATAAAATTTGTCTTTTTTTGTTAAAATTTTAATTTTGGGAGCATAATTTTTAATATGAGTTTACAAAGTATATTATCAATCTTATTTGCCTTTTTAGGGCTGATTTTCGGAGCATTTATTGCAATTTTTGCAGAGCGTAAGCACGATAAGTATGTCAAATATGCAGAGTGTTTGGCATCAGGTTTTATGCTTGCAGTTGTGTTTTTTGACTTGTTGCCTAACGCAAGTGAAAAAGCAAAATTTATTACGGTATTTTTAGGACTTCTTGCAGGTATAGTCATAATTTTACTATTTAATAAAATAAGTTTTGGAGAAGTATGTACAAAATTCCCAAAATATGCTATAATTAAGAGAAATAAACAGTCAGACATGTCTTGCGAGTTGCAAAGCGTGTCGAGTTTAGACAATAAACGGCTTATGAGAAACTTGACAACTGCATTTGCTGTGGCTTTGCATAATATTCCAGAAGGCATTGCACTTGGCTCTTTGAATGGGCAAGAAATTCTTGTTTCAACTGCAATCTTAATTGCGCTGCACAATATTCCTGAAGGGGTTGCAATGAGCATACCTCTTGCAAAAATTGGTGTTAAGTGGTACAAAATTATGCTGTTTGCGTTTTTGACTGGAGCGTGCACAGTGCTGGGATGGGGTGCAGGTATATTGATTGGTCAAATATCTGACGAAGTTATTGCGTTTTTGCTTGCAATTTCCAGTGGCGCTATGTTGCAAATTGTTTTTGGAGAAATGCTTGCAGAGTCAGAAAATAAAAATAATGGCAACATAACATTGGTAGGGCTGATGATTGGAATGATTATTGCAACATTAGTGTAAAAATTCTTTAATAATGAATTGTTTGTAAATTATGGATAATATAACTTTTATTTATGTTTATTAGAAAATAATGCCTGCAATATTTTGCAAATTGATATATTTTGCATATTTTATCGCTTATAGTTGTAAAATTTTGTTGTTGGTAAAAATGTTGATTGATAACATTTTGTTTGAAAATGTTGTGATTAGGAGTAAATTTTGATATGGAAACTTTGATTTTGGATAGCGAAAAGGGAATTGAATTGGGGGCAAAACTTATTCAAGCAGGCGAGGTTGTGGCTTTTCCAACAGAAACTGTATATGGTTTGGGAGGAAATGCGCTTGACCCTTCATGCGTGGCGAAAATTTATGCAGCAAAGGGACGACCTGCTGATAATCCGCTTATTGTTCACATATCCAAGGTTGATGACATATATCCTTTGGTTGCAGAGTTTAGTGAAAGCAACAAAAGATTGGTTGAAAGATTTATGCCAGGACCTTTAACTTTGCTTTTCCCCAAAAGTGAGATTGTGCCTGATAGCGTGACTTCTGGTTTGAAAACAGTGGGTATAAGAATGCCAAAATCCGAAACTGCAAGAAAGTTTATTGAGGCTTGTGGAGTGCCAATTGCAGCACCATCTGCAAATGCAAGCACAAGGGTAAGTCCGACAACGGCAAAGCATGTTTATGAGGATATGAATGGCAGAATTCCGTTGATAATTGATGGTGGTGATTCTGAGGTTGGAATTGAATCTACTGTTTTGGATTTGACAGGAGAAATTCCAACCATATTAAGACCAGGAGCAATCACGCCAGAAATGCTTGCTGATGTGGTGGGCAGTGTGAAAACTCACAAAGGTGAAGTGATAAGCAGTGCTCCTGCACCAGGTATGAAATATAAACATTATGCTCCAACAGTGCCAATGGTTGTGGCAAAGGATATGAAATCACTTGTTGAAGACTATGACAAAAAAGTCGCAAAAAATATGAATCCTCTTTGTTTGATAAGAGGACAAGCCGTGCAAGCTGTTGGTAATAGGAGATATGTAAACTTAGGAAACACTGATGCAGAAGTATGTCGTAATATTTACAGAGTAATGAGGGATTCTGAAAAAGTGTGCGATAGTATTATTTGCATTCATTTGGGAGAAAGTGGAGTGTGCAAGTCTGTTATGAACAGAGTGCTTAAAGCAAGTGGAGGAAAAATCGTATGAAAATAATTTTTGTTTGCACAGGAAATACTTGCAGATCGCCAATGGCAGAATATTTAATGCGTGAGTATTGCAAAAAAAATAATCTTGATATTGATGTTGAATCAAGAGGATTGGCTTGCTCAAACGGCAGACCGATTTCCGATAATTCACTTGCTGTTTTGAAGGAAGTTGGAATTGATGCAAGTGGTCATAAATCAAAAAGCTTTATTATCAGGGATTTGTTTGATGCGGACTTGATTGTGACAATGACAGGTGGACATAAAAATGTGTTGATTAATCATTTTAATGCAGGTGAGAGCGTTAAAACCTTTTATGAGGCAACTGGTGTTGGCGATATTAATGACCCTTATGGCTGTGACTTAAATTGTTACAGAAATTGTCGTGATATGATTGAAAAAGGCATTAAAGTTTTGGTAAAACAACTTGCACAACAAGACAATAATTAGTCGAAATATGTCCGTTTATTTTAACGATATGCTATAAATTTGAAAAATTTTTCAAATAAGTATTGAAAATTTTGGAAAAAAGTAGTATAATAAAGTCTATATAAAGATTGTTTTACAAATGTAATAGCAAGTGTTTATATCGATTAAGTTTGTTTACATAGATTAAATATTTAAAAATAAAACTGAACAAGAAACATTAGAGCTCCCTCCCTTTACCCCACAAAAATGCTATTTTGTTGGGACCCCATTACGCTCGGGTTGACAAAAGACTTGGGATGACAGAACAGATGACAGAGCAATTACATAGTAAATTAATTATTGATATTTATATATAGTATATTATTTACTTAGTGAAAGAATATAATTTTAGAAAAATTAGGTGGTGTTTTTATGAAAATAGCTGTTGGTTGCGACCATGGTGGCTTTGTACTTAAAGAAGATGTGATAAATTGCCTTAAGGCTCGTGGCATTGAGGTGGTTGATTGTGGCACAAATTCTACCGATAGTGTGGATTATCCCGTTTTTGGAGAAAAAGTTGCAAGATTGGTTGCAAAAGGCGAATGCGATAAGGGCATTGTTATGTGTGGCACCGGCATTGGCATAAGCATTGCTGCAAACAAAGTTAAAGGTATAAGATGTGCATTGTGTCATGACGAATATACTGCAAAAATGACTGCTATGCACAATAATTCCAACATTCTTGCAATGGGTGGAAGGGTTGTCAATCCTGAAATGGCTGTTCGCATTTTGGAGAGCTGGTTGGATACACCTTTTGAAGGTGGCAGACATATCAGCCGAGTCAATATGTTCAGCGAAATTGAAAATAGAGAGGACTGAGTTATGATTGAAGATTTGTTGCAAGAAATTGTAGCTCTTGAAAATGAACAAGAGGCAAAAGTTAAATTGAGTGTGCAAGAGGCAAAAGAGATTATCTCAAAAGCTAAAGCGCAAGCAAATTCAATTCAAAAAGATGCAGAAGATAAAATCAAAAAGCTATCTGCTGATAACATTGAAAAAGCAAACAAAGATTGTGCTGAAAAGTGCAATAAGATTATTTGTGATGCAAATGCTCAGTCTGAAAATATTATTGCAAATGCTCAAAAAAATAGCGATAAAATTGTTGCCGATATAATTGGGAGGTTAGAGAGTAGATATGCCTAATGCAACTATGAAAAAGTTAATAGGCGTTGGAAATTCAAGCGACAGGCGTAAACTGCTTAAAAGTTTGACAAAGCTTGGTTGCATTGAAATCACTGATTGCAAAAGTGAATTTGCAGAAAAAAGCCAGATAAATGATAGCGAGTACGACGAAATTGTGTTGAAACTTGCTAAGCTTGACTTTGCAAAAGAGTTTATTAAAGAGCAAAAAGTTGTGATTAATGCACTGATAAAAAAGAAAGTTTTGGATATAAAACTTGAAAAACCTAATTTGCTTGACAAAAAACCTGAGGTAGATTTTGAGGATTTTTGCAATTCTAGAGATTGGGAAAGTGAAGTTTATGACAAAATAGCCTTGTTGGAAGAGATGAAAAGCGAACTTGTTGAAAAGAAATCTAAGCTTAGCAAAGCAAAAAATCTTTTGAACGAGGTTATGATTTATAAAGACTTAAAGTGCAAACTTACAGATTTTGGTGCAACAAAATATTCAGAGGCTTTAATTGGTAGCATCCCAAAATCCAAAGTTTTGCAAGCACAAGAAATTGAAAATTCTTTTGCTGATTGCGTGATTGAAACTTTTGGAGATGGACAGCTTGTGGCACTAGCAGTACTTTGTTTGAGGGAGAGCAGTGAGGAAATTTTGTCCAAACTTGCTGATCTTGAATTTGTGCAAAATAATTTGTATGTCAACACTTTGCCAAGCGTAAAAATTTCTGACCTTGAAATTGAAATAAAGCAACTTGAATTTGAAATTAATCATGTGGCAGAGGTTGTAGCAAAAGATTTCATAACCAATGAATTTGATGGCAAATGCAAATTGTTGCAAGATTTTTATAATGTTGAAATGCAAAAACTTCAAACTCAAAAGCTCATGGCTGAAACAAAAAGTTCATTTGTTTTTGAGGCTTGGTATCCAACAACTTGTGAGGAGACAATCACAAAAGTTTTGGAAGAGAGCGAAATGTCCTTGTATTTTTATACAAGAGAGCCACTTGAAGAGGAGGTTCCTCCAACATACACAATGAACAATGCATTGGTTACTTCTTATGAGAGTGTAACAAATATGTTCAGCGTGCCTAACTACCACGAAATTGACCCAAATCCGTTTGTTATGTTTTTCTTTATTCTGTTTTTTGGTGTAATGATAAGCGACGCTGGATATGGATTGTTGATGACTCTTGGGGCAGGAATTATTCTTGCAATCAAAAAGCCACGCAAACACGAAATGAGCTTGGTTAAAATCATTCTTGCAGGTGGTATTTCCACAATCATTTGGGGTATTTTGTTTGGTGGATATTTTGGTATTGATGCCGATGTAATCAATGGTTGGTTTGGATTGCCTGCTGGCACAAAATCATGGTATTGGTTCAGTCCGTTGCAAGAGCCTGTAATGATGCTTGCTTTATCTTTGGTGCTGGGAATAATTCAAATGCTTGTGGGTATGGCAATCAATGCATATTCTTTGTTTAAAACAAAAAAGCCATTTGATGCAATTTTTGGGGTGTTCAGTTGGTATGTGTTATTGCTTGGACTTGGCTTGTTTGCAATGGAAGGCTTTTTGTTCAAAGGCAACACTGCAATGAAATATAGTGGTATAGCAATGCTTGCAGTTGGTCTTTTGGGGCTTATGGTTGCAGGTGGGCTGCACAAAAAAGGTGCAAAAATTGTTTCTGGTGCGTTTGGCAATTTGTACAGCATAATCAACTTTTTCAGTGATTTGCTAAGTTATACAAGATTGTTCGGACTTGGTTTGGCAACAGGCGTAATTGCAATGGTATTCAATCAAATTGCAATGGTTATGATTCAAATTTTGCCAATAGTTGGTTATGTTGTTGCAATATTCTTGTTGCTTGTAGGTCACTTGTTCAACATCGCAATCAATACTTTGGGTGCATATGTTCACAACTCAAGATTGCAGTTTGTAGAGTTTTTTGGCAAATTCTATGAAGGTGGTGGTAGGTTGTTTGTTCCACTTGGTAGCAGTATGAAAAACTACAATTTCACTTTAGAGCAAAGCGAAAAACAAAGTGCAAAATAACAAAAAACTTATCAAAAATCGATATTAAAATGCATTTAATGCGTTTAAATCAAATAGAAAAGCAGATTTGTGATTAAAAAATCAATATATTAAGTTATAGCAGTGTGACAAATTTTTGAAATAAAACTTGATGTCACAAAGATTATAAATAAAAATTTAACTCTAATTGAGGAGGAGTAAAAAATGAGTTTAGGAATATTTTATGCAATTTTAGGTGCAGCACTTGCTGCCGTATTTGCGGGAATTGGTTCTGCAGTTGGCGTAGGCTTAGCAGGACAAGCAGCAGCAGGACTTACAGCTGAGGACCCAGATAAGTTTTCAAAAGCGTTGATTTTGGAATTGTTGCCGGGTACTCAAGGTATTTATGGATTGATTATTGCATTTATCGTATTCATTAAAATCGAATTGTTTGGCAATATGGTTACTTTGACTGATGCTCAAGGACTTGCTATTATGGCAGGTTGCTTGCCAATGGCTATTGTTGGTTTGATTTCAGGTATTTATCAAGGTAAAGTTGCAGCAAGCAATATCGCTATGATTGCAAAAAGACCTGAAGCTTTTGGTAAAGGTATCACTATTACTGCAATGGTTGAAACTTACGCATTGCTTGCATTGTTGATTTCTTTCCTTGCTGTATTTATGTTTAAAATTGCATAAGGATTTTATATGAATAGTAGTAAAGTTATATTAGACAAAATCATCAATGATAACACTGCGATTATCAATGAAAACATTAAAAAGGCAAACGACACTGCAAGTGAAATAATCTCTAAAGCGCAAGCCGATGCAGATGCACAAGTCGCTGATTTTAAAAGTGGCTTGAAGGCTGAATACAATGAGATTTTAAGACGCGGAGAGGTTGTTGCCAATTTGGATGCAAAAAAGATTTTGATGAGTGCGAAATCAAAAGCTGTGGATAATTTGTTTCAAAAAACTTTGGAACAACTGGCTTTGCTTGACAAAAAGAAATATCTTGCTATCATTGAAAATCTTTTGAAAAAGTACGCAGAAGATGGAGATATTGTCATTATATCAAGTCAAGATAAAGGCAAGATAACTCAAAAATTCGTGGATGATATGGCAAAAAATATGGGAATTAAATTGAGTTTGGCAAAAGATTTCGGCAGTTTTAATGGTGGAGTGATTTTGGCAGGCAAAAATTCCGATAAAAACTTGTCATTTGATATGGAGTTGTTGCAACTAAGAGAAGAGTGCGAAACACAAATTTCAAGTATGCTGTTTGAGGAGTAATATGGCGGGACAAAGTTTAATCTATTCAAATGCCAGAGTCAAAGCTATGGAAAATAGCTTGCTTACAAGTGAAAAAATCACAAGAATGGCATATTCGGATAGTTTGGGTGATGCTATTAAAATTTTGTATGAAAGCAACTATGGTGGTGGATACACCGTAGACAATCCTTATGCATACAACGAAATTTTGCGTGCAGAAGAAAGTAAAGTCGCATCTTTTGTACAAAAGGCAATGCCTGATAAAAGTGGTTTGCAAACATTGCTTACCACAAGTGATTATCACAATGCAAAAAGCTATTTTAAGGCAAAGCATTGCAAAAATGTGGAAATTAACCTTTTGCTTTTGCCACAAGGCAATATTGACTTAGATGTACTTGATGAGAGCATCCAAAAAGAGGATTATGTGAAATTGCCTCAAGAGATGTCTGAGGCACTAAAGCAACTTGACGAGGCAGCACGGGAGGAAAAACTTTCTCCACGATTGATTGATTTGACACTTGATAAGGCAATGTACAAAGATATTTTGCTATCTTGCAAAAAGGCAAACGCAAAAAGCATAACAAAATATTGGCGTGCCAACATTGACTTTATCAATGTTTCAACAATGCTTAGGTGTAAAAAAATTAATGCCGATGTCAATTTTTTGAAGGAAAACATTATTGAAGGTGGCGAGATCAATGATTATGTGCTTGAAGGCCTATATAAAGAAAGTTTTGATGTTATAGCAGAAAAACTTAGATATACCAGCCTTGGAGATATCATTGTAGTTGGAGTGGGTGAGGCAAAAGCAAACAAAGCTTTGGTGGAATATGAAGTTTTGTGGGATAATTATTTGCTTAATATTTTTAAAGAGGACAGGGCAGATATATTCTCCGTTGCACCAATTGCAGGTTTTTATGTTGCAAAAAAAATTGAACTAAAAATGGTAAGAATGATTTTGACTTGTCTTAAAAATCGTGCAGATATTAAGGAAATTAAGGCGAGATTGAGAGGTTTTTATGCGTAAGGAGAAAATTGCAGTTCTTGGCGATAGCGATATCACACTTGTTTTCAAGGCTGTTGGAATGGATGTTTACAATGCAAATTCCGTGGGCGAGGCAAGTGAAAAATTAAAACTTCTTGCAAGAAATTATTCAGTTATATTTATTACGGAAGATTTGGCAGTGCAAATTGAAGAGCAAATTGCAAAATTTAAAAACAGGACTTATCCTGCAATTATACCAATTCCTTCTTCAAAAGGGTCAACTGGTTATGGAATTGAAAATATCAAAAAAGATGTGGAAAGAGCAGTTGGCACTGATATTTTGTTTAATGACTGATTGAAGATGTAAATTGCAGAGAAAAAGATAAAGTTAAATAAAAAGAAAATTAATTTGTGCTATTTATTGGCATATTAGACTAAAAGAGAGGTCGAAAAATGAGTGATGGAAAAATTATAAAAGTATCTGGGCCATTGATTGTTGCGGAAAATATGCACGACTGCAAAATGTTTGATGTGGTGCGTGTTTCAAGCAAAAATCTAATTGGCGAGGTTATTGAATTAAGAGGAGATAAAGCATCCATTCAGGTTTATGAGGAAACAAGTGGACTTGGTGCAGGCGAACTTGTTAAAACAACGGGCGAGCCATTGTCTGTTGAATTGGGTCCAGGTTTGCTTGAGGGTATGTATGATGGTATTCAACGACCACTTGATAAATTGCTTGAGGCATCTGGCGACAGAATTGCTGCCGGCGTAGATATGCCTGCTTTGAGCTACACAAAAATTTGGAAATTTGAGCCTTCACTAAAGGTTGGAGATAAAGTTGTCGGTGGAGATATCATCGGAACAGTTCAAGAAAACAGCATTTTTAATCACAAAATCCTTGTGCCTTATGGCGTTGAGGGTGAGATTGTTGACATTAAAGGTGGCGATTTTACTGTTAAAGATGTTGTTGCTGTGGTAAAAACAGCAAAAGGCGACAAGCAAATTACTATGATGCAAAAATGGCCAGTAAGAAAAGGCAGACCTTACAAAACAAAAATGTCTCCTGATAAGCCATTGATAAGTGGTCAAAGAGTAATTGACACATTTTTCCCAGTAGCAAAAGGTGGATGCGCTTGCATCCCAGGACCATTCGGAAGTGGTAAAACAGTTGTTCAACATCAGCTTGCAAAATGGGCAGATGCAGACATAATTGTTTATGTAGGTTGTGGCGAGCGTGGAAACGAAATGACAGATGTTTTAAATGAGTTTCCAGAGCTTATCGACCCAAAAACAGGCGAATCACTTATGAAAAGAACAGTGCTTATTGCAAACACTTCAGATATGCCAGTTGCAGCGCGTGAGGCAAGTATTTATACAGGTATTACCATTGCAGAATATTTCAGAGATCAAGGCTATAATGTTGCAATAATGGCAGATTCTTCTTCAAGATGGGCAGAGGCTCTTCGTGAAATGTCAGGAAGATTGGAAGAAATGCCAGGCGAGGAAGGTTATCCTGCATATTTGTCATCAAGACTTGCAGAATACTATGAAAGAGCAGGTATTGTAAAAACTTTGGGTAGTGAAGAAAGAGTGGGGTCAATCACAGCAATTTCAGCAGTTTCACCTCCGGGTGGTGACTTGTCAGAGCCAGTATCACAGGCAACTTTGCGTATTGTAAAAGTATTTTGGGGATTATCTGCATCACTTGCTTACAAAAGACATTTCCCTGCTATTGACTGGCTCACAAGCTATTCATTGTATGACGACAAATTGTCTGAATGGTACAAAAATAATGTAAGTGAAAACTGGATGGCATATCGTGGCCGTGCATTGAAGATTTTGCAAGAAGAGGCAAATCTTGATGAAATTGTAAGACTTGTCGGCGTGGATGCACTATCTCCAAAAGACAGAATGATTATGGAAACAGCAAAATCTATTCGTGAGGATTATTTGCATCAAGATGCTTTCCACGAGGTTGATACTTATGCGTCACTTACAAAGCAATGCACAATGTTAAAGACTATCCTTGAGGCTCACGACCTTGCAAACAAGGCGATTGAAGAGGATGTGGAAGTTGATGATATTTTGGAACTTCCTGCAAGAGAGGCAATCAGCCGTTCTAAATATATTGAGGAAAGTAATTTGGCTAAATTTGATGAGCTTGCAAAACAAATGGCAAGTGAAATAGAAAGTCTTATTTCTGAAGGAGAGTTATAATGCTTAAAGAATATAAGTCAATTAAGGAAATAGTTGGACCTTTGATGCTTGTTGAAGGGGTGGAAGGTGCCAAATATGATGAACTTGTGGAGATTGTTCAAGAGGACGGCGATATCAGGCGTGGTAAAGTTTTGGAAGTAAACAGAGACAAAGCTTTGGTACAACTTTTTGAAGGTTCTCAAGGTATACAAATGAGCAGTTCAAAAGCAAGATTTTTGGGCAGAAGTCTTGAACTTGCTTTGAGTGAGGATATGTTGGGCAGAGTTTTTGACGGACTTGGCAATCCTCGTGATGGTGGTGCACCAATTATTCCTGAAAAAAGAATGAACATCAATGGTCAACCAATCAATCCTGCTGCAAGAGATTATCCGGATGAATTTATTCAAACTGGTGTTTCTGCCATTGACGGCTTGAACACACTTGTAAGAGGACAAAAGTTGCCTGTGTTCAGTGCATCTGGTTTGCCTCATGCAGAGCTTGCTGCACAAATTGCAAGGCAAGCAAAAGTGCTTAATGCAAATGACAAATTTGCAGTTGTGTTTGCTGCTGTTGGTATTACTTATGAGGAAGCAGATTTCTTCATGCAAGATTTCAGAAAAACTGGCGCTATTGAAAGAGCTGTGTTGTTTATGAACCTTGCAAATGACCCTGCTATCGAGCGTATTGCAACCCCAAAAGTTGCACTTACTGCTGCCGAGTATCTTGCATTTGAAAAGGATATGCATGTGCTTGTAATTATGACAGATATCACTAACTATGCAGAGGCTTTGCGTGAAGTTTCTGCTGCAAGAAAGGAAGTGCCTGGTCGTCGTGGTTATCCGGGTTATATGTATACTGACCTTGCAACAATTTATGAAAGAGCAGGAAGAATAAGAGGTAAAAAGGGTAGTATCACGCAAATACCTATTTTGACAATGCCAGAGGATGACAAAACACATCCTATTCCTGACCTAACAGGTTATATCACTGAAGGACAAATCATTTTGTCAAGAGAATTGCACAAAAAGGGCGTTCAACCACCTATTGATGTTTTGCCATCTTTGTCAAGACTTAAAAACAAAGGTATTGGGAAAGGCAAAACTCGTGAAGATCACGCTGACACAATGAACCAATTATTTTCTGCTTATGCAAGAGGTAAAGAGGCAAAAGAGTTGTCTGCTATTTTGGGCGATGCTGCTTTGTCACCAGTTGATAGGCTTTATGCAAAGTTTGCAGAGGAGTTTGAAGTTAAGTATGTTTCTCAAGGCAATTATACTGACAGAACCATTGAGGACACTTTGCGTATCGGTTGGGAGCTGCTTACAATTTTGCCGCGTGCAGAAATGAAGAGAATAAGAGACAAGTATCTTGAAGAGTATTACGATAAATTGAAAGTTTATGAGGATTGATTATGGCAAGTAAATTGAAAGTCAACCCTACGCGAATGGAGCTAAGACGATTGAAAGATCGCAAAAAAACTGCCGTTCGTGGACATAAATTGCTAAAAGATAAGTCAGACGAAATGATAAGGCAATTTATTGGGTATGCAAAAGAAAATATGCGTTTGCGACTTGAAGTGGAGCAAGAGCTTGGAAAGGCTCTGGCAGAGTTTATGCTTGCAAAATCTGTGAGCACAGATGGTGTGATTTGGGAGGCTTTGAGTATGCCTGCAATAGGTATGGAGCTTGAGGCAAATTCCAAAAACATTATGAGCGTAAATGTGCCTAGCATTGAAATTAAAAAAGTGGAAAGTACAAATCTTTATCCATATTCTTTTGCAAGTGTTACCAGTGAGTTGGATTCTTCAATTGCAACAATATCCGTGCTTGCAGAAAAACTAATTAAACTTGCTGAAGTGGAAAAAACTTGCAATATGCTTGCAGGCGAAATTGAAAAAAATCGTCGCCGTGTAAATGCACTTGAGTATATTATGATTCCTCAAACGGAAGAGGCAATTCACGAAATTACAATGAAACTTGACGAAAACGAAAGAGGTAACATCGTAAGACTTATGAAAGTTAAAACAATGCTTGCAAACAGATAATTTGTGTTTTTATATAGATTGTGATTTTAAAAAATCTAATTGTTAGTATGAGTATTGTTTGTTGTTCAATGTTGTTTTAAAAGATTTATTATTACTTTTAAATGAATTGTCAAACTAAGTGCAACACTTTTTTAAAAAATCATTAAATAAATCTACTGGTTTCTGGTAGTTTAACACTTTTTTTGTCTAGCGTTAATTAACGCTAGATTTTTTGTATAAGAAAACCACATGCTAGGCATAACTTGCAAAGCCATAAAAGTTGGTGACAAAATATATGTGCTGGATAGGAGTTTTACTTTGTAGGAGCTGACATAAAAACAAAACTGGGCAAACACATTATGCTATGTGAATGTCCAGTTTTTTTGTTTTTATAACTTCCTAGAATATATTTAAGAAATTGTATTACAAAACTATTTCCTTATAGTGCCATCAGTACAAACAATGGTACAATTGCGCAGATAATAAGAGATAGCATACCACTCTGCTTTAGTTCCTTCAAAATTGATAGTTTCAAGTTCACTGCAACCATCGAACGCATATGCACCAATGCTAGTCACGCTGTTTGGTATGGTTATGCTTGTAAGGCTACTGCAATTTTCGAACGCACTACTACCAATGCTAGTCACGCTATCTGGTATTGTTATGCTTGTTAGGCTACTGCAACCACGGAACGCAGAAGAACCAATGCTAGTTACGCTGTTTGGTATGGTTATGCTTGTAAGGCTACTGCAACCACTGAACACATATTCACCAATGCTAGTTACGCTGTTTGGTATGGTTATGCTTGTAATGCCACTGTTACCATAGAACGCATAAGAACCAATGCTAGTCACAGGTAATCCTCTAACAGAATCTTTTATTTCAATATCTTTTTTGCTCGAATTACAAACATCAATTTCATAAGCATCTCCACTCCTATAATAATGAATGCCATTTTCAATTACAATTGGAAAAGGTAGTGTCATTATAGGTATAATTATTGCAATAGCAAAACAACAAGCAATCACTCCTGCAATTATTCTTGACATAAGTCTAGACTTCTTTTCTACTTTAATTTGCTCGGCACATTGGTCTTGAAAATATTGACTATTACTATAATCAGCAGTATCCTTAACAAATTTTTTAAGTTTTCTTATTCTGCCACCTGCTGACATTAGGCTTCTTTTGATTTTCATCATTTCAAGATTTAACACTTTAATTCTGTCTTTGGCTATGCTTTTAATCTGTTTGTAAACTTGAGCATAGTAATCGCTATTTGGAAGTTTGCCTATAAATTTTGTATAACTAGTAGACAGCCTTTTTAATGTGTTAAAATCGTTTTTTGTAAAATCTACTTTTACTCTGTAAGCCATATTGTTTACGCAATCCTCAACAATTTGAAGAACCTCATCATTATTTTCACATTGCATAAGCTTATCGCAGCTGTATCTAAACAAAATATACTCTTGTATACTATTTTCCAATTCACAAAAGTCTTTTTTGATTTTTTCAAAATTTTCTTGTGATTTGTTATCTACAAAAGCAGTAGTTCCAAGCCCCTTATTCGAAATGCCATCTGAACTCAAGGTCAACAATTGTCCACTTGCAATTTGTCCTAATGAATGTTTGATTTTTTCATTGTCTTTATAATTTTCTAACAAGCTGTCATAAACTCCTGCTTTTGTCAATGCCTTATATGGTGAAACAAACAATGCAGCAATACCTAAAGTTGCAATCACCAACAAAGTCCACCAAAAGAAAGAAATGTTCACTAATGAAATCTCAAAAATATGTGGTTGAGTCATTCTAGCGATTTCTTCAAAATGGACTTTTATTTTTTTCTTTTTGTTGTCAACAACCTCATAATTTTTTATTGAAAATAATGTGGATATGTAACCAGGCAAAAATATGAACAAAAATGAAAACAATGTTGTCATTATTCCAACAATAAATAGTTTCCAAGCCATTGAAAAAGTGCCGGAAAATTTGAAAAAACTTTTCAAACTGACATCGTTATTTCCACGCCACATATCCAAATAAAATTGTATGCACTTCATTTTCAAATTTATAATTGCCAATATTGCAATTATTACTATTGGAATTGCTACAATCAATCCACAATACCAAGGCGTAAATATAAACAAAACTACTGAAACGGCAATGCCTACAAGGATAATTAATCCCCAAAGTAAAATTGCCCATAAAGGTGTCAACACTTTGCCAAAATTACTTTTTACAATTTGTTTTGCTTGTTCTTTAATTTGCGTTCTTTGTATAGTACTTTGGTTATTAAAATTTAAAACTATAATATTATTACTTTGATTTTGTTTGTCATTATCTGTGTTTTGCAAATTATTTTGTAACTTTTCATGTTTTATGTTTAATTCTTCGCTAGCGATTTTGGTGCTTGATTCATTGATGTTTTTTTGATTACTTGCCTTTTGTTCTAGCTTTTCTTGTCTCTTTAACTTTTGTTTTTCAATAAATGCTTTTGTAATCTTGATTACTGATTTATTTTCTGAAATAACAGCATATTCTTCTTCAGATATTTTTGTATCTTTAATATCAAAAGCTTTAAGCTCATAAAATATTCTTAAAGCAAGAAAAATAAAACCGAATACGCCCATAGCTATGCAAAAGCCAAATCCAGAGCCAAGCTTGACACTCGTTAATGCATCTGTCTTGCAATCACTGGCAACTATACATCCCCAAAGTAAAAAGAAAAAGCAAACAACGCCATCTATTACCCAAAAGAAAGAGTTTTTGACGGTGAAATATGGCTTTTTGCTTGCAAGATAAATCTGAAAGCCACCATATCCCAAACAAAATAAAGATGTCAGCAAAAGCATAACGCTTGCACCTATTACTGCAGATGAACCATCTCCAGACAAAGCTTTAAAGCCACTACCAAGATTGTTGGTTAGCCCTAACATGCTCTCAATTTGAGCTGGTGCAGTCATACAAAGTAATGCAATTATTCCGGAAAAAATCATCCCTCCAGCAATTGCATACCTATAAACATTTGCAAAAGTTGGCTTAAATTTTACAAAAAACATTTTGACTTTTGCAATTACATCTGCAAAATCAATTTTTTTACCTTGTTGTGTTTTAGCTGCTTCTGCTGTGTCTGCATTATCGGGAAGTGTAGTCATATCTTCTTGCTGTTCAACAGTAGTTGGCTTTGCTTTGATTTTGCTATTGAAATTGTGCCCACAATTTGCACAAAAAGCACTTTGTCCCACTTGCTCTACACCACATTCAGGACATTCTTTTAGTGTAATTTCGGGTTCAACTTTTGTTCCACATTCGGGACAAAATTTGCCCTCAAATTCGTTGCTGCAATTTTTACAAATCATTTCCTTTTACTCCTTATTTATATTAAATTATTAGTAAACTATTGGTGGTCAAAATGTTCATCAAACATAATTGGTGAATATTTTGTTTAATTTGCCATTATTTTTCTATGATTTTGCATAGAATTTTTAAAATATTATTTATTAACATTATTATCAACTTATAAATTATGGTTTTAAGTAGTAATATTTCTTAAATAGTATTATACTAGATATTTTGTCTAGCGTCAAGATATTTTGTCTAGTTTTTGATAAAATATTAATATGGATGTTATATTTTGTAAAAGTCTGCGGGAAGCTAGAAAATATATTGGACTAACTCAAAAACAAATTGCTGAGATGTTAGGTGTAGTCGAGAGCTGTTATGCAAATTGGGAGCAGGGACGAACTGAACCCAATATAAATATGTTGCGTCAGTTGTGTATTATATTAGATACTACCCCTAATGAGCTTATAAATGGTAAATTTTAGTTTCTTGAATTTTGAATGATAATTCAATCAGAATCGTTAGGGAATAGTTTAGTGTTTTTAAATGGAATTATAAATTTGACTATCCAGTCGACACATTGAAAAATAAAAATGTTCATCAATCATAATAAGTGATGAACATTTTTTCTTTTTTAATGGTTTAATTACAACATTATTTTTGAAAAAGGTTCTTTAAGTTTTCTGCTTTTTTCATTTAATGTTAAATTGTTAAGTTGTAAATTTGATTTTTTATTTGTGGAGTTGAAAGGAAAAATTTCAGTATCATTTTAAAAGTATAATTTTTATTTGAATTAATTTTATTATTTAGTGCCGATTTTCGTTGCTTTTTTTGTAAAAATTTAAAATATGAAAAAATTGTTGCTTGAAAAATAAAATTTTTTTCATATTTTGAAAAGCCTGACATATACTTTATTATGTGAGGTGAGGTATGAATAAAGCAGTTAAAAAAAGTGTATTTGTATTTGCAATTATCTCAGTTGTTGTGGCAATGGCAGTTATGTTGGTGGGCTGCAATAAAGTGGATAAGAAATTGCAATCAATGCAAAATAGTATTTCTTATTATAATAGTCAAATGCTTGTGGCAGAAGACAGTAACTTTTATGTGGAGGTTGTCGGTGGAGAGCGTGAAAGTGCTTTGATTGCAGATGGCGAGGTTGGCGAAATGACCGGTTATTGTTTGCTTAATGTTACGCCTATCAATGTGGATATGACAAACAAAGCAATCAATTTTAAAGTTACTGGCGAAAATGGCGTTTATGAAGGTAGTTTGGAAAAAAATATTTTGGGAATCAGCTACACTGCAAATATCAGTGAGCCAGATAAACTTGGAAATATCAAAAGTTTGACTTTGTCTATTGGCGAAACAAAGTTTGACTACACACTAAATAACATTATGCTTGGTATTGATTACAAAAAAGCAGTGGAGAGTGTTTACAACAATTGCTCAAGCGATTTGGAAGGTATGTTTGATGGCAATGATTTTAAAAGTGAAGTTTACATAAAAATTTCTTGTGACAGATCAAAAAATCCAAAGGAATATTTTTGGTTTGTCAATGTTGTGGAAAACAGCGACAATATGTTTTGTGTTTTGGTGGATATGCAAACAGGCGAGATTATTGCAAAAAAACACAGATAATGTTTATAGCTAAAATTAATGCAGAAGGTTGTAGCAGTTAAAGTTATTCTTAAGAGTGTTTTTTGTGAACAAAATTTTTATGATTATTTGCAATAAAAAGTAGCAAATATTGATGGAAGTTGAAAGAAATAAAAATTAATCAAGTAGCCTTGCCGGGCTACTTGACTATTTTGCTATGTATTAAGGTATTTTGATTGGTTGTTATTATTTGCAGTTGAAGTAGTTATCATTGCCACAATTATTGCAACCACAACCGCCACAGCAGCACATCCAAACAATAAGTAGAGGGATAAGACAACCACAGCAATTATTATTGCAGTTGTTACCACAGCCATTACCGCAACCACAGCAGCAAATAAGTATTAAAATAATCCAGATACATGAGCAGTTATTACCACATCCGTTCATAACATTTACCTCCTTAAGATGTTGAGATGTTAATCTCTAGTTAATAGTACGCATAATTTTTTAAAAGTGTTACTGTTGCTTGACAAAATTTGTAAATTATATTATCATAATAAATGAAATAAAAAAATTGATTTTTTAGCAAATAAAAAATGAAAAACGAGGTAAGATATGGGACAACTGACAATGGATAAATTGGTTGCTTTGTGCAAGTCAAGAGGATTTGTTTTTTCAGGAAGTGAGATTTATGGAGGTCTTGCAAACACTTGGGATTATGGCCCTTTGGGTGTGGAACTTAAAAACAATGTTAAAAAAGCGTGGTGGAAAAAGTTTGTGACAGAACAACCACTTAACACTGGTTTGGATTGTGCAATTTTGATGAACCCAAATGTTTGGGTTGCCAGTGGACATGTTGGAGGTTTTTCTGACCCTCTTATGGATTGCAAAAGCTGCAAAGCAAGACACAGAGCAGATAATCTTATTGAAAGTTACATTGCAAAACATAATCTTAATATCAATATAAGTGGTTGGTCTAATGAGCAAATGGAAAAGTTTATCATTGACAACAAAATTGCTTGTCCTGATTGTGGAAACAGCAACTTCACAGGTGTAAGACAATTTAATCTTATGTTCAAAACTTTTCAGGGTGTAAATGAGGACACTGCAAGCACAGTTTATCTTCGTCCTGAAACTGCTCAAGGTATTTTTGTCAACTTTAAAAATGTTCAACGCACTTCAAGAATGAAAGTGCCTTTTGGTGTTTGCCAAATCGGTAAAAGTTTCCGTAATGAAATCACTCCTGGCAATTTCACTTTCCGTACAAGAGAATTTGAACAAATGGAGCTTGAGTTTTTCTGCAAGCCAGGCACTGACCTTGAATGGTTTGAATACTGGAGAGCATACTGCCGTGATTGGCTGCTTGGACTTGGCATAAAGCAAGATAGATTGAAACTTCGCGACCACGATAAAGAAGAGTTATCTTTCTATTCTAAGGCAACAACAGACTTTGAATTTTTGTTCCCATTTGGTTGGGGAGAGCTTTGGGGCATTGCTGACAGAACAGATTATGACTTGAAGGCACATCAAACAACAAGTGGTGTAAATATGGAATATGTTGACCCAGTTACAAACGAGAAATATGTGCCATATGTTGTTGAGCCATCTTTGGGTGCAGACAGAATGGTGCTTGCTTTTCTTTGCAATGCTTATGAAGAAGAGGAGCTTGATGGTGGCGATACAAGAATAGTGTTGCATTTGCATCATGCTTTGGCACCTTATAAAGTTGCAGTTCTTCCTTTGCAAAAGAAACTTACTGAAAAAGCTGAAGAGATTTATAAAAATCTTTGTAAAAAATTCAGTTGCACTTTTGACGAAACTGCAAGTATTGGAAAAAGATATCGTCGTCAAGACGAAATTGGTACACCATATTGCGTAACAATTGACTTTGACACATTGGATGACAACTGCGTTACAGTTCGTGAGCGTGATAGTATGGCTCAAATCAGAATTTCTATTGAAGAATTGGAAGAGTATTTGACAAAAAATTTGGAATATTAATTTGAAAAATTATAATCCTACTAACAACAAATTTAGTAGGATTTTATTTTATTGTAAAAAGTTGTATAAATTTATGATTTTAAAATATAAAATTGCATTGTTGGGGGTATTATGAAAATAAATTTTGCAAAGTCGGCAAATAAGCTTGGATTAAACATTTTTTTGTCTGCAAAAAACAAGGAAAATGACATTTGGCAACAAAATACTTTGTCTGTTGGCAATGGTATGCTTGGTGGCAGTATCTATGGCGAAATTTTTAATGAAAGAGTGATTTTTAATGAAAAAACTTTGTGGAAGGGTGGACCTTCTCCAAAGAGACCAAATTACAATGGTGGTAATTTGACTGAAAAAGATGAAAATGGAAAAAGTGTAAATGACTATTATCTTGAAGTGAAAAGATTGTTTAAAGAAGGCAAGGATAACGAGGCATCTTTGCTTTGCGATAAGCTTGTTGGACTTACTGATGGATATGGTTCATATCAATGCTGGGGCGAAATTGACATAAAAATGCACCATAGCTTTAAAAAAGTGAGCAATTACAAAAGATATTTGTCTCTTGATGATGCTATTGCAGGCGTTGAATACAGCAGTGGTGAAAACAATTTTAGCCGTGAATATTTTGCCTCTTACCCTGATAAGATGTTTGTTATCAAGATTTCTGCGCAAGGCAGTGAAGACTTGAGTATGGATATTTCTTTCCCTTCTGCTCATGGTGGTGCAAGTGAGGCTAATGGCAATACTATTCGCACTTATGGCAAGTTAGAGGATAACGATTTGCAGTATTATTCAAGATTGGATGTGTTGACAAATGGCAAAGTGCTTGCGCAAAATGACCTTTTGAGTGTAAGTGGTACGCAAAATGTTGTGATTATTCTTTCTGCAGCTACTGACTATTCACCTGTCTATCCACATTATCGTACAGGAGAGTCACAAGAGCAGTTGCACGCAAAAGTGGATGAGTTGCTTGAAAAAGCAAAAGCTAAAGGCTTTGAAAAATTGAAAGCTGACCATATTGCAGATTACACCTCTTTGTACAAAAGGGTTAAGTTTGATTTGGGTGGTGTACAACCTAATTTGACAACAGATAAACTTTTGAAAAAATATCGCAGAGGCTTTATAAAAACAACTGAAAAAAGATATATTGAACAATTATTGTTCAATTATGGAAGATATTTGACAATTGCAACTTCTCGTTCTACAGATATTTTGCCATCAAATTTGCAAGGAATTTGGAACAACAGAGATAATCCACCATGGGCATCAGATTATCATATGAATGTAAATTTGCAAATGAATTATTGGCCTACATACAACACAAATCTTGCTGAATGTGCGTTGCCACTGGTGGACTATGTGGATAGTTTGAGGGCTCCTGGCAGAGTAACTGCAAAAACTTATATGGGCATTGCAAGTGAGAAAGATGAGGAAAATGGTTTTGTTTTTCACACTCAAAACACTCCTTTTGGATGGACTTGTCCAGGGTGGGAATTTAGCTGGGGCTGGTCGCCTGCTGCCACTGCATGGATATTGCAAAATGTTTATGATTACTATGAATATACTTGCGATAAAAAATTCCTTGAACAAAAGATTTATCCTATGCTGCGTGAGGCAAGTTTGTATTTTAAAAGCGTATTGGTGGAGGATAAAAAAACAGGCAGGCTTGTTACTGTTCCTGCATATTCTCCAGAGCATGGACCACGCACAATGGGCAATACATATGAGCAATCTTTGATTTGGCAGTTATTTAATGATACTATTGAAGCTGCAAACATATTGGGTAAAGATGGCGAATTTGCGGGCGAATTGCAAAATGCAATTGAAAAACTTAACCCTATTGAAATTGGTGAAAGTGGTCAAATTAAGGAGTGGTATTGTGAGACAAAATTGGGGCAAATCGGACAAACTCACCACAGACATTTGTCACATATGTTAGGCTTGTTCCCTGGGGATTTGTTTAATAAGGAAGAACACCCTGAATGGATAAAAGCAGCAGTAGTGTCCTTGAATAAAAGAGGGGATAAAAGCACTGGTTGGGCAATGGGACAACGCATAAATACTTGGGCAAGAATAGGGGATGGAGATAGGGCATATAAGCTTATAACTCAGCTTTTCAAATCTGGTTTGTATTCAAATTTGTGGGATGCTCATCCACCATTTCAAATTGATGGAAACTTTGGCTATACAGCAGGCGTTACAGAAATGCTTATGCAAAGTAACTTGGGATATATTGAGTTGTTGCCTGCATTGCCAGCAGAGTGGAGTAGTGGAGAAATTTCGGGAATTGTTGCTCGTGGTAATTTTGAAATTTCAATGCAGTGGAAAGATTGCAAATTGACAAAAGTCAGCTTGAAATCACGAAATGGTGGCGTTTGTGTCATAAAATTAGTCACAACAAATGTCAGCATAACAGATAGTCAAGGCAACCAAATATCACATAAAGTGGAAAATGGGAAAGTCATTTTTGACACTATATGTGGAATGACTTACAATTTAATTTGAGTCAGTATTTGCATTTAATATTGATTTTTGAAGTGTTTTTGTGAAAAATATTAAAATAAGCCACTGGGAACCCAGTGGCTTATAGCTTTTGCAATAATTAAATTATTCTTTTACAATGTTTATTGATTGCATAAACACTTTGCTTTCTTGTGAATTGTTGTGTTCAAGCATTGCTGTTAAAACTACGATAATCAAAACATATGGGAAAGGAAGGAAACTTCCTGCATCCATCATTGATTGAATTTCAAATGCGATTATGCCAAGTGATAGAGTTATGTTAAATCTTCTTAAATTACTAAACATAATTTTTCCACGAACAAAGTAATAATAACCATACGCCATAACTCCAACAATACCCATACTTGCGATAACCTGCAATGGAGTGCAGTGGAACCAGTAAATGCAGAAATCTGCCAAATGCAAATTGTTCCCTGTATATCCCATGCCAACGCCAAACATAGGATTTGTCAAAAAGCAAATCAAGGATTCTTCATACAAAGCACTTCTGCCTGTTGTGGTAAAAGTCAAATCAGAAATACGATTTAGTATTTCCGAAACGGTATCCATTTTGATTAATACTAAAGATGAAATAGTAATTGCAAACACGCAAATTGTTATCAAAAGTTGAGATCTGTTTGCTCCTTTTGCAAAAGAATAAATTAACAAAATTGGCATTGTAATTGCAATTGAAAAAATTCCACTCCTGCAAAATGTAATTAGTATACAAGCATAAAAAGTTAGTCCAATGGCATAGAATAGCCAAGCAAATCTTTTGCTGCCAAAAGCCAAATAAAAGCAAGTCGGTGCTGAGATTGCGAGCAAGGTTGCAAGCCCATTTCTATTCCCCCACCCTAAAGGAATAACATCTATACGGAGTAATTCAACAAAAGGTTTGTCAGCTCTTACAAAATAAGTTAGCATTTGTGCAATAACTAATAAGCCTAGCACCAACATAATATAGCAAACATATCTTTTGTAATCAACAGATTTTGGAGGCCTTGTGTATGAGCGCAAAAGATAATAAATTATCAACATACAAGGACCTAAAGAAAACATAAAAATAATTCCAAACATATATTGTTTGATAGAAGCATATCCTATTCCACCTGCAAAAAGTGCCAGTGTGACAGCTGCTAAAGGAATAGTGAGCTTGTAATTTTTAAATTTAATTGGATAACTAATAAGATGTGAGATAAAAGCACCGATCAATAAAATTGCCAAAACAATCATAACTGGCCAAGTTTTATCTTCATTTAAAATATTGTTGTCGGAAACTGTAAAAAGAATATAAATCAAGCAAGGCAAAATGGGAAGTATATCTTCATTTATGATAAGCACAACGCACATAATTAGCATAAGAATAGTCATTCCGAGCAAACTATTGCCCGTCATCCAGGAGAAATATGTGACAAAACCGCAAATCAAAAGGTAAATTGGAGAGTATAATGATAAACGAGAAATGTGTTTTATTTGATTAAATAATCTCATAATCCTTTGCCTATTTTTCAAATTCAAATATATCATTTTTGCCAAATAATGTCGATTTTTAAAGTGTTTTCTAAAAAAATCTTGTGTTTTGTTGCAAAAATTGTTTTTGTTTGTATATTCAGTATAGCATAGAGTGCATTAATTGTAAAGACTTTTGTGCAACTTAAAAAATCTTGCAAAAAGCATATTTATCTTTGTTTTTGCACAATTTGTTAAAAATATACTCAACATTATTTTTAATTTATAAATAAATATTGATTTATTATATGTAATATGATATAATAAAATATAAGAAAATATTAGCTTAAAATATATTTTGTTTGAGGTAACATTGGGGCTGTTTGCTTTAAACAAAAAAGTTAAGTGTTTTTTATGAGGTGAAAGTATGAAAAAGAAATTCAGTTTTGTGCTCGCTATTGTTTTGATAGTTTGCACTTTGTCCCTTGTTTTGGCAGGTTGCAGTCCAAAGGACCCTGAGCCATTCAAAGCTTATGACAAAAATGCTACATTATCAAACATTATGGATGCTTGGGTAAGCAAAAATATAAGCATAACAGACGATACATTTGGGTTGGATGTCAATCTTAATTTGAAAAATGCAGACACAGATTTTGTTATTGCATTAAAAGGTGGTTTATCTAAGATTGATTCAAATGCGAATAAAGAGGGAATTAGTCTTACTTTGCAAAACAATAAATTGCAAACTGCAAACAAAAAAGTTTTAGATGTTGTGATTTGCAGCAGTGGACTATATTTTGATATTGCTGGTTACACAGAAAAGCCAATTAGGGTAAGTGATTTTAGTTTGCCATTGGAGGCACTAAAAGGGTTGTCTTTTGCGTCTATTGTGGACACTGTAAATTCTTTTCTTTTGACATTTATAACAGAGGCAGTTGATGATATTACAATTGACCCAGTAATGAATGGCAAAAATATTTATGATGTTACATATTCTTTTGATATTGTAATTTCCAAATTGATTGATTCTGTGGTGGACTTGTTGAGCAATTTCACAGATTCAATAAGTGCAAATAGTCCAAATGTTATTCAAATTAAAGAGGCAGTTGGCGATTTTAAAATTTCAGTTGCAGCAACAACCACAGGAAATAAAAGAGAAAAGGTTGCAAACCCTAAAAAAGATCAGCCAAAATATAAATATGAAGGTGGCACACTTTCTGATTTTGCACTTACTGCAAGCAAAGACGGAGCTAGCATTGCCATTGGAAATGAAATAAAATTGCAAGGCACATTGCCAGAGCTTTCAGTTCCATCCGATTATATTGAGCTTGAGGCTGCATTGTTCCCAACCAATGTAAACGGCAGTATTGTTATGAAAAATGCTAGTGGCACAGCAATCGGCAAGTACGATTACACTGCAAATATAGATTTTGATGTTGAAAATATTTACACTGCAATTATAGAAAGTTTGAGTAAACAAAGTATTGCACCATTGTTTGACAAAATGTTCAAACAATCAAGTGGTAAGATTTTTGTTGAGATAACTCACACTTGTGATAATAGTTGTGCTATCAATCATTTGCAAAGTAACAATCGTCCAATTATGACAATTGCTTATGACCCTACAAATTTTGGCACTAACAGAATTTATGTTGCACTGAATACAAGGGCGATTTTGGCAGCAGATTTTGGCGAAAAAATGACAAAATATCTTCCTGCAGGCAGCACAAAAACAGCTGAAGATATTGTGAATATGTTGCCACAAGACGATTTGATTTTTAGTTTTGATCCAACAGCTTATGTGGATTATGACAATGCAACAGCAGCAGTTCAACCACAAGGCAACATTTTGATTAGTGCGATTTCAACTTTAACTGCAAATGAACAAACAATCAATATTAAGCAAATTGTGGATATACTTTTGAGTATGGATGAACTTGCAGGCAAAGAGCAAATGATTAAGGATATTGTCAGCATTGTTTTTCCTGATGTTCAATCATTGGATGTAAGCAGTGAACGCACACAAAATGCTATAACTGACAATTTGAAGGAAAGATTTTTGCAAAACAGAGCTTTTGCAGAAACACTTGCAGGGGGTTCAATCAATTTTGCAGAGCAGTTTGACGGCATTGTAAAAATAACAAGTGACACTGTGCAAAATCTTTATGAAAACAATGATTTCAGAAGTTTGACACTAGATGAAATTTATGCATTGATTGGTTCAAAAGTAACAGGCAATTATGTGGCTTTGAATAACTCAGCAAAAAGTGAGCAAATGACAATAACTGACATTATTGGTGTGGCAGAACTTGATTTGCAATCAACAGAAAAACAAACGCTTTATTTGGTTATAGGTGGTGAGCTTGGCAGCAATCTTTATGATTTCACAGCAAGCATATCTGAAATTTTTGGAACAAGCGAAAATTTGACTTTAGCAGCATTGAAAGAAGTTCGTTTTGTTGAGGCTGTTATAAAAATTCAAGTAACTTTAGCATAAAATATTGACAATTTAAAAAAGCAGACATTACAATTAGGTAATGTCTGTTTTTCTTTTTAACGGAAATTTATTTTGTAGAGTTTTCCTCAGTATCAACTTTTCTGTCTAACTTTGTCATCACAAGAAGGTCTTTTTGGCGAATAAAAGTTTTTCTGTGATCATATGAAAGCCAGCAATCGCCAAAGTTATCTGTGAATTTAAGAAATTCGTGGTTCGGATTTGCAAACAAATAATCAAGATCCAGTGTTAAAGTGTAGCCTTGCAGTTCAACATTTGTGAAGGTTTTGATGCTTACATTTGATGTTTTTTCTGATTTAGCTATTGATTTTGCAGGGCTTCTGTAAAGCATATTCATTTGCATATTACAAAGCATATCGCTTAGGTAATTTCTTTTTGTAATCGAAAATAGCAATTTTCTTAAGCCAACAAGTAAATAATAAAAAATGTGCACAATCACAAAAGGAATGAAAGAACCAGGCAAGGTAATATAATACGGGATGCGATTGCCGAAAAAAAAGTCAGCTATTGAATAGATATGCGCAATATAGCTGAAAATCATAAATGCTGCGATAGCAAAACAAATGCCATAAACAAGTTGATTGCAAAAATAGCCAATCAAAATGCCAACAGGTAAAGATAAAAAGGATAAAACAATAAGTATCCTATTTTTGATTTCCATAATATCTCCAATGTATAAATAATGTCATTATACATAAATTATACTTGTACATTGTGCAAATATCAAGCATTTTATTGCACATTGTGCAAAATTATTTTTATTAAGTTGCTTTGGGGGGGATTGTTTATGATAAAAATTGAGCAAATTCAAAAGAATTTGCGTGAGGCAATAGCAAACAGCAGTATGTCCAAAAAAGAGCTAGCACAAAAACTTGGAATTAATCCATCAACTATAAGCAAATACTTGCACGAGGATAAATATCCAGCCATAGAAACATTGGCAAATATTTGTCAAATTTTGGATGTTTCTGCCGATTATATTTTGTGTCTTAAAGAATATTGATAATAATTTTGCAATAACCCTTGACAATCGTTGCTTTTTCGGCTAAAATAAGATTGTATCGAATATTAGCCGAAACTAATTTGCAAAAATAATTGTATTTTAAAATAAAATATCCCTTGTGGGATAAAAATAACACCTCACTTTAATTATTAATGAGGTGTTTTATTTTTTTGAATTAATAGTTTTTATCAATGAGGTGATTTGTTCAAGTTCCATTTTGTCAAGTTTATTAAGCTCTGTCAAAATTTCTTTAAATTCTATTGGATATTTTATTTCATCTCCAAAAAATTCACTTGGAGTAATTTTAAAATATTCACAAAAGTTGAGTAAGCCTTCAACCGATGGCATACTTTTCCCATTTTCTATTTGATTGATATATTCTGAACTTTGTCCCAGTTCAAAACTTAGCTTTCTTGCTGAAATGTTATTTGCACAACGAATTGCAGCATATCTATTTTTTATGAAATCTTTTTCCATAATGATATTATATAATATGTATTTTGAATTTATACATATTTTTACTATTTATTATTTGACATACATATTTAAAATATGTGTAATTAAAATATTAATATTGTATCAATTGATTATGGTTTAATTTTAGAAATTATTTTGTGAAGAATTATGTTATAGTTCTGTTGGTAGAGTTTATGTCATTGTGAACAAATGCGTAACTCAATATTGGGGAAAGTCATGGTGTAAAATGATTTGATTTAATGCCATTCCGAGTGTAGCGATAGCGAAATCATGGGGTCCCCACAAAATAGCCTTTTTGTGGGGTATAAGGGGGAATCTCAAATTGTGCTTATTGAGCAAATAATAAAAAATATAATGTTTATTTTATTATTTAACGAGTATAGTTTGAGATTCTTCGATTACGGCTACGCCTTCACTCAGAATGACAAGAGCATATTAAAACTGCATTCTAACACACAAAAAGGCTATTTTGTGGTAACCCCGTTTTTTCAGCAAAAATTTTTATGGTTACTTAGGGCTATATTTTGTTTTATGGCAACAAAAAAACATCCCATTTATGCGAAATGAGATGTTGACTTGTTTAAAAAAGGTTTTTGTGGTATTATATATTTAAATTTTCTTCATTGAATAATGGTGTGTCTAAAAATTCGCTTACAGTCATATCAAATCCAGATGCAATTAAAATTACAGTGGACAACAAATTATCTTTAACAGTTTCGTGCATTATGTTCTTTAAGGTAGAATGAGTTATTCCACTATTTAATGCAAGCCTATATTTGGTCATATTTTTAGCTTTTAACAATTCCTCAATACGCAAGGCTAAAGCATGATTTACATTATTCATAAATTTATCCTATTTTTTTTAATAATAGCATAAAATAATTATTTGCTATGGCTGTGTACAACTATACATTGTGCTATACTATTTGCATATATTATAAACATAAAATGGAGGGTCTATGATTTCAAAAGGAGAGATACTTTTAAGGCTTAGGGGAGCAATCTTGGATAGTGATTTGACAATAAATGAAATTGCTGACAGATTGAAAATTGACAACAAAGTTGTAAGTGGTTATTTGGGAAAAGATATTTTGCCAGCACCGGATGTTTTTGCAAATTTATGCGATATTTTGGGCGTTTCGGCAGATTATATTTGTTGTTTAAAATAATTGTGAATGATTTTTGTTAAGGAAAATGTTTATCATAATGATGATAGACATTTTTTTCAAAGCAAGTATTTTTTTAAATTTGCAATAAAATATCATAAAATTATTTGTATATTTTCAAATAATATGTTAAAATGTATCAGTAAAGTAGTACCTTTGAGGACTATATTTGCATATTATTAATTTATTTTTACTGGATGGGTATCCTTTGTGAACTCAAGCGAGGTAGTATGAACAAAAACAAATCAAGGACCATTGCTTTAAATGGTATTTTAATTGCTTTAATGATTGCAATGACTTGCACAATGCTTGTAACAGGTGGAATGGCATTTTTGCCACTTGTGGTGTTGGTGGTTGGAAGTGTGATAGTTGGCAAGTGGACGGCTTTGATTTTAGGCTTTACTTTTGGACTTATTTCAATGGTTTCTGCATTTATTTTTCCAAGTCCGACAGCTCCTATTTTTCAAAATCCATTGGTTTCAATTTTGCCAAGAATTTTGATTGGCGTGGTGGCTTATGGTGTTTATTCACTTGTGGAATTTGTTTTCAAAAAATGCAATGCAAAAAGAGAAAAAGCATTAAATGAATATTTGACAAAATCAATTTCAACATCATTAGGGGCGATTTTCGCAGTATTTTTTAACACTTTGTTGGTTTTAGCAATGATATGGATTGTTTTTAATGGAAAACAATTTGGCGATATAAATGTGAACAAGGCTTATATTTTAAGTTTGATTTCAATAAATTTTGTGGTTGAAATTATTGTTACGCCAGCGCTTTCTGTTCCAGTGGTTTTTGCCGTGGATAAGTTTTTGAAAAGAAATCAAAAACAAGTGGTCACAGATGAGGATATTTTGGCTTTGGATGAAAGGGCAAATGACGATTTGACTTGCAACACGCTTGATTGTGCAAATGCAGATAGTGAAAATATTGGCTTTCAAAAAGAGGCCGTTTCAAAAGATATTGATATAAATAATATAAATAATAAAAATATAATTAATGCAATGGTTGTGGAAGAAGAGCAAAATATTGCTTGTGAAAAAGACAGCTTGATTGTGGTAGAGCAAAATGTTGAAAATTAAAGGGGTTAAAAATGTTACTTGTTATTGATGCAGGAAATACCAATATCAAACTTGGTATTTTTGATGAAGATGAATTGATATTTTCTTGGCGTATGAGCGTTAAAGTTATGCGTACGGCAGACGAAATGGGCATTACAATGCAAAATTTGTTCAGCACTAAGGGAATTGAGTTTTCAAATATTGACGGAATTATTATGAGTTCAGTTTCTCCTTCAATAAACTATACCATTGAACATGCTTGTATGCATTATATGAATATCAAGCCTATGATGGTTGGCGTTGGGGTTAAAACAGGGCTTAATATCAAATATCTTAATCCTCACGAGGTAGGTGCAGATAGAATTGTAAACAGCGTGGCAGGTTTTAAACTATATGGTGGGCCTTGCATTATCGTTGATTTTGGCACTGCAACAACTTTCAATATGATTTCGGATAAAGGAGAGTTTTTGGGTGGTGCAATTGCTCCAGGAATAAAAACAAGTTTGGATAGTTTGGTTAACAATGCATCGAAACTTATGAGGATAGAGCTTAACAAGCCAGACACAATAATTGGGAAGACAACTGCACACAATATGCAAGCAGGCACAATTTATGGTTTTACGGGGCTGGTGAAATATATTGTGGAAAAAATGAAAGAGGAATCAGGCTTTGCAAATGCAAAAGTGATTGCAACAGGTGGTTTGGGCGAGCTTGTGGCAGAAGTTGATGACAAAATTATTGATATAATTGACAGATATTTGACCTTGAAAGGTTTGAAAATAATTTACAATATGAACAAATAATGGAGGTAATATATGAAATCAGTTGGCATTGCAATATTGGGATTTGGCACTGTTGGTGGTGGAACTTACAATATTTTGGCAGAAAGAAAAGAGCGTATTAAGGAAGAGTACGGCGTTGACATAACCATTAAGGCTATCTATGTCAGAAATCCTAAAAAAGCCATTAAAAATGGTGCTCCACAAGAATTGGTTACAAGCAATTTTGATGACATTATTACCAATTCTTCCATTGATATTGTGGCAGAATGTATTGGTGGCATTGAGCCTGCAAAGACTTTTTTGATTGAATCTTTAAAAGCAGGAAAAAACATTGTTACTGCCAACAAAGAGCTTTTTGCAAAGCACTGGGGTGAGCTTGAAAAGTATGCTCAAGAGACAAAGGCAGGTATGTATTACGAGGCAACTTGTGGTGGTGGTATTCCTGTTATAAGGACTTTGACTCAAGCTATGCAAGCAAACACAATTTTGCAAATTAAAGGTATCATAAATGGTACAACCAACTATATTTTGTCAAGAATGTCTGACGAAGGTGCAAGTTATGAGGCAGTGCTTAGTGATGCACAAGCTTTGGGGTTTGCAGAGGCTGACCCAACTGCCGATGTAGAGGGCTATGACGCAAGCTACAAACTTGCAATTTTAAGCTCACTTGCTTTCAACAGATTTTTGCCAGCAGAGCTTATTTATCGCGAAGGTATCAGCAATGTTCAAGCTGAGGATATTGCAATTGGAAAACAACTTGGCTACACAATCAAATTGCTTGCAATCGCAAAACTTATTGACGGCAAAATTGAGGCAAGAGTGCATCCAGTATTTTTGAAAAATTCTCATCCTCTTGCAAGTGTTTCTGGCTCATTCAATGGTATTTTTATTGTTGGCGACAATGTTGGTGACATTATGCTTTACGGCAGGGGTGCAGGTGCATTGCCAACAGGAAGTGCTGTGGTTAGTGATATTGTTTTCTGTGCAAGACAAATTGAGCATGCAAGATATTCTGAAATCAACGATGTGATTTCAAAAACAGATATTATCAGTGATTTTACAAGTGATTATTATATGAGAATGACTGTTCTTGATATCCCTGGTGTTTTAAGTCAAATTACAAGCATTTTTGCAGATAATAACATCAGCATTACAAGTATGAGACAAGATGCAGGCGAAGGAGTGGTAAGCATTGTGCTTGTAACTCACAAATCATCTGAAAACAACATTCGCAAAGCAATATCAGAAATTGAATCTTTAAACGAAGTGCAAAAAGTTAATGCTTTGATTAGGGTGGAAAAATAATCAAATATATTCCAAAAATATCTTAGTTTTCTGCAATTTTTTTGCAAGCCATTTGATATAAGCATTCATTATATTTGATGTCATAATTAATTAATATTATTTGCACAAATTTAATTTACATTAAAAAAAACTTGTGTTAAAATAAAGAGGATAAAACAAAAGGAGTTATACTTTATGGAAATCAGACAGACAGTTGTTATCGTTGACCTTTCTGGTCGTTGCAATCAGCTTATAGCAAGAAGTGTTCGCAATTTAAATGTTTATTGCAGACTTGTTGGGGACAATGCAAATTTGGCAGACATTCAAAAATCTAATCCTATTGGTATAATTCTTACCGGTGAGAGCGAAGAGAAAAAAGCTATCGAAACAGAGGTTGCAAGCCTTGGTGTACCTGTGCTTGACATCAGAAATATTGATGTTGAAAGCAAGCAAGGTGCAAAAACTTTGAAAAAATTCTTGTACAAAACTTGCAAAGCAAAAGGCGATTGGACAATGAAAGCATTCACTGAGCATATGATTGAGGAATTGAAGGAAAAAATCGGTGACAAAAAAGTGCTTTGTGCTTTGAGTGGTGGTGTGGATAGTGCTGTTTGTGCAGCTTTAATTCACAAAGCAAACAAAGATTGCTTAACTTGCGTTTTTGTTGACCATGGTTTGATGAGAAAAGGCGAGCCAGAGCAAGTTGTTGAGGTTTTTCGCAACAAACTTGGTATGAACCTTGTTCATATTGATGCATCTGAAAGATTTTTGACAAAACTTGAAGGTGTCAATGATCCAGAGCGTAAAAGAAAAATTATCGGAGAAGAATTTATCCGTGTATTTGAGGAAGAGGCTAAAAAGATTGGTGCAGTTGACTTTTTGGTTCAAGGCACAATTTATCCTGACATTATCGAAAGTGGTATTGGTAGCAAAGGCTTGGTTAAGAGTCACCACAATGTAGGTGGGCTTCCTGATGTTATCGATTTCAATGAGATTTTGGAGCCGGTTAAGGATTTGTTTAAGGACGAAGTTAGAAAGGTTGGTATCGAAGTAGGTCTACCTCTTGAACAAGTTAATCGTCAACCATTCCCAGGTCCTGGTCTTGGCGTAAGATGTATTGGTGCAATCACAAGAGAAAGACTTGCAATTTTGAAAGATGCAGATTTCATTATGCGTGAGGAAATTGCAAAAGCAGGTTGGGATACAAAAATTTGGCAATACTTTGCTGTTATCACTGATATGAAGAGTGTTGGTGTTCGCAACGAGGTTAGAAGTTATGAGTATACTGTGGCTTTGCGTGCAATTCATAGCATTGATGCAATGACTGCTCAATTTGTTCATTTGCCATTTGAAATTTTGGAAACAATCAGCAGAAGAATCACATCTGAAGTTGTCGGTGTAAACAGAGTTGTTTATGATATCACTTCAAAGCCTCCTGCAACAATCGAGTGGGAATAATATTTTATCTTAATTTGATAAATTGCAAATTTATTTGCTTTTTATATACAATTTTATTTATTAAATTTTTCGTTTTAACAAACAACAACACTGGGCGTTTCGCTCAGTGTTGTTGTTTTTATCACTATTAATATTATCTGTGTTAATTAATTGTTATAAGCTATTTTTATTGCTTTTCGTTTTCCGTTGTAGTGCTATCGGTTGAGGCTGAATTGTTGTTTTCTTCATTTTTCTCTTGGCTAGCCTCATCCGTTGCAGTTTCAGTTTTGTCGCCATATAATTCTTTTTCAATCTCTGCGTATTTTGGGTTGTCATATGGATGTTTATCAATCACTTGTTTCATTGCAGCGTGAGTTCTTTCCATTAAGTCATTGATGGCATCTTTTTTTGGCAAATCTTTATTGTGATAGATTGGTGGCAATATTTCCATTGTTGCAAGTGGTTTTCTGCCCAACAATTTCCACAAGCCAGTTCTTTTTCTAAAATAAATGCAATATGGCAGTACTGGTGCATTTCCGTCAACTGCAAATCTGAAGGCTCCCGGTTTGAAATTTCTCAATTTGCCGTACCAAGGCCACAATGAACCTTCAGGGAAGAATAACACTGATTTGCCATTTTGCAACATTTCGTTGCAGTCTTTTTTGAATTTTACCAAGCCTTTCAAATTAAAAGGTATTGGAACAATATTTCCTGCACGCAAAATATGTCTTACAAAAGGGATTTTCATTGTTGGCTCCACAGTTGGCACATATGTTGTGCGTGGAAATGTGGTTACAACTGCAAAATCACTATCAAGAACCAAGCAATGGTTTGCCACAATAACAAAAGGAGTTTTTTGTTTGCGAAGATCTTTAAGAGTTTTTTTGCCAACAATCTTTAAGCCATAAAAGAAAAAATTAATGACTTTGAAAATATGAATTGCAAAAAACATAAAAATTTTGCTGAAAAACTTTTTTACAGGCGATTTAAGATAGTAGTCATATTTTTCGTCAAAAACAACATCAACTTGATGTTTAAGATGAATGATATGAGCATCCTCACTTGCTTCTTCAATTTTATATTGCTTGTTTTCTGACATTTTTGCTCCTTGTGCTTGCTTTAGTATAGCGATAAACTATAGAAAACTTTTTCTTTTAATATATTTTTAAATTGTGTATGCAATAGTAATTTTGTAAAACTATCTGTCAATTATTAATATAACATATAAAAATAAAAAAATCTACTAAAACGCTTAAATTGATATACAACTTTATTAGCAAGATGTTTTGATTTAATATTATTTTTAAAAATGCTTTATGCTGATTGACAAAATTGTGCAAATAATCTAAAATTTAATTATGTTGAAATGGTTAGATACTGAAAATGGCATTATTGAATATGAGCTAAAATCCACAAAATCTCATAGAATCATTGTGAAAGTTGCAAAAGATGGCAAGGTTATTTGTTCTTGTCCACAAGGTATTGCTATGTCTGTTGCAGAAGATTTCATAAAAAGTCGTTCAAAATGGATTGTTCAAACTTCAAATAAATTAAAAGAGCAATATCAAAGTTTGCAAAGCAGTGAACTTAATCAAATTTTTATTTTTGGAAAAAGTTATCCAGTTGTGAGGGTGGAGTCACAAAAAATTGAGGTGCTTTTTGAAAATAGTGTTATTTACTTGTGTGGAGATAAGCAAAAATCACAAAACATTTTGAAAACAAAGCTTGTTTGCTTTGCAAAGCAATATCTTGCCCAGCGTGCTTATGAACTGCAAAAGCAGATTGGGGAGAAAAGTGCCGTTGTTGTTGAAGTGAAAAAAGTGCGTTCTTGGTGGGGATGTTATAGCGTAAAAAACAAAAAAATCAAGCTTAGTGCAAGACTGATTGCAAGAGAAAAAACAAGCATTGATTCAGTTATTTTTCACGAGTTTGCACACATAAAAGTGCAAAATCATCAAAAGGCGTTTTATAAAGTTTTACTTTCTTATTGCCCTAATTATTACAACCTTAAAAAAGCGCTTAGTGACAGCAAATATGCGCTTACGGATAAATTTATTTTAGATAAGTGAAATCACTTGACAAAGGGCAGTCAAATCATTATAATGTAATAAAAAATGTGAAACAAGAGGTTAAATATGGATTTGTTAGCAGAGATTTTAGAGATTGCAATGTTGGTTTGTTTCGGTTGTTCTTGGCCGATTTCAGTATATAAAAGCATTAAGATTAGGACATCAGTTGGTAAAAGTGCTGTATTCAACATCCTTTTGATTGTGGGCTATGTTGCAGGTATTGTAAGCAAGTTTTTGAAAATGGAGCCATTTATGATTGCAAATGCAGCTGATGGCTTGAAAAAAGGTATTTTCATCTTCGCTTTGATTATGTATTTTGTAAACTTGGCTATGATTACAGCAAATTTGGTTTTGTACTATATGAACAAAAATTTGGATAACAAAAGAGCACTTGAAATTGCAAACACAAACAACAATGCAGAAGTTGTAAATAACATTGCAGAAGAAATTGCAAAAGATGAGAAACCTGCTGAGGTAACTGCAGAGGAATCAGAGGACAAAGCTGAATAATTTGCAATTCAAAATTATTATATATAAAATAACATTATAAATTATAATGACAACAATAACTCGTAGATTTTTCTATGGGTTATTTTTTTATTTAATAACATTAAATTGACAAGCAAAAATAAAAATGCTATAATTTGAATAGTAAGGGAAGAGCGGTGCAAGTCCGTCGCAACTATTATTGCCGTACAGTCGGAATGCTTACAAATTGTCTATCTGAATATGAGAAGTAAAATTGAATTAAAGCGAATTTTATGTTCGCTATTGTTTGTTTGCGACTTGTTTTTGGATAGTCGCAAAATTTTTTACTAAGGAGAGTTTTTATGAAAAAGAAGCTTTTAATTGTGGCAATGTTGGTGGTTGTGATTATGACAGCTGTTTTGCTTGCAGGTTGCAATAAATCAAAGATGACACTTGGTTTTTTAATGAACGGCAAAGATGGTAAGGAAGTGTTTGTTGAAGTGGACATTGATAAGTATGAGGGCAAAATGTTATCAGACTTGTTTTTGGGTGAGGATTCTTTAGGAGCTAAACTTAAAGAGGGACAATATGGTTTTTACTTTGAAGGCTTGCAAGGAATTGATGTTGTAGGAAATACATTTATCAATACATATACAAGTTCTGAAGAATATAAAGACACATCAGAATTTGCTGCTGAGCCAATAACTATAGACGGAGTAACTTACTATCAAGCAAATAAAGGAATAAGCTATTTGCCAGTTGAAAAAGATATTAGATATTTGTTTGTGTTTGAAAGTTATTAATATGGATAAGAGTAAAGCTATAAATTTGTTGAAAGACAAAGCTGAAAAATTGGGGAGACTTCCCAAAAAAAGCGATTTTGTGCCCGGTGAAATTTGTTTGATAAAGGCAAAACTTGGACCTTGGAACAGGGCATTGGAGCAGGCGGGCTTAAAAGAAATCTCTGCACATTATCTTGAAAAACAGGAAAAAGTCAAACAAAAAAGACGGCAAAAAAAGCAAATGAAATCAAGCAAAAATGCAGATAAGAATAGCATTATGCAATAAAGTTTATTTGAAATGCAACGCAAAATTTTAAATATTTTATGATAGCTGTTGTGAAAATTTTGTGTGTATGGCAAAATAAATTTTGATTTCAAAAAAGATATAGGCAGTAAATAAAATGAAAAAATCAATCAAAAATCGGGGTGTTTTGTTAAAAATGGTGTTGGCAACAATGGTTTGTGTGCTTATTGTTGCCACGCTGATTGCGTTTGTTGGATGTACTAACGGCAATTATGACAACAATTCATTAACAATAGAATTTGGCAAAAAACAAGCAAAGTTTACCATGCCCAAAGATGTTTTGATTAGGGTGGAAAAGCAAACCAAGTACTATGTTTTTGAAAATGTTAAGCCAAAGTCAAAAAAAGTGATTGGAGATTTGATTCAGTATGTTTATGACAACACGGATAGTAACAAAAAAGTGTTTCGTGTTGAAAAAGATGGCTCAATAACAAAAGCAGGATATTTTGAGGAACAAGGTAAATTTGAAATTTCACTTGATAATCAAAATGTTTACAAAAGAGAGAACTACATAACTAATAATTTGCCAAGGGGACTTTCCGGCGTTGAAGATCTTATGCTGACCAACATCGGTAACAATTATTTTAAGGTGCTTGATATTGATGAAAAATTCGCGTTAAATTTGTACAGAAATAATATGATTATTGATAGTGCCACAGGCAATGTGCAAATTGAACCAAAATTTGAAGTTGAGGTTATGCAAGGGGATAGCGTTCGCATTGAGCGAACAAGAGAAAACAAGTTTGATGTTGTTGGCGTTAAATCTGGAGTAACTCAAGTTAAAATAAAATATCAAGCTATTGAGGTGCTTAGTGGTGGCAAATGGTTTTGTTACAATGCATCAAGCGAAAACAGAGAAGTTGTTGCAAACTTTGCTATTGGAGAGGACTTTGTTGAGGATGTTGACATAAAGATTTTGAGTGACTTGTATGAAGGTAAGAATAAAGTTTTTGATAGCGAATTTGACACCATATACTACCAAGGTGATAGTGGAACTATTAAGGTGCAAATAAATGGTGCAAGCAGTGTTTTGTGTCAAGGAAAAGCTGCCACCAAAATTAGTGAAAATGTTTTCGATTTGCAAATAAAAAGTGGCTACAATGTTTTTGAGATTGTAAAAGGCGATAAAAGGCAATTTGTGACAATTTATGGTGCAAAAATAAGCATTGACATACAAAATGAAAATGGCGAGATAGCTGCTGACAATAAAATTCAAGTTGGGGATAATATCAAAATAAAGGTAAATGGCATTTATAATACTTTGCCAAAAATGAGTGGTGTTTACAACCCCACTCAGCAATACTTAAGCAGTGCTACTCCAACTTATGGCTGTAAATTGCAAGTTGTGTTTGGGAATGGTGAAGAAAAAACTATAATTGATGCAAAATATATAAGTCAATATTATTATAAAGAAAATTCAGAGATTGAGTTTGAAATGAAATCAGAGTATTTACAAAACGGCAAATTTGTGTTTGATTTGAAGTTTTACACCGAATGGTGGGGGGATGCATTAGGTGCACACAGAGAGATTTCAGATAGTGGAGTGCAAACAAATGTGGATGCAAAACAATATGACTGCTATTTGGGATTTTTTGAACAAATATCTATTGGTTAAACAAAATAAAAACATAATGGTGTGATATGAAAAAAAAGTTGTTTATTGTTTTGTCAGTTGTTTTGGTGCTGCTTATAAGCTTTAGTATGTTTATTGGTTGCAGTGATAGTCTTGGAAGCAAAATTGGAGAGGCTACAATTTCCATTGAGTGCAAAACAATTTTGGACAATATGGAAAAAGCTGAACAAGGCTTGATTGACAACAATTTAATACCAAATGACGGAATCATATTGGAAAAAGTAAGCGTGTCTGTTTATGAAAAAGACAATGTTTATACATTGTTAAAAAGAGTTTGCAAACAAAATAACATTCACTTGCATTGTGATTTTGAACCAGTTTTTAAAACTTATTACATAAAAGGTATAAATCACATTTATGAAATGAGTGTGGGTGAAAGTTCTGGGTGGATGTATTTTGTAAACAATGAACAACCAAATCAAGGTGCATCGCTTGTGAAAGTTGCCAATGGCGATGAAATTAGATTTGCCTATACGGTTATAGCAGGAGATTTGCAATGAATTTGGAAAGAAAAAATCCAATAACAATTTTATGCTATCTGTTTTTTGTGATATTTATCACAATTTTCAGCACAAATCCAATTATGCTGGGGATATCTTTTGTGTCCAGCATACTTTTTTATTTTGCACTGAAAGGTTGGAAAAAAACATTGATAAGACTTGCATATTCACTTTTATTTGTGGCGATTATCACTCTTGTTAATCCACTTTTTTCAAGACAAGGTATGACAGCGCTTTTTGAAATTGGTAGCTTGATTGTAACAGAGGAATCTATTCTTTATGGCGTTGCAATAGGCGTGATGTTTTCTTCCAGTATGATATGGTTTGGGGCGATGAATATTTTGCTTGATAGTGACAAAATTTCTTATATTTTTGGAAAATATACTCCGAAAATCGGCACTATTTTGTCAGTTTCGCTTGGATTGTTTCCAAAATATATCGCTCAATATAAAAAAATAGACAATAATTTGAAAGCTCTTGGGCTTTATAATCAAGCAAGTTTGTGGCGTAAAATAAAACTCAAAATGCACACCTTGTCAACCTTGATAAGTTGGTCGATTGAAGGTGCTTTGACACTTTCAGATAGTATGTCGGCAAGAGGATATGACTTAAAGCACAAACGAGTTTTTGGCAAATATCATTTTGGTGTGTCCGACATAATTTTGCTGATAATCAGCATTGCAGTTGGCGTAGTGATTTTGGTTTTTATGGGGCTTGGCGTTGGCAGTTATTATTTTTATCCAACTTTTAAGCCATTGCAGTGGGATGTGGATGTTTGGATATATTTTGCAACTTTTTGTTTTATGAATTTAATGCTTGCAGTTGATTTATGGGAGATGATAAAATGGCAATTTTCGATATCAAAAATTTAACTTTTACTTATAGTGGTGCAAAGTCTCCTGTTATTGACAATTTGAGTTTAAGCATTGAGCAAGGAGATTTTTGTGTAATATGTGGCAAGTCTGGTTCAGGAAAATCAACACTGCTTAGATTGCTTAAAAGAGAAGTCGCTCCTCGTGGAGAGATTAGTGGAGAAATTTTGTTCAATGATGTGCAATTTAGCAAATTGCAAAATGAAGTGTCTGTTTCTGAAATAGGTTTTGTGCACCAAGATATTGATAGTCAGCTTGTTTGTGACAAAGTGTGGAAAGAATTGTCTTTTGGACTGGGTAATCTTGGTTTTGATGACGACTATATTGCTGCGAGAGTTGCAGAAGTGTCTGAATATTTTGGAATAAGCAAGTGGTATAATCGCAAAATAAGTGAGCTTTCGGGAGGCAGCAAGCAAATTGTTTCTCTTGCAGCTGTGATGACAATGAACCCAAAAGTTTTATTGCTTGATGAACCTACATCAATGCTTGACCCAATTGCAAAAAAGAATTTTGTGAGTATTTTGTCAAGATTGAACAAGGAGTTTGGCATTACCATTGTTATGGTTGAGCACAATTTGGAAAGTGTTTTTGATATTGCAACGCAAATTGTGGTTTTGGATAAAGGAAGAGTTGTTTGCAAGGAGAATCCATTGACACTTGCTGGCAAATTGTTTGATAACCCTTATGCAAAATATATTGGACTTACTGAATTTGCAGAAATTTACGCTCGATTTGAAAAAAATAAAATTATGCCACTTGATATTAATGGAAAAAAAGCATGGCTCAAAAACAAGTTGAATGAAAACATAAATTACGGCAAAAATTTGCGAAATAGTGGTTCAAATTTCTCAGCAACTGCTGAAAAAGAAACTTTAATAAAAGCTGACAGGCTTTGTTTTAGATATGACAAAAAGGGCGATGATATTGTAAAAGATTGCTCATTTGATCTGAAAAAATGCGAAATAGTTTGCATTGTTGGTGGCAATGGTGGGGGAAAAACAACTTTTATCAATCTTTTAAATGGTGTGTTAAAAAGTTATTCGGGGCGTATTAAGGTGAATAAAAATTGCAAAATTGCAACAATGCCCCAAAATGCAAAAGGCTTGCTTGTGGAAAATAGCGTGCAAGATGAGTTGCTTGTTTGTGCAAAACTTTTAAAAGTTGACAAAGCTGTTGCACTCAAGCTTATGGAATCTTTTGATTTGGAGCACATCAGTCAAAATCATCCATATGATATAAGTGGTGGCGAGGTGCAAAGGCTTGCTCTTGCAAAATTGTTTTTGACTAATCCGGATATCATTATTTTGGATGAGCCAACTCAAGGTATGGATATGTCAGCAAAAGAATATTTGAAAAATTTGCTTGTCAAAAATAAAAATGAAGGAAAGGGAGTTATTGTTGTAACTCACGATTTGCGATTTGCTGCAAGTGTGGCAGATAGAGTCGGAATATTTTTTGACGGCAAAATTTTGTCTTTGAGAGATGGAAAAGAGTTTTTTGCAGGAAATTCCCTTTACACAACCGAAAGCAGTTTGCTGACAAGAGATTTTGCAGATCATTTGTACTGCGTGGAAAAAATTGTTGATGCACTTGATTATGATGAACATAACAAATAAAAACAAAATCAAAAATTTGATATTTTACTTTATTGCATTTGTGCTTGTTCCAACATTGATTGCAATAGGTTTGATTTTTATGCCAAGCAAAAGTTATGCTGTGGTATCTATTGTCATTGCAATTTTGATTAATGTGATTTTTTTGTTTGATTTCGAGCGAAAAAAAACTACTACGAGAGAAATTGTGTTGATTGCAGTTATGGTTGCACTTACTGTTGTAAGCAGATTGCTTTTTGCCCCTATTCCGTCGTTTAAGCCAGTAACAAGCATTGTGATTATTGCAGGCATTGCGTTTGGTGCAAGGGCAGGCTACATAACAGGTGCAATGGCTGCAGTTGTTTCGGACATATTTTTTGGGCAAGGTCCATGGACTCCTTTTCAAATGTTGGTTTGGGGGATTATCGGATTTTTTGCAGGAGTATTTTTTTACGGGAAAACTATCAAACTTTGGCTTGTTATGATTTATAGTATGATTAGTGGAGTTGTTTTTTCTGTTATTATGGATATTTGGACGGTTATTGCAATTGAAAATACTTTCAGCTTGATAAGATATAGCCAAGTTTTGCTTGCAAGCCTGCCTTTTATGGCAATTTATGCAGTTTCAAATTTGATTTTTACAATTGTTTTGACAAAGCCATTTATGAAAAAATTGACTAGAATAAAAGATAAATTTGGAGTTTTTTGTAAAAGTTAAACAACATATATTTTAATTTGATTTAAAATAAAAAAGGAATGATTTTGCGAAAATCATTCCCTTTGTTTTTTAAATGTTTGTTTATAATAAATATATTTATTTTATTCATTAAAAAATGCTGTTAATATTTAAAAATTTTTTTACCAAACATTGTTGATAACTTTGCCATTCACAAAGCCTGCAATGTTGTTATCCATAATGTCCATTAGTCTGCCACGCGCTTCAACTGTTGCCCATGCAAGGTGAGGTGTGATAAAAGCGTTGTGGCAAGCAAAAAGTGGATTGTCTTTTTCTGGTGGTTCTTTGGTAAGCACATCGCCACCATAAGCCAAGACTTTTCCGTTTTTCAAATTTTCTGCAAGTTCTTGTTCATTCACTAATCCACCACGGGCAGTGTTGATTATGATTACATTGTCCTTCATTTGATTTATCGTTGCATTGCAAATCAATTTGTCGCTTTGCGCATTAAGTGGACAATGCAAGGATATAATATCGCTGTTTGCAAGCAAGTAGTCGAGTGATACAATTTGAGCATTTTCGTCTGTTCCACCACTTCTGCGATAGCCAAGCACATTCATGCCAAAAGCTTTTGCCATAATTGCCACTTGTTTTGCAATGTCGCCATATCCAATAAGCCCGATTGTTTTGCCCATAAGTTCAATTTGTCTTGTTTTGTTGTAGCAAAAGTCAGGACAAGCAGCCCATTCGCCATTTTTGACACTTTGGTTGTGCAAGCCAACTTGATTTGTAATCTCAAGCAACAGTGCAAAAGTGAATTGTGCCACAGAAGGAGAGGAGTATTTTGGGATATTGCAAACATAAATGCCCCTTTCTTTTGCAGTTTGAATATCAATGGAATTGTAACCAGTTGCAAGCATTGCAATCATTTTCAGTTTTGGAAGCTGGTCAAAAATTGGTTTGTCAATTACAATTTTGTTTGCAAGCACAATATCAGCATTTTTTGCCCTTTGTGCAATCAATTCATAAGGAGTGCGATCATAATAAATAACATCTCCGTATTTTTTCAAAAAATCATAATTGTAGTCGCCACGAGTTGCAGGGTATCCGTCCAAAATAACAATTTCCATATTTTTATCCTCTTGTGCAATTTGTTTTACGATTGATATTTTAGCACAATGTCAAATAAAAATCAAATGTGCAGAGTTAAATTGTGCAAAAAGAGTAAATTTTGTAGACACTTTTTGCTTATTGTGTTATAATTTTATTGAAAGCTTTACAAGTGCTTTGCGTTTAAACGAAGTAATGTCGATATGGTGTAAGATTAGTTATTTATTATAACATCCAATATCAGTTTAAAGTTTATGGCAATGTTAAATTAACGATTAACAAAAAGTTTGACTACTATATAATTTGATTTTAAAGGATTAATATGAGGCTTAGAAAAAAGAAAAATTTGGAAGAGAGAATATTGCAATGTGGAGATATACTGGCAGTTTATGAACAGTATGACTTTTATAGTCTTTCGGAAGACAAAAAATATAATATCATTGACACGCAAAAAGTGTTTGGAAACAACAATCCTGTTTATTTGGAGGTTGGTTGTGGAAAAGGCGGTTTTGTGTGTGAAATGGCAAGCAAACATCCTGAAATAAATTTTTTGGCAGTGGAAAAAATAAGCAATGTGCTAATTTGTGCAATGGAAAAAGCCATTGCCTTGGGACTTAAAAATGTTGTTTTTTTGAATTGTGATGCATCAAATTTAGCATATTACATTGCTGCAAAATCCGTAAGCAGATTGTTTTTGAATTTTTCTTGCCCATGGCCAAAACAAAAATATGCAAATCAAAGATTGACAAATCCAAGATTTTTGAAAATATACAAACACCTTTTGATTGAAGAGGGAGACATAATTCAAAAGACGGATAGCCCGTTGATGTTTGAATATTCTGTAGAGCAGTTGTCGCAATTTGGATTTGGACTTTTTGATGTTACTTGCGATTTACATAACAGCAAAATTGAAAACGAAGTTATGACGGAATATGAAAAATATTTTAGTGGAATAGGTAAGCCTATTTTTAGATTGCAAGCAAAACTTAACAAGTAATTTGTTTGTGAATTTGATTTAATATCGATTTTTGAAGGATTTTTATGAATATTTTTGAATTGCTGAATACAAATTTAAACGAACTGCTTGATATGGCAGACAAGGTTAGAGAGAATAATGTTGGCAATATTATTCATATTAGGTCGTTGCTGGAAATATCAAATATATGTTTGAGAAATTGTGAGTATTGTGGTTTAAGGTGTGATAACAACAATTTGAAAAGATACGCATTAAGCGTTCAAGAAATTGAAGCTCTTGGCAAAAAGGCATTTGATATTGGTTACAAAACAATTGTTTTGCAATCAGGAGAAAGTTTGCATTATAATGTGTATGAGTTTGCTGAAATGGTGGCGAAATTGACTGATTATGGAATTGTTGTCACTTTGAGTTTGGGTGAATTGCTTTATGAGCAATTGAAAGTTTTGAAAGAGGCAGGTGCTCAAAGGTATCTTTTGAAGTTTGAAACTGCAGACAAAGCACTTTATGAAAAATTGCATAAGGGATATACTCTGCAGAGGAGATTGGAGTGCTTATCTAACATTAAAAATTTAGGTTATCAAGTTGGCAGTGGCTTTTTGGTGGGGTTGCCAGAGGAGAATAATGCAAGCATTGTGAAAAATCTGAAACTTTTGAAAGAGTTTGAGTGCGATATGGCAGGCATTGGTGTTTTTATTCCTCATCAAAACACTCCACTAGCAAATTGCAATTGTGGAAGTGCAGAAATTACAAAAAAATGTGTGGCAATCACAAGGCTATTGTTGCCAAAATGTAATATACCGATTACCACTTCACTTGGCGAGTTTGATGGTGGGTATCAAATGTTTAATGGTGGTGCAAATGTTATTATGCAAAATATTACACCACATCAATTTGGCAAATATTATCAAATTTATCCAAAACAAATCAAACAAGTGGATATGCAAAGCGACTGGCAAAAGTTGACTAGTGATATAAAAGCAATGGGAAAAATTCCTGTGTAAGGAGGAAATATGTATAACGCAAAAAGCAGTGTAGCAGAAGAGTTTATCTCACATCAAGAAATTTTATCTTCCTTGCAGTATGCGAAACAAAATGCAAACAACAAAAAGCTTTTGCAAAAAATTGTTAGCAAAGCAGCATGTTTTGAGGGGCTTAGTCACAGGGAGGCAATCACTTTGCTTGAGTGTGAGGATAAAGAAATTTTAAGCGAGATTTATAAGCTTGCAAAAGAAATAAAACAAAAGTTTTATGGCAACAGAATTGTTATGTTTGCACCTCTTTATTTATCAAATTATTGTGTCAACAGCTGTTTATATTGTCCTTATCACGCAAAAAACAAAAATATTCCACGCAAGAAATTGCAAGGAGAAAGCTTGGAGAATGAAGTTATTGCTCTTCAAGATATGGGGCACAAAAGGCTTGCTATTGAGGCAGGGGAACACCCAACATTAAATCCTATTGAGTATATTTTGGATTGCATAAACACAATTTATTCAATTAATCACAAAAATGGTGCAATTAGGCGTGTGAATGTCAATATTGCTGCAACCAGTGTGGAAAATTATAAAAAATTGAAAGATGCAAAGATTGGAACATACATTTTGTTTCAGGAAACTTATCATAAAGAGAATTATCAAAGATTGCATCCACATGGTCCAAAAAGTGATTATGCTTATCACACAGAAGCAATGGATAGGGCAATGACAGCAGGCATTGACGATGTTGGCATTGGGGTGCTGTTTGGATTGGACAACTATAAATATGATTTTACAGGGCTTTTGATGCACAAAGAGCATTTGGAAAAATCTTTTGGAGTTGGCCCACACACTATCAGTTTGCCAAGGATTCGTCCAGCAGACGATATCAGCACGGACGATTTTGACAACGGCTTAAGCGATGATATGTTTGAAAAACTTGTTGCAATTTTAAGAATTGCTGTGCCGTATACAGGATTGATTATTTCCACGCGTGAGGATATCAAAGTGCGTGAAAGATTGCTTAAGGTTGGCGTAACTCAACTTAGTGGAGGTTCCAAAACAAGTGTGGGTGGATATGCCGAGAAAGAAATTCAAGGCGACAGTAGTCAGTTTGAAATTGCTGACAACAGGACGCTTGACGAGGTGGTTCATTGGTTGTTGTCATTAGGTCACATTCCAAGTTTTTGCACAGCTTGTTATCGTGAGGGAAGGACCGGCGACAGGTTTATGCGACTTGTAAAAAGTGGTGCAATAGCAAATGTTTGTCAGCCCAATGCCTTGTTGACGCTTGCAGAATATTTGTATGATTACGCGAGTAGCGAAACGCAAGAATTAGGTTTTAGGGTGATTGAAAAAGAAATTGAAAGTATCACAAATGAAAAAGTTGTTCAGTTGGTAAAAAACAATCTTTTGAGCATAAAAGAAGGAAAAAGAGACTTTAGATTTTAAATAGTATCGATTTTTGATTGTTTTTTTGTGAAAAATCAAAATCTTTACATAGATTGATATGTGTAAGTTTATTGAAAATTCGTGCAATAATTCAATTAAGCTATTCAATCTTAATGTTGGTAAAAAAGTGTTATGGATAAAATTGTAATTGGCGTTTTTGGAAAAATAAACAGTGGCAAATCTACCTTGGTCAATAGTTTGGCTAAGGAGAATGTTTCCATTGTGTCGTCAGTGCGAGGTAGCACTTCAGACAATGTTTTTAGAATGACTGAAATTGATGGGATTGGCAGAGTGCAACTTATTGATACAGCTGGATATGATGACAAAGGAGAACTGGCTGAAGATAGATTGAAAAAAGTGGAAAAGGCTTTTTGCAGTGCTGATTTAGCAATTTTTGTTTGTGGGGAGAGGCTTGACAGCTTAGATATGTTTTGGCTTGACAAATGTAAGCTTGATGGCAAAAAATATCTTGTTTGCCATAATATCACTGGATATAAAAATGATTTGGGTTGTAGCAATGAAAGTATTGCTGATGGCGATAATGAAATTGTGATTGATGCAAGTGATATTAATCAAGTTGAGCTTGTTGTAAAAAAAATAAAACAGCACTTTTCTGCAAACAAAATTGATTTTTTGAATGGACTTGTAAAGCAAGGCGATACAATTTTGTTGTGCGTGCCACAGGACGAGGGCGCACCAACTGGCAGATTGATTTTGCCACAATCAATTACTATCAGAGAAATTGTGGATAAAGGAGCAGATAGCATTGTTGCAAGCAAGGCTAATTTTGCAAAGACATATCAAAAGTTTAAAACTCAAGTTAATCTTGTGATAACAGATTCCAGTGTGTTTGATTTTGTTTATGAAATTGTTGGGAACGAAACTGCAATAACAAGCTTTTCTGTTTTGTTCGCAAAATACAACGGAGATATTGACACATTTATTAAAGGCGCAAATAGCTTGGAGAATTTGCAAGATGGCGACAAAGTGCTTATTATGGAGGCGTGCAGTCATACTTTGTCACATAAAGATATTGGCAGTGTTTTGTTGCCACAACTAATCAAACAATACACAAAAAAACAAGTGGCATTTGAATTTATGAGGGGAAAGGATGAACCAAGTGATTGGTCGCAATATAAGTTGGTGGTGCATTGTGGTGGTTGCACACAAAACAGACAATATATTTTGTCAAAAATCAACAAATGTAAGCAAAACAATGTGCAAATTACAAACTATGGCGTTTTGATTGCAAAAATAAAAGGCATTTTGGATAAAATTGTTTATTAATTAAATATATTTATTTTGTGTTTTATTAATGGATTTTAGTTTTTAGTATTTTAATATCCAAATTATTTTTTTCAAAGGATCTTTTTTTCTTATATTTTAAAATTAGAAACACAAGTGTTTGCTTGTGTTTTTTGCGTGTTATAGCAATTTTCTTGTTTTTTCGTCCTTTTTGCAAAATGCACAAAAATGCTTTGCTATTTAATTAAGTTGACTAATCACATAAAATAATGTATACTATTTTTATTAAAAAAATATTTTTTGGCAAATTATGCTTAAAAATATTGTAAGGAGATGTTATGTCAGAACCTATAATTGGCAATGAGCCTAACAAAAATAATAACAAACAAAGACTCAATCCACTTGAGGGTGTGTTTAGCAAACTTTCCAAAATCAGCTTTAAAACAGCTATGATTATTTTGGGTGTGTTTACTGCGTTTTTGATTTTTTGGCAAATTTATTTCAGCTTGATTTCTTTTTCTGTTTATAATGTTGGACTTAGAGCATTTATAATCATTTTATTGCTTATTTGGTCAGTGCCTATGTTTGTATTTTACAGCAAGAACAGGAAAACAGAAGTCAAAAAGATGGCTGCATTTAATAAAGTGCATTGGGGCTGGAAAATTCCTGCAGGAATTGCAGCTGTTATGATTATTGTTTGCATATGTCTTGCAATTTTTACAACACCTATGTTTATGGCAAAGTCATATAACTCTATGATTTCCGTTCAAAAGAAGGAAGGTACTGCTGAAAATCCTGTTAAAGAATTTACCGAAGAGGTGGATGATTTTTATGAAGGCAATATGAAAGTTGCCATTATTGACAAAAGCTTTGCAGCAAGACTTGGCGAAAAAGTTTTGGGCGAAAGCAGTGGAGGTTATGCAAGCCAATTTGAAATTAATGACTACACACTTATTTATTACAAAGATAGTTTATACTGGGTAGGTGCGTTGGAGCCAAAGGGATTTTTCCAATGGACAAGTTCTTCCAAAACAGGTTCTCCAGGATATGTTTTGGTGGATGCAACTCAAACTGACGAAAATGCAAAAGCAGAGCTTGTGCAAACACACAAATTGAAATACACTCCTGGAGCTTATTTGTGGCACGATGCAGAAAGACAAATGTATTTTTCAAGAATGGGCGCTTTGCGTGAAAATGAATTGGGCTTTGAGCTTGACGAAAATGGCGTTCCATATTATACTCAAGTAGTTTACAAAAAGAAATTTGGTATCACAAGTGGTGATGATGCTATAGGCATTATTGTTATGAATGCAACAAATGGCGATTGCAATTATTACACTCTTGACAAAGCGCCAGAGTGGCTTGACAATGTTCAATCACACAGTATGATTTTAAAACAACTTAATTATTGGGGAGAATATTCAAACGGCTATTTCAACACTTGGTTTGCGAAAAAAGAGGTTAATAATACCACAGCAGGTTATAACTATGTTTACAACAAAGGACATTTTTATATCACAACTGGTATAACTGCAAAATCTAGTGACGATGCAATTATCGGTATGGTATTGTCTGATCTTAGAACAAAAGAAACAACAATGTACAACATGGTTGGTGCAACAGAAAGGGCTGCAATGACTTCTGCACAAGGTATTCAAGAGGCATCAGCCGCAGGATATACAGCATCTTTCCCTGCATTGATAAACTTTGCGGGCGTTCCAACTTTTTATATGGCACTTAAGGATTCTGCAAAAAATATCAAAATGTATGCATTTGTAAATGTTCAAGAATATACAAGCAAATTGGTAGCTGGCAACACTCCAGAAGAGGCAAAGGCTAAATATTATGAAGTTATCAAAAATGATATTAATAACAAGCCTGTTGCTCCAAGTGGAGAAGAAAAAGAGGCAGTTATAACAAGAATTGCACAATATAATGATGGAATTACTTATTTCTATCTTCAAATTGGCGATGAGGTTTATGATATTTCAATCAAAATTAAAGGTGCAAAAGCTTTGTTGTTTGCAGATGCTGGAGACACAATCAAATATAAGATAAATAATGGTCAAATTACTGAAATTGTCAGTGTTACACCAAAAGTTTAACAAATCTTAATTATATAAAAATATTGATTAAAATTAAAATGCAGACATTTTTTGTCTGCATTTTTGTATATTAAATTTTTTTAGCAATTATGCATTAAAAAATGAAAACTTATGATTATGCAAAGTTTTCATTTTTTTGAATTTTAAGACTTATAAAAGTATTCAGATATTGTGTTTTGGTTTTTTCAGAATTATTTTTTTGGAATATAGTTTTCAAAAACAAAATTGTCTGAATAGTCAAGTGCAGTGATATAGCTTTGTTTGTCATAAACAGTACGGCTTATTATAAAGGAATAAGGTTTTGAAAGCAAATAATCATCCAAATATTTGTTTGGCAGATTTGTTATATCACATATTATAAAATGTGGCTTGATAAGCTTGAAAAAATTGACATTTGCACAAAGTATTGCGTTGTAAATGAATTTTGAAGTGTTTTTGCGTAAAATAACACCACAAATTAAGCTTTTGTTAAGTTTTTTTACAAAAAAATACATTGGATAACTTGATGCAATGATTGCCACTTTGCCTTTGTAATAAGCAATTTGTTTGACAAGTTCGGTTATCACTTTTTTGTACTTATTATTGTTGGTTATTTTGAAAATCAAACCAACTTTTCCTGCAATGGTTGCAAGCACATCGCTTAAAAGAGGAACAACAGAAGTTGTGTTTAAAAGTGTTAAATTTTCTTTGTCGTCATAATTCAAAGTCTCAATTTTTTTGTGCGAGCTCAAAAGCATTGTTGATTTTTTGCTGTCACAAACAACAAGTCGGTTATCCTTTGTCAAACTGATATTCAAAATCAAATTGTATCCACAATCGATTGCTTTTTCGATTGCAGGTAATGTGTTTTCAACTATAGTTTGATTGTCAAATAGCCCTTTGTTGCAAATTGGGGCGTTTTTTAACCAAGAATGTTTCATATTAACCTGTTATTGAGTTATAAAATCATTAAACTACAACTAAAATTTACTTTAATGTTTATATATTAAGTATAAAGCTATTTTTAGATAATGTCAATAATTAGTCATAAAATATGTAAAATTAATTGTAATTTTGTGCAATATATTATATAATATTAAATAATATAGTAAAAAAATTTAAATTTAATTAAAAATATCATTACCATTTAGGGATATATAAAATCAAATTAAAATAACAATAGCACAAATTTATGTGATTTTATATAATTTTAATGTCAAAGTTTTTGATGGAGGACAAAATGTCAAAAAGACAAGAACATATCCGAAATTTTTGTATAGTTGCGCATATCGACCACGGCAAAAGCACGCTTGCGGACAGGATTATGGATGTTACGGAAACTGTAAGCAAACGCGACCAAAAGCAACAACTTTTGGATAGTATGGATATCGAGCGTGAAAGGGGAATAACAATCAAGTTGACTCCTGTTAAAATGAAATATAACTATAAGGGTGAAGATTATTACTTAAATTTGATTGACACTCCGGGACATGTTGACTTTACCTATGAAGTATCGCGTTCACTTGCAGCTTGCGAGGGAGCGATATTGATTGTCGATGCATCGCAAGGCATTGAGGCACAAACTTTGACAAATGTTTATTTGGCACTTGACAATGATTTAGAGATTTTGCCTGTAATCAACAAAATTGATTTGCCGTCTGCAAGACCAGAGGAGGCAAAGCAAGAGATTGAGGAAGTTATTGGGTTGGATGCAAGTGAAGTTCCTCTTGTCAGCGCAAAAGAAGGCATTAATATTGAACAAGTTATTGAACAAGTTATTGAAAAACTTCCACACCCGACTGGGGATGAGGACAAGCCTTTGAAAGCTTTGATTTTTGACAGCGTTTATGATAGCTATAAGGGTGCAATATCTTTGATAAGAGTTGTGGACGGAAGGGTAAAAGCAGGAACAAAAATCAAAATGTTTGCCACAGGAAAAAGTTATGAAGTAACCGAAGTTGGCATTTTCAATCCAAAAATGATTGCTACTGATGAACTTATGGCAGGTGATGTTGGCTATCTTTGTGCCTCAATCAAAAATGTAAGTGATACAAAAGTTGGCGACACAATCACTCTTGCAACTGGTGGCGTAACTGAGCCATTACCGGGCTATAAAAATGTTATGCCTATGGTGTACAGTGGTATTTATCCCGCTGACGGAGCAAAATATGGCGACCTTAAAGATGCACTTGAAAAGCTGCAACTAAACGATGCCTCTTTGCTATACGAACCAGAGGTGTCTGTAGCGTTGGGCTTTGGTTTCCGTTGTGGCTTTTTGGGGCTTTTGCATATGGAAATTATTCAAGAAAGACTTGAGAGAGAGTTTGACTTGGATATTATCACAACTGCACCATCCGTATCTTATCATGTAATAAAAACTGATGGCAGTATGGTTGAGGTGGAAAATCCAACAAACTTGCCACCACAATCAGAAATAGACTTTATGGAAGAGCCTATTGTAAGAGCATTTTTGTACACTCCTCCAGAATATGTTGGAACGATTATGGAACTTTGTCAAGATAAACGCGGAGTACATATTGATATGACCTATCTTGATACAACCCGTGTGAGAATTGAGTACGAAATACCTCTTAATGAAATAGTTTATGACTTTTTTGATTCGCTAAAATCACGCACAAAAGGTTATGCAAGCTTTGACTACGAAATTGCAGGCTACAGACAAAGCAGTCTTGTTAAGCTTGACATTATGCTTAATGGCGAAGTTTGTGACGCTTTGAGTTTGATTGTGCACAAGGATAAAGCTTATGCAAGGGGCAGAAGTATTGCAGAAAAACTAAAGGAAGTTATTCCAAGACAAATGTTTGAAATTCCAATTCAAGCAAGTGTTGGTTCCAAAGTAATTGCTCGTGAAACTGTAAAAGCAATGCGAAAAGATGTTCTTGCAAAATGCTATGGTGGAGATATTACAAGAAAGAAAAAATTGCTTGAAAAGCAAAAAGAAGGCAAAAAGCGTATGCGTCAGGTGGGAACCGTTCAAGTTCCGTCAGAGGCGTTTATGACAATTTTGAAATTTGATAAGTAATCTTATAAAAATTAACATAGTGCTGTTGAATATATAATGCAATAGTTTAATGATATTATTTGTGTGATTAAATGGCATTATTAAGCATTAAAAATGAGCTAAATTTATCAAAAGATTGCTATCAAAATGAAATGTTTGAGAGAAAAATATGAAAAATTTGTCCGTTTATATTCATATACCATTTTGCGAAAAAAAATGTGCTTATTGTGGTTTTGTGTCATTTGTTTGCAAGGCAAAGTTTGTGGATAGGTATATTGATGCATTGTGTGCAGAAATTGAAGATTTTGACAGCAATGGTTATGTGGTGGACAGCATATTTATTGGTGGAGGAACTCCAACTTTTTTGACAGATAGTCAATTTGAAAGGATTGTTGATTGTGTGAAAAGCCACTTTGTGTTAGATTTAAAGGAATTTACCATTGAAGGAAATCCTAACAGCTACACGCAAAGCAAAATTAATCTTTACAAAAAACTTGGGGTTACAAGGCTTAGTGTTGGAGTACAAAGCCTTAATGACAAAGTTCTTAGTGGTATAGGTAGGATTCATAATGCAAAACAAGCATTGCAATGCTTGGAAATGTTGCAATCAAGTGGATTGGATATTAATTGTGATATGATGGTGGGGTTGCCTTATCAAACATTGGATATTGTAAAAGAAGATATGCAAAAAATTGTAGACTTTGGTGTAAATTCGGTTTCTTGTTATTCTTTGATATTAGAGGAGGAAACTCCACTTTTTGAGAGTGTGCAAAAGGGAAATATGAGCGTTCCAAGTGACGATGAGGCTGTTGATATGTATGATGTCGCTGTGGAAATTTTGCAAAAAGCAGGGCTTGAGCGATATGAAATATCCAATTTTGGCAAAAAATGTTTGCATAATATAGGCTATTGGACGCTGAAAGAGTATATTGGTTTTGGACTTTCTGCACATAGTTTGATTGGGAATACAAGATTTTACAATACAAGCGATTTTGAGGAATATTTGCAGAAAATTGCAAGACAAGTTGAGGAAGTGTTGTCGCTTGAGGATATGCAAAAAGAATATGTAATGTTGGCCTTAAGGATGGAAAGTGGTGTTGATACTGCATGTTTTATCCAAAAATTTGGCAAGAGTGCGCTTGATAATTTACTTGTTACTATTGAAAAAGATAAAAAATATTACAATATTACAAGCACAAACATTGCAATCAAAAGCGAATATATTTATTTGTCAAATAGTTTGATTGCAAATTTGATTTAGCAGAGGTTGATATGTCACTTATAAGAGCAAAAGAATATTTGAATAAGTTTGGACTTGTTGAGCATATTATGGAGTTTGATGTGTCATCTGCAACTGTTGCAGAGGCAGCACAGGCTGTTGGTTGCATGGCAGGGGAGATTGCAAAAACTATTTCTTTTATTGCAAATGGTAAAGCAATTTTGATTGTTGCTGCAGGCGATAGCAAGATTGACAACAACAAGTACAAACAGGAGTTTGGTACAAAAGCAAAAATGATTGCTTTTGAGGATGTTGAAAAAGTTATCGGACATGCTGTTGGTGGTGTTTGTCCATTTGGGGTAAATGAGGATGTGGCAGTATATCTTGATGAATCCTTGAAAAGATTTGATTTTGTTTATCCTGCGTGTGGAAGTAGTAATAGTGCAATTAAACTTTGCATAAGTGAGTTGGAGAGAGTGTCTGGCTACAAAAAATGGGTGGATGTTTGCAAATTGATTGAAAATTGATTTGTTTTTAAAAAAAATTGCAAATGATTTTAAAATAATGAAAAATTATTTGATAGATATTGATTAATTTGCAAAAATAATATACAATAAAAATAAGGAAATATTTTTTGCACATTGCAAGTTGAAATATGGTATTTTAGTTATCTTGTTTTGAAATAGATTTGTGGCGAAGAAAATAAAATTTGTTTTAAAAAAGTCAATTTGTTTAAATTTGGGAGTAATTATGAAAAGAAAAATAAATATATTAATTGCTGTTTTAATATTGATTGCAAGCTTATTGTGCTGTTTGGTTGCGTGCGTGCCAAGTAGACCTGATAAGTTTTTGCAAAAAATAATGAATGTGGATAATTGGGCAGTTCTTGTAAAATATGGTGATAAAGATTACTCCAAGTATGTGGGAAGAAACAAAAATGTTTATTGGAGTAAAACAACAAATGCAGAATTGTTTTGGATTTTCAAAAAAAATGAGGCTGAAATGTATAGCTTTAGTGATGAAGTATGGACATACAGGGTTGTGAAAGATCAAGCACAAATTGACGAATTAAGAAATAGCTTAGTGCAAAATCCAAAAGATATTTCTGAATTGAACAAGCTTAATTTTGATTATGTAATAAATGATTTTAATAACAAATTTGAAAAAAAAGATGGCAAATGGTATGAAAGAAACACTCAACCAGCTTGCCTTTATGTCAAAGGAAAAAGTTTGTATTATGAAATCAATGCGACAACCTTAAGATATGTCATTGATTATAATATTACTATTCCTGATGCTGCAAAACAGGCAAAAACAGATTCTTTAGGTTAGTAATCAATTCATTAATATTAAAATCAAAATCACGATTTACTTATTTTTAGTAAATCGTGATTATTTTTATCTTTTTATTTAGTTGCCTTTTAATATATTTACAGGGAAATGTTTAGATTATAGCAAATTATTAAGATGCTTTGTTGCAGTGCAATAACACATTTCCTGCAATTTAATTAAACAGGAAAATCATTTCTCAATTTGTATTCTGCTTCTTTTTTCTTATGATAGTATTCAAGAACAAGATTATTCAAATCAACATATCTATCTGCATCTGAATTTGCATCATATCCTAAAAGTTGGTCAACAGTAATGTTGAATGCATCAGCCAGTCTGCAAACGATAATTAATTCAGGCTCGCTATCGCCCTTTTCATAATGGGAAATAGTTCGTTGAGAGATATCAACCAATTTAGCAAGCCCTGCTTGAGATAATTTTAAGGATTTTCTAATTTTTTTCAAGTTGTTACTAAAATTCATAAGCAGCCCCCGTTTATATACTAGATTATATCACATATGTTTATAATTGACAAGTGCTTTTTAACAAAAATTTTACGAAATTTTACAAATTTTGCAAAAACATTATCAAAACTTGACTTTTTTTACTAGATTTACATATATTATTGTCTAAAAAATTCAAAAATTGTCATTAAAACTTGAAATTTTTTATCTAAATGAATAAAAATTTGAATTAAAGTAATAATTTGAGTATGATTAATTTTCAAGATGACAGAAAAAAATTAAATACAACTTTCAAAAACTCTAAAGATATCCTAATGCTTGATATAAAAGCTTTGGGAAGGTCAGCTGTTCTTTGCTTTATTGATGGCTTGACAAACAAGGAGATTATTGATAGGAATGTGATTGAACCACTAAAAAAATGCGATATCAATTTTAAGGTTAATCAGTCAGAAAGATTTAACAGCACGATAAAAAATATTGATTGCATTGATATCACAAGTTTGATTGCAGAAGATGAAAATTGCAATTTGACAGACTTTTGCAACCAAACTGATTTGAATACGGACAGCAACAATCAAAATCCTGAACAAAATTGCTTGATAAGAGAGCAAAATTGTGTGGAAGTGGAAAACAAAAATGTGATTACAGCTGACCTTATCAATAAGATTATTTATATCACAGATCCGATTATTGTATGTGAAACTTTTGATGAAATGGTAAAACATATTGCAAGTGGCGATGTTGGACTGATGATTGATGGGGCAGACAAATATTTTGTGTTGTCACTGAGGGATTACAAGGTTAGAGGAATAACTGAACCACCTGTTTCCACTGTTTTGCGTGGACCTCGTGAGGGTTTTGTTGAGGATATGAAGGTCAACATGACAATGTTGCGCAGGAGATTTAAAACTCCTGATTTGGTGTTTGACCTTATGCAAGTGGGCAAATACTCAGGCACGCAAATAGCCGTTGCTTATCTTGACGGCGTTGCAGAGCCTGCTGTGGTTGAAGAGATAAAAAAGCGTATCGGACAAATTGATTGTGACGGAATCATTGATAGTTCATATGTTGCAAAATATATTGAAGATAATCAATATTCACTTTTCAATCAAGTTGGTATGGCAGAAAAGCCAGATATTATCGCAGGAAAAATTCTTGAGGGCAGGGTTGCAATAATTTGCGATGGTTCTCCAACTGTTTTGACTTTGCCTTTTGTTTTGTTTGAGCACTTTCAATCAAGTGAGGATTATTATATAAAAAGCTACAGAGCATCCACAAGTAGAATTTTGCGTGTGCTTGCAATGATAATAGCCATTTGTTTGCCAGCTGCTTATGTAGCCTTGCAAGAGTTTCAGTACCATATGTTTCCTTTGAAACTTTTAGTTGTAATAATGAACAGTTTGCAAGGCGTGCCATTGACGCCAACAATAGAAATGATTGTGTTGCTTTTGGTGTTTGAAATCCTCAATGAGGCAAGTGTTCGAATGCCAAGATATGTGGGGACAGCACTTTCAATAGTCGGAGCGATTGTGCTTGGTGAGTCAGCAGTCAGTGCAGGGTTACTTTCCGTGCCAGCACTTCTTGTGACAGCAACATCAACAATAGGCTTGTATTGTGTGCCTGACGAAGTCAATTCTGGCAGTATTCTTCGCATCTTGTTTGTTGGCATTGCAGGTGTGCTTGGAATATTTGGCTTGATAATTGCAGTTATTGTGCTTTTTGCATATATGGTAAGTTTGGAAAATTATGGCACTGCATATCTTGCACCATTCTCTCCATTATTGCTATCGGATATGCAGGATGCAATTGCAAAAGACAATTTAATTGATATGAAAAAAAGGCCTTTTAGTATCCCAACAAAAAACAGAACAAGAGCTAAATAGTGTGAAATTTTAACTAAAACAAATCAAAAATCGGTACTAAGTAAATTTTTCTTTTTAAATTTTTAATTTTGCAAGTGATTAAATTGAAATGATGGTACAAGCAAACTTTGTTCAAGTGCTATCTTAAGGAAAAACAAATGATTGAGTAATTAATGGTAATGTGTAAATTGGTTTTATTGATAAAAACAAAGATAGGTAAAATATGGAAAAAGCGATAAAAAAATATGTAGATAACAATGTTATTTATACAAATCAGTTTGCTGTCATAGCCTTTGTAGTTATGATAGCATTCAAAATTTCAATGTTGCCATCATATATGTATGAAACAGTTGGAAGGGATAGCTGGATAATAATTGGCATTTTGTTGGTGCTTGAAGCTGTTATGTTTATGGTTACATTGTATGTTACAAAAAGAATAAACTTGCTTGCAGATGACAGCAAATGGCTTTATGTTATCCATGCAATAATTTACGGCTACACGATGATAAGGCTTGTGGTTTTGTATTCAGGGCTTATCACTTACACATCAAATAGCTTGTTTGACCAAGGAAGGATAGACTTTATTATTATTGCTTTTGCCATTGTCATTCCTTACATTGTGTCAAGGGGAGGAAATACCATTGCAAGGTTGTTTGAAATTATCTTCTATTTTTTGGCTGCAATTTTAATTGTAATGGTGCTTACGCCAAGTTTTAAATGGGATTTGTCTGAATTAACCCCGATTTTTGGTGGAAATAATGGAAAATTGATAAATGGCTTTACTGATTATGCAGTTTGGTTTGGAGATTATGTATTGCTGTTTTACTTTACCGTAAAGCCAAGACAAAACAAATTTTTTAGTAAGGCTTCTGTGCCAGTGGCGTTGGTTTTTTCCATTATCGGCGTAGTGATTTTTTATGTCGCTTTTATTGCTGTTTATGGTGAGGCTGGAAGTCTTGTGCACTATGCATTCAATCGAATGTCCGTATTCAACACAATAAGCGAATTGCTTGGAGCAACAAATTTTCTTAGCATACTTGTGTGGATGATAATGTCCTTTTTACAAATTACTCTTATGTTTTGGACGGCGACAAATGCACTTATGTGTATTATAAAAAGCAAAACTATTGCAATAGCATTTAATATTTTGTTTGTTTCTTTTGTGGAGTGGTTTTGGGTGCTAAAATTGGAAAATGCACATAACTTTGCAATAGGTGCTGTCAAATATTTTATTTTGGCGTGTCAAATCTCATTGCCTATTGCAATGATAATTTACGCAAAAATACGCTCTAAGGAGGAAGTATGAAAAAGTTTTTAACCTCCAAATGGTTAATTTTGATTGTTGTAAGCATTGGATTGGTGGTGTTTAATTCCTTAGTTTTCAATGTTAGTGTGGTAAATCGAAATATAGTTGTTGGCATTGGTTTGGATTATGAAGATGAAGAATATATACTTTACACACAAGTTGTATTACCAAAAAACGGTGGTGTTGCAAGTGGTGGTGGAAACAACTATATAACCTTAAAAGCAAAAGCAAAAAACATAGATATTGCCGTTGATATGATTGAAAAAGAACAAGGTGTAATTTTATCTTTTGCACAGGCAGCCATTTTGATATTGGGCAAAACTATGCTTGAGAGTGGCGATTTGCAACTGGTTGATACATTTTTTATGGATGATAGAGTTCACGACAACTTGCTTATTGTTATGGCAGAGGAAAAAGCAGAGGATATTTTTAATGCAAGTGTCGCAGCAGGTGAAGTTTCAAGTCTGCAATTGGTAAGGCAACTTCGTCCCACAAAAGCTCCTCTTGGAGTTTCTGCAATATCTTTGCAAGAGTATGCGAGAAACTCTAAAAACAAACAAAAAATCAACTATATGCCAATGATAAGTGTGGAAAAAACTCAGCCTTCTACCGATCAAGAGAAAGAAGACACAAAAGAGGCAGATAAGTTTAGAATAAGCAAAACAGCTATGGTTGATGAAAATGGATTGAAATGTATTTTGGATGAAAATTTGACGCAAAGCTTTAATTTTGCAAAAAAGAAAATGCAAGATGGAGTGCTTAAAGTTGAGGATGGGAAAATTTTCAGCGTGCATATTATCACCAGCAAGAGTAGCAATGATTTTGAATTGGACAAAATGGAGTGCAAAATAAAAGTCAAATTAAAAGTTATCCGAACAGAGAGTCATTTTGAAGAAGGAAAAGCAACATTTAAGTTGAGTGGCGAGGAAGAAACTCGCCTTGTGCAAACTGTGGAGAGAGGAATACGCAATTTGTATGATTTTGGCGTGCAAAATAATGTGGATATTTTGAATATTCAAGATGGATTTAACAAAAAATATCCAAGGAATACTAGTCAGATAATGACTGAAGATTTTTTCAAAAAGGTTTCTCTTGTTGTTGAAGTAAAAGTTTCACAAGTTTAATTAGGGTTGTGTGGCTTATAAACTAACAAACAAGCGATTTATAACAAACAATTTTTGCATAATAGTTTATGGCTGACAATGGCTGTAAACTATTTATGTTTTTATATTTTAATAAAATAATATAGTTTATATGCTTTTTTTGTATAAATATAAAAAAATTTCATTTATGACTTGTTATTTTTATTAAAATTTGTTACAATAGACATATATATTTTTAATTTATTATGGCAATACATTCGAAACAAAAAATGTTAGACGAGAAAAAACGATTTAAATTTATGACCCCTGTAAGGGTTATAGCTGTTGGTTTTGCACTTATAATTTTTATAGGCGCGTTTTTCCTATGCTTGCCAATAGCTCATAATGATGGAAGATGGTTTCCGTTTATGGATGCCTTGTTTACATCAACTTCAGCCGTTTGCGTAACTGGATTGATTGTTGTGGATACTGCATCACATTTCAATCTGTTTGGGCAAATGGTTATTTTGCTTTTAATTCAAATTGGTGGTCTTGGCGTTATGACAGCAACAACTTTGTTGTTTTTGATGATGCGCAAGCGTATCACGCTTAAAAATCGTCTGATGTTGCAAGAGGCATTAAGTCAGGATAGATTGCAGGGAATTGTTTTGTCCATTAAAATTATTTTGACTTTAACCTTTGTGGTTGAGCTTGTGGGTGCACTGGTGCTTATGGGCAGTTTTATTCCTGCATATGGTGGCTATGGCGTTTGGGTAAGTATTTTTATTTCGATTTCAGCTTTTTGCAATGCAGGTTTTGATATTCTTGGGGTTGTTGGTGGCAGTCATTTTGGCTCACTTACGGCTTTTGCTCAAAACGCTTTTGTTTGTTTGCCTGTTATGGCGTTGATTATTGTGGGCGGCATTGGCTTTATGGTGCTTATTGATATTGGCGACAGATTGACCAAAAAGAAAAAACACCTTTCTGCACACACAAAAATGGTGCTTGTTATCACAGCTGTGCTTATTGCTTTTGGTTGGATAGCTTATCTTGTGGCAGAGTGGAATGGAGTGCTTAAAGATATGAGTGTTGGTGGAAAAATCCTTTCTGCATTGTTCCAATCAGTAACGCCAAGAACGGCAGGTTTTGAAACAGTATCTCAAGCAGCACTAACACCAGTTTCGTATATGTTGACTTTGGTTTTGATGTTTATTGGTGCCTCTCCGTCATCTACGGGTGGTGGTGTAAAAACAACCACGCTTGCAGTGCTGTTGCTTACTGGTATAAGAACATTGCAAGGCGAAAGAGATGTTAACATCGGAAAATCTAAGATAAATGTCACATTAATTAAACGAGCAATAACAATCATTATGCTTGCAATTTTGATAATAATGCTTAACACAATGCTTGTTTTGATTTTTGAAGGAAATGCTCACAATCAATCTGTAAATGTGCAAAAAGCTTTGTTTGAAGTGACAAGTGCTTTTTCAACCGTTGGTCTTACAATGGGCATCACTCCATCGCTTTCAGTTGGCAGCAAGATAGTTTTGTGCCTAACAATGTTTATCGGAAGGGTTGGAACGCTGACAATAGGTTTTTCTATTGCAAAACACAAAAAAATTAATGACAAAATTGAATATACAGATGCAAAAATTATGATTGGCTAAATTGTCAAATATGGTATTATATTTGATATATCGTGCTGATTTTAAGCTGAAATGCTGAGTTTAACAAAATATTAAGCTTGAATGCTTAATTTAAAATATTGAAAAATGATTATACAAATGCCATATTTGTTGGTTAGGAGGAAATATGTCTATAGTAAAAAAAGAAATGTCAGAATTTGCAGTTATCGGTCTTGGCAAGTTTGGCAGTGCTATCGCAAGAGAATTGCACCAGTTGGATAAACAGGTGCTTGTTGTGGATATTGACGAGGACAGGGTTAATGCTGCAAGCGAGTATGCAACTCACGCTGTTATTGCAGATGCGTCTGACGAGCAAGCTTTGCAAGCTATTGGCATAAGCAATTTTGATGCAGTTATCATTTGCATTGGCAAAAATATGCAATCAAGCATACTTACAACTTTGATTTGCAAGGAGCAAGGTGCATCATTTATTGTTGCAAAAGCAACAGGTAGAAAGCACAAAGAGGTGTTAAAAAAGATAGGTGCAGATCTGGTTATTGAACCAGAAGAGGAAATGGCACAAAAAATGGCTGTTCGTCTTGTTACACCACACCTTAATGATATTATGGTTTTGGATAGCTACTTCACAATTGCCGAGGCAGAAGTCCCACAAAAATGGGAGGACAGAACTCTTATCGATATCGATATGCGCAGAAAATTCGGCGTAACTTTGCTTGTTATCAAAAATGGTGGAAAAGTCAATGCAAGCCCAACTGGTGATACCTTATTAAGAAAAGGCGACACAATTGTTATTGGTGGTGACACTGCCAGCGTAGAAAAGTTTATTGATAAACTTGCAATGATGTAAAATAAATTTAGATAAAATTTAATATTATTGATAATTTTAAATTTTAATTTAGATGATGAAAATATGTTAAAAATTTCACTTTGTTAAGAATAGAATATATATTATTAAAAAAATCACAAAAAAATATACGCTACAAATAGCGTATATTTTTTATTATCAAATTTTTATCACTTAATGATATCGGTGCCGATATATTTGCGTAAAACTTCTGGCACTGTGATTGAGCCGTCTTCGTTTTGGAAGTTTTCAATGATTGCAGCTGTTGTTCTGCCGATTGCAAGTCCACTGCCGTTTAGGGTGTGAACAAATCTTGTTTTCTTTTCGCTGTCACGGAATTTGATGTTTGCACGCCTTGCTTGGAAATCAACATAATTTGAGCAAGAAGAAATTTCAACATATCTGTTGTAGCTTGGCATCCAAACTTCGATATCATAAGTTTTTGCAGAGCCAAAGCCAAGGTCACCTGTGCAAAGTGTAACCACTCTGTAAGGCAAACCCAAAAGTTGAAGAATTTTTTCAGCTGCGTTTGTAAGTTCTTCAAGCTCCTCAAAGCTGTTATCAGGGTGAGCGAATTTTACAAGTTCAACTTTGTTGAATTGATGTTGTCTGATAAGTCCTCTTGTGTCACGACCAGCTGAACCTGCCTCGCCACGGAAACAAGCAGTGTAAGCACAATATTTGATTGGAAGTTGTTTTTCGTCCAAAATTTCGCCTCTGTGAAGGTTGGTTACTGGTACTTCAGCTGTTGGCACCAAATAATAATCTGTGCCTTTTACAGCATACATATCTTCTTCAAACTTTGGCAGTTGACCTGTGCCAATCATACTATCACGATTTACCATAAATGGAGGGAAAACCTCAGTGTAGTTTGATTGTGCGTGAGTATCAAGCATAAAGTTCATAATTGCACGCTCAAGCTTAGCACCCCAATTTTTGTAAACGGTGAATCTTGCACCAGTGATTTTGCCAGCTCTTTCCCAATCAAAAATATTAAGGTCAAGACCAAGATCCCAGTGTGCTTTTGGCTCAAAATCAAACTTAGTTGGTTCCAAATAGCGTCTTACTTCAACATTTTCGTCAGAGTCACTGCCGTAAGGCACGCTTTCGTCAGGAATGTTAGGGATTGCAAGCATAAGTTCATTAAGTTTGCTGACGATTTCATTAAGCTCGTCGTCATATTTTTTAATTTCTTCGCCAAGCTCTTTCATTTCTGCAATTTTGCTGTCTGCATTGCCTTTTTCTTTTTTGATTTGTGCAATGTCCTTTGAAACAGCATTTTTTGTAGCTTTTAGTGTTTCAACCTTTTTAATCAGTTCCACACGCTTTTCTGCAAGAGGGGCAACTTCGCCGATAGGAGATTTGCCACTGCGATGAGATAATTTTTCTGTAACAAAATCTATATTTTCGCAAACATATTTTAAATCTAACATAATTTTATTCCTTTTAAAGTTTATTTTTTATTTTACAACTAAATTAACCAATCTTTTTGGTATTACAATTTCTTTCACAATAGTTTTGCCTTCAATAAGTTTTGAGATAACCTCGCTGTTCTTTGCAATTTCAACGATAGTCTTGTTGTCGCTATCTGATGGAACAATAATTTTATCTCTGTTTTTGCTGTTGATTTGCACTGCAAGCTCATATTCGTCTTTAACAAGATATTTGCTTTCTGCAACAGGGAAAGGCTTGTTTAGTACGGAACCTTTCTCGCCAATCATCTCGTGCAATTCTTCTGCAAAGCAAGGTGCAAATGGTGCTAGCAATAACACTAGGTTATAGCAAGCGTTTTGGAATACGCCATAATTTTTGTTTTCAACTTGGTCATATTTGTAAAGTGCGTTTACAAGTTCCATAATTCTTGCAATGGCAGTGTTAAAGCTGAAAATCTCTGTGTCAGCAGTCACTTTTTGAATAGTTGAGTGAAGAACAAACATTAACTCTTTATCTTGCTTGCTAAGCTCTTGCTCGCTTGCTTTTTGGCTGTAAGCAGTTTTGACAATTCTTTCAACTCTATCCATAAATTTGGTTATTGATTCAATACCATTTTCATTCCAAGGACCACCTTCAATGTAACTAAAGCCAAACATCAAATATAATCTGAATGCATCTGAACCAACTTTGCAAATAATATCGTCAGGGCTTACAACATTGCCTCTTGATTTGCTCATTTTAAAGCCATCAGGTCCCAAAATTGTGCCTTGATGAACAAGTGAAGTGAATGGCTCGTCAAAATTCAAATAGCCTAAATCTCTCAATGCTTTTGTGAAAAATCTTGCATATAACAAATGCATACAAGCGTGTTCAGCACCACCAATATATTTGTCAACTGGTAGCATTTTATTGATTAAATCTGGGTCAAATGCTTGTTTATCGTTTTTGGAATCAGGGTATCTCAAATAGTACCAAGAAGAACATACAAATGTGTCAAGAGTGTCTTCGTCTCTTTTTGCTGGTCTGCCACAAATAGGGCAAGTTGTGTTGATATATTCCTCACATTTTGCAAGAGGAGATTTGCCGTCTGGGGCAAAGTTTACATTGTATGGCAATTCAACTGGCAGTTGATCTTCAGGCACAGGGACATCTCCACAATGCTTGCAGTGAATGATTGGAATAGGACAGCCCCAGTATCTTTGACGAGAAACAAGCCAGTCTCTCAAACGATAGTTGACTTTTTTGCCACCTTTGCCGATTTTTTCAAGTCTTTCAAGAATTGCGTTTATTGCTTGTTCTGAAGTCAAACCATCATCTTCTTCGCTGTTACACAAAACTCCATATTCGCAGTAAGGTAGCTCGTCATTGCCTTTTGGATTGCAAATTACTCTTGTTATTGGCAAATTGTATTTTGTTGCAAAAGCAAAGTCTCTTTCGTCGTGAGAAGGCACGCCCATGACAGCACCAGTACCATAGCTGTAAAGCACATAGTCTGCTATCCAAATTGGAACTTTCTTGTTGTTTATTGGGTTGATTGCATATGCCCCGATAAATACGCCTGTTTTTTCTCTTGTAGAACTCATTCTGTCAATTTCGCTGACTTTTGAGCACATATCTTTGTACTCCTCAACAGCAGCTTTGCAGTCGTCGCTAACAAGCTCGTTTACAAGTGGATGTTCTGGGGATAATACTACATATGAAACGCCGTGCAAAGTGTCTGCACGAGTTGTAAACACGCGGAAATTTCCACCATTTTCCAAAGCAAATTCAACTTCGCCACCAACAGACTTGCCAATCCAGTTTTTTTGCATTGCAATTGTTTTTGCAGGCCAGTCAAGCTTATCAAGTCCTTGTAACAATTCCTCTGCATAATCAGTGATTTTAAAGAACCATTGAGTAAGATTCTTTCTGATTACTGTAGATTTGCATCTTTCGCAACTGCCGTCAATAACTTGCTCGTTTGCAAGCACTGTTTGGCAGGAAGGACACCAGTTTACAGGTGCCTCTTTTCGATAAGCCAAGCCTTTTTTGAAAAGTTGAAGGAATATCCATTGAGTCCAACGATAATAGTCAGGAGTACAAGTTTTAATCTCGTAATCCCAATCAAATGAACCACCTATTTTTTTAAGTTGTTCTTCCATTGTTTGAATATTTTTCAAAGTGCTGTCCTTTGGATGAATGCCTGTTTTGATTGCATAGTTTTCGGCAGGCAAACCAAAAGCGTCAAAGCCCATTGGCTCAAACACCTCATAGCCTTGCATACGCTTAAATTTTGCAAAGCTGTCAGCTGGTCCGTAATTATACCAATGTCCTGCGTGCAGTTTGGCAGCTGATGGATAGGAAAACATTTCAAGCACATAGTATTTTTTGTCTAATGCCGATTTGTCAAAGCTATAAAGCTTTTCTTTATCCCACTTATCACGCCATTTTTTTTCAACTTGTAACATATCCATAATGATTGCACTCCAATATTGTATTTTAATCGCTAAAAATATTAATACTAAAAAATCTTTATTTGCACATTGTCAAAAATCAAATTTAAATCTGCTATTTGCATTTTTGAATTAAAATTTGAAAATGCATTGCAAACATAGATTTTTTAAAGATTATTAATAAATATATATATTTTAATACAAGAATATATAATTGTCAAGTATTATTATTTTTAAAAGCCTACAAAAACAATTTTTTTTGAGTAAATATGTGATGGGGAAGTGTGAAAAAGAAAATATTTCTACTATATGTGGATAATTTGACGATAAAAACATTTAGACTATAAATATATGTTATATATCTACAATATGTGGACTATATTTTTCTAATACATATTGGAAATTTAGGTGTTTTGTCAAATTTATCATTGCTGATTTGAGTGGTATAATCTTTTTTTTAAATTGTATTGACTATTTTAAAAATAATGTGTATAATTATTATGTATAGGAGTTTGTATGAACAGAATCAAAAATACTGAAGATTGGTTTAAACTTGACAATGCTTCAAAAATTTATCCATCTACTGGAAACACTAGGTGGAATGCTGTTTATCGAGTTTGTGCTGTTATGAAAGAGCGTGTTGACAGAGAGGCTTTGCAACAGGCTTTGGATGTGGTTATTGAAAGATTTCCTACTTACAATGTTGTTTTAAGAAAAGGCTTTTTCTGGTACTTTTTGCAAGGTGCTACTATCAGACCTGTGGTAACACGCGAAAAAGATTATCCTTGCAAAAAATTTGATATTATGAATAGGGAACCTCTTTTTAGGGTAATGTATTCGGGTAATAGGATTATGGCAGAGTTTTCGCATTGTATCAGTGACGGAAATGCAAGTACAAACTTTTTGAACACTCTTATACTTAAATATTTGCATATTTTAGGCAAAAAAGTGGACAGAGGCACGCTTTTGCATTACAATGATGCTCCAAAGGAAGAAGAGTTTGAGGATAGCTACAGCAGATATTATGACCCAAAAGGGGAAAAAACTCAGTTTGAAAACTATGGTGCATATCATTTGCAAGGCGCAAAAGAGCTGAAAGGTGTGGTAAATGTTATTCACGGCGAGGTTGCAACAGACAAATTGCTTGCACTTAGTCACAGTGCAGGTGTGAGCCTTAATGAGTATATTTTGGGTGTGCTTGCCTATGTTTTGTATAACAAAAGGAAATACGATGCCGTAAACAAAAATTCCAAAAGACCAATTTCTGTGCAATATTCTGTTGATTTGAGGCATTATTTTCCTTCATCAACACTAAGGATGTTTTCTGGCTTTGTAAACACAATTTTGCGTGAGACTTCTCACAAAGATATGACTTTTGATGAAATTTTGCAAGCAATGGTAAAAGAAAGTCGCGAGAGATGTACAAAAGAGAATTTCCAAAAATTTATAAACAGCAATTTCAGTTTTGAGAGAAACTGGCTGATAAGAATTGCTCCATTGTTCATCAAAAATCTTGCAATGAAAATTGCTTATTACAATCAAGCGGACAGGCTTAGCAGTTTGATTATTACAAATATGGGCAGAATGAATGTTCCTGCTGAATTTGCAGATTATATCGATAGGTATGAACTTATCATTGGACCACAAAAATATAACAATTCCACAATGACAATTTGCAGTTTTAACAACAAAACAGTTTTTACTTTTGTAAAGACAATAAAAAGCTCTTATTTGGAAAGGGAATTTTTCAAGTTTTTGCAGGATCACGGCGTTGATGTTTTTACCAGTGGTAACAATGGAGGACGAAAGTATGATAGATAAATGTCCAAAATGCAATGTTAAAGTGGATAAGAACCTTACAAATTGCCCTTTATGTGGTGCATATATTGAAAGAGAGGAAGAGGATATCGATAGTCCTATCCCTAAGATAAATTATGCTTATCCAGTGGTGGATAAAAGTGTCGTTTGGCGCGAAATTGCTTTGCGTGTGGTCTTTTATATTTGTGTAATTTCCATCGGAATTTGTTTTTTGGTCAATTTTTTGGCGACTGAAAGAATCTTTTGGGCATATCATATTGTGTTCGGTTGGGTGGTTTTTTGGTTCACTTTAGGGCGTAGTTTGTTTTTCCATTTGGATATTAGAAAACAGATTTGTTGGTATAGCATTTTTGCATGTATAATTTGCTATTACATTCAGTGTATGATTTATCAAACAGTGCACATTACTGAGGCACAAAACTGGGCTTTGGTGTGGGCAATTCCAGCATTTTTGTTGGGTGGAATAGCTTTTTTGTTTGTGCTTATGTTGATTGGATATAAGGACTGGGTAAGATTTTCAATGCCACTTACTTCTATGTGTTTGGTGACAGCAGTTCCTGCAATAGCATCTGCTGCGCTGTATAGGCATGTGCATTTTATGATTTATATCTGTGTGGGTGTGGGTGTTATTAGCTTATTGCTAATGATGATAATTGGTAAGGACAAATATTTTTTGGAATTGAAAAAGAAATTTTTTATGTAAATGGTGTATTTTTATTAATTTGCATAAAAAAATTTATTTAAAAGCTGATTTAAAAGGATTTTGAGGAAAATATGAAAAAATTATTAACTGCAATTTTTGTGCTTTTGTGTGGCATAGTAAGTTGCTTTTTTACTGTTTTTGCAGACAGTGGACAACCTAAAATAAACATTATGTTTATTGTGCTTACAAGTGTACTTGCTCCTATTTTGGTTGGAGTGGTTGTTTATTATGCTTGGCTTGCAAAAAAGCAGAGAACAAAAAAGCTTGATGGGGATGAAAAAAGCACTATTGTGAGGGAGAATGATGATAAATAAAAGGTTGATTTTGGCATCAAAATCCCCAAGAAGATATGATTTGTTAAGTCCGAATTTTGATGAAACATTGGTGGTTGTGACTGATGTTGAGGAAAAATATAATTCCCAAGAGCCGGATAAAATTGTACAAGAACTCGCAAGGCTAAAGCTTAGCGATTTGCCACAAAAGTATTTTGACGATATTGTGGTTGCAGGTGATACAATAGTTTGGTATGAAGGTAAACTTTTTGGAAAACCCAAGGATAAAGCTGATGCATTTGCAATGTTGAAAGAACTTTCAGGCAAATGTCATCAAGTGTATAGTGGTTATGCTGTTGCGTACAAGGGCAAAGTGGTTGTTGGGTGCGATAAATGTGATATAATTTTTAAAAATCTGTCAGATTCAGTAATCTCAAAGTATATTGAAAGTGGCTCGCCAATGGATAAGGCAGGCAGTTACGGAGTGCAAGACGGAGTTGTTGTGGATAGCTTTAAAGGAGATATAAACACAATTATCGGGTTGCCGTTGGATAAAATTTTAAAGGTATGTAAGGAGCTTTTGGCTAATGGATAAAATTTGTTTAAGTGTGGATATTGGTAGTAAAAACATTGTGATTGCAAACAAGGAGTCGCAAGTTATACTTAATGAGCCAAGTGTTGTTGCAACAGCAAATGTCAACAGCAAGTATTCGTATGTTGCTTGTGGTGCAGAGGCTACAAAAAGCATGCAAAATATTGAGCCGATTAAAAACGGCAGCATTTGCAATGTTGAGGCGTTTGTTTTTATGATGAAATCTTTTATCAATCGCTTGGCGCCAAGAAAATTTTTGAAAAATTATACAAGTGTGAATGTAAGCGTTTCTTGTGGGCTGACAAACATTGAAAAAAGAGTTATTGAAGACGCATTTTATAAAGCAGGTGTAACTGAGGTTGTAATCATTGAATCTCCACTTAGCGTAAAAGCAATAAACAGCGATAAAGCTATGTTTTTGATTAATATTGGTGCAGATAACACAGAAATTGCGCTTGTTAGCGATGACGGAATTATCAATGGTTGCTCTATCGATGTTGGTGGCAGTGATATTGACGAGGCAATTTTTGACTATGTAGGGGACAAGTATCGCCTTGTTGTCAATCAACTTTATTGTGAGGACATTAAACTTGGGCTTGCAAGTTTGGAGCCAAACAACCTTTCTACAATTGTTGTAAAAGGAGATAAAGTTACAAGCAGCACCCCTAATGAAGTCAAGCTTACTGCAACAGAACTAAAACCATTGGTGCAAGGTGTAATCAACAAAATTATTGAGGTTGCAGCATCAATTATGATGATGATTCCAAAATCTTATCAATATATCGTTGAGCAAAATGGCATTTATCTTGCCGGTGGAACAAGCAAACTGCCTGGAATAGCAGAGTATTTCAAGGATAATTTGTTTGTGGATGTAAAAATTATTGACGAGCCTGATTTGGTTGTTGCACAAGGTGGTAGTAAATTTTTCTATGACAACGGCAAACTTGCAAGAATGTTGAATATTGATAATTTGAATTAATTTTTAATAAAATTTTGCCATTAATTAGCATTAATCTGCAATATTTGTTGCAAAAAAATGAAATCTAATTAAAAAAGTATTGCATTATAATATTTAAATCGTAATTAAATATGAAAAAATTGCTTTTTAAGCAATTTATGCGGGAGTGGCGGAACAGGCAGACGCGCAGGTTTCAGGTACCTGTGATGACAACATTGTGTGGGTTCAAATCCCATCTCCCGCACCATAGTTAGCTGATATTTCACAGGGAATTGCATATCAATTATACGAACAACTCAAAAAGTGAGACTATAAATGAGGCTATAAACGCGAATGAGGCTATAAATGATTTGTTTTTATTAGGTATACAAAAAAAGTCTAAATCTAACAATAAGTTTGATTTGGACTTTTTGTTTTTTGGCAGTAGCAAAGGAGATTGCTGTGAATTTTAAAGAAAAAATATTTAATGTTGGTGAGTTAGTATAAGTTTTTTATAATAAAGTGAAATTGCTTACAAATAAATATATAGGCTAATAAAAATATAAGAAAATAAATGTTTTGTTTGGTATTTTTAGATTTTGTAATTTTTTTATAATTTTTGGTTGACTAAAGTGATTTGCAATGTTACTATTAGTAATATAGGAGAAGAAAATGGAAAACATAATTTTAGGATTATTGTTGCTACAAGCAAGAACAATTTATGAATTGCGAAAACGCATAAATGAAGGTTTAAATTTGATGTATAGTTGCAGTATGGGTAGTATTCAAGCAGCTATCAAAAAACTTTTGAAAAGTGGCTGTATTGTTTTTGATGAAAAGATTGAGAATGGCAAAGTTAAAAAATTGTATAGCATAACGCTTGAAGGGAAAAGACAATTTGATTTGTGGGTAAATAGTTCGATTGACATTGGCAATGCAAAAAATCCTGAATTATCCAAAATCTACTTTATGGGGTTTGCTGAAAAGGAAACTCGAATAAAACTGATTGAAAAGCATATTGACGATTTGAAAATTGTATATTCTGATTTGGAAAAAATTTGTAGTGAAGGCGATGTGTTGTCAAATGAGATGCAAGAAAACGAAATATTTTATTTTCAACTGCAAACAGCAAAATATGGACGAGATTTAATGAAATTTAATATTGAATGGTATAAAAAATTATTAAAAAACATCAAGGAGCAAGTAAAATGAAAAGCTTAATTTTAGAAAATTCACCTATTACATATTATATTGACGACACAGCAAACAATGAGTGGCTTGTTTTTATTCACGCAGCTTTTGTTGACCACAGGATGTTTGAAAAGCAATTTGCTTATTTTTCAGGAAAATATAATTTGCTCGCAGTGGATATTTTAGGGCACGGCAATTCAATCAACGCAAAGAAAGGTGATACTACCTCCAAAATGTCAGATTGGATAAATAAAATTTTTGAAAAACACAATATTTCAGCAGCTCACTTTGTTGGAGTGTCATTGGGTTCAGTTTTTGCACAAGATTTTGCCAATAAATACGAGAACAAAGTGTTGTCACTGGCTTGTTTTGGTGGCTATGATATCAATAATTTTGATGTTAAAAAACAATCAGCTAACTCCAAAGAACAAATGAAAATGATGTTTAAAGCAATATTTTCAATCAAGTGGTTTGCAGAAGATAACAAAAAAATCTCAGCTTATACAAGCGAGGCTCAAGAGGAATTTTATAACTTGAATTTGCAATTTAAGAAAAAGTCATTTAAGTATTTGGCAGGGTTGCAAAAGCTTGTCAATAAGTATCCATCAAAACAAAGGCAATATAAATTGCTAGTTGGTTGTGGCGAGCACGATATCCCAATGGAAATTGAAATTGTAAATGAGTGGGCAGCAACTGAAAAATGCGACAAAGTTATATTGCAAGGAGCAGGACATTGCGCAAATATGGATACTCCAAACGAATTCAACAGTTGTTTGGAAGAATTTTTGCAAAAATGTAATACAAAATAATAAGTGATTTAGGATATTAATTTTAAAGATGTTAATACGCAAAGTTTGAGACTTTTCTTTTTATTTCAAAGTATAACTAATTATAAGTGGAAAGGAAATACATCAATTTTGCTTATTGATATCTTTTTGTTTTTAATTTGATTAATATTTTACTTTAGCTGTTAAAAAGAGTTTTAAAAAGCTAATTAATTTTTGTATAAAGACAAAATATCTTGTAATCTGCGTTTTATTTCTGCACGGATATGTGGTGGCTCCAAACACTCACATTTGTCGCCAAAACTTAAAAGTATGTCATAATGGTATCCGTTTTCAATAAAAGGGAATTGAACAATAAAGTAATCATCGCCGTCTTTAGAAATATCTTCAGGAGAGCAGTAGTCATACACTCTGTCCATAGCCGATTGATGTACGCGAATCTTTATTTTAATCTGCAATTCTTTCAACACATCGCTAAATTCTAGCTGAGGTTTTTGGTAATCGCGTGGAATAAATGTTTGTGTGCTTATTTTCAGGTTTGATATTCGACATAGCCTAAACAAACGAAAGTCATTTCTTAAATAGCAATATCCTTGAAAATACCAATGATTGCTTTTAAGTATCAGTTGATATGGTTCGGCTGTGCGTGAAGTCTTGTTCCCGTGGCAATCAGCGTATTCAAAGCTAAGCAGTTTGTTTTCTTGTAAGGCTACTTTTATTATTGCTAAAAATTCTTCAGTGTGTCGGTTTCCCATCCATGGGCTTAAATCAATATAAAGCTGATTTGCTTTTAAAGTTATATCTTGTGCCTTTTCGGCAGGAATAAAACTTTTAACTTTTACAAGGGCATTTATTAGCTCATCGCCACGAACGATATCTGTCAGATTGTTAAGCCCCATTAAAATAGCCGAAAGGTCAGTTGCGGTGAAAACATTTTTTTCAATTTTATAGTTAGGCATAATTTCAAATCCACCACCTACTCCGGAAATTGAACAAATTGGGATTCCTGCCATATTGATTGCATCTATATCACGATATATTGTGCGAGGTGATACCTCAAACATTTCTGCTAATTCTTGTGCACCTATTCGTTTTTTATCAAGCAATATCATTATAATACTGACAAGTCTGTCAATTTTCATTTGCAAACACCTCAAATAAATTGTTTAATTTATTATATAATTATTGCCATAATGATGTCAACGATTGTGTGCTAGAATAAGAAAAAACAAATATAGGAGAAAGAATTATGCAAAAGAAGGCTTTGGTTGTAATTGATATTCAAAATGATATAACAAAAAATTATAAAGAAATTATTGACAATGTCAATAGTGCTATTAATTGGGCTGTTGAAAATGATATTTGTGTTATTTACATAAAACACGAAAATTTGTCTGCTGGAACAAGGACTTTCAAACACAATACGAGAGGAGCAGAGTTGGTGAGTGAACTTAAAATTGTGTCAGATAATATTTTTACAAAATACAAGAGCAATATGTTGACCAGTGCAGAGTTTGTAGATTTTATTAAAAAAAATGAGATAACAGATTTTTACATAACAGGAGCAGACGCAGCAATATGCGTAAAATCTTCTTGCTTTAATTTGCGCAAAGCAAACTATAATGTTTTTGTTTTATCCGATTGCGTTACAAGCTACGACAAAAAGCAAATTCCAGAAATGTTGAAATACTATCAAAGCAAAGGTTGTATTCTTATTGATTCAAAGGAGTTGCTTAAAAAGTGAAGACAATTTTAATTGTCAAATCGCTATTTTTTGAGAAAAATGTTAATGTATATAAAGTAATGAAAGTATAGTTGGCTTAGCATATTAAAGTCAATGATAATTTTATAATATGATTAATTGAATGAATATCTGCAAAAGAAATATTTTGTTTGCAAATTAAATTTATTTGATTGTATGCAAAAAAGAAGAAAAACACTCCGAAAATCGGGGTGTTTTTTGCACATTTAATTGATTTTACAAAAAAATACATAATCAGAAAGAATATTACAAATTATTACATAACAAGCAAATTGATATATTGTATAATAATTAGGTAATCTGTGCAGAGGTTGTGGCAAGTGGGGTGCTTGCAACAGCTTTTGTTACTATTCTTTTTTATTTTAACTTTTATAGAGGTGATTATGGCAAGAGTTATTGTGGTAACTTCGGGCAAGGGTGGTGTTGGCAAAACAACTTGCACGGCAAGCATTGGTGCTATGCTTGGGTACAGAGGTAAAAGAGTGCTTTTGATTGATGCCGATATCGGTTTGAATAATTTGGATGTGCTGGTTGGTATTGATGACAAAGTGGTTTATGATATGGCAGATGTCATAAGTGGCAGGTGTAGAGTAAAACAAGCGTTGGTATCTTCGCCAGATATTCCGAATATGTATGTGTTGCCTTCTCAAAATGCATATAACAGTGATGGTATAAGTATGAAAGATTTCAGGACTTTGATTTCAAAGTTGAGTGATGGCTTTGATTTTATTTTCATCGATTGTCCTGCGGGAATTGACAAAGGCTTTCACAGGGCAGTTGCTCCAAGCAGTGAGGCATTGATAATTGCAACCCCAAATGTATCTTCTTTGCGTGATGCAGATAAGGTAATAAGCATTTTGCATAATTACAAATTGTCGGCAATCAACCTTATTGTAAATCGTATGAGAGGGGATATGGTTCTTAATGGGGAGATGATGTCTGTTATGGAAATATCAAAAATTCTAAATGTTTCCCCTATTGGTGTTATTCCCGATGATGACAAAATTCATATTTTTACTGAACTTGGCAAAATAGGCAAGGCAGAGTGTTTGGCAATGAGATCATTTGAGTGCGTTGCAGACAATTTCATTACTGGCAGACGAAGGCTTTATGACCCTACTGCACAATATAGAGGTATGGTTGGCAAGTTGAAACTTATGCTTAAGAGGGCATAAATTTAAGAAGCTAGTTGATTAAATGTTAATTTAAATTAATATTGTTTAGACCAATGATTGTTTTATTAATACTCAAAACGCAATATTTGAGATTTCTCCTTATACCCCACAAAAAGTCTTTTTGTGGGGACCACGTATTCGCTCGAAATGACAAAAAAGTCTTAAAGAACAAAAGCAATTAAGTTTTAACATAATAATATATTTTTATAAAATAGTCTAGTTTTAGTAATTTTTAAAAGAAAACGGAGAATGGTATGTATAGTCAAAGTGATAGTTATGACAGGCTTATTAAAATTTTGAAAAAAGACAAAATCAATATGCCTCAAATGATAGAGGATTCTTTGAAAAAAGATATTTTGAAAGTTGTTTCAAGTTATTTTAACATAAAAGCAGTAAACAGCATATTAAAAGTTGAAGTTGCAAATAGTGGGGAAATTCTTGTTACTTTTGAAGGAGTGGCAGATAGTTTTAAGGCAGCAAGGTAAGTGAATTTATTTATATGTGTTTATAATATTATTGTCTTATCGCTATTTTTGCAAGAATCATTCAACCTTTTTCAAATTGTCAAAATTAATTTAAGCTAATTTTTGATTAATTTAAAAAATTGGTATATTGAAAGGTTAGTTATCATATGTTATCTTAGTAAACAAATTGGAGAGTGTGTAATATGAAATATGATGATTATGAAAAAGTTGAATGCAATAACTATCCTAACGAAAATATATCAGTGGAGCTAGGCAGAAAGTACAGAAAGTTCAAGGGTTTTAAAAATATTGATAAAAAGAAAGCCTTTGACATTGCTTACACTGCGGCTATTTTTGGTGCAGCTTTTGCTGTTATTATGTTGGTTTCAAGCGTAATCACACTTGCAAGCAGTGGCACTTTGGTGCAAACTTTTATGACAATGTTTGGGAAATAAAATTTGTTTAAATACAAAATAACAATTCATCCATTGTATTTTTGCTTATGCTTATACTATATTGTGATAGGCAAGGCTTGGGTATTTTTCAGTTGTTTTGTTACTGTTTTATTGCACGAGATTGCACATAGTCTGGCAGGCAAAAAATATGGCTACCAAATGGCAAAAATAACTTTGATGCCATATGGTGCAATGATTTATGGTGGAGAAAAATTTAATCGCAAGGAAGGTTTGGTAATAGCTTTGGCAGGTCCGTTGTGTAATGGCGTGCTCGCTTTGCTCACGCTTGCTGTGTGGTGGTTGTTTCCAGAATCTTTTGCTTTTACTCAGGACTTTTTTAACAGCAATCTTACACTTATGATTTTTAACCTTTTGCCGTGCTTTCCTTTGGATGGTTCAAGGGTGGTTTTGAGCCTTTCAAAAGATAAAATTAAGGCACTCAAAATCCTTAAAATTGTAGGCATTGCTTTAAGCGTTTTTATGATAGTTTTTGGATTGGCAAGTTTGTTTTTAACGCAAAATATTTCGCTTGTCAATATTGGCGTATTTTTGCTAATAGGGTCGATTTTCGGAGGGCAAAAGGAAGAATATAGCTGTATTGCAGGTAGGTTATCGTTTGTGAAAAATTATAAAAGAGGCGTAATAGCACGAGATGTTTATATTAGCACTGACACCAAAATTTTTGAGCTTTTCAGATACCTCAACAGAGACTATTTGACAACATTTATTGTGGTTAATGACAAAGGTGAAGAAAGTGGTGTTATTGATGAAGATAGGCTGCACGATATTATGGAAAAATATGATCACAAGCTTATGCTTAAAAGTGTGATTAATAATTGATTATAAGTACTGTTTTTTCCGTTTTTAAATTTTTGATTAAGATTGTAAGTTTCAAGATAAAAAGCAAATTAGTTTTTTAGTTGAGATTAAAAAAGTTGCTTGTAAAAGTATATTTTTTATGCGCAAAATTATTGTGAAAATTTATGCCACTATTGATATGGTGGCATTTTGCTTGCTTAATTTGTATATAAATATAAAAATATACTTGAAAATTGTATAATAGTATGTTATACTATGATTGATTTAGAGATAAAATTGAGATTGTTTGTTGAATAACAGGGTGTTTTGCAAATTTTACTTGGACTTATTGCTTAAAGCGCATTGAATACAAAATAAATCTCAAATTTTTAATAGAGGTGTGTTATGATTTATGCAGGTGTTGATATTGGTGGAATGACTATTAAAGTTGGACTTGTAAACGAAAATGGCAAAATTGTTTTGTCAAGAGCTTTTGCGACAGAGCAAGAAAAAGGTTTTAAAAGTATGGTTGCAAGAACTGCTGAAATGGTAAGGGCATTGCTTGACGAGGCAAATTATTCTTTGTTGGACTTGGGTGGCATCGGCTTTGGTATTCCAGGCACAGTGGACAGCAAAAAAGGTATGATTGTTTCTGCTGTAAATATCGGCTGCAAAAATGAAAAATTGGTTGAGGAAATGTCACAATATTTCAATGTGCCTATTGCTGTTGGAAATGACGCGAATATGGCTGCGCTTGGCGAACAAAGATTTGGTGCTGGCAAAGGACACGAAAATGTTGTTATGATTACTTTGGGCACAGGCATTGGTGGTGGAATTATAATTGACGGCAAATTGTACGAAGGCAATGGTGGCGCTGGTGGCGAAGTTGGGCATCAAATTATTGTTGTGGATGGCGAACAATGCAATTGTGGCAGACGCGGTTGTTGGGAGAGATATGCATCTGCAACAGGACTTATCAATCAAACAAAATATGCAATGGCAGACAATGCAAACAGCTTAATGCACAAAATTGCAAGTGAAAATGGTGGCGTTGATGGCAAAACTGCATTTTTGGCAAAAGATGCTGGCGACGAGGCAGGCAGAAATGTTGTAGAGCAATATTTGCATTATCTTTCTGAAGGATTGCTTAACCTTGCTTATGTTTTGCACCCTGAAATGTTTATTATCGGTGGTGGAATTTCTCACGAGGGCAAGAATGTTATGGACCCATTGAGAGAAAAACTTAATGAAAGTTTGCAAAGCAGTGGTATGTTGCCTTTGATTGAAATTGTTCAAGCAAGTCTTGGTAACAATGCGGGCATTATTGGTGCTGCTGCTTTGGTAATGTAATATGATTTAGTTTGCTTTTTGCCATTGCTTGCAAAAAGCAAATGTTTTCTTAAATTTGTCAAAAAATTTTAAATTTTGATTAGGAAAAAATGAAAGATACTTTAAAAAAGCTACTTTTGAAAGTGGAAAAACCTGCCCGATATGTGGGAGGGGAATTTAATATGCCGAATATGGACAAGCCTTGTAGGGTGAGGCTATGTTTGTGCTTTCCAGAAATTTATGAAATTGGAATGAGCAATATCGGCGTAAGAATATTGTATCATATGCTAAACGATATGGAGGGAATTGTTTGTGAGCGTTGCTTTGCTCCGTTTTTGGATATGGGAGAGCAACTTAAGGCAAACAATATCCCACTTTTTTCTGTTGATAGTGGCAAGTCACTTTGTGAGTTTGACATTGTTGGAATGTCAATTGGGTATGAATTGCTTTATACAAATGTGCTTTATATGTTGGATTTGGCTGGCATACCTTTTAGGGCGAAAGACAGAATGAATGGAAATTATCCTATCCTTATTGCAGGTGGACCTTGTGTTGTCAATCCAGAGCCATTTGCAGAAATTTTTGATGCAATCCTTATTGGAGAGGGCGAAAAAAATCTTAAAGAATTTACTATGCTTTATGACGAGTGCAAAAAAGATGGCTTGAGCAAGGCAGAGTTTTTGGGAAAGGCAGCAGTGCTTGACGGCGTTTATGTGCCAACAAAAGTTAAGCCAATATATGAGGATAAAAAACTTGTAGGCTTTAGTGAAAGCGTGAAAAAAGCTGTGGTGCAAGATTTGGATGCTGCTTATTTCCCAACAAAAATTCTTGTGCCAAATATTGAGATAACACACGATAGGGCAGTGCTTGAACTTTACAGAGGTTGCAACAATGGTTGCAGATTTTGTCAAGCATGTTTTTATTACAGACCAATACGATTCAGAAAAAAAGACACTTTGGTTGAGTATGGAAAACAATTGGTTGCAAACACTGGATATAGCGAATTATCTTTGTCAAGCTTATCCACAAGTGATTACTATGCTTTGCACGAATTGATTGGAGATTTGAAGTCAAGCGTTTGTACGGGGGATGTTCGTCTTGCAATGCCTTCTTTGAGGTTGGATAGCTATAAGCCAGAATATATGGGCAGTGGAAGGCTTGGTTCGTTGACTTTTGCACCAGAGGCAGGCACTCAACGATTGAGAAATGTGATAAACAAAAACATTTCCGAACAAAACATTGAAAATACTATTAAACACGCTTTGGAGTGTGGTTATACAGGCTTTAAGCTTTATTTTATGATAGGTTTGCCAACTGAAACTGAGGAAGATTTGCAAGGTATTGTGGATATCGTGCTTATGATAAAAGATATGGCAAAGGTGCATAGTAAAAATAAGCGTCCTGTGCAAATAACTGTGTCTACAAGCGTTTTCATTCCAAAACCACTTACGCCATTTCAGTGGGAAAGACAAATTTCAGAGCAGGAAATGCTTGAAAAACAAAAGTTTTTGATTGACCATTTGCATATCAAAAATGTGCGATATAATTGGCATGGGGCAGAAAGTAGCGTCATTGAGTCGGTTTTTTCTCGTGGAGATAGGCGTTTGATTGATGTGCTTGAGCGTGCCTATAAGCTTGGATGCAAGTTTGATGGCTGGAGTGAAAGATTTGATATGACAAAATGGCGTCAAGCTTTTGATGAATGTGGCGTGGATATGAGCGATTACACAAGAGAATGGAAAGAAGATGAGGTTTTGCCTTGGGATTTTGTAGAGCATGGCGTTTCAAAAAAATATCTTGTCAATGAAAGACACAATGCTTACAAGGCACAAACTACAAAAGCTTGTGATAAGTCTCATTGTAGTGGTTGTGGTGCAAATAAGTTGGGTAGGTGTTATTGATGAAGGTAATAAGACATATTAAAAAGGGAAATATATGTTGTGTATCACATATTGATAGCATGAGAGTTTTGCAAAGGACATTGATAAGGGCGCAAATAAGCACAAAAATGTCCGAAGGGTTTAATCCTCACCCAATCACTTACACTTCACATCCATTGCCTTTGGGTGTTGCAAGTGAGGAGGAGTTTTTTGTGGTTGCAAATGAGGATATGACTACGCAACAAGTACTTGAGGCTTTTAATAACAATATTCCTAACGGAATGGAGGCAACACACTGCTTTGATTGCACAAAAAATCCTAACTTTGCAAAAAATGTGAATTATTGTGAATACTTTGTGAGTGGCAATGAATTTTTTGCATTAAAAAAACAAATTGAAGAATATTTGAAACAAGATAGTTTGGTTGTTAGATTTCCATTTAAGGACACGGAAAAAGAACAAGATATCGCGCCATTGATTTTGGATGTTAATGTGAAAAATGATGGCATTGTTTTGGTGCTTGCTGCTGGCAATCCAAACTTGCGTCCTGACCGTGTTACGGACGCTTTAAATGAAAAATTCGCTTTGAAAATCGGTGCTAATGACATAATTCGAACAAAACAATTAATTGTGAAAGAAGGAAAAACTTTGACAGCAACAGAGTTTTTGCAGGAGTTTATCAAATGAAAAATATAATTATTGATACCCACACAACAGGCACAAGAGTCTGCGTTGTTGAAAATGGCAATCTGATTGATTTTGCCATTGAAAAAACAAATGCAGAAAAATTGGTCGGCAATATTTATAAAGGCAAAGTTGTCAATGTACTAAAAGGTATGCAAGCAGTTTTTGTCGATATCGGACTGGAGAAAAACGGCTTTTTGTATGGTGGCGATATTTGCGTGGATGGCAAAATGATTTCTCACAATGGCACAAATGCACCAGCTAAGTTACCACTTAAAGTGGGGGATATCATTATGTGTCAGGTGCTAAAAGATCAGTTTGACTCAAAAGGACCAAGATTGACAATGAACATTTCTTTGCCAAGCAGAGTGTTAGTTATGGAGCCTTTTGTTGATTACATCGCAATTTCAAGAAAAATTGACAATGAAGACGAAAGATTAAAGCTGGAGAATTTTGTTCGAAGTCATCGCCCTGACAATAGTGGTTATATTGTGCGCACAGAGGCAGAAACTTGTGGTGAAGAAGAAATTTTGACAAACATTCAAGAACTTAGCGAAAGGTGGCAAAAAATCAAAAAGGATTACATCACTTGCCCAAAATGTTCTTTGTTGTACAGCGAAGGTAATTTGGTAATTCGTGCTGTTCGTGATTTTATGCGTGGCGATATTGACAAGATTATCGTAAATGATATGGGCATTTGCAATATGCTTGAATCAGAGTTCTCATATTTGTTTGGCAAAAAGAAGGATATTTTTGAAGTTTATACAGGTGCAGACACTTTGACAAATCATTTCAATTTAAATCCACAAATTGACAAGCTTTTGAAAAGAGAAGTGGTTTTGTCAAATGGTGCTTATCTTGTGATTGACAAGACAGAGGCTTTGACAGTGATTGATGTCAACACAGGCAAATATGTTGGTGACAAAAATCTTGAGGAGACAGTGTTTATCACAAACAAAATTGCGGCTGTTGAAATTGCAAGACAAATAAGACTTAGAAATTTGGGTGGAATTATCATTGTTGATTTTATTGATATGAACAACCTTGAACATCGTGGGGAAGTGCTTGAAATTTTGGAACAAGAACTGAAAAAAGATAGATTGAAATGCACTTTGGTTGGAATGACAGATTTGGGTCTAGTTCAAATTACAAGAAAAAAAATGCGTAGCAGATTGATGGATAACTTGTTGCAAATTTGTCCTTATTGTGGTGGAGATGCCTATGTTCATTCTGTTGAACATGTGATTATGCGTATTCGTGATTATTTGTATGAAATATTCAAAGATGACACAATTCAAGCAGTCAAGCTTACTGTAAATCCAATAATTTACAGCAATATGTTTTCACTTAATTTGTTTGAAAAAGAACTTGCCACAGTGTGGGCAAATTTGCGTATTTATCTTATCCCAGATCCACTTTGTCATATGGAAAAATTCAGCTGTGAAAGAGTTCGTTCCAGTGTTATTGAACTTCCTGACAACGCAAAATTGTTGTATTAATGTATTATTAAAGTTGCAGTTAAGGCGTGGTTAATCACTTTTGGTTGAAACTATAATTAATATAAATTTAAAATACTTGTGCATACAAGCATAAAACATTAAAAAATAAAGTTAAATATCATTTTAAAATTTATTTTGTAAAATTTTATTATCAAATTGCTTTTGGTTAAGTTATTTTTGCTTACCAAAAGTTTTGTTTTTTATGTGTTTGGAAATCTATTTTGATGCAGATATCAAAATATTCAGAAAAAATTTGGCTGGAGATAAAAATATTTTTTAAGACGCTCAAAATGTTTGACAAAAGACAAGATATATGATAAACTCGATATAGCCGCGTAATAAGGGCTCAAAGTGTGCTTTCGGCACCCCCGATTTGTTTAGCGAGACTGGTGAGAGGAGGTAAGTGTAATGTACGCAATAGTTACAACAGGTGGTAAGCAATACAAAGTTGAAAAAGATTGCATTATCAAAGTTGAAAAATTAGACGCTAATGTTGGCGATAATATCGAACTTGAAGTTTTGATGGTTTCTGACAATGGTGCTGTTAAAGTTGGCAAAGATATTAAAAAAGCAGTTGTAAAAGCTGAAGTTCTTGCTCAAGATAAAGCTAAAAAAATCAACATTTTTAAATACAAAGCTAAGAAAAATATAAGAAAGCGTCAAGGTCATCGTCAACCATTTACAGCTATCAAGATTACAAGTATTGAGGCTTAATTGATGACAAGTGTTAAGGTTGTAAAACAAAATGGTAGTATTGCTGAAGTAACTTGTGATGGTCATACTGGTTACGGCGTAGAAGGCGAGGATATTGTTTGCGCAGCGTTGTCATCCATTGTTCAAACAGCTATGCTTGGAGTGCTTAGCATTGCAGGTGTGAATATGCAGTTTGAAAGACGGGATGAGGATGGATATCTTAGGTTTGTAATTCCAAAGGATATTTCAAAGGAGCAACGCGCAATTTGTGATAATATTTTGGATACTATGTTGCTAGGTGTGGCAGATTTAAATCAGGGTTTTTCAGATTTTATTGAATTGGAGGTACAATAATATGTTTATTAATATACAATTATTCGCTCACAAGAAAGGTGTAGGTAGCTCAAGAAACGGTCGTGATAGTGAGTCTAAAAGATTAGGCGTTAAGCGTGCGGACGGACAATTTGTTAAAGCCGGAAATATTTTGGTAAGACAAAGAGGTACTAAATTCCACCCAGGTATGAATGTAAGCATCGGTAAAGATGATACATTGTTTGCCCTTGTTGATGGTATTGTTAGATTTGAAAGAAAAGGTAAGGATGATAAACAAGTTAGTGTTTATGCAGCAGAGTAATTTTATTGCTTGAACTTACATTAAAAATTAATTAAAGAATGCAAGTGCTTTTCGGCACTTGTTTTTTTAATTCAAATTTTTTGTTTTATTTTTGGGTGAGGTAGCATATACTTTTTTGAGGTGAAATATGAAAATTTTTGTTATAAAAGGTATGCTGAAGGGAATTGTGAAACTTGATACCAAATTGCATTTTGTTTGTGATAGTTTTGAGAAGATAGACAAAATAATATTGATTGAAAAAGATGGGATAAAAGTGGTGCAAAAATGTGACTTTAATCGCAAGATTTTGGGTGCTTATGTGCATAGTATTGTGCTGCTTGACAAAGAGGATTGTGTGCTTGCGACAGGTAGTGTAAATGGCAAAGTTGATATTAATAAGGTTATGATTGCTTATCGCAAAATTGCAATGAAGATTGAAAATAATAAGCAAGTATCCAAGCCAGTTCAAAATAAGCAAAATGTTGAAAAAAATGAAAATAAGTCGTCAAAAATCGACACTATTTTGCAAAATAACAAGGAAATTGTGCTGTCTAATGATAATTCCATAAGTGTGGGAAGTGAAACAGTTGACACAATAGAGAGTGACACTTTCAAAGAAAAATTGGATGTAACAGAAACTGACAGCGAAATTGAAAAAGTTGCAAAAAATATTGAAGAAAATTTTGCTGAAGACTATAGTTCTCAAAATAAGGAAGATATTGTTTTTGACACTCAAAAAGCTGCAAGTGAGGAAGAAATTTTTTTTCAGAAGAATGAAGATTTGACACCGGCAGTTGATTTCATTTTGAAAAGTAACGAGGGTGAAAATTTTGGCAAAGATAATTACTACGCACAAATAAAAAATGACCTTAACAAATTTTTTGATACCTATCCAAAAAATGAAGAGCTTGAAAGTAAAGTGTGGGGCTCAAAATGGGTAAGGATAAAGGCTGATTATGATTATAGTGTTGGTGTTATTTTTGAGGATAGCACGCCTTCGATTATTGCTTATGCTACACCATATGACGATTACCATCAAATTGATATAGATAAATTAAAATTCGGCGAATGGTTGCAACTAGGTGACGGAGAAGAGGACAGACGAGGTTATTTTGTCTACTATCAAAATGCTCAAACAGGCGAAATGATTTTGAATACAGATAATTGATTTTAAAACTATTGTTTAATTTGCCTTTGGCTAGTGAAAATTAGCGATATTAAGTAAAAATACACCCCAAAGTGTTTGTTTTTGGGGTGTATTTGTTTTGCTGAGCTTATAAGTCGTCAGCATCTTGGATAGGAGCCTCTCCTTTGTCAGTTCTGCCTGTGTAACTTCCAGTTGGGTCAAAGCCTTTGTCGTCTCTCCAGGCATTTGTGACTTCCTTGACATTGATATCTTTTTTCATAATATCCTCCTAAGATATCTATTTGCGTTTTTTTGATTTTTATGCAAACAATAGAGGACAATAAATAGCATAAAAATTGATTATTGCATTATTGTTTAAGCAATAGGCAATGAGAGTTTTTTATTATTTACTTAATAAAATTACAAGTAAATTTTTCAAAGTAATTGTTTTGTAAAATATTTATTATTTTATATATTTTGTTGTTATTTAAATATAAATGTGTTACAATAAAAAATATAATGAGAAAGTATTCTTTTTTAGGGCGGAGATATGAATTTTACATTAAAATTGGCACTTAGTGAGATTGTCAAAAACAAATCAAAAGTTTTGATTGCCATAATTGTAACACTTATATTGTTTATGAGTGCGTTCACTTTGTGCAACATTTCCACTGCTTTGCCGAATAATTTTTATAATTATTATGAAGAATACATGCACGACACTATTGGTGTTTACATTAACAATGCAGACCAAAGTTTGTATGAAAATAAGGATAAATATTTTGTGGAGTTTATGCCACAACTGGATGTTGCGTGCAGAAATTATTCATTGATTTTTAATGGAGTTGAGCAACTGCCATATGATGATTATGTGGATAATTATGGCGAAATAATCACAAATTACTACAACAATATAATATTAAATAGTGATTATGACCCAGAGATTTACAAAAGATTTTTTGACACAACAAATGCAGATAATGGCAATGTTTGGAAAAATACTTTTGATGAAGAGGGGATTTGGATTGCAGATTTTGCTGTCTCAAAATTTGCAGGTGAAAAAAAAGAGGGTGGGGCGGAACCTACTCGCTTGAAAGCTGGGGATTTTATCGATTACAAATTGAATGGGGTTGTGATTAAGCTTAAGGTAAACGGAATTTTTGACGGCGAAAGTTTAAGAAACTATATTGTGGAAAAAACTGGTAGCAATATGATAAATGATTATTTGTGCTTTATCACAGAGACTTCTGCAAAACAAATTTTGTTTGAAAGCAAAAGCACTTTCAAAGCATATGGTGTTGTGGGTAAAATTGACAAGCTATATGATGTTTACAACACATTGCATGGGAAATATTCTTTGAGTGAAGGTACTGCATTTTCGCTTATTGCGCAGGTCAAAAATTCACAAATCATATGTATGATTGTGGGCGTTATTATGATAATTTGTGGTATTGTCATTTTGCTTAATTTCATCAATATGATTTTGTCTCAAAACATAAAGCACATAAGTCTTTTGAGAATTCTTGGTATGGATACTTTCAAAATAATGACTGCTTACTATTTGATTTTCCTTTTGCTTATCACTATTGTGTGTGTAGTAAGTTGGATGACTTTGCCACTTTATAACTATTTTGTTTCTTTGTATTGCACTGGGCTTGGATATCCATTTGCGATAGGAATAAATTATTGGGTGGTAGTGGGTGTGTTTGGTATTTGTTACCTTATAACCACTGCGCTTATGCTTGTAAAATGGGCGATTATGGACAAAACTGCCCCTAATAGTAGTATTTTGGAGGAGGATTGATATGCTTATTGCGTGGAAAAACATAATGGCAAGGAAATGGTCATCGACAAAAGTTGCGTTGTCAATTTTGGCGATGGTTATTATTATGTGCATTTTCACTGCTTATTCAATAGCTCTTGGAGAGGAGACGGAAAGAATCACAAAGTCTTATCGCTCTGCTCACAATGTGATTATTGAAACAACCACTCCAATAGATAGAAAAAAAGTGGAACAAGCAAAAAACATTGAGGGGATTGGCAATGTTGCAGAAATTTTGGTGTGCCGAAATACAAAAAATCTTAGAGGAATGTCTTTTGTTATTGGTGGAAAGGAATACAGCTGCAACCACGATTATTATGACGGCAATTTGCAGATAGGCATTGATGAATACGAAAACAAAATGCACACAGGCGATTTTGCTTTTGTAAATGTGGAAGAGGCCATTGTGCAATCTCATCATCAGGAAGAACTGGAATACAGATTTAAAGACAACAATTGTTTGCTTACTGGCACAGATAAAGTTAGTGGCAACGAAATTGTTGTGAGTGAATATTTTTTGCAAGAGTTTGAGCTGGGACAAGATATTTTGAACACAAATATTATTGTCAAATTGGCAGGGAAAGGCTATGTTGTTAAGGTTGTGGGAATATTAAATTCACATTTTTTTGAGCTAACGGATACTTTTGAACAGCATTTTATCGCTTGCAAAGATAGTGAAATTTATAATAGCTATTTTAGTAAAGAATTTGGAAATTCAAAATATTTTACTAAATTGTATTTGAAAGAAGTTAAGTTGAATGACAAATTGTTGGATGATGTGAAAGATTTGCATATTTTTTCTGCAAAAATTAAACTGGGCAGTCAATATGGGCTTTCAATGTCAACTACTGTTAGGATTATTGCAAGCATTTTAAATGGCATTATGGCAACAGTTGGACTGGGAATTATCAGTGCTTTGATTTTGAACATTGTTTACAGCATGCGATTTATGATGAAAAAGAAAAACAATTTTTATGCAATTATGCAAGTGTATGGAATGGATAAAAAAATGATGTTCAACATTATGTTTTGCGAAATGCTTATTCTGTCTTTGCTTGCGTCGATTGTTGCATATGGCATAAGTTACGGACTTGTCTATTTGCTTGACTATCTTTTGTCAAGTATGGTTGGAATAGGTGTTTTCTTTGGTTGGCTTAACTTTCTTGTCACTTTTATCATTGCAGTTGTTTTTACAATGTGTGTGGTTGCAATTGTTTGTTTGATAAACTATTCGTTGTATTACAAGCGATCAACTTCAAGAATGCTCAGAAATACTATGGAAAACTAAAACAAATGATTATAAATTAGATATTTTTTAAAAAAGTTTGCTAAATTAATTGATTTTTTGACAAACTTTATTTAATATATAATATAAGTAAGAATTATTTTTTAACAATTTGGTTAAAAATTAATTGTGCTTGAAAAAGCATATGAAAAGACAAATTTAAATTGGAGAGAATACAAATGAGCTTTATCAACTATGAATTGTACAGAATTTTTTATATGGTTGCCTCAACAGGTAGTATTACCAAAGCGGCTGGAGAACTTTATATTTCACAGCCTGCAGTGAGTCAGTCTATCAAACAATTGGAAACACAAATTGGTGGCAGATTGTTTAAAAGGACAAGCAAGGGTATGGAACTGACTTATGAAGGTAAAATGATTTATGACTATATCAAAGAGGCAAATCAGCTTATTGATAAGGCAGAAAAAAAATTCAGTCAGCTTAAGGAATTGACTTATGGTGAAATTAAAATTGGTGCGTCAGATACTATAACTAAGCACTTTTTGTTGCCATACATCAAAAATTTTATCAACAAATATCCTGACATCAGTGTTAAAGTGACAAACAGAACAACAGGCGAAACAGTCAATTTGCTAAAAAGTGGCAAAGTGGATATTGGATTTGTCAATGTTCCTTTAGAAGATGATTTGCTTGATTTTTCAAATGTTGTGGATACTGAAGATGTTTTTGTTTGCAACAGCGATTGGATTACAAGATATAACGAACCATTGACAGCAGAGGAAATTGCAAATGAACCACTTATTATGCTTGAAAAGTTGAGTAACACAAGACGAGTGATTGATGAGCACTTTGCAAAGTTTGGCGTAACTTTGAATCCTATGTTGGAGCTTGGTAGTTTGGATTTGATGCTTGATATGGCAAGAGTTGGATTGGGGATAACTTGTGCACCAAAGTCTATTGTTGAGCAAGAGATTTCTCAAGGCATTTTGCATAAGGTGCCAATTAATTTTGATATGCCAAAAAGAGCATTTGCGCTTGTTACAATGAAAGGAGTTCCTTTGAACTATTCTGCTTTGCAGTTTGTAAACAGCTTGAAAAACTGAGGGGAAAGATATGGAAAACAACAAAAAAAGAATCACAGATTATTTTGGAGAATATGTGTTTAATGACGATGTTATGCAAGAGTATATGTCAGAGGACACATATAAAGAGTTGCACGAAGTTATGGATTCTGGTAAGCCTTTGGGGTTGGATCTTGCAAATCGTGTGGCAACAAGCATGAAAGAATGGGCAATGAACAATGGTGCAACACACTATACACATTGGTTTCAACCATTGACTGGTGCAACAGCAGAAAAACACGATAGTTTTATTAGCATTGATAAGCATGGCAAAACAATACTTGAGTTTACTGGCAAAAATCTTTCAAAAGGAGAGGCAGATGCGTCAAGTTTTCCAAGTGGTGGAATAAGGGCTGTTTTTGAGGCAAGAGGTTACACAGTTTGGGATTGTTCTTCTCCTGCGTTTATCAAAAAAATTGCAAATGATAGGGCGATACTTTACATACCTACTGCTTTTTGCAGTTATACAGGTGAAGCGCTTGACAAAAAAACTCCATTGCTTAGAAGTATGGAGGCTTTAAATCGTGAAGGCGTAAGACTTATGCATTTGCTTGGCTACAATGATGTAAACAAAGTTGTGGCAAATGTTGGTGGTGAGCAAGAGTATTTTTTGATTGATAAAAAACATTACGAAAAGCGTACTGACTTGAAATTTACTGGCAGAACCTTGTTTGGCAGCAATGCACCAAAAGGACAAGAGCAAAACGACCAATATTACGCAAGTATAAAAACAAGAGTTTCCAATTTTATGGCAGAGCTTAATGACGAGCTTTGGAAATTGGGGATAACTGCAAAAACTCAGCACAATGAGGCTGCACCAGCCCAACACGAGCTTGCACCAATTTTTTGCACTGCTAACATTGCAACAGACCAAAATCAAATTATAATGGATACAATGAAAAAAGTTGCTGAAAAGTTTGATTTAGTTTGCCTTTTGCATGAAAAACCTTTTGCAAATGTAAACGGCAGTGGAAAGCACAACAACTGGTCAATGCTTACTGACACAGGCATTAATCTTTTGAAACCTGGCAAAAAGCCAAGTGAAAACACATTGTTTTTGTTGTCTCTTGTGGCAGTTATTTCCGGAGTGGATGAGTATGCTGATTTGATAAGAGCAAGTGCTGCTAACCCGGGTAATGAACACAGATTGGGTGGACACGAGGCACCTCCTTGCATAATATCTGTTTATATTGGAGAGGATTTGCAAGCTGTTATTGACAATTTTATTGCAGGAAACAGCAGTGATGTTATGCAAAAGCAATTTATCAATACAGGTGTAAATTACCTTGCTGAACTAAGCAAAGATACAAGTGACCGCAATAGAACAAGTCCTTTTGCATTCACTGGAAATAAGTTTGAATTTAGGATGGTTGGTTCTTCTGCAACACTTGCAAACCCTAACACAACAATCAATACGATTGTGGCAGAAATGTTTTCACGAATTGCCGACGAGCTGGAATTGGTTGACGAAAGACTTAGAGATAAAATGGTTGTGGATATTATCAAGCGTTTGTATGCAAGACATAATCGCGTGATTTTTAACGGTAATAACTATTCCACAGATTGGATAAAAGAGGCAAGAAGGCGTGGCTTGCGCAATATCAAAAGCTGTGTGGATGCCTATGAATATTTGATTGAAAGAAGGTCAGTAAACTTGTTTGAAAAACACAAGGTTATGTCTGAAGTTGAGCTTTTGTCTCGCCGTGAAATTTATCTTGATATTTACAACAAGATTATCAATGTTGAGGCACGCACAATGCTTATGATGGTTAAACACGAAATTATTCCTGCCATCATTGACTATAAGGATAAGCTTGCAAACGCCATTATCAAATTGAATAAAATTGACAGTACCTATAGCAATGTAGAGCAAAATTTGCTTAAAAATTTTGTTGAAATTTTGGATAATATTTATGCAGATTTGCTTGAATTGGAAAGGGTGCATTCTCAAGCTTTAAAAGCAAACACAAACAGAAGAAAAGCAATTTTGTTCCGTGATCAAGTTGTGGCACAAATGGAAAAAATCAGAGTTAATGTTGACAATGCCGAAAAATTGTTGCCAAAAGATGCTTTGCCTTTCCCTAACTATGCTGATATGTTGTTTTACGAATAAAATATGAGCAAAATGTTGATATAATACAACAAATATAACTTTATAGATTTTTTAAAATCAATTTAATTAAAAGTTACTTTTTTGATAAAAAGGAGAGATATAAATGAAAAAAATGACTTCATATGAGCTTAGAGATGCTTATTTAGAGTTTTTTAAAAGTAAAAATCATAGTATAATTGACAGCAGTTCATTGATTCCTGAAAATGACCCTACAGTTTTGTTTACCACAGCAGGTATGCACCCACTTGTGCCATATTTGCTTGGACAAAAACATCCTCAAGGTACAAGACTTTGCGATGTTCAAAAGTGCGTTAGAACAGGCGATATTGACGAGGTTGGCGATAGCACTCATTGCACATTTTTTGAAATGCTTGGCAACTGGTCACTTGGAGATTACTTTAAAAAAGAAAGCATTGGTTGGAGCTTTGAATTTTTGACAAAAGTGCTTGAAATCCCTGTGGAGAAAATTGCTGTTACAGTGTTTGAGGGAGATGAGGATGCTCCTCGCGATGAAGTTTCTGCAAACATATGGGCAGAACTTGGCATCAGTCGTGATAGCATTTACTATTTGCCTAAAAAACATAACTGGTGGGGACCAGCTGGACAAACAGGACCTTGTGGTGGCGATACAGAGATTTTTATTGACACAGGTAAGCCAAAATGTTCAGAAAAATGTTCTCCTGCTTGCGATTGTGGCAAATATGTTGAGATTTGGAACAATGTTTTTATGGAGTATAACAAAACTATTGACGGAAAATTTGAGCCATTAAAGCAAAAAAATGTTGATACTGGTATGGGATTGGAAAGAACAATCTGTATGTTGAACGGCGTTACAAGCGTTTATGAAACTGACTTTTTCAGCGATATTATCAAATTGATTGAAAGTTTGTCAGGCAAAAATTATTTGCAGAATGAAAATGTTACAAAAGCAATGCGAGTTATTGCAGATCATATTCGTACAGCAACATTTATTTTGGGCGATGACAAGGGTATTACTCCGTCAAATGTTGACCAAGGCTATGTTTTAAGAAGACTTATCAGAAGAGCAGTTAGATTTGCAAGAGTTATTGAAATGCCACAAGAGGGTATTTTGCAAGTATCAAAAGCTTTTGTAAATAAGTATAAGGAAATTTATCACGAGCTTGGCAGAAATGAAGACAAAATCATTTTGGAGCTTGAAAAAGAAATTGAAAGATTTAGCAAAACAATCGAAAACGGCTTGAGAGAAATTGAAAAAGTAATGAAATTTATGCAAAACAATATTCTTAATGGAAAAACTGCTTTCAGATTGTATGATACTTTTGGGTTCCCTCTTGAAATGACAGTGGAAATTTGTAAAGAAAAAGGCTTTGATGTGGATATTGAAGGATATCACAAAGCTTTCAGTGAACATCAGTTGAAGTCTCAAAAGGGTGCAGAACAAAAGTTTAAGGGTGGATTGGCTGACAATGGTGAGGCAACTACAAACTTACATACTGCAACACATATTATGAATGCTTGCTTGAAAAAAGTGCTAAATGACAGCAATATTCAACAAAAAGGTAGTAATATCACTGCAGAAAGGTTGAGATTTGATTTCAATTTTGATAGACCTTTGACAGATGCTGAAAAACAAGCTGTTGAAGATATGGTTAACAGCGTGATTGACAGAAAAATTGACATTATCTGCGAGGAAATGACTGTTGATGAGGCAAAAGAACAAGGTGCTATTGGTGTGTTTGACTCTAAATATTCAGAAAAAGTAAAAGTTTATACTATTGGAGATGTTTCAAAAGAGATTTGTGGTGGACCACACGCAAAAAATACTGGCGACCTTGGCAAATTTAAAATTGTTAAAGAGCAATCTTCAAGTGCAGGTATTAGGCGTATAAAAGCAACTTTGACAAAATAATTTTGTATTAATAGGGCATAAGTGCAAATTAATTTCATTTATTGTTGAAAAGGTTGAATATTGTTTTATTTAGCTTTTTAAAAGATCTCAAAATTGAATTGATTTGAAATTATTTCTATTAAATGTAATAAAAAATAATATTTAAAAATGCTTAATGTTTTGTATCATTAAGCGTTTTTTTTGCCATATTTTATGCTGTTGTTAAATAAGAATAACTTGTTAAAAATTAAAGGGGTTTATTGTGTGGCAAAACTTATAATTATATAAATTTTGGAATATAAGGCATTTTAATTGACTTTTATGTGGGATAGTGCTATTCTTAATGTATAAATTATAAAAAAATCGAGGTGATATAAATGGCTACAGCAAAACAATTGGAGACCAAACAAACTGAGCTTGACATTAAAAAATGGACTGACAGCGAGAGTGGTACAGATATGTGCGGTACATATGACTATTGTGATAAATGTGATAAAGAAAAAGATTATCCTTGTGCAAGAGCATATTACGCAAAGAACGCACCTGCTAAGACTGCTGCTAAAACAACTAAGACAACTACAACTAAGACAACAACAGCAAAAAAAGCACCTGCTAAAAAATAATAAAAAACAAAAAAAAGAACGGCAATTTACCGTAATTCCCATAGGGAATTTAATAAGACGCAAATAATAAAGATTTAGGCATAGCGTTAGGATATGCCTTTTCTGTACTTTTTTTTGTGGACGAACTAGGTTACTCGTAGCCTAGTGAGATATAGATATGTTTTATATTTCCCGCAAAATTCAATCGGTTGCGTTCTTTCATTTTTCGTGATATAATAATTGTACGATAAACAATAATTTACAAGTGAGGCGAGAAATTATGAACACCGAAATTCGGGTTGCTATTGATAAATTTAAAGAGGTAAAAGATATATTAAAAAAATTTGATAGCAAAGATGAGGCAATAGAGTATCTGGTCAATGAAACAAAATTATCAAAAGAAGAATGTTCTACTGCATACGACATTATTATTAAAATTGAAAATTAAATTTCAATTTATCTTTCTAAAAGGTTTGTAGTAAAAAGCTCTCGAACATATCGTTCGAGAGCTTTTGTCCTTGCTTGAAAGTATAACTCTTAATAATTTAGTTTTTTAATTCCCTATGGGAAGTGCGCATTGATTGCCGTTTTTTTTTGTTTTGTGTTAAAGATAAATTGCTTTTAATTTTTGCCAATTTATCTTTTTTTGCATAATAAATAGGTATTAGACTTATTAAATAATGCTAATAATTTGCAATTTATTTTGCCGTAATGCATAGTATTTTTTTGTTTTAAATATTAATTAGTGTCGATTTTTGATGGATTTTTAGTCAATATGCCGTCAACAATTTCGCCTGTGTTTATGTTGAAAGACAAATTGTGTGGCACATCATTTTCAATATAATTGATTTCGATAATTTCATTAGTTTTGTATTCAGCAGAAACAACTTTCTTTTTGGCACCATCCAAAGTGTCCATATAAACGGCTTTTTGTGTCTCGTTGTATTCTCCAATGTTATCACTCATAAACAATAGGTTGCCAAAAATCTTGTTGATTTTTGCAAGAAGTTTTCTTTGTTCAAATGTTGTTTTGATGTTGCTGTCTCTAAGCAAAAATACATCTGGGTCATTGCAAAAAGCTCTACCATCCAAATGGCGTCTGAAAATTGAATTTGTCACTGCGTTTGGAGTGGAAACAATCTCATTGTTGAAAGTTGTGAAATAGTTGTTCTTTTCCCAAGTTAGTGATTGATCTGCACCAATTCTGCAAAAATCAAACTTGCCAAAAGCAGGGAATAGTGGAACGCCACATCCAAGTATCAATTTTAGTCCACAACATTCGCGAAGGAAATCAACTGCATCACACATAATTTGACCTCTTGTTCTGTTGCCGTAAGGTACTACTGCCACAGAGAATAAAAAATCAAGTTTTACCATATCATATTTCCATTCGTTTAGTACAATATTGAAAACTTTTTTGATATACTCACGAACTTCTGGATTGTAAAAATCAAGTGTGTAGTAACCACCCCAATTCATTCCAGCAAGAATATGATAACCTTTGCTGTCATTAATCAACCAGTCTTTGTGTTCGTGAGCGATTTTTGAAGAGCGTTGTGCATTGAATGGTGCAAGCCAAATACCAGCAAGCATATCTTTGCTGTGAATGTCTTCAGCAACTTGTGCCATACCTTGAGGGAATTTGACTGTATCAACGCTAAGCCAATCGCCAACAGCAGTTTGATATCCATCATCAACTTGGAAAATGTCAAGCTTGATAGGGCTGTTTGCAATGCTTTCAAGGTCACGCTTGATGATATCGTTGCTGATTTTATTGTAATAGTTATACCAACTTGTGTAACCGATTTTTTGTTTTATGCGTGGAGTTGGAATATTTGCTGTTCTGAAATATTTGTCAAAAGCTGCATCGTATTCATCCAAACAATAAAACAAATTCATCACTTCATATGTTTTGCCTGCTTTTAGGGTTAACCCTTCCAAATCTTTTTCAACAATGATTTTGCCATTTACCATATCGGCATAAATAATGGTAAAACCTGTTTTTTCACATAAAGAGCCAAACAAATCCAAAGTGTTGCCATTGCGAATGTAAGCATAAGAAAAGCTGTGAAAAAAACCAACTTTGTTGTTGTACAATGCAAAATTGTAGTCGCCACTACGACTTGCTTTGGTAAAATACTCAATGTTTTTTGAAAGACCACTTAAGCCTTTTTGAATATCATTTTTGCTGTATTCTCTGCTGTAACTCCAACTTTGGTATCCATTTGCAAAAAAGCGAGCATTTTCGCCAAAATCATAGTCAAACTCCAATGTAAACTTTATTTGTTCCATTTTTACGGTGTTGTGCAAAGTGAAAGCAACGCTGTTTTCTGTGTCATTGATATCAATTATGTAATGACCTGTTTTTGGATTGCTACTTGCATAAAGCTTATCCTCACTTAAATAGCTGATTTTAAATTTATAATCTTTTAGCATAGTTTGCTCCTTAAAATGATTTTTTAATTTTTTTGTTTATCTTTTCATTTCTGATATATTATTATTGTTTTTAAAATTGTTTAAAAATATTTAATACATAATTATTTATGTATATTATAATACAACTAAACAAAAATGTCAATATGTGGTATCTTTTTTGTTATTAAAAGTAATTTATACTGACTATAATCGCATAAACTATAAGCGAGGTTAATATGAATAAAAAAGTTATTATCGAAAAAGACAACGAAATTGCCTATGATTACTTAGTTAATAATTTTGCTGGCAGTGGCATTAAATTTAAATTAAAAAAATCTTATTCCTTTATTTTTTTTGATATTGATTTGGGGGATAGTCAACTGGAAAGCTTTTTGAATCACACTGCAAAGGCAATAATTTTGTGGGGTAAATACAATGCTATCACCAGTGCTTTTACAGGGGTGGAACTTGGCTATGCAAATGTTGCGTGTTTGGCAGCATTGCTTTATTTTGATATTGAAGGCGAGCTTGAACAAGTGTTGAAAGTTATAGGTGGAAAAGACACAATTTCTGTTGAAGGCACTTTGAATTTTAAGCTTGACGATTTGCGTGATAGTTGGGAAGAGCTCAAAAGCATTGGCGAGGTGCTTGTTTACAATGAGTCGGAACAAGATATTTATAATGTTACCAATTTTTTGATGTCAAACAGAAGTGGAGATAAAAGCTTGTTTTTAGCACAATACCCTGACATTTTGCTTGCAAATGTTTCTGACGGCGTGATGGTGGAAAACATAAAGTTATACAAAAATGATGATTTCAATTTGATTAATACAATTGTTGCAGAATGTCCGACAGAACTTATAATTGAAAAAAATCAGATAAAAAATCCACTTTATGATTGCTTGTCAAATATAATAAAAATAAGAATGCTTTAGTTTTTGCATTATTCTTGCTATAAAATAATGTAGGCATTTTGCAAAATTAAACAAATACCTTATATCAAATGAATATTTTAATATGCCTTGTTCATATGATTATATAGATAAACTTTGAAGGTGAATATGATTATAAGAAAAGAACATGTTATTGTGGCAAGTGTTTTTGTGATGGCAGTGGTTGCAACAATTCTTTGTGCGTTTTATATTCCTGTCAACAACAGCTTGGCAAAAGGTGTGGTTGTTGTTGATGCAGGTCATGGTGGTATGGATGGTGGTGTGTCATACGGCAATATGATTGAGGCAACCATTAATTTGGAAATGGCAAGAGAATTTAAAAGTATTCTTGAAGACAGAGGTTATAAGGTTGTGCTTACAAGAGAAAGCACAAATTCCTTGGCATCAAAAAAGAAAGATGATATGCAAAAACGCAAAGAAATCATTTTGAAAAGTAAGCCTGATATGGTTGTTAGTTTGCATGTCAATAAGTATCATGACAGCAAACGCAGGGGAGTGCAAGTTTTTTATGATGACACCAAAAAAAATAAAGATGTGGGAGAGCAACTGCAATATTTGATAAACAGCAATGTTAACAAAAAATATGCTGGCAGAGATGATTTGAAAAGCTTAGCTGGAGATTATTTTATTTGCAAATGCACACCATATCCGACGGTAATTGTTGAGTGTGGTTTTATCTCAAACGAAGGAGATAGAAAATTGCTTAATGATAGCAGTTATAAAAAACATTTGCTATCCACAATTGCTGATGGAATTGATAGTATGATGTTGAGCAAAGTATCTGCATAAATTAAATAAAAGCTTGTTATAAAGCAAGTTATTAATTTTGAACTGATAATTATGTTTTCTCAGAAATCAAATGATCGTAATCCGTCGATTGTAGATTTAGTCAAGAATAAAAGCCAATGTGCAGACAAGAGAATTTGTTTTTTTTGTCCTAGGTAGGAACAAGATGAAATAAAAAAATCTGATTCGGTAGCCGAGTCAGATTTTTTGTTAACTTGTGAATACAACTAGATATTCTAGTGGTTCAAAACAAGGCTTTTGCCGTTGCTTGTTTATTTTTCTCTTGCTTTAATCACGCCTGTTTTTAAATCGTCTCTCATTCTTTCTTTGTGGTCAAGAATTTTTTTGCGTATTCTTATTGATTGAGGAGTAATTTCCAAAAGTTCGTTATTTTCAATAAATTCAATTGCCTCTTCAAGAGAGAAAATTCTTGGTCTTTGCAATTTCAATGCGTCGTCACTACCTGATGCACGGGTGTTTGTAAGGTGTTTTTCCTTGCAAATGTTAACCACAAGATCTTCAGATTTAGGGGAGTAGCCAATTACCATACCTGCATAAACAGGCTCTCCCGGATTAATGAAAAGTGTGCCACGCTCTTGTGCTGCGTTCAAGCCGTAACCTGTGGCTTTTCCTGTTTCAAAGGAGACAAGTGAACCATTGCTACGCCTTGGGATATCGCCTTTATAAGGCTCAAAACCTGCAAATAATGTGTTGATAATTCCTTCGCCTTTTGTATCTGTCAAAAAGTCACTGCGATAGCCGATAAGTCCACGTGTTGGAATTGCAAATTCCAGTCTTATTCTTGATGCAACAGGAGTCATATTTATAAGTTCTGCACGCCTGTTGCCAAGTTTTTCCATTACTGTGCCCACATAATCGTTTGGAACATCAATGATAACTTTTTCAATAGGCTCAAACTTTTTGCCGTCAATGATTTTGTTCATTACTTTTGGAGTGCCAACCATAAATTCATAGCCTTCACGACGCATATTTTCAATAAGGATGGAAAGATGAATTTCTCCTCTTCCTGCCACCATAAAGCTGTCTTTGGTGTCTCCGTCGCGAACTCTTAGGGAAACATCACGCAATAATTCCTTGTAAAGTCTGTCGCGCAAGTTTCTTGAAGTTACAAATTTGCCTTCTTTGCCTGCAAATGGGCTGTTGTTTACCAAAAACTCCATTTCCAAGGTTGGTTCAGAAACATTCACAAAAGGCAATGGCTCTGGATTTGAAACATCACAAATTGTGTTGCCTATGTTTATGCCTTCAATTCCTGATACGCAAACGATATCTCCCACAGAAGCAGTGTTTGTGGAAACTCTGTTTAAGTTTTCAATTTCATAAAGATTGCTGATTTTTGAAGTGTAACCAATAAAACTTGGGTTGTTGTCGCAAATTGCCACATTTGTGTTCACTTTGCAAGTGCCTCTGGTAATTCTTCCAATGCCAATTCGTCCAACATAATCGTTGTAGTCAATTGAGGAAATCAAAAGTTGTAGTGGAGCATTTTCATCTCCTTCAGGGCAAGGTATAAAGTCCATAATTGTGTCAAACAAAGGTATCAAATCTTTGCCTGGAACATTTGGATCTAAAGTTGCAGTGCCACTTCTGCCTGAGCAGTAAACAATAGGGTAGTCAAGTGCCTCATCGCCTGCACCAAGGTCAAGCAACAAATCAAGCACTTCTTCCTCAACTTCGCCAAGTCTTGCATCTGGCTTGTCAATTTTGTTTACGCAAATGATAACTTTAAGGTTCATTTCCAAAGCTTTTGACAAAACAAATCTTGTTTGTGGCATTGTACCTTCAAAAGCATCCACAAGCAAAACAACGCCGTCAATCATCTTCAAAACACGCTCAACCTCTCCACCAAAGTCTGCATGCCCTGGGGTGTCGATAATGTTGATTTTTGCATCTTTATATCTTACAGATGTGTTTTTTGCAAGAATTGTTATTCCTCTTTCTTTTTCAATGTCGTTGTTATCCATAACTCGCTCAGGAGCAATCTGATTTTCTCTGAAAGCACCACATTGTTTTAGCATAGCATCAACAAGAGTAGTTTTGCCGTGGTCTACATGGGCGATTATTGCAATGTTTCTTAAATCTTTTCTCTGCATAATAAATTCCTTGAAAAATTTTGTTAAATTTAGTGTTATTTTTGCTGAAACATCCAGCTATATTCTGCTGAAAATTTCAGTTTTTGCTAAAATTTGTTTTAATCCTTATAAGTATACACCATTTTGACAAAAAAGCATAATACTTTTATTATGTTTTTTCAAATTTTTGATATTTTGCAAAATATTTAAAGCATAATGTTAGTTTTAAATGAGTTTTTGTGCTATAATAAATTGTAAACAACAATTTTAATCACTTTTTGTGCTTAAAAGGAGAGGAGTATGTTTGATTTTGCTATAATCGGTGGTGGTGCAAGTGGAATTTATGCAAGCATTTTGCTTGCAAAAAAAGGCTATTCTGTGGCACTTTTTGAGGCAAATGACAGAATTGGAAAAAAATTACTTGCCACAGGAAATGGAAAATGCAACCTAAGCAATGTGGATATAAAAGCAGAATTTTACAATACCAACGCTGTGGACGAAATTGTGAGCAATTTTGATATGCAAGGTGAAATGCTAAAGCTTGGACTTATTACAAAAGTGAAAAGTGGCAGAATTTATCCTTATAGCGAGCAATCAAACAATGTGCTTAATGTGCTGCTTTGCAATCTTCAAAGATACGGCGTTAAAATTTTGACAAATCATAATGTGCAAGAAATCAAGGTGGATGAAAACTATACAATTATAACAAACAATGGGCAAATTAAGTGCAAAAGAGTTTGTCTTGCAACTGGCAGTATTGCATCTTTTGGAATGGATAGCCTTGGTTTGTACAAAAAGTTTGGCTGTGTGATTAAGAAAAATACTCCTTCGCTGGCACCTTTGATTGCAACAAAGCTAGAAAGTATTAAAGGACTTGCAGGGGTAAGACAAGAGGCAAAAGTCAGTCTTTACAAAGGGGATAACCTTATTGCTTTTGAGAGTGGAGAAGTGCAGTTTAGAAAAGATGGAATATCTGGCATTGTCATTATGAATATGTGTGCAAGAATGTGTTGGAATAACATTTCGGATGCAGTTTGTTATCTTGATTTTATGCCCGATTATTCTTATGCACAAGTGGAAGAATTTTTGCAAAACAACATAACAGCACAATTTGGTATTTTAAACAAAAATATTATGCAAAACGCTTCGAAATATGGCGTTAATGGCATAAAAAAATACCCAATAAGTGTAAAGAGAAGTGAGGATTTTAAACTTGCACAGGTTGCAAGTGGTGGGCTTGATATCAGTCAATTTGATTTGAAAACTATGTGTTTGAAAACGGATAAAAATCTTTACGCTATCGGCGAGGCACTTGATGTGGATGGCTTGTGTGGTGGGTACAATTTGCACTGGGCATTTGCCTCTGCGTATAATTTTGCAAAGGAGTTTGATTATGTTGCAAAAGCTTAACAATTTAAGACTGCCGATTGATTTTGAGATGAGTGATTTGCAAAGCATTGTCAAAAAGAAAATTGGGGATTACAAATTTGTAAAAATAGATAAATTGTCATTAGACAGCAGAAAGAAAAATGACATACACTATGTGGCAAGTGTTGTGGTAGACGGAAAACCTAATCATAATTTGATTGATTATAAAAAGCCAAAGATCAGTGTGCAAGAGCTTGTGGATTGCAAAGTAAAAGTAACAAGCCGTCCTGTTATTGTTGGCAGTGGTCCAAGTGGTATGTTTGCAGGATTAGTACTTGCGTATTATGGACTTAAGCCAATTATTTTTGAAGGTGGCGAAAGTGTGGATAAACGCTCGAAAATCGTCACTAAATTCAATTTAGGTGGAGAACTTGACGAGACAACGAATATCCAGTTTGGCGAAGGTGGTGCAGGAACTTTTTCTGACGGAAAGCTTAACACAGGCATTTCAAGCGAGTTCATTTCAGTGGTGCTAAATGAGTTTGTTAGGCATGGTGCAACGCAAGATATTCTGTATTTATCCAAGCCTCACATTGGCACAGACATTTTGAAAAAAGTGGTAAAAAATATTCGTAACACAATAGAAAGTCTTGGTGGAGAATATAAGTTTAACAGCAAGGTGGATGAGTTTGTTATCAACAATGGAAGAGTTGTTGGGGTAAAAGCTTGTGGTGTAACTTATGATTGCGACAATGTAATTTTGGCTTGTGGACATTCTGCAAGAGATACTATTCGCACATTGCATCTGCAAGGTGTTGCTATGAGTGCAAAGGCTTTTGCTATTGGTGCAAGAGTCGAGCATAATCAGCAGCTGATTGATAAAGGTCAGTATGGAGGCGCAAAGGGTTTGCCACCTGCTGATTACAAATTGTCACACAGATTGAACAATGGTAATGGTTGTTTTACTTTTTGTATGTGTCCGGGTGGCTATGTTATGCCGTCTATGAGCGAGAAAAACACGATTGTCACAAATGGTATGAGTGAGTACAAAAGAGATAGTGGCTTTGCAAATTCTGCTGTGTTGGTGGGTATTACTCCAGATGATTATGGCAAAGGCGTTTTTGACGGAATTGTTTTGCAAGAAAGTTTGGAGAAAAAGGCTTTTGAGTTTGGGAAAAACTATGCAGCACCTGCTGTTAGAGTGGAGGATTTTGTTTGTGGAAGAGTGTCAAAAGATTTGGCAAATTACAAAACAACCTATTCGCGTGGATTAATTAATGCCGATTTTCAGCGTATTTTTGACAAAAATATTCTTGATGGTATGCGTGAAGGCATTGTGGCATTTGGTCGCAAAATCAATGGATTTGACAAAAATGGCATTTTGATTGGCGTGGAAAGCAGGTCATCTTCTCCTGTCAGAATTGAGCGTGACGAGAGTGGTATGTCAAACATCAAAGGCTTGTATCCTTGTGGTGAAGGCGCAGGTTATGCGGGTGGCATCACATCAAGTGCAGTGGATGGAATTAAAACGGCGTTGAAGCTTGTGCAAAACAATAAACAAAATTAAAGCCCAAAACAACATTAATATTTGCTATTTGTCAAATTAACATTTTAGTTTTATGGATAAAATGTTATATATAAGTATTTTGCAATAATATAATAATTGAGTGTTACATTTTGATATACTAGTGTTTACAAGCAAAATATATTATTTTTTTAGTAGTATTTGCTTTGATTAATTTTAGTAATATGTTAGAATATGTAAGATTAAAAAGCAAAGTTGGAGAATTGAATTGAAATATAGTCAGCAAGAACTGGAGCAGAGAATTAAAAAATTGCCCGTTTACACAGAAAGGGAAGAAAGGCTAAACATTATTACACATATGATTGGTGCAGTTATAGGTGTGATTGGCTTTGTCATTATGCTGACACTTGCAATAATCAAAACTACAAAAGATATAATGAATTTTATTGACATAATTTCTGCAATCGTCTTTGGTGGCTCTATGATTGCACTTTACACAATGAGTAGCGTATATCACAGCGAAAAAGATATGGGAAAACGCGTTTACAAACAAAAATTTGACCACCTTAGCATAAATATTTTGATTGCCGGCAGTTGCAGTGCTTTTATGATTTCAGGACTAAGAAACAATATCGGATATATATTAATAAGTTGTGTTTGGGCACTTAGTATTTTGAGCATGATACTCAACTGGATAAATGTCAAAAAATTTAGGGCAGTCACAATGGTAATCTACATTTTGACAGGCTGGTCACCAATATTTGTGGTAAATTACATAATTTCAATTTGTGGGATTGGTTGTTTTGCAGTTGTGCTTAGTGGTGGTTTGTGCTATACTTTCGGACTTATTTTTTATGCAATCAAAAAAGAATTTATGCATTCGATATGGCATATGTTTGTACTTGCAGGCAGCATTTTGCACATAATTGGTGCCTGCGTGTATGTGTTTGCTTAATTGCCACAAACTGGCTAAAATTTAAATAAATTTGAAATTTTTATATTAAATTATAGACAAAAATAAATTTTTATGCTATATTAATATAAACATAAATGACATTTAAAAGGAGAAAAAACAATGGCATATGTAATTAATGATTCTTGCATTTCTTGTGGTGCTTGTGCAGATCAATGTCCTGTAAGTGCTATCAGTGAGGGAGATACTCAATATAACATTGATGAAGATACTTGCATTTCTTGTGGTGCTTGTGCAGATCAATGCCCAGTAAATGCAATTGCAGAGGACTAATTTGTTTTTCAGCATTAGGGCGTGCAGTTTTGCCGTCCTAATTGCAAATTAAGTCAATTTATATTTTTAGCAAAAAGTTTTTTACAAGGTTGAAATTAAAAAAAATGGCAATAAAGTGTTATAAAGATTTAGTATTGCCATATTTGAGAAATACAATTTATATTTTCAACTTTTGATCATTAAAAATAAATAATACTTAATTTATGTTTGATAATGTTTGATTAATCTTTAAATCATACATTATTAATATTTTTTTGTAAGTTGGTCAGCACAAAAAAGTTATTATGCTGACTTATATCATATTGTGATTAGTTTACATATAATACACTAACGCAGTAAGAAATATGGAGGAATTATGCAAAATACAACTATTTTTACAAAAGAAGGTTATGATGCTTGCTATGCGGAATATCGTGAGCTTGTGGATGTGAAAAGAAGAGAAGCATCAGAAAAAATCAAGGTTGCTAGAGAGTATGGCGATTTGAGCGAAAATGCAGAGTATGACGCTGCCAAAGAAGAACAAGCAATGATTGAGGCAAGAATTAAGGAGTTGGAGGCTAAACTTTCCAACTACGAAATTATTGACGAGTCAAAAATTAGAAATGACATTGTCAGCATTGGCTCTTTCGTAAAAGTATTGGATAAAGAATTTGACGAGGAAGAAGTTTATCAAATTGTCGGCAGTACAGAGGCTGACATCAATTTGAATCGTATAAGCAACAATTCGCCAATGGCAACTGCTTTGCTTGGCAAAAAGAAGGGCGATACAGTGCGTGTTGCAACACCACAAGCTACTTTTGAAGTTACAATTCTTGAAATCAGCAAGGACAAAATCAACTAAGCACGAGGAGTGAATATGGACGCAAATAACCAAGTGGAATTGGATTTAAATGATATAATCAAGGCAAGACACGAAAAGTTGGCACGCCTTGTAGAAATGGATAAAAATCCTTATGAAATTGTTAAGTTTGATAAGGATACCGATGCTATGCAAATTAAAAATAATTTTGAAAGCTATGACGGCAAGGAAGTTACTCTTGCAGGTCGTATGATAAGCCGCAGAATTATGGGAAAGGCAAGCTTTGCCAATCTTTTGGACGGAACAGGTAGCATTCAGCTTTATGTCAGCAAAAATGACATTGGCGAGGAGGATTATGCTGAGTTTAAAAAATTTGACATTGGTGATATCATTGGCGTAACAGGCAAGGTGTTCACAACCAAAACAGGCGAAATCAGTGTTCATTCAACAGCTGTTAGCTTGCTTTCAAAATCACTTTTGCCATTGCCTGAAAAATATCATGGCTTGACAAATACTGATATGCGTTATCGTCAAAGATATGTTGATTTGATTGCAAATCCTGAAGTTAAAAAAACATTTATCACAAGGTCAAAAATTATTAGCAGCATAAGGACTTTTCTTGATGCAAGAGGATTTCTTGAGGTGGAAACACCAATTTTGAATACTATTCCTGGTGGTGCAAGTGCAAGACCATTTATCACTCATCACAACACTTTGGATATAGATATGTATATGCGTATTGCTCCAGAGCTGTATTTAAAAAGACTTATTGTCGGTGGCTTTGAAAGAGTTTATGAAATCGGCAGACTTTTCAGAAATGAGGGAATGGATACAAAACATAATCCAGAATTTACAACTGTTGAATTGTATCAAGCATACACAGATTACAATGGAATGATGGATTTAACGGAAGATTTGTTCAATTTTATTGCAGACACTGTTATCGGTAGCAAAACAATAAGCTATCAAGGCACACAAATCAATATTGGGGATAAGTGGAAACGCATTTCTATGCTTGAGTTGGTTCGTGAGGAAACAGGCATTGATTTTGAAAATATGCCACTTGAGGAGTGCATTGCAAAGGCAAACGCTATTGGTGTGGAATTTGCTGACAATGTAACATGGGGCAAAGCACTTTATGAAGTGTTTGACCAAAAGATTGAGGAAAAATTGATTCAACCAACTTTTGTTACAGATTATCCTGTTGAGGTGTCTCCACTTGCAAAACGCAAAAAGAGCGACCCAAGACTTACTGAAAGATTTGAGTTTTTCATTTATTCAAGAGAAATGGGGAATGCTTTTTCTGAGCTTAATGACCCAATTGACCAAAAAGGTAGATTTATGGCACAAGTTAAGGAAAGAGAGGCAGGCGACGACGAGGCTCAAATGATGGATGAGGACTTTGTTACAGCACTTGAATATGGTATGCCACCAACAGGTGGATTGGGAATTGGTATCGACAGATTGGTTATGTTGTTTACTGATGAGGCAAGCATAAGAGATGTTTTGTTGTTCCCAACAATGAAACCTATCGGCTAATATAAATATAAAAACACTCTTGATTTTGTTAATAGTGTTTTTTAATGCTTTTAGTAAAGAAAATCAAACTTTATTTTTTTCTGCAAAAACTTAAAAAATATTATAAAAATTATACTGACAATTTTAATCAAAAAAATGCTAATGTAATGTTCAAGGTTAGCATTTTTTATATGTGGTTAATTTTTTATTTTCGTTTAATTATATATGTATTAAGTTATATTTATGTATTAATTTTATGAATTAAATTTATAAATGCACTAAAAATAGTGAGATATTTGCCTAATTTGTGATTAAGAGCGAGGAAGAATTATTCTTGAATAATTCCGTCTACTATTGTGACAATTTTATCCATTTTGTTTGCAACATTTATGTCGTGGGTAACTACAATTATTGTTTTGCCTTGCTTTTGCAAATCTTTAAGCAGTTCAATGATTTCGCTTGCAGTTTTGCTGTCCAGTGCAGATGTTGGCTCGTCTGCAAGCACCACATCAGGAGCATTGACAATGGCTCTTGCAATGGCAACCCTTTGTTTTTGTCCACCAGAAAGGTCGCGGACTTTTTTGTTTTTCAGTTCTGTTATTTTCAAGCGATAGAGTATGGTGTTGATTCTGTCTTTTTGTTCCTTTGATTTATATTTTTTGCTAAACAGCAATGGCACTTGTATGTTATTGAAAACCTTGTCACTTTCAATCAAACCATAAGATTGCAAAATAAACCCGAAAACACTATTTCTTATTTCAGCAAGTTGAGTTGCGTTTTTTGAGGTGATATTTTCTCCATTCAAAAAATATTCTCCGTCAGTAAAGTTATCCAAACAACCTATGATATTAAGCAAGGTGGATTTACCACTGCCGGAAACACCCATAATGGCAATGCTATCGCCTTTGTTTATTGTAAGATTAACTCCTTGCAGAGCGTGTACCTCATTTTGCTTGCCTTCATTGTATTTTTTATGAATGTTTTTCAAATTTATAATTTCCATAATCCCTCTTTACAATTTTTTATTTTTGCATTTAGTGTCGATTTTTGAATGATTTTTTGTTTTATTGTTTCAATTTTTATATCTTTAAATTTTGCTTGTGCATTATTATTCAACATTGTTTCTTGCAAGTGCTTTTAATGGTTCAAAACGAGCGAATTTGATAAAACCAAATGACACACTTACAATATAAACAGCCGTTGAAATGCCAAGTCCAATAAAATAGGCTAGCCAACTTATTGTATCATTTGTTGCTATTATCATTATACTTGTGAAGATTGCTGACAAAATGACTGTTACGGCATAAATAAGAATTAATTTTATAAGTTCAATGGCAACAATGTCACTGCGCTTTGCACCATAAATTGTCATTATGCCACTGCGTTTTGCTGTTTTGTCAACAGAAAAATAATAGTTTGTAGCAATTGCTATTGCAAGTAAAATCAATAGGCAACTTGACCAGTAAAGCACACTATCATCTGAATAGGAATATTTTTGACTTTCATTCAATTCCCTTATTGTTCTTGCTTTTGCACCTAAGCTTTTGTAATGCTCAGCCGATTTGTCAGACAGCATAAGTCCATTGCGAACTATGGCATAAGGTGGAATTTTATCAAAAATCAAGAATGTATCTGGATCACTACTATCTATTTTTGCATCATAAAATGAAAATCTATATCTCCCTTTTTCATTAAATCCGATAATTTTCAATTTTTGTTTATATTCAAAAACTCCTTTATAGCAGCTGACATTCACAAAGTCTCCAATTTTATATTTACCTTTCAAATTGATTGGAGCATATGCCACTTTGCAATCAGCAGGCTGTTGTTCTAAAAAATTGTAGCCTAGAGATGAAAGCTGTTTTGCCATTTTTTCACTTACAACTTCCAATGAGTATTGATTAAAATAATCGCCGATAGGTTCTAGATAATAACCAACATAAGCAGTTCCCACAAAGTTTTCCATATCAAAAGTTTTGCATAAATCTTTGTAGTACTCGCTAGGGAAGTCGATAACACAATAATCTGCAATTTCTTCTGAATAAAACTCCAAATTATCAGTGTTTTCATTACCTATTTTATAATTAATACCTATTGGCAAAAGCAACAAAGAGCATAATAGGCAAAGAAACATTGCAAATGCCAATATTGCAGTGGAAGATATATTGCTTTTTAAAATCTTCAGCTTGTTCATATCCACCTCTTAAATTTTGTATTTGCTGTTTGCAGGCATTGCAAGAGCCCGTTTTGTGACGGCAACTATTGTGATAATCAATATTCCAGATAATGGTCCACCAATCAACAACAAATAATGCAACCATTCAAAACCAGCAATAACAATTGTTTCTTGCATGGCAATGCTTAAAATAAAATCTACAAACAGCCCAATTGAAATTGCAAAAAGAGCTATCAGCAAAGTTTCAATTATCATTGTAAAAGCAAGCATTGCAGGGCTGCAACCTAATGTTTTGTAGGTTGAATATTTTTTGCTGTTGCACTTTAGCCAGTACCACATAACTGTTGTGGAGGCAACCATACCAATAAGCAACATTGCCAAAACCACAATAAAACTTTGGGTTAAGCCTGCCATATCTGTATTGTCTCTTTTGCAACCAAATTTTCTCATTTGGCTGTGCACAACACTCATTTCTTCGTGAGATATTCCGTCTACATAAATACTTGGACGGGTTTCGTAAGTTTTGCCGGAAAAAGGGTCGGGTGGTGGTGAAAAAGAATACCAATTGTCAATTTTTGCATCATACGGAAGATATATGCCATTTCCGTCCACATAAATTTTTTGAACAACAAAGTCAGTGTTATAAATATTGATTGTTGAACCTTCTGAAATGCCATATTTTCGTGCAATGGAATCACCAATGTTGCAAACATTGCCTTTGTTTTCCAAGTCATTTGGTTGAGCCACAACTCTAAACTTAACTAAAAGATAATCAAATTTTGTTGGCGAACCATCAATTTTAAGATTGCAATCATATTGCATAATAGTCATTGAACACCACATGTTTCCATTGTGATCAATTTCCTGTTCCTGTTGTTTGATATAATCAATGATAGCCATTCTGTTTTCTTTAAATTTTGAGGCTTTCATTTCAAACAAACTTGAGGCATCGTTTGAATATTTCACAAGTATTTCATTTGTGGCATAACGGGAAGGAAGGCAACAACATACAGTTGTAGCAAGAAAAATTAGGATAAGCAAAATAAAAGCTATCGGTTTGTTAACAATCGATTGCTTTAAACTATTAAATAAAAAAGTTAGCTTATTTTTCATTTTCTCCCTATCCTTAATTTAATTATACCATATAATCCACAAAAATCAATAGCAAAGCAAAATTTGTGCGTGCAATAGTAGAAAAATAAGTTTAGTACCGATTTTTGAATGTTTTTTTGAGATTGTCACTCTGTGTTATTATTTGAGATAGCTTTTAGTGGCTTGAATTTTGCAAATTTGACAAAGCCTATTGAAATGCAGGCTAGATAGATTGCAAGCAGTGCAGCTGCACATGGAAAATAGCTTGCCCAATCTACCATAACATTAGTAGGATCTTGGTGTGTTACAATCAGTATGGCTGTGCTGAATGTGCTAATTACAAAAGCTGTGATAAACAAAATGAGCATTTTTATCAGTTCAATAAAGATTATGTCACTGCGTTTTGCACCATAAATATACATTACACCACTGCGTTTAATCATTTTGTCTGCTGCAAAAAAATAGTTTGCAGTAATAATAACTATTATTAATATCAATATGCTTATAAGCCAAGACAACCAAGTGTTGTTTGAAAGAGTTGTTCTTTTGAGCATTTGATTTAAATCGTCAAATGTTATTGCATATGCACCTAAGTTGTTATAATATTCTGGAGTTTTGTCATTTATCATAATCCCTTCCTTTATATTTGCGTAAGGTGGGATATTATCATATATCACAAAATCATTTGCATAAGTGCCAAGTAAAGCAGATGAAAACCAACCAAAATTATAATAGTTTTTTCCTGTATATCCTATAATTTTTATTTTTTGTTTATATTGATAAGGCCCTTCATAAACACTAATTTCATATGGTTCTTCTCTAACTTTATAGATATCTTTTAATGCTATTGGGGCATAAGCCTCTCGGTAACCTTCGGGCATATTTTTTGTGAAATTATATCCTAATGAAGGCAGGTTCTTTACAACTGTTTCGTTTACAAATGCCAAAGTATAACTATGTACTATTTTGTCAATTTCATATTCAACATTTCCATATAATGCAGTGGTTGCACAATTTTCCATGTCCAATGTTTCTTCTAATTTACAATATATGTTATTTAAATTTGATTTTGGATGCTCAAAGTCAATATAACAACAATCAGCAAGCTCCTCACTATAAAATGCAATGTCTTTGCCATCTTTTCTTTCAACTAATGTGTAACAAGCTAAAGGAAAACATATTAAGGCAAAAGTTAAACAAATTAATATAACCAAAGATAATAATAGGGTGGAGTTAATGCTGTTTTTCAAAATTTTCAATTTGTTCATATTTTCCCCCTATTGATTGTATTTTGAGTTTGCTGGCATAGCCTTTGCTTGCTTTATGATTGCATAAAATGTCACAAGTAATATACTCACAAAAGTGCTTGCAAAAATCAACAAATAGTGCAACCACTCAAAGCCAATTATGTCAAATTCCAAATTGATTGTTAGTATGTAACAAAAAACAAGTCCAAAACAAATTGCAATTGTGGCAAAAACAAAAATTTCAATAAACATTGTGAGAGCAAGCATTTTCGGGGTACACCCAAGTGTTTTATATGTTGAGTATTTTTTATTGTTGCATTTTAACCAATAACCTAGAATAGATAAAGAGGAAAGCATACAAATTAGCATTACAAAAAATATCAGCATAAATTCCATAAGGTAATTATCACTAAAATAAAATTCTATCTTGCACTTTTGTTTTTTCAAGAAACTTTTAAACTTGGACTCACTACTGCGATTTAGTCCTGTTATTCTTCCACTAAAAGTCAATTCCTTTTGAGGTTTTTCAAACTCATAAGTTGTTTGAGGAGTGCAGGAGTACCACTCATTTATTGGCAAAGAATATGGCACATTAATTTCAGTCATGTCATGAGAAGATTCTGTGCAAATATTTTTAACAACCAGTTGATTGCCGTAAATGTTTATTGTATCCCCCTCAACAATGCCAAACTTTTGTGCAAAACGAAAATTTACAACTGCAATTTTTTCTTTGTCAACAATGCTTTGATTGGACATATATTTGTTGCCAGTCAAAATGAATGCAACATGAATTTCCTTTATTTTTTGCGAATTATTATTGATTTTTATTTCACAATCAAAATGTCGGATGTTCATGTTGCAGTACAAATTTGAGTTTTGTGCCGTAAGTATGTCTTTGTTTTGTTGAATATAGTCTCCAATTTCAGTATGATTTTGTTTGAAATTTTCTACAGACATATTAAAGTTTAAATTCATAGGTGTTTGGTAGTTTTTTTTTGCTTTTTCAACTGCTGTAAGTGAAGGAATGCAACAAGAGGCAGTCATTGCAAAAAAAATGAAAATAAGCAACACAAAAGCAAACGGCTTGTTTATAACCGATTGTTTTATACTATTAAGAATAAAAAGCATTTTGTTTTTCATAATCATACCTAATAAAAAATAAAGAAAGCATATTTAAATTTTTAAATATTATGTAAATTCGTAATATAAGTTATGTCCAGTACCTTTATAAGAAAAATAAACATTTACATGAACTTTGTAAATATCGTGTTCTCCTGAATTAATTGTGTATCCCTTTGAAGATTTATCATAGCAATTATCAGTTTTCTTAGTAATTTCACCTTTTGAACTTGACCAAAAAGTAATTGTAGCATTGAACAATCCAATTGGCAAAGCTTTTTTGATTCCTAAAGGTGGTGTTTGTGAAAAAGACTTAAATTCAATTATAACATCATCACCAAATATGCTATCTCTTGGATCAACATTTACTTCGATATTGCAAACTGTTGAACCAGGAAGTGTATCAAATTGATTTTGTGATTTAATTCTTCCATTCCATGGACTTTCTTTATATGGATCCGTATCTTTTCCTGAGCCACTTCCTCCTATACCATCTATTATACCATAAGTTTCTGTTAAAGACAAGGGGGTAATGGATGAGTCTGAGATGTCACTGACAGCTGACAATGACAAATTTGTGTCTTTGCTTGTTTTGCTGACTTGATTTGCAACAAAAACAATGCTAAAGCATGTTGCTAGTATCAAAAAAATTGACACTAAAGTTTTACTTAATTTTTTTTCTTTAATCATGAAACAATTTCCTCCGTTGTTTATTTTTTAAATATGCTTTCTTGTTAACGATATTCATTTTGCAAAATAAAAATTTAAATTTTTATTTTTCCCTTCACTTTATATACGAATGAAATGGCAATTTTTATTCAAAAAAAACAAGAATTTTTGAAAATTCTCAAAAATTCTTGTTTTTTGATATGTTTTAGCCCACTTTGGGCTGATAAATTATTGATGTTGTCTTTCTGCTATCAAAGATATATTAAAACTTTTTTCTTTATGACATTGACAATAATTTTGCCTAAACGGAAATATATAAGCTTATGCATGATTATTTTGTAACCATAAAAAAAGTATCCACCGATTGCTCGGTGGATATTGAAGTTTAGTTTTGTTTTGCAATTGAACCTTTTCGCCAAAGTAGGGCAGTGGGAACAATTTGCAATGCACCAATTATCTCTTGCTGAATTGAGGTGCTTTTCTTGCTTTCTTAAGACCGTATTTCTTACGCTCTTTAGCTCTTGGATCTCTTGTTAAGAAACCAGCTGCTTTAAGTGCAGATTTGTATTCCTCAGCGTTTGCAACAACCATAGCTCTTGCGATACCATGACGGATAGCACCTGCTTGACCAGTAAAGCCACCACCTTTAACATTTACGATAATGTCAAAAAGCTCTTTTGCACCAGTAAGCTCAAGTGGTTGACGAACGATAAGTTTCAAAGTTTCTAAGTCGAAATACTCATCAATAGAACGCTTGTTGATAGTGATGCTGCCATTGCCACCAGGGATAAGACGAACTCTTGCGATTGCTTTCTTTCTTCTGCCAGTGCCCCAATATTGCACTTTCTTTTTAGCCTTTGCCATAATTTGTATTCCTCCTTATTAGAATTTTAATTCAACTGGCATTTGAGCTTGATGATTGTGCTCTGCGCCTTTGAATACTTTAAGTTTTTTAATCATATCGCGACCCAAAGAATTTTTTGGAAGCATGCCCTTAACAGCAGTTGTCAAGGCTTTGTCTGAATCTTCAGCCATACGCTTTTTGAATTGAATTTCTTTAAGACCACCGATATAACCAGTGTGATAACGATAATATTTTTGCTCTAATTTTTTGCCTGTAAGAACGATTTTGTCAGTGTTGATAGCAATAACATAGTCGCCACAATCAACATTTGGAGTGTAGCAAGGCTTGTTTTTGCCTCTAAGTACACTTGCAATTTGGCTTGCCACTCTACCAAGTACAAGACCATCGCAGTCAACAACATACCATTTTCTTTCGATTTCTTCAGGCTTTGCCATATATGTTTTCATGGTAAAAAACCTCCGATAAATTTTTAAATTGTGAAATGTTAATTCTCGGGGGGCTAATCCGTAAAACTATACAATTTCATACGCTTTATTATTTTATATTATAAACAATATTATGTCAAGTAAAAAAGTGGTAATTTTTCATTTTTTGCAAATTTTTTGTCTTTTTTGATTATTTGCTATTTTTAAGAAGTAAATTTTCTATAATATTTGCAAAATGGCATTTTTTTACTCAAAATCAATCGTTCAAAATTGCATTAATAAAACACTTCTTCCAAAACAAGTGGTTCGGGTGGAGCAGTGTGTCCACCGTAACTTCTATCGCCTGTCTCAAACATTTTGTCAATGTTTTCAATTGGAAGTTTGCCTCTTGCAATATCAAGCACCAACCCAACAATAATTCTTACCATATTGTACAAAAAGCCGTTTGCAGTAATTTTGATTTCGTAGCAGTTTGCCTCAAGTTCTGTTAATTTAATATTGTAAATTTCTCGCTCATAATTTGTGATTGCAGAGCCACTTGCCATAAATGCTTTAAAGTTGTGCACACCACAAAGCTTGTCAAGTGCTTTTTTCAAAAGATTGATATCTATTTTAAAAGGGTAGTGATAGTATTTTTTGTAAAGTGGTAAGTTGACTTGTGTCAAGCAAATTTTATAACTATATGTTTTTGACTTCGCGCTGTATCTTGCGTGAAAGTCATCCTCTGCGATTTCACAATCTATAACGGAAATATCACAAGGCAACAAAGTTTGCAGTGCAAAAGGAATTTTGTTGGCAGGGATATCTGTGTCACTTTCGAAATGAAAAATCTGACCTTTTGCAGAAACACCTGTATCTGTTCTGCCACTTGCAACAATTTTTGTTTGTTCGCCAAAAAGTGTTGAAAGTGCTTTTTCCACCTCAGCTTGCACAGTGTTTGCGTTTGCTTGAATTTGAAAACCTGCATAATTTTCGCCGTCATATTGCAGTTTGCATTTATATTTTTTCATCAGCCTATCCAACTTTTTAAAAGATTAACAATATAATAATCTGTACCAAAAAATATGCTTTCAGCAGGGGATTTTGTAAGATAGCAGTCAAGCATAATCAAAACGATAAGCACGCTTATCACAAAAAACGCAACCAAGTCTCTGTATGTGAAAGTCAGTTTTTTCATTTTTGTTCTGTTTTTGGTGGCATTGTAACACCTTGCATCCAGTGCGTCAGCAAGCTCGTCTGCACGCCTAAAACTGCTTACAAACAACGGGATTAAAATTGGTATCATTGATTTTACTCGCTCATGCACCTTGCCTGTGTCAAAGGCTGCGCCTCTTGCTTTTTGAGCAGCAATGATTTTGTCAGTTTCTTCCATTAGGGTAGGGATAAATCTTAGTGCAATGCTCATTGTGATTGCAATGTCGTGCACAGGCACCTTAATGTATTTTAAAGGCTTAAGCAAACTTTCAATCGCATCAGTAAGTTCCATTGGTGTGGTGGTAAGAGCAAGCATACTTGTGCCTATGATAAGCAAGGATAAACGCAGTGCCAATTTGATTGTAAAATCAATCCCCCTATCAGTTATTGTGAACACCCACCAATGTGCAAGCACGCGTCCTTCATTATACAAAAACAAGTTGATAAGTCCTGTGAAAATCAAAAGGAAAAGCACAAGTTTTAGGCTTTTAAGTACGATTTTCAAAGGGATTTTTGCAATAATTGTGACAGCTGACAAAAATATGATAACATAAAAAAATGCTGTATATGACTTTGCAAAAAATATGAAAATCATAAATAATAAGCTGAAAATCAACTTTGCTCTTGGGTCAAGTTTGTGTATTGGGGAGTTTGTTGGGTAGTATTGTCCAAATGCCATATCTCTCATAATGCACCCCCAATATTTTTGTATTTTGCTATTGCTAAAACTAAGTCTTTTGGTGTGATAATATCTCCCTCAAGTTGTATTCCGTTGCTTTTTAAGCAGTTGTTGAGTTTGACGCTCAAAGGTATGTCAAGTCCCATTTGCAAAAGCTCCTCTGAGTGGGTAAAAAGCTCATTGATTGGCAAATCAAACGCAATTTTGCTTTTATTGAAAACAATCAATCTTGTGCAATATTGAGTAATCTCGTTAATATCGTGAGAGATTACAATTATTGTTGGAGTAACTTTTTCTTTCAAATTTTTGATTAGTGTCAAAATTTGTCTTTTGCCTATTGGGTCAAGTCCTGCTGTTGGCTCGTCCAAAATCAAAACCTTTGGTGACATTGCAAGCACGCCTGCAATTGCCACTCTGCGTTTTTGTCCACCAGATAAGTCAAATGGGGAGCGATCTTTATATTTGTCGTAATCCAATCCCACAGCTTGCATTGCCATGCGAACTCTGTTTTTGATTTCTTCAGCAGAAAGTTTTAAGTTTTTTGGGCCAAAGGCAATGTCCTTTTCCACAGTATCTGCAAAAAGTTGGTATTCAGGGTATTGAAAAACCATTCCAACTTCTTGTCTTAATCTGCGAAGGTCAGGCTTAGGCTTTTTTTTGGTAAGGTCGATATCAAAAATTCTAACTTCGCCTTCTTGTGGCTTAATAAGCCCATTTAAATGTTGAATAAATGTGCTTTTGCCACTGCCTGTGTGACCGATTATTCCCAAAAAATCTCCTTCGTTTATTGTAACGCTGACATCGCTTAAGGCAACTTTTTCATAAGGAGTTTTTTTGCTGTAAGTGTGAGTAAGATTTTTTACTTCAATGTTTTGCATAACTCCTCCTCAAGTGCTTTTTCTGTCAAAATATCGCCTTCCAAAGGCAAGCCAATTTCTCTAAGACTGTTTGCAATTGCAAGTGGCAAAGGCAAGTCAAGCCCTGCACTTTCAATGAGGTCAGTGCGTCGGAAAATGTTTTGTGGGGTGTCAATGGCAACAATTCTTGCATCATTCATAATGGCAACTCTGTCTGCATCAACAGCCTCGTCCATATAGTGTGTAATCCAAATTATTGTGATATTTTCCTCTTTATTCAGCTGTTTTGCCACCTCAAGAACTTCTTTTCTGCCTTGAGGGTCAAGCATTGCTGTGCTTTCGTCAAACACAATAATGCGTGGCTTGATTGCAAGAATACCTGCAATGGCAATCCTTTGTTTTTGCCCACCAGACATTTTGAAAGGAGTTGCTTTTTTGTGTTCACTCATGCCAACTTTTTCAAGTGCCCAGTCCACGCGTTTGATGATTTCTTCGCGTGGTATGCCCAAATTTTCGGGTCCAAAAGCAATGTCGTCCTCAACAATGCTTGCAATCATTTGATTGTCAGGATTTTGAAAAACCATGCCGATATTGCTGCGTATTTCAAAGATTTTTGAGCTGTCTTTTGTGTTTACTCCAAAAATTTCAACATCGCCCAGTCTTGGTATTAACAAGCCGTTTAGTATTTTTGCAAGGGTAGATTTGCCACTGCCGTTGTGTCCCAGCAAGGCAATAAATTCGCCATCTTCCACATCAAGGCTGACATTGTTTAGTGCACGGACTATTCCACCTGTTTGTGTTTTATATTCCAAAGTTGCGCCATTGATATGAATAGCTTTCATTTTTGCCTCCTTGCGTTTTATTTAAATCAATATAACATATATTTTAATAAAAGTAAAGTTATTTGTGTGTTTGTGTGCACAAATAATCGTTATTGACATAAAAGTGCAAGTATGATAAAATATATACAATAATTATTGGAATTTTCGGAGGAAAATATGAGTTTGAAACTTGATGAACAATTGATTAAGCCTGTGCCTAATGAAAGACAACTGGCTATTTTGAATATGGGGTATTACAATTTTATCCACTTTGGTATAAACACTTTTACCCACAAGGAATGGGGTAGTGGGCACGAGCCTTTGTCAAATTTTAAACTAAAAAGTTTGGATACGGATAAATGGGTGCAAGATTTGATTGCAACAGGCAGTAAAGGTGTAATTTTGACTGCAAAACATCACGATGGTTTTTGCTTGTTTCCAAGTAAATATACAGAGTATTGCATTAAAAACACTCCTTTTATGGACGGCAAGGGGGATGTTGTCGGAAGTCTTGCTGCATCTTGCAAAAAATACAATTTTAAGTTTGGTTTTTATTTGTCACCATGGGATAGGCACGAGGAGACTTATGGCACAGAGGCATATAACGATTATTTTTGCAATCAACTTGAGGAGTTGTGCACAAATTATGGCGAAATCTTTTGCGTTTGGTTTGACGGAGCTTGTGGCGAAGGGGCAAACGGCAAAAAGCAAAGGTATGATTGGGATAGATATTACGATGTGATACACAAATATCAACCAAATTGCATAATTTCAAATTGTGCTTATGATGTAAGGTGGATTGGCAACGAGCACGGCAAATGTCGTGAGGCAGAGTGGTCTGTTGTGCCAAAAAGATTGCAATGTTTTGACGAAGTTATGCGTGCCTCTCAACAAACAGAAGGTATGTTTGCAATGGCAAAAATTGATAACACGGACGATAACCTTGGCGAAAGAAATACAATCATTGAAGGGGAGGAAATGGTGTTTTGGCCATCCGAAATGGATATTTCTGCAACAAGATGGGGTTGGTTCAATTCAATTGCAATGAGATTATTCCACACTAGAAAAGTGGATGATTTTGTTGGTTGCTATTTGCGTTCTGTTGGCAACAATGCAACATTGCTTGTGAATGTTGGACCAAACACAAAAGGAGAATTGCCACAAAAATATATCAAAAGAATGGTTGCTGCTAAAGAGAAATTGCAACAAATGTTTAAGGATAAAATTGAGGCAAAAATTGAAAAAGTCAGTGACTTTGAGTATCAAGTGATATTTCCAAAAACAACAATTTCAAAAGCAATTTTGAGTGAAGATTTGTCACATAGTCAAAGGGTTGAAAGCTTTTTGCTTGAAGCAAATGGAAAAGAAATTTATAAATCAAGAACAATAGGTTTTAAAAAGATTTGCATTTTTGACGAGATTGAAACTGACAAAATTACTTTAAAAATTACTGACAGCAGATGTGAACCATACATAAAAGATATTAAATTGTACAAATAATTTATAGGAGTTTATAACTTTAATAAAAATGTTAAACAACATTAAGTTTTATAAAAAAGTTGAAAATAACCTGTCAAAAATCGAGGTTATTTGAAAAATTGGGAGAAAATTATTATGAGTAGAGAGTTTGACGAGCATTTGATAAAAGCTTTTCCAAACGAAAGGCAAATGTTTATTATGGATTTGGGGTATTACAACTTTATCCATTTTGGAATTAATACTTTTACAAAAAAAGAATGGGGCAGTGGACATGTGCCAACCTCTGAATTTAAGCTTGAAAAATTGGACACAGATAAATGGGTGCAAGATTTGATGGCAACGGGCAGCAAAGGCGTGATTATCACTGCAAAGCACCATGACGGTTTTTGTTTGTTCCCAAGCAAGTACACTGATTACTGCGTAAAAAACACTCCTTTTATGGATGGCAAGGGGGATGTGATTGGAAGTCTAGCAGCCTCTTGCAAAAAGTTTGGGTTCAGATTAGGTTTTTATTTGTCGCCATGGGATAGGCATGAAGAGACTTATGGCACAGAGGCGTATAACGATTATTTTTGCAATCAACTTGAGGAGCTTTGCACAAATTACGGAGAGATTTTTTGTTTTTGGTTTGACGGAGCTTGTGGCGAAGGTGCAAACGGCAGAAAACAAAACTATGACTGGGATAGATATTTTGCAACCATACATAAATATCAACCAAATTGCGTGATTACAAATTGTGCTTATGATGTAAGGTGGATTGGCAACGAGCGTGGCTGGGCAAGAGAGGCAGAGTGGGCAGTTGTGCCAAAGCGTTTGCAATGTTTTGACAATGTGATGAGAGTTTCTCAACAAAAAGAAGGTTCTTTTGTGTTGCACCGCATTGACACCACAGACAAAGATCTTGGACAACGCAAAACAATTGTGGAAGGGGAGGAAATGGTGTTTTGGCCATCCGAAATGGATATTTCTGCAACTTATGCAGGCTGGTTTTATCGCAAATGGTTTGAAATTTTTCTTGCAAGAAGTGTAAGAAATTTTGTGAATTGCTACAAAAGGTCGGTGGGCAACAACGCATTGCTTATTGTCAATGTTGCACCTAATCCAAAAGGCGAATTGCCTGCAAAATTTATTCGCAGAATGATAAAAGCAAAAGAAAAAATTCAAAAAATGTTCAGAGAGCAGGTTGAGTGTCAACTGGATAAAATCAATGACTATGAATTTCAAGTTGCTTTTCCAAAAGGCAAGGTTTCAAAACTTGTGCTTGCAGAGGATTTGACAAAAAGTCAAAGAATTGAAGAGTTTGCGTTGTTTGCAAACGGCAAAAGAATATTCAAAAGCAAAACAATAGGGTTTAAAAAGTTTTGCATTTTCAAAAAGATTGAAACAGATAAAATCACAATCAAAGTGCTTGACAGCAGGTGCGAACCTTACATAAAAAGTTGCAAAGTGTTTAAATAAACTTGTAAATTAATTGGGAATTTATTAAATGGAATTAATTAGAATTACCAAAAATTAAGATTTAAAATTTAACAAAATAGTATTGGTTGGGAAATTTTTTGTTCTATAATTTTGAAAAATCATATTATTATATTTGCAAATTTTTTTAAAAAGGTGTATATTTAAGAAAATAATACATAAATAATAATTAAAATGTGTAGCAATGTCTGGAGTAATTTATGAAAAAAAATAATAAAGACAAAAAACTCCAAAAACAAGAAAGTATTGAAACTGCAATGAGTAGTGGTTTTGATGATTTTGCATACAACAATATGGATGACGACTATCAATATTATGAAGATATAAGCGAAGATTTTGGCGAAGTTAACCAACAAAACAAATCTGGCTCAACTGAAATTATGGTGGTTGACACGCAAAATAACGACGCTTTGTATGATGAAAAATCAGACAGCGATTATGTTGACGATGTGGAAAAGCCTATTAAATTGCGTGAGATTGCTGTGCAGTCAGATGTTTCCAAAGTTAACGCTTTCGATTTGTTTTTCCTAAGACTTTGGGCAGGAATGGTATCTTTGCTTGGCTACATTGCAAATGGCATTAACTATATTATTTTTTCAATTTTCAAACACAAATTGCCAGTTAAGTATATCAAAGCTTTTTTGGTTGTCTTGCTTATAATTTTATTGCTTGTGATAATAATTGTTCCGGCAACGGCAAACAGTCATCCAAGGCAAAGTTCAGATGGATTGGTTATTTTTGAAAGCAATATGGTACCAGTTAAAGTTAGGGTTGACGACGGCAGTGGAGAACCTGTTTACAAATGGGGATATCTTGACAAATCAAAGGCAGCAAGTGGCACTGGTAAAGATTCACTTGCAATACCAGCAAAATATGAGGAGGCTTTACCTTTTAACAAGTATGGCATTGCTTGGGGTAGAGTGCGTGATGACAAAGGTCATTATTGGGAACTTATCAACAAAAAAGGCAAACGAATTGGTGAGAGAACATATCCTGTAAGCACATCTTCTCCTGTAGGAACAAGGCCTTTTGGTCCATTTACGGATAGCAGGCTTGCGTGGGTGAATGAAAACGGAAAATATGGCTACATTGATACCAAAGGAAATGTTAAAATAGCATGCGACCTTGATGTTGCTGGAGATTTTATTGAAGGCATTGCAAGGGTTGGTCGTGGTGGCTATGAATGGTTTATCAGCAAAAATGGCAAGGTTGTCGGCAGAGCAAATGAGTACAATCAAGTTTTAGATTTTTCTTGTGGCTTAGGTGCTGTAAACAAAGGTGGCGTTTGGGGCTTTGTCAACAAAAAAGGTAAGGAAGTTATCGAGCTGAAATACAATGCCGTAAGCCAATTTGTGGATGGCTATGCTATGGTAAAAATGGGCAAAACTTTTGGAGTTATTGATACGGACGGAAAGCTTGTTATCAACACATTGTGGTATTATGACATTGTGATTGAAAACGAAATTTTTGAAGAATTTTTGAGAGAACATAAAAATTAATCAGTTTATTTTATGTCAAAAATATCAAAATAATGTTGATTAAACTTTAAAAAAACATGTTATTTCAAATCATATTTAAAAATTTAATAATTTTACAAAAAATTATCGGTACTAGTTCATTAGTACCGATTTTTGATGTTTTTTTTGTTAAATTCTTCCCAGCATTTTGTCAATTGAGCCACCTAATTCATATGCGATAGCAACCATAACTTCAAATTGAGGAAGTCTCCCTTGTTTCCACAAGCTTAATTTAGTAGCAGTAACGATTTTGTTCTTTGCCAAAAAATAGTGAGTAGTGTTGTTGTCTTTTAGCAATTTTTGATATTCATTAAAAAAGCAGTCTTTCTTATATCCTTTTTGCAAATTAGTATAAGAAAAATCAGTGGTTAACCCCACGATAAAATCAACTGAGCAATTAAAATAATCACAAATTTTTATCACATTTCTCAATAAAGGAATGGTTCCGTTTAAATAGTCTGCGATTAAACAATGGTCAATTCCAATAAGTTCTGCAAATTTGTGTTTTGTAAGTCCTGTGCGAACAAACAGGTCAGTAAAATTTTCCGTAAAAACATTTAAATTTTTGCTTAGTGCAATCAATATTTAATCTCCTACAATATTAGTTCAAACATATTTAATCAAAGATTTCATTTATAATTCTTTGCTAGTTGTATAGTTTATTATAACATATTTATTAAGCTATTTCAACATTTAATATATGCTACTACAGATTATTTTACAAATAAGTTAAAAACCACATCTTGAATAATTCATATTTTTATGTATTGATTTTGCAGTAAAATATTACATAAAATAAAAAAACTATTGAAATAATAGTTATATTATGTTAAAATATAATAGTTAGAGGAAATATGAAAACTATCAATGAGTATTTGTCTGTTGTGGACGAAGTGATTGAAAAGGGAAAATTTAAGGATAATTGGGAGAGTTTATCGCAGTTTAAAATGCCGTCTTGGTACAGAAAAGGCAGATTTGGCTTGTTTGTGCATTGGGGTGTTTATTCTGTGCCTGCATTTGGAAATGAATGGTACCCAAGGCGTATGTACTTGAAATTTGACCCTTGTTTTAATCATAGGGTGCAAACTTATGGTGCAAATGCTGATTACAGGCAAATAATAGAAAAATTTAATCCGACTGAATTTAATGCGGATGAATGGGCAAAAACATTTAAGGATAGTGGTGCACAATTTGTTATGCCAGTTTGTGAGCATCACGATGGTGTGAAAATGTATGAAAGCGAGCTTAACAGGTGGAATACAAAGCAGCTTTTAGGCAAAGATTTTATGCTTGAATTAAAAAGCAGCATAGAGGCAAATGGAATGAAGTTTTTTGCCTCTAATCATAGGGCAGAACATTACTTTTTCCTTAATGGTGCAAGGGCAAATTGTCCTGATTCTGAAGTGACAAAAGATTTGTATCCTGATTTGTATGGACCTGCAAAATTGCCTGACAATGGCAACCCATATGCAGACACAAAACTTAAAGTTTCAAAAGAGTGGTGTGAGGACTGGCTTGCCTCAAGCTGTGAAATGATTGACAGACTTCAGCCATATGCTGTATATTTTGATTGGTGGATTTATATGACTGAGTTTAAGCCATACATTAAAAAGTTTTTGGCTTATTATTACAATCGTGCGCTTGAATGGGACAAAGAGGTTGGTGTTTTCTACAAATGGGGCTCAATTATGCCGGGATGTGCAATTTATGATGTGGAAAGAGGTCAAATTGATGGCATAAACACTGAGCTTTGGCAAAATGACACTGCCATTGCAAAAAACAGTTGGGGATATACGGAAAACAATTCCTTTAAAAAGCCTGCTGATCTTGTGAGAAATATGATGGATGTTGTTTCCAAAAATGGTTGCTTTATGCTTAATGTAGGACCAAAAGCTATAGGTGTAATTTGTGAGGAAGAAAAGCAAGTTTTGCACAAAATCGGCGAGTGGCTTAAGGTCAACGGAGAGGCTGTTTATGATAGTTTGCCATTTTATGTGTTTGGTGAAGGCAAAAAGATTAAAAACAGAGCTTTCACTGAAAACTTGAAATATGGCAAAAATGATTATAGATTTACATATAAAACAGGTGTTATTTATGTTGTACCAATGTGCGAAAAGACAAGGCAGACATATAAAATCAAATCTTTGAGATTTGCAAACGAAGGTGGCATACGCTATGATATCAAAAATGTGGAAATTTTGGGATATAGCGATGTTAAGGTTGAATTTTACAGGGATAAAAAGTTTATGACACTAAATGTATCGTGTGAAATCCAAACTGATATGCCAATTTGTTTTAAAATAACCATTGACTAAAATTGGATTTTGGAAAATTATTTATTGATAAATTTCAGCAAAAGGATATGACAAATGAAATTTGTGATTAACAAAAAATGGAAAATTATAATAGGCATAACGGCTTTTTTGCTTGCAATTGTCATTGTTTTAAGCTGTGTGCTTGCAGATTTGCAATATGCAAAAGAAAACTTTGCTTTGTTTAGTGAGGCAAGGTCGATTTTGCTTAAAAATTTTGATAGAGTGAGCATAAGCGAAAAGGCAAATTTAAAAAGGGAGATAGACAACACTCATCCTTTAAATTTGGTTAGTTATAATGGCAATGGAGATATTTTAGATTTGTTGAAATCTATCCCTCAAGTTCAAAGGCCTTACACAATAATATTATTGGTTTCAGGACAAGTTTTGCTGCCAAACAGCGAGACAAATTTACACAATTTGCAAAAATGGGCAGATACTTGCGAGGAAAATGAAATACCATATTGTATTCAAGCTGTAAATGGCGAAACTCATATGGAGGCGAGATTGCCTATTGGGTATATTGAGGAGCGATTTGCAAAACATCAATATTTTTATGGTTTGAATGCATCAGAGCTTAATGCTGGAGTGCAATTGAGAGGCGAGGCAGAAAGTGACAATACTCTTTATATAATGGAAATGGTTAAGCTTTGTGCAAAATATGGCGCTTATTTTATTTGGATAGACACAAATTTGAACTATAAAAATGGAATAATATTAGAATGGTTTGAAAACAACGAAAGTTTTTATTCAACTTTCAAACAATTTAGCAACAATATTTGTATGCTTGTGAAAGAGAGTATTGCCGACCCTGCAAGTTATGGAGTAATGCAAGGCTTGTGGCTAAGTGGACTTATTGGCAATTGGGGTGTCTCAAGCGATTTTTGGCATTGGAAAAATGATGGCTACAAATCTTTGTTTGGCGAACAAGATAAATATGTTGGCAACGAGTGGGAGCAAGCTTTCAGCTATCCCGAAAATATGTATGTGCAATCAATGATGATGGCAATGAGCCGTGGCGCAACATGTTTCAGTCAAGAATCTCCAAATTTTTCAATAAGTTATAATGGCAAGCCTATTGCAGGTTTTGAATATGCAATAAGTCCTTTACTTAACAGGATAATTGAAGATAAAATTATCATTCCGACTATTGACGAAGTTTATTTTGCAACAAGTTTTGCTGTGCTTGGCAAAGATAATTATAGCTATGCAAATTATAACTTTAAGGAAAGTAATATCTATCCCGAAAATGGAAATTCTGGAATAGTTCCTTTGTTGCCAAGCAATTTGAGAAAATCTGAAAGAAGAATGTTTACAGACAGAGGTATTTTGCTTGTTGATTACAAAGTTTCAAACAAAAAGTTTTTGGAGGCTGTTGGCACAAATGATGCAAACACTTATCTTACAAACACAGGTCAATATTGGTATTATTTGAACAACTTAGAAAACAAAAAAGGCACAAAATACGCAAGATTTGCACCTAAATATGCAAGTGCAGAAAGCTTTTATATTGAGTCGGAAGAGCATTCATCTGCAATTATTACAGATGTGAAGGACGGCTTGAAAGTTTATTTGAGCAATTATCGCACAGACAAAACAAATGTGATTATGCGTGACTCAACCGAAATGGAAGAGTATGGTGGTTGGGCAAATTATATTGGAAGATTTTTGACTTTGGATAATGGTGGCAATCCGTTGGGGGTAAGCGATACTGCGTTAAGAAAAACTGTGATTGAGGTGAAAGGCACTTACAATGGTGGTGCACCTGAAGTTGTGTGGAACAATAAATCTAATGGTATGGGCGAAAATAACAGAAAATATAATGTCACTAGCAACTACAATGCAGAAACACAAGTTTTAAGACTGGAAATTGAACACAATGGCATTGTGGATTTTGAAATCAAGCTTGATGATAGTGGAAAAGACTACGCTGTGCCAAGAAAATCAGGCATAGCTGATAATGTTGAAGAGACAAATGCCGATACTTCCGTGCTTAAAGATTTGGTTAAGGAAAAATTGCCATATAACAATTACACATATTTCAGCTATCTTGAATATGACAAGCAGTTTGAAAAAGCAGTGGTAATGATTGAACAAAACACCTATTCACAAAAACAAATTGATAGTGTTGTCAAGCATTTAAAACAAGCAAAAGAAAACTTGATTGACATCAAAAATGAAACTGAATTGCTGAGACATATTATGACAAAAACAAACAATTCTGTTTTGGCACTTACTGCATACGATAGCTTGATAAGGGAGATTTTGTCTTGTCAAAAATATGTAAGTGGACGCAGTAACGATTTGAAATATGCAAGTATTTACAGAAATAAAGATATAAATAAAACATTTGACAGCAAACAAAAAGCTATAAACAAGGCGTACAGCGAGCTTGTGATTTATAGATAAGTGTGCTTAAAGGATAAAAATGATTTGTAATAAACTGATTAGAGATTTGTTGCCTGAAATTTATGCAAAGCAGGGTAAAACTTGTGTGACTGAAACTTTGGAGCTTGAGGAGTTTGCCACGCAGCTTATGAGGCTTCTTGATGAGGAAATGGCAAAATTCAAGCAAGCTTTTGACGAGGAAGACGATGAGCTTGCCGTAAAAAGAATTGCAGATGTGGTGGAAATTTTGTATGCAGTGCTTGATTTGATTGGTGTTCCTGAGCAATCATTTGAAAAAATTCGCCTTGCAAACAAGCAAAAATATGGTGGTTATGAAAACAGACTTTTGTTGAAGGAAATTTTGGATAATTCACCTGTTTTGGAATAAAAATGATTTTTGATATCAAATTGCAATAAAAGTTGATGTCATAATAATTGAGGTGCAAATGAAAGATGGATTTAATGCAGTGTTTGACAAAAATAGTCGCCTTTTGATTTTGGGAAGTTTTCCAAGTGTATTGTCTTTTCAAAATGGCTTTTATTATGGCAATCCACGCAACAGATTTTGGGGACTTGTACAAGAAGTTTTTGCCGAAAGTATTTCAAGCATTGAGGAGAAAAAACAGCTTTTGCTAAAACACAACATTGCGCTTTGGGATATTGTTGCAGGTGGCGAAAACTTAAAAAAAGGCAGAGAGAGCAGTAGCGATAGTAATCTTAAATGTGAAAAAGTTGCAGATATTGATTGGATAATCAACCAAACAAAAATAAACAAAATTATTTGCAATGGCAAAAAAGCATATGAACTTTTTTGCAATCATTATCCACATTTGATAGACATTGCAGTTTGTTTGCCCTCAACCAGTCCTGCAAATGTTCGCTTTGACAAAGATTTGTGGCTTAATGAACTTGAACAAATGCGCGTACAATAACAATGATTATAATTTTTTGCAAGTCTACTTGAAAAGTAAAATTAATATAATAAAAAATATCTCTATTTTGACAAGTAGAGATATTTTTGTTTGTGTTGTTTAAAATTTGAAAATGCTATTTTACTTTTTAAAATCAGCGTCAGACATCATTTCAGCAGTAGGTGCCCATTTTGCAACACTTGCTATGCCATTTTTGCAAGATGCTTTGCTTGCATAGCCTTCCTCTGAAATGCAAAGAAGGTTGCCGTTGTTTGCTTTAAGACGATAGCGGAATTTGCCTTGTTTATCTTTGTAGATTTCATATTTAGGATTTGTCAAAGTTTCATATTTTGAAAGTGTTTGATCCTCAATTTTGTCAATGTCGCAAAATTTGCGCACTGAGTCAATACCATTTTTGCAACTGTTCAAAGTGGTATATATACCTTCACTAACGGCAATAGTCTCCTTATTTGAAGCTTTCAATCTGAAATTAAAATTGCCCTTAGGTGTTTTTGAATAAACGAAATATCCTTTAAGTTCGTTTGCCATAATTTTCTCCTTTGTAAAAATAATTGTTCTATATTAAAATTTTAACACAATTTTACAAATTTTTCAAGGTATATATGTGAAAAAATTATAATTTTTTATATTTATTTTTTCAGTTTGCAAATTGAATTTTAACAACAAATTATCAAGTCAAAAATTACAAAACTAAAATAATTTGTTTTTTATGTATAATCTTTGTGATAAATGGGAATAAATGTCTCTGTGAGGTTATTATGAAAAAATTGATAGTTTTAGGAATTGTGCTTGTAGCAGTAATTTGTACATTTTGTTTGGTAAATCATAAGGAAGAAGATTATTTGAGAATACATATCAGAGCAAACAGCAATAGTGAATACGACCAACAGATAAAGTATCTCGTCAAAGATGCTGTAGTTGAGGCGTTAAAACCTATTGTGCAAACAATTGATAGCAAGGATAATTTGATAAGTGTGCTTAAAAGCAATGTTCAAACTTTGACTGCTGTGGTTGATAACAAACTTTGCGAGTTAGGGCAAAATTACACTTCAAGAGTGAAAATTTGCGAGGAAAAATTTCCAACACGCTCTTATGAGGAGTTGACTTTGGGTGCAGGTGTTTATGATGCAATAATCATTGAACTTGGCAGTGGCGAAGGCGACAACTGGTGGTGTGTGGCATATCCTCCATTGTGTTTTGTAACAGCTGAAGGAGATGGCGAAAATATTGAGTATAAATCAATATTTAGCAAATGGCTTGCAAAATAAAATATAGTGGTATTGTTGTCTTGTTTAGGGACTGCAATCAAATACCATAAAATAATTTTTTTGCAAATCAAAAGACATTTATTTATGTTGTATATCGCAAAAATTTGTGTTTGAAAACTATATTTGGAATTTTAAAAAAACATGTAGAATTATATAAAATATAAGGTATAAAAATCATTTAATATCGATTTTTGAGCGATATTTGATGATTTTTTTGTTTTAAGATAAATTATCATTATCTTTTTCAGCGTTTGAACTGACTAATCAATAAATGGAAATAGACTTTCAAAGACTTTTGGGGAGAATTTTTTGTTTGTCACATAAAAAATTATACCTTTTGAGTTTAATAACGGCACAAATGTGCAAAAATTAAATTAAATACAAAAAAGGAAAGTGAGGTTATGAAAAAAATTGATAAAAAACAACTTGTTAATATCTTGGATAAAAACAAATTATTAATAAGCATTGTATGTGCTATGATTGTCATTGCATCTTTAACCACCACGATTGTTTATCCAATAACAAATAGCAACTCGATTGTTGCTGATAGTTTAATGGAAGTTGCGGCAGTGAGAAAGGGCGACAGTGGCAGTAAAGTCAAAGAAATTCAAAGAAAACTGAATGAGCTTGGTTTTAGCGTTGGCAATGTGGATGGCATTTTTGGCAGCAAAACTTTGGCAGCTGTGAAAAACTTTCAAAAATCACGCGGACTTACAGTTGATGGAATAGTTGGCACAAACACTGCAAAGGCTTTGGGAATATCTTTGTCAAGTGGTAGCAGTGGCAATAGCAATTATTCTGGTGGAGATATCTATCTGCTTGCCAAAACAATTCACGCAGAGGCAAGGGGAGAACCATATATCGGGCAAGTTGCTGTTGGTGCAGTGGTGCTAAACAGAGTGAAAAGTTCAAGTTTTCCAAACACAATTTCGGGTGTTGTTTATCAACCTTGGGCGTTTACAGCTGTGCATGACGGACAAATTAATCTTGAGCCGAACGATAGTGCAATGAGGGCTGCAAAAGACGCTATGAATGGTTGGGACCCAACAAATGGTTGTATTTACTACTTTAATCCTGCAACAGCAACAAGCAGTTGGATTTGGTCAAGAGAAGTAAAACTGACAATAGGCAAACATAAATTTGCTATTTAAGGAGAAAAAAATGGAACTGACAAAAAGAAGTAAAATGTATATTTTAGGATTTATAATCTTTTCCCTTGTTGTGGCAGTTATTACTTTGGGTATTTTTGTAGGAATTTACTCAAAAAATAATATGGAAAAAGATAGGGATATCAATGGCTTTTATCAATCTGCTTATTATGGCTTAGTGGGTAATTTTGTTGACATCGAAAATGACCTAGCAAAAGCAAGAGTTATGACAGACGGCAAACTTTTGAAAGAAAACTTGATGAATATTGATGTCAACTGCAATCTTGCGAGCCAAAATTTGCAAGTTTTTTATGCAAACAATGACGGAATGCACAATTTAATGAGTTATATCAATCAACTTGGCGATTATTGTGTTTTCTTGATTAAGCAGTTAGAGCAAGGCAAAAACCTAACCACTTCACAAATGGAAAACATAAACAAACTGTGGGGTGTTTCAAAGGAATATGGAAAATTGCTTAATAGTTTGCAAGATGTTGCCAAAGACGGCACTACTTTTGCACAACTGCTTAGTGCAAACAATCAACAATTTGAAGATATTTTGAGTGGTATCAACAATGGTAGCATAGAGTATCCGTCATTGATTTATGACGGTCCATTCAGCGATGGTGTAATTCAAAGAGAGGCAAAGGGGGTTACTGGCGAGGAAATTTCTGCTGACCAAGGAAAAAGTTTGGTGGAAAAATATCTTGTTGGCTATGATATTGAAAACATAGAGTATGCCTCTGACAGCGTAAACAGAATACCAAGTTATTTGTATGCAGTAAAATTGAAGGGTGGCAGACAATGTTCTGTTCAAATTGCAAAACAAGGAGGATTGCTGTTGTTGATTGATTTGTTCCATGAGGTCACTGAACCAACTTTGACAACTGAACAATGCAAAAAGGTTGCAGAGCAATATTGCGAGGCAATTGGCTTTAAAAATATGAAAGCTGTGTGGATAAACAACAATCAAAGCAATGTTTATATAAATATGTGTTATGAGCAAGATGGTATTGTTAACTATCCAGATATGGTAAAAATCAAAATTAGTCTTGATACAGGTGAAGTTATTGGCTTTGAAGGTTTGAACTATGCTTTCAATCATGTGACAAGAGAATATACCACGCCAACAGTAAGTGAAGAGCAAGCAGTGCTTAATGTTTCTGCAATTCTCGACAATCTTGAAGTGCGACTTGTTACAATACCTTGGCACACAGTCAGCGAAAAAGTTTGCTATGAAATTTTGGGTGAGCTTGACGGAGAAAAATATTTCGTTTATGTTGATGCTTACACTGGCGATGAGCTAAAAGTTTTGCGAATGATTGACAGCAATCAAGGCGAATTGTTAATGTGATTTTTGATTATTGCTTATTAGAATATAATCATTAAACATTAAAATGATAGGAACATTATTGTTTGGGATGCCATAGTTTCTTGTCATTCTGAGTGAAGGCGTAGCCGTAATCGAAGAATCTCGGATTATGCTTTTTGAGTAAATTAAAAGTTGCATTATGTTTGTATTAATAATGATTGATTTCTATTACTCAATTAGCATAGTATGAGATCTTTCGACTTCGCTCAAGATGACACTACCAATGTCATTCCGAGTTTATCGAGGAATCTCCAACTGAGCTTGTTGAGTAAGGTTAATGAAATCATTTTTGTATAAGTAACATTTGATATTTCTCGACTTCGCTCGAAATGACAAGAAAAAAATGCCTTATAAAGTCTAGCCAAAGTACAACTTGTTGTGCTTTGCGACTGGTCGGAATAGCTAAGGTTAGTGTCATCCCGAGCGTAACGGGGTCCCCACAAAATAACTTTTTTGTGGGGTATAGGTAGGGATCTCCGATTTTTGTATTATTACAAAAATGATACCTTTTAATTTACTCAACAAGCAGCGTTTGAGATTTCTCGACAAGCTCGAAATGACATCCTTTATTGTCATTCTGAGTGTAGCGATAGCATATCACGAAGTCCCCACAAAATAGCTTTTTTGTGGGGTATAAGGAAGAATCTCAAACTTTACATATTGAATCAAACAAAACATTATTTTTATAAAAAACTCCCCCCCCCACACACAATAACCTTTTGTGGGGTATAAGGAAATATCTCAAATGATGTTATTTGAGCAAATAAAAGCAATCATTACAATAATGCCAAATTCAATGTATAAAAAACAAGAAATTATACAATAATTTATATATGAAAATAAGATTGCTAATTGATAAAATTTTAACTTTTATTTGTTTTTTTGTGCCGTCCTACTTGATTTGCCATTTTTATATAAATAATATGGCAATTAAAATTGTGTTGTCCTCTTTAATCAGTATATTTGGGATAATCATAATTTCTTTTGTACAAAAAATAAACAAATCGCGAGTTAATTATAAAAATTTTGAATTGTATGTAAGCGTACATGGAGCAGGCTACATATACGATAAATTGATACTTTTATTTGACGATATGAAATTTTCAAGAAAGGATGATTTTCTTATTTCTCCCGACCAAATTATGATTGTTTGCTCTGCAAAATTTGGGAATGTTTCCCCAGATGAAATTTTGAAATACAGCAAACTTGCAAAAACGCAAGAGGCAAAAAAATGCTATCTTATTGCAAAAGAACTGCCAAAAAATGCTGCAATAACAATTGCAAATTTTGCAGAAAACATAAAGTTTATACCATTGAAAGTTGTGTTTAAACTTTTGAAATCCCAAAAGCTTTTGCCTGACAAACTAGGCATTAAAATTGGAAAACTAAACTACTCCAGCAATGTTTTTGACATTATTTTTGACAAAAGCAATGTGAAAAAATTTTTGTTTGTGGCAATTATTTTGTATGGGTTCAGTTTTTTAATTCCGTTTAAAACCTATTATATTGTGCTTGGTTCAATCAATATTTTGCTTGCAATAATTTGCCTTGTTCGTGGAAGGTCACAAAAATATACAGGCAAATACGAGATTTTTGAAAAGAAAAACAAATAAATTAAAAGTATACTTATATTTTAAGAAAATTGATTTACACTGCTCCCATAACTCTCAAAGTTTTAATATAGCTATATTTTGGATTGAATGCTACCGACCTCAACACACCTTCGGATAGATTGTCAAGTGAAATACTTGCTGAAACTTCCAAACCTGCATCATAGTAAATTCGTCTGTAATTTTTCATTGCATTTTGGCAACATGGATAAATTTTATCCAAATATTTTTCAATTTCTTTTGAATATTCACGGCAGATAAAAGCTAATCTTGTGTATTCTTTTGCCGTAATTTTTTCCGTTATTCCAAGCAATTCCATTTTGTTTTTACCAATCTTGTTTGCAACAAAATCGATATCCGACATTATATCGCAAGGCAAAAACAGGTCATAATCCTTAACATTTATCAAGCTTTTGATTGTGTTTACAACAAACCAACCGACAAGCATAGCATATTCGCCAACCAACTTTTTGCTTTTTGCCATTTTTTGAACGACAAGGCAAGGAATATTGTATCCTTCAAGAATTTCCATATCTGTAAGCATACTTTCAAGCAAACCGACATTGATGACACAATGCGTTAAATCACGGATAAAATCTTTATCTCTATAATAGATATAATGGCGTGAGAAAAGCTCAACAATTGTGTTTTCAATTTCCTCAATCACTTGCAAATCTTTGTTTTTATTGTAGCAAATGCAAGACAGCTTGAAATCAAAACATCCAAGCAATTTTACCATAAGCTTGCCATAAATGTTGGCAATTATATCAAAAGCAGACAAATTTACCATATCCATAACAACAAATACTGCCCCAAATTGTTTGTGAAAAATTTCAAACAAATCCAAATTTTCGGCAACAATAATGCATTTGTTTCCGTTTGCAATTTGCACAAGGCTACTGCCAAGCAAAACAACACATTCGCTGTTTTCCAAAAGTTCTTCGCCTTGAATATCGTTATCCATAGCCATATCTTCAACCACATAGCCAAATTTCTGCAACGCAGTTTTTATATCAAGCACTTGACTACTGAAAATATCCATATAAACAAGCTTTACAATGCCTGCTTTTGTGATTTTTTTCACTTCGTTTGTCAGTTCAATGGCAAGTTTGTTTGCAATATAAACATTTTTGCATTTTGCAACCCTATCTTCAAATTGTGTGTAATACATAGCAACACCCCCAAGCCTAATTATACCATTAGACAATGGGGGTATTTTGTATTTTTTTGTCAAATTTTGTTTGATTTTTATTATGTTTTTGTATAAATTTGTGTTATCAAATATGCTTTAGATAAAATTCAACCTTATTGCGTATTGCCTCCGAATTATGAGTGGCAAACTTTTTGATTATTTCAGTGTACTCATAATTTTTTGTTGACAGCAAGCTGTTGACTGCCAAATCAAAAATAAACGATGGTCTTGCCATATTGATACCAATTAAATTTGCAAGAGGCTCTAACCCCTTTTTGCCTGAAAAAATCATATTAAACAAATTTTCATAGTCAAAAATTTGTGCAATCTCTTGTGGCATTTCAATAGCCTTCACTTGTGTATTATGTGGACAAGTGTTTTGACACTCCTCACAGCCAAGCACTCTGCCAGCCATTATATCAAAATATTGCGTATGCAAATCTTGCTTATGCCTTAGGCAATTATCCCTAGTAAATGTACCATTGTTTAACGCCTTATTTGGGCAAACACAATCACATTTATGGCAAAAATCACAAGATTTTTCCACACTTCCATTTGCAATAAAAGTATAATTCCCTATGACACTGATTGATTGCAAAGTTATCCTACTGCCATAATCTTTGTTTGTCAAAAGTTGATTGTGCAAAATACTACCAAGCCCACCTTGTTCAGCCACTTTTTTCAGGTGCAAATGTTTTTTTACAACTTCAAAGCCATTTTCAATAAGCACATTTTCAATTTGCTTTACGCGTTTGTAAAGTGTGTTTGATGCAATATAAAAAGCATCTATTTTTGCACAATTTGCAGGATAATTTTTAAATGGCGAATAAGGCAACATAAACACGATATCAGTGATATTTTGACTATTAATCGCACAAAAATCGATATTAAATTGTTTTAAGATGTGAATTAGCATTTTGTTTTAAGGTATTCTTCTACCAATCCATTAACCTTGCTTTTGTCAAATTTTCCAACAAGCAATGGCATAATGCTTTTTATAATCATACCTTTGGTTTTTGGAGATGCATCCTCATAAATATCTTTTTCTTTGATTATTGCAAGCACTTCTTCCTCTGTCAGTTGTGCAGGCAAAAACTCTTTCAGCACAGCAATTTTATTTTGTGCTAAAGTGGATGTTTCCATATCTTTTTCTTTGTACAATTCGGCAATTTCTGTTTGAACTTTTATCTCCTTGCTCACACATTCGATTACATCAGCATCCGTCAAGTCGCCTTTGCCACTCTTTTGCTTTAAAAGCACTGCTGCGATAACAGCCTCCAATGCAGATTTTGTGATTTCGTCTCTGTTTTTTCTTGCATCATTAAATTTACTTCTTACATCATCAAGTAACATAATACCCTCCATTTGTTTTTTATTTTTAATCTATTTTTTTTGCTTTATTATAAATTTCCACACCCATTTTTACAATCTGAATTATCACAGTTGGAATAATTGCAAACAATACAATATAGCCTATCATTTGTGGTAGTTGCATTAACTCTGGAGAAATTTCAAACAAATTGTTTAATCCTGGAACAAATGTTACAAAACACATCAAAACTATACCTATTCCCAATGCTGCAACAACATACCAATTGGATTGAATTTTAAGCTTTGCAATGCTACTTCTGCCCCTGCAATTAAAGCCGTGGAAAAGTCTTGCAAGTGTGATTGTCAAAAATGACATTGTTGTTGCAAGCTCGTTGCTCATACCAATATATTTACCAAAAGCATATGCCCCCATTGTACTGCCAAAAATCAACAATCCTTGAGTTGCAATAAGCAATAACACATTTCGCGACAGCAATGGTTCTTTTGGATCTCTAGGCTTTTGCAAAAGCAAATCATTGCTTGCTTTTTCCATACCTATTGCAATTGCAGGCAAACTGTCTGTTAGCAAATTGATAAACAAAAGATGTATTGTGGTGAATGGTGCATTCCAACCCATTATTGAGGTTAGCAAAATACAGAAAATTCCCGCAATATTGCCTGAAAGCAAAAAGATTACTGCATTGCGAATGTTTGCATAAACACATCTTCCGTTTGCAACACTTTTTACGATGGTGGCAAAGTTATCATCCGTCAAAATCATGGATGCAGCGTCTTTGCTGACTTCCGTTCCCGTAATACCCATTGCAACACCGATGTCAGCCTTTTTCAAAGCAGGCGAATCATTCACGCCGTCGCCAGTCATTGACACGATATTGCCGCGTTTTTGCCAAGCCTCCACAATTCGAATTTTGTTTTCAGGAGAAACTCTTGCATAAACTGTGACTTTGTTAATAATATTGTTGAGTTGCTCATCAGACATTTTGTCAAGCTCCACACCATTCAAAGCAATGTCGTCCTCATCCATAATGCCAATTTGTTTTGCAATTGCACTTGCTGTTATTTTGTGGTCGCCTGTAATCATTATTGTTTTGATACCTGCAATTTTTGCACGACGAACAGCCTCAATACTCTCCTCTCTTGGTGGGTCAATCATGCTTATTAAACCAACAAAAGTATAATTATATTCGTCCTCTGCAGTTATTGTATCCTTTGAATATTCCTTATAAGCAAAAGTCAAAACACGAAGTCCTTTTTGTGAAAGCTCCAAATTTGCATCTTCAATGGCTTTTTTATCATTTGGAGTAAAACTTCTTATTTTGCCGTTGTCAATTATTTTGTCCACTCTGTTCAAAATGGTATCCAAAGCACCTTTTGTAAACATATATTTTTTGCCGTCCAACTCTCCAGCAACACTCATAAGCTTTCTGTCAGAGTCAAATGCAAGCTCGGCAATTCGTGGATATTTTTCTCTGTATTCCAATTCATTTATGCCGTGCTTTTGCCCCAGCACAGTAAGTGCAATTTCTGTTGGGTCGCCAATGCCTTGTTCACTTTGGTGCGTGCTATCATTTACAATCATCATTGAGTGCAAAAGAATTTTCTCACACAAATCTTCATTTGAAATATCTTCGCCACGCTTAAATGCACCATTGACATAAACCTCTTGAGTTGTCATTTTGTTTTGTGTCAAAGTTCCTGTTTTGTCTGAGCAAATCACACTGACAGCACCAAGTGTTTCCACTGCAGACAAATCTTTGATAATTGCGTTTTCCTTTGCCATTTTGCTTGTGCCAACAGCTTGCACAATTGTCACTATACTTCCCAACGCCTCTGGTATTGCTGCAACTGCAAGAGCAATCGCAAAGGTGAATGCATTAAGTACAGATTTAAGCACATCATCTGCATCAAAGCCACGCCACAAAGTCAAAGCAAAAACCACAACGCTTATACCCATAATGATTATTGCAAGCATTTGACTGAATTTGTTAAGACTCTTTTGAAGTGGAGTCAATTTTTCACCTGTATCGTTCATTAGCTTGGCAATTTTTCCAATTTCGGTATCCATACCAATGCTTGTAACCACCATAATCGCTCTGCCATATGTAACCAACGAACCACTGAAAACCATATTGATTTGGTCGCCCAAGGCAATGTTTTCTCCTTCAAGCACCATATCAGTTTTATCCACAGCAGTTGACTCGCCTGTCAAAGAACTTTCGTTAACCTGCAAACTGTAATTTTCAATAATTCTGCCATCAGCTACAATCAAGTCTCCTGCCTCAAGAACCACAATATCGCCAATGGTAACTTTTTCGGAAGGAATTGTAACCACCACACCATCACGCAAAACTTTTGCACTTGGTGCTGAAAGTTTTTTGAGTGCAGACAAAGATTTTTCTGCCTTCAAATACTGCACTGTACCCAAAATTGCATTTAGGATTATAACAGCAAAAATAACGCCCATACCTGCCCACTCGCCTGTAATTCCACTTATAATTGCTGCAATAAGCAAAATTATAACAAGCAAATCTTTAAATTGCTCCAAAAACACAATAATCGGACTTTTTTTCTTTTTTTCAGCAAGCTTATTTTCGCCGTATTGAGCAATTCTATCCTCACTTTCAGCAGTTGTCAAACCTTTTACCGAAGATTTAACTTCTTTAAGCACAAACTCTTTGTCTTTATTAAAAAAACTCATCATCAACTCTCCTAACTTTATGCGTAATTAAAATTGTATTTTCCTTATAAAAGCCACAATGTGATAGTATTTGTCAACCTTTACAAATTTATTTTTTTAATTTAAAAAATTATAAATAACTATATTTTTATTTAAATAGACTTAATATTTTAAGTAAAAATAAAGACTTTTTATACTAAAGCTATTTGCCATTGTATAAAAAGTCTTGTAACCAATCTTGGCGTATACTACCAGCCTTTGGGCGGGTATGTTGATAGTATACTTAAACTACTCCCTTTGCTATTAAGTTTTAAATAGTATATTATAATTTATATTAAAATATTATTATCTTAGATATTATTGCAAACAATATTTACTTTTCAATTATAGCATTTTAGCAAACTAAATGTCAACCCTAATTTTTTACTTTTTTTTAATTTTATGTTACATTTTTTGATTGCTAATATTCAAAAATATAGTACTATAAACTTTTTTCACTTTTTTTTCATAAAATATCGACAAACAAAATCTTTATCTCCCTGTTGTTTGATAATTCCATCTTCAATTAATACAGCTCTATCACATAAAGCCTCTGCACAACGCATATCATGAGTTATCGTTATCATTGTATTACCTATTTTCTTATGGAGTTTATTTAAAACATTCACAAGCTCACACAAAGATTTATAATCTTGTCCCACAGTTGGCTCATCCAATAAAAGCACTTCAGGATTTCCAGCAACCACTGCTGCAATAGAAACTCTTCTTTTCTGTCCCTCACTCAACGATTGGGGATGTCTGTTTTTTAAATGTTCCAATCCGAAGATTTCCATTATTTGACTTGCATATTCTTTGCTTTGGGCATTAAATTCAATTTCTTTTTGCACAGTCGGCATAAACAACTGATAATTTGGATTTTGATAAACTATTCCAACTCTTTTAAACCACTTTTTTCCGTGATAATGTTCTGATATCTTTGGAATCAAATATTGTTCAATATTCCCTTTTGTTGGCATATTCAATCTTGCCAATAATCTTAATAAAGTTGTTTTCCCTGATCCATTCTCTCCTAATAAAAGCAATCTTTCGCCTTTATAAATGGGAAAATCAATATTTTTCAGAATGTCTTGTTTTTTTATCTTAAAAGCAAGATTGTTGATTTTAAAAAGCTCTTTCACATTTGTAAACTTTTCTGATTCGTCAAATATTTTTACGATTTGTGATTGCAAATATTGCTGTTTATTTTCAACTTTAACAACTTGCCCCAAACAAATATTCCAAACATTATCTACAAATGGCAATACCATATCAAGACGATGCTCTGCAACTAAAACTGCATATCCTGCATCTGCTAGCTGACATAAGGTGTCCATTAAAAGTTTTGCACTTTCACCGTCAAGATTTGCAAGAGGTTCATCCAATACTAAAATTTTTTGTCCAGTTGCAAGTGTAGATGCTGTTATCAATCTTTGTTTCTGCCCACCTGAAAGAGTTCGTGTTTGCTTATTTTTATCTATTTCCATTATTGTGCAAACTCTATCAATCTGTTCAGATATTTTATCTGTAGGAATAGCAAAGTTTTCACAGCCAAAAGCAATTTCATCTTCAACTATTTTATGAATAATCTGATTATCAGCGTTTTGCAAAACAATTCCAACTCTTCGGCAGACTTCTGACAATTTTCTGCCTTTAATTGATATTCCATCAATCAAGATATCTCCATCAATATCGCCACGAATAATGTTTGGAATTATACCACAAATTAAAGATAGCAAAGTGCTTTTTCCTTCCCCAGAGTTTCCTGACAAAAGAGTTATTTCTCCATAATTTGCATAAAAATTCACAGATGACAAAATTTTATTTTTATTACCATAATATTTAAAACTAAGATTTTTCGCTTCAATTGCTTTCATAGCACCACCAATAAAATAATACTTATCATTAAACCAAGGATATACATGATATCCAGCACATTAATTTGTTCCCTCTTATAAATTGTGTAATTAGCTTTACCAAGCATAAATCCTCGCGTTTCAATTGAAAGTGCAAGAACATCTGATATATCGACCAATCTACATACAAGTGGTATCAAAAAAGCGCGATAAAAAATTTTTACATTAAAAATACTTCCAACTCCTCTTGTCTTCATTGCCTCACGAACTCGCTTGATTTCGGCACTCAAAACTGGTAAAAAAGACATTGTAATCAACATTCCAAGTGTCACACTTCTTGGAACATGCAATTGAGACAAATTTCTTGTCATTGCGATTGTACTCACACTCATCCCCGGAACCAACGCAAGAAATATCGTTCCAAAACGATTTATCATTGCCAATGCAGAATTAAAATTCTTGCCTGATGAAAAATATGCAATGCAAGCAAAAATTCCACCGATTACCACAAACATAATAAATGCTTTTATTGCTTGCTTATAAAAACCAAATATAAACATCCATAAAAAAACACCTATCAAGAAATATGTACATTCAATAGATTTTGCGTTTACAAGCCCAAAAATCAATATAGCAACAGATGAAAATACTGCAATCAAAGGATACAAATTATTTTTAACACAAAAAAATTTCATTATTTTAATTTACCTGCCTTTTTTAATTCTTTTGCAATGACCATACCTATTAGTGAACCTACAAAACACAAAGCAATCACTGCAAATGATATTCCTATTATCACGCCAATATTACCACCACCGATAAACATTGAAACAGCTGCCTTTTCATTTCCACTGACAGAAAAAAACACATTGTAATACATATACAAAAGAGGTATTGTCATTGGCATATATAATGTTGCAGCAAAAACACATGCCCAGTCATTTTTGTAGCCACGAAATATTAACAAAGTCAACAATTCTATAACCAAAGCACATACAATTAAGAATACCATTGGAGGAAACATAAAAACAAGAAAAACAGATATAAATATTGATTGCAATAACAATGCAAAAGGCTTTTTAACTTTCATAAGTCCTATTACTGGAAAAATGGAAAATTGAAGTCCTAACCCTAATTGAATAATTCCAAACATTGGCACATTCACAAGCAATGGCATTATTGCTCCTGTTACAAGTGTGCAACATGTAATTATTGCTAGAAAAACTATATCTTTAATCAAATACTTTTCAAAAATCTTATTTTTATTTTTGCTTATACTTTTATTAAAGGCATTATCATCCTCATTCATTTGTTTTGAGAATTGTATTAGCTCCAAAATAGCTTTTTCTCTGCCAGTCATAAATTCCCCTCCCGTAATTTCCCATCTTCCATAATATAAACATAATCTGCAATTGCCATAGTTGATTCTCTGTGAGACACTAAAATTATGCTTTTTTTACTTTTTTGTTCTATCAAAGCTTTCAAAATTATGCCTTCATTAATGCTATCAACATTGCTAGTTGGCTCATCCAAAAGTATAAGTTTACTTCCTCTTAAAAATGCTCTTGCAAGGCCTATTCTTTGTTTTTCTCCTGCTGACAAATTGTTGCCTAAAGAACCTACTTGAGTTTTATATCCATTTGGTAAAGTTTTGATAAAATCATGCACAGATGCCATCCTGCAAGCCTCTTCAATTTCTTCTTTTGTTGCTAAAGGTTTTGCCAATCGTAAATTATCTTCAATGCTTTCGTCAAACAAATAAGTATTTTGACTGACCATAGTAACATTTTCATGCAAATTAAAAGTATTAATTTTGTCAATATCTATATTGTTATAGGCAATTTTTCCATTGTCTTTCTGCCAAAAACGCAACAATAATTTTAGAAATGTTGATTTTCCACAACCACTCTTTCCAATGATTCCAACAATTTTACCGTTTGTAATAGCAATGTTTATATTTTTCAAAATTTCAGCTTGCCCATCATAAGAAAAACTTAAATTTTCCACCTTTAGTGACTCATATTTTATGTTGCTACCATTAGTAATTTGTTTAACTACAGGTTCTTCGTTAAGCAAATTAAGTAATCTATCTCCACTTGCAAGAGTCTGAGTAAGATTGCCTGTGAGAGCAGACAACGCAATTACTGGACCGAAAGAACTGAATATTGTTACTAAGCCAATAATCATCTTTCCAATTGTCAACATTTCAAAATACACAAGTATAATTCCTGTAATAAGCGCTAAAACAATAAATAATGACACAGCCATTTCAGTTACTGCATTGCTGAGGGATATCTTGTGTTTCATATTTTTTGTTTCTTTTAACAATAAATCAGAGCGATGATTTACCTCCTGTTTGCGATTTTCTCCGGCGTTATTGATTACTATTTCTTTAATACCTTTTATACTATCAAGAAAATATGCATTAAATTTTGCAAATTCTGAACGATATTTTACACCACTAATTTTAAGTTTGCTTGAAGAAATAATCGGAATAATGATGCCAATTGTCAAATATCCAATCAGTGCTGTCAATGCAAGAAACACATTTGAAACAATACTGACAAAAATAACAACAGCTACAGAAACAAGCACAGCAATACAAATTGGTGAAATGGTATGTGCATAAAAAACTTCCAAAGTTTCTATGTCAGAAGTAATCATTGCAATAATGCTTCCCTTTTGTTTGTTTTCAAGTTTTGCAGGACAAAGCGTTCTCAAGGCAAAAAATATTTTATCTCTTAAAACTGCCAAAAGTTTGAATGCAATAAAATGATTGCTATATTGTTCAAAATAACGAAGTATTCCTCGTAACACTCCACAAAAAATTGCCAAACAAACAATAACACCATAAGACATAGCTATAGTTTCACCAACTGCTTTTGCACAAGCTACTGCACCAAATACCATTACACCCATAGCACAAACAAATCCAGCACTTCCATTAATAATAGCCAAAATCATAATATAAACAAGAGAATCTAACAATAAAATAAGGCTAGCCATTATTTTTATGCCACTTCTTCGTGACATTGAAAGATTGTTTTTAGTTTTGCTTGGCACTTTGGAAAAGCTATTATCAATTTTATTTTTTCTTTTGTTCATAAAATATACCCCTCTTCCAATTCTTTTTGTAGAGAAAACAATTTTGCATAACCTTGCTTATTATTTAACAGAGTTAAATTATCCCCACACTCTTTAATCTCGCCATGCTCAATAAAATAAATATTGTCTGCAAAAACTACATTAGCTAATCTGTGAGATATCACAATAACACATTTATTTTTTGATATATTTTTTATATTTTTCATTATAATTTGTTCACTTTCAATATCTATATTACTCGTAGCCTCATCAAAAATATATATTTTTTTATCAGCAATCAAACCTATAGCCAAAGCCAGTCGTTGTTTTTGTCCACCTGAAATATTGTTTCCGTCCTCAGTAATAATTTTATTTAAACCACCATTTTCTCTAACAAAATGTTCTAGATTAACTTTTTTTAAAGCGTCATATATTTGTTCATCCGTAACATTATTTTTAGCAAGCAAAAAATTATCTCGGATACTTTGATTAAAAATATATGTATTATAGCTTACTAAAGCAACATTAGAATAATAACTCTCGCGCGAAATATTTTCAAGAGGTATCCCCCCTACAAGTATTTTCCCACTTTTTGGTTTATGTCCTCCTAGCAAAATATTTACAATTGTTGATTTTCCCGAACCACTTTCTCCGACAATAGCAGTCATACCTTTCTCTGGAAAGGTCATATCAATATTTTTTAATACATCTCGCGTACCATCATAAGAAAAAGTAATATTGCTCAATTTGATTTCACTTTCATATACTTTCTCATTTCCCCACAACGGATTAGAAATATTAAATAGAGTCAAAATTTGTTTTCCTGCACTTACGCCATTCATTGCAATATGAAAAGCAGAACCAAAAGCCCTTAGTGGCAAGAAAAATTCTACTGCGACCAATATGAAAAATAATAAATAAAAAGGACTTAAACCACAACATATCACGCTGTAAATTGCAACAGCAATGCCCAAAGCTGCTCCACCATATGCTACCAAATCCATAATTGTAGTGCTTGCCAATTGCATAACTAAAACTTTCATTGTAATTTTACGAAATTGTTCTGCGTTTTCATTCATTTTGTCTTGTTGCATTTCATCTGCTTGAAATATCTTCAATTCTTTTAATCCCTGAACACTATCCAGGAATTTATCTCCCATTGAAGTATATTGTCCCCAATATTTTGCAAATATCTTTTTTGCATATTTTGACACTGCAATTATGGATATCGGAATAATAGGAACACATGCAAGCAAAACCAAAGCGGTCCTCCAATCTATCCACACACAAACAAAAAACAAAATAAGTGGAGAAATCATTGCAAAAAAGAATTGAGGCAAATAAACTGAATAATATAATTCAAGTTGTTCAATTCCTTCAAGACTGACTTGAGTAAGTCCTGCTAAACTAATATTGTCTGTGGATTGAACACCAAGTTCAACAATTTTATTGTAAGTTCGCTCACGCAAATCTTTTTTTACTTTACTGCTAAGCGTTTCTTTTATATCTCCGATTTTTTTTGTAGTAAAAAAACGAATAATAAGTCCAACAAAAATTCCAATTGCAGGATATAAATACAATAATGGTTGCGCTTTTGTTGCAACAAATTTAATACAAAAACAAATGCTTATTGTAACACTCAAATTAGCAAGTAATCCTATTAATTGCAAAAAAACAATAATAAAAATATATTTTTTGTTTTTACCCAATAAATTAAACAGATCTTTATCAATCATTTTTTTTCCTCCCTCCTTTCACATTTTTGTTTTATCACTTGTATAGCATGAGAAATAGTAAATAATGGATGACTCAGCAAAAATCTAGGTCCAACAAATTTCATTATTTTTTTTATTTTCTCTCGCATATCTGAATTATAGCAATGGATTTTACAAAAATTACAAAACTGTTTATTTTCTTTAAATGGACATTTTTCCAATCTTAACAAAGCATATTCCTCGATTTCTTTACAATCCTCACACAGTTCGTTACGCTTTAATAGGTTAGATTTTCTTTTCTTTTTGTGTTTATTACGGCAATAAATTAAAATCATTTTAGGTATTAACTCTTTCTCTTTTTCCCATTTTTTAAAATCTTTCATAAATTCGCCTTTTTATTATGAATATTAAATTATTATATAAATTTTAATGACTAAAATATAATATGCAAAATCAAGTTCGCAATTGCGAACATAATAACAAAAAAAATAGAATTTTGCTATTCTGTTAAATATAATATCTCAAATTAAATCATTTGTCAACTATTTGTTCGCAATTGCGAACTATTTTTTATTTTTCACATCCCTGCAATTTAATTTGATAATTAACACCCAAAATTTCAAATATTTTTCCTTAACAGAATTTTTCAAAATAAATTTATCTGCAAATTAGATTAAATTTTATTTATTGATAATGTATTATTTAAAATAATAATTAAAGTTAACATAACATTGCACTAAAAAAATATTTTTGTCATTTATATTAACAAACAGCTTTCCATAACCATAAACTATATCAACAATAAGTAATTGTTTTAGCAAATTTTAAAAAAAATATTAAAAAATTATTGATTATCAATTGATTTTGTTATATAATTAACTCAATTAGAAATTTACTATGGAGGTATAGTATAATGCAATTTACTAATAAATATTTACAAGATGTTGTAAACAAAGTTCGTGAGAAAAACGCTAACGAGCCAGAGTTTATCCAAACTGTTGAAGAAGTTTTGAAATCACTTGAGCCAGTTATCGAAAAACACCCTGAGTATGTTAAAGCTAACCTTATCGAAAGAATGGTTGAGCCTGAGCGTGCTTTCACTTTCAGAGTTCCTTGGGTTGACGACAATGGTAATGTTCAAGTAAACAGAGGTTACAGAGTTCAATTTAACGGCGCTATCGGACCTTACAAGGGTGGTCTTCGTTTCCATCCATCAGTTTACATTGGTATTATGAAGTTTTTGGGCTTTGAGCAAACTTTCAAAAACAGTTTGACTGGTCTTCCTATCGGTGGTGGTAAAGGTGGTTCTGACTTTGACCCATCTGGCAAATCAGATGCTGAGGTTATGAGATTCTGCCAAAGCTTTATGACAGAGCTTTACAAATATATCGGTCCAGATGTGGATGTTCCAGCCGGCGATATCGGTGTTGGTGCAAGAGAAATCGGCTATCTATATGGTCAATACAAACGCATAAAAGGCACATTTGAAAATGGTGTTTTGACTGGTAAAGGTTTGGCTTATGGTGGAAGTTTGATTCGTCCAGAGGCTACTGGTTATGGTGCAACTTACTTCACTCGTGAGGTTCTTGCTAATTTCAATGAGAAAATTGCTGGCAAAACTTTTGCATTGTCTGGTTTTGGTAATGTATGCTGGGGTGCAGTTAAGAAAATTACTGAGCTTGGTGGTAAAGTTGTTACAATTTCTGGTCCAGACGGATATATCTATGACAAAGACGGCGTAAGCACAGAAGAAAAAATTGATTTCCTTCTTGAAATGCGTGCATCTGGCAGAAACAAAGCTCAAGATTATGCTGACAAATTCGGCGTTCCTTTCTTTGCAGGCAAAAAGCCTTGGGGCGAGAAAGTTGATGTTGTTATGCCATGTGCTACTCAAAACGAAGTTAGAATTGAGGATGCAAAACAAATCGTTGCAAATGGTGTAAAATACTACATCGAAGTTGCAAATATGCCAACTACAAACGAGGCTCTTGAGTTCTTGATGGAAAAAGGTGTTGTTTGTGCTCCTGCAAAAGCTGTTAACGCTGGTGGTGTTGCTTGCTCTGCTCTTGAAATGAGCCAAAACAGCATGAGATATTCTTGGACTGCTGAAGAAGTTGATGCAAAACTTGACCAAATCATGAAAAACATCTACAACGCTGCTAAACAAGCTGCTGAAGAAGAAGGTTTTGGATACAACCTTGTTGCTGGTGCAAACATCGCTGGTTTCAAAAAAGTTGCTGAAGCTATGATGGCACAAGGCATCATCTGATTTAACAATTTAAATTAACTAGTATTCAACTTAAAATTACATGATATAAAACAAAATCTTGGGACTATTTGCCATAGTCCCAATTTTTGTGCCAAAAAACTTATAAAATAACTCTTTTAAATAAATTTGAGCATATGCAGATAATAGCATATGTTCATTTTTTGCAAACAAATCGACATATTGTGACATAAAGGCAATAAAAATAGACAATATTACACTTTAACAGCAAAATCAGCTGCTTTTATCAAGCAACTGATTGCAACACATTTAATAAACATTAACATATCAAATTTAAACAATTTTTGCAAAACACAAAATAAAATCACAAAATCATTAAATTGATAGTTATCACTAAATTTAAAAAGTATTAAAAGCTTTCACTTTTTATCTAAGTCTTATCTCGCCTGTTTTCCTATCCATATATCCCCATTTGCCGTCTTTTTTAACCAAAGCAATGTCATTTTCAAAAGAGGTTGCTGCATCGTAAACAAACTCAAAAACAATATTTCCCTCTTTATCAATATAACCACATTTGTCATCTTTTGTGACAGACGCTAACCCTTCGCTGAAACTGCAAGCAGTGTCGTATTGAATTGGAATTACAACTTCGCCTTGTTTGTTGATAAAACCACATCTTTCATTAAGTTCCACACAAGCAAGTCCTTCCTTAAAATTGAATGCCTCGCTATAAGTTGGCTCAATAATAACCTTGCCGTTTTCAGTTTTGTAGCCCCATTTGCCGTGTCTGTAAAACTTATAAAGCCCATCTGGATTTTTAATTGCAGGCAAATCTTTGATAGCTTTTGCAATTTTTTCCTCACGCTCTTGCTTTAAAGTTTTTTTACTGCTTTCATTATCATTTATAAATGCATCTAACTCATAGCTGTTAACTTTCATACGCTTAGGCTGTTCATTTTGTGGGGAAAAATTTTTTTGAGGTTGATTATTTTGTCTTCTTTCCTCTTTGTTGTTTGACATTTTATTTTGAGGGATATTATCCGACTTTTTGTCATTTTTATTTTTTTGAGCAGGCTTATCCTTTTGATTTTGATTAGGATTTTGTTTATTCTCTGGCTTTTGCTTTCCTTCAAAATTCGCCTTTTTGTTATCCTTGTCGGCTTTTGTATCCTTGTTTCCCTTATCTTTTATATCTTTATTATCTCTGTTTTTGTTTTCTTTAAAACCTTTTTTGTTATCTTTGTTGTTTTTGGCTTTTGCATTGGCATTTGCAGCAACATTTGCAGTTTGATTTGGTTGTTTTTCCACTTCTTCCATTGTTGTGGCAGCAACAGGTGATCTTTTGAAATCAAGTCCTACATTTTGCATTTTTTTCAAAACTTCAAAAACACTTTTTTTGTTCATACCAGGAATTTTGTACATATGTCTCATTTGACATCTGCACAAATCAATTATTTTTTCAATTTCAACAGCTTTCAATTTTGAACTTGTAAACTCACTCAACCCCAATTCGTCAATGCTTTTTTGTAGCATTGCACTATCGCCATCGGGCATATAGTCCTGATTAGGTTTTACAAATTTATTGTTTTTGTTATTAGACATAAAGCCTCCAACTATTATTGCGTATAAAATTAAATTTCAAGTAATGCAAACATATTGCTGCTACTTGATTGATTTGGACTATTTTTTCAGTCCAATATTGCACAAAACTATTATATATTACCTATATCAAATGGCAAACAACACAGAAACTTATCATTGATTGTGTCATAAATTAGCGCTTATAGCTTGCACAACATTACATATATTTTAGCATAATTTGCATAAACTTGCAAGACAAATTTAAAATTAAAAGAAAAATGTTTACTTTTTTTTCAAAAAGTAGTATAATCAAAATGTATTAATAGGCGTTTGTGCGTCTTATGCAGAGGGTTATATGAAAAAATCATTAATTTTTGTTATCATAATTCTATTAATTTCACTTCTTGCGTTCCCCGTGATTTTTGCTGAAGGGGGGACTTCTTATCTCATTGACACAAAAAATGTGGATACTGAAGTTTTGTCAAATATGGATAACTATATGAAACTAAACTCTCCTGTTGCAATAGACAAAACTGCTGATTATCTTGCAGTTGCAAACAACAGAGAAATCTTCATACAACCTCAAAATAACAAAAAAAATGCATATTACAAAACGATTGATAAAGATATTGAAAAACTTATCGTTTTAGGTGACAAAATTATTGCTCTTACAACAAGCGAAAACATAACAAATTTGGTTGTTATTGATGCAGTGGACAAAACAGAAAAACCATATACAAGCGCTGAGTATCAAAATATAATCAGTATTACAAAAAAGAATAATCAACTTGCAATATTGAAAAAATCAGATGAATTTTTGCTTTTTGATATTACAGACGATAACAATCTTGTTCAAAGTGGTACAACTACAACATTAGCATTAGGTGCAATTATAGGACAAAACTTCAAAATAATCAACAATTTTGGTTACTTAATGACAAACACAGGCACAATAAAACAATACAATTTTAACACAAACACACTTGCCGATTTTGCTACATTACCAAATAGTATTAAAGATTTTTATGTGAGCAATGACACAATTTATTACATTGATACAAATCACAAACTTTTTATTGGCGACAAAACCATTGAAATTGAAGACACAAAATTCAACCAACTTGCATTTAATGGTGACAAAATTTATGCCACTGCAAATGATAATGGTGCAACTGACAACGGAAAAGTTTATGTTTTTGACAAAAATGGCAACAAGCTTGATAAAATCACAAGCAAAGGTGACGATATTTTTAGATTTGACACTCCACAAGGTGTTTTCAGCGACGGAACATACTTGTTTATTGCAGACACAAACAACAAGCGTATCATAAAACGCAATGTTGAAAATGATATTCGCACACCAATTCAAGTTGCAAAATACCCAACCAAAGTGGTTACAATAAAGGAACAAATTTATTACATAGACAAAGAAAGCAATCTTTACTATGGTGCTGGTAGCACTCCTGTGATTGAGGAAAAAGTGCAATCAATTGCAGCATACAATGACAAATTGCTTATTTTGACAGAAAACAATATTGTCCTTTCCTACAATGGTAGCAAAGCAACTGAGCTTATAAGCAATATTCAAATATCTGTCAATGAAATGACCTCTGCCGTAAACACAAATTTTGTTTACCTAATCAACAAAAACACTGGTGACATTGCAAAATACAACTTGGAAAAGCCTGATGAACCTGTTTTTAAAGACAGAGTGAACATTGGAAACAACTATAATATTGATTTCAGAGGAAATCTTTATGTGGAAAATAATGGCAAAATTTCAAAATATAAACAAGACAGCCAAAGTAACAGCACAAAATTTACTCTTGAAGGCGAATACAATATTCAATACAAAAGTAGCACTCTTGCAAACAATTCCAACATTGTGACAGCGGTGGATAGCATTAATGCAGAATACTATTTTGCAAATGTAAGCGACCATTTGTTGTTTAAAATCAATGGCAGTGACATCGGACTTGTTGGCACAAAAAACATCAACTATAATGCTCCAACAAACTTTGACTTGCTTGACGCAGGAAAAATAAAAGACACCGAAAACGAAATTCTTGCCTATATTGCTCCAAACAATCCAGAATCTGCAAGAATTGTTCAAAAGGATGAAATCTTCCTTATTCTTGCAAGTTCAACCACTTCTGATGGCAAAACTTTTTACTATGTAATGTCAAAGCACCTTGCACAAAAAGAATATATTGAACAAGATGCTATTGAGCACTTCTCATCAATCAATATGCAAAATCAAAAAATGACTGCTATTGTCGATAATGTAAGCGTTTATACTTATCCACATAAATTTGCAGACAAATTTATGTATAACAACAAAGAATTTAAGCTTTCAAAAACAACTGAAGTTGAATGTGTGGAACAGATTGCTCAAGATGGCATTTATGATTGGTACAAAATAACATTCACACTTGGTGGCAAAAAAGAAACAGGCTATGTTTTTGCAAATTATATTTCAAAAGTTGTGCCTATCACTCCACCAAAAAATATCATTTTTATGAAAACAAAAGCTCCGAAAATCGGTACTAATATCAAAATTTATCAAGATGCTGATGCAAATTCAAAAGTTTTGTTTGATGATGTGAAAGACGGAATTGACATTCAAATTGTTGGAGAATTTGATGCAAAAAGCACTTTTACAAAAGTATATTACAACGAGCAAATTGGATATATTTTAACTGAAAATTTGCAACCAAACGGACTTACTCCAAACCAAATTATTGCAATAACCATCACTTCTGTTGCAATTGTGGCATTTACAATTATTGCGTTGTTGTTTGTTCACAAAAACAAAAATTCAAAAAAGAAAATTGAAGACATTGAACCTGATATTTTAGGCTAACAAACTTACATTAAAACTAGCGTATTTGTGCTAAACACTTTAAAAAAGTAGTGATAAAAACAAAAAATGCATTTCAAACGAAATGCATTTTTTTGTTATTCAATTTTATTTTGCCAGCACACAATGCCAAAAAATTTATTAAAATATTTTATCAAAATCGCTTGACACTAAACACATAAATTTTCAACTATTTTAAGATTTTTTAGTTGTTTTTAAAGCACTTTAAGTGGCAAGATTTTTGCAATTTTTCCTGCAATGTTAGGAATTAGCGCTCCCCTTGAATTCATATTTTCAATGCGAATCTCCTCGCTGTTAATTGGTACTACTTCGTCATTTTCGCCAATCAAAATCACATCAAAAGGTTCTTTCACATAACCTGCATACAAAATTTCATAACCAGTTTTATCTGTAAAGCTTTGAATTTTGTTGCCTTTTCTGTTTCTGTTGGAAACTTTTATCAAACCAGCAATAACTTTCTTTGCAGCACCTTTATCCGTAATAACAATAATTTCGCCCTCATCGTCAATCTGCTCTGCAAATTTAACATAGTCATTATCCGTTAAGGACATACCAATTACGCCCTGAGATTTTCTTCCAGTTGGTGTAATATCACTTTCCATATTAAGCACCATACCTTCATTTGTAATGGTAATGATTGTTTTGCTGTCATCCTTTGTATCCACATAAACAACTCTATCATCAGGACGAATACTTGTTGCTTGATAGAATTTTTTGTTAATAAGGTACTCTTCTCCTCTTCCAACCTTAACCATTCCACTACGCATTACAAACAGCAAATTTTTGTTTTCAATTTGCTCTTTTGTCATAAGCTTTATAACAACTTCATCTTTTGCCAAATCACTTATCACTTTGTGATCAACAGTACCTTTGCTACGCCACTTTCCCTCTTTCAAATCATTAATATTGATTTGTGCAACATTGCCAAAGCTTGTGAAAGCATAAACAGGCGATAAATTACTGCACTGAACAATGCTCATTGGAATATCCTCGCTTGAGCAATTTTGAGCAGTTTTGTTGGCACCTTTATAAGTTTTTGTAGTCAAAAACTTAATGCAGTTTTGATTTGTCAAAATACAATAGCCTTTTTTCTCCTCAACTTCGTTTACATCATAAACTTGGATTTTTTGTTCAATTCCGTCCACAAAAATATGTGAACGCCTCTCAAGTTTATATCTTTTTCTGATATCCAACAACTCAGATTTGACTATGCCAAGCTGCTTGCGTTTGCTACCTACAACTCCTGTCAAATATTCAATTGTTTTAAGAAGAGCCGCAATCTCTTCCCTAAGATTGTTGACTTCAAGTTTTGTAAGCCTTGCAAGTCTGATTTCAAGGATTGCTTGTGCTTGTTTTTCGCTTATCAAAAATCTTTCTTTCAGCTTGCTTTTGCAATCCACAGGACCAGCTGAAGTTTTGATTATTTTGATTACTTCGTCAATGTTTTCAATGGCAATTATTATACCTTGCAAAATGTGCTCTCTTGCCTTTGCATTTGCAAGTTGATATTGTGAACGCCTTAAAATCAACGATTGCTGATAGTTTACATAATATCTAACAAGATCCAGCAACCCTAGCTGTTGAGGTTTACCGTCCGCAATAGCAACCATATTAATGTTAAAATTTTGTTGCATATCTGTGTGTTGGAACAAATTGTGCAACAATTTTTTGTGATTGCAATCTTTTTTAAACTTAATTATTGCACGCATACCTGTTCTGTCAGATGCGTCAATAATATCTGTAATATCCCCAAAAATTTCCTTTTTACTTTCTCTGTACTCGTCAATTTTTGCAAGCAAAGCAGCTTTGTTCACTTGGTATGGCAACTCAGTGATAACAAAGCTCAACTTATCGCCATCCTTTTCAATCATAACTTTTGCGCGAACAGCAATTTTTCCCTTACCTGTCTCATAAGCACGCTTTAAGTCCTCATTAACAAGCAATTCGCCACCAGATGGAAAATCGGGTGCTTTGATATATTCCATCAAATTTTCAAGAGAAATTTTTGGATTTTCAATGTATGCACACACTCCATCAATAACTTCAGTGATGTTGTGTGGAGGAATATTTGTTGCCAAGCCAACTGCAATACCAGATGCGCCATTAACCAAAAGATTAGGAAATCTTCCCGGCAAAGTCCTTGGCTCTTTCAAAGTATCGTCAAAGTTTAGCATCCAATCAACAGTGTCTTGCTCGATATCTCTCAGCATTTCCATTGCAAGTGGTTGCAATCTAACTTCAGTATACCTCATTGCAGCGGCAGAGTCGCCATCAATACTACCAAAGTTACCATGACCATCCACAAGCATACTGCTCATATTAAAAGATTGTGCCATTCGAACCATTGCGCCATAAACAGATGTGTCGCCGTGAGGATGATATTTACCCAAACAATCACCGACAATACGCGCAGACTTTCTGTATGGCTTATCAGGGGTTGTGCCAAGCTCGTACATAGTGTACAAAATACGCCTTTGCACAGGCTTTAAGCCGTCCTCAACTCTTGGCAATGCTCTATCCAAAATAACATATTCAGAGTATGGCATCATTGAGTTATGCAAAACTTCAGATATTTCACAATCAAGCACAGTGTCATTCAAAACAGCTTTTTCTTTTGCCATACTATCCTCCTATTTTTTCAAAAGTATCTTGCTTGTTGAAATTAGCATTGGTGTTGATATATTCCTTTCTGGCTGTCGCATTGTCGCCCATAAGAGTTGTAATCATACGCTCTGCCTCAGTAACATCATCCACAGTAACTTTCATTAGTGAACGATTTTCAGGATTCATTGTTGTTTCCCAAAGCTGCTCTGGATTCATTTCTCCAAGACCTTTGTATCGCTGAATAGTTTTTTTGCCACTTATGTTTTCAAGCAATTCCTTAAGTTTGTAGTCGTCATAAACATAAGTTACTTCGCCTTTGTTTTCCACCTTGTAAAGTGGTGGCATACCAATATACACATGCCCTTCAAGTATCAAAGGACGCATATACCTATAAAAGAATGTAAGCAAAATTGCTCTTATGTGCGCACCATCTTGGTCGGCATCTGCAAGAATGATAACTTTGTCATATTTCAAATTGTCAATGTTAAAATCGTGATAAAATCCTGCGCCCAAAGCACTGATAATTGTGCAAATTTCCTCATTTGCAAGTGCTTTGTCCAGCTTAGATTTTTCCACATTAAGTGGCTTGCCCCTAAGTGGCAAAATCGCTTGAAAATTCCTATCTCTGCCGTTTTTTGCAGAACCACCTGCAGAATCGCCCTCAACAATAAAAAGCTCATTTCGCTTAGCATTTTTGCCAATGCAAGGTGCAAGTTTACCAATCAATTTGTTTGCAGCAATGTCACGCATTTTTTTGGAAACATCCTTGCTGTTTTGCAATCTTTCTCTTTCTTTTTTTGATTGCAAAGCAAGCGCAAAAATGTCTGCAATAATTGTTTTTGGCAGTTTTTTGTAAACTTCTGCAAGAGATGTAAAAACCATATCTTCAAGTGGTTTTTTAATCCACGCATTTGAAAGCTTGGATTTTGTTTGCCCTTCAAACTCGGGATCTCTCATTTGAATAAGCATTACCACAGTAAGCCCATCCCTAAAGTCGTCGCCCACAAACGGCGTGTCTTTTTCCTTGATAAAGCCGTTGTTTTTTGCATAGTCATTCATAAATCGTGTTAAGCCCTGTTTGAACCCAGTTTCGTGAGTACCTCCCTCATGAGTAGGAATATTATTTACAAAGCTTGTTATGCTTTCCACTCCGTCAGTGTGTTGCATTGCCGCCTTAATCCTAATATTATCCCCAAAACTTTCAAAATAAATTGGTGTTTCGTACAATGCCTTTTTATTTTCGTCTTGATACTTAACAAAATCCACAAGTCCACCATTATAATGATAACTTGATCGCCTTGGCATACCATTTTCGTCACGCTCTCTTTCGTCACGCAAAGTTATTGTAAGGTTACTGTTTAAAAAAGCAAGCTCTTTTATTCGTTTGTTAACAACATCAAAAGAAATTCTATTGTGTCCAAAAACTCTGTCGTCAGGCATAAAAACAACTTTTGTTCCATGCATTTTTTTATCGCACTTCTTTGTGGTCATTGCAGTTTTTCTCACACCACTTTTAATCTTTCCATTCACTTCAGGAGAATGAAACTCAATATAATTTTCCGTACCATCACGCCATACAGTAGCATTAAGCCATCTTGAAACAGCATTTGTTACAGCAGAACCAACGCCGTGCAAACCACCTGAAAATTTATAATCATCACTGCCAAACTTGGCACCAGAGTGAAGTTTTGTAAAAACAATTTCCAAAGCAGGAATTTTCAATTCTTTGTGCAAATCAACTGGAATACCTCTGCCATTGTCGGTAACGCTGACACTGCCATCCTGCAACAACTCAATATCCACTCTATCGCCATAACCATTGGCAATTTCGTCAATACTATTATCAACAATTTCCCACAAAATATGGTGCAAGCCTTTGGATGATGAATCGCCGATATACATACCGGGACGCAATCTTACCGCATCCAAACCTTCAAGCACTTCTATGCTGTCAGATGAATAATCTTTGTTGTTTTTCATAATATCTCCTTATCTTGAGTTTTTTGTTTTGTATTGCAAATTATGCTCAATTTTTTCACATAATATAAAAATCAATTCAATCAAAACAAATATTCAAATCACTCTTTCAGTTGATTGTTTAATTCCTATTAGATATAATAAAAATAACATTACTTTTATTATTTCTATTATAACACATAATTTAAAAAAAATAAAGAGTGAATTGCAAATTTCTCATAAAAAATTACAATTCACACCTAAAATTTTATTATTTTATATTAAATTTCAATCTCAATATCAATTCAAAGCAGTAATTTGCTCTTTGCCCTCATCTGAAGAAGTTTTTGTCACACAACTTTTGAAAAACTCAAGCGCATCAAACATAATTTGATCTCTAATATCCTCGTTCAACAATTCATGGCGTTTGTTTTCATAAAGCTTCATAGTAACATCAGTTATTCCAGTATTCACATAAGTTTCATAAAGTTTTTTAACTCTTTTACCATAACCACCAACAGGATCGTTATCTCCACTGATAATAAAAATTTTCAAATCTTTTTTTATGCAATCAAGATTACATTCCTCATACAAATCTTTCATACCACAAAACATTGATTTAAAAAATCCAATTGAGGCAGTCACGCCACACATTTCGTCCTCATTATATTTTTTTACGGATTCAAGATTGCTGCAAACCCAAGCATTTTCCATTTTGTCATAAGCAAATTTTTTATCATAACCACCAAAAGTAACTTTTGTGATAAACTTAGCAGGCTTATCCTTTCCACAAAAAACTGATTGAATTTTTGACACAACTTCACCAAGCTTAAGATGAGTAGCTTTTTGTCTTGCAGAACCACAAAGTATCACACCTTCAAGCAAATCACTTGCACGCTGAATATAAGACTGACTTAAAAATGAACCAAAGCTGTGTGCAAACAAACATAATGGCAAATCATATTTTTGTTTCACATATTTTGCAAGTTCAATTTGATCTGCAACTGTATCTGCAAAACTATCGCCATTTGTTACAATACCAAGCCCCAAACCTTCAACAGCTGTTCTACCATGTCCACGAGTATCCATACCTACAACAATAAAATTGTTATAGTTCAAAAAATCTGCAAAAAAGTCATATCGTTGAATATGATCTGCCATACCGTGAATAATTTGAACGATGCCAACAGGCTCTTTAACCTCATCCCAAAAATAAGCATAGCTTTCAAATCCCGATTCACTTTTAAATTTTTCAACTTTCATAGTTTCTCCTAAAAGAATTTATTGATTTTATATTTAACATTATTAGTATATGCAAAAAAAATAGTTAGTATTATTAAACTTGTAAATGCTCTTTTCGCTAAACTTTTAATTATTAAAAATGCAAAATTTCAAGCAAACATTTGACTAATCTTTAATCAAACAAGCAACAATTCTTTGTGCAAAACAATTTGATTATTATAAAATAAAATGTGCGAGAACATCTAAATACACAATCGTAATTAAGCAGGACGCACATAACATTATTATTTTACTATAAAAACTAATTTTTTACAAGAAAAATTAGACATATTTTTAAAAAAGCGACAAAAATCAGCATATTTATAACTTAATTGGTAATAAAATACACTATAAAACATAAATTTGTTACTCTTAAGGAGGAGTTCATGAAGACTATTGTCTTAACTGGTGGAGGAAGTGGTGGTCATATAATACCAAACATTGCCTTACTTCCTTATCTTAAAAAGCATTTTGACAGAATTTACTATGTTGGCGAAAAGGGTGGAATGGAAGAAAAAATTGCGCAAAAAAACAATATTCCTTTTTTTCCAATAAAAGCAATAAAATTAGACAGAACAAAACTTGCAAAAAACTTAAAGATACCTTTTGTATTGCCAAAGTACATTGCAGAGGCAGTAGAACTTCTTCAAAATTTGAATGCAGATGTAGTTTTTTCCAAAGGTGGATATGTTTCTCTGCCAATCACATATGCTTGCAAAAGGTTGAAAATTCCTTATGTTATACATGAGGCAGACAAAAGTCTTGGGGTTGCAAACAAACTTGCTCAAGGCAAAGCCAGCAAAGTTATCACTTCGGATGAAAGCTGCAATAAAAACAATAAGTACATCACATTAGGCACACCTATCCGTGATGAAATTTTGCGTGGAAATGCATCAAAAATCGGCACTAAATTAAATTTAGACAACTCAAAACCCAACATTTTGATTGTTGGTGGAAGTTTGGGTGCAAAAGCAATAAATGATTGTGTGATAAGCTGTCTTGGCAGTTTAACCAAAAAATATAATGTCATACATTTGACAGGAAAAGGCAAACTATCAAGTACAAAAGCAACTGGTTATTATCCACTTGAGTATGCTGATAACATAGGGGATTATTATGCAGTAGCCTCGCTTGTTATTGCAAGAAGTGGTGCTGGCGTCATAACAGAATTGCAAGCCGTGGGAGTGCGCAGCATTTTGATACCACTGCCACAAACTGCTTCTCGTGGAGACCAGCTCGAGAATGCAAAAAAAAGCAATTTTACTGTGATTTGTCAAGAAGACTTGACCCCGGATTTGTTGCTTGACAAAATATCAATGACTCTTTCAATGCCAAAACCAATCAGCAATTATGACAAAGAAACTTCACAAAAAATTGTGGATCAAATTCTTTTAAGTATGAAATAATTTTTAGTTTAATTTCAAAATAAACATAAAAAATATTAAACTATATTAAACAAATTGAAATAAAAAAAGTTCCTGCCACAATACAGGAACTTTTTTTATAATGTAAAAATTTAACTTGCTCTATGAAAAATTATTTAAGCTTTAAAATAATCAAAGCAAAATTTTAAAGCATTTAAAAAATTTTTTATTTCAAAAATTAATTTGATTATTTTTCGTCCATACTACAATCTGACTTTTCTTCGCTCTCGCCAATATTTTCCACAACGCTTCCCTTATCCGAATAGCCAGTTCCATCCGACGGATTGCTGATTATTCCCAAAGCAACAAGCACACCCAAAATTGAAGTTATAACCTCGTTTATGTACGGCAAATCAAATTTCAGTCCCATAGACTGCAAAATCATAAGCACTGCACTAATCAAACTTATCCACAAACCATAATTTCTGAATTTTTCTTTCATATATTCTCCTCAACATAATACAATGGCTTTGCAATTACGGCAGTTTTAATTTGTTTGATATCCTCTCCCATACTAAAAACACAGCTCAATTCTTTTGTAAGCCTGTTTACAATATTTTGATAATTTTGCTCTCGCTTTCGCGAATCTTTGAGCACATAAAACAAAAGAATCACAAACAAAACGGCAAACACACCACTTTTTGCAACCATCAACAAAACCTCATTGTTCATCCACCTATTTCTCCAAGCAATTTCAAATATTTAGGTCCCAATAAGTTACGCAATGCCTCATTTTTTTGTATTGCCTCAACTGCAGATTTCTTTGAAAATTTGCTATAAAATTCTTTTGCAAGATTATATCTTTTTTCATATTCTTCTGCACGCTCTGGACTGCCAAAGTCGCCAAGCATCTCATTTTCTTTCATTTTTTCATGGTTCTTTTTCATTTCGTTGGCTTTGTCTTCAACCACCTTTTTTTGATACTCTTTGTATTCCTTTTCTTGAGTGGCAGTCTGCTTGTTTGCATTTTGCACATCTTTAACCTTTTGATTTTCCTCCGCCATAAGCTTGTTAAAAAGTTGCTCAACATCTTTTTTGAAATTTGCATCAAGCTGAGTGATTTTATTTTCTTTTTCTGTGAGAATATTATCTTTTTCGGCATCAGTTTTGTTCAGTTTTTCTGTCAAAGCTGCCATAACATCTGCAATATAATCCTCTTTTTCCTCCTTCAAGTCCTTTGCTTTTGCAAATTTGATTGAGGAATCAGCAATTCCATTTTTGCTTGCTGTGGAATTAAAGCTATCTTCCTTATCCTTATATTTTTTGTCATAATACTCACTTTTTTGGTCAGCAGATTGCAAATAGTCTTGCTCCTTTTTTTCCACTTTGCTGAGTTTTTCATCGTATTTTGAATTTGCTTTATTCTTTTCATCGTCATAAATTGTGCTGTAAGTTTGTTCACTTTTTTCTCTCAAAACTTTTTCTTCCACAGGCACATAGTCCTCAAGATAAACAAATTCTTTATCCTCAGGTCTAAAAGATTCCGCATAATCTTTGACAATTTTTTCCAGTCTTTTGCGCTCATTTACTTCCATACCAGCAAGCTGATTAATCAAATCTGTTTGTTCTTCCAAATTCACAGAATCTTTGAACAAATCTGTAACCCACTCACCAATTTCCTTAAAAATTCCCATACTCTCTCCTAAATAACCCTAAGGTCAGTTGCATCCAGTTTTAGTTTTGCAGCAAGCATACCCTCGCCGGTGCAAATAACTGCTAAGCTGTAAAGTTTGTGTGCTTTCAGCAAAATTTCCCCACACGCAACCATTCCGTTTATTGCAGAAACTACAACATCGTCAATTTTTACAACAATGTTTGCAAGTTGTGTGCCAAAAACATCAATTTCGTAAGCTAGCGACTTGTTTGTGCCATACACATTGTGTGCAAACACAATTTCATTGTTACTTTCCAAATTGTTTTTGCAAATCACTTTACTGCTTTTAACTTTTTGCTTTATTCTGTCAAGTTTTCCTTCCAACTCGTCAATAATTTCATTGTATTTATTCATTAATTTTCCTCCAACACCGAATATTCCAACACAGGCGATGGCACATTGATATTTCTTCCTTTTGGCACAATTTCAAAAACAAAATGCTTGCCTTTTAGATTGAGCAAACAACTTCTTTTGTGTGAAATATTAAAAAAATAGTTTTTATCATCCACAGTAATTTTCAAATCAATTATTGTTGAACCTCCAAAAACTATGTTTTTCAGCAATTTATATTCTGCAGGGCTTGCAAAATCAATCAAACCAGACTTCCAAATTTTGTTTTCTCCATTGCTATCTACTGACAACAAACTCAAAAAATTACCTTCAACTACAAGCACATATTCTTTGCCATCATATTTAACTTTTACCAATGAGCTGGCATCCTTGCAAGTTATAAAATGATAATCGCTGTAAGCCAAATCATAAGCAATAATAAAGTTGTCAAAAATGTCTCCACCATTATTTTTGCACAAAAAATAGCAATATTCACTTGTGGCAACAGCTTGTACATCACAATTTTTTAAAAACCCTGACAAGCCCTCGCAAATGCTTTTGCAGTTGTACCCGTCAAAAACTCCCAAACCTTTGTTTGTGGCATACATAATAAAGTCGCCACAATTTACTACACTGCCATTTTTGATATTGTTTGGAGAGTTTATGGACTTTGTGACAAAATCTTCTTGCTCAGAATAAGCTGTTATTTTTGTAAATCCATCCGTTTGACAAGCAATCAAGTGTTGATTAAAACTTATCAAATCTGTAATGTTGCCATTGTCAAAAGACAAATTGATATAACCACCTTCGTCAATAGATTGATTCCAATTAAAAGGAGCAAAATCATCACTAAATTCCAGCTTTGTACTGTCTCTTGAAACTGCAAAGATTCTGTAAAAGTGATTGCATATTTTTGCAAATTGCACTGAAATTTCACTATCCTCCACAGCTCCTTGTGAAAACTTTTTAAGTCCTTTATCCGTCGCTAAAATCAAATAGCTTTCCTCTCCGTATTTATATAAAGTGCTATCAAAAATCTCAAAATCAAAAGCCAGTTCAGTTTTTGTCTGAGTGCCGTTTTCCGTTTGCAATAAAAAACATTTGTTCGCACAAACAACAATCAATTTCAAGTCATTCTCATAATAAGGTATAACTTTTTTGATTTTATCCTCAAACACAATATCCAGCTTTTGTGGCGACATTGATGCCACTAAAGCTCCATTCAAAGTTTTTAAATTTTCTTGCGCCACTGCAAAATCAATAGGTGTTGTTTTTGAATACCACTCCTGACTTACTCCTTTAAAATTAGAGAGTTTCACTCTTTTTATAGGCAAAGTTTTTTTGTAATAGTTCTTTTTCATCAATGCCACCAACCATGTTTAAGTTTTATTTCTTTTGTAACTCTGCAGGCAACCTTCAACATTTCACGATACCTTTTGTCATACAACATTGAATCCTCATACCTGCCTTGCAACAAGCAATACTCTCCAAGTGCACCATAAACAATAAGCATAAGCGTTATTCTTGGTGACAAATCAATATTATCCCCAAGTTTTACTTCATCTGGCATATAAAGGTAATGCACATTAACAAGTCCACTTGTTTGCGTGACAATTTCGTTAGGGTACATTTTAGCCCCGATTTTTGATTGATTTTTTGTCACTTTTTTCAAATTTATCAATCTTTTTGAAAGCTTATCATATGGGATAATTCCGTTTATTGCCTCCACTTGTTCTTCAAACTCCACAGGCAAATAATCACTTGCAATTTCAGACAAAGTCATATTTATGCACTTTATGATTGTTACAATTTCACTATCATTTTGGGGCAAATTATTTATATCATATTTATCCTTATCGCCAAGTCGCACTAAAACTTCTGTCAAAACTTCTTCAACTTTCATACTAATCCCTCACAATTCAGAATAGGAGGGAATTTGACTTCCACCCCTATTCATATAGTTTACTACGCTTTTTGTTTTTGTGTGAATTTCATCCAGAGTTTTATCAATCAGTCTTTGCTCCAAGCTTTGATTGAAATTGTCAATTTGTTCAATTTCAGACAAAATTTTATCCATTCTTGTACGCCTTACAAACTCAACTGCTCTGCTGTCAAGTTGAGCAAATGGCATAACCAGTTGAAAGGTCGGATTGCATTTTAAGCTGTGCAATTCAATCACATTTTTTTTGCAGTTATAAAACAATCTGTAATCGTCATCAATCTCTCTTATCCTTTCGGGGATATCAAAGCAGTTGTGACTAATCAATGTAAGCTCATGCATAAAATCAATCACACTTTATTCCACTAAGCTTAGCTTGTCCGCAAGGTCTATCGCAAACGATATCAGCATATTTAACCAAAGTTGCAGTGTATGTAGGATTGCCAAGCTTTTGTTTGATAACATTTCCGTTATCTCCTTCCAGCCATCTCCAATCGCAAAGTTGATGCATTTTGAAATCGTCAGTGTTAAGCAAATACATTTCGCCATCCTCAATAAACTTATCACTTACCAAAGGAATACCACTATAAGATAGTGCCTTAAAACCACCATCCAAAGTCATATAATCCACATTCAATCTGTTTGCAGACAAGTTTTTGATGTAAGCTTTTTTCACATCATATGCACAAGTAATAAAGTTTACGGCAGAACCTGTTGTCTCGTCAATATAGTCAATTGCCTCTTGAATAGTTCCCATATCAAGTGCTGCATTGTTCAAATCTTTTTTGTAAGGATTCAACCAAGTGTTGTTTGCTCTTGCAAGCCCATAAATATCATTTGTGCCGAAAATTGCTCCCAAACCTGTAAGCTCAAAACCTTTAGAGTTTTGAATTGTGATGTAATCAGTTGTAGATACAGCAGAAACTTGCTTGTCAATTTTGATAATTTTTGCAACTCTGTCCACATCAATAATTCTTGCTTGTGCAAGGATTTTTTCGCCATCTTTATTAAAAATATCAATAACCATGCCAATTGCAACTTTTTTTACACTTGACAAAGTTATTGATGTTGTAGCTGTAGCAGAGGCAGTTGCAACCAGTGCAAGTACGCCATTGCCATCGCCATACAGCATTCTGCCAAGATTGTATTTTGATGCCTTAAGCAAGCCTTCCATTTCTGCATTCAAAAGGTTGACAAAAGCACCAACATTGCTTTGAGAAGCTCTTATTGCCTTATCAGAAATTTCAATACTGCCATAAAGATTTTTAAGTTCCACCTTATATTGAGCATAGTTGTTGCCAGCTGCCATAGGCAAACTGCCTGTTTCATCTCCTGCACCAACCCCACCATTCAAGCCATAAGATACCAGTTTGATAATATCCTTGCCCCAAACATCGCTTGAAGTTTGTTCAATTTTTGTAAGCAAAGGATTGACTGCTGTGTTAAGTTGCTCTGTAACCACACCCAAATAAACACTTTTTAACGCTTTATCAGCTGTTTCCAAATTTACCATTTAAAATCTCCTATTTTCTATAAATTTTTTCGCCATTTTTCCTGCCTCGTCCAAAGTACGCGGTCTGTATGTTGGCGACACATAACAATTGCCACCTTTTGCAATTGTTTGTGGCACTTGAATGCTGACAAGGCTATCCAAATAATCTGCTACAATTTTGTTTATTATTTTTTCATTTGAGTAGACATAATTATTCAAAAATTCCTCGTCATTTATCATATTGCAAGGCTCGTTAATTTTGCCAGTTAGAGTTTCAGCAAGCTTGATTGCAAACTCCTCCACACCACTAACATTTTTAAGCTCATCTGCAAAATAGCTCAAATCAGGATTAATTTGCAACATTTTTTCAAGAATTTGCTGATTATTCTCCGCACGATTTTCAAGTTTCTTCAATACTTGACACTTTTTTGTAAATTCCTTTTCCAATTGTTGGTATCCCTCAAAAAGACTTTCTGCCGATTTGAATTTTCCAAAAGAGGTTACTGTATCTTGATTATCGTGCGTTATATCTGGTGACAAAGGTTGCTCTGATTGAGTCTTATTCCCATCGCTCGGTGCTTGCACAGCAACTTGCTCTATTTTATTATTCTCTTGCATTATTCTCCTCCATTAACAAATTATTTTGATTATGTAGCACCAAAAACATTTGATGCTCTTTAATATGCTTGTCCATTCTCTCAACAACAGCATTGTCCTCTTCATTAATAATAGCTTTTATATGCTCATCAATATGAAGTTCATGATTGTCATATTCCATTGAAGAAACATCTTTTTCTCGCAATGTCAAATTTTCCTTTTGCGCTTTAACCCTGTGACATTCTGCAATATCCTGAGTGGACTCCCAATTTCCAAAGCCAAGCATTTCCAAAAGTTTTAGTCTGTTTCGATCACTCATACTTCCTTTTGAATCCCTAAACATACCCATTCTCACAAGTTCAAGCACCATACTGCGTCTGTTTGCTGGTGTTTCATTCAGTTCATTATCCGTGTCAAAAACCAAATCATCAGCTGCCAAATCCGAACCTTGAAAGTAAAGCAACTGCACTTCTCCATTGTCTCCCGCAATTCTCTTTAATCTTCTTGATATTGCAAATTGCTTGTAAAGTCTAAGCACTAGCTGTCCTATTCTTTTCACGGCATTACGGATAGACTCTGCGGACATAGATATTCTTGTGTCATCTTGCTCTTGCAACAAACTGATTGCAACACCAGATGTTACATTTGCTGGCAAACTTGAACTTCTCATAAACTCACTCACACCAGTAATATTAATAAAAGTATTCTCCAGTCTTGATTCTTCGCTGTCAAACTCACTTGGCACACTGCCCATATTAAGCATTCGTGGTGGATTGCAACCACTTCTATAAATGAGCACCTTACCAGGCGACAATCCCTCTTCCTCCAAATTATCCGTATCAACCGAACCATCTTCCACAGCAAGCACACCCATAGCAATTCTGTTCATAAATTCGTGTTTTTTGTTTTTAATTCCGTTGTAGGCTCTTTGCACGGGAATAATTCTTTCAACAATGCTTGTTCCGTAAAAACATGTCACATTTTCCAAAGCAGTTTTTCTTGCAAATGGCAATCCATAACCTCCATCTTGCTCTGTTTGATAAGGCAAATCTTCACACACAACCAACTTATCTCCTGCAACAATAATATGTCTACCCTTTGGGTATTCCTTTGATGGACGCTCAAATTTTTCAACAACCAAACATGCGTTTTCTCTTTGCGTAGTTGCACACCTTGCACTGCTTGCTGAATATCCCAAGCCACCACCATTTGCCACATTGTCAATGCTAAATACTCTCAATATTTGTGGTTGAACTTGCACATTCCAAAGTTCTTCAACTTCTTTTACAGAATAAACTTTTGCATGATAAATAAATTTGCACTCCTCAATGCTGTTGTTTGTGATTTTGTCAGGAAAAATCTCATAAGGTGGACACAAAACAATATCAATATCGCCTTCTTTAACAAGCTTTTTATCTTTTGTCTCGCCAATTGCTCTACCTTTGTCTTGATTCCATACAACCTTAAAAAACACACTGCCACAAATTTCACTCCACACATTGCCTTGTGCCAATATCTCTGAAAGCTTGTTTTCTTCTGTAATAGTTTTTAGCAAACTGGTTGAAAGTTTTGCCACATTGATATCCTTTTCATCTTGACTGAAAGGTCGCACACTCACATTGGCTTGCACTCTGCCAAGCTTTGCAAGTCTTGTTTCCACAATTGGTGCAATGTGATTGAAAACTTCTCTCTCCTGCCAAAAATATTGTTTGCCATAATCCTCCACTTCACCAACGGGAGAAATTTCACAATATTGATTGCCTTGAACAAAATTCATATTTAAACGCCACTGACTCTCAAGAGATTTTCTTTCCTCGCTGATTGTGTCAAATTCCTTCAAAATTTCGCGTGCAATATCTTCTTGCCATTCAATATCACTCATTGCAATTTTTCTCCTTGTCGTTTTATTGATTTGTTAATCAAATTTATTGGACTTTTTGGCACAAACTCTTTTGACAAAAGCTCCATCAACTTTTTGGCACAATCCTCACACAAGTAAATTTTTCGTCTTGCAAGCACTCCGTCCTCAAAGATTTCGTATTTTGCCTCATTCTTACAAAGCCCGAAATCACATCTAACTTTCACATTAAGTTTTGCTAATTTCATTTTTATCCTCCAATTTTTTTAATAATTTAAGCAATCTGACTTTTTCTTTTTTAAGTTCGCTGTCCGTCAAATTGTCAAATTCTCCATTTTGTTTGGAAATATCAAGATACGCCTTAAGCGCTGCAACATCAGGTGGAACATTTTTTATTGTAATTTTGCGTTTCAGCAGTTCTCCCCCTTTATCCTCGCTTGCGTATTCCTCAACAATTTCTTCAGTTTGATACCCCACACCTTTTTTGTACAAGATGTCAAGCATAACATCTCGCTTATTCTTTTTTTCCGACATTTTCCCCTCACAAAAAAATCAAAGCCTTTTCAGCTTTCGCATAAGCTTTGTTTTATCCTTTTCTATCTCACTCAATTCCTTAAACTTAGCCTCATTTAAAGAAGGTTTTGTCATTATGTAATATCTTAGTGCATCAAGTGCGTGGTCATCAACCTTTTTTGGATTATCTCCCTTTGACCACCAGTATGACTTAAGTTCTCTTATCAAATTTGTACAATTTTTAAAAATAAATAGCTTTTGTGGGCGTGCCTTCAAATACTCTTTTACTCTTGCAATCCCACTAAACATATCTTTGTTGACATTTGTATTAACTACAATGCCTTTTTCATAAAACAATTCTGCCACACTTTTGCTGTATGCCAATGTATGTTGATTGCTCGCACTATCAATCAATGCACCAAGTCTGCCCTTACTATCCCTGTGCCAGTTCAACTTGTCTGCAAGCTCAAAAATCTTGTTCCTGTGATAATCAATATCTCTGCCTGCCTCATAATGCTCCCCCACAACATAAACATTGCCATCATAGTCCACTGCAAAAAACAAGCAAGCAAGTGGATTGTTAAGTCCCGGGTCAATGGCAATATTGTCTTGCCATTCAAAAGGCACCGAAAAAGGCTCAACAATATGAAGATTGCTGTCAAATTCAGGATAAACAAGACCACAATCTGCACTAAAGTTTCCAAATCGCCTTGACTCAACCGACTCACTGCTCAAAGTTTTTGTCAAAAGTTCCACTTCTCTTTTGTTCAAAAAAGGATTATCTGCCCATTCAATATGAATATGCCACACCTCTGGATTATTTGATTTGTTCAAAAAAATCTCCTCATACACCCAAGTTAAGCCTTTGAGTGGAGTCATTGTGCCCCAAATTTCGCCACACCTGTCAAGCACACGCATAACACATTCTTCATAAACATCATATGGTGGCTCTTCATCAAACCAAACATAGTCAAGTGATGCTCCTTGAAATTTTTCTCTGCCTTGGTCACAGCTTTTAAATCCTATTTTTGACAATCCGCCAAACACATTTTTCACAACAATATGGTCAATAATTCCGTACTCGGGTGCTCCCTTTCTCCCAGACATCATAACAATATCCTCAATCCAATCAGGGTTAAGATAATGCAAAATTTTGGCTTGCGCAACATCTCTTTGCACCTCGTATGACAAAGAAACAACCCAGCCATTTGTATCAGGACGATTATCTCTGTAAGGATGAATACCTCGTGCCCACCAAATTACTTCCACAGCACCACACTCAGTTTTGCCACTGCGATTGCCACCAAACACCCAACGATTCCTTTTTTTGCACTTATGAAATTCCATTTGCTTAAAATGTATTTTTTCACCTGTGTTGTAATATAACAAACGATTTTTTCCTTTTCGTCGCAGTTCCTCTTTTTCTATGCTCAAAATTTGCTTAATAACCTCGTTGCTATCCTTCAATGCAAATGCCTCCTATCCTCAATTTAATTGCAATTTTTCACAAATCAATAAATTTATGACAAATTTTTACAAATTGAGAATGAATTTTTTTTATATATTTGTTAAAATATCCACAATTAAGTTAAAGGAGTGGATAAGATGAAAACAATCTCTTTTAAAACAATATTTCTTAATATATTTGTGATTTTTGCAATAATATTCACTTTTGCAATGCCATTTTTGAGCACGCAAAATGTTTTTGCAGAAGAACAAATAAAGAGATACTATTATATTGTACAAAACACCTATCTTATCCCTGATGGTCAAGAGATTAAAGGCAACATTCAACTTAATGCCAGTTATTATGTTCAAGCAACAGGCAACCCCAGTGTTGTAATCAATGATATTGCATACAACTATGTGATATACAATGGAATTACTGGTAAAGTTCCAATTGCCTCACTAAGCAAAAAAACTATTGACAATGTTTCCACTCCTTATTTTATAAGTAGCAGTAAATTGACAGTCAATTCAGATAGTGAAATTTGGATGTTTTATAATATAGATGACGAGTCAACAAGATGTCTAAGACTAGCAAACAACAGCAAGCTTGATTTTATTGCCTACTCAGAAAAAGGAGACTATATTCTTGCGAAATACACAAATGGCACTGTAGGATTTGTCAAAAAAAATCTTTGCACACCAACAATAATCTACTCCCCACACCCTAATCCAATTAACCCAGATACAACAAACAGCACTCCAAATTTCACACCCGACGGAAATACGCAAGATACAAAAAAGATGGATAAAGCTGCCATCACTCGAATAATTTTGATTGTAACCCTTTGTGTTGTTGCTGTTGTAGTAATTTTTTTGTTGTTCAAACCTTCAGGCAACAAACGCAAAGCCAGCAAAGATGATTTTTATGATTACTAAAATTGTATATTAATCGCAATAAACATTAATTGCATTGTATTTGGTTGTGACAGGACTTTTAGCAATGTCATCATTGTAAACAAATGGCAACTCAACAATCATTTGTCCTCTGCCACAAGCCCTTTTGTGCAATTTGTCATAAGTTGTAGCAAAAATGTTGTCTTTTCCAAACTCTTTTTGAATAACTTCCGTACTATACCCAATTTTGGATAAATAGTAAGCAAAACTCGCAAGTTCCTTATCAAAGTTTCTAAAAATCTGCCTGATATTGATTTGTTCTTTTTCTGCAATATTCTTAAATGATATTTTATTTTTATAATAATTATGCAATATGCTCTTGCCGGCATCCGTCAAAAATTTTAGTGCTTTGTCCACAATTTCTTTTGCTAGCAAACAATTATTTTTTCTTGTCATCAATGTTATCATTTCGTCAAACATTGAATTTGTTGCGTGATTATGCAATGAATTTGCCACCAATCTATCAAACTTGTTTTCAGAAATAATAACCACTCTGTCAAACATATTATACATATCCAATAAAGTTTTTTGCCATAAATAATTTTCCATTTTTTGCCTCCGTTTCTTGCATTCAATAATATTGAATTTTTATGTTGAATATTATTGTAGGTCAAAAAAATCATTGTTTTTTTCTTTTTTTGACGATTTTTGCCGAATTACACCGATATAATCCCACTACTTAAATGATACAACAAGAAAACAAACAGAAAAGAGTTTTATGACATTTTTTTTAGACAAAAAAAATTGTCTTTCAAAACCGAAAGACAATTTCATTAATTTTTAAGGCTATTTAATTGTAATTTGAGGCATTTTTTAACCAAAACTTTTAGTTCACATCAAATCATTATATTTATTATTCTACAATAACACTTCTATTTTTAGCTTTTAATATTAATGTATATAATATAGATTAAGGATTAAGAATATTTTTTGAATCAAGCAATTTTTTAATGCTTTTCATTATCAAAGTGTAAACTTCGTCAAGATTGTACATTGTCCTGTCAGTCGTACGACCCAAAGAATAAGAATGTGGGCATTTCACACCTGCTGTAATAAGCATATCCAATGTTTCTTTATGAAAATCTTGATACTCTTGTATATCCTTATATTTTCTGGCATAAGAAATCATAAGTGATGCACCATAAGTGCTGATATCTTGCAAGTGCATCATATTAAGCACGCCAATATCATTGAAATAATCTGCTGCAATTGAATAAACTTCCTGCAATTCCGACCAACGCAAAGGGCAAACAAATTTATCAACAACAATAGAATAGTCTTGCAAAATATCTCTTATATAAGCATCATTAAATCTTGTTTTGTCCCACTTTCTATTCAAATAAGAGGTTGCAGAAACTCCCCCAAAACGAGTACACAATCTGCCAATTGCTCTGCGATTATAAGTTGCAAAGCCCTTTTCTCCTTCAACATAACCAATAAGCAAACATTTGTTCTTTTCATTTTCGCCTCTTATGCGAAGCCCTAATATGCCTTTAGAAACAAATCGGCTCATTTTTGAAATGATTTCCGTGCTGCCATTGTCACAAACTCGCAAAAAGCTTGGCATACAAATTTCTCTTTGCACCATTTCACGCGCACAACTTACAGCAGCCTCCCAGTTTTTGAACATATATGAAAATGCTTTTTTTGTCTCATAAGTGTATTTTCGCACCTTAAGCGTACAACTTACAAGAATACCAAATTTGCCCTCACTGCCAAGCATAATTTCATCAATGGCAGGCAAACAACTATCTCTTGTACAAACATCAGTTTCCATAATTCCCTTAGGAGTTATATATCTGCTTGACAGCAAAATATCGTCAATCCCACCATATCTCATACTATTTTGACCAACGCTGCGACTTGCAACCCAACCACCAACAGTTGAAAATTCAAATGATTCAGGGATGTGTCCCAAAGTATATCTGCCTGTTACATTTGTAAAATACTCATTTGCATTGTTCAAAATTTCCTCAAGCTGAGGTCCAGTAATGCCTGCCATAATAGTAACAGTTTGATCAATAGCACTAAAAGAAATCACTTTGTTGAAATTTCGTTTCAGATTGATTTTGATACCACCTCTGACATTTTCATTACTTCTTGTAATATTAGTTCCACCACCCATTACATAAATTGGAATGTTGTTTTTATAGCAATACTTCACAAGCATAAGCAATTGTTCTTCTGATGAAGGAGAAATAACGGCATCTGGGATATTTTCCAATATTTCTCTTCTAAGTCGCATGCTATCCATCACGCCTTTTGAGTAACAAGCCTTTACTCTTGACAAAGTATCTGTTGCAACATTAATTTTTCCAACAATATCCTCAAACTCTTTGATATGTGTTTTAGAAAGTCGCAAAGGAATATCAATGTCAACGATTTTATCTCCTTGACTGGATGGAATCATAAAGTCCTCGTCTGATAACGACAACTTTTCTTTTACAAAACTATAAAAACTTTCTGTTGGCTCTTCGATATGGTCAGGATTACCCCACCTAAACATAGTGCGATATGTGTTTTCATCCTCCACATCCAAACGCCAACTTGGCTTGTAATCTTTATATTTCATTATTTTCCTCGTTCACAATTTCATACAATTTCAAATATAATGGTTGCAACTGTGGATAAATACCCTTATAAACTTTGTTAAACAAATGCTTATAAATTTTTGTATTATCCAAATTTGGTTTAAATTCATCCTTAAAGTGCACCATTGCTTTGTTACATTCATCGATATTCGCAAACTCGCCTTTAATCCAAAAAGCAATCATTGCAGCCCCAAGTCCACTTGTTTCATAAGTCTGCACTCGATACACCGGTCTTCCAAACATATCTGCAGTAATTTGACAAATCGCATCACTCTGCGAACCGCCTCCAGAAACAGAAATTTTGTTTATTTTTTGTCCACTCTTCTTTTCAAGATATTCAAGCCCTTCATACAAAGCATAACCAATGCCTTCCACAATTGATTTATAAACATGTGCCTTTGTGTGACAATCGTTAAATCCAATTATTGTACCCTTTGCCTCAGGAATTTTAAGTCCAGGAGCCCAGTAAGGTTGCAACATTAAGCCATTGCTACCAGCAGGAATTTCCAACAAACTTTTATCCAAAATTTGCTCTGTTGGAACGCCAATATGTTCTGCAATTTTTTCCTCTGCATGTCCAAATTGCTTTTTGAACCAAGTAACCATCCAAAATCCTCTTGATATTTGAATTTCCGGACTAAAATATCCACGAACAAGGCTGTTATATGCAGGCATATATTTTTGTGGTTCAACATATTTTTTTGTGGTAATTTGAAGTGTTGTGGCAGTGCCAAAACTTACAGATGCCGTATCTGGACACAACGCTCCAGTGCCAAGAGTTTCGCACGCTTTATCACTTCCACTTGCAATAATCTCAAGTCCTTCTGGGATTCCAGTAATTTCAGCAACTTCTTTTGAAATTGTTCCAATAATTTCACCAGGTTTTATCAGTTCACATAGTTTTTCTCTTTCAACATTGTAAACAGTGAAAGTCAATTCATATGGCTTTTGCCATCTCTCTTTTTTATAATTATAAGGCAATCTGCTTGCCTGAGATGCAGTGCAATCACACAATCTTCCACTCAATTTAAAATTAAGATAAGCAGAAATAAGTATATAGTACTTTGTCTTATTCCACAATTCGGGTTGATTTTCTTTCATCCAAGTGGATGGTGACATTCTGCGTTGTTTAACTGCTGTTCTATACATTCCTGCAATGCGAAATAACAGAGTCTTTATAAGAGGGAATTTTTGTTTTGGTTTAGCAAGACGCTGATCAAGCCAAGTTATTGACGGACGAAGTGGATTATAATTTTCATCAAGAAAAGCATAAGTATTTCTGATTGAAGTGATTGACATTGCAATAACATCATTCCACAATTCTCCTGCTTTAGCTTTTAAACCTTGAGAGGCCTCCACAACAGCAGTCCAATAATCCTCAGTATTTTTTTCTGCATACCCCACTTTTGGTTGATAATATGCTTCAGTTTCCACCTTGTTCGTGCAAACGGCCTCGCCTTTCTTGTTAAACAAAAAAGCCCTTGTGCTTTGAGTGCCAACATCAAAAACCAAAACTAGAGGTTCTCCCATAAATTATCTCCTGTATAATCAAATAACTTAATCGTTAATAGTATAGCATATTTTTGCAACAAAAGTAAACATTTATATAATAAATTTTATTTTATTTAAACAAAAAATTTTGTTGTTCAGCAAAAATTATTGATAATTTCACAAAAAATCACAAAAAACCATTCAAAAATCGGTATGTTTTTACATTTTCAAGTTTCTAAAAAAATATATACAAAATAAAAAACAAAGCAAACAAGTTTTCGATTGTTTACTTTGCATTTGATTTTTTTATCAATTACATAATCTTTTTGACATAGTCCCAAATGCTTGCTTTTTTGATTTCTTCTGCTGCAAGCACATCACAAACTGCCACTTTTTGTCCGTCTATAACTGCATAAACTTCGCCAATTTTATCTCCACAATTAATAGGAGCTTTCACACTTTCTGGAATGTTGTATTCAAGTTTAGCGTTGCCTTCTCCTTTTGCTTGCAAAACTGACAAGTCGGATTTTGCCATAACAGCAAGTTTATCTTTTTTTCCACCATTAACTTTCACATCAACACTAAGTGGTGAACCACCCTTCACAAGCACAACATTTTTAAAGTTATTAAAGCCATAGTTAAACAAGGTTGACATAGCTCTAAATCTTGCCTTAGAGTCTTGTGCACCAAGCACACTGCCAACAACTCTCATTCCGTCTCTTACGGCAGTACCTGCCAAACAGAATTTTGCGCTATCAGTGTAGCCAGTTTTTCCGGCATCACAACCTTTGTAGTGTCTGATTAACTTGTTTGTGTTTGCCATTTGAGTTACTCTTCCTGATGGATGAGTGTAATCCTCAAGCCAAATTGTTGAAAAGTTATAATACTCTTTGTGCTTTGCAAGTTCTCTCATCATACAAGCCACATCTTTAGCTGTTGAATATTGCTCTTCTTTCGTAGGATAACCTGTTGCATTTGAAAACAAAGTATCATTCATACCAAGAGCTGCTGCTCTTTGATTCATCATACCAGTAAATGCAACTTCATCTCCTCCAATAAGCTCTGCAACTGCCACAGATGCATCGTTTGCACTCATTGTTACAATACCTTTAATAAGGTCGGAAAGTGGATATTCTACTCCCTCATCCAAAAACATTTCGGAACCAACTTGTGCTGCTGCCTCGTGTGAAATTGTCACCTTTTGATCAAGTGAAAGCTTTCCACTGTCAACATTTTCAAAAGTAATCAGCAATGTCATAATTTTTACCATACTTGCAATCGGCTTTTTATCATTTTCGCCTTTTGCATAAAGAACTCTGCCACTATTAAAATCCACCAAGTAGCAATTATCTGAACCGATAACCTGCTCTTTTGGTGCCATTCCTGTGCAAGCAAAAACTGCACAGATAGTAATCAATAAAATTAAGCAATAAAAAAACTTCTTCATTTCTCACCTCTTACTACAAATAGTGTGCGAAAAATTGAAGAAGTTATGCAAATAAAATTTAACAATTACACAACAAATTTTATTAATTTTTTTTATCTTTTACAAATCGCTTTTTTGATGTTTTAACAGTCTTTTGCTTTTCCTCGCCAATTTTAAAATCTGTGTGTTTTTCGAATCGTGAGGCGATTATTTCATTTTTCAACAATACACCATAATTGTCAATCTTTTGACGCAACTTGCTACCAACAAAACTATTGCTGTTTGGATAAATTTTAAGCAGTTCCACCACAGACATTGCAATGCAATTATTCCCTTGAATTGTCTTTAGGCTTTGACTTGTCCCCAGCAACTTTGAACACACAAAAATTGGATTATATTCTCTAGTAATACCGATTTTTGAAGGGTTAACGCCAAAATTTCCACTGGCAATCAACACATCGTCGTACTTTAATTCACCAATCACGGACGCAAAAAAATCATTAACAAACAAAATTGCATCTTCCATTTTGTCTTTGTTGCCACTCAAAGCAAACTTTGCAAAATCATTAAATTCTGCAATCAAAACGCTGTCTTTTTCGCTCTTAAACTCGCTTAACAAATATGCAATTTCTCTGTCGCTCTCACAAATTTTATCCGCCTCTGTGCAATCGGAATTGGACGAGAAACATACGACATCAACATTATGCTTCTTCAAAGTATCAATCAAATTTTCTGCAATGCTATTGTCATCATCAAAAACAACATTGCCCAAAATTTCTTTAAAACCACATTCAAAATTTGTTTTTGTGGTAAGCATTCTCCCTCTTAAAAAATGTCCTAATGCTGGTGTATTATCCTCTTGCAGGCAGCATTTAAAAAGCCCCATTTTTTTCAAAATTGTTGCTTGTTGAATGCACTTAACCTGCTCTGCTGTACACTCGTATTCGCTGTCATATTTTGAGTAATCAGGCAAACTGCCAACTCCCAGTCCATTAATTACAAATAAAAATATCCTCATATTGTGATTATACAATATAAGGATACATTTGTCAATGTAAAAAAACATAAATATTCAATACTATTTTAATGTTATTCAATGTTCGCATTTGCAAAGCGAAATAATAAGGCATTTTTTCAAATCAAAAAACAAACAACTTTTACACAATCAAACGATAATGATAAACTTTGCTATGGCAGGAATAATAATACAAATCAAAATCAAAAATAACAGCAATAATGCACAAACGCACAAAATATGTTTTATGATAATTTTATTTGTGTTTTTGCACACCAATCCCTTGCCACCACAACTCATCCTGTAAAAATTGCAAATACAAGTAACAGCAATCAAGCTTGCAATAACAGCAATATACATTGGTATTGTAAAAGTTATAATGCAAATAAATCCAACAAATTTGTCTGCAATAATAATTCCTACCAATCTTCCACCAAAGCGATAGGCTGTGTAAAACAATACAATGTAAGGCAAGCAGTAAAAATACTTATGATAAAGCTGCAAATAACACAATGCCATACCAAAAATAGTAAGCAACAAAACTTTGATAAATGTACCAAACAAATTGAACTGTTCATTGCTGATAAGCACAATATAGTTATATCTGCTTGTTACATTTTCTCTAAGCGAAGTTATTACTATTCCCAAAACAAGCCCACCAATAATAGTAAGCATAAGGCACAGCAACAATCGTTTATGCTCTTTAATATAACATTTTAAGCTTGTTAACAAATAATCTAATTTACAACGAAATCCACCTTGCATACCAAAAATAAATTATGCAAGGAATATTCAGTTTATGTCAAATTTTAAATAATTTTTTGTTTTTTACAAAAAAAATAATAAAACAAAAAATTATACTATCCTCAATTATGTAATGAAATTTTAAATATTAATCAATAGAACTCATATCTGATTTTTTCAATCATAGTATATATAAAATGCTTGTTTGTAGGCTTGCCCTTAACATCAGAAATTGTTGAACCAAATGTTTGATAAAGCAAATCACTGTTGCCATAAAGCCACGCATTACTGATACTGTTTTGAATATCTTTTTCAATAGTCGCGATATTTTTTTTATATTTATCAGCAATCAATTTGTATCCTACTCTAGATAGTGGCTCTAAATTTTCGCCTTTTATCCCCAAATTAATAATATCAGCCAAATAATTTAAGCCGATATTGTTTGGTTTAAAACCATATTTTAATAAATAATCGTAAATCATATGCACTCCACCTCTGTTTCTTTTATTTTATCACTTTTTTTATGTCGAATTATAGCTTTTTTTGTCGAATTTTGTCGAATAATGTCGAAAAAAAACACATTCCTAAAATAATTAAGAATGTATTTTTGTTCAATATCAATTAAATCTTAAAAAATTATCTCTAAAAATCACTTAAGTCAAACATCATAAAACAAGAGATAAAAGATATAATCAATCAACACTTTAAAACAAAATTATTAATTATTTGTCAATCATCCAATCTATATAAGTGCCATAGCCTTTGGTGCTGTCTGCCAAAAAAACATGCGTTACTGCGCCAATCAATTTGCCTTTTTGAACAATAGGACTGCCACTCATTCCTTGCACAATGCCACCACACAATTTAATAAGCCTTTCATCAGTTACTCTGTAAAGAATACCTTTTGGTTTGTCTTTATCCTGCTTGCAAGCCTTAATTATTTCAATATCATAATATGTTGGTATACCTGTAAACGCAGAAGACACAATTTGTGCTTTTCCTGGCTTAACACTTTTGCAAGATGCAACATTAATTTTTTTCAATCCAGAAGTATCACCTGAATAATTTCCAAAAATGCCTTGCGTTTCGTTGGTATCAATGTTTCCAAGTTTAACCTCTTTTACAAGATTACCAACCAACTCCCCTGCACTATTCTTTTTGCCTTTGTAAACGCTAAAAATATTCGCATCGCAAATAAAGCCATTCACAGCAGTTGTGCCATCCTTGCAATATACATCACTTATAGGATGTCCCAACGCACCAAATCTACCATCTTTTGTATCAATAAATGTCAATGTACCAATACCATCTGTTGCATCAGACACACTAAGCCCAATTTTAAACTCTCCAGAAATGCTATCTTTTTCTGCTTTAACAAAAGCAGTGTATGGCACACCATTTCTTATCATAGAAAGCTCTATATTGTTTTTGTCCACCTGACTAATAACATTTGCAATATCTTCAGAGGAATACACCTCATTACCATTTATTTTTTTCAGCAAATCGCCTTTTTTGATATCACTATCAGCAAGAGGTGTTTGCACACCTTCAGCTGTCACAACAGGCAAAATGCTCTCCACTAGCAGGCCATTTGGACGAACTTCCACGCCTATCGGCTGACCTCCCAAATAAACTTGCCTATTTGACAATTTTTCTTCCTTTATCGTTGGGGTAAAGTTTAACAAAAAAACTTCCTCAGTGCCACCCGTAAACCCTAATGCCATAATAAAAACAGCAAGCAATAAAATAAGGCTTACCGAAACAATAATTTTCTTTTTTGACAAATTCACAATTCCCTCCTTATACAAATAGTCTTTTGAGAAATGCAAAAGCTATTCTATAAATGAGCGTTTTAAATTTGTAAATTTTACCAGAAGATATATTGCTCTTATTTTTTTGAAAACTACACGATATTATGTTGTCTTAACAAATCAATTTTAAAAGTTACATTTCAATCGATTCGTAAAAATATTATATAACTATATTTTTATACAACATACTACCATTTGTCAATCAAACAATAATATGATTATTGTAAAATTTATGCGAATAAAATAAAAGAAAGATTTTCAATCACTTAAAAATCTCCCTTTTAAAAACATTATTTATAATTGTCATTTGCTATTAAATTTAATTTTTGACTATAAATTTGATAGCAAAACAAAAGCAAAATTATTCAAATCAAGCTGTTTCCTCTTCATATGGTGGAGGTTCGATACCATCCAATTCCAAAGGAGTTGCATCGTCTTTTTTGTAAAGCAGTTTCAAACAAATTGGTGTCAAGAAACTTGAAATGATAATTAGTAATACAACCGGGAACATATATTTCGCATCTATTATTCCCGAATTTATTCCTTTGTTTGCCACAATAAGCACAACTTCTCCTCTTGCCATCATACCAAAGCCAACCCTAACAGAGTCTTTGAAAGAATACTTGCACATCAATGCTCCTGCACCACAACCAAGTATTTTTGCAAGCAAACCAAACACCACAAATGCCACACTAAAACCTAAAAGTTCAACATTGAAGGTTGAAAAATCCATTCCTATACCAATGTTTGCAAAGAATATCGGACCAAAGAACATATAAGAGTTTGTATCAATCTTCTTTTCAATATATTCAGTTGATGGCATATTGCTCATTACAACACCTGCAACAAACGCACCAGTAATGGCAGCAACACCAAACAACGCCTCAGATGCCCAAGCAAAAATCAAACATATTACAAGTCCGAAAATTGGAATTCTTCTGCTGACAGGGAATTTTTTTGAAAGCCACTTGATAATGTAGTGACAAAGCACACCAGCACCAACAGCAAACACAAAGAAAAGCAAAACTCTGATGACTGTTTCTGTAATTGTAACATTGCCATCGCCACTGCCATTTATGCTTATAACAACTGACAAAATCAAAATACCAATAATATCATCCAAAATCGCAGCACTCAAAATACTACTGCCGACTTTTCCTTTCAATTTGCCAAGTTCCTTTAAAACTTCAACGGTAATGCCAACTGAAGTTGCAGTAAGCATAATACCAAAGAAAATACAATGCATAACTTCTGATTGAGAGTTAAATGCAGCAAATTTTCTGTCTATACCCCAACCTACAAAAAAGCCAAAAACAAGAGGAACAACCACACCAAGAACTGTTATAACGATTGATGGCAAGCCATTCTTTTTGATTTCTTTAATATTTGTGTCAAGACCAGATGAAAACATAATCATCAAAACACCAATTTGAGATAATGCCTTAAAAACTATGTCAATCTCCGCATTGGCACCAACTTTAATAAAACCAGTTATTGGTCCTAAAAGCATACCTGCAAGCAACGCTCCCACAACTTGAGGAAGTCCAAGTTTACGACAGATTATGCCAAATATTTTTGTTGTCAAAAGCAAAACGCCTAGATACAAAAATAATGTAACAACAAATTCAGTTTGCAATGCAATATTAAATGCTAACAAATTTTTGAACATAGACATCTTTTTACTCCCAATAAAATATTTCTAAGTTTTCTAAACCTATGACATTATACTCTTATTAAGAATTATTGTCAAATTAATTATGGGCAAATATCAAATATTTTCAAAAAAATTCGCTTGTTATCTTATATTTTAAAATTTAATTGATTTTTCAATTTTATTGACAAAAAAAATCTGCCATAAAGCAAGCAGATTTATCAATATTAGTTTTAAAACTTCGCATGATTAAATTTGAGTCATAAAAGTAAAATTGCAACAAAACAATTACGCAAACATATACTTATTTGCGCAATTAAAGCAAAATCAAATCAAATTTTATTATTTAATTTCAAAATTCATCAAAAGTTCTTTAAGGGCAATCATTTCTTCCTTAGACAAAGTAACACCCTTACCCATTTTGCTACCATCTGGGGACCACTCTCTGATATCATATTTAGCCTCTTTTTCATTCCAGCTAATAAGATTAAGTTCCTTTTTCCAACCCTTTTGAGATTCAGACAAAGAGCCAATGTTGGCAACAATTTGATAATTAAATTCTGGCATAACACCCTCCATAATTTAAGCTACCTTTATTTTAGCATAATAAAATAATAATTTCAATACTTTTATTAAAAATTATATAAATTTTTTTTAAATATTTACTATATTATCTAATAAAATATAAATAACCGAAATTTATCAACAAATAAGCTCAAAATTAGACAAATTTTCACTCGAATATTTTTTTATAATATATCAAAACATCAAATGATAGACAATTTTTCTCTATCACTCAAGAATATGTATAAAATTAATGCTACTTGCCAATAACCATTGTATCTGGAGGTTATTATGACAAAGAAAAACACAAAAACATTTAACAATTTAGCAAAAGCATATGTAGGAGAATCTTGTGCTCGTGGCAGATACCACATGCTAGCAGAATTTGCAGAAAAAAGTGGATATGTTGCAATGAGTGATATGATAAAATTGATTGAAGAAAACGAATTTCAACATTCAAGAATGATGTACAGCTTTATTTGTTCTATGGACAAAGAAACTATTGACAACATTGATATGAATGTAGGTATACCTTTCAAAGAAAAACCAAACACTCTTTTGGAAAATCTTAAGTTTTCTGCTGAGGATGAAAAAATTGAGGCAACAAAAATTTATCCTCAATTTGAAAAAGAAGCTCGTGAAGAAGGCTTTGAAGATATTGCAAATTTCTTCAGAAACCTTATTCAAGTGGAAACTTGCCACCAAAGCACTTTTGAACAACTTTATGACCAATTGAAAAATGGAACAATGTACAAAAAGCCAAAGGCTATCAAATGGAAATGTGCATCTTGTGGTTATGAACACACCTCAAAAGAGGCTTGGACAAACTGCCCTCTTTGTGGTGCACCTCAAGGCACAGTAATGATTCAAATTCAAGACTGATTTAAAATCTTTTCAAACAAAAAAATGTTGACAAATAGTCAACATTTTTTTGTTTATCTAATTCACTAAATTATTAATAAGAACATTTTCAAAACTATGACATTGTATTTGCATGGTATTAAATTGTAAATAACAATTCTAATTACAAAGTAAAATTAATGTTTTTTATCGATTAATACCGATTTTTGACAGGATTTTCCAAAAATAATCCTTTTCAAAAATCATAAATTACAATTATTTTTACTTTCTTATTGTACCATTTCCAACACAAATGTATTTTTCTGATGTCAATTGTTTTAGTCCAAGTGGACCTCTTGCGTGCAATTTTTGAGTACTAATACCTATCTCTGCACCAAAACCAAACTCAAATCCATCGGTAAATCTTGTCGATGCATTCACATAAACACAACCTGAATCCACCTTTGTCGTAAACTTATCAATATTCTTTTGATTGTTAGAAATTATTGCCTCGCTGTGACCTGTGCTATGAATGTTGATATGATTGATAGCATCATCTACACTCGCAACACTTTTAACGCTGATTACCATTGAAATATGCTCTTCAAAATAATCTTCCTCGCATGCAAGTTGTGCATTACCATAATATTTTGCACATTCCTCATCGCATTTAATAAGCACCCCAGCCTTGTCAAGCTCTGCAAAAATTTTAGGCACAGCATCTGCAAGAATATCCTTGTTTATCAACAATTGTTCCAAAGCATTGCAAACTGTTGGGCGTTGCACTTTTGCATTCAAAATCACTTTGCAAGCCAAATCAAGATCACAATCGTTATCCACATAGATATGGCAATTTCCACCACTACTTGCAATAACAGGCATAGTTGCATTCTCAAGCACAAGCTGTTTCAACTTATCCCCTCCACGAGGTATGATAACATCAATATAATCGCCTTGCTTTAGCATTTCCATTGTAAGACTTCTGTCTGTATCATTCACAAACTGAATAAAATTTGAAGAAATACCAATGCCTTCAATCGCCTCTTTCATAACTTTGTAAAGTGCTCTGTTGCTGTTGATTGCATCGCTACCACCACGCAAAATCACGCTGTTTCCTGTTTTAATGCAAAGCCCTGCAACATCAATCGTAACATTTGGGCGTGCCTCATAAATAACGCCAATCACACCAAGTGGAGCACGCACTTTGCTAATTTGCAAACCAGAATAAGCAGTCCATTTTTCGGTAACCTCACCAACAGGGTCAGGCAACAACACAATTTGTTTGATGCCTTCGCTCATGGCTTGAATACGCTTTTCATTCAAGGTCAACCTATCCAAAAACGCGCTGTCTTTACCTTTCAATGTCTCAATATCCAATTTGTTTTGAGCCAAAATAAAATCTTTTTCTTTAATAATTGCATCTGCAATAGCAGTCAAAATATCATTTTTTTGATTTGCAGTCATTGCACTAAGCTCATAACTTGCATTTTTTGCCGCCATGCAAAGCTCTTTAATATTAATCATTATTCCTCATCCTCTTCTGGAAGTTCTGCATTGTGATATACATTTTGAACATCATCATTATCCTCAAGCATATCAATAAGTCTTCTAACTTTTGCAGCTGTTGCATCATCGGGGGTTACAGTATTTTGAGGTATCATACTGATACTTGCCTCCAAAATATTCAAGCTTGCATTTGCTTCCAATGTTTGATTTACCTCACTGAATGCAGATGGCTCAGTGTAAATCTCGCAAACATCTTCGCTTACTTGAACATCGTCAGCACCTGCCTCCAATGCAATCTCCATAATTTCGTCTTCGTCGTGTCCTTCCATATCCACAACAATCAAACCTTTTTTGTCAAACATATAAGACACACAACCACTTGTGCCCATCTGACCACCACATTTATCAAAATGATGTCTGATATCTCCAGCAGTACGATTTTTATTGTCAGTCAAAGTTTCCACGATAACAGCAACACCACCAGCAGCATATCCTTCATAAACATTTTCCTCATAGTTAATGCTACCAAGTTCGCCACTTGCCTTTTTAATGCTTCTTGTAATGTTATCATTAGGCATATTGTTTGCCTTAGCTTTTGCAATAACATCACGCAATCTGCTGTTGCTATCCGGGTCCGGTCCACCATTTTTAACTGCTACTGCAATCTCTCTACCAATTTTAGTAAAAACATTAGCCCTTTTTGCATCATTAGCACCCTTTTTTCTTTTAATATTAGCCCATTTGCTATGTCCTGACATAAATCCTTCCTCCGATTTCTTTTTTAACTTTCCAATTTGTCTGCCAAATTATTTTGTCAAACAAACAATATTTTCAATTAATTTAATTTTATAAAAATGTTTTAAACTATTTTTCAATGATTTTACTATAATTAAATTATAACAAGATTAAATTTAAACATTTTGTTGTTTTTTAATTATTTTTTATATTGCTATAAACTATTTAAATAATTCTATCAACTTCATTTAAATGCAAATTGCAACAAAACATCAACCATAAATAAGTTGATACAACGCAATGCTTAGTGATACACCTGCATTCAATGATTCCATATTTTTGCTCATTGGCAAAGAAATAATTTTATCTGCACTCTCCCGCATTTGCTTGGAAACGCCTCTTGACTCATTGCCTACCAAAAGTGCAAATTTTTGTGGGATATTTTTGATTTCAAACAAATTTTCGCCTGCCATATCAAGTGCAAATAACTCGCAATTCAAATTTTCTTTTGATTGCATTTTTTTTACATTAACAAAAAATATTCCACCCATAGAACTTCGTACAACTTTAGGAGAATACAAATCCACACAATCTCCATAGCAATATATGGTTGAAACTCCACATGCAACAGCTGTTCGTATAATTGTGCCAGCATTTCCGGGGTCCTGCAAGTTGTCCAAAACAACACACTTTTCGCTGTCTGTCACTAAACTTTTCATTGCACACACTGCAATCACACCACTTGGCGACTTTGTATCGCTCACAGAATCCATAACTTTTTGCGATATAATATAAATATTTTTACATTTTTCAGCAATTTTTTGTTGTTTGCAAAAAGTCTCCTCTGTCATAAACAATGCCAAAATCAATTGTTCAGGAATATCTTTAACAATATTTACGCCTTCTGCCACAAACTTACCACAAGCGTACCTATCTGCTTTAGAGGCAAATAGTTTTTTAAGCTCTTGTATTTTTGAATTGCTGATGCTTGTTATTTTTTCCATAATCATTTTGTAAATGCAATGTTTTTTACAACATTCTATTATATTTATTATATCATTTTTTGATAAATTTGTAAATACCCAAAAAATCAATTAAAACCTTCAAAAAATTGAAGGTTTTAATAAAAATTACTTAGCTAATTTTGATTTAGCTTTCTCACAAAGAGCAGTAAATGCAGCAGCATCATTAACAGCTAAATCAGCCAAAACCTTACGGTTAAGTTCAATTTCATTAAGCTTCAAACCATGCATCAAAGTGCTGTAAGTTAAGCCATTCATACGAGCAGCTGCATTGATACGAGCGATCCAAAGTTGTCTGAATTCTCTCTTCTTAAGTTTTCTTCCAACATATGCATAGTTGCCGGATTTCATAACGGCTTGACGAGCTACTCTGTAAAGTTTGCTTTTAGCACCAAAGTAACCCTTAGCTTGTTTCATTATCTTTCTACGCTTTTTAATTGCGTTAACGCCTCTTTTAATTCTCATTATCCATTACCTCCAATTCCATTAGCTATAAGGAAGAATCTTCTTAACAGTCTTTGATTGAGTCTCAGACACATAAGTTGCTTTCTTCAAGTTACGCTTTCTCTTAGTTTCTTTCTTTGTCAAAATATGGCTTGCACCATTCTTAGCTCTTTTAATTTTACCGTTTTTAGTAAATCTAAAACGCTTTCCAGCACCGCTGTGTGATTTTACCTTTGGCATAATACCTTCCTCCAATATATTAATTAATTATTTTTTTATGTTAGATGCGATAATCATAGAAATGCTTCTGCCCTCTAAGTTTGCAGCTTTTTCCACAACACCGAATTCTTTAACAAGTTCAAAAAACTCATCCATAACCTTAATTGCTATTTCAGGACGAGCCATTTGTCTACCCTTAAGCCTAATAGACGCACGCACTTTGTCGCCTGCCTTCAAAAATTTGCTTGCGTTGTTTGCCTTTGTTTTCATATCGTTTGTGTCGATAGTTGCAGACAACCAAATTTCTTTTAGCTCAACAATTTTCTCTTTTTGTGCTTTTTTCTGCTCTTTTACTTTTTTGATTTGCTCATACTTAAATCTGCCGTAGTCCATAATTTTTGCAACTGGTGGATTAGCAGTAGGCGAAATTAACACCAAATCCAATCCGGCACCATATGCCATATCTTTTGCTGAATTTGTTGGTGTAACACCAAGTTGTTCACCATTTGCACCAATCAATCTTACTTCTTTGACTCTTATTTGGTCATTGATAATATGCTCTTTATTAATAATTATGTCCTCCCACAAACAAAAAAATAAATGGATAACAAACATCGTTATCCATCTTATTACAATATAATGTTAGGCTTTTACACATAATTTTATCTTGTCTTGCACCAAATCATACAAATTCGCACTGACAAAATATTATCTGCACAGCTAAAAATACTGTTACCACGCTCGCTCACTTGCGGCAGGTGAGAAATAACTTCTGCTTGTTATCAATATATTATCACACCCTCACCACTATGTCAAGCATTTTTCACACTCTTTTTTACAAAAAATCTAATAATTAATTTAAGCAATTTGCTAATCAATATACACAACAACACTCTACAATAAATGTTAAATATTGTTTTTATGTCCAATATTATGAGATGTCTTAAAATATTTTTAACTCTTTAACCTCTTGCAAAACTTGAGTTTCAAACTGCTCCTCAGACATAATATTTGAACTTTCCTCACCACGGCGTCTCACGCTAACATTGCCACTTTCTGCCTCTTTATCGCCAATAACAACGATGTAAGGAACTTTTTCCATTCTTGCAGCTCTAATTTTGTAGCCAATAGTTTCGCTACGATTATCCACTTCCACTCTAATTCCAGCAGCAGTCAACTTGTCAGCATAAGCTTTTGCATTGCTTGCTGTTCTGTCAGTCAAACTCAAAACTTTCACTTGAGTTGGAGCAAGCCACAATGGCAAAGCACCAGCAAACTTTTCAAGCACAAGTGCCAAAGTTCTTTCATAGCAACCGATAGAGGTTCTGTGAATAATGTAAGGTCTTTTCTTTTCGCCGTTTTCGTCAATGTAGCTCATATCAAACTTTTCAGCAAGGAACATATCCACTTGAATAGTAATCAAAGTGTCCTCTTTGCCCCATACATTCTTAATTTGGATATCAAGCTTTGGTCCATAAAAAGCAGCCTCCCCAATACCAACTGAATATTCAATGCCAAGATGGTCAAGAATTTTGCCCATTGTTTCCTCAGCAGAATTCCAAGTTTCCTCGTCTTGAATATATTTTTCAGTGTCTTTTGGGTCATATTTAGAAAATCTGTAAGAAATATCATCTTGCAACCCAACAGCTGTCAACATGTATTTTGCAAGCTCCACGCATTTTTTAAACTCTTCTTCCAACTGCTCTGGCATACAAACTAAGTGTCCTTCACTGATTGTAAATTGTCTTAGTCTGATAAGTCCATGCATCTCTCCACTGCTTTCGTTACGGAACAATGTAGATGTTTCGCCATATCTACAAGGCAAATCTCTGTATGATTTCAAGCCATTGTTATAAATAGTGTATTGGAAAGGACAAGTCATTGGACGAAGTGCAAAAACTTCAGCCTTAGGGTCATTTGCATCGCCCATAATAAACATTCCATCTTGATAGTGATCCCAGTGACCAGAAATTTGATACAACTCACGCTTTGCCATAAATGGTGTTTTAGTAAGCATATAACCTTGTCTTGCCTCTGTATCCTCAACAAATCTTTGCAAAACTTGAACAGTCTTTGCACCTTTTGGCATAAGCAATGCCAAGCCTTGACCGATGTTTTCATCTGTCATAAAGTAGCCAAGTTCTCTTCCAATCTTGTTGTGATCTCTCTTTTTTGCCTCTTCCATTTGAGCAAGATAGTCTGTCAAATCAGATTTCTTATCAAAGCAAGTTCCATATATTCTTGACAACATCTTGTTGTTTTCATTGCCACGCCAATATGCACCTGTCAAACTTGTAAGCTTGAATGCCTTAATCATACCAGTGTTGTGCAAATGAGGTCCTGCACACAAATCTGTAAAATCACCTTGTTTATAAAAAGAAATAACTGCATCTTCAGGCAAATCGTTAATCAATTCCACCTTGTATGGCTCATCAAAATCGCTCATAAGCTTAAGCGCATCTTTGCGAGAAAGCTCAAATCTTTCAATAGGATATTTTGCTTTGATAATAGCCTTCATTTCCTTTTCAATTCTTTCTAAATCATCAAAATTTATAGGTGTTTTAAAATCTATATCGTAATAAAAGCCATTGTCAATAGCAGGTCCAATAGCAAGTTTTGCTGTTGGGAATATATTTTTGATTGCTTGCGCCAAAATATGTGAACATGTATGTCTATAAACTTTTTTGCCCTCTTCTTGTTCAAAGGTCAAAACTTCAAAATTTACATCTTTGTCAATGATATCGCTCATTGCACAAACTTTGCCATCAATTTTGCAAGCAACAGCAGCCTTTGCAAGACTTTCGCTAATACTTTTTGCAAGCTCAAACGCACTGATAGCACCATCTCTTTCAATAATACTTCCATCTTTCAAAACTATTTTCATACTTCCTCCAACGGCAAACGCCAATAATTTTTATCTCAATATATTATTTATTATCCTTTAATAATGTTGATTATTTTTATTGCAAATGTTTACAAATTATAAATCATTAAAATTTATTCAAACCTTAAAATACAGCTAAATTTTAAAATTAAAAACTTAATGCAACATTAAATAAAAAAGCAAATTTGTCTAAAAACAAAATTTTAATATAGAACACAATAAAAAAATCCTTATGCAAAAGCATAAGGACGATAAAATCGTGGTTCCACCTTACTTCACACAAAAGTGCCTTAATTACATACTAACGCCTATGAGCGTGCGACTTCACTAGTGGTGGTATATAAAATCACTTGTTGCATTCTCGCACCAACCGAACGCTCTCTGAAAACAGCCCGACTTTACACATGTCCTCTAATCGCAATTAATTATACTTAGATTATATGCTTTATTTACTTTTTTGTCAAGATATTTTTGATATATTGTATTTTTGTCTTGCCTAAATATTATTTTAAGAAAAAAAACTCTAAATTCAAACCTTAAATAATCAAAATAATTTAGCAATAATCTAAACATATAAAAGCATTATTTCACATAAATTGCAAACATCAAATTTATCCCTCCAAAACTTGCAGATAATCCACAAGCAATTTTTTTGCTCCAATTAAATCATGCTCCAAATAATTTCCACATTCTTTTCTGCTGTTTCCAGGAACTTCATCAAGTTGCAAACATTTTTTAATACAGGATATAATCAAATCCTTTGCTTCATCATATTTAACGCCCAACATAAGCAAATAAAAACCTGTCCTGCAACCCATTGGTCCAAAATAAACAACATTTCTCTTTTGTGTGGAATTTCGTACAACAGTAGCAAACAAATGCTCAATTGTATGCATACTAGCATTGTCCATATAATCCCCACCATTAGGAGTTTTAAATCTCAAATCGTATGTAAAAATATTATTAGACTCTCCACTTAGATACAAACCTTTCTTATGTATATCATGATCAATTTGAAAAGACTTGATTTTTTCCATATTATCCTCACATAAATTTAATTAAAACAATATTAAAATAAAGTAAAATACTAATAAACATAAGAATATTCATATTTAAATATTGTATTGCACTAATATTTTGTACTGCACACACATTGTAACACAAAAACAAAATTTTATCAACAAAAATCAATTTAATAAAAAATTTAGCAGTAAAATTCCACATTAAGCAGATTAATTATCTCTATTTACATATATTTTATATATTTTTATAAAAAATTTTGCATAATATTTTTAAATATGTATTTACTTTTTGCAAAATTAATGATATAATTAGCTTGATAGATTATAAATAATCTAAATTATAAGAATATTAATTGCTAAATTATCGGAAGCAGATTTTTGATATATTACATATTGGATTTAAGTTTAAAATTTGTGGAAATTTTATTTATTTATTTAAATTCAATTACAACTTATGCTAATTGCTTTATGACTTTATCAGTCATTTTATAATATAAAACAGCCAGTTTATGGCGTAAAATGGGGCAAAACACAACTCGAATACAAAAGAAACTTAAAAAATATTGAGCATACAGGTATTTTCTTAATAAAATTTATAAATTTTTACTTAAAATCAGACAATTTTAAGCAAATTCTGCAAATGTACTCTATGCTTAGCTCCCCTATACTATAAAATTTCAAATTATCAAAAATTTTCCGTACAATGCTATATTCTACTAACAAAAAATTAGCATCTGTACGATTTTTTATGCTATTTGTCTTCCGATTTATATATATAATGAGGATTTTATGAACAAATTATTATATTATTCACCAGCTAAAAAATGGCATTCAGCGCTACCAATGGGCAATGGGCACACTGGCGTTATGGTTTATGGTGGGAAAACATCAGAAAAATTGATGTTTAATGATACAAATTTATGGTCTGGTTATCCAAAAAATCACGATAATCCTGAAAGTCTTGAATATCTTGACGAAGTTAGAGATTTGATAATGTATGGCAGAAACAAAGAGGCACAGGATATAATTGAGGAAAAATTTATTGGAGATTACAGCGATGCATACTTGCCATTGGGTGAAGTTTACATTAAGTTTTTAGGTGGAAACAAACGCAACTATTCAAGAACTCTTGATTTGTCAAATGGTCTACTGAATATTTCAACAGCAACCATTGAGCGTGAGGCATTTGCAAGCTATCCGGCAAAAGTTTTTGCGTACAAAATTTCTGCAAAAACACCAATAAGTATCACTTTAAACGGAAAATCTCAACTTAAATATGAAATAAACACATCAGACGGCAACTTTAATATGCTTGGCAATGCTCCTGACTGGGCTGCACCACACTATTTGAAAACAAAAAAAGTTGCAACATATGATGAAGGTAAAGGAATGTGTTTCTGTTTGTCAGCAAAAATTATGACAAACGGCAAAATATCCACAAACAACAACTCCGTTTTGGTGTCAAAAGCCACAGAAATCACAATATTTTTTACAACAGCAACAGGTTTTGTTGGTTATGACAAAATGCCACGAACTTCAAGAAAATATGCACTTGACTTGGCACAAAAAACTTTGAATAATCTGCCAAACAATTATGAACAAATCAAAGAGGCTCATATTGCTGACTATAGTGCAATTTATAGCAAACAATCAATCGATTTGAAAAGTGATATTGACCTTCCAACAGACAGATTACTGAAAGAAGCTAAATTTGGCAGAGTTCACAACGGACTTATTGAACTTATTTACAATTATGGCAAATACTTGCTTATTTCATCAAGCAGAAAAGGTGGAAGTGCTGCCACTCTTCAAGGCATTTGGAATAAGGATTTAAAAGCACCGTGGTCAAGTAACTACACCACTAATATCAACACACAAATGAATTATTGGAGTATGAGCCAATGCAATATGTCAGAATGTGCAGAACCATTTGTCAGACTTGTTTATGAAATTATGAAACACGGCAAAACAACCTCTCATGTAAACTTTAATTGTGATGGTTTTACTTGCAATCACAATGTTGATATATGGCGCAAAACAGCACCTGTAAAAGGAAACAGCGAATATATGTTTTCCCCAATGTGTGGGGTATGGCTTGCGAATGAGCTTTATGAGCATTTACGCTATGGAGATATGGAGCAATATCGTGATAAAATTCAAGCAATCACAACCGAGGCTGTTAAATTTACTTGCGATTGGCTAATTCTACGCAATGGAGAATATATTACCTGTCCTTCAACTTCTCCAGAGGCAAGCTTTGTAAAAGACGGCAAAAAATGCAGCGTTGACTATGCAAGTGCATTTGACCTTGGCCTAGCAAGACAATTATTTGCAAACTTCCAAGAATTTAGCACTGATGAAGTGCTATTGAAAAAAGTTTCTCAGCGTTTAAGCAGACTAAGACCTTTCACTTGTGGCGAATACGGGATCAACGAATGGAGCTCAGACTATGATATGCCTGAAAAAGGACACAGACACTTTTCTTTGCTTTATGGATTTTATCCTGCAAAAGTTATCGGATATCACAGAAATCCACAAGAAAGAGAATGGGTTGAGCGTATTTACAATCGTCGTATTGACAATAGTTCAAGCTTTATTGGTTGGAGTTCTGCTTGGGCAATCAGTTTGGCTGGTAGATTAAGAAAGCCTGAAACAGCAAAAACAATTATCAACAAGATGATTCAAAGGTCTTTCTTTAAAAATCTTTTTGATTTCCATCCACCTTGCTTTTTCCAAATTGATGGCAACTTTGGATTTATGTCTGCAATAAATGAATTACTGGTTACAGAAGAAGACGGCGTTGTTGAACTATTACCAGCATTACCTGCTGACTTCACTGAAGGTGAAATTAAAAATCTTCGCACAGCAACTGCAAATGTAATTTCATTCACTTGGAAAGATGGAAAAATCAATTCACTTAATGTTGAAGGCAAAACAATGAAACTAAGAAATATCAATTTGCATGAAGAATTAAAACTTGATAATGTTGAATTAGTTTAATAGATTATAAAACAATAATTATTATAAAAATAAGTGATTATTCTTAAAACAATAATCATTTATTTTATGAAGGGAGAAATTTATGTTTCAAGTTAAAAGACCAAGAATTGCAAGATTTGCAAAATGGGCAAAAATGAATGAGGCTTTTGAAAAAACAAAGCATTATATTGGCACGGACGGCAAAAGCATTGTTCATAGTGTAAAAAAAGATTGCTCATATTCAAATCACATTGAAATGTCAGCATTTTATGTGTCGGGAATAATCAGTTACGGAGCAAAACAAAATGGCGAATTGAGAATTATGCGACATGTTGTTTTTCCTACACTTAGATGTTACCCAAACAACACAAGTGGCTCACTGGACTACAATTTTAAAGGTATTAAAATTTCATCACCAAGCAAAGCTAAAGAAGTTGTTAGCGATTTTGTTTTTGATGGAACTTTAAAAATTCTGTCTAAAATTGACAAACTTAAAGTCAAAAGACATATTTTTCCTGCAACCTCTCAAAAATGCTTATTAGAGCGCATTACAATCACAAATACGGATAAACAAGATATTTCAGTGCAAATCATTAATCTTGATAAGGATAAGCTTACACCTGCAAGATATGGCAACAACCGTGAGCGATACCAATTGGTAACAAGTATTTCTGAACGAAGTGTTACCATTAGTGCTGGTGCCACTGCAAAAATTGACATTGCTTATTGTGGACTTAAGCTTGACGAACAAATTGATATTGATTTTGACAAAGAAGAAAAATTGCGTTTGCAACTAATTGAAAAACTTGACAACTTGCTACAAATTAAAACGCCTGATACAAACATAAATCTTATGGCGCGTTATGCAAAAATCAGAGCAAGTGAAAGTATTTTTAAAACAAAAAAAGGACTTATGCACTCTCCTGGTGGTGGAAATTATTACGCTGCTTTGTGGACAAATGACCAGTGTGAATATGTAAATCCATTGTTTGGCTATTTAGGCTATGACATCGGCGAGCAAGAAAGCATAAACAGCTACGAACTATATCGCCAATATGTTGCAGAAGATAAAGCCATCATAACCAGCATTGTTGCAGAAGGCGACGACATTTGGCATGGTGCTAAAGACAGAGGCGACAGTGCAATGTACGCATATGGCTTGTCAAGATTTCTTTTGACTTATGGCGACAGAAAAATTGCAAAACAATTTATTGAACTTGTTGACAAAAGCTTGACATACACAATATCTCAAACAAATGAGGATGGCGTAATTTCATCAGACAGCGACGAGCTTGAAAACAGACTTGAATCTGGCAATGCAAACTTGTGCACATCCACTCTTGCTTACGATGCATTGATAAGTGCAAGCTACCTACACAAAGAGTTTGGAAACATTGAAAAAGCTGATTACTACTTGAAAACAGCAGAAACTTTAAAGGAAAATATAGTCAAATATTTCAGCAAAAATGTTGAAGGCTATGCTACATTTATGTATTGCAAAGAAGAGCCAAATCTTCGTTCCTGGATTTCAATGCCAATGGTTGTGGGCATTTTTGAACGAAGCAAAGCGACAAAAGATGCCCTGCTATCTCCAAAACTTCAAGTTGCAGAAGGTTTATTGTCAGTTACAGGCGACAAAACTTTTTGGGACAGATCAACATTGTACACCCTAAGAGGATTATTTAATGCAGGATACAGCACAGAGGCTTTGGAACTACTTGAAAAATTCAGCACAGCAAGATTGCTTGGAAATCACATCCCTTATGCTGTCGAGGCATTCCCTGAAGGAAATCAAGCTCAATTATCTGCTGAAAGTGGTCTTTACTTGCGTATTTTCACTGAAGGTATTCTTGGAATACGCCCAACAGGCTTTGGCAAATTCCAAATCACACCAAACTTGCCAAAAACTTGGGATTGTATGGAGTGTAATAATATTAAATTTGCAGGCAAAACCATAAACATCAAAGTTACTCGTAAAAAGTCTGGCTACACTCTACAAATCGCACACAATGACACAATTCTTGACTTTGAAGGCAAAAACTTTGAAATTCAATTATAAAATTAATCAAAGTAATTGTGATAAAATTGATTTCAATCAATTTAATTTTAAATAAATACAACTAATTATTAAAACATAAAAGCCACGAAATATTTCGTGGCTTTTTATTGCTCATAATATTTTTTGATACCAAAATATCTTTACAAATAGATTTTAAAGTTAAATTTCTTGTCAATCAAGTTTATTTGTTAATAATGTACTAATTAATTATTCACAAGCACATCAACACAAATTGGTAAATGGTCGAAAATTCGACTTGTTCTGTCCGGATTAATATGGAAATAATCAGATGTTAACACTCTGAAAGTCAAAACTTTTGCAAATTGCTCATTTGTCATAAAGATATGATCCCATGTTGGGTCATCATACAAATATCCTCTTGTGTTGTCAAATTTTCTTTGGATGTCAGGCACAAACTTTGTATCAACATAATGTTGTGCAATTTTTTCATACGCAAAAGAACCACAAGCCTCGCCATATCATTTGAAATAAGTCACATCATTTTCAGGCAAAGTATTATCACCATTAAATCTACTGTTTTCATGCTCCATAGAGTTGTAATCTCCAGCCATAAAAACAGGCACATTAGGATATTTTCTTTTGCCACATTACAATTTACTCAAGCACAGCCGTTTTTGTCTGTTCAATAATTTCCTCTCCATTCAAGTTCTTATCTTTGAAAATCAAACTTGTAATATAAGTGACAATTGGGCTCACTGCCATACAAATCACACCAATAAGAGGGGCTCTTTTCACACCATCGGAAATCATATTTGCAAAAGTCAAGCCATTTGCTTTAGGCTCAATCACCCCAAAAACAATAACCAAAATTAAAGTCAATACAAGGCAAGCAACCATTGATGCATATGCACCATATTTATTGACTTTTTTGCTGTAAAGTCCAAGCACATAAGGTCCGATAAAGCAACCTGCAAGCACACCCCAACTCAAAGACATAAGCGTTACAATTGCAGAAATTTTAAACACAGCAAGCAAAACAGAAACGACTACAAAAAACAAACAAAATCCTCTTAAAATCCAATTAACTTGTTTTTCTGATGCATCTTTTTTGATAAAACCTTTGTAAGCATCCACGGCCACGGATGACGCCCCTGATAAAGACAATGATGCCAATGTTGACATACTTGCAGAAAGCACAAGAACTACAATCAAACCAAGCACAGCACTTGGAAGAGCTTTTTGCAACATTTGTGGCACAATCAAATCGAACCCACCCTCTGGCACTTCACTAAAGAAAAGATGACCCAAAGCACCGGTAAAATATGCACCAAACCCAATAACCAAACAAAAAATTGTGCTTACAACCATAGCTTGTTTGATAGATTTGTTGCTTTTTACAGCATAAAACTTATGTACAGATTGAGGCAATCCCCAAACACCAAAAGATGTCAACAACACCAAAACAATACAGTTAAATAGTGGCGAATCAAGCCAACCACCACTAGCCGGCACCAAACCAAAGCCATCTGTCCAAAGCTTGCTAAGTCCCTCACTCCAGTTAACTTCAGGTGCTCTCATAAGCAAAATGACCATCACAACCACACCAATAAGCATAATTATACCCTGAACAAAGTCAGACAATGCAGTTGCAAAATATCCTCCGAAAAATAAATAAAGTGCAGTCAATACTGCCATAATCAAAATGCACCAAATGCTGTTAATTCCAAAAACCATTTCAAAGAGATAACCTAGTCCTTGATAAACACTTGCAGAGTATGGTATTAGAAAAGTAAAAATAATTATTGCAGAAAAAAGTTTAAGTCCACGGTCATTGTATCTTGTTGCAAAAAATTCAGGCATTGTGCTTGCGCCAAGATTATGTGTCATAAGTCTAGTTCTTTTTGCAAGCAACTTCCACGCAAGCAAAGCACCAATCAAAGCGTTGCCAATACCAATCCAAATTGCGCCCAACCCCATACTCCAACCAAATTTTCCTGCATAGCCTACAAAGATAACCGAGCTAAAATATGTTGTGCCATAAGCAAAAGCCGTCATCCAACCACCCAAACCTCGACCAGCCAAAAAGAAATCATTCAAAGAACGACTTTTTTTGCGACAAACAACAGCAATGACAATCATCATCAAAATATACGCGACCAAAATCAAAGCCGGTGCTAATTTTTCACTTACAGCGCACAAAATCATAAAAAGCTCCTAAAATTGCAAAAATTACACTTTAAGTATACAACAAAATACGACTAATAGCAACAAAATACAAAAATATTGACAAATAAATATTTTTTGATTAAGTTGCACAATTCAATATGTGAACATTAAATCAAAATTGCATTTTTATTTTTTACTCAATAAGCATAGTTTGAGATGTTTTGACTTCGCTAACATGACAGAAAAAAGCCTGCATTTTTCAACATAAGCATAGTTTAAGATCCCTCGACTTTGCTCGGGATGACTTTGTCATTATTATTCTGAAGGTTCTTCATTTTGAGCTTGTCGAGAAATCTCAGGCTGTGCTTGTTGAGTAAGACAAATTATTACCATATTAAGTCCGACCAAAGAGCAATATGGAGTCCAACAAAATAGCTTTTTTGTGGAGTAAAAGAAAGAATCTCAGATTGTACTTGTGTCCTAGTCATTCTTTTGCTTTATGTCATGTTGAGCGTAGTGCAACGAAGTCGAAACATCTCGGATTTGGCTTATTAAGTAAAATATAATATGTCATTTTCAACATAAGCATAGTTTGAGATCCCTCGACTTTGCTCGGGATGACATTATTCCTCGAAATGACATAGCAAAAAAAAGGAACAAAGAATAACACAAAAAGCCTTTGGATATCCAAAGGCTTTTTGTTGTTTTATAACATATTTAACTTTAAAGTTTTTTAATTTGATAGATGTATTTGCCTTAATCTTGATTTTCATTAAACTTATTCAAATCAAGCAATTTCAAAGTCAACCATCGCTAAACAACTATGTTTGCTATGCTTATTCGATATCGATGTCGATTTCTTGAACAGCAGGGTTGAACATTTTAGCCATATACAAGATTACCAAACCAGTAGCAGCAGCCAAAACAATAACTATACCAAGCAAGATAAACAAAGCAATGTTTGTAGCTTTAGTTTCATTTTTGATTGTAAAGCGCAAGAAGTTACTCAAATCTTCCTCATCGAATGTGTAGTTAGAATCGCTAATTCCTGCAGTAACTTGATAATTGTTTGGAGTGTATAGGATTGTTTTATTACCCTCTTCATCAGTTTCGTCTTTTGGAGCACTGAACTCAATGTCGTCGCCACTACCTTTTACAACTTCGATAGTCAAAGACTTAACATAAATCTTTCTTCCCAATCTGTCATAGTAGTAAGCTTGAATTGTCAAAGGCTCAGCCTCGCCAAATTTCAAGTTGTTGATATACTTTTCAGAAATCAATCCTGTTTCCTTATCCATATATTTTTCATCAACTTCGAAATAAATTTTTACAACGATAGGATTGATAACAATGCTTGCTTCCATTTCAGCAGTATCATAGTTAGGGTCGTTTGTCTTGTCAGCAGTCATCATTTTGAAAGTTACAGCAACTGAATATTCGCCAGCCTCTCTAAACTCATTTTTGCCGATAACAGGCTCCAACATATTTTCCTCAAACATTTTCATTTGAGTTTCAGTGAAATTAACTGCAATTGGTTTGCCGTCATAAACTTTAGTAGCAGACTTAAGTTGAGCAGCAGCACCAAGCTCATCAACAAGTGTTTGCAATTCAGCTTTTGCGATATCAAAAGTTATCACTTGCTTAACTTTCTCTTGAGAAGGAATGCCATTTCCATTTGACAAATTGCCAGTAACCTCGTCGCTGTCGTCATCCTTATAAACAAATTCGCCGTTTGCATCAGTCTTCCAAAGCTCTACAACTTTAACTTCCCAGTTAGGGTCGCCGTTGTAAATTTCAGCAGTAACCTTGTGACTTCCTGCAATTGAAACACCATCAGCAACAACATCATTGTATTTGTAAACGATAGTGAAACCTTCTGCAAGCAATTCAGCCTCGTCTCTCAATCTGATTGAGTAATAAGCCTCTTTGTATGTGTCATATTTTTTAGCAATAGTGCCTGCATTGTCATAAGTACGACGATACATCAAACCTTCCTCAAGCTCCTCAGCATTTGGAAGTCTGTAATCTTCAATGCCGTCCTTGCTGATATACCATTTTGAGTAATCGAACACACCCACATACTCGCCAAGGCGTTTTTTGTTGATAACAACCTTAACATCATAAGCCTCAGCCTCAACATTCTTGTTGTTAACGGTAAATCTTGCAATATATTCACCTGCATTAATCATTTCTGCAACAGCCTTGCCGTTTTGCAAGTAAACAATTTGCCATTGACCATCAGTAATATGGCTGTCTTGCAATTGTTGACTACCAGTATTTCCAACAATGATATCAACCTTTTTACCATTGAATTCAGTTACAAAACTTGCATTGCTCAAATCTTTTTCAACAAAATCACCATACTCAAGATATTTAGCTGTCAAAGTAATGCTATCCAAAGGTTTTTTGTTAATGATATAAACAAGTTTACCATTACCAAGTTGGTTGTTGCTGTTTTCTTGATTGTTCAATCTAATAGGAATTTCATAAGTTCCTGCATTGATAAATCTAATACCAATTCTAATTTGACCATCAACCTCTTCTGCAATAGCAACAACATCTTCACTGCTGTAATTGCTTGTGTCAAACACAATTTGTTGAAGTGGATTCAAAATACCATGTATAGTAATCAAGTCTTTAATTTCTTCTTGAGTTAAAACCAACTCAACAACACCATTGTAATTAGTTTCGCCATCTTTCAATGACAAGTTGATAATGCTTGGAGTAATTTCAATACGCAATTTACCATTTACCAATTCAACATTAGGGTCCTTAATGATGTCATTTTCAAACTTGTATTCAATGATATAAACATCTGCATTTTTGATATCAACTTCCTTGCCTGCAAATTGATGACTAAAACCGAAATCTTTGCCAGCAACTTTGCCAGTGTAGTAAGCAACTTCATCAACAAAAGCATCTTTAACAAATAGCTCTAAAGTTTTGTTGTCAAACACTTTACTTACTACAATATTTTGCAAGTTTGTCTTGTCAATAGTGATTAAGTTGTTGCCCTCATCGTCTTTTCCACCTTCAAGCAAAATTCTATCAAAATCAAATTCAACATTAATTTGTTTTTTTACAATATTAAACTCAGTGTTCAATGAGAATTGATTAATTCTTTTGCCCTTAACATTAAGGATAACTCTGTAAGTACCTGCATCTTTAACTTCAAGCACATTACCGATAAGGTTACGATAAGTGAAATTAAATTCAAAATATTCTCTCAAATCGTGCTCGCCACTATCAATAGTTGCTTTTTCATCATTAGTCAACAAGTTATACAATTTCTCTTTAATAGTTGGAGAAACATTATCAAGTGTCAAACGATGTTCAACTTTGTCAAAAATTACGCCTGTTTTTGTTTCGCCGTTTTCTTCATAAGTTGGCAATGCCCAATCATTGTCGCTATCATCAAGCACCACAGTAGTAGGCACAACAAACACACTATAAACCAATGTTGTTGGAGCATATCTGTTACCTTCTGGGTCGTTGTCATCAGCATTAACTTTCAAAGTAACGATATATTCGCCACACTCATAAATATTTGACTCTTTTTGCTCGTTATATCCATAAAGGATTTCCATTTTTTCTCTTAAAGTTTCCTCATGGAATCTAATCAAGCTTGCAAAATTGATATAGCCATTGATATATTCAACTTGAATACCATCAGTAACTGGGTCCAAGTCAATCAAATCAAAGTTTTTACCTTCTTGAACAACATCGCCCACCACAAAGAAATGTCCAATCAAAATGTTAGGATCACTAAGGTTTACATAGTTTGTCAAGATATCGTCATGCAACAAAATTACATAATAATATTTACCAAGTTCTGCTCTTTGACCTTTAATGAATTGAACTTCCTCTTTGTCTTGGTTTTTATAAATAATTTCAAGTGGAACTTTCTTTTTACCAACAACTTTATCATTGATAATTTCATCTTCAACGCCATAGAAATAAGCGCTTACTTCAGGAACATCAAAACAAGTGATATGGTTAAGCTCGCCTTCAATATAAATTTTATCAATTGCTTTTCTATAAATTCTGAAATCTGCACGGAATTTCAAATCAGCATTTGCAGGTTTGTAGTTCTTGCTGTTTACCATGTGAGCATAGAATGATTCATTTCCTGCACTAACTAAAGCACCTGTAACATCCTTGCTCCAAACAAATTCCAATCCCAAAGCATCAATATCATCGCCGTCTTCAAGAAGTCCATCAGCAAGTTGAACTTTTTGATACTCTGAAATGTCAGTTATTTCGTCACCATAAGTTTTTGAGCCACTGATAACTTTGATATCACTTTCATTTACAACTTTTTTGTTGATACCAATCCTGTTAACTGTACTCATACGAGCAGCAAGAGTTCCTTCTTTCAATTGATATGAATTATTAATTGCAAATACATAATAGTTGTTTGATTCTTGAGCATTTTCAATAGCAAAGTTAACAGTACCAATCGCTCTCAATTCAACAACCAAATAATATGAATCTTCACCTTCATTTGCATCTTTCGCCACTTCCTCTGGCTTAGTGCTCAAGTGATTAACTTTGCTGAATGATGCTGAAACAAACTCGACATATTGATTAAAGTTATCTGCGCTGTAACTAAATCCAGCAAGATTTACTTCGTCCAATTCTTCTTGAACGGCAGTTTTTCTTTCATCACTAAAGAAATTTACTGACAAATTGCTTATGTCATAACCATCATTAGCATTGTAAGTTTTAACAATACCATCCTTAATACTTGGAACATTAATTTGTATGTCATCAATATAGATATGAATTGTTTTTTGTTCAACTCGAACGGTAACTCTTGTTTTAATCTCGCTAGATGTTTTGTGATTTCCTTCAGCATCTCTAGCATTGCTTCTTAAAACAAATGTATAAGTAACATAAGTACCATCGGTTTTATCGGTTCTTTTGATTTCAGCAGTGTAAATATTATCTCTTGTTGGTGAAGTCACCTTGCTTGCAGTGTTGTTTACGCCAGCTTTATCGCCTTCAACATAATACTCAACTTCGCCACCAGCACAACCAAAGTTTGTTGGGATATCAATAAAGATTGATCTGCTTGCCTTGAATTGATTTGCTGAGTCATTATCATATTTAACACTACTTTCATCCTTACTGCCATCAGCATTTTTTACATAAAACTGAATTTGATCTTTGTTTTCAATATCAGGAGTTGTAGTATCAATTTTTACAACAAAACTAAAAGTTTGAACATTTCCAGCGTTGTCATAAGCAACTATAATATATCTCGCATGCTCTGTAAATTCAATTGTAACATTGCCATCAGCTCCAACATCATAATCTTTGACTCGTACTCCAATTCCTTCACTTGTGTCATCCCATTCCTTTTTGTAAAGAGAAACTGCTCTTGAAGCTGGAATTCCAGAATTTGCGTCAGAAATATTCAAAGTTACTGATTGATTGCTGTTGATATGATAATCAATCTCTTCTAGCTTTGTCAATTGCTCAGTTCCACTAATCACTGGCAACACTGAGTCAATCTTCAACCCTTGACTTTCTGAGCCATACAAAAGAGGAGTTTTATTTCCAGAAGAATCATAACTTTGGAAAAGTACCTCATAACCATTTTTGTAACCAATAACTTGGAATACAGCACCATTTGAACCTGTTGTTTCATCAACATCAAAAGTTACGGTTCCTGTTCCTGCACTAGCATTCAATGCAACATTAATTTTATCTCCTGTCAAAGATTTCCAAACTTCTTTGTTTTTATCCTCAGCAGAATCGCCTATATTTTGTCTTCTGATATCAATTCTGTCAACAAAATTTGCGACAACATTGTTTGTATCAGCCGATGCCTTTTTAACAATAAACCCTAAAGTGTTTTTACGCACCCAATTTGTGCTTCTGTCATATGTCATATCTCCACTTGCAGGTTTCATTTGTAGGTTTCTAAACACTGTTTTATCATAACAGAATCTGTAATCGCTGTTTACATAAGCATATTCGCCATTGTATCCATCGCCCTTTGTATCGTTATATTGCATAATGATATCTTGTGCACGAGTAGGATAAATAAACTCATTTACAGCAACACCTACTTTGTTATTTTCATAAAGGCTGAATTTTACATCTTCCCTTTGCATCTGCAATGGAGCGTTGTTTGTCAATTGTTTGATTTCATTAATTTTATGGTCAAATGCTTTTGAAACAATATAATTGAAATAGTCATTGCCTGTGTAAGAAAGCTCATTGCCTTGATTTGGAATTGTTAGTTCTCCAAAGTTATGACCACTTGAAAATACAGCGCCATAATCTCCTGCAAGGCTCAACTTAAAGTTAAGATTTTTGCCTTTATCAGCAGTTTGATAACCACCAACTTTTGTCATTGTTCCGTGCTCTGTGCCATCAATATTACCTTTTGCTTGAGCAATCCAAATAATATCTGTTTTATTAGTTGGCATAGTTTTTGTAACATTAACAATACCTTTTGTGCCATTAGTTGCAAAACTCATGTCAATGTTGCCAATTCCAGTGGAAGGTGTCCATTTGCTCACATCAATTCTGTTTACTGAGTCATTTTTAACACGCTTGCCCGCAAGATAACTACTAGTTCCACCATGAGGCCACCAAGCGTTTTGAGTAATAACTTGATCTTTATTATTCATTGACTCTGCTGACACAGAAGGATAATCCTTTACATGACTAATATCAAAAGGATTTCCTGTAAAATTAGAATAACCTGCACAATTGTTCATATGTATATATGGTGCCCACGCGTCATCTGCATCACCTTCATATTTACCAGTGTGATAGTAATTTGTTGGGGTTCCTGTGAAAGCCATAAATTGCTTTTTCTCAAAAGAGTAAGGAACAGTGTTTATTTCAACTGCTTTCCAGTGATCATCAGGGATACTAATATTACCCCTAAAATCACACATTACGCCATTTACGCCTTGTATGTTGAAACCGGCAATTGCACCAATACATTGCAAATTTTTAGATTTAGCACCATTTCCCCAACCACCAGTGTTTTGACTTTTTTCGTAATTGCAAGCCTCCAATTTAGAGCCTTCTGCACCTTTGCAAGACAAATTGAATGTGTTGTCTCTTGCAGTTGTACCACTATATGCGCCATAAACACCACCAGTAACTGACATATGAAAAGATGCGGCGTTACCATTTGATGTGTAATATCTTCTTGAGTCAGAAGTGAATCTTACTCCAGAATTTAATTGTACATGCACATTTGACAAAGTTCCATTTTGATTTGCACAAATTCCACCAACAAACAACTTGGCACCTTGGCCAAAGGCAGGAAGATTGTTGAACATACCATGCAAAACGGCATTGTTACCATAAATGAATTTTACATTGTTGATAGTGCCATCGTTTTTTCCACAAACACCACCAATTCCCCAAATACCTTGCCAAAATTCACTTGAAAGGGCATATTTGTTGCTAAATTCAAAAGTCAAGTTTTTGATAGTACCTTTGTTGATTGCAAGAAAAATACCACTATAGTAATCACTATCACTCTGATTACCACTATCATTTACTGCAGTACCATCACCTTTAACAACTCTTTGAACAGGAGTCAAGTTTTTGTAAATATCACTGCCACTTGTCAAAGAATAATTGGCTGTCAAAGTGATTTTATGTCCATTTCCATCCAAAGTTCTTCCACTTGGAAAAACTGCTGTATTAGCAGGTGTTCCCCAACTAAAACTAATGTCGTCTGTCAAAATAGCCTCTGTATATTGACCAGCAGTATATCTAGTGTCACCTGTCAAAAAAGCCCTGATATTTTCTTGAGATGTACTCCTATCAATTTGGAATTTTCCGAATGCACTATTCCCCTCACTTGCACCAATGTTGGAACTAAAATCTATATCAGCAACAGTAGCTACTCCCAACAAGTCGTTGCCTTTAAGGTTACCCAAAAGTAACCCTAAAGTAACGCTTGCAATCAAAGCTATAACAATAGCAATGGCTGTCACCAATATAATTTTCTTGTTTTTTACTGATTCTCTCATAATTCCTCCTAAAATCAGTAGTTTTCTACTGCACTGAGATCTTTAAACTCAGGCTTTGCTACATTAAAGTATATATATGTTGAAACATACTTTTTATCTGCCTCATATTCTGAAGGTGTCTTCAAAGCTGTTGGATCTGGTTTCAAATAATGCAATGTGATTGTCAACCTAACTTGTGCACCTTCCTCACCAACTGTGATACCTCTTGTATCTATTGTGTAGTTACCAAAAGTTTCATACTCAGGTGTGTAAGGGAATGTCTCTGTTATATTTCCGTTCTCATTCTTGTGCTCATTATTCCATTTAGTTTCCAAATCTTTGTACAATTGTCTACCATTTCCATTTGAGTCATTTTCAATTGAAGGTGGATAGCCTTCTGTTGTGTCATTTTTGTCCTTTACCCATCTTGCAATGTATCTGATAGAATCATTCACATAGTCAATTGTTTTTCCGTCAGTTGAAATCAAACGAATATCCAAACCATTGGCAAATTTCTTGCCGTCATAAACAAGATCTGCAAAATCTTTATAAGAGATATCTGTATATCTTGAGTCATTGTCAGGACCAACTTTTGCATAATCAATTTGAGTTTCATTGATTGTGATTGTGATGCCCTTAGCCCAGTTTGCAGTGGTTGTATCATTCTCATCAAAGTTGTAATCCACATTCAATCTGCACATATTGTCAGTGTATCTGCCCTTTGTGCCAATTTGGAAATTACCTCTCCAACTCAAATTAGTTACATCATAGTGTCCACTGTCGCCATTTTTGAAGAATACATGAGCAGTTTTTGGCAAGTCTCTTTCAGTTTGCAAATCGTTCATAATAACATTGTTTTTGCTGTCGAATCTTACAAAATCAATTTGTCTTGCTCTCACTTTCACTGTTTTCACCAATTCGGCTTGATCGCTGTGTGCATTTGCAAGTTTGATTCTAATGGTTGTTTCATAGTCTTGATCACTATTCCAAATATCCATATTTGTAAGTTTAACTCTGCCATTTTCGTCAAGTTTCAAAGTATGTCTGCCATTTGCTGCTGTTGCTGTTTGGTCAACTTCAAACAAATTGTTGTTTGTGATGTAAATGTCTTCAACATTTTGATAAATCTTTCTGCCATCACTTGTTTTTACCAACATTTTTTGAGCGTTGTAAGTGTTGTTTACAAAGTCCATATATTCAAACAAGCTGATTTCAATTGGAGTGTTATCAGCAAGTACAAGATTTGCATCTTCCCAAATTACTTTAACTGGAACTTTAACTTCCTTGTTAGGATTTTTCAAGAAAATTTTAACATATGCATTTCTTTCATGTCCACCAATTTGTTGTTGTTCAGCATCAACAAACTCAAATTTTATTGCAGCCTCTTGAGTGTCAGTTGCTTTGATGTTTCTGATGTGAACTTGATTTTTAACAGCCTTTGTTACAGCATCCAATTTCAAAACAGTGATTGAATCTGGCAATGTTCTTCCTGCACGAATTGTTATGTCGTCAATTGCAAGGTCAGTTGTAAATCCAGTTGCCATATCAACATGACCATTAAAGAACTCTTGGCTATTAGTAATCACAACTCTTACGGTTGTTCTTGCACCATACTTGCTTGCAATACCTTCCACCTTGTAATAACCTGGTTTCCAGCTTGAGCCTTGTTTGAATGCAGCCATATCATTAATTTTTGGATTAAATGTGTTGAATGTACCTTCTGTCAACTCGTTTTCACTATCAAAGCCTTCTGAGCTATAGAATACCACGCCCCACTCAACATCAGATGCCTCAACCAAATAACTTGGATTTTGGTCTCTTGTGTTTTCATAGTACATCTTTTTGATGTCTGGCTTGTAAGCTGTATCCACAAACTTGTTTCTGAAGTTTTGTTCACTATCCAAAGCTACATCAAAGTTGATGTATGGTGCTTGGAACTCACTCTTATTCAAATCAACTGGACTGATTGTTCCAAAGAATACTTGTTTTGACAAGTCATTGAAAATTCTAAGCTCGATTGTATCACGAACCAATTGTCCTCCTTCAGTCCAAGCGTTTCCTGCATGACCTGCAAGTTGAATGTTGTCAAGTTTTCCGTTTACAATGTACACATTCAAATTCAATTCACTATTGCTTTGTGCAAAGTTAGGGAATGGCAACAACCTTGACAGTAAATCGTACAATGAGCCTTTTATCGCACCTGTAACAGAATTAATTATACCATCTGTAAGTTGAATAATATTGCTTACCTGCTGTCTAACGATTGGGAAAATCAAACCATCCCAAATTCTATCCAAAAATGCTATACCTGAATCTGCATCATTAGGAAGATTGTTCAAATAATCTCTATATCTTAGTTCTCCAACATAAATTGGACCACTACCTAAATCAATAGGCATACCTGTAAGCATATCATCAAACAGATAAACTAAAATATCATTCAATTCAATAGCGTTAAGCTCCACGCTTATCTTAATATTTCTTACGCCATAAACTTTTACATTTACGCCTTTAAGCAAGCTCATAATGTCAAGACTAAAGCCTTCTTTTTCCTCTGCTGTTGCATCTGCATCGGCAGTAAGTCCAATGTTGCCATCATTGATTTTTGTGATGATTGGACCAAGCAAATCGCCAAGTATCTTTTTAACATTAACATCAAATGCAGGAAGTGCATTGTTTACAATGTCATCAATATTAATTGGCAATGATATAATTCCAAGTTCAGGTTTTGGCAACAAATCAGCAGTTGTCTTAATTGACATCTTACCTGCTTTTACATCAAGGATGATATACAACGCAGGCTCGCCAACCAAATATGGTCTTTCTGGGTCATTTACAACTGCACCATAACCATCCATACGCATCAATGTTATAACAATGCTACCAGCACTTACATAATAAGCCTTAGTTGTGTAGCCATATAAAGTCATACCTTCGGCAGGTGCTTTTGTGATTGTCATTTTGGTAAACTTGAATCTGTTACCCATACTGGTTATCGCTCTGTTTTTGCTTATCAAATCAATCCAAATGCCGTCTGCTGATGGGTCCTCAAACAATCTGTCAAACAAGTCTGAAACAACTTTGTTACCACTTGATGCATCAAGTTCAGGGAAAGCACCAATTGTTGAAAGGTCAATTGTAAAGTTCTCGTCCTTAGCACCAAGATTTTCAAGTTTTAGTGTTGCACCAACACTGATTTCATCAAATGTTGCATTAAGGTTGATTGTACCAGTTTTGATGTTTGCAGAAAGGTTAAGAGTGATGTCCTCTGCGATATTAACAGAAAGTTTCTTCAAAACTTCTCTGATTACATCTGCGCCAAAGTCTGCTCTGATTTCGCCATCAACAATTGTAATACCTTTTAGCAACAAGTTTAGATAACTCATAATGCCATTGTCATCTGCCAATTCGTCAAGATCACCGTTTAATGCTGATGTATAAATGTCATTATTCATATCGCTGACGCTCATATTGTTTGCTGATGCAGCAGAGCTTTGCAAGCCTTTTAAACCACTTGATTTAATCAAATTGTCAAGCATTCCGTCCAAAGCATTTCCAACAAGATTTGTCAAAAGTTTTGCAATGCCGGAATTTGTAAGCTTGAATTGTGGTAAGCCCAAACCAGACATATCAACATAAACTGTGCCACCTTGCAAGTAGATTGCTGCTGCAAGTATGCTGTCGCATTTAAATTCAAGCAACAATTTTGTTTTTGTTGGGTCGTTGTAGTCAAACTCCCATTGAACAACAAGGTCAAGTGTGTTTGCAAAGTCATTCAAATCAACATTAATTGGAAGATTGATTGTCAAGTTGCTTGCTGCAAGCAAGTTATTAAGCAATCTTTGAATATCCATTGTTGATGCATTTGCACCAATATTAACTTTTGCAGTCAACTTACCATGTTGCAACAAGTTTTTAACAAGATTACCGAAGTCAACATCAAATTTTGCACTTCTTAAATCTGCTGGAATTGCAATTTTGTGTTGTGCGCCGATTGCAAGGCTTGGGAATGACAACATACCTTCAATTTGTTGAGGGTCTGCACCAGCCTCACCACTGCCGGGATGTCCAACATTAAGTGTCAAATTGATTGCCAAGCTTTGAGTGATATCACCAGCAAGTGTAACTGAGAAATCAGGCAACTCAACATTACCAATATCAACGCCCAGCATTTTAATTACATTTTCAATTACTGTTACGCCAATTTCAACAGCCAAGTAATTTGTCAATTTGTCAAGCCCGAATTCAGGTTGTGTTTCGCTGTTTGCATCGCCGTCAGCAACCAATCCCATCATACTTCTTGATGAGAATACTGATTGATTGTTATTGCCTTTGTCAATAGTTTTGTCAAGGTCATCTAACAAGCCATTAACAAGAGTTGTCAAATCAATATCCATTTTGATTGCAGGGATTGAGATGTTTGCAATCTTCAAACCTGTAAAGTCAGCAAACAATGTTCCGTGAGTTTTTTCAATAACTTCATTTCCATTGCTATCCTCAACCACTTTGTATGGGTCAAGTTTAATTCTGTCTTTTTCGTCTGCTGTCAAATTATCATAATATCTGTCGTCAAAGTAGTACATTGCAATAATAGTACCCTTGTCAAACATTATGTTAGCTACTTTATTGTTTAGCTCTATTTTTGCAAGAGCAAGATATGTTTCTGTGCGAGTAACTTCTACGCCATCAACCATCTCAGTAACTTGTATTTGTTCCATTTGGAATTGAACGCTAAGTTCAAGTTGCAACAAGAAATCACTTGTAACTTCAAGGAACAATTCGTTGATATCAATGCCTGCCATTTGAAGGAATGGAGCAAAGTTGTGTTTACCTTGAGGCACTTTCAAATCAAGTGCAATTTTAATGTTGACATCGTCAAGCACTCTGCGAATGATTGAACCAACACTTGTCAAAGCCTCTTGACCAAACAAGCCGAAATCAATCAAGTCAATTTCAATTTGATTGTCTTTTGCAAGTGGTTTTCCAAGTTCAATAGCCTTGATATCAATGCCCAAAGAAAGGATTGTTGAAAGGAATTCTTCTTTCAAATTTCCATTTTCATCTTTATAAGCATCTTTGATATTTCCTTCTTCGTCAAAAATTTCATCTTTTGGCACTCTGTAATTAATACCCAAGCTTATACCATCAATTCTTGAAATTGTCAAATCGCCATTGATGTATTGGAATTCTTCAGGCAAATTCAAAGTCAAGTTAAAGCTCTTTAACAATTCTTGAATAAGCTCCATAGTAATCAAAACTTGGAAATAATTGCAAGCACTATCCTCAGGATTTTGTGTGCCTTCCTCACCATCCACAACAGTGCCAAATGCACTTGCAAATGTTTCTGAAACAAATTGCGCAGTCATTTCTGAAGGGATAATTGAGTTGTCGCCAAGATTAATTTGTTTGATTATGTTATTAATTTGCTCTGTCAAATCTATATCCAAAGCAAAGCTTGGCAATTTGATAGGAGATTGTGGCAATACATCTTCAAAGTAAGTTAGGTCAAGGAACAATGTTCCGTGAGTCTTTTTAGCACCACCTTCTTTGTATCTGAAACGCTCAGGGATTAAGTTAGTATTAATATCAGCTCTGTCATCAGTATAATATGCTTGCAAAATTGTTCCTTCTTTGAAGAACACATTGTTAGCAGAGTTATACAAACTTACTTCGCCTCTTACAATTCCACTTGTTCCATCCTTGAAACTTCCCCATTGCAATTTAATTTTCAAAACAAGATTTAGTTCAAAAGTATCAGTAACTGTAACTGGAATGCTACCAAACTCAAAGCCGAATGCAGATAGCAAGTCGCCAATGTCATATTCACCAGCCTCAATTTTGAAATCCAATCCAAGCTCAATATTTGCATCGTCAAGCGCTCTTGTAATCAAAACTTTAACCAAAGAGTTTGGTGTAAGTTTTGCAATGTCGCCAAATCTTGTGATGTCAAAGTCATCTTCGCCGTCAAATTTCATCATATCATTTGTCATTTCAGTACCAAGTTTTAGCTTGATATTGCCAATATGAAGTGAGATATCTTTGTCGCCGTCTTTTGTATCAACTTGAATGTCAACACCTTTATCAGCATCAACAGAAATGTTTGCATTAAGCACTTTAAAGCTCATATCAGAGCCAGCCATCTTCAAAATATTGTTGATAAGTGCTGCTGTAAAGTTCAAGTGAATTGCGCTAACTTGTTCACCACCTTGTGTGCTATCGCCTTCAGTTGAAAGCATATTCAAACCTCTTGCAAGAGTGTTTGCTGGTGTTTCCTCGCCACCATCTTCTCCCTCAGGAGGTGCAGGATTAAATGCATTGTTAAGCATATCTCCAAGCACTTTGTTTAATGTTTGAGTAAGGTCAATATCCAAAGCCACATCAGGCAATGTCAAGCCCATCAACTTGAATGTTGAAAGTTGAAGCAGCAATGTGCCGTGTGTCTTATTAATTTTATATATATCATTACCTTTCTCATCTTTTTGATCAAGTTTTTCAGCATTGTACCCAGTCAATCCCAAAGAACCATTGCCACTGCCTCTGTCGTCAAAGTACAACATTTGGATGTAGCCATTGCCGTTTGGAGTGATTGGATTGTAACCACCATTGTTTTTCAAAGTGATGATTGCACGGCTGATAATTTGCTCTGATTGTCCTTCAATTACTTTGCCAGTAATGTCGCGTTTTGCAACAATTTCGCTTTGCAACTTGATTGACAAGCCCAATTTTAATTGCAATGGGTTGTCGCCAATTTTAATAGGCATTTTTGGCAAGCCAGTTTGAATACCAAGAATATTGCTTACATCATATGTACCTGCACCCAATGTGATGTCAAGGTCCATATTCATATCAACATCATCCAAAGCTCTGTTCGCAATTGACATTATGATGTCTGCAAATCCACTCTTGTCATCGCCTGTCAAATCGCTTACTTTTACAAAAGCACCATATTTTTCAGGTTTTGCCTCAAGATCTGCCTTAAAATCAGTAATGTCAACTGGACTATCAGCACCAATTCTGAATTTATTAATTGCAAGTGTCAAATCAATTCTTTGCGCTTCGTCTTCTCTGCCTTGAACACTTACAACCAATTTGATATCAGTTGCCAAGTTGATGCTGCCATCAATTTCAATCTCTGGCAATTCAAAACCAAGATTAAGGTTAGGGATAAGTCCAAGCACTTTGTTAATCATTTCTGTTGTAATGTGAATCTGCAACAAATTGCTTACTTCTTTTGCAGTTGATTGATTGAACATTGCATAAACAATATTGCTGAATACTGTTGATGATGCTCTGTTTGCGTCACTGCTCAAAGACATTGTGCTTGCTGAACTTGCTACATTGCCAGGAAGTTTGCTGTTGATTATATCTCTAAGTTGACCAAGCAAGCCTTCAACAGTGCCATCAGGAATTGCAAATTCAATATCTTTTGCAAGATTATCAAGTTCTGTGAAAACCAAGTCTGTCAAATCGATACCAATTGCAAAGCTTGGAATACCAATTTGCAACATATTAAATTGACTCATATCAGCAAACAAAATGCCGTGTGTATTATCGTCTTCTCTTGTCAAAGACGCAGGCACTGAGTCTTGGTTGCCTGGATATCTATCATCAAGGTAAGTTAATTTTACCTCCATGTTATCTACTGGGAAAAGAGGGTTTTTATATTTGTTAATTATAGTAATATTTGCGCGTGAAATAATCTTACTATATATTGGCTCGTAAGTATAAATTGGATTTTTATTCTTATCAAGTTCTGGCTCGCCATTCTCTTTCAAAACTGGAACTTTTTCTGTTCCAACTTGAACGCGATCAACTTGAATTTGAATTTTCAAAGTCAAATCTAATATAAAGCTATTTTCAATTTCGATATAGTTATCTTTATCATTAGCTCCAACAAGTCCTGTTGTAATACCAAGAAGATTGCCGATATAATATTTGCCTGGTTGAATTTGCAATTTTACATTCAACTCAAGATCCAAGTCGTCAATTGCTCTGAAGATAAAATCTGAAAGATTGCCAAAGTAATCTTTATCAACTATGTCGCCTTTTTCATTTGTTTCAGTCAAAGCTTTGTTAATTTTTGTTTCCAACTTTCTAACAAGACGACCATCCTCGTCATATAGCCATTTGCCATTTTCGTCAACTTCGTATTCGCCAAAGCCATATCTGAAGTCACTAAGCACAATTCTGCCTGTGATATCAGCAATTTTTTGAAGATTCAAATCAAGGTAAACATTTTTCAAGCCGTTGTCATCAACATTCAAGCCAAGATTGATTTCGCCGAAATCATCAAGACCTTTAAGTGCAGGTACATTAAGTTTGAATTGCTCGCACAACTTATCAAAGAATTTATTTGTTATCTTAATATTAATATTACCGATTGAAGAATCATATTTAAAGAAATCCTCCAAACCAGTTGTATATCTCAAAATATCAAGAATAGTTCCAATTGTTGGGCTGATATAAGTTTTGTTTTCTTTGTCGTGACCCAAAGTCAAAACAACTTTGTCTGCCTTGCTATAGTCAAAACCATTATCACTTACAGCAGCAAAAGTGCTAGCACCAGAGCCTGTATCTTTTTTGAACAAGCTATCAATCATATCAGATGCTGCATCTGTCAAAATCTTGATTGTTTGTTGCAACCAGCTTGTAACATTCACACCAGAAATAACAATGTTTCCTGGAGTGATTGCAATGCCACTTTCATTAATCAAATTGTCAAGATTGACATAAATCTTTCCTTCTTTCAAGTAAATGCCAATCATAGGTTCAGTTTTATCTTTTGAACGAACCTCAATCAAAAGCAAACTTCTGTCATCAACATTGCCTGGCTCAGCAACGCCGTCTTTTCTGATTTCTTCTTTCAAACGGATATCTGCATCAATATCCACAACCAAACCTGCGTGTGCAGAAAGTGTTAAAGCGCCTTCTGGCAAGAAACCATCGCCAGCAAAGAAGTTAACCAACTTGCCAACATCCACATTGTTAATATTCAAATCAAATGAAGTTTTGAATTTCAATTTCAACAAACCAAATGGCTCATAGTTTGCAATTTCTTCAGGGATAAAGTCAATTTTACCATTTGAGAATGAAGAGCTTGTTGACATTTGGAAATACTCTTCTGCATGGTCATAAACATGCAATTGCAAGCCATATTTTCCACTGCCTGGCTCAATTTCTTGCATTACCAAGTCGCCGTTTTCAACATCTGCCTCAACATACACATCAATGTTAGGGAAAGCCAATGTCTTTAGGAAATCGTCAATATAAATTGGTTCGCCTGTTGGGCCCTTCAAAGTAAGACCAATGCCACCAAGAATTCCGTCAATGCTTGTGTCCCCCAAAGCACCTACAATTGTACTGATTAATTGGTCAGGGTTGAACTTCAATGCAATGTGTCCTGTTCCAGTTGTAGTGTCATATGTAGTAACTTGATTGTCAATTTCAAAAATCAACATTGCTACAACCTTAATCAACTCATCAACCTCTGTACCACCAAGTCCAAGATCGCCAACGGCACCAAGAATTGTGTCTACAAGATTTTGCAAACCATCAATTTTTCTCAATTGCTCGATAAGCCATTTGAAGTCAATATCTTCCAAATAGAATTGTCTGCCACCAACAGACATATAAAAGCGACCTTCTTTCAAATAAATTGCAAAGTTGCCACTCTTATCAGCAAGTTCTGTGCCGTTTGCATCACAAGCAGTCAAGCCTAATCCAAGCTCAACTTCTCCTTCCTTGCTATTTGAATTTGGTAAGAAGTTACCCTTCAAAAAGAACTTATGGTAAACCGTATAAGGATCACCTTTCTCAGTTTTCAAATGAGTGGTGATAAACGATTCAAAATCCATGTTCACGAATTCATCTTCAGTTCCCATGCCCTTTAGCATAACAAGCAGTAAGTCTCCAGCAGCTGGAGCTTCCTCTGTTGATGCAGGAACATTAGGAAGATTGATGTCAGAATTCTTTTCCTTGCACGCAACCAATGTAACAGACAAAACTGCTATCAAAAGTACAGCGAGCAAGCAAGCTATAAACCTCTTTTTCCTCATAATTCCTCCCAAATGCGCACCTAAATGCGCAATGTAGTCTTTTAACTAAATAAATTATATATAAGTAACCTTAACTCAACCTTAACACTCAAAAAATCGCCCTAAAGTTTACATACACTTTACCTGTGTTTTTCTTTTCATACAATTGATAGCCTAGAAGTTTCTATAATATAAACTGAATAGCAAAAAGCTTTCTAAATAAATTCTTACAAAGCTTAATAAAAATAACCGATATTTTTCGTAGTTTTTTAAGCGAAAAAATGAGTAAAATTTTAAGATTTTTCAAGCCGAATTTTCAAAAAATCACATCTTTTTTTAAGGTTGATTTGAAGGTTGTTTTTGCAAAAAATTTTGCTAAATTTCAAGCAATTTTAGCATGCCTTTTTTGATATTTTTGAGTCATTTTTTCATTGTTTAAGCTCACAATTTTACCCATTTATACACTCAAATTCAACACATTTTAAGTCTTATTTTTCTTGCAAATTTTCTCATAATTTCAAGCATTTTGCTGCTGGTTTTTTGCCTATTTTCAAGCATTTTTGCCGTTAAATTTTTGCTTATTTTAAAGCATAAAATCATTTTTCAGTATTAATTCAATCAGCTTTAATTTTTACACACTAAGCACCATAATTGTTAAGCATTTTTGATTATTAAAGCTCACTTTATTTGTAATTTTTCAATCAGAATTCACTCTTATATGCCACTCAAATCGCTATATTTTGCCTTAAAAAAAACATTGAAAAACTACTTTTATTTGCTTTTAAAATTAGTAATTATTATTAGTTTTTTATCAATATTACATTAATTTTGAGCTTGCTTTTTTAAATTTGATTAACAATTTTACTCTTTTCAACAATGTTTTAATTTCAACTTTTTATATTTTTTGAAACATATTTATTGTTATTATAATGAATAATTGTAAGTTTTTTTATCGTGGTTCTAATATTCAAATAGTCAAATTTAGTTGTCTATTTGACATTTTTCGCACTTTTTGTGTGCAAAATCGTTATTTTTTAATAAATTGTTTACAAATGGCAATATTCGTGGTATAATTATTTGTAAAATATCAACAAATTTAGCCTAAAATTAAAAGTACTGATTCAATACAATATGAAATCATTAAACAAAAATAAAATTGAGTTTTTGCCCAGTATTTAGTGTGCATAGTAACTTTTACAGCTAATTTGCGATATATTTTTTGTGCGAGGGTGATTATGGTAGGATTTACGGCAATTTTACTTGTTATTGCAAAGGCGATTTACAAAATCGTCAAATTTGCCTTGAATATTCTTGCACATATTTTTGTTTATTTTGGGCTTTGGATACCGGGCATTTATCTGCTGATTTGTGGTATTTTAATTTTGACTGGTGGGCTTGACCCAAAAGTTATCAACACAAACAGCATAATTTTTTATATTGGCTTGGCAATAACTCTGCTTGGCAGTTTGATTATAACAGTAAGACATCTTATCATTCAGCCAATTCATCAAGTGCTTGAGAGCGAGCGAGCTAAAAGAGAATTGTGGGAACGCAAAGAAAAAGAAAAAAGACAAAAACTTTACGAAAAAAATCCTATCAAATATTTCAAAAAGTATGAAGGTGGTTTGCCTCACAAAAGTCATCCTTACTATGACCCTAACATTGACAGAAAAGGCTTTATTCCACCAAAAGTTTATCGCTCAAAAAATAATCCAACAATTATCATTCATGAATATGAAACTCATTTCAAAGTTTTTCAGGAATACCCTAATGGTGACTTTCAAATGATTGATGTAAAAAATAAACCCGAAAATTTCAAGGAGGTAAAAAAACATGGATGGCGTTTTAAAAAATAAAAAATGCATTTTTGGTCGCAAATTACCTCTTACCAACAGCAAAGCGAAAAAAGACAGAATATGGGAGCTTGATTTCATACGAGGAATTTGCGTCTTGCTTATGATTTGGGATCACTTTATGTATGACATTGCAGATATTTTTGGCTCTGCTTGGCAAAAGGCAAATCCCGTTCATAGTGGCATTTATGATTTTGCATTAAATTACGAATCAAGTATGCTTAGGGAGATTTTTCACCCAATCATATTCAGCTTATTTTTCATTCTTTGTGGCATATCGTGCAATCTTTCACGCAACAATCTCAAAAGAGGTGTTCAAGTTTTGTTTGTGGCTTTTGCCATAACAGCCGTAACCTCAATGTTTGATACTTCAATCACTTTTGGTGTTCTTCATATGCTTGCTTTTTCAATATTGATTTATTTTATCATAAGCAAAGTTTGCTGTGAAAACAAAAAAATCATAAGTATGGTGTGTTTGATCGCAGGCGTAGTAATTTGGATTGTAACACAAGTTTACAGCGCAAATCCACCAGACAACCTAAACAGCGACTTAGCATTTATCGCTGATTACTTTGGTGGTGCAAGTTATAGTTCAGCTGATTATTTCCCAATATTGCCGAATTTGGCATATGTGCTTTTGGGTGCAAGTATCGGAACATTTGTTTATGGCGACAGAAAATCAATTTTGCCCATCCTTGACAAATATGGTTGGCACAAACCTGTAAGCTTTTGGGGCAACAAGGCTTTGCTTGTTTACATCTTACACCAACCTTTAATCATTTTGCTTTTATCATTGATAAGTTATTTGTTTATAACCCCTGGCAATTTTGTTTTTATTTGATTAACTTAAACATCAATTTATCAATTATTTTTCAACTTAACAGTCAAATAATTTCAATTTTTATAGCAATTTTTACTCCTATTTGAAAATTAAATATAGTAGCATTTGAGATGCTTTCTTACGCCTCACAAAAGGATTTTTTGTGGGGTGTATTTGTTGAATATTGCAAACAATTAATTTTGCTTTATAAACGATTTTACAGCAGAAAAACCTGTCAAAAATCGACACTAAATGAAAAATTCGACAATTTTAGCAAACAAAAAGTTCATTTTTTATTGAGCATTAGCAACAACATTAAAGTTCGCTTTTTCTCCCACTAAAGCAGCAAAAAAACAGCAATCATTTTATGGAATGATTGCTGTTTCATTTTATTTTTTTATCAATTATTTTGTCTTTTTAGCAGTAGTTTTTGTGCTACTTGTTTTTGTTGCAGCAGCCTTTGTTTCTGCTTTTGGAGCAACTGTTTTTGTTGCAGTTTTAGCAGCTTTTGCTTTGCCAACTTTTACTGGTGTCAAAGCCCAAATTCTGTCTGCATACTCTTGAATTGATCTGTCTGAAGAGAAGAAACCACTCTTTGCAACATTCACAAGAGACATTCTGTTCCAACGCTCCTCATCGCCATAAGCTTTGTCAAGAGCATCTTGAGCATCAACATAGCTTTGGAAATCTGCAAGACACATATATGGATCTTTTGTTGTAAGGATATGTGCAAGTTCATTAAATTTAACGCCACCAATGCCTTCATTTAGCATATCGATAACACGCTTAATTCTGTAATTTTCGTTGTAATATCTTGAAGGATTGTAGCCTTCTCTGTACATTCTAGCAACCTCATTTTCTCTCAAACCGAAGATGAAAATATTTTCGTCGCCAACATTTTCGTGAATTTCCACATTTGCGCCATCCATTGTACCCATAGTTACAGCACCATTAATCATAAATTTCATATTACCAGTACCAGATGCCTCTTTTCCTGCAATTGAAATTTGCTCACTTACATCAGATGCCGGCATTACGATTTCAGCAAGGCTTACTCTGTAATTTTCAAGGAATACAACTTTGATTTTACCTTTAATGTCAGGGTCATTATTAATTTGCTCCCCTAGCATACAAATCAAACGGATAATTGATTTTGCAGTGTAATAACTTGGAGCAGCTTTTGCACCAAAAATAAATGTTCTTGGGTGAATATCAAGCTCAGGATTTTCCTTTAATCTCAAATACAAATCAATGATGTGCATACAATTCAAAAGTTGTCTTTTATACTCATGAAGTCTTTTTACTTGAACATCAAAAATACTATCCACATTCACATCAATGCCATTGTTCTCTTTGATATATTTTGCAAGTCTTTCCTTGTTTGCTCTTTTGATTTTTGCAAACTCGCCAAGCACTTTTTTATCGCCCTTAAACTTAATCAAATCAGCAAGCTTGTTGCTGTCCTTCAAAAAGTCATCGCCAATCAAACTACAAATGTAAGCAGTCAACTTAGGATTTGAAAGCGCAAGCCAACGCCTATAAGTAATACCATTTGTAACATTTGTGAACTTTTTAGGTTGCATTTTAAAATAATCACTGAAAACATCTTGTTTCAAAAGGTCGCTGTGCAAAGCACTTACGCCATTGATTGTGTGAGATGCAGCAAGACACAAATTTGCCATTCTTACTTGACCATTTTGCAAAATTGCATTGTTTGCAACTTTATTCCAATCATTTGGATAGAAATCCCACAAATCAGCACAAAATCTTTTGTTGATTTCAGAAACAATTTGATAGATACGAGGCAACAACATAGAAAACAAGCTCTCTGGCCATTTTTCAAGTGCCTCTGCCATAACTGTATGGTTAGTGTAGCTCATTGTGCCACAAACGATTTTCCAAGCGTCATCCCAGCTGTAACCATAAACATCAAGCAAAATTCTCATAAGCTCAGGAATACACAAAGTTGGGTGTGTATCATTGATATGAATAGAAACTTTGTCAGCAAAATTGTCAAGAGTTCCATAATCATTCAAATGCTTTTTGATAATTGATTGAATTGATGCAGAAACAAAGAAATATTGTTGTTTTAATCTCAAAGATTTACCTTCGATATGGTCATCAGCAGGATACAAAACTTTGCTTATTGACTCTGCAAGAGATTTGTTATACAAAGCTTTGATATAGTCGCCTCTTGAAAATGCTTGCATATCAAAATCCATTGATGCCTTTGCATCCCAAAGTCTTAAAGTGTTTACAGCGTCTGTGTGGTAACCACTGATATTCATATCATATGGCACTGCAAGCACTGTATCTGCATTTTTAAGTTCAACAACCATTTTGTTATTTTGCCAATGCTGAACAACTTCTCCACCAAAAGTAACAGGAAAAATATCATCCTCACGAGGGGCAAGCCAAACGGCACCATCTTTCAACCACTCATCTGGCAATTCCATTTGCCAACCATCAGCCATTTTTTGTTTGAAAATACCAAACTCATATTTGATTGAAAAACCACTTGCAGGATAGCTCAAATTTGTAAGAGACTCCATATAAGCAGCAGCAAGTCTTCCAAGACCACCATTACCAAGACCTGCATCTGGCTCTATTTCGCAAAGCTCATCAATGCTGCAACCATATTTTTTGCAAGCATTGTCAACCATACTTTCAATGCCAAGATTGAACAAATGATTTTTCAAAGATTTACCAAGCAAAAATTCCATTGACATATAGTAAATGTGTTTTGCTTTTTGCTCTGTGCAAGCTTTTTTGAAGGCAAGTCTGTTTTCTGTCAAAATATCCTTTACTGCTGACGCAATAATTTTGTAAAGTTGATTGTGGTTGCAGTCCTCAATCTTCTTTCCGAACATCACAGTTGCAAGCCCTTCAATTTTTTTCTCAAATTCTTCTGTTGTTATCATAATACTCCTCAACAAATCGCGAGGAAAACTGAAAGCAGTTTTCCTTGCGTTGCTCAAAAAATTTATTAACTATTTTATCAAAAATCTGCCATTTTTGCCTGTGCCCACAAATTTAAATTTAAAATTTATTAAATAACACAAGATATTTGCCTATGGCAAACTTTTTTTCATAATGTATTATATGACATTATTCAATTTATTGCAACCAAAATGCAATAATAAAGCACTTATTTTACATTTTGTTTACAATCTGTCGTAAAGTTCCAAATATTTGCTTGCAGATGCTTTCCAAGAGAAATCTGCTGACATTGCATTTGCAATCAAAGATATCCACTCTCTCTTGTTGTGATAAGTGCCAACTGCTCTGTAAATAGCATCACACATATCATCAGCGTTAAAACTATAAAAAGTGAATCCATTGCCTGTAAGTTCTTGTGGATTAAAGCCGATAACAGTATCATTAAGACCACCCGTTCTTCTTACAATAGGAATTGTTCCATATCTCATTGCAATCATTTGACTCAAACCACAAGGCTCAAATTTTGAAGGCATTAAGAACATATCACTACCAGCATAAATCTTGTTTGCAATATCAGTTGAAAAATTGATTATAACTTTCAATTTGCCATAATATCTGTTTTGCAACTCTTGCAATTTATTTTCATATTTCCAATCGCCTTTGCCAAGAATGATAATTTGCAAATCACTTTGCATCAATTGGTCAATTCTTGCAACAAGCAAATCCAAACCTTTTTGCTCGGTAAGTCTTGTTACCATACCAATTAAAGGAGTGTTACTGTTGAAATTCATATCAAACATTTTCAGCAATTCACGCTTATTGATTTGCTTATCCTCAATGGTTGTGAAGTCATAGTTTTTAAACAAAGCTTTATCAGTTGCAGGATTGTACAAATCGGTGTCAATACCATTAACAATACCACAAAGCTTGTAGCCTCTTTGTCTTAAAATATTATCAAGTCCATAAGAATAATATCTATCCATAATCTCATTTGCATAAGACGGAGAAACTGTTGTCACGCTGTTGCTTGACTCAATAGCCCCCTTCATAAAGTTGGTGCATTTTGCATATTTTACAAGGCTGTGTTTATCCTCAGGAAGTCCAAGAATATCTGTAATCAATTCCTCTCCATATTTGCCTTGAAACTCGATATTATGAATGGTAAATACTGACTTGATATTTCTGTATTCTGGAATACCTCTGTAAAAACAATCCAAAAATACAGGAGCCAAAGCTGTGTGCCAATCATTTGCATGAATAACATCTGGATAAAAATCAATCAATCTCAACGCCTCAAGGCAGGCTTTTGAGAAAAATGCAAATCTTTCAGCATCGTCATAGTGCCCGTAAACACCATTTCTTTTAAAATAATATTCGTTGTCAACAAAATAATATGTTACGCCATTGTAGTTATAAGAGAATAATCCACAATATTGATATCTCCAAGCAAGAGTAACATAAACACTACCAATGTATCTCATTGCATTTTTAAAGTCTTGTGGAATATCCATATAAAGTGGCAAAATTACCCTTGCATCTGCCCCAAGTGCATTCAAGGTTGCAGGAAGTGCACCTGCAACATCGCCAAGTCCACCTGTTCTGATAAATGGTGCAGACTCTCCTGCCAAAAACAAAATTTTCTTTTTTGCAGGCTCTTGCACAGCTTGTTTTTCTTCTTTTGTGGCAACTTTTGCATTTTTTGGTGCAGGTTTTTCTTCCACTGGCTTAACTTCAACTTTAGTTTCAGCTTTTACAACATCAACTGCTGCTTTTTCAACAACTTTTTTTGGCTTAGTCTCGCTCACTTTTTTGTCAGCTGGCGCCGTTGTTTTTGCAGTTTTTGCCACCTTAGGCTTAGCCTCAGTTTTAATTTCTTTTACATTTTCATCTGCTTTTTTTGCAGTTTTTACTTTAGCAGTAGTTTTCTTTTCAGTATCCATTGCTACCCCCTTATTTTCTTAAACTGTCTTATCTTTTGCTATAACGACAGGATATGTATCGTAACCTGCGATGCGTCTGCCCTCAGTGATTACAACATTTTTATCAGTAATAGTATAGCTTAGCTCTGCATCTTTTTGCACAACGCCATGCTCCATAACAATACTGTTTTTAATCACAGCGCCTTCCTCAACAACAACGCCACGGAATAAAATGCTGTTTTCAACAGTGCCGTTAATGTCACAACCATCAGCAATCAAGCTGTTTTTAACATTTGATTTTGCACGATAGATTGTTGGAACACTATCTTTTGTTTTTGTATAAATCTTACCTGCACGATAGAACAAATCATTTCTAACTTTGCTGTTAAGCATTTTCATATTTTCGCCATAATATGATTGAATGTCATCAATAATAGCTGAATAGCCATTATGCAAATAAGCATAAATTTTAAGTTTATCAATATTTTGTTGCAAAGTGTGACGCTCAAAATCCATATGTCCTTGTTCATATCCCAATTCAATCATTTTGACAAGCAAATCTTTTTTCATTAAATAGATATTCAAAGAAATTTGCAACATTTCGTCTGATTTTGAATTTTTAATAAGCATTTCTTTTACAAAATTGTTTTCATCATTTTTAACGATAACTTTTGTACAATTATTTGGTTTTGCCATATGAGTTATCATTGTGATGTCTGCATTTGATTTAATATGAGCGTTGTAAACTTCTTCATAGTCAATGTTTGCTGCAATATTGCTGTTTGTCAAAACAATATATTCTTCCTTTGCATTGGTAATGTAATCAAGAATACCATGCAAAGCCTCAATTTTGCCTCTATAAATATTTCTGCTTATGTTTGATACATATGGAGGGAAAACTGCAATACCACTATTTTTTCTGTTCAAATCCCAATCACGACCCATACGAATATGATCCATCAAAGAGCTGTAATTTGATTTTGTAATAATACCGATAGTAGTAATATTGCTGTTTACAAGATTTGACAAAGTAAAATCAATAAATCTGTACCTGCCACAGAAAGGCAAAGATGCAGTTGTTCTGTGAATTGTCAGTTCATTCAATTTTGACTCTGCTGAATCACTGGCAAAAACTACACTCATAATATTGTTGTTCATACTAATTCCTCCCCATCTATCATCGCATTAACAGGCACTTTTGTATCCGGTTGAACAATAGCATTTGGTCCAACCACAGTAATTTGCCATTCTCCGTTTACAGGTGCTGTTTGAACATCGCCAACCACTGCACCACTGCCGATTATTGCATCTGCACCAATGATTGAATACCTAACAACAGCATTGTCTTGAATATGTGCACCGGGCATTATAGTACAGCCTTCTACAACAGCATTTTTTCCAACTGTTACGGAAGGAGAAATGATTGAATTTGTAACACTGCCCAAAATAGAGCAACCTTCTGTAATCAAAGAATTTTTAATTACTGCACTATCCCCTGTAAAATGAGGTGGTTCAGCAGTTGACCTTGCATAAATCTTCCACTTGTCATCATTAAGTACCAATCCACTTTTTGTGTCAAGCAAGTCCATATTTGCTTCCCAAAGGCTGGAAATTGTACCAACATCCTTCCAATACCCTTCAAATTCATAAGCAAACAATTTTTCACCTGCATTAAGCATATTAGGAATAATGTTTTTACCAAAGTCATTTTCAGACTTTTTATCCTCTTCGTCTTCAACAAGGTACTTTTTAAGTTTTTCCCAAGTAAAGATATAAATACCCATTGATGCATTTGTGCTCTTAGGTTTTTTTGGTTTTTCCTCAAATTCATAAACACTGCCGTCAGGATTTGTGTTCATAATACCAAATCTTGATGCCTCTTCCTTTGGCACATCGATTACGGCAATTGTACAATCTGCATTGCGCTTTTTGTGTGCTGCAAGCATTTCGGAATAATCCATTTTGTAAATATGGTCGCCTGACAAAATCAAAACATATTCAGGCATAAACTTATCGATAAACGCAATGTTTTGATAAATTGCATTTGCAGTGCCCTTGTACCACTCTCCTGATTTACCTCTCATATAAGGTGGCAAAACATAAACACCTCCGTTAAGCCTATCCAAATCCCAAGGTTGTCCGTTTCCGATATATTGGTTCAAATCAAAAGGTTGATATTGTGTTAAAACACCAATTGTATCAATACCAGAATTTATACAGTTAGACAACGGAAAATCAATAATACGATATTTTCCTCCAAATGGCACAGCTGGTTTTGCAGTATCTTTTGTCAAAACGCCAAGTCTTGTACCTTGTCCACCTGCAAGTAACATTGCAACGCATTCTTTATTATTGTGTAGCATTAGCCCCCTCCTTAATTATTTACATTTAAAAAACATAACACTATTTGGCTCAATTTCAAGTGTAATGTAGTAATCTTGACCGTGTTTGTTGCCTTTTTTAGCTTTGTACGACTTAGATTTTTGTTTGTGTCCACCAAATTTTTCAAGTGAACTATCCAATTTCGCACTATAACTTCCTGCCTTAGGCACGCCCATATCGTATTTTTCTCGCTTTACAGGAGAGAAATTTACAACAACAACTGTAAAATCTCCGTCCTTTGCATATCTCACAAAAGATACGATATTTTGTTCCCTGTCATCTACAACCAGCCATTTAAAGCCATCATAACTGCAATCTTGTTCGTACATTTCCTTATTATCAAGATAATACTTGTTCAATGCTTTAACAAAATCTTGCAACTGACGATGTTTGTCATAATCAAGCAACAACCAATCCAAGCCTTGTTTATAATTCCATTCAATAAACTGACCGAATTCGTTACCCATAAATGACAACTTTTTGCCCGGATGCCCTATCATATAGCCATAAAAAGCTTTTAATTCTTCAAATTTATCGTCATAGTAAAGTGGCATTTTGCCAATCATACTACATTTGCCGTGCACAACTTCATCGTGTGATAATGGCAAAATATAATTTTCCGAATAAGCATATGTGATTGAAAAAGTAACTTTATTGTGATTATCTTTTCTGAAAAATGGGTCAAGCGATGCATAACTCAACATATCATTCATCCAACCCATATTCCATTTGTAATTAAAGCCAAGCCCACCATCTTCTGTTGGTTTTGTTACCATTGGGAAAGCTGTGGACTCTTCAGCTATCATAAGCGCACCTTTGTGTGCTGTAAGACAAGTTTTGTTAAGCTCTTTCAAAAAGTCAATTGCCTCTAAGTTATAGTTTCCACCAAAGCAATTAGGTCTCCATTGACCATTTTGTCTGCCATAGTCAAGATAAAGCATACTTGCAACGGCATCCACTCTAATTCCATCAATATGATATTCTCCAAGCCAATACATTGCAGATGAAATAAGGAAAGATTTAACCTCGTTTTTGCTGTAATCAAAAATTCTTGTTCCCCACTCCTTATGCTCGCATTTAAGCTCATCAGTATACTCATAAAGTCTGCTACCATCAAACTCCATAAGTCCATGTTCGTCCTTTGGAAAATGTGCGACAACCCAGTCAAGAATAACACCAATGCCTTCCTTGTGACACTTGTCCACAAAATACATAAAGTCTTTTGGCACTCCGTATCTTGAAGTTGGTGCAAAAAATCCTGTAACTTGATAGCCCCAAGAACCATCAAACGGATATTCCGTCATAGGCAACAACTCAATGTGAGTATATCCCATTTTCTTCACATATGGTATTAATTCTTTTGCCATATCCTTATAGCTATAATAGTTTCCGTCAGGATATTGTTTCCAAGAACCAAAATGCAATTCGTAAATATTCATTGGAGCTTCAAACGAATTTGTGCTATCTCGTTTTGCAACCCACTCATCATCTGTCCAAGTATAATCATCCAATTCATAAACTTTGGATGCGTTTTGAGGTGCTGTTTCTGCATGAATAGCGTAAGGGTCGCACTTTAAAACTTTGCTACCATCCTTTTTGAAAATGCAGAACTTGTACGCATCAAACTTTTTAGGTTTTGCAGTTACACATTCCCAAATGCCATCCGAAATAAGTTCAAACTTGTCCTCTCCTGTTTGCCAATGATTAAAGTCTCCTACCAAATGAACTGCCCTTGCGTTTGGAGCCCAAACACGAAATACCCAGTTCTTATCTTCTCTATGAGGACTGAAAAATTTATATGCCTGATAATTTTTACCTTCGTGATACAAATAAATCGGCAAGTCTCTTTGTGTATTATCCATATACGCCCCTTATGTGTTTTATATGCTTACATTTTAGCACATTTTACCATATCCGTCAATACCCAAATTTTTAAAAATAGCGAATATTTTATCGATTTATAAAGTTTTTAATTTATATTTAAAATTTATAACCATATTAGTATACTGGCAACTATAGCTAACCAATAACATTCTATACTTATTATCTTCTTAAAATTTACTTGTTAAAAACAAATTGATTTTTATTGTTTTTAAATGCAATACAAAGCAAATTAAGTGTTTTTTACTCAATAAAACACTGCAAAAATAAGCTTGTTTTGAAATTTAATACCGATTTTTGACAGGTTATTTGCAAAATGTGGCGATTTACTATCGCCACATTTACAAAATTATTTGTTGCAATTATTATTTTTTTACAATAGCACGCAAAGCACTCCACCTCTGCCTTCATTGACTATGCGACAAACAGTCTTACGCAATTTGTTTTGTGCATCAACTGGCATTGCATACATTTTTTGCGACAAATTATCTTTTGCAATTTCACACAATTTTTTACCAAACATATTAGTTTGCCAAATTTCGTCTAAGTTTTCTTTGTATTCATTTTCAAGATAATTTACCATATCTTGTGCTTGTTGACCAGTTGCGATAATTGGATTTACGCTTGTTTGAATGTCAACTTTCATAATATGCAAACAACTGCAATTTGCTGTCATTTTAATATTCTTTCTGTTCCCATTAGCCTCAACTTCAGGTGTTGCAAACATAATTTCTTCTTCATTAGGCACAACCACACCATAGCCCATTTGCTCAACAGATTCCAAAGCCTTATCCATTTTTGTTGAAATTTTGATTGCCCTGCTTGCGTTTTTGATATAACCAAACAATGCTGACTCGTCTTTCACATCAACACCACAGCAATCGCTTAATACTCTATAGAACAACTCTTCTTTAGGGACAATATTAACTGCAAGACTGCCATCATCAAAATGCACACTTATATTGTCAATATTATTGAAATCTGCATCGTCTGCAAAAATTTCTTTAAGTTTTGTGTAATCACACATCTTGTTGATAAAAGCAATTTTTTCAGCAAGGGCTTTCATAATTTTTGAAATCAACTCGCTGTCAAATGATAGCATTTGCATCCATTTTGGAAGATTTACGCCAATCATTCTAAGTGGGAATTCCCCTAAAATTGAGGATAGCAAATCTTGAATATCCTTAATAACCATATTGCTTACATTTTTTGCAATCACAGTTACGCCATATTTTACAGTAAGCTCTGCAACCATATTTTGAATTTCACTGCTATCTGGCTGATTTGTGTTAAGCAAAATGATAAATGGCTTACCAGTCTTTTTCATATCTGCGATAATTCGCTCTTCTGACTGCTCATAATCTGCTCTTGCAAAATCTGTCACACTTCCGTCAGTTGTAACAACAATGCCAATTGTAGAGTGATCACACATAACTTTTTTGGTGCCAATTTCACCTGCCTCTGCAAAAGGAATTTCGTGTGCAAACCAAGGAGAATTTACCATTCTGTCTTGATTTTCCACCCCGTTTACCATATAACCAACGCAGTCAATAAGTCTGATATTAACATTCAAATTATCTTCCAAATCAATTTTTACACCCTTGTCAGGTACAAACTGAGGCTGTGTAGTCATAACTGCTTTGCCTGTTGCAGATTGAGGCAGTTCGTCAACCACTCTTGTTTTTTCATTTTCGTCCTCAATATTAGGCAATACAAGCTCATCCATAAATTTCTTAATAAATGTTGACTTGCCACTTCTGACAGGTCCTACCACCCCGATATAAATATCGCCATTTGTTCTTTTTGCAATGTCTTGATAAATAGTTACGCTATCCATTCTCTATCCTCCAAACCTTTTTCATTATAGAATATTGCAGACTTTTACCAATTATGCAACAAATTTTATTTTTTTGCAAATTTTTACAAGTATTTTTTATCCGCCATATTTTCTTCAATTTAATTGTATGAAACAAACATCGCATTTATGATAAATCAATTTTATTATAATTAGCCATTTATATATTACGCATAATTTATAAATAGATATTAATTATTAAATCAAATGAAAATTTTTCTTGCTTTTTGCTAATAATAATGATATAATTAAATAAATATTTTAACACTTTCATACAGGACAAAATATGAAAAAATTGAACTACAACCAAAAAAGACAAATAATTCTTTCTGCCATAGCTGTCATTTCCATTATAATGGTTACAATTTTTTGCGTAATGGTTATTTTTATGATATATGGCGAGTCTTTATTTTCTGCAAAAAAAGTACAACTGAAAAAATCTGAAAATTATGCGACTTTATCGGAAAGCACACCAAAAGAAGGCGTTGTTTTTCTTGGCGACAGCATTTTTGAAATGTATGACTTAAAAAAATATTTCAAACACAAAGATGACTATATAAATCGTGGTATTTCAAGCAACGAATCAGCAGATGTTTTGGCAAGATTGCAAACAAATGTGGTTGATGTTGAACCAAAAGTTGTTATAATACATGTTGGCGTAAATGATATAGGACACAATGTTTCTGCCGAAGATTATATAATCAATATGAGCAAAATTATCACAGAGCTTACCACAAAACTGCCAAACTGCAAAATTATGGTGGATTCAATATACCCAACAGTAACTTTGAATAATTTCAACTCAATGAACCTTACCACAGTTCGCAGCAATGACGATATAAACAACTTCAACTTAAGGCTAAAATCACTTTGCAACACAAAAAACATAACTTATGTAAACACTCACGATTCACTGCTAAAAGACGATGCACTCAACAAAACATATTCTCTTGACGGCTTGCACCTAAGCGACGCAGGCTACAGAATAGTAAGTGGTATCTTCCAATATCATATTGACGATGCCTTAGCTGAAAAATAATATAAATTAAAAGCACCTCTTTAGAAGTGCTTTTTATTATTTATTTTAAAACAATTAATATTAGACCACTTAAACTATTTTTTCACTTTCTACTGCAGGTTAAAAATGTTTTATTTCTTATCAAACTGATAAAATAGCAACAACCATTAAAAAAGCTATTATTCAAAAACATATTAAAGCAAAAAAGTTTGAGAAAACTCAAACTTTTTTACTTTATAAATTCAAATTTTTAAGCATTTTTACCATTTGTCTTGGATCCTTACTATAATAATCTGCTCCAATTTCTTTTGCAACACCTTCATTAAGCACTGCACCACCGACAAAAATTACAATATCATTGTCTACTGCTCTAACTGCCTTGATGGTACGCTCCATATTTTTCACTGTGGTTGTCATAAGTGCAGATAATCCCAAAACTTTTGGTCTGCTGTTTTTGACTTCAGCCACCACATTTTCCACACGCACATCTTTGCCCAAATCAACAATTTGATATCCATAATTTTGCAAAACAGTTTTTACAATGTTTTTCCCTATGTCGTGCACATCACCTTCCACGGTTGCAAGCACAATTTTTGTTTGTGAAATATTCTCATTATTTCCCAAAGACAATTTTATAATGTCGCAAACACTTTTCGCAGTTTCGGCAGAACTGATAAGCTGTGGCAAAAACAACTTGCCTTTTTCGTACATATCCCCAACATAGTCAAGTGCAGGAATAACTTCCGAGTCAATAATATCCAATCCGTTTTGACTTTTTAGCAAGCTTTTAACAACCTCTACAGCATTACTTTTTAATGATTTGACAATACAATCTTTCAAACTATCTGCGTTGTTTGATGCCACTCCACTTTCAACTTGTTTACCAAAACTTTCAATATACTTTTCGCCATTTTTATCATTGCCACTAATAAGATTGTACACCCTAAAACTTTGCATCATTTCAGCAATGTTAGGGTTTATAATTGCAAGGTCCAAGCCAAAGCTCAATGCCATTGTCATAAAGTGGCTGTTAACAATTTGCCTGTTTGGAAGTCCAAAAGAAATATTTGAAACACCAAGCACAGTTTTAACGCCTAGCTTTTCTTTCACAAGCTTGATTGCTTGCAATGTCTTAATAGCCTGTTCTTGCTCTGCTCCAACCGTTAAAGTCAAGCAATCGATAATCAAATTTTCCTTTTTAATACCGATTTTTGACGCATAATTCACAATTTTTTCAGCAATTTGCAATCTTTTTTCCACAGTTTTTGGCACACCATCTTTGTCAATTGTAAGTCCCAAAACCATTGCACCATATTTTTTTGCGATAGGCAAAATCTTCTCAAGCACCTCATCATCGCCATTTACGGAATTTATGATAACTTTTCCGTTTGCATATCTTGCCCCCATTTCCACAGCAAGTGCATCACTGCTGTCAATCTGCACAGGCAAGTCAACCACTCCTTGCACTGCCTTGACTGCAATTTTCATCATTTGTGCCTCATCAATGTTTGGCACACCCATATTGATATCAAGTATATCAGCACCTGCTTGAAATTGTTCAACTGCTTGATTTTCAAAATAACCGATATCCTTATTTGCAATTGCCTCACGCATAAGCTTTTTGCCAGTTGGATTGATTCTCTCTCCAATAATTTTTGGGCTGTCAATTTCCAAATATCTTGTTCCACTTGCAAGGCAAGAAACTGCTGGAACATTGCGTTCTGCAACATTCATATTTTTAACTTTTTGAGCAAGTTTTTCAATATATTTATCAGTTGTGCCACAGCAACCACCAACTATGCTCACGCCACGCTGAACATAACCTGCCATTACCTCTGCAAATTCCTCAGCTGAAACATCATATTCTGTCACGCCATTACGAATGAAAGGCAAGCCTGCATTTGGTTTTAAAATTATTGGCAGACTACATTTTTTTGTCAAAACATTTACAATTTCATCCAACTGCTTAGGTCCCAACGAACAATTCACTCCAAGCGCATTAACTCCCAATCCTTCCATTGTTGCAATCATTGCCTCAATTGGGCAACCTGCAAATGTACGCAAACTTTGGTCAAAGCTCATTGTTGTAATAACAGGTAAAGTGCAGTTTTCTTTTACTGCAAGCACAGCAGCTTTAAGCTCATACAAATCACTCATAGTCTCTATTACAAAAAGGTCAACTTGGTCCTTTGCAATAAGCACAATTTCTTTATAAATTTCGTAAGCCTCATCAAAAGACAAACTGCCTATTGGCTCCAAAAGCTCCCCAATACTGCCCATATCCAAAGCTATTTTGCCATAGCCAAAATCATTGACTGCCCACCTTGCAATTTCAATTCCCTTTTCAATTGCCTCTTGATAAGGATAATCTTTCATTTTAATTCTATTTGCACCAAAAGTGTTGGTGTAAATAATATCTGCCCCACTCTCAAGATAAGCTTTGTGGATATTGTAAACTATTTGAGGATTTGTCAAATTTAGCATTTCTGGTTTTTCGCCAATTTTAAGTCCAGAATTTTGAAGCATTGTTCCCATTGCTCCATCCAAAATTACAACTTTTTTACCAAATAAATTTTCCATAATATCCTCTAATTAAAAGCTTAACTTTTATGCACATAAAAACAAAATCAATAAACATCACATTAAACAAAGCATTTGATAAATTAAATTCGCAAATCAATGACTTGCTCTGCTACATTTTGTTTGGCATTTTCCTTTTTGAGGGCAAGTCAAACAAATATCTGCAAACACCTGTTTTTTATCTGAAAATCCCAAAAACGCAGTGATAGATTTTAATGGTGTCATAAGATAATTTGAATTTACATTTATCCCCAAAAATTTGTTTGAACCTGTTCGCTCAATCACGCTTTTTTGCACACTAATATCCAAATCGCCATATCCGGGACTGAACCTCATTGTTTTAAACTTGCCATCCATTTGCTTGCAAACTTGCGCTTCAAGCTCATCCATAACAGCCTCAACCCAAACATTTGAGGCCGCATCCATAATGAGTGATTTTGCAAGGTCAACTTTTGCATAATAGGCAATTTTTTTGTCAATTTCAAGCCCCAAAGTAACCACAAGCGTAGCAATTTTATCACATTCACAAAAAAGCTTGTTTATGTCATTGCTTTTCAAAACTATGCCCAAATTATCCAATTTGTAAAAACCGTTTTCAAAAGAAACATCACTTAAAATACAATTTTTTTTAGGAGTTGCAATACTTTTCATTTCAGCAAAAACATCCTCAATCACAATGTCAAAATCGCAATTTTCGTCCTTGTAATTCAAATATTTTTTTACCAAATTTTTATCAATATTCATCCATCACTCCAAATGTGCAAATTAAAATTCAAGCAACCCCTTAATTGCATTGCTGATTTTCAATGCAACTTGTGGATTATTCATTGTGTACAAATGTATTCCACATATATCACTTGACAACAACTCAACAATTTGAGAAATTGCAAAGCTTATCCCCGCATCAAACATAGCATTGTCATTCATTCCGTATTTTGAAATCAAGCGAGTAAGTCTTGCTGGCATACTAGCACCTGATAACGAAATAATTTTTTCAATCTGTCTTGTATTGGTTATTGGCATTATTCCTGCCTCAATTGGCACATCAATGCCCGCAACCTCAACCAAATCACGAAAACGATAAAACTCTTCATTGTCAAAAAACATTTGAGTGATAAGCTCATTTGCACCTGCATCAATTTTCTTTTTAAGATTGATTATGTCAGCTTTTTGTGACACGCTCTCACTATGCCCTGCTGGATAGCATGCAGCTAGTATGTTAAATTTATCGCCCATTTTTGATTTTATATAATAAATCAAGTCGCTTGCGTGTTCAAAATCGCCTTTGCTTGTCACATTAGGATTTCTATCTCCTCGCAAAGCAAGGATATCTTTGACGCCAATGCTATCAAGGCTACACAAAATTTCATCAATCTGACTTTTTGTTGAACCAATGCAAGTTAAATGAGCAACTGGCTTGCTCTTTCCACTTTCTGCAATCAATCTGCAAACTTCCACCGTTCTGTTGTCTTTTGCTGTTCCCCCTGCACCATAAGTAACACTGATAAAATCTGGTTTCAACTCAAGCAAATTATCTGTAACTTTTTTAATGTTATCAAAGCTTGTGCTTTGCTTTGGTGGAAACACCTCAAATGAAAATTTATATTTTCTCTCAATCTCTTTATCCATAATCAACCTTTATATTTATTATGTTTTGTTTTAGCAATGTTTTGCTTTTAGTCTATATTGACAATCACTAGCAAAAAAAGCAATAACTTTGCAATTTAACATAATAAAATTTTTGTTTTAGTCACAAATAGTTTAACATAATAAACAAATTATTGCAATAATTTTTATAAAAAAATTAAAATGATTAGTTATTTTGTATGCCAAACATAAACAAATCAAATAATTTGCAAAAAGCAAACTATCGCAAAGATTACTTCGCGATAGAAAACAAGTTAAATTAAAAACATTCACTATAAATTAGCCACTATAAAGTGGCTTGACATTAGCAACATTATACTAAACTATCAATGCAATATTTTAAAGCACCCTCTTATTTTTCTCTTAATTTTTGCATAATGCTCTCAAATAATGGAGTGCATCTTTCATAAAAATTCTTATAAGCAACGCAATAGTCAACACTTTGTTTTTCGCGTTTGCAACCTCCTCCACGGCATAGGCGCAAAAACTTACATTTCTCACATTTTCCGTCTATCTCACAAGACTCTTTCAAAAACTTAATGGCTAATTGTGACTGAAAAACTGCACGAAAATCGGTATTATTTATGTTTCCAAGCAGCCATTCATCGTTTGAGTAAAAATCACAAGGATAGATATTTCCATTGCCTTCCACAACAAATTGTCTTGAACAAAAGCCATTCATACCACATTGCTCTGCCATGCCACCTGCATACAATCTTACCATATTATCCAAACTTCTTATGCTGATATAGTTGCCGTTTAAAAAATCTTTTGCGTAAAGTTCAAACAATGTTACAAGATAATTTTCAAATTGTTTTTCTGTCATATAAAGTTCACTTTGGCTATTAGCACCAAAAGGTCGCAGGCAAGGTATAAATTGCAAATACTTAAACCCCATACCTTTGAAATATTCATATGTTTGCTTGATGTTGTCTGCCAAATAACCTGTAACCACGCTTAAAATATTGTAGTCGACTTTTTTTATATCCAAAATTTTGATAGCACCAATAATCTTGTCAAATGATGGGGTATTATCAGCCATAACCCTAAACTTATTGCAATCGCGATTTCCATCCAAACTTATTCCAATCAAAAAATTGTTTTTTGCAAAAAACTCTGCCCATTCGTCAGTCAAAAGAGTACCGTTTGTTTGCAAACTATAAGCAACTTTATCTTTATAATTATGTTCTTCCACCCTTTTGACAAAATATTCAAAAAACTCTATTCCTGCAAGCAGAGGTTCACCACCTTGAAAAACAAAACTTATCCTATCACCATTTGCAAAAGATATTGCGTTGTCAATCAAATTGTTTACAGTGTCATAACTCATAAAACCAAGTTGCCCCTCCTCACGATGACTGACGACATCGTGATAAAAGCAATATTTACATCTCATATTACACAGCCCTGACGAAGGCTTAATCATTATTGATAATGCAGGCATACTTCCTCCAATTTTATTTAACAATTTAATTGCAAAACAAAAATATTATTTAAACAAAAAATCTTATATTCACAATTTCAAATGGCTTGATTTTTATTTGTCTTTCTGTCTCAGCAATTTTATCTTCAAGCATATTCACAACTCAAATTACTAAATTTGCATTTTTACACAAAATTATAAATATCAAGGTTATTATATCATATTTTCACATACAATTCAATAGCAAATTCAATAATTATCAACTTGCAATTTGAAATATTATTTTTTACAAAATTCAAACAAGATATTGATTTTTCAAATTAATTTATGTTAAAATAAATTGATATGAACAAATTTTTACAAGAAATTTTCAGACAATATAAAGTCGATTTCAACAAACTTTCAGACTATGGCTTTATTTTTGCAAATGAAAGCTATAATTTTTCCACAAACATTTTAGGCGAACAAATGTGCTTGCATTTGACTATTCAAACAAATGAATCAATGCAATTGCAAGTGTTTGATCTCGAATGTGGTGAGGAATATACTCTGTATTTGGCAGAAAACGCAAGTGGTGTTTTTGTTGGAGAGGTGCGAAAAGCGCTTGAAAAAGTTTTGTTAGATTTAAGAAACAAATGCTTTAACAAAACAATTTTTAAAAGCAAATATGCTCTCAAATTGATTGATTATGTCAAAAGCAAATATGGAGATGAATTGGAATTTTTATGGGAGAAGTCACCTAACAATGCAATTTGGAGAAGGCGTGATAATCAAAAATGGTATTGTGCTATGCTAACCACAAAAGCAACATCCATAGGCATTGATAGTGACGAATATGTGGAGCTGATTGACTTTAGAGAAAATGCTGACTTGATCCCCAATTTGATAGACAACAAGAATTATTTTGCGGCATATCATATGAACAAAAAACATTGGCTTACCATAAAACTTGATGATTGCACACTTAATTTTGACACAATAAAAAGTCATATTGACAATAGCTATGCTCTTGCAAAGAAAAAATAATTTTATCAAATAACATTGCAAAAATCGATACTAATTCAAATTTTAAGTGCAAATTTAGATTATTTAAATAATAATTTAATACGCTGATAAATTAAAAATTTTTCAAAATGCTATCAAATTAATTTGTGCAAATGCTTATAATATGATAGAATAGTTATAAAGTAATATTTAAGGAGCGACAAATGTTAAAAGCGTTGTTATTAAAACTGAAAGAAGCATTAATTTCCGTACTTCCTGTTGCGGCAATAGTTTTGGTTATTTCTTTTACTCCGCTTGTAAAATTGTCCACAACCGAAATTGTTGCTTTTGCAGTTTCAGCTGTTTTTTTAATACTTGGTATTGGATTGTTCAACTTGGGTTCTGACTTAGCAATGACACCAATGGGCGAGCATATGGGTTCGGGACTTATCAAATCCAAAAAAATTGTTATTTTGATTGCAGTAAGTTTTATTATGGGTGTGCTAATCACAATTGCCGAGCCTGACTTATCCGTTTTGGCCGAACAAGTAAGCACTGTTATCAATCCTACGATATTGATTTTGACAGTTGGACTTGGTGTTGGATTGTTCCTTGTTATTGCTCTTTTTAAAATTTTGTTCAAAAAGAATCTTTCAATGATTTTAATGTTTTTTTATATGATGTTGTTTGCTTTTTGTGCAATTCTTTTGGAGAGTGGAAAAGCAGATTTCTTGGCATTATCATTTGACTCAGGAGGCGTGACAACAGGTCCAATAACAGTGCCATTTATTATGGCTTTGGGTTTTGGTATTGCAAACACAGTTGGTGGCAGAAACGCAAACGAAAATAGCTTTGGTTTGATTGCATTATGCTCTATAGGTCCAATGATTGCTTTGATTATTCTTGCTCTAACATCAAATGGCGAAATGATTTATGAACTGGCTGACTATTCTGTTGAGGCAAGTTTATCAAACTTTGGTGGTGTTTTGTTAAGCCACTCACTTGACACATTGAAAGCTTTGGGGCTAATTGTCGTATTCTTTTTGATTCTGCAATTTACAATATTAAAATTGCCTACAAAAAAATTGTTGCAAATAGGCATAGGTATTCTTTATACTTTCTTTGGTTTGACAATTTTCTTTGTTGCAGTATCCGTTGGCTTTATGCCTATTGGCTTTAAACTTGGCGAACAAATTGCACAATTCAGTCCTGCACTGCTTGTTGTTATTGGTGTGATTTTAGGTATGGTGGTTGTGCTTGCCGAGCCTGCTGTACATGTGCTTAACAAACAAGTTGAAGAAGTTACAGGTGGTGGCGTTAAAAAAATTGAAATGCTAATCGCTCTTTCCGTGGCTGTTGGAATTTCAATTGGACTATCACTTATCCGTATGATTTTCAAATTTTCAATTTTATACTACCTAATTCCTGGTTACGCAATTTCTTTGGGACTTGCTTTCTTTGTTCCAAAAATCTACACAGCAATTGCGTTTGACTCTGGTGGAGTTGCAAGTGGACCACTTACATCAAGCTTTATATTGCCACTTGCTATTGGTGCTTGTGTGGCATTAAGTGGAAATCCACAAAGTGTACTTACAGATGCTTTTGGTGTGGTTGCAATGGTTGCAATGACTCCACTTATCACAATTCAAACATTAGGTTTCAAAGCAATTATGTCTGCAAAAGTTCGTAATAAAATTGCAATGAAACGCATTTTGTCAGCAGACGACGAACAAATTATTTACTTTGACTAAGGAGGTGGAAGTATGCCAAACAGATTTACAGGCAAAACGCAACAAAACAAATCTGACAACGACAATATACAAAAGCAAATAAGCAGAAAAGAAAAAGTTGCAAAAATTGAAAAAAACATAAAAATAAAACTTCCACAAAAAACAAAACAAGAAAATAAAAGTAAAAATAAAGCTCCTGCAAACAAAGTTTCTTCCAACAAATTAAAAATGCTGTTTACAATAGTAAACAGAAATAAAGCAGAGTTTTATTTGGACTTAATTCAATCTTTTGAAGTTAATATGCAAGTTGCAATTTTGGGACATGGTATGGCACCACAAAGTATGCTTGAGTTGCTTGGTCTTGCAAACAATGAAAAAGTGATTATCGCAAGTGTTATTCAAGAAAGCAAAATCAATGATGCACTTGTAGCTATTGAAGAAAAATTCAACACAATCAAAGACGGAAAAGGTATTGCATTTACCATTCCTTTAACAAGTGTAATAGGAACGCTTATTTACGGATTTTTAAGCAACAACAAAATGGCAGTTAAGGAGGAAAAATCAAAATGAACAAATCAAAATATGAATTAGTGTTGTGTATAGTAAACGCAGGTTTCTCCGAGGCTGTTATGGATGCAGCAAAAGAGGTTGGTGCCCGTGGTGGTACGGTTATTCACGCAAGAGGCACTGCAAACAGAGAGGCTGAACAATTTTTTAACATTACAATTCAACCTGATAAAGAAGTTGTAATGATTTTGGTTCCAAACGAAATAAAAGACAATGTTTTGCACGCTCTTTACCAAGGTGTAGGACTAAAAACAGCAGGACAAGGTATCGCCTTTTCCCTTCCTGTTGACGATGTAGTCGGTCTATCCTCCACCCCTCACCCACAAGAGCCAAAGCACGACAAAAAATCATCCCCTACCCCAACTGACACTGCAACCCAAGAAATTGCATCCCAAAACGAAAACAATGATACCACAGCAGAAAAAAAAGAATAAAATAACAAAATATGAGACACGACCACTAGTTTAGCTAGTGGTCGTGTCTCATATAATATTGATATAAATTACAAATTGTATTTGTTGATTATTTGTTGCAGCAAGCCAGTATCTCCAAATATTCTATATTCATTTCTTTCAACACTTTGCAAAACAACAACATCCATTTCGTCAAAATTGATACTCATTTTATTATCCATAAAACTTTGCAAACTATCTCTATATCCAAGAATACCACTAGAATATTCTTTTGCAAAATACTCTTTGATTGCAATTCGATAAGAATCTCCAAACAAGGCAATTTTTTTACCATTTGGGTTATTACTTGAAATTAAGTAATCTAAACCAGTTGCAACAATTTCACTTGTAATCTCTGGTCTATACACGCATTGATACATATAGTCTTCACCACCTATATTTGCTCCCAATAGCTGTTTCATGTCTCCTGTATATATAGTTTCATATGTAAAATCAATTGAAGCAGGAGTTATGTCAAGTGCTCTGCAAAGTTCACAATAACCATAATATGCTCCAAGCTCATTCCAATGAGTATCCCATTTATAATACAACAGATTTCCTAGTTCCTTTTTATCTAAAAGTGCCTGTTTTGGATAAACAATATTTATATTGTTATTAATTAAATATTCTTGTACAATATCCATACGCTTTTTTTCACTTCGAACTTTTATTCCACTTGGCATATACTCAGAATAAATTTGTTCTTTATTAGGAGCGACAAAAATTGCAAATTTCTTACCTTGCGATACAAAATAATTTTGCACTTTTATTGTCCTTTCCAAATATTTATCAAGTTCCTGTTTTGACGGCAAATTTGTACCACAATAATAATCGATATTATGATTATAGGCATAGAAAAGCCAGTCCTTTTTCCCGAATACAACATTATTTATTACTATATAGTAATCCTCCACTTTGAAAGCATCTAATATATCACTATACGCTTTACTAAGCAAAACTTCTGCAGTTGACATAAATTTTATAGTTGACTTCCTAAGTGGTACACGATCAAGGAAATATTTGTCAAAATTTATAAAAAATTCACTATTTAACTTAGGAAGAGGCTCAGGATTTCTATTTTCGTTAAGTTCGACATTACTTTCCAATTTTGCCAAAAAAGGCCAACTTACTATTGAAAATACAAGCGCTATCACAAATATAGCTATAACTGCAATTTTCTTTTTCACAATTGTCCCTCCTTTTAAAATTGAAAGTAAATAAATGGATTAAACGAACCATTTATTAACATTAAAACACAAAGCACATACAAAGCAAATTGAAACCCGTAATCAACGCAGAAAAACCATGTTTTATTTTTAACTTTGCAGTATAAATTTTTGAATATGTATTGTATCGGTCCGCAAGATAATATTCCAAAAAATAGTATAAACCATTGCCACAAATCGATATAAGAAAAAACACTATTTATACCTTTTGAAAAGTCAAAAAGTTTACTTATATACGAAAACGCATAACTAAGGCTCGGTGCTCTAAAAAATACCCACAGCAATACAACAACTAACATTGTATAAAGCCAATTTAATGGTTTAATCTTATTTTTTTCCAGCCATTTGCCAAAGAACATTCGTTCTGCCACCAAAAATACGCCGTAAATTATCCCCCAAAAAATAAATGTAAAATTTGCTCCATGCCATATACCCGTAAGCAAAAAAACTACAAATAAATTTATGTAAGTCCTAATTTTTCCTTTTCTATTTCCACCAAGTGGTATATATACATATTCTTTAAACCAAGATGATAGTGAAATATGCCATCTTCTCCAAAAGCTTTTAACAGAAGTGGACAAATATGGATAATTAAAGTTTTCCATAAAGTCAAATCCAAACATTTTACCAAGGCCTATCGCCATGTCAGAATAACCACTAAAGTCATAATAAATTTGAATAGTATAACAAAGTATACCAATCCATGCAATTGCAGTTCCCATATCATTTATTGAAAGAGCAAAAACTTTTTCTACAACCTCACCTACTGCATTAGCAACAATAACTTTTTTCGCCAAACCATACAAAAAGCGTTTAATACCAACTACAAACTTGTCCACACTTTCTCGCCTATCTTGTAATTGCAATTCAACATCTGCATATTTAACAATAGGACCAGCAACCAGTTGTGGAAAAAGAGAAATATAAAGTGCTAAGTTTGCAAAGTTCTTTTGGCATTTAACTTTACCCAAATATACATCTATAACATAAGACATTGCCTGAAATGTAAAAAAAGAGATACCGATTGGCAAAACAACTTCCTTCAAGCCAAAGTTTGCATTTGCAATGTTTTGGATAATTCCAACAAAAAAATTTGTGTACTTAAAATAAAACAAAACTCCTAAATTAAATAATAAAGATAATATAAATGCCGTTTTTTTCAGCCAAGTATATGAAACTTTTATTTTATGAGATTTTTTACAATCAGCATTTGAAGAATCATCATCTGAAATCATTGCATTATCAAAATTTTGAAATATCTCACTATTATACGGAGGTGGCTCCAACACTGCAAGTTGAACACTTTCTTTATTAATCAAAAAGTTTATTAACAGTGCAAACAAATAATTTCCTACAATTGAAGCAATCATTACAAAAACATACAAAACGCCACCCCAAACATAAAAAACTATGCTAGCAATTAGCAAATTAATATTTTTGCAAATTATTTTTATTTTTTTATTTTTTAAAAATGAAAAAAGATAGTTTACCAGTAGCACACAAGGTAAAAAAATCCACAAAAAAGTTAATGAACTAAATACCATGTAACCTCCAAACTTGTACAAATCTATGAGAAAAAGCAAAACAATTGTATTTATTGCTTATTAGTCATTCAACTTACTATTAAACTTTAATAATAACAAAACTTTAATTCTAATTGTTTTGCAAAGGATTTGCGTTTTTATAAATACATTTATTCAAATTTTGCAATTTGCTCATCCATGTATACAAGGCGATATTTTATAAATTCAAAAATATTAGTTAAATTTGCCTTATAATCATACTTAAATCCATCTCCCCACTTATTGTCCTCTGATATAAAAACAAACTCGGGTATCAATTCAAAAAATTCATTAAAATAATTTGCAAGATTTTCTTCTGTAACAACATTTGTTCTTAGCTGATTATATCTAGCCTTAACTTCTTTGCCAAAAACTTTTATTAGTCGCTGCCACAACAAGTTATAATATTCAAATTCTCCTGTTGGATCAATTTCCAATAATCTTCCATCAGCTTCGATATCACCATTCCAATAACTTCCCCAAGTTCCGTCCATATCGTAAATTGAAGGAATCCACTTTACACCATCAAATGTTGCCCAAATAATATTTTTTTGAGTATTGTCCGTTGCGCTAGCCATAAAAGTCATCAACATTGAGTCAATTGCACAATCTATATCCACATATTTTTCTGCTTGTGCCTTAAAAATTTCATTATCGCTTTCGTTTAAAAAATTGATAAAATTATTAAAGCTTTCCCTAACCCAAGCTGTGTCTTCGCCCGTTGAACATTCTTCAACTTCCCAATGTGTAAATTTCGAATCAATTGGTTCTCTTAAATCTGCCAAGTGGTCATCTGCCATTAAAAGGGCTTTTTTTTCACCTTCTTCCATCTCCATACCAAACATCCATTTATCTTTTGGAATATTCAATGTGTAAAGTCCTAAAAATTCTCCATTATTATAGATTACAACGGGATAACCATCAACCACACCACCATTAGGTGCATTTTTTAAATTTTCGTTCAAATTATCCCTCGTTTTTAAAATATCATTATAAATTTTGCCTGAAACAACATTTCTAGCATTTGAGGGGTCAATCCAATTTGCCTTCAGACAGTACTTATTTTCTTTTCCCCAACCAAGATCAATTTTGTTCTTTTTGTCAGCCTTGTCATCTTTATAAAACTTTATTGTATAGTTCTTCTTTGGGTACATCAAAGAACTGCTTCCTTGCAATTTTATTGTTGCATAACTATCAAAAACAATATTTTCTCCATCGTCATAAGCAACTTTTATCATAACTTCATTTTCTTTGGAAACATCTTTTATATCGCCTTCAAAATTTATAATTGGCATTCCAAGTTCTTTAGCAGTAGTTTCTTTTTGATAATCCTTTTTACAATTTTCACAAGTATAAATTCCACCTTGTCTTATCCCATTTTCCATTACAGTCATCAAACCATGCAAATTCTCAAATGGTCCTTTATGCTCAAAAACAGACATTTCATCTTGTGTCAATTCAACAACGCCTTCACTATCACCAAAATATTTGTTGCACTCCTCACAATACCAACATTCAAAATCACCTTCTTTTTCAACACAAACATTGTCGTCAAGTGCAGTAATAAGTTTCATTGTATGTTGATGTGCAGGTGGCAAATCTTTATTACATGCCACCAACATTAGCATAGTACCAAAACATAGCACTAAAGCTAAAACTATAATCAAAAATCTTTTATTCATAAGTACCTCTCTAAAATAATTTACAACGCTAAAAACTTATTGAATTTTAAAGATTAACATACAAATAAAAGCATTTTAGTAACAAATCTGTCAAAAAAAGTATACTTTTTTTGACAGATTATTACTTGACAGAAATTGTTTAATATTATATAATTGTAACAAGAGTTTTAATGAAAGACACAATAAAATATAACCTATGTTTATTTAGCAACATATAAAAAAAGTGTCAAAAAAAGTATACTTTTTTTGACACTTTTTTCACACGGTGAATTATACTATCAAGTGCAACACCTAAGAAAAAAAAGAAAGTTCATATAAATCTATGGTATAATAGTAATATCGACAAAACATTTACCAAGGAGAAATATATGAACTATACTCATCTTACCATAGAAGAACGCTCTTGTCTACGATTTTACTACAAAAAAGGTTTAAGTTACAGAAAAATTGCTGAATTAATGGGCAGAAGTGTCAGTACTATATCTAGAGAACTAAGAAGAAACTGCACACATATGTATGACATCCCTACATATTACCCCCACACTGCTCAGAAAAAATACTTGCTGCGTCGGTCATATTGCCATAGAGGAATGTTTTGGGACAATGATGTAATTGAATACATAAATGAAAAACTACAAGAGACTTGGTCTCCCGAACAAATTGCGAATGCACCAGCTAATATAAAAACGCCATCATTCAAAACAATATATAGGTGGATAGATGAGAAATATCTAGTGAATGGTAATCTAAAAGTATTAAGACGAAAAGGAAAAACAAGAAAAAGACTAGGCAATGGAGGAAGATTTACTACAGGAAAATCTATTAGGAAAAGAGATAAAAGTGTATATAAAAGGAAAGAGTTTGGACATTGGGAAGCAGATACAGTAGTATCGGGACGAAGAAAAAGCAAAGTGTGTTTTGCAACATTAGCAGAGAGAACAACAAGGTATTATATAGCAATAAAGATTCCAAATAGAAATGGAGCAACAATGGCAAAAGCAGTAATAGAGAGGTTATCTAAATTACCCCAAGGAGCAGTAAAAACAATAACATGTAATAGAGGAAGTGAATTTGCGAATTGGCGAGAAATAGAAAAAGGGTTAAAATGTGAAATGTATTTTGCTGATCCATATTGTGCATGGCAAAAAGGAACAAATGAAAATTTAAATGGATTACTAAGAGAGTTTTATCCTAAAGGCAGAGACTTGACGAGAGTAAGCCCAAAAACACTCGAAAAAAATCTGGCGTTAATTAACGCCAGACCAAAAAAAGTGATAAACTACCAAAAACCAGTAGATTTATTTAATGATTTTTTAAAAAAGTGTTGCACTTAGTTTGACAATTCATCTATTGAATTATATTATTTAATATACTAAAAAACAAATTGACTATCATAAACACGAATATCACTATCAGCAAAAAATTCTTTTAATCTCTCATTTAAATATTCTTTTGAAACCCCCGTTTTTAACATAACTTGCAAAAAACCACCACCGCCTGCACCACATATCATTTGCCCACAAATCAAATCTTTACATACACTTAAAATATAATCAATACAAGTATTAGTAATACCTTTATCAAGTAATTTTAAATATTGCCAATGCTCATTCATAAGCTGTGCAAATCCATCAATATCTCCACGTTCTAGCTTTCTCGTCATCGCCATTGCAATATTTTCAATTTTATCCAAAGCTTGAAGCACTTCTGATTTTCCTGATAAATAGTCAAAAACAATATTCCTTAAAAGATTGCGTGCTAGACGCCTCTGCCCAGTATATATAAGAGCAAATCTATTATTTAATTCGTCTTTAATCTGTTTTTTCAATTCAATATTATCAATTTTTAATTTCTGAATGCCACTATTTGATGTAATCAATTTGATGCCGTTTATAACACCACCAATCTGATCTTGCCAACCGCCACCAGTACTCATTAGTTGTTCTAAAAACATTACCCTATCTGACAAATCTTGAATAGTATATTTTACACCCATTGCCTCATAAAGAGCTTTTATGCACGCACATGATAAAATACTACTTGTACCTAATCCAGAACCTTTAGGAATATCAATTACATTTGTAACAAGTTTTAATCCACCTCCTAAGTAATCAAATACATTTGACAAGTCTTGTTCATCTGTTGGCTTAACAATTCCCATTGCAACAACAGCGGCTTTTTGCAATGCTACTCTGTCAAAAGGATTAGAACAAGCCAAAACTTCATTTCTAGAACATACTACTTTACATACATTCATATCCACACTTTCAAAAACAAATTGTCTATCCTTTAAAATTTCAACTTTAGCATTAATTGGGAAATTATTATTCAATAATATTGCACTATTAAGCACCGTTCCTCCATTTTCAAAACAATATGGAGGAGTATCTGTCCAACCTCCTGCAAAATTAACTCTTACAGGCAATTGAATATGCGTTGAAGTTTTTAATTTTTCTCTCACATCCTGCATTTCATTAGCATAGCATTGGTTTTTGACAATATTCAATATCTTATCATAATACTCTTTTTTCTCATTTTCATTTTCACTTATCCAAGCTGCTAGCAAATAACTTCTGTTCTGAATATCTGCATCAAATTGATTTATATTATTTATGATTTTATTAAGTTTTGATTTCAAAATATCGACTCCAATATCATTAATCAAATCTTCAAAATTGACTTTTGATTTTAAATATTTAATAATATTCCCTTCAATAATTTCATCAATCAAATGTCTTTTCCATTCTATTATCCAATCAATATCTACAATATTGTAACTTTGTTCAAGTGAAGTTTTATCAATCTTTTGCCATTCATTAAAAAAATCCATATCATTATTGATTATCAAATTATAAGTTTTCAAAGCATATTCAGCAGCTTTTTGCATTGTATTTGCAATAGGAAAAATAGAAGTCGTCCACATCGTATTGTCTCTTGTATCTAACTTTAAATTATTACAACAAGCAAAATCAGTCAATGATTTGCCAAAAAAACCTAATCTATCATTATCAATTTTGGCATTATCATTGATTCCATATATTCTTACTACATATCTACCATCATTCAACTTTAACCCTGATAAAACGACATTATCAGGTATAGTTAAATTGCTAATTTCAACATTTGACAAGATACTCTTGCCTACATTACAATTTTTTATTATTGAGTTTTCAATATAAGAACCTTCAACAACATTGCTATTAATAACAACACAATTATAAGTAGAATAATGAGCATCACAAATATTACTTGAATTGTTGCGCTGCCATCCCAAAAATTTATATTTATCAATATCAATAGATACTAGATTATACATTTCTCTAGTTGTTCCAAAATGCAAAAATTCCCCTGGTGAAACACTTATGACATTCATAGTATGCGAATGCAATTTATCCCAAATTTTATTTCTGCAACATATTAATTCGTCACAAAATTCACCCTCAGCAGCTTCTTTTAAATAATTATTATAAATTGCTTTTTTTGAAAATGGATACAAAAAATCGCCATAAAAACTTAATCTAATTTTTGAGTTTATAAATTGTTTAACTAAATATTGAGAAACATTTCCTTCTTCTTCAACTAGCGATAAAATTTTCTTTGCAATATCACCATTAAAAAATATAACGCCTGTATCAATATTGATTTCGTTGTGTTTATTTACAGCACCTTTTGCAATTAATTCCTCAACGCTTTTTTTATGCAAAAATTCTATGACATCACCATTATCATCAATATTAAAAACACCATGATTTTTACCAACTTCTACGCTTTTTTTTATGCTCAAAGCGGAAACTTCTTTATTTTTAAACTCTATTTGCAATGGGTTAAACAACAATTCTGCATCCCCACTCAGCAACAAAACTCCATTTATCATTCTGCTTGGTAGCAATGATGTTACTGCTATCAGCTCATCAAACAATGTAGCACCTGTATTTTTATCTAATTCTCTCGGAATAGGTGAAAAAAGTTTGCCACACGCAGAATATTGTGGAATACGTTTACTATCACCACCTGAATGAATTAATAAAATTTTGCTTTTATTGAAATCAACATTGTATTTACTTGCAAGTTCAATAAGAACATTAAGTGTAGCACCACCTGACCCAATCCTCTCATTATTTAAATCAGGAACAACAATATATTTTGTTCTTCTATCTAATAGTTTATTTTTTAAATGCAAATTAATTTGCATTTCATAACATTTAGCTTGCGTGTCATTACTTGCAGTTATAACAATATAATCCCATGCATCATATTTCTTATTATTAATATTATCTTTTAAATATTTATTAACATCTTTATAGCTTTGTTCTAAAAATAGTGTTTTCATATAACCTCATCTTTTATATTCTTCTAAACTTATAATAAAGTAATCCATTATTTTCATGATAAAATTTTTATGATAATTCTTTTCAACAATTTGATAGCGCCTCTGAATTTAGAAACTAGCCATATCCAATTAATAATAATTTTAGTCTTAATTAAACTTTGTTTAGACTCAATACTTGTTAATATTGAATTAGCAACCACTTCAGCATAATACTCAGGAGTGAAAAATTTAAATTTTTCACTTCTTAAAAAGTTTTGTCCACATTCTACATATTTATTATACTCCTCATCAGTCATATTTTTCAAATAACTTAACAAATCATCGTAATTAGCAAAATTATCTGCAAATATAATACAATTTGGATCTATATAATCAACTATGTCTTTTGCTCCTTTATAAATAGGTACACACCCTGCTTTTATAACATCTATACATTTTTCTGTTATATATCCATTACAATCATACATATTTTCATATGCGAGTGCAAATTTGTAATTTTTTAGCGTTTCAGATTTGACTGCACACTTTCCTTTATAACAACTAAAATTTTCTGAATCCCATCCTGTTCCAAAAAATTCAAATTCATCTGGTATATTTTCTTCAAAAAATTTATACGCTTTTTTTCTTTCACTATACAATTCATTCTTAACTTTTGAAGTCTTATTTCCAGATATTGAAGTTATTAATTTTTTATTTTCACTTAAAATATTTAAATTAACATTATACTCAAATTTATCAATCGTATCTGTCAAATATTCAATATTATATTGTCCATCTAAATCCTTTTGTACACATAAAACTTTAGCAAAATATTTGCACCACTTTTTTATTTTTTTTGCTCTGTTTATTTGGCATACAACTGGTGGCTCCAATGCAAAATACACACTTTTAGAAATATTGCCACATTTAATGCTATCAAACACGGGTTTATAATTTCCATATCCTAATGAATCAAAAAATATACACATATCAGCGTCTTTTACAGGCATTAAATCTGACAAATATAATTTATGGCCATTCAACTCTAAAATGTCTCTTAGTAAATGAAATTGTTTAAAACGTTTATCAGAAAAAAAATCTTCACTTTTTAAATTGCTATCCCATGACACTATTGTAATATTCATATTATTTCACTTTATTTCCTTTGATTTTATTCATTAACTTATCTAATTTTAAAATTTTAAAAATACTCTTTAACTCATTTGTTCTATAATAAACAATAATAAAAAGTATATTTGGCACAAGTATTACCATTGCTAATCTATAAATTAAAGTTAAAATATTGTTTTCTATTTTCACTAACGACAAACCGTACAACGCAAAAAAACCTAATAACCCAACCACAATTTGTAAAAATAACTTTTTGTAAAATTCTATAACTTTTATTTTTATTCCATACTTACATAAATAATAATTTTCAACAGGGAACACAATTAATCTTGCAACAACAGTTCCCAAAAATACACCAGGTATTCCTATTAACCATATAAACAATAAGCTAAATCCAAAATTTGCAAAAGCATATATTATTGATAAATATGCAGTTTTGTTAAATACACCTGTTGCACTGATAAATAGTCCAGAAGAACGCGACATATTTTCAAGCAAAAACGACAAAGAAATCATTAGCAGTAAAAAATTATCAACAACATATTCTTGACCTAACCATAAAATAACAAAGCTTTTAGAAACAAATAGTATTCCAGCCGTTGTAAAAAAGGCTATCCAAACGCATAATAGATTAATTATTTTAAATAATTCAAATGTTTTCTCTTGATTGTTTTCTGCAACGCATTGTCCTAAGCTTGCCTGCATACCACTATAAAACACATTAATTACTGAATTAATTGATGTCGTTACTAATAAATAATTAGCATAATATCCATTTGATGTTGCACCAAAAAAAATAGAAATCAATAAAATATCTGTTATGCTTAAAATAACACCACCTAATTTATGTGTAAACATTGAGGCAGTATATTTTTTTATTGATTTTCGCATATTTAAACTAATTTTTTCAGTTTTTTGTTTTAAAAATGGATATCTTTTATTAATGATAAGCGTTAACACTGCATTTGTAATAATATTAACGCTATTTTCAATAACCAATACAACATAAAATGATTTTATAAATAAAAGTAAAAGTATTATTAATACTTTTGTACCAATACTAACTATTGTTACAACAATTTTTACTATATATTCTTTTTGATCTGATTGTAATAAAGTAGTTTTATATGCATTGAAATATGACAGCACCGTTCCTGTTAAATAAAAAATATACATAATATAAACATTCGGTGTCAAATTAGGCATATCTTTTATTATATATGGCAAAAGAGGTATAATCAATAGTCCCATAACCATAACAACACTTGCTATTATATAATAAATTTTTTTAAAGTACTTAATAATTTGTGCAACCATACAAGTGTCGTTAGTTAACATAGGTCTATATAATGCATACATCACTGCAGCACCGAAACCTAATTCAGCCAAAGATAATAAGGATGTAACATTTGTAAAAATAGATGTCACGCCTAAATACTGCACATCAAATACTTCGACAAATAAGCGCCTGTAAATAAAATTTATAATAAAACTTATAAGTAACATAGCAACGCTTATTATTATATTTCTTATTGATTTTTTTGTTCTAGATTCTTCCAATAAAAAACCTCCTAAAAGCTTTATCTGCCAAATTTCAATACTCTATAAATTATCAAAAAAAATTGCAAAAATATTCTGCTAATGCCATTTTGGTGTTTTATTTCTTTGTTTGGCATCTCACTTTCACAATTCCAAGAAGATTTCACACTTTTCACATTATTATAAAATAAAAAGTCAACTATTTTTTTATTAAACTTAGTATTTTTTACAAATTTGTCTTCAAGCATTTTTATTCTTAAATTGAAATTAAATTTAGCAAATGTTTTAGCTATGGTAAAACTATCATTATCTTCAATACCATAATTAGTTAATATTTTATTTACCAAATATCCTCCATTTTGTTTTATATATCGCATATTTAATTCATAATCAGTTCCAGGATAATAATTTTTATTAAAACCACCAACAATTTGAAGTGCAGCTCTATTATAAATAGCTCCTAGCACTCCAATACAATAATTCCCCACAAAATTATCCCAAATATTAATTTTATTTTTTATTGGATTTAAATAATAAAATAATTTTAAAAAATATTTAATAGCATTTTTAATTTTGCTATTGCTTAAATCAATTTTCCCATTTACTGTATGAAAACAATATAATGCTTTAGAACCTTTAACTTTTTTATTCATTTGCGTTAAAAAATTAGATTCTAACCAATCATCATCATGCAACCAAGTTACATATTCACCTAGAGCAAGTACTAAACCTCGATTAAAATTCCCTTCAGCTCCAAGATTTTCATTATTTTTATAATATCTAACATTTGATGGATTTAGCTCTTTCAATTTTTCTTTAATGTATTGATTATTAAAATCACTATCGTTATCAACAATTACTATTTCATAATTATCATAATCTTGATTAAGCGCAGAATACAATGATCTAAAAAATTTATCTCCACGCTTGTATGTTGGTATAATAATAGTATATTTATATTCTTTTATTAACTCTTCACCATATAACAATGTTGATTGAGGCTCATCTTCATGTATTTTGCTTACATCAATTTTTTCCATTTGTTCCTCTCAATAATTGATTAATACCTTCTTCAAAAGTTATTTGTGGAATGAAACCTGTGTCATTTGTTAACTCTGAAATATCAGCACACAAATAATTGATTGCATCTTTTGCGACTGGATTGCCGTAGATAATCTTTCCTTTGCCGATTTTTTTCAAAATAATTTCAGTATAAAATTTTAATTGTTTCTCTTCACCACTGCCAATGGGATAAATTTTACCATTAATGCCAGTTTCACCTATTGCAACAAATGCACGAGCAACATCTTTAACATTAATATAATCCCAAATATGCAAACAATCTGAAAGTTGGATAGTCTCATTCTTAGTCAATTTTCTTATCAAAGAACTAATAAGAGTAGTTGAAGTATCATTTTCTCCATAAGTTGATAGTATTCTTCCACAATTATATTCCATACCTAAACCTTGAGCATATCTTTTACCAAGATTATTACATAGTAATTTTGCATACCCATAATTCATTGTTGGATTTGCCAAATTATTGCATCCTATTTTACAAATTTGCTTTCCCAATTCAGCCTGTGAACCTGCAAAGACAAATTTCTTACAACCTGCTCTAAACGCTAAATCTATTGCATTAAATGTCATATCAATATTATTTTTTTGCACAAGTGGATTATCTCGTCTTTCGCCATAAACACCATCCCAAGCAATATGATAAAATACATCTGCATTTATATTAATTAGTCCTGATAAATTATCCAATTCACATTCTACCATTTGAACATTGCTTGAATTAGGCAATCTTGATATGTTTTTTGAATTTGGTCTCACTATCGCTAGAACTTCATAATTCTTTTGAATTAACTGTTTAACTATTGCTACTCCTACCATTCCCGTAGCACCAGTAACTATTGCTCTCATATTACACCTTAATAATTTTTCATTTTCGATAAAATATAACCACTATCCATATTATAAACTCTTCTCAAATATTTTTGGTCACCAACAACACTTGAATAAGTATCATTAAGTCCAACTGCTACAATTTTTTTATTTAATCCATATTTTGCAACAATTTGCGCAACAATACTATTTAAACCACCAATAATACTATGTTCTTCAACTGTTATTATTTTTGTATATTTTTCTAATAATTCAACTATTTTCTTTTCATCAATTTGTTTCAACTTTATTACTGTATATATTGCAAATTTATTTTTAGTTTCTTGAAAATATTGTTCATTTGCATTGATACATTCTTCACAGATAGCACCAGTTGTCAAAAGTACGCCTTGATTTCCATCACATATGCATTCAATATCTTCAATAGTTCTATGATGCAAAGATTTTTCTTTACCTTTCCCCAATCGCACATAATTAACACCATTAGAATCCATCATTTGTTGAAAAACATACCTTGCTTGAGCGGCATCAGAGGGAGAAAAAATTTTTACATCAGGCAACGAATTCATTATTGCAATATCTTCAGTTGCATGGTGAGACATTCCTAATGAACCATAAGAAAAACCTGCACCCACACAAATTATGTTGACATTTGCATTATGATACGCACAATCATTTCTAATTTGTTCAAGACATCTCATTGTTGGGAAATTTCCTATCGAATAAACAAATACCTTTTTACCGCTAATTGCTAATCCTGCTGCAACACTCAACATATTTTGCTCACTTATACCACAATTTATATATTGTTCTGGTAAATCTTGAATAAATTTATCAAGACAACCATATCCTAAATCTCCTGTTAACAATATTACATTATTATTTTTTTTTGCTTCGCAATATAATTCATCAATAAAAGCATTTCTCATTTTCTTAATTCCTCCATAGCTTGAGTATAAAACTCATTTTGAGGGTCACGATAATGCCATAATAATTCGTTTTCCATAAAAGAAACTCCATGTCCTTTTATTGTATTTGCGACAATACAAATTGGTTTGTCAGAAAGGTGTGTCATGGCTGTATAAATTTCATCATAATTATGGCCATCTATTTTCAAAACTTCCCAACCAAAAATTTCCCATTTTTCTGCTAGGTTATCACAATTTGTAATTTCTGAACACTTTCCCATAGCCTGATAATTATTTTTATCCACTATAACAACCATATTATTACATTTTTTTGAACTAGCTAGCATAGCCATTTCCCAAACGCTACCTTCTTGGCATTCACCATCTCCAACAATGGTAAAAATTTTTCCTTTTTCATTGTTCATTTTTTTTGCCAAAGCCATTCCTAATGCAACACAAACTCCATGTCCTAATGAACCGGTAGAAAATTCTACGCCATTGACACCCTTGTGAGATACATGTCCTGACAAATTGCTTCCATTGAGATAATAATTATCAATGTTATCTTTTGATACTAACCCTATTTGATATAATGCAGCATAAATTGCAGAACCAGCATGTCCTTTACTTAAAATAACTATATTTCTATTTTTACTAGAAGAATCAAAGTCACTTTCAACTAAAATATTATTATACAAAACAGCTAATACGTCAACAATAGAAAACGCAGATGCAATATGCGATGCGTGAGCTTTGTGAATCATATCCAAAATAGTAATTCGCATATTTTTTGCGAATATTGAATTTTCTATCATACCTTTTTTATTCCTTCAATAATAACATCAGTCATTTTTTCAATCATTTTAGCTGTCATACCTGGATACACCCCAATCCAAAATGTTTTATTCATTATTGTATCAGTAACACTTAAATTACCTACAACTCTATACTTAGAAAAGTCACCACGAATAGTGTCAAAACATGGATGTTTGATTAAATTACCAGCAAACAACATACGCGTTTGAATATTTTTTGATTCAATATATTGTACAAGTTTATCTCTATCAATACTATCTTTAACAGTTATTAAAAAACCAAACCAACTTGGATCACTATTAGGAGCTTTTTCAGGCAAAATCAACATTTCATCGAAATCTTTCAATTTGTTTTTAATCAATTCAAAATTATTTTTTCTTTTTTCTACAAAATCAGGGAATTTATCCAATTGAGCAACGCCAATAGATGCTTGCAAATCAGTTGCTTTAAGATTATATCCAAAATGTGAATAAACATATTTATGATCATAGCCTAATGGTAACTCTCCATATTGTCTGTCAAAACGATGTCCACAAATATTGTCCTTTCCACTTGGACAAACACAATCACGCCCCCAATCTCTCATTGAACGAATTATTTTGTTAAGAATTGGATTATCAGTATAAACCGCACCACCTTCACCCATTGTCATATGATGTGGAGGATAAAAACTTGATGTTCCTATATCTCCTATAGTTCCTGTACATTTCCATTGACCATCAATATAATATTTGCTACCTAAAGCATCGCAATTATCTTCTACTAACCACAGATTGTGTTTTTTGCAAAAATCTCTTACAGTTTGCAAGTCAAATGGATTTCCCAAAGTATGTGCAAGCATGACTGCTTTAGTTTTATCGCTTAATGCATCTTCTAGCATTGTTACATCAATGTTATATTGTGGCAAAGTCATATCTACAAATACTGGAATGGCACCAAACTGAATAATAGGTGCTATTGTAGTTGGAAACCCAGCAGCAACAGTAATAACTTCATCCCCTCGTTTAATTGCCCTTTCTTTTAATAATGGCGAAGTCAATGTCATAAATGCTATTAAATTAGCCGAAGAACCGCTATTAACCAAAGAACAATATCTAACTCCTAGATAATCTGCAAGTTTAGACTCAAACTCATCAGTATATCGTCCGCTTGTCAACCAAAATTCAAGCATGCTATCAGCAAGATTTACCATTTCTTTCTCATCATATACTCTCGCTGCATAAGTAATTCTGTCGCCATCTTTATAATCAGATTTCTTATGATATTTTTTATAATACTCTGCTACCAAATCTAAAATTTGTTGTTTATCCTTCTCTTGATTCATATATTAAAATACTCCTTTATTTGTTTTTCTGTAATTGCTATTAAATCACCATTTTTTGAATAAACTTCATACCATTTTACAGTATTATTTACAGCGTCTATAACATTCCATTTTGGATACCACCTAAGCTTGTCTTTAGCTTTTGAACAATCTAATTTTAAGAAATTAGCCTCGTGAGGGCCTCCATCATAACACTCAATCCATTTGGCTCCCTGCCAATTCTCGCAAAATAATTCTACTATCTGCCCAGTAGTTACGCAATCGCATTCATTAGGACCAAAATTATAATTTCCTTCTATATTTTTATCATATTGTTTTATTGCTAAAGTAAGATATCCTCTCAAACATTCCAATACATGCTGATAAGGTCTTGTTGAATATGGATTCCTAACAATAATTTCATCGCCTTTAATAGTAGCACGAACACAGTCAGGAATGATTCTATCCGCGCTAAAATCACCTCCACCTATTACATTGCCAGATCTTGCAGTACTAATACTCGGCGAACTATCACCATTAAAAAAACTATTTTTGTAACTAAAAGTCACTAACTCTGAACAAGATTTGGAATTGCTATAAGGGTCATAACCGCATAGATTTTCATTTTCACGATATCCCCAACTCCATTCTTTATTTTCATATACCTTATCTGTAGTAACATTTATTATACTTTTTACACTTTTAACAGTTCTACATGCTTCAAGTATGTTAACGGTTCCCATTACATTTGTTGAATAAGTGTCTACAGGGTGCACATAAGATTCACGAACAATAGGTTGAGCAGCAAGATGAAATACAATTTCTGGCTGAGCAATTTCTATCGCTTTAGTCAATGAAGCTAGGTCTCTAATATCCCCAATATAAGAATTTATTTGTTTTTCTAATCCAATCAAATTGAATAAATTAGGATTAGTTGATGGTTCCAATGAATAACCAAAAACTTTCGCACCTGACATAATCAAAATTTTACTAAGCCAACTGCCTTTAAATCCCGTATGACCAGTAATAAATACCTTCTTTCCTCTATAAAAAGATAGATTTACCATTTCTTCCATGGAGCAACCCCCTTTTTAATGATATCTTCAAGATAAGTCTTATCCCTTAATGTATCCATACACTGCCAAAATCCCTCATGCTTATACGCATTAAGCTGTTGTTCATTAGCTAATTTTTCAAGAGGAGCTCGCTCAAAAATAGTTGTATCATCTTGCAAATAGTCAAATATTTGGGGTTCTAAAACAAAATAACCTGCATTTATCCAACCAGTATCCTCTTTGCATTTTTCTGCAAATGCAGTAATCATATTATCTTCATTTGTTTCAATTACGCCAAATCTGCCATCAGGCTGTACAGCCGTTAAAGTTGCAAGTTTTCCACTTTTTTTATGAAAATCAACCAATTTTACAATATTGACATCACAAACACCATCACCATATGTCAACATAAATGGTTCATCCCCTATATAGTCTTTAATTCTTTTTATCCTACCACCAGTCATAGTATTCAACCCTGTATCAACAAGTGTAACTTTCCAAGGCTCAGCGAAATTGTTATGTACAGTCATCTCATTTTTACCAGTCGTAAAATCAAATGTTATATCAGAATTGTAAAGATAGTAATTTGCAAAAAATTCTTTAATAACATATCCTTTATATCCACAACAAATAATAAAATCATTATATCCAAAGGTTGAATAATATTTCATTATATGCCACAAAATTGGCTTACCATCAATTTCAATCATAGGCTTAGGTTTTAAATGACTTTCTTCGCTAATTCTCGTCCCATAACCACCAGCCAACAAAACAACTTTCATAAAGCACTCCTTTATTTAATTATAATTATTATAACATATTATTTAATTATTAGCAAGTGCAAAATAAAAAAAACTATTAAAACTAAATAAAATAGAAACATGCTATATTTATTCAACATGTTTCCTATTAAAAAAATACTATTTTTTTATATTTATTATTTTAGCCAGTATTATTAATAAAAAAGTACATTTATGTTTTAAAAGACAAAACAAAATCTTCTCTTGTCTTGTAAAAGCGTTAACTTTTAAATTGATCATCATTTCATTATAAAAATTTGCACTATAAAGTTGCAATATTTTATTTTTTACATCTTTATACTTTTTCCCAAATTTAACTTCATTAAATATGGTTGCTTTTGCCGTTTCTAACGCATGGCGTAAAATTTCATTTTCGCAATTCAAATTAAAATCAAAATTAATTTGCAAAAGATTTTTGATAAGTTTTTCCTCAACCTCAATAAGATTTGTTTTATATTTTTTTGTGGATTGTTCTGGAAATTGTCTATAATAATAAAATTTTTCATCTATAAAAACCATTTTATTTGCTTGTGCAATGCAGGCAAAACTTACAAGCATATCTTCACCAAATGCTATCCCACTTTCGCAATATTGCAAACAATTATAAATCAAAGATTTTTTGATAAATTTAAGCCATAAGCAATTGTTTATCGAATTAACATTTCTTATTCCACCAATACATTGTTTTAAAATTTCTTCCTTAATTTGATTGTTTTCAAAAACACCTAAAACACCATTATTAATGACTGACTTGTTGTTTATTTCTCCAACAAATTGATAACCATTAAAGCAAACTATATCTGCTTTTGTAGTTGATATTTCATCAACTATTGTTTGCACGCAATTTAAATCAACAATATCATCACTATCAACACTATAAATGTAATCTCCACTGCAATTTTTAAAACCTACAACACGAGCATCCATAACTCCAGAATTAGTTTTTTCAATATATTTTATTCGTTTGTCAATATCCACATAAGATTTACAAATTTCCCCACTGCCATCAGTACTTCCATCATTAACCAAAACTATTTCTAAGTTATCATAAGTTTGATTGACAATGCTATCCAAACATTCTCGCAAATATTTTTCGCAATTATACACAGGAACTACTACTGATATTTTCATCATTAAACTCCTTTTTTTGCAGTGGTGAATAAGCAACTTTCTTTTTATTTATTTTATCAATTAATAAACTAAAATTAAATGTACAATATACAAAGAAAATATTTAGCAAAACATCATTTATTGTTCCACCATCCAAAAAAATTGAACCAAATGGACAAACAAGCAAAATGAGCGATAACAATGTCTTATTCTTCAAATAATTATTTTGTAATATTTCTATTATAAAAAATACAACCAAAACATTAATTACTGCACCAAAAAAACCAAAATTAGCATATCCTTCAGCAACTAATCCTGGCTGGGCATAAGAAGCTAAAATATACTGAGCACTTATAATCGGCAAATTTACATATGGCAATCCCAATACATGTGAAAATGATTTGATATATGATAAGCCGTAATAAAATCCTTCACGCTCAACATGTTCAATAATATTGCCACCTAAAACAGTCCAAATATCCAAAACTCTATATAGCTGTCTTTTAACAAATTCAAAATTATTTTTAAAATCAAACAAAACATCAAACAAATCATAATTGCCACCAAAATTGCTATTCAATTTATTTACTTCTGATATTATTCCATACAACATAAATAAAGCAAAAACAAACATAATTATTAAATATACATACTTTGTTTTAATTTTTCCTGAATTAGTAGTAAAATGCAAATATAATATAAAAACAATTGGCAAAGCATATTTAATAACAATATATCTAGCTGAAATTATTCTAAAAACGAAAACAATTAAAATTAAAGCAGTTCCTACAAAAACTAGTATATTAAGCTTTCCTTTTTTATAAAATAAACGCACAAAAAAATAAACAAAAGATGGAATTGCTGTTGCTGCATAACTCTGTGAACCAATTATACCAAGAAATGGCAACACAAATAAAATATCAAAAAGCAATACAGAAGAAACAGAATCTGTACCTGAAAACAATATAATTGGCTTTCTTAATTCATCTGTTTTAATTGGTTTATTAAAATATAGATACAATATAATAATTGCTGAAATAACATAAAATATTAATACATATAATAAAAAATGGTCTCCTGGAATAACAACTTCTTCAACTTTTTCTTGGTCAAGTGCAATTAATTTTTCAGAATCATAATAATACGGCAATAATGTAAAAGTTAAATAGCATATCCAAACATAAAACATTAATCCTATTCCAAAAAATTTTTTTTTCGAAATATAATAATCAATAACCACAATGCATAAAATTGTGGCCAAAAACATTAGCAATATTCTTAAATAATTTTCACTTTTTATATATGTAATAGAAATTAGGATAAACAACACTATTATAATCCATTTACACATATTAGTTATCGCTTTACTCAATTTAACTTCTCCAATAACTCTTTGTATTTATTAGTTAGTTTTTTTGCTGAAATATTAACATCATACCCCATATTCCTAATCAAACTAACCCCATCATATCTTTTAATACCACTTGCCTTTATAATTGTTTCGCACCATTTTTCCACATCAAAATCATTTGGAATCATCACATTATTACTAAATACAACTTCGTCTGTTATTCTATTTGATATTACGCAAGGCAAACCAGATGCTTGTGCCTCAACCAAAACCACGGGGAATCCCTCAAATTTAGATGGCATACAAAAAATATCCATTGCCATTAAAACTTGATTCACATCATTTCTTCTTCCCAAAAAAAACACATTTTTCTCTACATTGTAAACAATGCACTTTTCTTTTAATTCTTTTTCATTCTCTCCATCCCCAATAAAAAATAATTTAAAATTGTATTCTTTTAAAATTTGCATGCATTTTATTAATAATTCATGATTTTTTCCATTAGTCAACCTTGAAACATAGCATAATGCAATTTCATTTGTAATACCAAAACTTTCTCTTAATTTTAGTCTAATTGTATTTTCTAATCGAAATTTTTCACTCAATATTGAATTTGGAATGATAGTTATATTTTTTAAATTTCGCAATCCAAACATCGCAATTCCAGCATCTTTGCCACAAGCAAACATACTATTTAAATATTTTTTATTATATTTACATAAAAAATAATTTCTAACTGATTTAAGCTTGTTTGTAGAAAATTTTGTACTATGACTATGTACTATTCTTAATTTTACACCACATTGCTTTGCTATTTTTAAACATAAAAATCCCATATTAGCTGAATGCAGATGAACAGCATCGTAATTTTCTAATAACAATATCTGTTTAACAATTTTTTTAATCTTTTTGAAGTTGCTCAGTTTTAAAGAAGGGGCTTGATAAACTTTTGCCCCATACTCATTAACCACAAAATCAAAATTATTAGGTTCTGTATCTGAACACAATAAATAATCAAATTGAATTTCAGTTGTATCAATTGCTTTTTGATACGACAGTAGGAAACCTCCTATTCCCCCAACTGGTCGTCTTCCAATAATATGCAATATTCGGATCATATATTTTCTCCAATAATTACTTTAATAAGTTCCTTATAACTTTGTTGATCTATATAATTCTCAACAAAATCAAATCTCTCATAATCCATACAATTTAAAACTTGTTCAAAACTATCATAAGTAGCAATTTGTACATTTTTATTATTCTTTATCCAATCATATTGCCCCACCAATTTATGATTATATGTTTGCAATACAATGCATTTCGCACCGCATAAAAGTGCTAATATCATACCATGCAATCTATCTGTTACAACTAGCTTTGCTTTCAAATATAAATTAATAATTTTTTCAAGTTCTATTTCCCTATTTTCAATTTTTATCGCATAATCTTTTACAGTATCAACAAATTCAACTTCAGAAAAGTATTTGCGTACTAAATTACAAATATTTGTTTTCTCATCTTTAGCATATATTCCTTCTACATCATTACGCATTGTAACAACTGCTAAATCTTCATTTAATGAATTTTTTTTATTTTTAATTGTTCCAAGATACCAAACAATATCAGGACAAAGAAAAACATTATTCCAATCTTTTTTTACAATTTCATAAGATTTACTATCTCTAACAAAAGCATAAAAATTACAATTAGAATTCATAATTTTACATGTTTTCTTATATTCTTTATTTGCAAATCTAGATTTAGGAAAGTAAACTGTTTGTGGAAACATTATAATTTTGTTATTGCAAAAATGCTTGATTATTTTTCTTCTGATTAATTCCTCTCTAAAATATTCTATTCCAACATTCCCCCCACCTTTTAGAGTAATAATAGAATCTTTTGGAAGTTTATTTTTATTATCATATATCCATTTAATAGTATTGTTAACTAAAATTTCAACTATGGTATAATCAGGCAAACAATCATGTAATAATTTCTTATGTACAAATGACATAGCATGATCTCCCAAATTAGCATAATCTGTGCTCAATAATATAAACACAGTTTTATTACCATATTGATCATATTTTCTTTTTGTTAATTTTGATTTTATAATTTGAAAAAAGACAACTATCCTAATTAATAAAATCTTTACAGATTTAGGCAATATTTTTTTTATCCACCTAATTATTGCAAATTCATTCCACATATTAACTCCTTGCAAATTTCTTAAAAAACCATTGTCTTATAGAATTTGTCATCAAAACTTGTACAACAAATCTTATAAATTTAGCTTTTTGATATTCAAACCAATTTATAACTTTATTTTTATACATAAACTTAAACAAATCTCTTTCACTCTTATAATACTTGTACCCTCCACGACGAGCATACATTTCTTTTCCAACACGAACCATCACCAAGTTTTCTTGTATGTTATAAAATTTACATCCCACAAGATACATTCTAACCCACAAATAGCTATCCTCATTCAGCCACCAATGCTTATATCCATCAGCTTTTTCAAGAGCTTTTTTTCGCATTGCAACTGTCATATGATTAAACGGACAACGAGCCTTCATATACTCACATATTTGTTCATGCTCTTCAGCTACCACTCTGCTGCCAACAACATTTTCAACATTGTCTATAAATTCAACAATATTACTGCCTATAACATCGATTTCTGAATTTTCATCAAGTATTTTAATTTGTTTTTCACATCTATCTGCAACACAAATATCATCCATATCCATACGGACAATTATGTCATTTCTGCAAAATTCAGTTCCTTCTCTAAGAGCAAGCCCAAGTCCTTGATTTTTTTCTAATTTAACAACAGTAAACAGACTTTGATTGTTACTGCTATATTCATCTATCAAATTGCTAAGTTCTTCACTGATTTGACCATCACAAACAACAACAATTTGTTCAGCAGGCAATGTTTGATTCAACATGCTATCCATTGCAATTTTAAATTCATTAGCCTTTGAATTTATATAGCAAGATGTTAAAAAAGAATAATTTGACATAACTTCTCCAAAATTTCAATTGTAAATTCCAATAAAATCACAAATTAAATTGCGTTTTAATTATTTTTCAAAATTTCTTTTGCCTCAATTTGTTTTTCGGCATAAAAATCATACTCTATTGCTCCAATTCTCAACAAATAATCTGCATAATCTTCTGATGTTTGCATACCTTCAGTTGATACATCTTCTGATTTTACAACTTTTTTAATAGTCCTAAAAATCAATTTCAAATCATAAAAGAAATTATAATTATCAACATATTCTAAATCGTAATCAAAGCGCTCTTCCCAAAGCAAATTGTTGCGACCACTTGTTTGCGCCAATCCCGTAAGTCCACCACGAACAGATTGTCTGCGCATTGCATCTTCACTAAAAAACACCATGTCACGAACAAGTTGAGGACGAGGTCCAACAACACTCATATGCCCCACAATGATATTTAAAAGTTCAGGCAATTCATCAAGGGATGTATCTCTTAGCATTTTTCCAAACTTTGTCATTCTTTGGTCATCAGGCAATAAATCTCCATTTTCATCGTACTCATTTGTCATAGTGCGAAATTTTATCAAAGAAAAAATCTTGCCGTTTTTACCGGGTCTTTTTTGCACAAAAAATGGATTACCTTTCATTTTTATAGCAACCATAATGGTAAGAATCGGGAAAATCAAAGTAACATTAAGAAACAAAAACAAACTCAAACTTGAACAAAAATCAAATGTTCTTTTGACAAATCTTGTCCATAAGCTCGCTTTTCTTGCACCTTTTTCATTTAAATAAGGATAGTTTTTTACAACTTCCAAATTATCTATATTACTATCAATAGCATTGTCAGAATCACTTTCTTCAGCAATTTTTTCTTCAATTTCAATATCCATTGTACCACCTATCCAATCAAATCAACGCCAAAAAATCACATTTACAACATTAATTTTCATTCAATAAATTTTTCTTTATATCAGTAGTAGAAACACCCTTTGTATATGGCAAATATTCTATTGAAATGCCATATTTTCCATATTCTTTTTCTGCCCTGTTATATCTCTCAGAACCTTTCCAATCGTCCCCAGAAAATAAAACATCAAATTTTGTAGTTTCCCAAATTAACAATTTATTTTCTGTTTGCTCGATGTTAACAATTATAACATCATCTACGCATTTCAAAGCTTTTAAAATTCTAGCTCTATCCTCACATTTTATCACAGGCTCTTTATGTTTTATGTTTCTAACATAATCATCATCGCAAACTGCAACAATCAATTTTTCACAATAAGTTTTACACTTTTCTAGCAAATTCAAATGTCCAACATGAAACAAATCAAAGACGCCAACAGTTATTCCAACTTTATACATTTTTTCATTACCCCTTTTCTAATTAAAAGTCCCCGCATATTATAATTTACGAGAGATCAAAAGCTTGAACCAAAATTTAATGATAAATTTTATTATTTGAAGTTTTTTACAATCTCTACATAGCTATTTGCGACATATTCAACCATTTCGTCAGTTAGCAATGTATGCAATGGCAAAGTTATTTCATTTTTGTACATATTATAAGCATTTGGGTAGTTTGCTATATCAAAGCTTAATTGCTTATATGCACTATGCATAGGCAATGGCTTATAATGAACATTTGTGGCAATTTCTTTTTCAGCAAGCTTTTTGATAATTTCATTACGCTTTTCTTCACTTGCACCTTCAACACGAGAAAGGTACAAATGTCCTGAACTGCAAAAACTATCTCCACAATGTTCCAAAACATTAATATTATTGTCTGCCAAAATTTTATTGTACAATGCAATAATTTCTCTTCTGCGTGCAAGCAAAGAATCATATCTATCCAATTGTTTCAAACCAATGCTTGCAACGATATCAGTCATATTACATTTTTGTCCCAAATATTTTATGTCATATTCCCAAGAACCTATTTGAGTTTTTGAAAGGGCATCTTTACTTTGTCCGTGCAAACTCCACAGCATAAACTCGTGATATAGCCAATCGTTATCAATTCCTTCCACACTTTTCCAAGTAACAGCACCACCTTCAGCAGTAGTCAAATTTTTTACTGCATGAAAAGAAAAAGAACTGAAATCTGCAATATTGCCTGCCTTAATGCCATTTTGAACAGCACCAAATGAATGTGCACAATCTCCTAAAACAACAATTCTGCCATAAATTTCCTGCATTTTATTATTAGGCTTAAACTTGCTTTTTTCAGCATTGACAATTTCAAATAATCTTTTGTAATCACAAATTTTTCCTGCGATATCAACAGGAATAATAACTTTTGTTTTTTCTGTAATCAAAGATGGCAATTTATCATAATCCATCTCAAAGCTATCAGGAGCAGTATCGCATAAAACAATTTTTGCCCCTACATGCTCAATAACGCTTGCACTTGCAGTGTAAGTATAAGCACTTGTAATCACCTCATCGCCTGCACCTACACCCAAAACTTTAAGCACCAGTTCCAATCCTGCTGTTGCAGAATTTAAGCATACTGCTTTTTCAACTCCACAATATTCGGCGATTCTTTTTTCAAATAGTTTGGTTCTTGGTCCAGTAGTTATCCATCCAGACTTTAGTGCCTCAATAACTTCATTAATTTCCAATTCACTTATATCAGGTGGCGAAAATGGTATCTTCATAATATTATCCTTTTTAAAAATTTATTTTGTTTTCTAGTCATTTCTATTTCAAACATGCATATCTTTAAACATAAGCTTGCATTATATTTATTTTAAAATATTATATCATATATAAAAGCAAAAAGCAAGTTATTTATTAAATATTAATTTTTAGACATAAATTTGCAAAATTATTGTAAAATATGCAAAAAATGCTTTGACAAAGCAATTTATTTGTGATATTATAATGAGGCAATGGAGAAATACCCAAGAGGCCGAAGGGGCTCCCCTGCTAAGGGAGTAGTACGGGTAACCGTAGCGAGGGTTCAAATCCCTCTTTCTCCGCCAATCACAAGTTTTATATTTCTTCTTAGTTTTTGCATCTTTGTTAAATTTGTGATTACCCATTAAACAAGGGATTCTTCCCTTGTTTTTTTTGCTTTTTATTTTACTTTTATAATTGTTTTTTAGAAAAATGAGCAATGCAACAGCACTGCTTATTTTTTTAAACTATATGTTATAAAAATTTGTTGTTAGGCATTGATTTTTTGACAAAATAATTGTATAATAATTTTGATATCTATTTTGATTTAAACATGATAAGGAAATGAAAATGAGTAATAAACTTTCGGAAATGACACTTGAGGAGCTTTGGAAACTCTTCCCCATAATTTTAACTGAGCATAAGCCATTCTGGGCAGACTGTTACAATGAAGAAGTCACTCTGCTGAAAAGCATTTTGCCTAAAGACACACAATATCATCACATTGGCAGCACTGCAATAAAAGGAATAATGGCAAAACCAATTGTGGATATCCTCATTGTAGCAAGTGATGCCGACAAAATGCAACAAGTGGCAAACATTATGAGCCAACATGGCTACATTATTATGTCAAAAAGTGACACCAGAATTTCCTTAAACAAAGGCTACACGGAAAATGGCTTTGCAGAAAAAGTTTTTCATTTTCACATACGCCTAACTTGCGATACGGACGAAATATTGTTTAGAGATTACTTAAATGCACATCCCGATATCGCCAAAGAATACGAAAAACTAAAACTGCAACTTTGGAAAAAATTTGAGCATAACAGAGATGCTTACACTGATGCAAAAACAGACTTTGTACAAAAATATACCGACCTTGCAAAAAATAATTTGTGCAAATAACAATTAAGCAATTTTTAAAGTAATGATAAATTTCAAGGAGCAAACAAATGAAAAAAATGACAGTTGAACAAATAGAAAAGAAAAAAAATTATATTAGAGAACAACTCGAATACAAAACAGGAATTTATGCTACTCTTTTTATTCGAACCTATAATTTCATATTAAACTGCTGTCATAACAACAATCAAAACTGGTGTTTTGGAAAAGATGTCAATGATCGTGTAGTTGCCAAATATGCTTATGCAGCAACTGAATATGGAAATGCTGACCATATGGGAAGTTCAATAATTAATAATATCAAACAAGAATTAAGTGCGATGGGATATATTTCTTTTAGATTAGTTGATGGAGCATGGCGCATTTACATAAAATCAGATTTAGATTTTCTTGATGGTTCTCTTGAGTATTGGATAACAGAAACAAATAAAAATTTAAATAAAGAAATTAGCGACAAAAAAAAGTTAAAAGACATTTATAATCACTTATGCAAACATGGTATAAATATTTATGCATTTAATAGAAGATGTTGGAAATGCGGGAATATCACTACCATTTACACATATTATATAGACATTCAAATAAAACACGAATTGGGTTCAGCATATTCAATGTCAACTCCAAATATTGTATCAGGAGATGCTTTTGACAATTTTTTTAAAACAAATCCAAAGCCAAATTGTTTTTCTGAAATAGGAATTGGTACTATAACAAAAATTGATTTAATACTGGCAAAGAAAATAAAAACTATTACTAAAAAATACACACAAACAATGGATAAAACTTACTATATGAACATATGTCAGCATTGTCAAGCCGCTCAAGGAATTAACTTTACTGTTTTTCATCCCACTGAATTAGAATCATTATCCGACAACGAAATTGCTCAAATGAAAAAATTTACAATATCTGTTGCCGAATGCGCTTTAAAAGAAGTAGATTTAATTGAATTTATGTAATATTTTATTAGAAAAAATAGTGTCCACACCACTTGTTTACAAAAAATTAGGAGTATTTATTATAGCAAACAAAAATAAAATCAAAAATATGGAGTGAGATATGCAAAAAGTATTAATTTTGATAAAAGAAAATTGTCCTCAAAATCACAAATGCCCTGCAATAAAAGTATGCCCTGTTGGAGCATTATCGCAAGTTGGTTTTAATGCCCCCATCATTGATTATGACAAGTGTATCAAATGTGGAAAATGTTCAAATTTTTGTCCTAAAAAAGCATTGATATTGGAGCAATCATGACTAACAAAGAACAATTGAGCAGAAAAGAAAAACTTGCAATAGGCATTTTAGTGCCGATTTTTGATAGTTTTTTATATTTTTAAGGAGAAGTTTATGGTTAAAAAAGAAATTTTTGATTTTATACAAGAGCAAAAAACAGCATTTATTGCATCAATCGATGAGCAAGGTTTTCCTGTAATGCGTGCTATGCTTGCACCAAGAAAAATTGACGGAAATTTCATTTACTTTTCAACAAACACATCTTCAAAAAAAGTTAAACAATATCTTGAAAATGAAAAGGCTTGTGTTTACTTTTACAAACGCGGAAGATTTAAATATCAAGGTGTGAGCATTACAGGCATAATGCAAGTTTGCACTGACCAGCAAACAAAAGATATGATTTGGCGATTTGGAGACACCATATTTTACAAAAAAGGTGTAACCGACCCTGATTATTGTGTGTTAAAATTTGAGTGCAAAAAAGCTGAATATTATTGTGATTTAAAAATTGAGCAAATTGCATTTTAAGCAAAGTGAGGAGTTATGAATTGGTTTAATTATTTTGGATTGATAATTGTAATAATCATAATGTTGCCTAACATAGTTTTTGCAATCAAACATAAAGAAGGTTTTGAAAATGTTTACAAAAACAAAATTGCTGAAATATGCGAACAAATAGGCAGATATGCTTGCATGTGCTTTATGATTTTTAACATACCATTCACCTATTTAAATTTTTGGTTTGCAAAAGCACTTATTGTATACTTAGCCATAAACGGAATTTTATGCCTTGCATATTTAATTTTTTGGGTTGTTTTTTGGAATAAACACGGAATTGCTAAAGCATTATCCCTTTCCGTCACACCTTCTCTTATATTCGTTTTTTCTGGAATAATGTTAGCAAACTTCCCGCTTATTGCATTTTCAATCATTTTTTCTGTCACACATATTTTAATTTCAACAAAAAACGCAATCCATAAAAAATAAAAAAACAAAGGGGAAATTTATGAAAATTGAAAAAATTGACGCAATTCAGCTGAGCACTGATGATGCAAAAAAATACATTACAACTATTATTAATGAAAACTATGCTCAAAATCCAACCATAATTAAATATCTTGGTGGGGGCTCTTTTGGCAGTGCTTTTTATGTGCAAATTTCTAACGCAGAAATGGTAATCAAATTTTTGCGAGCAAAAGATATGCTTGAAAAGGAAGTGTTTGACTTAACATTGATTGGAGAAAACAGCAGTGTCAAATTCCCAAAAGTTTTGTTTTCAAGAGCTGCAGATGACATTATTCCACTCGATTGCTATGCAATGGAACTTGTTCAAGGTAAAAGTGCATTTGTTAACCCAAAAGGTTGGTTCTTGAGCAAGAAAAAAAGAATTAAATTTGCAGATGAAGTTACAACTGCTCTGCACAATATTCACAACAAAACAAATGACAAATTTGGAGACACCTTGAATCCTGAATTTGCAAGTTGGATAGACTTTTATAAGCCATTTGCAAAAGCAATTTATGAAAAAGCTGAAGAAATGTTTAAATATGGAATTTTGCCATCAAAAGTTATTTTTGCAATGCGTGTAGCTTGGGAAAAATTTGATATGATTTTTGCAGAAAATGTCACTTCAGCTTGTCTAATCCACGGCGATTTAAATCTTGCAAACATTATGGTTGACGAAAACTTTAACATAACAAGTTTTATCGACCCACTTAACTCAATGTATGCTGACACAGAATATGATTTGTTCCAGTTTGACAACATTGGTGGAAAAAGATTTTATCTCAGAAAAACATATATGGATAAATATGGTGCCAGTGCAAATTGCAATGTGAAATGTGCTTTTTACGGATTGTGGAATGAAGTGTTTTGCTACATAAAATCAGGCACACTTATCAATACAATTATGAATCCATTAGTAAAAAATATGTACAAACAATTAAAAAATTTATGATATAAATAGGTAAGAATACGACAATAATCATTTAAAAATCGATACTATTTAATATAAAATACAAATTAAATATAAAAATGCGGATACAAAACTGAAATGTTAAAAATTTATCAAGAAGAAAACAAAGAAGATTTTTCAAGTTTACTTTTGCTTGCAGATGAGGAGCAAAGTATGATTGACAAATATTTAAAAAACAGCACAATGTTTGTTCTTAAAAGCGATGATGTGATTGGAGAAATTTGCGTTTTGGATGTTGGTGGTGGCATATTGGAGATAAAAAATCTTGCGATTGCTCCTCAACACCAACGAAAGGGCTATGGCAAAATGTTGATTGATTTTGTTTGCAGCAAGTATAAAAACAATTTTGATTTTATTCAGGTTGGCACAGGTGACAGCCCGATTACAATATCATTTTATCAAAAATGTGGATTTGCAAAATCGCATATTGTCAAAAACTTTTTCAAAGAGAACTATTCTCATCCTATTGTGGAGTGTGGAAAAACACTTTACGATATGGTATATTTAAAGAAAAAACTATAATTTTCAGCATAAAAAGGATAATCCTCACACCACAAAAAAAATACGCATAAGATATAATGAAACTTAGACGGAGGATTATAACTATGGCTTATGCTGAAAATTTTTATATAGGAGCAAATGACGAACACGGCGTCAACCCTGCAACTCCGGGAAAGCGCACCCCGATAATGCCCTACATAAACAGAAGTTTTTACGAAAATGAATTTAATCGCCCTGCAAAATATTACTTTTTAATTGCGGCACTAAGAACCGGTTTTAATGTTTATGATGTAAAACCAGAATTTAATGACATTTCAATTACCAATCGTGTTATACGCGCAAACAGACAAAATTTGAACTGTGTTGTGACTTATGCATACAACGCAATTGGCAATGATTTGGCTTTTAACAATACAAATGGATATCTTATTTTTTATTCAAACGAAAACAGATTTACAACCCAAAGCAGATTACTTGCATATGATATTTCTGCAGGCTTGAGTGAAGAAATTACAAGCAAAAACTTGGGAATTGGCACTTTGCGTGGTATTGGAATGCTTACTGCAATCAACTGCCCTGCTGTGGTGGCAGAATGTGGCTTTATGACAAATTTTGAAGAGGCAAAACTAATGCTTGACCCAGATTTCCAAAAAGCTTGTGGAAATGGTGGATGTTTTGGTGTTTGCAATAATTTCAATGTGAATTACATTGCTGATATAAATTACACTCAAATGTCCACAATAAGATATGGCAATCGTGGCAATGTTGTCAAGTTTTTGCAGTGCTATTTAAATTTGTATGGCAACACTTTAACCGTTGACGGAATATTTGGCAGTGGCACACAAAATGCTGTAAAGAAATTCCAACAAGACAACGGCCTAGCTGTGGATGGAATTGTTGGCAAAAACACTTGGCGCACACTTTTGATGCAAGATAGCAAGTTGCCATTGCTAAGACGCGGTAGTCGTGGTGTTTATGTGAGATATTTGCAATCAAAACTTGTTTCAAAACTTTACCCTGCTGGCACTATTGACGGAATTTTTGGTGCAAACACCGAAACTGCAGTAAGACAATTTCAACAAGAAAACGACCTTGATGTGGACGGAATTGTTGGACCACTTACTTGGGCAAAACTAACCCCGATTGGTGGTGGCAGACCTATGCCATAAACAATTGTACATATATATTTTTCTACATAATAAAAATTGATGCTAATTTCAATTTGATTGAATAATATGAATGCTGTAAACACTGTTAAATTCTAAATAATCAATTTACCCACGATTTTTGACGATTTTTTGAAGAAATTTTTATTATCTAACAAATTTATTTTATTGCAAGATAAAACTATGCAAGCTTAAAATAATGATAATTTTGTTTTCAAATTTACAAAACTAAAAGTCAAAATACTATCAAAAAAAACACGCAAAACCAAATGTTTTTTGCGTGTTTTTATTAGTCAAACTTATCAATTATCCAAAAGTAAAATTATTTAAGCAGTTTGATTTTTCCGATTATAGGAAGTTCTTTCTCTTGGTCAGTTACAACATAGATAATACCAATAATTCCTAAAATTAAAATTGCCAAAGAATACAATCCTGCAAGCATACCAAAAATCCAAGATATTCTTGACAAACCTCCAAGGATAATATTTCCTACCACAGAAAACAAAAACAACAGCAGTCCTTCATTTGCATGGCGAGTTGCCTTTGTCTCCCCTTTATACAAAAGTAGTGGAATAAAAAACAAAATTCCCCACAAATAGCAAAGTGAAAAAATAATTTTTTTTGTCACTTCGCTGTCAACCTCAACATCATTGCTCTTTTTTGGTTCAACAATATCTGCTTTAACCTCAGGAGCCTCTGTTTTAACCTCTTTTTCTTTCTCGTCCATACACATAACCTCAACAAAAAAATTGTACAAAATGATTCTGAAACATAGCATTTTGTTACATAAATATTATACGCTTGATAATCAAAAATGTCAATAAATTGCTAAAAAATGTAAAATATTTATCATTATTTAATAAAAAATCATAATATATGCGTAATATATTAGTAAAATTTTCCTCATTTAAATACAAATTTTTGCAAACAATATATCCATTTCTTGCTTTTTATATTATAATATGTTATATTATAAATTATAAAAGAAATAAATTTTAAAGTCAAAAATAAAAATGGAGAAAAGCTATGGCAGAAAAAAATTCTAAATCAAAAAATGCAGAAAAAGAAACCTTAGAAACAACTTCAAAAAAGACTACAACAAAAACAACAGATAACAATGCAGCTGCTAAACCAAAGACAACTGCAACAAAAACTTCTGCTCCAAAGGCAGAAAGCAAACCTGCGAGCAAAGCTAAAACAGATGCTGCAAGCAGTGCAAAAACTGCAAAAGTAACACCTAATAAAACAGAAAAAACTAGCACAAAAGCAGCCCCTGCAAAAACTGCAACAAAGGCTACAACTGCAAGTCAAGCTGAAAAAGAAAATGTCAAAGCTACTGTGCCAAAAGAAAATAACAAGGCAGTAGCTAGCAAAGCAAAAATTGCTAGTAGCGTGGATAAAACTGCACCTACTAAAACTACTGCTGCAAAAACTACAACAAAAGCTGAGCCTAAAAATAACACAAAAGTTTCAGCTCAAGGCAAAGTTGCAAAAGAGGGTGCTAAATCAGTAACCACTAAATCAGAAAGCAAGCCTGTTGCAAAAGAAAACACAAAAACAGCTGAACTTAAAACACAGAGCAAACCTGTTGCAAGCAAAACAAAAACTGCAAGCGAAACTAAGGTGGAAGAAAAAACTCCTGCCAAACCAGTTACGCCTAACAAAGCTGAAGAAAACAAAGTTGTTTTCAAAGAAATTAATAGCAAAACAGGCAAAGTGGAAACTAACACTGAAAAAACTAAAGCTCAAGACAATAAAGCTTTAAAAACATCTGCAACTGCTAAAAACAATAGTATTGCTGGAAACAATGATAAAAAAATCATAATAAAAAAAGCAGATAAAAAAGAAGTTTTGGCATCGCAGCAAGAAGAAAACAAGCAAAATGCTAAAACTCCAAAAGCAAAACAAGCAAAAGCAAAAAGTGACAACAACTCTTCTGCTCCTAAATTGTCAATTAAGGACAAAATGGTTGCATTTGTTGCACAAATCGGTGGCAAAAACACTTCAAGCACTGATTCAAAACAAAAAAATACTAAAAATGTAAAAGATAATAATAGTGGCAATGGCAAAAAAGCTTTAACTATCAAAAACATTATCACTGACAAAAAAATGCGTCTTTATGCTATTGCAGCATTGGCATTGTTTGTTTTGTTCATTTTGATTTTAAGCATTTCACTTGGTGTGGTTGCTCAAAATAAAGATGCTTTGCCAGGTGGTGCAAATTATACAGTAAAAGACAGTAGTATCAGCAAAGGTTCTGCTTATGACTACGAATACCGAACCACTGCTGCTGTGGGGTACAATGCAAAAGTTCTTGGTACTGTAGAAAGAAAAATTCCTACCGAAACAAAAAATCAAGGTATGGTAACAAATCAAAGTATGTATCCAAAATATGGTTACACTCCTACAGGAATAACAGAGGAAGATAGAAGACAACTAATCAGGGAGGCATGGCAAATTACTTGCATAAACACAAGAATTGGTAGTGATGGTTTCCCTAAAAACACTTACAACGCAATGGATGCTGATGGCAATTTATATCTTAACGGAATAAGTGAAGAAACAAGAACACCCGGCACCCCAAGCAAATTATACAAACATACTTGTGCTGACGGAATGTATTTTGGCAATGTATCAGACACTGAACAAGCTATAGTAAAACAAATGACTTTCAGTCCTCGTACTTTCCATAGCCACGGAATGTATAGTGTAACAGGATTATACGCACCAGCAGGTGAAGTAATCAAAGTTGAAATTTCTGAACAAGATATGAATACCACAGGTGGTATCATTATTCATATTGGTCAAGCATTGTACAACAGCAAAGCAAATAATATTTGGCTACAAAAAGGTCAAATGCAACGCTTTCCTGTTATCTTAAACACAATGGTTGTTGACAAAACAACTGCAACTTTTGACGCTGACAGAAAAGTTTGGACAGGATATGTCGGTTCATTTGTTGGTGGCCCAATTTATGTTCGCAATGAAGGTGCTACATTTACAACAACAATTTCAGGTGGTGTTGCTTACTCTCACTTTATTTTAGGCTACACTACTCCTGAAGAATTTGAGGCAAACAAAGATTCTTCTGCTCCATATTTTGACTTAGAGGTTTGGGATAATGGCGTTTTGCATTCCGGTCCAAAAAAATATTCAGAGCCATTCTCTTATGACGATTTGTTTAAAGTTGCTGTACTTTGGGATAAAATTACATCAGTTACAACATATGGGAACAACCAAAACATCGTATTTCTTTATGACCCATTTGTCGCAGCTGGTGCTGCTGTTGCATTCCCAAGTCAACAGGCTGTAAACTGCCCTGCTGGTTGGATGGCAAATTCTTTGAATTACGAAACAATGGTTAAAAATGGTGCTTGGGGCAACTTGCACGAATACCATCATAACTTCCAAGGCTTTGGCGTTGGAAATGGTGGTGAGGTCACCAACAACGCACTGACGCTTGTATCTTATGCACTATTCACAAAGATATCTTCTAAAAGAGGACTTGCAAACTTTGGAGCATATGGTCTTGGTGGATGGGAAAGATACACCTCTGCAACTTTCGCATTAGATCAAGTTAAAAAAATTCAAAACAGAAGTCTACTTCCTGAAAATGGCGACAGAGGTTTGGCTTTGTATGCAACCTTATTGCATAACTTTGGTGCAGAAGCATTTATGCAAGTTCGAAGGCTTGGTGGCGGACAAAGCTATCAAAACTACTTTAAAAAATGGGAACAAGTTACTCACACAAACATGACATATTATTTTACTAAAATGTTGAGAGCCAATGACATTGTTCCAGGATCTTTGACAGCCGAATGGTTAGCAAAAAATTCTAATCCAGATTATCCAATGTTTGTTCCTGTTTCAAGCATTTATCAAACAGGCAGAAGCTATAACTATGATGATGAAAACAAATATTTCCAAACTATGCAACCATATGTGATTGCATATGGACAAAAATTCACCATTGATTTAAGCAAATATACTATTGCAAATGAAACTCCTTTGAACAACAATTACACTGACAATACTTACAAATCAGGCAGTATTGTTTTGCCAGATGGTTTTTCTTACAAAGTAATAAAAGTTACACAACCAGAAAATGGAACAATAACCAAAGAAAGTGACTATATCTATCACTTCTCTCCTAATGGTGAATTGAATTCTGGAAAAATTTATGTTACTCTTCAGATTACAAAAGATGACCACGCATTTGAAGTGCAAAATGTTGATTTGGTGCTTGAATTCCAACAATCACACGATTTGACAGGCAGAGTTCTTGTGAGAACAACCTTTGAATTTGACAGCAAAACATATGACGATGCGCAAACTGCCTACAAAGAGAATTATGCTGGTTACTCAAATAAAATAACTGGAGATAATAAAAATTCCGTTCAAAATTCAAACACAGATATATGGTTAACCACCGATGCACTATCTTCTGCTGTTTCCAAAAATAGTATAATGGAGGTTAGTGGAAAATTGTATATTGCGGAAACAGGACGATACAAGTTTACAATACGCGGAAGACGGAATGTGGCATTATTCCTTTCCTTTGACAAAGGAAAAACTTATCAATTCGCCGCCAAGTATGTCCAGACAAATAGTAATAACACTGGTTTCCCTAACACCGAAGATGCATCTTATATTCATAAAGATGAAGACGGCAATGAAATTATACTGGAAGAAAACACTTGGGTTTATTTCAAAGAAGTTATGATAGTTCAGAAATATGGCAATATAGGAAGTTTTGTTGGTTTAGGAATGGGTAAAATACCTGACCCTATGCCAGTTATGGATGCTGACGGCAACCCAGTTTTGGATGCAAATGGCCAACCAGTTACAACTCAACCAGACACAGTAATCAGCTATGCAAATGCATACAGAAATAGTTTTGAGTTTACTGACAACACCTTTGAATCTGATTATTTCTATACAAAAGATTACAATTACTCTTATACAAGTGATGAAAAAATATTTGATGTTAAACAAAATATTGTAAGCAACTCATACAAACCTTGGGACAGTAGTGATACTTACAAAATTGAAAATTTGTTTGATAATAATGATAAAACTTTTATTCATACCAACAGAGATAGTATATCAGAGGCAAATCCTTTTGAAATTACTGTAAAACTTGATAGTACAGTGTCTGCAAACAGATTGACTTTTGTTGGTTCAAGTGTTAGTGGACAATATGCAACTTATGTGCCAAGAAACTTTAAAATATGGATTAGTAATGACGGCAGTGAATGGACTCAAGTCGCTGATGTAGTCAACGCAAGAACATCGGGATTAAAAGTTCCTGTGGAATTTGATAAAACTTATGATTTCAGCTATTATAAAGTTCAAGTAACCGATACACATGCAGGACACACTAAATATCTTGCACTAAATAAAATCCAACTTTCATACATTCTATCTCTTGCAGGTGGAAAACAAACAGCTGTTGGAGATAACAAAGTAAAATTGTATGGCACTTGGAATATTGAAAAAACAATTTCAAAATTTGGTCGTGTTTATGTTGGAAAGAAAAATTCTTCAATTGAATTCACTTATTCAGGTAGCCGATTGATACTATTCTCTTCTGCTGAATTTGGCACTAGCTTTGAGGTTTACATTGACGGAAAGAAGATAGATTCAATTGAAATCAAAGAAAACACTAGTCATATTCGTGAAAGCTATATTTCTCCTGAATTGCAAAATAAACAACATAATGTTGTAATTAAGTGTTTAGGAGAGGCAAATTTTGAATCTATAGTGAGAATGTAAACAAAATCTTGCTAAAATTGGTTTTGATAAAACATTTTAATGTGCATTTATCAATACTCTGCCCTTTTAATGGGCTACAAAAATAAACTTATAAGCCAAACAAATAATGTTTGGCTTTTTGTTTTGACTTTTTTTCAGAATATTTAAATAATAAAATAAAGTTATTAATATTAGGTGATTAAAATATTATGAATTTGAAAATATTTTTAATTAATCATTAAATTTTGTTATATTACATAGCAAAAATTAAAGTTATGATTGTTGAGGGCAAAAATATAAAAATTTATCTTGAACAAAAAAGGAATGAAATCAACTGCGAAATCATTCCTTATTATATTAAATTATTTTAATAACACAGTTCCAACAAAATGTAAATTTGTTCCACTTTGCGATAATTTTTTCTAATAGATTTTAATTAATCAATACTATAGTTTGTGAAATAGTTTTGAATCAAAATGATTGGTGTTCCCTTATCACCACTGCCTGAAGTCAAATCGCACAAGCTACCCAACAAATCAGTAAGTCTTCTTGGAGTTGTACCTTGAGAAGATTGATCTGCTACAAGGTTAGCTTTTTTCTCCTTGATAAGTTCTTTCATAGCCTTTTTTGCATCCTCACCTGTCAAATTGCCAAGTGCATTGTCTGCAAGATATTTAAGTTTCAATTCATTTGGTGTGCCTTCCAAACCTTTTGTGTATGCAGGAGAAACAACTGGGTCAGCAAGCTCCCAAATGCCACCAACTGGATCTTTGAACGCACCATCGCCATAAATCATAACTTCAATATTTTTGCCTGTTACTGCTTTGAATTTTGCTGCAATAGTATCAACAAGTTTTTGACCATCACGAGGGAAAAGTTTAATTGAATTATCAGTTGCAAGGTTGCTACCATACAAACCATATTCATTCCAACCACTGCCGTCAACGCTTGCATTCAAAATATCTGTCAAGTTCAAGCAAACTTTTGCTCCAGCCTCTTTCAAAATGCGTTTTGTACGATTTCTTGTGTGAATATCTGCATTGATAACTTTATCTGTATATTTCAAAATCTCTTTTGGATTGTTTGCAAGAATAATTTCGCAATTAGCTCCACCAAAGCTCTTGTAAAGTTCAATATAGTCAAGTCCTGTAAATGGATGAAGAATTTTGCCAAAAGTAGCATAATATTGCTCTTCAGTGAACACATCTGTATAAGGATTAACACCTTTTTCGTCAATGATATCCATTGGAATAAGAGGGTTGCCCACCTCATCGCTAGGATAAGATAATTGAATTATCAATTTGTCAACACCCATTGCAATGCCTTTTAAAATCATTGAAAATCTGTTTCTTGACATAATTGGGAAAACCAAACCAACAGTGCCACCACCAGTTTTATTTCTGACATCTTTTGCAATTTGCTCCAATGTAGCATAGTTACCTTGTGCTCTTGCAACAATTGCCTCTGTAATAGCCACAACATCTTTGTCTTGCAATTCAAACTTGCCTTCCTCACTTGCAGCCAAAACGCTATCCACAACGATATCAACCAAATCATCGCCTTTTTTGATAATAGGTGCTTTAATACCTCTTGAAATTGTACCAATAGTTTTCATACAAAAACCTCCTGTTTTCCTTACCTCTCATATTATACATCAAATCAAAATTTTTTGCAATAAATTACAAAAAATTGTATATAATGAAATCTTAATATTGATATAAGTAAAATAATACCGAAAAATTTTTAAAATGAAAAACACGCACAAAAAAAGTGCCAAAATACTATTCTGACACATTTATTTTTTATTTAAACTTGCACATTAGAGGTTATGTCATTTGAGTTTTTCATAACCAAACAAGTCATTTTTTATCTTTGTTTTTGATTTCAAGTAATATACTTACATTTTTGTCGGACATTTAATACCAAGCAAGGACATTCCATTTTTAATGATATCTTTAACAATTCTTACAACGGCAAGTCTTGCAGCTTTGTCCCCTTCATTTGAATTTGAAATGTTTTGTTCCAAATAAAATTTATTGAAAGCACAAGCCAAAGAATAAATATATCTTGTTACAATAGACGGCTCATATTTTGCAGCACTATCTGCGATAATTTCAGGATATTTATCAATAAGCTTAATAAGTTCATAGCTATCTGCACTTGTAAGATTGCTGTAATCAACTTGTCCAGACTCATCAATTTTGCTTAGCAAAGAACAACATCTTGCAAAGGTATATTGCACATAAGGACCTGTTTCGCCTTCAAAATTAAGAACCTTGTCATAGCTAAAGCTGATATCTTTAATTCTGCTGCCAACCAATGTGCCAAAAATTACTGCACCTGTGCCAACCATTTCTGCAACATCGTCTTTATTGTCCAAATCAGGATTTTTTTCATTTATTATTTGAAGGGCTTTTGCTTTTGCCGTATCAAGCACATCTTCCAAAAACACCATATTACCTTCACGAGTTGAAAGTTTTCCACCTTCAAGGCTTACCATACCAAATGGCACATGAATCATATCTTTTGCCCATTCATATCCCATCATTTCAACAACCTTAAACAATTGTTTGAAATGCAAATTTTGTTGATAAGCGACAACATAAAGTGACTTGTAAAAATCATAGGTATTTTTTCTGTAAAAAGCTGCTGCCATATCACGAGTTGCGTACAAAGTTGCACCATCTGACCTTCTTAGCAAGCAAGGTGGCATATCTTCACTTTCGTCAAACTCCACAATAGTTGCACCATTACTGATTTTTGTCAAGCCTTTTGCCTCAAGCTCATCCAAAACAGGTTGCATTTTATCATTGTAAAAACTTTCTCCGTTATAGCTGTCAAACTGAACATCCAATCTTTCATAAATCTTTTTGACATCGCGCAAAGTAACTTCCTTAAACCAAGTAAACAACTGCATTGCATCGCTGTCGCCGTCCTCAATCTTTTTAAACCAATTTCTTGCTTGGTCGTTCAATTCGGGATTGCTTTCTGCCTCTTTATGAAATTTTACATAAATTTCAAGCAATGCGTTTATGCCACGATTGTTGATATCCTCTTTGTCACCCCACATTTTGAAAGCAACAATCAATTTGCCAAACTGAGTTCCCCAGTCACCAAGATGATTGATACCAACTACATTGTAGCCCAATTTTTTGTAAATTTTATATAAACTTGCACCAATCACAGTACTTGACAAATGGCCCATATGAAATGGCTTTGCAATGTTTATGCTAGAGTAGTCAATGCAAATTGTTTTTCCGTTGCCTTCGTTGCTGTTGCCAAAGTTTTCGCCCAATGACAAAGCCTTGTCAACAACACCTTTAACAAAATTTAGCTTTGACAATTTGAAATTGACATATCCATTAACTGACTCAATGCTTTCCACAAAATCAGGCTTTTTGATATTTTCAACCACTTCGTTTGCAATGATAACAGGAGATTTTCTCAATGCTTTTGCAAATTTAAAGCAAGGAAAAGCAAAATCTGCCAAAGCAGTGTCCTTTGCTGTTACCACAAGAGGTAAGATTTCATCAAAACTTACTCCGTCCAATTTTATTAATTTTGCTATTTCAACTTTATAGTCCATCTCAAAACCTCTTAAACATTAAATCTGAACAGCACAACATCGCCGTCTTGAACAACATAATCTTTGCCTTCACTTCTCACTTTGCCTTTTTCTTTGGCAATGGTATAAGAGCCAAGTTCAAGCAATATTTTGTAGTCAACAATTTCTGCTCTGATGAAGCCTCTTTCAAAATCGCTGTGAATTTTGCCCGCAGCCTGTGGTGCTTTTGTGCCTTTTTCAATAGTCCAAGCACGAGTTTCTTTTTCGCCAGCAGTAAGGTAAGAAATCAATCCCAACAAAGAGTAGCACTCAGTAACCAAAATATCCAAACCACATTCAGAAAGTCCAAGCTCTTCTGCAAACATAGCTCTTTCTTCGTCGTCATCAATAGAGGCAAGATCTTCTTCAATTTTTGCACACAACACCACAACACCTGCATTGTCTTGCTTTGCAAATTCTTTAACTTTTTTTACATAATCATTTTCTGTGCCAATTTCGCCCTCGCTAATATTTGCCACATAAATAACAGGCTTTGTGGTAAGCAAAAACATATCTTTTACAATTTGCAACTCATCCTCTGTAAATTCCATTGCACGAACAGGCTTGCCATTTTCAAGATTTGCATAAATCTTTTCCAGAAACTCTGCCTCTGCAATAAACTTTTTGTCTCCACCTTTGGCACTACTACGAGCCTTTGCAATTCGTTTGCTCACAGATTCCATATCTGCAAAAATCAATTCCAAATTGATTGTCTCAATATCACGAAGTGGGTCAATGCTACCATCCACATGAGTTATGTTGTCATCATCAAAGCACCTTACAACATGAGTTATCGCATCAACCTCACGGATATGTGACAAAAACTTGTTTCCAAGTCCTTCGCCACGCGATGCACCTTTTACAAGTCCAGCAATATCCACAAATTCCAAATAAGTAGGTGTTATTTTTTTGCTGTTATAAAGTTTTGCAAGTGCATCCAGCCTTTTATCTGGCACTGCAACCACACCAACATTCGGCTCGATAGTGCAGAATGGATAATTCGCACTTTCAGCACCAGCCTTTGTTATGGCATTAAAAAGAGTACTTTTGCCCACATTTGGTAAACCAACAACACCCAATTTCATTTTTATCTCCCGATTATCGCAAAAGCAGTAAAAACATATCGATTGATTGCGACAAATATTTATTAATAATATTAAGATTATAATAAAAAAAAGTCCAAAAGTCAAGCAAATTAACTTTTGGATAATTTTAATTTATAAATACATTTTTTTTAAACTTAATGTATTAATTTTTATATTAAATTTAATTGCAAACAATGTGCAAAAATAATTTCAACAAAATTTTTCGAGCAACAAACATTCATATCTCCATATGTTCATAAACTGATATTGCTTTTATCAACTTATGTGCATACATTGATAAACATCACATTAACATATTATCATATGTTGATAACATTTAACTATGAGCACATAATCATACACACATATTTTGCATTTTCACATTTTTATTATGGAAAAATACCATTCAAAAATCGGGGGTAAATCATATTTTCATATGATTATATGCAGATATGACTATTTAATGCAATTAACATTTTATCATAATAAACTGCAAAACAAATCTTATTTCAAATATACCATTATCATAATAATTATTAAATCATTTTATCGATATTAGATAAACATATAAGCTTTTATATTAATCCCCTGCTCTCTTTTGTTGAGCAAGGTATTTATTAAGACAATTCAAAAAGTACCTTTTGTGCAATGTCCACTCTGGTGCAACAAGTGTTTTTCTATCTCCGTCTCCTGTCAAGCGCTCAATATAAATGTTTTTATCCAAAATGTTCAGTTGCTTTGCCAAAATTTCAATGTATTCCTGCATTTCCATTGGCTTGTATTCCCCATTGTTATACATTGTCTCAAGCACTGTGTCTTTTGGAACATAAACGCAATGAATTTTAACAGAATGAGGCTTAAGTTCACTTAAAACTTTTGCTGTTTGCAACATATCACTTGCACTTTCATTTGGCAATCCATCCATAATATGCACACAAACTTTGATATTGTGGCTTTTAAGCATGTTAAAACAGCTTACAAAATCCTCAAAGGTATGACCTCTGTTGATAAGTTTTAAGCTCTTGTTATGTATCGATTGCAAGCCAAGTTCAACAACCAAATGTGTTGTTTTGTTCAATTTATCCAGATATTGCACCATTTCATCACTTATGCAATCAGGGCGAGTGGCAATGCTTACACCACATATTTCATCATCCAATAGCACTTTGCTGACAATGTCCTCAAGTTTGCTTGCAGGCATATATGTGTTGCTGTATGACTGAAAATAGGCAATATACCTGCCACATTGTTTTTCTTTCAGTTTCGATTTTGCAACAGCCAAATTATCATAGTCCACAGCGTAATCGCCACTGCCAGCACCACTGCAATAAATGCAACCTCCATACCCCAAGTTGCCATCGCGATTAGGGCAAGTTGCACCTATGTTCAATGCCAGTTTATAGACGCTGCCACCAAAAACTTTTTTATAATATTCAGTTATGCTGTTGTAATTCAATCCACTATTCATACCAATATTTTAGCACAATTAACAAATAATTACCACACATTTTGCAATATATTTTTTTAATAATATAATTATTTCACTTTGCAATTTTATCAATTCGTATAACCAATAGATATTGGCAAAATTACTAACTTTGCACAAACAAAAGATAAATATCACTGAATATAACTGCAATCAAGTGGTAGCCAATTAAAAACCATTACCAATAATAAGATGCTTGTCCTCACAATCATTTTATTGCAAGAAATCCGATTTAATACCGATTTTCAGCAAATAGTTTTCAAAATTTTTAAATTGCAAAAAAAAAATATTATGTAATAAAAAGAGTGCTAGTTTTAGCACCCCTTTGCTCTTACTTATCCTCACCAACAATATACAACATCGGGTCAACAAGCTTGCTATCTTGTCTTAGCTCATAGTGTACATGTGGATTCTCCAAGCACTCAAATTGGAATTTTCCAACCTTACCAATAACAGATTTTTCGGTAACTTTGTCGCCTGTTTTCACATTAACATCTGCAAGCAACTGGAATGTTGCGACATAACCCTTACCATAATCTATTGTAACACTGCCACCATAATAAGCATCATTACTTACATTTGTTACAATTCCTTCAAAACCTGCAAGAACATTGCTACCTTCGCTACCCATAAGATCTACTGCCAAATGAGCATCATATCTGTTAAGTGAAGGATTAAAACTCAAAGCAGTATCAGAAAAACCTCTGCCTTTAACTCCACCTACAACGGGCATAACCAAAGCAAATTTCTTTTCAACGATAACTGGTTTGTCATCATCTGGAGCCTCAATGTTAGGTTGATCTGGTTTTACAACATCCACATCTGGCTTTGCTGTGTTAAGCACTGCAACAACTGTTACTACTACTCCAATCGCTATCACGCATAGAATCATCAGGATATAATGAATATTCTTTTTTAAAAAAGCCATTAATCTGCTGCCGATAGCCTTTGCATCTTTTTTTTGCATAATTACCTCCAAATATTCTTAATAACTCCCCATAATAAGAGGGGTGCCTACTGTGATTACATTATCTCTTATAGCGATTTGAAAATTGATATTCATTCCATTTGCTTGCACTGGCTTGCCACAACTTTCAGATATACCATAAATGATATGTACATTTCCCACACTTTCCTCAGAAAGCACTGCAACTCTGCATTTTTTAAGCACTTTTTGCATATCGTCAAAGTCGCCTTCAAAAGTTGCACTAATTCCTACTATGTTCACCAAACTATCTGCCGTCTTTTGTCCATTTTTGTAATCGCTTGTAGTCATAAAAATGTCATCATACAGGTATATGGAATTTGTCCCATAATTCCCTTTTGTAAAATAACTTATAGATATATCCTTGTCAGAATTAGGAATAATAACTGGCAAAGAATATGTAACCAACAATAAAGCACAAAGTGCAAATACAATCAAACATTTTTTCATAAACTCAATCCTCACAATTCTATTCTTGACACATTCCCAAAAGCTTATACATACAATTTTCAATTTTATAATTTTGCAAAATATGCAATATATTCCATTATGCAAATTTTACCCTAGTCAACAGACAACATTGGAGATGTTTCAACTACGCTCAACATGACATAACCAAGGTCATCCCGAGCAAAGTCGAGGGATCTCAAACTTTGCGTATTTAGTAAAATAAAAGGAATCATTTTTTGCAACAAAAAAAGATAACCTTGAAATTCAAAGTTATCTTTATTTGTTATTCTTGTTATAGTGAGCAAAAAATGTCATCCTTTGATAGACACATAATGACATTTTATTTATAAGCCATTATATTTACTTTTCTAATGCACGCAATTGCAAAAGCAGTTGTTCGCAAAGTTCTTTATTATTTTTTGTTTTGAGTAACAAATTGATAAACAATTTTGTTGCATCTTGCTCATTGTTTGCAAGCAATGTACGCAAAGCAAAGTTTGCCTCAAGCTCTTTTTGAGTAAGCAACAAGTCCTCTCTTCTTGTGCTTGATTTTTCAAGGTCGATTGCTGGAAAAACTCTTTTTTCAGATAATCGTCTATCCAACCTCAACTCCATATTACCAGTGCCTTTAAACTCTTCAAAAATCACATCATCCATACGACTTCCCGTTTCCACCAAAGCAGTTGCAATAATTGTCAAACTGCCTCCGTTTTCAATGTTTCTTGCACTACCAAAGAATTTTTTTGGAAAATGCATTGCAAGTGGGTCAAGTCCACCAGATAATGTTTTTCCACTGGATTGAGTGACTGTGTTGTATGCTCTTGCAAGACGAGTAAGACTATCCATAATAATCACAACATCAGCACCGATTTCCACTTGTCTTTTTGCTCTTTCAATCAAAGTTTCTGCAACTTTAATGTGATTTTCAGCTGTTTCGTCAAAAGTGGAATAAACAACCTCTCCTGGAACGCTGCGTTTCATATCAGTAACTTCCTCTGGACGCTCGTCAATAAGCAAAGTAAACAACATAAGGTCAGGATTGTTGTTCATAATATTTGTGGCAATTTTTTTTATGATTGTTGTTTTTCCTGCTTTTGGAGGTGCAACAATCAACGCCCTTTGACCTTTGCCTATTGGACAGACAAGGTCAATCATACGCAATGTAATGTCGTTTTTGATTTTTTCTTTTTCTAGCCTCAAAATGCTATCAGGATAAACTGGAGTTAAATCATCAAACTTAAATCTGTTGCTCATAGCTTTAGCAGGCATTTGATTGATTTTTGAAATATTAACCACTGCAAAAGGCTTACCTTCATATTGTGATTTTGCTATACCAGTTATAAAATCGCCTTTTCTCAGTCCAAGTGCACGAATAAGTTTTTGAGAGACATATGCATCTTTTGCTCTATCGCCATCAAGCGAACGAGTAAAGCCATAGCCATCCTCCATAATATCCAAATATCCCAAATCTTGAGCAGGATTTTGCTCTTTGGTTTCGTATGATGACTGTTCTCCTCCCATATCTCCGTCATTAATTGAAACATCATTTGCCTTAACAAATGAACTCAAACATTCATTGACTTGTTCATATGGCCAGTTTTTTTCAGGTATATTATCCCAATCAATGGTATAATTGCCCTTTGCCGGTTTTGTTGGTCTGCCTCTGCTTACGCGCATATTTTTAGTATCCACACCACATTTTGCCTTGTATGACAAAATAACAAGGTCACCTTTTGACCAAGTTGTAGGGGAATCCACACCCAAAAAAGCTGCAACATCTCTAAGTTTGCCAATAGGCAAACGGAACAAATCATCAATGGTATAATTTGTCAAATCAATTTTATTATCATGCATAAAGCACCTCTCAATGGAAAATATAAAAAATATATAACAATAACATCGCAATTACTTACGATACTAATTATTAACAAAAATTAAGTTTTAAAATACACAAATGGGAATTTTCAATTTAGTTAAAAAATAATATTTCAACAAAAATTTAAGAAAATAAATTTAATCTAATATCAGTCACATATGGCTACGCCTACTTTAGTTGCAACTTCCAATAATAAAACACAATAAATTTTATGCAAAGTTAAATGGTAATATGTAAAATAAAATGTTAATTATTTATATACGCGCATTGAACAAAAAACTCATTCAATACGCATATAAATTTAAAAATTAATCAAACATTTGTGATAAAAAATTTAAAGAATTATTTGTTCAACACATAAATTTGAGTATGTTCGCCGTCAAAATCTGTCCTATCAAAATCGATAACCTCATTTGCATAAACAATTTGCTCTTCGTCAAACAATTTTAAAAAGCTGTCAAGCTTATCAATATCCATTTCACAATCTTTTGTTCTGTAATGCATAGGGATAACAATATCAGGCATCAAAAGTTCCACAAACTCTTTTGCAGTTTCTGCATCAATAGTATAAGTTCCACCAACTGGTATCAATAAAATATCAACCGAGCCAATTTGTGAGCATATATCAATGCTGCAAGCCTCGCCAATATCTCCCAAATGACAAATATCCACTCCATCCATACGGAATTTGAAGATAAGATTGCCACCTCTGCGATCTCCACAATGATGATCGTGGAAAGATTTCATACTTGTAATATGTACGCCATTGATTTCAAAAGCACCCTCTTGATTAATCACCATAGGATTGCCTTGCACAGCCTGCAAAAAATTGTGGTCATCATGTTCGTGAGAAACTGTCACGATATCAGCAGTCAAACCACTCGGCAAATCATAGCCAACCATACTGCCATCGTATGGATCTGTAATAATAGTTGTACCCGTTGATTCCACTAGCCTAAAGGCAGAATGCCCTAGCCATTGAATATTCATTTTTTACTCCCCTAAAATATATTTTTATCTTAATTAAAAAATTATTTTAACATTTACATTATATAATAAATAAAAACATTTTACCATACTTTTTACGATAAATTTAACATAAAGCAATATTGCAAGTTAAAAATCAGCAAAAAACACATCAATATTCACAAAAACACTATCAAAATTATGATATCTTAAATATTTTTAGCCAAATTATTGCTGATTTCTTAATTTACTACTAACATAGTTTTCTTGCAAAATGCATTTGAAATCGCTTAAGTAGAACATATTCTTATTTAATACCACTTTTTATAAGCATATCATTAATTTTATCGTGAGGGTCAAGCAATGTTGAAACTGATCTATCTTGATTGCAAGTTGCAATAATGTGTGCAACAAATTTTGACATATCTGCACTAATAAACCATTTGCAGTTTTTAACCTCATCTGGTGTATAAGTCAAGTTTGTTGAAAGCACAGCTGTAAACAAGCCATCTTCATAAGCTTTATTAAATTTTTCCACACCTTCAGTGAACAATGCAAAAGTTGCTGTGATAAAAATGTTTTTGCAACCTCTATCCTTTAGCTCTTTGCAAAGATGCAACATACTATCTCCTGTTGCAATAATATCATCTGCAACAAAGATATCCATACCATTAACATCGTTACCAATATACTCGTGGCTGACAATAGGATTACGACCATTTACAATTGTTGAGTAATCACGACGCTTGTAGAACATACCAAGGTTGATGCCAAGCACTGAAGAATAATAAATGTTTCTTCCCATTGCACCTTCATCTGGGCTGACAATCATAAAATGCTCTTTTCCAAGATTAACTTGTGGGAACTCTTTTAGCAATGCTTTCAAAATTTGATAAGTTGCAAGGAAATTATCAAAGCCCATTTCTGGCACTGCATTTTGAACGCGTGGGTCATGAGCATCAAAAGTGATGATATCTGTAACTCCCATTGTTTCAAGTTCTTTTAGCATTTGAGCACAATCCAAAGATTCACGGCTGTTTCTGCGATGTTGTCTGCCACCATACAAAATAGGCATAACAACTGTCATACGCCTTGCTTTACCAGCATTGGCACCAATCAATCTTTTCAAATCGCAGTAATGGTCGTCTGGAGACATTCTGTTTGGAGTGCCAAACATTGAATACTCAATGCTGTAATTTCCCACATCACAAATAAAAAACAAATCTTTACCTCTTACTGAATCATTGATTATACCTTTTCCGTCGCCAGTAGTAAATCGTGGACATTTGCTTGAAATCAAAAAAGTTTGCTTTTTTGGCAAGCCTGTTGTTTCAGCCTCTTGGTTATACCATTCAACCAAATACTTATCCACCATTGTTGCAAGTTCCTTTGCACCTTCAGTAGGCAAAACTGCCAAATCAACATCTCTTACATCACTAATCTTAAAGATTTCCTCGTTAATTCTCATTAGTACTCCTCACTAAAATTAATTATATTTTCATTATTTTTTACACTTATTTTTCAAATAACCCCGATTTTTGACGGATTATTTGAAAATTTTATTATTCATTATACAAATTATTACTACCAAAAACTGCCTCTGTTGTAATATTAATACCAAGTTTTTTGATAACAGTCTCATCAGTGCTTGGCAAAATGCAACTACCGTGAGCCTCAAGCCCAAACAACAAACCAACCTTAGACATTGCCTTTGCTGCTGTTGGATTTATCACTGCACCAATAGACAGCGCAATCAACATTTCCTCAAGAGTAAGGAAGTTATATTTTTCTTTCAAAAGTGTTTTTTTCATTTGCAAAATTGGCTCGATAGTAAGTGGTGAAATAAGGTTAATATCATCGCTTATGTTTGCAAGCTCTTTGATTGCATTAAGCACAACAGCAGAAGAGGCAGAAAGCAAATTTGATTTTTTTCCTGTAACAATTTTGCCGTTTGGCAGTTCAAGTGCCACAACAGGTACACCACACTCCTCTGATTTTTCTCTTGCAACAACTGCAACTTTTCTGTCATCAGGATTAATGCTCAGGTCACCCATCAAAAGCTCAATTTTTTCTTTTGTTGAAATATCTGCATTACCTTGAGCATAGTCGCAACAAGCTTTGTAATATCTGCGAATAACCTCTTGCTTTGCAGCCTTTTGCACAATATCATCATTTGTGATTGCAAAGCCTGCCATATTTACACCCATTTCGGTTGGAGAGCAATAAGGGCACTCGCCTGTAATTCTTTCCAAAATTGTTCTTACAACAGGAAAGACTTCAATATCTCTGTTGTAGTTTACTGTGCTGATACCATATTTTTCCAAATGAAAATGGTCAATCATATTCACATCTTTCAAATCAGCTGTTGCAGCCTCATATGCAACATTTACAGGGTGCTTAAGTGGTAAGTTCCAAATAGGAAAAGTTTCAAACTTAGCATAACCTGCACGATTTCCTCTTCTGTATTCGTGATAAAGCTGTCCTAAACAAGTTGCAAGCTTACCACTGCCTGGACCGGGTGCTGTAACAACAACCAAAGGTCTTGTTGTTTCAATAAACGGATTTTTGCCATATCCTTCATCACTGATAATTGTGTTTATATCAGTTGGATATCCTTTTGTTTTTGTGTGAATATAAACTCTTTCACCCCTGCGCTCCATTTTTGTTTTAAACAGATCAGCAGATGGTTGTCCTTCGTATTTTGTAATTACAATGCTACCAATGTAAATGCCTAACTCTCTCATATTGTCAATAAGTCTCATTACATCTGCATCGTAACCAATGCCGTAATCTGCTCTTATTTTGTTTCTTGCCAAATCCTCTGCACTTATTGCAATAATGATTTCTGCTTTGTCCTTAAGAGTAACCAAAAGTTTAACTTTGGCATTCACATCAAAGCCGGGCAATACCCTTGCAGCGTGGCAATCGTCAAACAATTTTCCACCAAACTCTAGATAAAGTTTGTCATATTGACTTATTCTTTTCAGAATGTTTTCTTTTTGCCTTTTGACATATTCTGCATTATCAAATCCGTATTCCATAAAAAACCTCTTTAGCAATTTATCTAATGTCTTTTGCCTTACCTATATATAATAGCATTTTATTTATACTTTTTCAATCTTTTTTATGTAAATTTTAAGTTATTTTTAATTATATCTGCCATAAAAAATTATACATAACTTTTTGACAAAAAAAACTTAATCACACATAGTTTTAACCATATGTGATTGTGTGTTGCTAAACTCCAAAAATTGGCATATACAGTTCTGTCATTTTGAATCTTTATTGTTATAAGTCATATTCTTCCTTACTCAACAAACAAAGTCTGAGATGTTTCCTTTTACCCCACAAAAATGTCATTTTGTGGGGACCCCATTGGCGTTACACTTCGCTCAACATGACACACAAATTTAAAACTCGGACTGAAAGAGTGCTTTCAGTCCGATTAAAATATTGTGGTCCACACAAAATGACATTTTTTTGGGAAACAGCAAACGAGGTAAAAGTTTTGCCTTTTACCTCGTTTATCTTTTAAAAGTATTTTGTCATATCAGCATTTCCACCGATATAATTCAATAGTGTTTCACTATCTGCCGTTGTCAAGTTTCCTTTGTTTTGTATTATTGCTGACAACATTATTAATTTGTCTT